>Ga0102595_100029_pt1 | contig 480554 bp, 420 predicted proteins | sample Araplaol_mTSA_r2_2_FD_76864 | JGI IMG/M metagenome (GOLD analysis project Ga0102595, IMG submission 76864) | Arabidopsis root microbial communities from North Carolina, USA - plate scrape MF_Col_mTSA_r2 (SPADES assembly) (version 2) | ecosystem: Host-associated > Plants > Roots > Endosphere... | reverse complement strand
TTCCCCACTGCTGCCTCCCGTAGGAGTCTGGACCGTGTCTCAGTTCCAGTGTGGCTGATCATCCTCTCAGACCAGCTACGGATCGTCGCCTTGGTGGGCCTTTACCCCGCCAACTAGCTAATCCGACATCGGCTCATCTATCCGCGCAAGGCCCGAAGGTCCCCTGCTTTCACCCGAGGGTCGTATGCGGTATTAGCGTAAGTTTCCCTACGTTATCCCCCACGAAAAGGTAGATTCCGATGTATTCCTCACCCGTCCGCCACTCGCCACCCATAAGAGCAAGCTCTTACTGTGCTGCCGTTCGACTTGCATGTGTTAGGCCTACCGCCAGCGTTCACTCTGAGCCAGGATCAAACTCTTCACTTAAAAACGCATAGTCCGAGGACTAAAAATTTAAAGCTGCAGATGCTTGACCGCTGGCAACGTTTCGCTTGCTTTAAAACAATTGATATGTTGCTTGATCAAACGTCTGCAAGATGGACAAATCATCCTTCCTGCAGGCGCCTTCACAAGATACCTGCGCATACTGTCAAAGAACTTGGGAGTCGGCCTCAGCGCCTTCCTCCGCATTGCCCCGACGTTTCCGTCGTTGCGAGCCGCCCATTATAGCCGGCTTTTCCGCTTCGTCAACACCCTTTTTCGAGGGCCGTCTCACCGAAGTGGACGTTGTTGCCGATGCTGCTTCGTCGTGCGACCCGGAGGTCTTTTCGTCGAAGCGAGCCGCCTATTATGTCAGGCTTTTCGTTTCCGTCAACACCTTGTTTCGAAGGATGTTGCCGCCGCTTTGGCTTGGTGTTCACCGGGGTGAAGACCGCGTCGCAGCGAGGGAGCGAATACTAAAGACTTCTCGAAATTCGTCAAGCGCTTTTTTCAATTCGTACCGACAAACGCCCGGTACCTGCCGTGTGTGGGCACAGCGCCAACGGCGATGCGCAGCACGCGCGTTGCGCGTGCTGCGCAGGGCTGCCAACAATGCAGCTTCTTGTCGTCAGGGAAGCATGCGTCATGTCTGCGGTTGCCAAGCGTTCGTTGTTGCGCGATCTCTCATTGCCCACCGTGGTCGCAGGCTTCATTACCGTGCTGGTGGGCTTTGCCAGTTCCGCGGTGATCGTGTTCCAGGCCGCACAGGCGGTCGGTGCAACGCAGGCGCAGATCGCATCGTGGATGTGGGCGTTGGGCCTGGGCATGGGCGTGACGTGTATCGGGCTATCGCTGCGCTACCGCGTGCCCGTGGTCACTGCATGGTCGACCCCCGGTGCCGCGATGCTGGTGGTAGGCACTGGCGCGGTGGCCTACAGCGATGCCGTCGGGGCATTCGTACTGGCGGCGGTGCTGGGGATGCTGGCCGGCTTCTCCGGTGTGTTCGCCAAGGTCATGCGCCGCGTGCCGATGGCGTTGGCCGCCGGCATGCTGGCCGGCGTACTGCTGCGCTTCGGGCTGGAGGTGTTCGTCTCCATGGGCACGCAGCTGGGCATGGCGCTGGCGATGTTCGCGACCTGGCTGGTCGGGCGCCGGCTTTTCCCCCGCTACGCGGTGATTGCCACCCTGCTGGTGGGCGTGGGCGTTGCCGTCGCACAGGGCCTGCTGCATGCCGGACAGCTGCGGCTGGAACTGGCCACGCCGGTGTTCACCTGGCCCACCCTGTCTTGGCCGGCGGTGTTCGGCATCGCCCTGCCCCTGTTCGTGGTCACCATGGCCTCGCAGAACATTCCCGGGGTCGCCGTGATCCGGGCGTCCGGTTACGACACCCCGATTTCCCCCGTCATCGGCTGGATCGGCGTGGCCAACACGGTGTTGGCCCCGTTCGGCGCCTACGGCCTCAACCTCGCGGCGATCACGGCGGCCATCTGCATGGGACGCGAAGCGCATGAGGATCCGGCCCGGCGTTACACCGCTGCCGTGGCCGCCGGTGCCTTCTACATCGTGGTGGGCCTGTTCGGCGCGACGGTGGCCGCGGTATTCGCCGCCTTCCCGAAGGAACTGGTGGCCTGCGTCGCCGGTATCGCCTTGTTCGGCACCATCGCCAACAGCCTGGCCATGGCCCTGCGCGAGGAAAGCGACCGCGAGGCCGCACTGGTCACCTTCCTGGTGACCGCCTCGGGCCTGTCGCTGGGCGGGATCGGCTCGGCGTTCTGGGGCTTGGTGGCCGGCGGCGTCTGCCTGGTGGCCTTGCGGCCGCGCGGCCCCGCCCTGCCCTGAGCGCTGGCCGCGCTTACTGGGGCAGGACGCGGAGGGTCTGCACCAGGCTGTGGCGCGCGCCCGGGGCCAGGGTGACCACGTCCGGGCCGGCGTTGGCCGCCTCCAGGCACACATAGTGCTTCCAGCCGGCGCCGACGTCGACCATCTTCGCCGCACCTGCCTGGCCGGGGTTCCAGGCCACCAGCGAGCGACTGCCCTGGGTACTGATCTCGATGCTGCGCTTCAGCCCCGGGTCCTTCAGCACGTAGCGGCCACCGGCCTGGGTGTAGATGCGGTCGCTGCGGCCGGGGTCACGCGGGTCGTTGAGCGACCAGTCGCCCTGTTGGGTGCGCGGGGTGGCGTAGTTCTCGAACTTGTCCAGGTAGGTCAGGCCATCCAGCCCGGACACGCTGACCTGCATGGCGTCGCTGACCTTGAAGTAGTTGTGCAGGGCCTGGGTGAAGGTGACCGGCTGGCGGCCGGTGTTCTCGGTGACCAGGCGCTGTTCGAGGGTGCGGCCGATCCGCAGCTGCATGCTCAGGCGCAGGTCGAGGGTCTCCAGCGCCGGCGGGGCGAGGGTCAGCACCACGGTGCCATCGGCTTCGCGCTGCGCGCTCTGCAGGGTCCACGGCACGTTGCGCACGAAGCCATGCGAGGGCACGTCACTGCCCTGCCCCTGTTTGCCGAAGTACGGCCAGCACACCGGGCTGCCGCCGCGGATCGGGGTGGGCAGCGCCTGCGCGGTGGGCGACAGCCACAGCACGTCCTGGCCACCCTTGGGAATGAAGGACAGCAGCTGCCCGCCGAACACGGAGATCGCGGCAGTGGCCAGCGGGGTTTCCACCTTCCAGGCCGGGAAGCCCTGGATGTCGACGATGCTCAGGCCCTCCAGCTTCGGCAGCGCGGCGCCGGAGGCAGCCGGCGACTGCACGAGGCGGGCGTGGTTGGGCGGCAGGGAGAACGCGGTGGTGTCGGGCATGGCGGTAGTGGGCTTGGGTAGAGGGGGTGCGGTGCGGAGCGCGGTGAGGATGCGTTGGCCGGCGCGGCCGTCCGGATTGGGCCAGCCCAGCGCCTGCTGTTCGGTCTGGATGGCACGCCGCGTGGCGGTGCCGACCATGCCATCGGCGGCACCGATATCGTGGCCGCGTGCCAGCAGCAGGGTCTGCAGCTCGCGGCGTTCAGTGCGGCCAATGCCGGGATCGTCGGTGGGCCAGGCCGCCACGATGCCGGGGCCGCCGCGCAGGCGGTCGGCCAGGGTGGCAATGGCCAGGGCATAGCTCTCCGCAGCGTTGTAGGCGTAGATCGCATCGTAATTGCGGAACACCAGCCAGGCCGGGCCCTGGGCACCGGTGGGCAGCAGCAGCGCGGCGTTGGCATCCTCGGGCAGTCCCGCAGGCGCGAGCGCGCCGCCGCCGATGGGGGCAATGCCCAATGCCCGCCAGGCCGCGAGCGGCTTGCGCTGGGTGCGCCCGGCCAGGCTGGGATTGAAGCCCGCGGGGATCTTTACTTCGATGCCCCACGGCTGGCCGGTGCGCCAGCCGGCCTGCTTGAGATAGTTGGCGGTGGAAGCCAGCGCGTCGGGAATGCTGGCGACCAGGTCGCGGCGGCCATCGCCATCGCCGTCCACCGCGATGCGCGCATAGGTGGAGGGCATGAACTGGGTGTGGCCGAAGGCGCCGGCCCAGGAGCCGGTCAGGCCATCGGCACTCAGATCACCGGCGTCGAGCAGCTTGAGCAGGGCCAGCAGCTCGCCGCGGAAGAACGGCTGGCGGCGGCCGTGGCAGGACAGGGTGGCCAGCGACTGCAGCAGCGGGCGCTTGCCGAATACGCGGCCGTAATCGCTCTCCACGCCCCAGACCGCGACGATGGTGGCCGGATCGACGCCGTATTGCGCGGATACGCGGGCGAGCAGGGCGCGGTGCTCGTCCAGGCGGGCGCGGCCGTCGTCGACGCGTTGGGTATCGACCAGGGCGGCCAGGTAATCCCACAACGGCGTGGTGAACTCCGGCTGCGCATCCAGCAGCGGCAGCACGCTCAGGTCCGGGGTGAGGCCGGCGGCGAGCCGGGTGAACCCGGCCGCGCTGACGCCCTGCTTGAGCGCCTGCGGCTGCAACGTGGCCAGGCAGCGGTCGAAATCGTCCTGCGGCGCGGCAGCGGCCGGGGCGCTGGCCAGGCACAGCGCGCCCAGCAAGCCGACGGTGGTAAACCTCATTGGCGTGAATCCCTGCAGCCAAGTGTTACCGCATCATAGCGGCAACCCACGCGGTTCAGGCCCGTTCCAGCAACCGCAGGCCGAAGGCGGGGGCATCGGCATTCCACTGCATGCGCACGCGCAGGCCGGCCTCGGCGATCAGCGCGCCGAAGGCGGCGTCGGTGTACTTGTGGCTGTATTCCACCGTCATCGCTTCCCCCTCGGCGAAATCGAACGCGCGGCCGGCCACGTGCACCCGCTGTGCGCAACGGCTGACCAGCTCGGTTTCAATGCGCAGCCGCGGCACGCTGTAACGCGCGCGGTGCTCGAAGCCGTCCAGGTCGAAGTCGCTGCCGATCTCACGGTTGAGCCGGCGCAGCAGGTTGAGGGTGAACGCCGCCGTGACCCCGGCCGCATCGTTGTAGGCCGCTTCGATCAGTGCCGGGTCCTTGTGCAGGTCGATGCCGATCAGCGCCAGCCCGGTGGGCCCCATGGTCTGGCGCATGGCATCGAGCAGCGCCACGGCATCGTCATGGGCGAAGTTGCCGAGCGTGGAGCCGGGGAAGAACAGCAGCCGGCGTGCCGGTTCGCGCTGCGGTTCGGGCAGCGTTACGGCGCGGGTGAAGTCAGCGCAGACCGGCAGCATCTCGATCTCCGGCAGCGCTTCGGCCAGGCGTGCCACGCTGTCGAGCAGCGCCGCGCGCGAGATCTCGATGGGGGTGTAGGCCACCGGATCTGCCAAGGCATGCAGCAGCAGCTCGGTCTTGCGACCGCTGCCACTGCCCAGTTCCACCACGTGCAGGTGCGGCCCCACGGCGCGGGCGATCTCGGCGCTGACCTGCTGCAGCAGCTGCAGCTCGGTGCGCGTGGGGTAGTACTCCGGCTGGCGGGTGATCTGTTCGAACAACTGCGATCCGCGTGCATCGTAGAAATACTTGGAAGGCAACTGGCGCGGGCGCTGCGACAGGCCGTGCAGGATATCGGCGGTGATCCGCGCGCGATCCGGCTGCAGGTCGGTCAACGCATCCAGGGCATCACTGACAGTGCTCATGCGGCATCCTTGGCCAGGCGCAGGCCGGCGAACTGCCAGCGCGCCGACGGTGCGAAAAAATTGCGGTAGCTGGGACGGATGTGGTCGGCCGGGGTGGCGCAGCTGCCGCCACGCAGTACCCACTGCCCGCACATGAACTTGCCGTTGTATTCGCCGAGGTTGCCTTCGAAGGTACGGAAACCGGGATAGGCCCCGTAGGCACTGCTGGTCCACTCCCAGACATCGCCGAACAGCTGCAGGTGGCGTGCGTGCGCGCTGCCCTGGTCGGGCGCGGCCGGATGCAGGCGCCCGCTGTCGGCGAAGTTGCCCTGCGGCGCCTGTCCGGCGGCGGCCGCTTCCCATTCGAACTCGGTGGGCAGGCGCGCACCGGCCCAACGGGCGTAGGCGTCGGCTTCGAAGTAGCTGAGGTGGCAGACCGGTGCATCGGGGTCGAGCGCGCGCCAGCCCGCCAGGGTGAACTCGCGCGCCAGTGCGTCATCCCAGTACAGCGGGTGCTGCCAGTGTTCCTGCTGGCACAGGCTCCAGCCCTCGCTCATCCAATGGGCGGGCTCGCGGTAGCCGCCGGCTTCGACGAAGCGGCGGAACTCGCTGTTGCTGACCGGGCGGTTGGCCAGCGCATGGGCAGGCACCAGCACGCGGTGCACCGGCGATTCGTTGTCATAGGCGAAGGCGGCATGCGCCGGCCACGCGGGCGCGCCGATCTCCACGATCTGTTCTGGGCTGTGGATCCACGCCAGCGGCGAGGCGGTGCCGGTGCTGCGCGGCAGGTCGTCGCGGTAGGCCGGCTGCAGCGGGTTGCTCCACAGCGCGTGCTTGATGTCGGTGAGAAGCAGCTCCTGGTGTTGCTGCTCGTGGTGCAGGCCCAGCACCAGCTGGCGGGTGGCCTGCTCATCCAGTGCATCCGCCTGCAGCGCCGCCAGCACGCGCTGGTCGACCAGGCTGCGGAAGCGCAGCACCTCGTCCAGTGAGGGCCGCGACAGCAGGCCGCGCTGCGGCCGCGCATGGGCCGGGCCGATGCTCTGGTAGTAGCTGTTGAACAGGTAATGCCAATCGGCGTCGAACGCGACGTAGTCCGGCTGGGTCGCCAGCACGAAGCGCTCGAAGAACCACGTGGTATGGGCCAGGTGCCATTTGCTCGGGCTGGCATCGGGCATGCTCTGCACCATCGCATCTTCGGCGCTGAGCGGTGCGGCAAGGGCCACGCTGCGGGCGCGTACCCGGGCGAACTGGGCCGCCAATGCGGTGGCAGCGGTGGCGGCGGTAGGAGGCGGGGCAACGACGGCGTTCATCGCACGAAGGATCGGCGAGCATGGGTGAGCGCGATGTCATGGCGCGGCGTACGCCGTGTTACGCCGTTCAAGTTGAATAGGCGATCAGGGCAGCGCGTCGAGATAGAGCCAGCGCCCGTCGAGGCGCACGAAGCGGCTGTGCTCCTGCATCTTCACCGCGCTGCCGCCGCCGACCCGGTAGCGCGCGGTGAAACGCACCTGGGCGTGGTCGGCATCCTGCAGGGTGTGTTCGTGCACCGTCAGGCCCAGCCAGTGCGTGCGCTGCCCGGCCGGCTCGTCCAGCGACAGGGTTTCCGGACGGGTATCGGGGTGCCAGCTGGCCAGCAGGTATGCCGGCAGCTGCTTCACATAGGCGCTGTAGCGCGAGCGCATCAACGCCTCGGCATCGGGGGCGGCGTCACCGGCGTGGAAGCGGCCGCAGCAGGCGGCGTAGGCGACGGGGCGGCCGCAGGGACAGGGATCGGCAGGGGTCATGGGCGTATTGTGCCGCGGGGAGGCGTATGCTGGCGCGCTTTCCGCCGTGATGCGCTGCCGTGTTCGAGCTGGTTCCCCCTGAACTGTTGTGGTTGGTGGCGATCGCCTTCATCGCCGGCCTGGTCGATGCCGCCGTGGGTGGTGGTGGGCTGGTGCAGTTGCCCGGACTGTTCACGGTGCTGCCGCAGCACACTCCGGCAATGCTGTTTGGTACCAACAAGTTCAGTTCGATGTTCGGCACCGCCGCAGCGGCATTCCGCTACGCGCGCAATGTGCGCTTCCCCTGGCGACCGGTACTGTTCGCGGCCGCCACGGCCTTCGTGTTCTCGTTTGCCGGGGCCACGGCGGTGAGCCTGCTGCCCAAGGACGCGGTGCGCCCGCTGGTGCTGGTGCTGCTGGTGGCGATGCTGGGCTACACGCTGTGGAAGAAGGACTTCGGCGCCCTGCACCGGCCGCGCGAGATCGGCCGCAAGGAACTTGCCACGGCGCTGGCGATCGGCGCGGTGATCGGCTTCTACGACGGCTTCTTCGGGCCGGGCACCGGCAGCTTCCTGATCTTCCTGTTCGTGCGCTTCTTCGGGCTGGATTTCCTGCGCGCCTCGGCCGCCTCGAAAGTGGTCAACCTGGCCACCAACGTGGCCGCGATCTCGTTCTTCGTGCCGACCGGCAACATCCTGTGGCTGTTCGCCATCCCGATGGCCACCGCCAACATCGTCGGTTCGGTGGTCGGGACCCGGCTTGCGCTGCGCGGCGGCACGCCGTTCATCCGCAAGCTGTTCGTGGGCCTGGTGGTGGTGCTGATCGCCCGGATGGGCTGGGACACGTTCGCCGGCTAGGCAGGTCAGTCCTCGACCTGCCCGGCCGCGCTGCGGGTGCGCTCGGGAAGCTTGAGCCGCTTGCCTTCTTCGTCGTACTCGATCAACAGCACGCCGGAGTCGTGGCGGCCACTGATCTCGACGAAACAGGCGCCGCCGATGAAAGGCTCCAGCGTCATCACCGATTTCAGCGGGGTGGCCACCACCATCTGGAAGCCGAAGTTCTCGAAGATGTTCATCGCCAGGGCGGTGAACTCGTTGTCGGCCTTGTCGAACGCTTCGTCCAGCACCACGGCGGCGTAGCTGGGCAGCTGGCTGTCGGCGCCGCCGAGCTGGTAGCGCAGCGCCGCCGCCAGGCAGGTGGTGGCCAGCTTCTGGCGCTGGCCACCGGACTTGCCGGCGCCGCTGCGGTAGATCTCGACCTGCTGGCGGGTGGCGGCGTCCAGTTCCACGCCGATGAACTCCACATGCAGGCGTACGTCGAGCACGTTCTCGCGCCAGCGCTTGTCCTCGCCTTCCTGCGAGCCCAGCCGCTTGACCAGCTCGCGCAGCACGGCGAACTGGGTCTCGGCGACGTCGCGCTCTTCGGTCTGGTGATGCGACAGCACTTCGCGCAGGTGCTGGTGGAACTCGAGCACTTCCGGCAGACGCCGGTCGCTGAGCTCGATGGTCAGCAGGGTGCCGCGGTTGAACGGCACCTGCTCCAGCGATGCATTGACCTCGTCCAGGCGCTGGCCGATCGACTTGCGCGCTTCGGCGCTGTGCCGCTGCAGGGCGAGCAGGTTGTTCTTGCTCTGGTTCTGCAGCAGATCGAAGAAGCGCTCCTCGTGCTGCGGCAGGCCGTCGCGTTCCAGCCGCGCCAGGCGCGCCAGGTAATCCTCCGCGGAAGCCACCGAAGCGGTGAAATCACCGGACTCCTCCGGCCACGCCTGCGCGAAGCGCCGGAAGCAGCCCACCAGCTGGGTCTCGACCCGGTGCACGTCCTGCTGGGACGAGGCCAGGCTTTCGTTGATGCCCTTGCTGATCTCGCGCATGTGCGCTTCCAGCGTTTCCAGGCTGAGCCCGCCGAGCAGATCCAGGCGCTTCTTGAGCCCGGCTTCCTGGGTGGCGCCCAGCGCCGGCAGCACCAGGGCGCGGCTGCGCTGGCGCTGGGCATCGAGCTTGTCGCGTTCGCGCGAGAGCTGGATGAGCTCCACCCGTGTGTCTTCGTAGGTGCGCCGTGCCTGCACGATGTCCGCACGGGCCTGGTCGATCTGCTGGGCCAGGCGGGCCAGGTCGGTATTGCCTTCGCGCAGTTCGCGCAGTGCCGTTCCGATGTCCTGCAGGCGTTGCAGCGCGGTGGCGACGTCGACCTCCTCCCACGCCACGTTGACCAGCTGGTGGCAGGCCATCCGACGCTCGTTGTCGAGGTCACGCTGGCCACGCAGGCGCACGACATCCTCGTCGCAGGCGGCAATGCGTTGCGCCAGTTCCTGCGCTTCGCGGCGGAACAGCGCCAGCTTTTCCTGGTTGTTGAAGCCCAGCAGCCAGCGACGGCGATCGCCGATCGCGCTGCGGTCATCCTTCTCGAACCGGTCGCCGGGATGCTTGACCTGGCCTTCGCGTGAAATGCCGCGTTCGACATCGCGCAGCTGCCTGGCATCGACGCACTCATAGTCGAAGCGCTTGCCCAGCTCGCGGCGCAACCATGGCTCGAACACGCTGTCGCGCAGCTCCAGCTTGTGCAGCAGCGAGCGCGCGGACGGCGAGCGTGCGATCGCGTCGTCGTTGCGGCGGACCCGGTAGTAGGTCAGGCGCATGCCTAGCTGGGTGCGATTCACCCAGGCGTTGATCTCGTTGTAGTGCTTGTCTTCGACCAGCAGCGACTGTGCAAAGCCGAACAGCACGCGCTCGATCGCCCCCTGCCAGGCACTCTGGTCTTCGTGGACCTGGATCAGCTCGCCCACGAACGGCAGTGCGGCCTCGGGCACGCCGGTTTCTTCGGACATCCGGCTGCGCAGCTTCTGCAGCGGCGCGGGAATGCTGGAGGGGTTGCGCTCCATGGCCTCCAGTTCCGCGCGGACATCGGCGAAACGGCGGGTATCGTCCTGCTTGCCAGCCTGGCGCTCGGAGATGGCGTCATCCAGGGCTGCGGCAGCCTGCTGGCGGTTGTCGAGTTCGCCCTGCGCGCGCGCAACCAGCGCAGCGAAGGCATGGGCGTCATCGGGAAGTTCGTTCTGCAGCCTGGCGGCGGCCTGGCGGGCCTGCTCGCGCTTGGACTGGCGGCGGTCCAGTTCGGCCTGGGCCCGGCCCTGTTCGCGTTCGAGTTCCTCGATGCGCTCGCCGCCCTGCTGGCGACGCTGCAGCTCCAGCTCGGCCAGGTGCTCCTCATGGTTGGCCAGGGCCTGCCGGCGCTGGGTTTCTTCACCCTGCAGCCCGCGGTTGCGCACATCGATTTCCTGCAGCCGCTTCTCCAGCAGCAGCTGCAGGCGCGACTCGCGGAAACTGTCCAGGCCCAGCTTCAGCGTCTCCTCGTCGGCACGCTGCAGGTTCATCGCCTTCAGTTCGGCATGCAGCGCGCGCGCCGGCAGCAGGGTTTCCACCTGCAGGCGGGCGGTGACCACCGACTTGTGCGCGCCATCCAGTTCGGCGAAGTCGCTGACCAGCCGTTCGGCGGCATCGAAGGTGCGCGGCGTATCCAGCATGAAGTCGCGCAGGAAGACGTTCAGGTCGCCCAGGTTCTTGGCCGACTGCGTCTTGTGCAGCAGGCGCAGCGCCATTTCATTGTCGATGCCCAGCAGGTGCCGGAAGCGCTCGGCGTAGCCGGTGAAGCTGTCGAAGTGGTGTACATCGCCCAGCCGCTGCTTGAGCTTGCGCAGGTCCAGGTCGAAGCCGCCGAGGTCCTTGGCGATATCGAACGGGCGCTCGGCGATCAGGTAATGCTTGCGGACGTCGGCGGCAGCCGCGCCGTTGCCGGCGATCCAGAACAGCCGCACCAGGCTCACCACGCGACCATCGCCGGCGCGGTACTCCAGCACCAGCGCGGTCCAGGTGGCGCCCTTGCGCAGGTATTGGGTGGCAATTTCGCCGGTGCCCCGGTCCTGCTGGTCCGCCCACGCGCCACGCACGTAGGAGACCAGGTTGCGGTCGCGGCCGCTGCGTTCGGCTTCGCGGGCGGCGGCGTTGAAGTCCACGATCGACGGCGGCACCAGCATTGCCGACATGGCATCGAGCAGGGTCGACTTGCCCGAACCGGAACGGCCGACGAACAGGAAGCCGCGCTCGGCGATCGGAACTTCGGTCAGGCCGTTGAAGGTGCCCCAGTTGTGCACCTGCAGCCGGCGCATGCGGAACTGCTGCTGGCGCGGGTCCGGCAGCCCTTCGGTGAACAGGGCAGGAGTGTTCTTGGAGATGGCCATGCGTTATCGGTCGTTCCGTTCAGGCTTTGGCAGCAGGGGTTTCGCGCAACTGGCGGTACACCGACGAAAGTGCGGACACGTCTTCGGCGGAGAACAGCAGCTTCAGTGCGGGCGATACTTCGTGCCGGTCTTCCTGGCCCGCCAGGCGGGTCAGGATGTGGTTCTCTTTCATCTTCTGCACCGCCGCCGCGACGCGACGGTTGAACCCGGCGCGGTCGGTGGAGAGGTTCTTCTCGTAGATCGCCAGCGCTTCGGCCATCTCGGTGTCGGCCACGACCGCGCGATTGCCACGCGCGTCGGCCTCGGCCAGCTGCTGGCGCAGGTACAGCAGCAGCACCGAGTCGATGAAGGTCAACGGCGAGCTGCGCAGCAGTACCGGCGCTTCGACATCTTCGGTGTCGGCCTGGCGGGTGAAGGCCACGCCACTGTCGCGGTCCAGCACCAGTTCCAGGAACAGGTCGGCCAGCGAGGAGCGGATGGCCGTTTCACTGCGGATCAGCGCCGGCCACAGCTTGGGGTGGCGCAGCTGGTCGATGCTGGGGCCGATCAGCAGCTGGCACAGCGCGCGGCGCCCATCCAGCGGCAGGCGGCCGGTGTCGCCCAGGTAGTAGACGTCGTTGTTCCGCCGCGGCAGCGGCGTGACCACCACCGGCTCTGCGTCGAGGTCGGGTGCGTCACCGTCGATCAGGGCGGCGTCGTTGGAATCTTCATGCCAGCTCATGGCGTTTCTCCTGGGTGAACCAAACCAACGGGATACGGGCCCGCCGCCACTGTCCATCGCCGCCACGCCAATGCGCGGTTTCCTGTTCGCCTTCCACCACCGTGCCGTGGCGCGTGCCCAGCGACAGGTAGCCGATCACGCTGCCCAACCCCTGCGGCGCGTCGCGCTGCGACAGGGCCTGGGCAATGCTCAGCTTCGGTTGGATCGCCAGCAGGTCGTGCAGGTCGCGGCGCAGGGTGCGGAAGTCGATTTCCGACGAAGCCACCAGGTCGCCGACGCTTTCCAGCGAAATGCTGGCGGCATCGTTGCGCTGCACGCTGCCATCGACGTGGGCGCTGCGCGGGTCATGCAGTTTCCACTGCGACCACGAGCGCAGGCGGCTGGTGGTCAACTGCAGGTCGCGGCCGATCGGCCGCTGGGCGGTGAATTCATCGCGCAGGGCCAGTGCTTCGGACTGCGCCTGCTTGAGCAGCTGGTTGAGCCGGCGCTGCTCAAGATACCCACGGCTCTGCACGAAGCCGCGCAGGCTGCGCGCGAAGTGCTGCAGGACATCGTGGACCTGGCCGCCGCGGTCGAGCATGGTGCCGGTGAAGCCGCGCAGGAAGGCGCGCTCGTCGCGGTCCAGCTTGCGGGCGAAGCCGCGCGCGAGCACGGTCTCCAGCGCCGCATCCAGCTGGGCGCTCTGTTCAGCATCGTTGAGCAGCCGCCAGAACGCCTGGAAGCTGCGCCCGGCGTCGCTGTCGCCGATCACATCCACGCCCTCGAACAGCCGCGACAGCACGTCGCCGCGTTCGCTCTCGTCGTCGATGATGCGTTCGCGGAACTCGCGGTTGAGCCGTTCGAAGTCGTCGCGGACACGGCGGAAGTCTTCAGTGAGATCGTCGGCCAGGCCGATGATCTGGCGCGCCCGCTCCAGCGCGCGCTTGCCATCCAGGGTCGCCACGCGGCCAACGCCGACCCGCGCGATCTCCGCGTCGATGCGGTCGCGCTCGTCGCGCAGCGCCGACAGGCGCGCGTCCGGATCGGATTCGGTCTGCGCGGCCAGCTGCGAGAGCTGCTCGATGACCAGCGCCAACCGGCTTTCGGTGGCCGCCACGCGCGTCTGCTCCAGGCTGTCGGCGAAACGGATCGCCTGCAGCGCCTGGGTGGACAGTTCGTACTGCTCCTGGTCGGCGCCCTCGGGCAGTCGCCGCTCCAGCCAGCCCTGGGCCAGCCAGTGGGCGATGTAGGCCTGGGCGGTGCGCGGCAGCTCGCGCGACAGTTCTTCGCCATTGAGCTGGTCCAGCGCGCGCTGCAGGCGCTCGTGCAGCGCTGCCGCCGGCAGGGTGCGCTCGCCGTCCATCAGCAGGCTCTGCAGCAGGCCGATGATCTCCGGGGCGTTGGCAGCGGCCAGCAGCTTCCACTGGGGCTGTTCGCGCAGGGTGCGGTAACGGGTGATGCGTTCGCGGTGCTTCATGCAGCCAGGACATCCGGATAGACGCCGCGCGGCCAGGCGCCGCGCAGCGGGAGGGGCATCGGCCCGGCACGCTCATGCCGGGCGCGCGGCGTACTCAGCGCTTGCCGCCCACTTCGATGAAGCGCAGGAACTCGGCCCGGGTGCGGGCGTCTTCGCGGAAGCTGCCCAGCATCTTGGAGGTGACCATGCTCACGCCGCGCTTGTGGATGCCGCGGGTGGTCATGCACTCGTGCGCACCTTCCACCACCACGCCCACGCCGATCGGCTGCAGCACGTCCTGGATGCACTGGGCGATCTGCGCGGTCATCTTTTCCTGGACCTGGAAGCGGCGGGCATAGGCCTCCACCACGCGGGCCAGCTTGCTGATGCCCACCACCTTGCCGGCCGGCAGGTAGCCGACGTGCACGCGGCCGATGATCGGCGCCATGTGGTGTTCGCAGTGGCTTTCGTACTCGATGTCACGCAGCACGATCAGTTCGTCGTAGCCGGCAACCTCTTCGAAGGTCCGTTCCATGTAGGCACGCGGGTCGTCGCGGTAGCCGCTGAACCAGTCGCCATAGGCTTCGGCGACGCGCCGCGGGGTGTCCAGCAGTCCTTCACGGGAGGGATCTTCACCCGCCCAGCGCAGCAGGGTGCGCACGGCCGATTCGGCCTCGTCCTGGGTCACCGGGGTCACGTCGTTGTCTTGTTTGCTCATTACATACAGCACCCGAAGGGGGGCGAGCATCGTACCCGACAGAGCCCCCGGGCGTCCCCCGGCCGTTGGGCTGCGGTTGGGCCGGGGGTATTGATAGGAATGAAATTAGTAGTATCCTATCTATCTGCCATGAAACGCTCCCTCGACGAACGCACCCAGCTGCAGATGCAGCTCAGCTCCGGCCTGCTCCACTCAGGGCGGCAATGGCAGCGCTTGGCCGACCAGGCGTTGGGCAGCTATGGCATTTCCGCCGCCTGCACCATGCCGCTGCTGATGATCGGCCGCGCCGGCGGTGGTATCCGCCAGGTCACCCTGGCCCAGCAGCTGGGCATGGAAGGGCCCTCGCTGGTGCGCCTGCTGGACAAGCTGTCGGCCAGCGAGCTGGTGCGCCGCGAAAGCGATGCCAGCGACCGCCGGGCCAACCTGCTGTGGCTGACCGACAAGGGTGAGGCGCTGGTGAGCGCGCTGGAGAGCCAGCTGATCGGCCTGCGCCAGGACGTGTTCGGCGAGCTGACCACCGAGGAACTGCGCACCGTGCTGAAGCTGTGGAAGCTGCTGGCCGAGGCGTCCGACCGCGTGACGTAAGCCGCTGCCCTGCCCCACCTCCCGGTGTTGTCCTGCGACGCCGTGGTGTTCCCCTTTCCGCTTTCCTGCGAACTTCCTGCCCCGATGTACGGTGAATTCAGTCTCTATGGTGTGTTCGTCCCGACCCTGCTCGGGCTGATGCTGCTGGCCTACCTGCTCAAGAGCGGGCTGCGCCTGGTCCTGCAGCGCACCGGCGCCTACCGCCACATCTGGCACCCCGCCCTGTTCAACCTGGCCGTGTACGTGATCGTGCTCGGCGGGTTGTTTTCCCTGATGCGTTGGATGCAATCGTGAACAAGATCCTCAAGCACACCTTCCCGGTCGTCCTGACCGTGGTTGCCGTCATTGCCGCCCTGCTGGTGCTGCGCCACCTGTGGTCGTACTACATGGACGAACCGTGGACCCGCGATGCGCACGTCAGCGCGGACGTGGTCCAGGTCGCGCCGGACGTGTCCGGGCTGGTGGAAGCGGTGAAGGTGGCCGACAACCAGCCGGTGAAGCGCGGCGAGGTCCTGTTCGTGGTGGACCGGGCGCGTTACCAGATCGCGCTGGAACAGGCCCAGGCCACGCTGGGCGAACGCCGCGCCACGCTGGAGCAGCTGCGGCGCGAGATCGCCCGCGACCGCAGCCTGCAGGACCTGGTGGCCGCCGAGGACGCCGAAGTGCGCCGCGCCAAGCTGCAGGCCGCGCAGGCGTCCACCGCCACCGCGCAGGCCGCGGTGGACCTGGCCAAGCTCAACCTGGCCCGCACCGAGGTGCGCAGCCCCAGCGACGGCCACGTCAACGACCGCACCGTGCGCGCCGGCAACTACGTCACTGCGGGCCGCCCGGTGATGGCGGTACTGGATACCGGCTCGTTCCGGGTGGATGGCTACTTCGAGGAAACCCGCCTGCGCGGCGTGCATGCCGGGCAGAAGGTCGACATCCGCCTGATGGGCGAGGCGCAGCCGCTGCAGGGCCACGTGCAGAGCATCGCCGCCGGCATCGAGGACCGTTACCGCAGCGAAGGCTCCAGCCTGCTGCCGAACGTGACCCCGGCGTTCGACTGGGTGCGGCTGGCCCAGCGCATCCCGGTGCGCATCCACATCGACACCATTCCCACCGGCGTGAACCTGATCGCCGGGCGCACCGCCACGGTCACCATCGAGCCGGACGCCGCCACTCCCACCCCCACGCCGGCGCAACCGGCACGGGCGGCACTGTGAACCGCCCGACCCTGCACCGCATCGCCTTCGCCCTGGCGCTGACCAGCAGCCTGGCCGCATGCCGCACGGTCGGCCCGGATTACGCGGTACCGGCCGGTTCGGCTTTCCAGCGCCCTGAGGCCAACGCGGCGTTCATCGACACCGCCAACCCGCAGGTGGCACCAGGCGCCGAGCTGCCGGCACGCTGGTGGGAGCTGTACCAGGACGCCACGCTAAATGGACTGGTGGAACAGGCGCTGCGCGACAACGTGGAACTGAAGGTGGCCGATGCCAACCTGCGCCGCGCCGCCGCCGTGTACGAGCAGGCGCTGGATGCCGGTGGTTTCGAATACGAAGCCGAGGCCGGGGTCAGCCGCGCGCAGCTGTCGGCCGAATCGTTCCTGCTCGAGCACGAGCTGCCGCCGATCAACCTGGCCGACGGCAAGTTCGCGGTGTCCTACCAGTTCGACCTGTTCGGCAAGCTCAAGCGCGCCTCCGAAGCCGCGCGGGCCGATGAGCAGTCGGTGGCCGCGGCGATGGACCTGGCACGGGTTTCTCTGGTGGCCCAGGTCGCCGGCAGCTACGTGGAGATCTGCCACGCCAACCACGAACTGCACGTGGCCGAACACTCCCTGCAGCTGCAGCAGCGCAGCCGCGAGGTGACCCAGCGGCTGATCAGCGCCGGGCGCGGCACGCCGCCGGAGCTGGCCCGCGCCAATGCGCAGGTGGCGATGCTGGAAGCCGCACTGCCGCCGCTGCAGGCGCAGCGCCAGGCCTCCGAATACCAGCTGGCCGCCCTGCTCGGCCGCACCCCGGGCCAGCTGCCCGAGGGCGTGGACGCGTGCGACCACGCCCCGACCCTGGCCCAGCCGCTGCCGGTGGGCGATGGCCGCGCGCTGCTGCAACGCCGCCCCGACATCCGCCAGGCCGAACGCAAGCTGGCTGCGGCCACCGCGCGGATCGGCGTGGCCACCGCCGAGCTGTACCCGGACATCCGCCTGGGCGCGTCGCTTGGCGCGGCCGGCCTGCTTGCTGATTTCGGCGAACCGCTGACCCAGCAGTGGTCGTTCGGCCCTCTGATCTCGTGGACGCTGCCGTCCTCGGGCACCCACGCGCGCATCCACGCCACCGAAGCCGGGGCCGATGCGGCGCTGGCCGAGTTCGACCACAGCGTGCTGCAGGCGCTGCGCGAAACCCAGACCGCGCTGAGCCGCTACGCACACGACCTGCAGCGCCTGCAGTCGCTGCAGCAGGCGCAGGCCCAGGCGGCGCTGGCCGCCGAGCAGAACCGCCGGCTGTACCAGGGCGGGCGCACCCCGTACCTGTCCAGCCTGGACGCCGACCGCACCCTGGTGTCGGCCGATGCCACGCTCGCCCAGCAGCAGGCGCAGGTCTCGCGCGACCAGATCCAGCTGTTCCTCGTCCTCGGCGGCGGCTGGAACGCCGACGCCGCACCGACAACGTCAACGCCGACAGGCGCACAGACGGTAGTGCCGACTGTTAGTCGGCAAGCTGCCAGTCGGCACGCCACAACCCAGCAGCACTAACCCAATGCTCCTGCTCGACCGCCAAGCCTGGCTGTTCTCGGTAAAGACCTTCCTGGCCGCCCTCGCCGCGCTCTACATCGGCCTGGCCGGCAATCTGTCACGCCCGTACTGGGCGATGGCCACCGTCTACATCGTCACCCAACCGATGCTGGGCCCGACCCGGGCCAAGGGCGTGTACCGCATCGTCGGCACGCTCATTGCCGGCGCGGCCACGCTGTGGATGCTGCCGCACCTGGTGGAAACCCCGCTGCTGTTGAGCGCGGCGATGTCGCTGTGGCTGTCGGCGTGCCTGTTCATCGCCCTGCTCAACCGCGGCCCGCGCGGCTATGCGTTCCTGCTGGCCGGTTACACCACCGCGTTCATCGGCTTCCCCGCCGTGACCTCGCCGGACACCATCTTCGACACCGTGGTGGCGCGCAGCGAGGAGATCATCTTGGGCACGGTGGTGGCGGTGCTGTTCGCCTCGCTGTTCTTCCCGACCTCGGCGCGGCCGATGCTGCGCGCGCGGATCGGCAACTGGATGGACGATGCCGCGCAATGGTGCCGGCAGATCCTGCTGCGCGGCCAGGCCCATGGCCCGCGCAACCGGCTGGCCGCCGACCTGGTGCAGTTCGAGGCGCTGATCGAGTTCCTGCGCCGCGATGACCCGCGCCACGCAGGCGCAGCGGTGTCCATGGAGCGCCTGCGCGAACGCATGTTGCTGATGCTGCCGGTGCTGTCGTCCATCGCCGACCGGCTGGGCGCGCTGCGCGCCGGCGGCCGCACGCTGCCGCCGGGGCTGGAGCCGCTGGTGAACGACATCGCGCACTGGCTGGAACAGCCGGGCCGCTCCAGCGCCAGCGAGTACGCCGCCCTGCGCGCGCGCATCCTGGCGCTGAAGCCGGCGGTGGATGGCGAGCTGGACCACCTGCTGCTGGTGACCCTGCTGCTCCGGCTGGAGGAGCTGATGGACCTGTGGCAGGACTGCGCCACGCTGCACCAGGCCATCGAGAACGGGACCGCGCCGCACGACGTCGCCCACTACAGGATCAACGCCAAGCGCCTGGGCGCCAGCCGCCACGTGGACTACGGCATGGCGCTGTTCTCGGCGGCCAGTGCCGGCGTGGCGCTGATGACCTACTGCGCGCTGTGGATCGGGCTTGGCTGGGAAGGCGGTGGCAACGGCGCGATGATGGCCGCGGTGGCCGCCGCGTTCTTCGCCGCGCAGGACGACCCGGCGCCGAGCATGCTGCAGTTCCTGCTGTGGGCGATCGTGGCCAGCCTGGTGGCGGCGGTGTACCTGTTCGGCATATTCCCGGCGGTGCACGACTTCGGCAGCCTGGCGCTGGTGCTGGCGGTGATCTTCCTGCCGCTGGGGCTGCTGCTGCACCGGCCCAAGACCGCGCTGATCGGGCTGCCGTTGACGGTCAACCTGGTGGCGCTGCTCAACGTGCAGAACACCTACAACGCCAACATCCAGAGCTTCATCAATTCGTCGGTGGCGATGTTCATCGGCATTGGCTTTGCCGTTGTCATGACCCGCCTGTTCCGCTCGGTGGGCGCTGAATGGACCGCCCGCCGCCTGGTGCGCCAGGGCTGGACAACGCTGGCCGAAGCGGCCGAAGGCCGTGGCCAGCAGGACCGCCAGCAGTTCGCCGCGCGCATGCTGGACCTGCTGGGCCTGCTCGCCCCGCGCCTGGCGGCCACCCCCGAAGGCAGCGACATCGCCTCGGTGGACATGCTCACCGAGGCCCGCATCGGCCTGAACATCCTGCAGCTGCGCCGGGCACGGCATGGGCTGCCGGCGGCGAGCATGCAGGCGATCGAGGCGATCCTGGACGACGTGGCCGCGCATTACCGCGCCCAGGTGGCGCTGCGCCGGCCACAGCCCGCGCCGCCTGCGCTGCAGGCCAAGCTGGAGGCCTCGCTGAAGCGGGTGCAGACGGTGGAGGCCGGCAAGGCGCGTGATGAAGCGCTGATGGGCGTTCTGGGGCTGCGCTATGCGCTGTTCCCGGAGCAGCCGGCGGTCACACAGGGGGGAGTATCCTGACGCCCTGCATTCCTGCATGGAACAAGGTAATCCCAATGAGTTACGACGTGATGGTGTTCGACCCGGCCGTGGCGCCGCGCGAAGCGGAGGCGTTCCTGCAGTGGTACAACGCGCAGACCGAATGGAACGAGAAGCACGAGTACGACGACGCCGCCGTCTCGGTGCCGGCGCTGCAGGCCTTCTTCACCGAACTGGCCGAAGATTTCCCGCCGATGGACGGCCCGCTGTCCGATGACGAGGATGACCGCCCGCAGGTGACCGACTACAGCATCGGCACCCATATCATCTATGCCTCGTTCGATGACGAGGTGGCCGAAGACGCCCATGGCCAGGTGCAGATCCTGGCCAACAAGCACCAGATCGGCTTCTTCGATGTCAGCGGCGACGGTGCGATCGTGTACCCGGACGGCACCGTGCTGATTCCCGGGGAAGAAGAAGAAGAAGGCGACGCCTGATTCTGTAAGTGGCGGTAGCGCCTTTCTCTACCAGAGTTCGCCTTGGGCGGGCTCTGCAGGTGCAGCCGGGCAAGGCCCGGCTCTACCCTCCAGTCGCTGCGCCAGCCCGGACAACCGGCTGGCATGCCGCGCCAACGCGGCCTGCATCACCTCTGCACTGCCCAGTACATGCAATGCCTGCCGCGCGCGGGTCATGCCCGTGTACACCAGCTCGCGCGACAGCACCCGGTTGTCGCGCCGAGGCAGCTGCAACCAGACCTCATCGAATTCCGAGCCCTGTGCCTTGTGCACGGTCATGGCGAAGGCACTTTCATGGGCGGGCAGCGCCGCCGGGTGGAAGGCGCGTGGCTGCTCCGGGCTGTCGCCGGGGAACCAGGCCAGCATCGCGCCTTCGCGGCTGCGCAGGCACAAGCCGATATCGCCGTTGAACAACCGGTGCCGGTAACTGTTTTCGATGATCAGCAGCAGCCGGCCGTGGAAATAGCGTGGGCCACTGCCCGGGCGCGCGCTGCCGGCCAGGGCGGCTTCGATCCGCTCGTTCAGCCCGCGCGCACCCTGTGGCCCCTCGCGCAGCGCGGTGAGCAGGCGCAGCCGTCCGGCCTGCGCCAGCGCCTGCACCGGATCATCGGCTTCGCCCAACCCGCGCCAGTGCGCCAGCAGGGTGTGCCGGTGCTGCAGCAGTGGGTCGACCTGGTCTTCGTGGAACGCCACGCCGGCCAGGCTGCCGCCGCGCAGCAGCTGCAGCGCGGTGGCGCTGTCGCCCTCGCGCACCGCGCGCGCCAGCGGCGCCAGGTCCAGCGCATCGCTCTGCCGGTAGCCGCGCTGCAGCTGCACGCGGCGACCGGCGAACGCGCGGGGCGGGGCCAGCGGCAGCAACGCCGGGGCGGCCAGCAGCGGGCGCAGCGCGGCCGCGTCATCGGCCTGGGTGCCCAGCCCGTCGCCGCTGGCCTGCAGGATCGCGCTGAGCACGTCGCCGGCTTCCACCGACGGCAGCTGGTCCGGGTCGCCCAGCAGCACCAGCCGGGTGCCGCTGGCCACCGCCTCGACCAGCTTGGTCATCAGCGGCAGGTCGATCATCGAGGCCTCGTCCACTACCACGATGTCGTACGGCAGCGGGTTGTCGGCGTGGTAGCGGAAGCGTGGCGAATCGGGAATGACGCCCAGCAGCCGGTGCAGGGTCGCCCCGGTGGTCGGCATGGCCTCGGCCAGTTCGGACGCGACACCGACCAGGCGCAGCCGCTGCAGCGCCTGGCGCAGGCTGTCGGCCATGCGCTCGGCGGCGCGGCCGGTGGGGGCGGCCAGTGCCACTCGTGGCAGGGCCGCACCGGCCTGCTGCGCCTGCGCGGCCAGCAGCACCAGCAGGCGCGCGATGGTGGTGGTCTTGCCGGTACCGGGGCCACCGGTGACCAGCACCAGCGGATGAAGCAGCGCTACTGCAGCCGCGCGCGCCTGGTGGTCGATGCCCTCCAGCGCCTGCGGGAACAGCTGGGCGAACAGCGTGGCGAGCCCGCCCGGATCGTGCGCCGGCAAAGAATGCGCGGCGATGCGCTGCAGGCCGAGTGCCAAACGGCGTTCGTATTCGCGGTAACGGCGCAGGTACAGCAGGCCGTGTTCGAGCACCAGCGGTGCATCGGCGGCCAGCACGTCGTCGCTGTCGGGCGATGCCACCCACGGCGATGCACGCAGCTGCGCCAGCCATGTGTCCGGCGAAGGCCAGTCCAGCTCGGCATCCACCAACCGCCGGGGCGCTGCCGGGTCGACGCCGGCGTGGCCCTGCGCCACCGCCAGCGAGGCCAACGCGGCGGCAGCCAGCACCGCATCCGGCGTCTCCGGCTGCAGCCGGCGCAGGCTCTGCGCCAGCGCATGGTCGAGCGTGCGCAGGGTGCCCTGCTTCAGCAGTGCGTCGAGCAGGCTCATGCCTCACCCCGCGCGCGTGCCACCAGTTCGGCGTGCTTCTCGGGGCCGCCTGCGAACAGTGCATCCATTGCCTCGACCAGGGCCGGGGCAAAACGCTGCGCGTGCACGCCCGGTGCGTCCGCGCGCCCCGCTTCCAGGCCACGGCAGAACAGATAGCGGATGCCGCCCAGGTCGCGCTCCTGTGTGTAGTGGCTGCCCAGCCGGAAGCGCAGCCAGCGGTGCAGTGCCACGGTGTAGATCAAGGCCTGCAGGTCGTACTCGCTGCTTTGCATGGCGGCCGCCAGGCGCGCGGCGTCGTAGCCGGGCAAGCGGTTGGATTTGTAGTCGAGCACATACCAGCGTCCGTCGCGCACGTAAGTCAGGTCGATCTTGCCGGTCATCAGCCCCTCGAGCTGGCGTCGCGTGCCAAAGCCGCGGCGGTCCGGCACCAGCCCGTGGTGGTGCAGCAGCTGCAGCAGCGCCGGTACCGCGGTGGGCTGCATGGCGAAGTGGAACTCGATTTCGGCCCGCCTGTCGTGCAGCGGCACGCTGTGCAGCGCGCCGCCTTCGGGCAGCTGCACGGTCAGGGTCTGGCCGACCAGCGGCACCAGCACCGCCACGCCGTCGTCCAGGTCGGCATCGGCGTAGCCTTCGCTGCGCAGCGATTCGCGCAGCACCTCGGTCTCATCGCCCGGTGCCGGGTCGCCCGCGCGCCAGTCGGCCCAGCGCGCGAAATCGGTGTTCTCCAGTGCATCGTGCAGCACGTTGCCGAAGCGGCTGCCCATGAAGCGCGGGTCGATCTCCGGCTGCGGCTCACCGGGCGCGGGCGGTTCCACTTCCAGCGGCAGTTCCACGCCGGCCGGTTCGTCGGCTGCCGGAGCTGGCGCTTCGGTAGCCACCGCGTCGGTGTCGTGGCCGGCGTCGGCGTGGGCCAGCTGGGTGAAGCTGTACACCCACCAGTCGTGTGGCACCCGCCGGGTGATGGCGCGCACCGGCGGCAGTTCGCCTTCGCGCTGCACAGGCAGCTGCGCCGGGCGTGGCTCCACCGGGCCTTCGATCACCGCGATGTCCGGGTGCGCGCGCAGCGCTTCCAGGTCGGACAGCATCGGCGCCAGCCGCGTCTTCGCCAGCCCGGCAAGGTCCCCGGCCGCGATCCACAACGCATGCTCGGCGCGGGTCAGGCCCACATACAGCAGGCGCGCGTCTTCAGCACGCTGCTCCTGTGCGCTGCGCTCGCTGGCCGCGCTCCAGGCCTCGTCCTTGTCCAGCTTCCAGTGCAGCTCGCGGCGACCGTCGGCGTACACGGTGCAGTTGGAGTCGGTGTTGCCGCCACCGCTGTCGATGCCCACGAACGGCAGAAACACCAGCGGGTATTCCAGGCCCTTGCTCTTGTGCAGGGTGATGATCTGCACCCGGCGCGCATCCGATTCCAGCCGAAGCAGCTGTTGTTCGTCGTCCTGGTCGGCGTGTGCCATCTGCACCTGCAGCCAGTCCAGCAGACCGTGCATGCCCAGCGCCTGGCCCGCGGCCTGCTGCAGCAGCTCGCCGAGCTGCAGGTAGTTGGTGAGCCGACGTTCGCCATCCAGCAGGCCCAGCAGGCGTTCGGCGTGTTCGGCGCACAGGTCGGCGATGACCGCGAACGGCCCGCCGCGCAGCCAGCGTTCCCGCCACAGCAGCAGCCGGGTCTGGAACGCACGCTGCGGGTCGCCGTCGCGCTCCATCGCATCGATGGAGGCGGCGTTTTCGCCCAGCAATACGGTCGACAGCGCCGCGCGCAGGCGGCCTTCATCGGCCGGCTGCAGCAGGGCCAGCAGCAGCACGCGCAGCTCGCGGGCTTCGGCGGTCGCATACAGGCTCTGCTTGCCGGCAGCCACCGCCGGAATGCCCACCGCGCTCAGCGCGCGCTGGATGCGGGTGGCTTCGTGGTGGCGCCGCACCAGCACTGCGATGTCGCCTGGCTGCACCGGCTGCCCGCGCAGCAGCGCGCGGCCTTCGCGACCCTCCAGCAGCACCTGGTGGATCGCAGCCACGCAGGCGTCGGTAGCCTGCTGACGCGAGGGGTCTGCCTTGAAGTCAGCACCATCGTCACTGCGCAGCAGGCGAAGGGTCAGCCCGGGTGCGGGCTGGCCATCGCGCAGGAAATCGGCATCGCTGCGGGTACTGCCCGGCAGCACCGGTTCAAAGGCGATGTCTGCTTCCAGGAACGCGCGCTCGCCAGCGGCTTCGTACAACGCCTGCAGCGCGCGCAGCACGCCCGGGCGCGAGCGGAAGTTGCGGTTCAACGCCGGTGCGGCCTCTGCTTCACGCTTGGCCTTGAGGTAGGTGTGGATATCGCCGCCGCGGAACCCGTAGATGGCCTGCTTGGGATCGCCGATCAGGAACAGCGCCGGTGCCAGCCCGGCGTCGCGGGTTTCGGGCGAATCGCCAAACACGCGCTGGAAGATGCCCCACTGGCGGTCGTCGGTGTCCTGGAACTCATCCACCAGCGCGATGGCGTACTGTGCGCGCAGGTGCTGCACCAGTGCCGCACGGTGCGGGCCCTCCAGTGCGGCGGCCACGCCGTCGATCAGGTCATCGTAGGTCTGCACGCGGCCGACCCGCTTGAGTTCGTCCAGCCGCGCACGGGCCTGCCCGCGCAGCTGGTGCAGCAGCAGCAGCGCCTGCTGGCGCAGCCACTGGTCGTAGGCATCGGCGGCGTGCCACCAGGTCTGCAGCGCATCGAACAGCGGCGAGGCCGGGCAATGGCCCTGCTGGTCCTCCTTGCAGAACCCGAGCAACGCCACCGGCAGCAGCTTGCCCAGGTGCGAGGTGGCACCGCGCGGCCAGGTGCGCGCCGCGCGACCGGCCAGCAGCTCGGCAAAGGCTTTGTCGAAGCTGGGCCGGCGCGCGCGGCGACCGTCGAAGAGCTTGCGCTCGAAGGCGTTGGCGATGCTGGCCTGGGCGGCGTCGACATGCGCGTCGATCGCACTGCCGAGCGCCTCGGCGGCCACCTGCAGCGCGGAGCTGGGATCCTCCAGATGCTGTTGCGGCAACGCGGGCAGCAGCGGCAACGGCTTGATCAGCGCCGACAGGTCGCGCGCCAGCGCATCGGGCGCGGACCACAACCGGGTCAACGCATCCACCGTGGCCGGGTCGTTGGCGTGCACGCGCCACAGGTCGGCCGCCAGCTGGTCGTGCAGTTCGCGTTCGCTGGGCAGCAGCGTGGGCGGGTCGAAGGTATGCCCGCTTTCCAGCGCGTGCTCGCGCAGCACGCGGGTGCAGAAGCCATGGATGGTGAAGATCGAGGCCAGGTCGATCTCATCGGCGGCGGTCTGCAGGCGCTGGGCCAACGCTGCGGGGGTTTCCCGGCCCAGCGCCAGTTCGCGCTGCAGCAGGTAGCGGGTCAGCTGCACCTCGGGCGCGTCGTCGGCGGCCGGTGCGCGCGCCAGCAGCTGTGCGGCCAGCGCCAGGCGCTCGCGGATGCGCTTGCGCAGTTCCTGGGTGGCCGCGTCGGTGAAGGTCACCGCCAGGATCTGGCCGATGCGGTAACCCTGCTCCACCACCAGCCGGGTGAACAGCGTGGCCAGGGTGAAGGTTTTGCCGGTGCCGGCGCTGGCCTCGATCAGGCGCACGCCGTCCAGCGGCAGCGACAGGTACGGGTCGTCCTGCAGCATCAGCCCGCTCATGCCACGGCTCCTTCGTCGCTGAAGCCCTGGAACACCCGGCCCTCGCGGACTGCACTGAACACCACGAAGCTGGTGTGCAGCAGCTGTTGATAGCTGTCTGCGTCGGCGAAGGGATCGCGGCCGCGCAGGGCCAGCTGCACCGCATCGCCGCTGGCTTCGCCCCAGCGGCGTTCGCCGCCATGCCATTGCGCCCAGCCTTCGCTTTCGCGCTTGGCGGGGGGCGCGCGGTACAGCGTCCAGGCGGTGTACGGCCCGTACAACAGGGGGGCGCGCATGCCGTCGCGGCGCAACTGCAACAGCGCCTGCAGCGCCGCCCTGGCGATGGGCGCGGGTACTGCCGGCAGCACGTGCGGCCCTATCCCGTCATCGCCGCCGTCGTGGAACTCGACCAGCGCCAGCGCATCGCCGGCGGCGTTGGCCAGCAGCCAGTCCAGCCCATGCCGGATCGCCGCCGGCCCGTTCAAGCTGCCCGCGCGCAGGCGCACGATGCCTTGCGGGTGGATGTCGTCCACCCGCCCATGCAGGCGCACTCCATCAATCTCCACCTCATAGCGGTGGCTGTCGGCGTCGCTGTCGCCGCGCCATTGGGCCAGTGCCAGCGCATACGGGCGGGTCTGCTCCTGCAGGGCCTGGAACTGGCGTTCGCCCAGTGCGCCGGACGGCAGCAGCGCGCGGGCGCGCAGGCGTGCATAGAGAGGGGTGTCATCGCCCTGCAGGGTCACCTCGATCACCGCGTGCTGAAGCAGGCGTTGCTCCAGTCCCCGGCCGGCCAGCACCAGTGGCTCAAGGTCGTCGGCGGTGGTCAGGTCATCTGGCAGGCGCAGCCCCAGCCGCTGCGACAGGAACTGCCCGGCGGGATCGACCAGGAAGCGGCGCAGCGCGTCCAGCGAGAGTTCGGGCATGCCCTCCTGCTCAAGCGGCGCCAGCGCCTGTTCGAACCACGCCGGCGGCGCGCGACGCACGCGGCCCAGCGAACCGGCGGCCGGGTGCCACTGCTGGCGGTAGCTGAAACGGCGCGGCTCATCGCCGCCACCGAAGGCGGCCGGCGAGAACGGCTGCAGCGAATGGCGCACGGTCAGCTGCTTTGCCGCCGCTGAAGGATCCTCATGGTATTCGGCGGCGGCATCGATCAGCTCGCTGACCAGCACCGAGGGCTCGCGCACGCTGCCATCGCGCGGATCGGCGCCCAGGTAGCTCAGGTAGAACACATCCTGCGCGGAGGCGAACAGCTGCAGGAACAGGAAACGGTCGTCCTCGCGCAGCGAGCGGTCGCCGTGGCGGCGCTTGTCGGTACCAAGTTCGGCGGTGAGCTGGTTGAGCCCGGCGGCCGGGTCGCGGCGCGGGAAATCGCCATCGTTCAGGCCGAGCACGCAGATCACCCGGAACGGCAGCAGCCGCATCGGCACCATGCGCCCGAAGCTGATGCCACCGGTGAGCAGCGGCGCGCGCGTGTCGGCCTCGCTCAAGGCGCCGGCGAAATGTGCGCGCACGACCTCTGGCGGTACCGTACCGGTGAACCCGGCGCGTTCGGCATCGCGGGCGAACTCGTTGACCAGCTTGCGCAGCCGTTCCAGCGCGCGCTGGCTGCTGGCCGCTTCCGGTGCCTCGGGCAACAGCGCATCCAGCATGGCCAGCAGGCGCTGGCGCCAGTGCGCCGGTGTCAGCGCCTCGCCCAGTGCGCGCTGGTAACGGGCCAGTACCCGCATCAGCCCAAGCAGGCGGTCCAGCGCATCCAGTGCGCTGCCTTCCAGCTCCGGCCACGGCGCCACCCCGGCGATGTCGCCGTCGCTGCCGCTGGCATGGCCCAGCAGCAGGCGGTCCAGCGCGAACTGCCAGGTGTAGGCATCATCGTCCGGTGCCTGGTGCTGCGCGCGGTGCGCCGCACTCAAGCCCCAGCGCGCACCGGCGGCCTGCAGCCAGTCGTGCAGGCGGTCGAACGCGGCCGCATCCAGCCCGGCCGCTTCGGCCAGCGGCGCGCTCGCCAGCAGGTCCAGCACTTCATTGAGGCCAAAGCGCGACACCGGCAATCCCAGCAGGTGCACGAACACATCGGCAAGTGGTTCGCCGGTCAGCGGACTGGTATCGGCCAGGGCGTAGGGAATGTGGTCTTCGCCACCGCTGCGGCCGCCGAACACCGCTTCCAGGTACGGCACGTAGGGGTCGATGTCCGGTGCCAGCACCGCGATGTCGCGTGCCTGCAGCGGCGGATCGAAGCGCGGGTCCTGCAGCAGCGCACGCAGCTGGTCGTGCAGCACCTGCAGTTCGCGCAGGCGGGTGTGGCAGGCATGCACCTGCAGGCTGGGGTCGTTTCGCAGCAGCCCCGATCGCAACGCACCGGCCGGTTGCGCGCGGCGGTGGAACAGGTCGCGCTGCAGGCGGTGCAGCAGGCTGTCGGACAGGCCGCCGTGCGCCATGTCCGGGCGCGCGTCGTCTTCGGGATCGTCGTAGGCTGCGATCTCACCGGACGGATGCACCACTTCATAGCTGCCCAGCACCGCCATGAAGTCGCGCCCTGCCGCGCCCCAGGCCTGCAGCAGGCGGTTCTCATCGCTGCCATTGCCGAACGGATCAACCGCGCCAGCGCGCAGCCGCCCGCCCAGCGTCTGCAGGTCGCCCCAGTAGGAGCGCGTCGGCGTGGGAAGGTAGAAGTGCAGCGTGCCGACCCGCGCCTGGGTGGCCACCACGCGCAGCACATCCGGCGAGACGTTCAAGGTGGCGAAGGCGAACAGGCGCGGCGGCAGCCCCGCCGGCAATGGACGGTCCGCGCCTTCGAAGCCGTCGAGATAAGCATGGATGCGACGCGCGCGGTACTGGTGGCCGCTGCCGATGTGGCGCCACAGGATCGCCTGCGGATCCAGCGGGTCGGCGCCGGCCTCCCAGCGCAGCAGCCAGTCCCGGCGCCAGGCCTGGTACTTCTCGAACACCGAGGCCAGCTCCCCGGCCAGCGCCCACGGCTTGAGCGGGTCGGGTTGGGACAGGTACGCCTGCAGCGCGCGCAGCGGCGGCTGCGCCATCAGCAGCGGGTCGGTCAGCGCGGCGTACAGCTTCCAGTGCAGCGCGGCGGCAGTGAGGTCGTCATGTTCGCCCGGCACATTGGCATTGAGCGCGCGGGCCACGAACTCGCCCGGGGTCAGGAACGCCAGGTTGGCGGCGATGCCATACTCCGCCGCCAGGGTGGACTGCAGCCAGCGCCGCATCGCCACCTGGGGAATCAGCACCACGTCCGGCTCCAGGATCGACTGCCCCGCCACCGGCTCGCGCAGGGTGCGGGCCAGCAGCGCGGCCAGCACGTCCAGCGAATTGGAGTGGTAGAGGCGGAAGTCTGAAGCGGGGTCGGTCATCGCGGCAGTGTGCCGCAGCCCGGCGCCAATCTCGACCCTCGCCGATACGGGCGGCAGGCCGGTGACGTCTGTGACCTCCCGCACAGATCAGGGCGGTACGCACTGTTGCGGGCCGGGAACCGCGCCGTGGCGGGGCTTGGGATGCCGACATGCGACAATACTGCACGGTCCAGTTCGGTTTTGTTCAGCCACCCACCACGATCTTACAACGTTGGAATTTTGTTAATGGCGTCCATGACGGCTTCCGCAGAATCGCTGGTGCAGTTGGAGAACGTGCGTATTGATCGCGGCGGTCGGGCGATCCTGCGCGACGTTTCGCTGTCGGTCCCGCGTGGCAGCATCACCGCCGTGCTCGGCCCGTCGGGCAGCGGCAAGTCGACGCTGCTGGCCGCCCTGACCGGCGAGCTGCGCCCCGCGGCGGGCACCGTGACCCTGTTCGGCCAGCCGATTCCCACCGGCAGCAGCGCGTTGCGCGCGATGCGCCGCAGTGTCGGCGTGCTGCTGCAGGGCAATGGGCTGCTCACCGACCTGACCGTGGCAGAGAACGTGGCGCTGCCGTTGCGCACGCACACCAAGCTACCGGCGCCGGTGCTGCGCCGGCTGGTAGACATGAAGCTGCATGCGGTGGGCCTGCTGGCCGCCGCCGATGCCTGGCCGCGCGAGCTGTCCGGCGGCATGGCGCGCCGGGTGGCGCTGGCGCGCGCGCTGGCACTGGACCCACCGCTGATGATCTACGACGAACCGCTGACCGGGCTGGACCCGATCGCCAGCGGCGTGATCATGAGCCTGATCCAGCGCCTCAACCACAGCCTGGGCCTGACCAGCATCATCGTCAGCCACCATGTGCACGAGACCCTGCCGATCTGCGACCAGGTGATCGCCATTGCCAATGGCGGCGTGGTCTTCCAGGGCAGCCCGGCCGCGCTGGAGTCCAGCCAGGACCCACTGCTGCGCCAGTTCCTGCACGGACAGCCGGACGGCCCGATCCCGTTCGATGCCGCGCCCCGCGCGAAGGTGGCCTGATGCCGTTCGTTGAAAGCACCCGTTCACTGGGCCGGGCCGGCCTGTTCTCGCTGACCGTGCTGCGCGGTTCGCTGCCGACCGCCGATTTCCTGGCCGAGCTGACGCGCGAGATCTACAAGGTGGGCGCGCGTTCGCTGCCGATCATCGCGGTGGGCGGTGCCTTCGTGGGCCTGGTGCTGACTCTGCAGGGCTACCGCACGCTCACCACGTTCGGCGCCGCAGATGCGCTGTCCACCCTGCTGGGCCTGTCGCTGTACCGCGAACTGGCACCGGTGCTGACCGCGCTGCTGTTCATTGGCCGCGCCGGCAGCTCGATTGCCGCCGAGCTGGGGCTGATGCGCGCCACCGACCAGATCAAGGCGCTGGAGCTGATGGCGATCGACCCGGTGGCCAAGGTGGTGGCACCGCGCTTCTGGGCGGCGGTGCTCACCGTGCCCCTGCTCACCGGCATCTTCTGTTCGCTGGCGATCAGCGCCAGCTACTTCGAAGCCGTGCACGTGCTGGGCCTGGACAACGGCGTGTTCTGGTCGGCGCTGAGCAACAGCGTGGATTTCTGGGACGATTTCGGCGTGGCAATGCTGAAGTCGGCCATTTTCGGCGGCACCGCCGCGCTGGTGGCGTCGTACGTGGGCTTCCACGCCGAGCCGACCATCGAGGGCACGTCGGTGGCCACCACCCGCGCGGTGGTGAACGCCTCGCTGCTGGTGCTGATGTTCAACTTCGTGCTGTCGGCCATGATGTTCCGCTGACCCGCAACCCCCTTTGATCAGATACGGTGAGATGAACATGGCCATCCGCGGTCCCAGACTCGAATTTTCCGTCGGCGCGTTCCTGCTGCTGGCGCTGGCCTCGCTGCTGGTGCTGGCGATGGCATCGACCAACCAGCGCTGGGGCTTCGGCAGCGAGGGCTATGAGCTCAAGGCGCGCTTCACCCAGATCGGTCAGCTGCGCAAGCAGGCGCCGGTGAAGATCGGCGGCGTGGTGGTGGGCCAGGTGGGCAACATCGACCTGGACCCGGTCCGCTTCGATTCGATCGTCACCCTGAAGCTGGACCCGAAGTTCAAGGATCTGCCGGCCGACACCTCCGCCGGCATATTCACCAGCGGTTTGCTCGGCGAAAGCTATATCGGACTACAACCGGGCGGTGACCCGGAGGTGCTCAAGTCCGGTGACGAGATCGTCTTCACCCAGCCGGCCGTGGACCTGATCCAGATGGTTGGCAAGTACATGTTCAGCGGCCCGGGCAATGCCGGCGCCGCTTCCCAGGAAGCTCCCGGCGCGGAAGCGCCGGCAACGGAACCGCAGAAATGAAAAAGACCCTGATTCCGGCGCTGCTCGCTTCGGCCCTGCTCGCCACCCTGCCCTCGCTGTCGTTTGCCCAGGCCGCCCCGGCCACCGCCGCCGCGCCGCAGAGCCAGGCCGGCAAGGTGGTACTGGATGCCAGCACCCGTATCCTTAACACCCTGCAGCAGCGCCGTGCGGAGTTCAGCAAGAACCCGACCGCGCTGCGCAGCTATATCGACAGCGAGCTCAACCGCACCTTCGACCGTGATTACGCGGCGCGCCTGGTGCTGGGTTCCAACGCGCGCACGGCTTCGGACGCGGACGTGAAGCTGTTCGCCGATGCCATGGCCGACAACCTGATGCAGCGCTACGGTTCGGCCCTGTTGACCATCCAGGGCAAGCCAAGCTTCCGCCTGAAGGGCGAGCAGCCGCTGCCGGGCAACCGCGGGGTCAAGGTATCGACCGAGCTGCTGCGTGCCGGCAGCGAGTCGACCCCGGTCGAGTACCTGATGCGCAACGTCAACGGCCAGTGGAAGATCTTCGACGTCAATATCGAAGGCATTTCCTACGTGCAGACCTTCCGTACCCAGTTCGACGGCCCGCTGCGCCAGAAGGGCATCAAGGAAGTGGCCAAGGAACTGCGGGGCGGTACCCTGCAGGCCGGGCCGGCCGGTAATGGCAAGTAACGCCACCGTGCAGCTCGACGGTCCGCGCGCCCGGTTCACCGGCGTGCTGGACCGCGATGCGGTCGTGGCGCTGTGGCCGCAGCTGAAGGCCCTCCCCGACAGCATCTCCCAGCTCGACCTGGCGGCGGTGGAGGGCGTGGACAGCGCCGGCCTGGCGCTGCTGGCCGAGCTGTCGGCGCGCGCGCGCGCGAACGGGCGTACGCTGGTTCTCAACGGTACCCCTTCTGGTTTGACCGAACTCAGCGCCGCCTATCGGCTGGCGCCGTCCCTGGATTTCAATGCCCCTTCTGCCGCGAGCTGACATGAACGTCATACGCACCGCCTCCCTTCTCCTGCTGGCCTTGGCGCTGAGTGCCTGTGCAGCCAAGCCGGCCCGCGACAGTGCGCCCGCCAGCGTGGCGGTAGCGCCCGCCTCCGCACCGGCGGCTCCCGCAGCGTCCGACAGCGCCGCCGATGCAGCGACCTCGCCGACCGTCGCCAGCCCTGCGGCACCCGTGGCCGCCGTTGATTCCGCCCAAGGTGATGGCGCACCCGTGGCGGCCGCCACGGAGGTCGCGCCGACGGGTGCCGAGGACGACTTCGCCGCGCTGTACGGCGGTCCGGCGCCGACCGCCGACGGTGCCGAACCGGGTCGCTCGCCGTACGACCCGTGGGAAGGCTTCAACCGCCGCGTGCACGCGTTCAACAACGTGGTCGACCGCGCGGTCGCGCGCCCGCTGGCCACCGCTTACGTGAATGTCGTGCCGCGCTTCGCACGCACCGGCGTGACCAACTTCTTCAGCAACCTGCGCGCGCCGGTGACCATCACCAACCAGCTGCTGCAGGGCCGCCCCGGGGATGCCTGGGACAGCCTGGGCCGGTTCGTGATGAACTCCACGCTGGGCATCGGTGGTCTCTTCGACCCGGCCAGCCGCGCGCTGGTGCCGCGCCGCAGTGAAGACTTCGGCCAGACGCTGGGTGCCTGGGGCTGGCGCAGCTCGCGCTACGTGGAACTGCCGTTCTTCGGCCCGCGTACCGTGCGCGATGTATTCGGGCTGGCTGGCGACATTCCGCTGTCGCCGATCCGCACGATCGAGGAAGACAAGGTCCGCATCCCCCTGCAGGGCCTGCAGCTGGTGGACATGCGCTCGCAGCTGCTGGCACTGGACGACATCCGCGACGGTGCCGTGGACGAGTACGCGCTGACCCGCGATGCCTGGCTGCAGCGCCGCAACTACCAGATCCAGAACGACCTGCGCGGCCGCCGTGACCGCGGCAAGGACGCGGACGACGCGCCGATCCCGGTCGACGCGATGCCGATGCCCAACTGGGGCAACTAAGAAAAAACCCCGCTTCGGCGGGGTTTTTTTGTACCTGCCGGATTACAGCACTGCTTCAAGGCCCTTCCTGTCGATCAGGTTCAGGAGCTTCAGCGATGGCCCGCTGGGCCGCTTGTCTCCCTGCTCCCAGCTTCGCACCGTGGAAACGCTGGTGTTCAGGACACCGGCCAGCACGGCTTGGCTGATCTTCAGCATGTCGCGCAGCGCGCGGATCTGCGCGCTGCTGTATTCGGGTACAGGTTCAAGGCACAGTGCGTCGTACTGATGCATCCGTCGCTGGTCGATGAAGCCGTGATCCCGCAGGCCGCGGGCAGTGTCATGCACTGCGTCGAGTACCGCACTCCGGGTACCAGCCTTAAGGCTTTTGTTTGCCATGACAGATCTCCTGCAATTCGCCTCGTTCGAGAGCCAGGTCCAAGGAAGCCGACGGCATGCCCAATAGATCCACGGCCAAAACCTGCAATGCATCGCGTTCAGCAGGCGTGACGTTGGCACGAACATTCTTCTCGTAGCCGAACAGAAAGAACCAGCGGTTTCCGCGATTGCTGGCGAGCAATGTGCGCGTGCTTCCCCGCTTGCCCCGCCCCGGTAGCGCAACCCGCTTCTTCAGGACGCCGCCCCCAAGATCCGCATCGACCAGTCCGTGGATCATCTCCTGCACCGCTGCGCAGAGTGCGGCATCGGTCAGATCCAGCTTGCGCATCATGCGGACGAACACCCGCGTCTTGAATACTCGCGTCATGAGTTTACCATACCACTGGGTGGTATGGTAAATCTGAGCATCTGGTCACCTGCGGGCACATGGGCCCGCAGATGCGAGGCCCGTCAGGCGGCGAGTGCGGCGTCGATGGCGGCGATCAGGCGCGCGTCGTCGGCCGGCACGTCGGGGGCGAAGCGGGCGATGACCTTGCCGTCGCGGCCCACCACAAACTTCTCGAAGTTCCACAGCACGCCGGGGGCCGGGTTGACGACCAGATCCGGGTACTTGGCGACCGCACCCTGCAGCTTCTCGCGCATCGGACCTTCGCCGGTGGCGGCCGGCTGGGCCTGGGTCAGCTGCCGGTACAGCGGGTGGATGTCATCGCCAGCCACGCTGATCTTGGCGAACATCGGGAAGCTCACGTTGTATTCCAGCTGGCAGAACTGCTGGATGTCAGCGTCGCTGCCCGGCTCCTGGGCCAGGAAATTGTTGGCCGGGAAGCCCAGCACTTCCAGGCCGGCAGCCTGCTTGTCGGCATACAGTGCCTGCAGGCCTTCGTACTGCGGGGTCAGCCCACACTTGGAGGCGACATTGACCACCAGCAGCACCTTGCCGCGGTAGTCGGCCAGCGAACTGGCCTGGCCTTCAATGGTGGAAACGGGAATGTCGTAGACGGTCTGGCTCACGGGAAATCCTGTGCGAAGTGAAAAGGGCACATCGGAGATGTGCCCTGGGAATGGGAAATCAATCGACGCAGATCGTGCCCTGGGCCACGCCGTCGTCGATGCGCTGGCGGCAGCCGAAGTTCTGGCTCACGTCGGTCTGGCATACACCACGCGCCTTGCTGCCAGCCACCAGTTCGGTCTCGCCCTGGGCCAGGCACTGGCCGGTGCATTCACTCTTGGCGCTGCAGGCCTTGCCGGCATCGGTATAGGGCGCCACGCACTGCACGCGCTGCAGCCGTCCCAGCGGCTTGAGTTCACCACCGGCGGCCGCGCAGCGGGCGGCATCGGCGTTGTCGGCGGCGGCAGGAGCGTTCGTGGCGGTGTCGCCGGCATTCGGCGAACTGCTGCAGCCGGCAAGCGCGAGCATCAGGGACAACATCAGGGTAAGACGCATCGGTTCAATCCTGGAGGAGGAAATGGAAGGCAGGCAGGTGGCCGCGACCCAGCATCGCCGATCGCGTGCATGCAGGGTGTCGGCAATGCGTTTCAGTCCTGCGCGGCTGACGCGTCGTCCGCGCTGGCCTCGTCATCGTCGCCGCTGGCATCGCCCAGCAGCAGATCGGTCTGCTCGCTGCCCAGTGATTCCACCCCGCGCAGGCGGCGTTCGATGGTGCGGGTCTTGCGGCTGGCCTCGCCCAGGCTGCGGCCGACCGTGCTGATCTGCTTTTCGGCCTTTTCCAGGATGCCGGCGAACTTTCCGAACTCGCTCTTCACCGCGCCCAGCAGGCTCCACACTTCGCTGGAGCGCTGTTCGATGGCCAGGGTGCGGAAGCCCATCTGCAGGCTGTTGAGCAGCGCGGTCACCGTGGTCGGCCCGGCCACCACCACGCGGTGTTCGCGCTGCAGCAGGTCCACCAGCCCCGGGCGGCGGATCACCTCGGCGTACAGGCCTTCGGTAGGCAGGAACATCACCGCGAAATCGGTGGTGTGCGGCGGCACGATGTACTTGTCGCAGATCGACTTGGCCTGGATCCGGATCGCGCGTTCCAGCTGCGCGCCCTGCACGCGTACGCCATCGGCGTCACCCTGCTCCTGCGCATCGAGCAGGCGCTCGTAGTCTTCGCGCGGGAACTTGGAATCGATCGGCAGCCACACCGGGGTGTCCTCGTGGCCGCGCCCGGGCAGGCGCACCGCGATGTCCACCATTTCGCCGCTGTCCGGGCGCACTTTGACGCCGCGTGCGTACTGCTCCTGGGTGAGGGTCTGCTCGAGGATGTTGTCCAGCTGCACTTCGCCCCAGCTGCCCCGGTTCTTGACGTTGGTCAGCACGCGCTTGAGGTCGCCGACGCCGGTGGCCAGCTGCTGCATTTCGCCCAGCCCACGCTGCACCTGTTCCAGGCGGTCGGACACCAGCTGGAACGACGCACCCAGCCGCGCTTCCAGCGTGGTCTGCAGTTTTTCGTCGACGGTGACCCGCATCTGGTCCAGCTTCTGCGCGTTGTCGGCCTGCAGGCTCCGCAGCTGCTGCTCCAGCGTGGCGCGCATTTCGCCCATGCGCTGTTCGTTGCGCTGGGTCATCTCCTGCAGGCGCAGGCCCAGGGATTCGCCGAACCGGTGCTGCGACTGCGTGGCTTCCTCGCGGCCCAGCCGGGCATCGTCGGCCACGGCCTGGCGCAGCGCGGCCATGTGGGCGTCGCTGCGCTGCTGAGCCTGGCCGGCGTCCTCGCGGGCCTTGCGCGCGTCTTCGCCCAGCGCATCGCGCAGCTGGTCCAGGCGCTGGTCGGTGCGGGTGGACAGGTCGGTCAGCGCGCGCGCGAAGGTTTCCAGCCGCGCGTCCTGCTGCCGGCCCAGCCCTTCGAGCTGCTCGCGCAGTTCACTGCGGCCGGTCCGCGCTTCTTCGCGCAGGCTCTGCTCAAGGTCGCCATGGCCGGAACGCCGCAGCAGGGCCACCAGCTGCAGGATGAGGACGGCACACAGCAGGCCGCCAAGGATGAGGAATTCAGGTTGCATGGAAGAAGTGTAGGCTGAGCCGGTCTCATTCGCTGCGCCGGATCGCTCCATGCTGGATCTTCTGGGAAAGTCGACGTCGATCAACGTGCGCAAGGTGCAGTGGCTGTGCGCCGAGCTGGGCCTGCAGTACCGGCAGCTCGGGGCCGACGGCCACGATGCGGATTTCCTCGCGGCCCTGCACCCGCTCAACCCGAACGGCCAGGTACCGGTGATCCGCGATGGCGACTTCGTGCTGTGGGAATCCAACAGCATCTGCCGCTACCTGGCCGCGGCAGCCGGCCGCCACGACCTGCTGCCCCGCGACCCGCGGTCCCGGGCCCGGGTGGAGCAATGGATGGACTGGCAGGCCACCGACCTCAACACCGCCTGGCGGCACGTGTTCATGGCCCGCGTGCGCCAGCACCCGGCCTACCCTGACGATGGCGCCGCGCAGGCCAGCCTGGTGCAGTGGAACCGGCTCATGCAGCACCTGGATCAGCAGCTGGCCGGGACCGGCGCCTACGTGGCCGGCGAGGACTTCACCCTCGCCGACATCGTGCTGGGGCTTTCCACCCAGCGCTGGCGGCTGACCCCGGGCGACAAACCCGAACTGCCGGCCGTGGCGGCGTGGTTCCACCGCCTCGGCCCGCGCCCCGGGTTTGCCCGCCACTGCGACAACGGCGTGGCCTGAGGCTCAGAAGCCTTCCAGCACCACCTTGCCCACCGCGCGGTGGCTTTCGATGTGCGCATGCGCGCGGCGCAGGTTGGCCGCGTCGATACGCCCGTAGTTCTCGCCCAGCGTGGTGCGCAGCACGCCGCTGTCGACCAGCTCGGCCACCCGGTTGAGCAGCACGTGCTGCTGTTGCAGGTCGGTCGTGCTGAAGCTGGAGCGGGTGAACATCGATTCCCAGTGCAGCGACAGGCTCTTGCGCTTGAGCGCCATCACATCGAGCTGGCCGGGGTCGTCGATCAGCGCCAGCTGGCCCTGCGGTGCCAGCGCGGTGACGATCTGGGCGTAGTGCTGGTCGGTGTGGGTCAGGCTGGCCACGTGGGTGACGGCCTCGATCCCGATCCGGCCCAGGCCTTCGGTCAGCGGCTGGCTGTGGTCGATGACGTGGTGGGCCCCCAGCGCGTACACCCAGTCCTGGGTGTCCGGGCGCGAGGCAGTGCCGATCACGGTCAGCCGGGTCAGCTGGCGCGCCAGCTGGACCAGGATCGAGCCCACCCCGCCGCCGGCGCCGATCACCAGCAGGGTCTGGCCTTCGCCACCGCCTTCGGCGATGCGCAGGCGGTCGAACAACAGCTCCCACGCGGTGATCGCGGTCAGCGGCAGCGCGGCAGCCGCCGCATCGTCCAGGCTGGTCGGCTTGCGGCCCACGATGCGCTCATCCACCAGCTGGTACTCGGCGTTGCTGCCCGGCCGGTTGATGTCGCCGGCGTAGAAGACCGCATCACCCGGCTGGAACAGGGTCACCTCGCTGCCCACCGCGTCCACGATGCCTACCGCGTCCCAGCCCAGCACGCGCGGGGCCTCGACGGCCACGCCACGGCGGACCTTGGTGTCCACCGGGTTCACCGACACCGCGCGCACCTGCACGCGCAGGTCGCGCGGGCCCGGGGTCGGCACTGGCAGGGTGATGTCGACCAGCGCCGTCGGGTCGGTGATGGGCAGGCCGTGCTGGGTATAGGCGATGGCTTTCATGGGAAGGTCCTTGGATGAGGCGCTCAGGTTGGCTTGCCCGGCCCCGGCCGGAAAGGCGCAGAATGCAGCAGCACTTTCACTCCTGGAATGAAAATGGTCCGCTTCGAGGATCTTCAGCTGTTCGTCCGCACCGCCGCGCTGGGCAGCTTCTCCAGTGCAGCGCGCGAGGCCGACCTGCTGCCCGGCCAGGTAGCCGCCGCCGTGGCCCGGCTGGAGCGGGAGCTGGACCTGCGCCTGTTCGTGCGTTCCACCCGCAGCCTGCGCCTCACCGCTGAAGGCGTGCTCTATCTACCGTATGCCCAGGACCTGCTGGACACCCTGCACGAGGGCCAGGCCCGGGTGCGCGGTGAAGATGCCGAGCTGCGCGGCGTGCTGCAGGTGGCCGCGCCCTCTGATCTCGGCCGCAATGTGCTGCTGCCCTGGCTGACCGAGTTCCGCACCGCGCACCCGAAGCTGCAGCTGCGCCTGCTGTTGTCCGACCAAGTGGCCGACGTGTTCCGCGACCCGGTGGATATCGCGTTCCGGCTGGGCCGCTTCGACACCGCCAGCTACGTGGCGCTGCCCCTGCTGCCGGGTAACCGGCGCGTGCTGTGCGCCGCACCGGCCTACCTGGAGCGGCAGGGTACGCCGGCCTCGCTGGACGCGCTCAAGGACCACCACTGCCTGGTCTACCAGCTGGCCGGGCGTCCCTACGACCGCTGGAGTTTCGAACAGGACGGGCGGCGCGTGGTGGTACCGGTGCGCGGCCAGCTGGTGTGCGATGACGCTGACGTAGTGCGGCGCTGGGCGGTGGCGGGCGAAGGCATCGTGTTCAAGTCGTGGCTGGATGTGGCCGACGATGTGCGCGCCGGGCGCCTGCAGGTGCTGATGGGGGGCGCAGGCGACAGCCTGCCGTTGAACCTGGTGTGCCCGCACCGCAAACAGTTTTCGCCCGCGATCCGCCAGCTGCATGCGTTGTGCGCCCAGCGGCTGCAGCCGATGCTGGCCGATCTGCCGGGTCGTGCGCTGTAGCGCTGTCGGCAGCGGGCCGGGTAGCCGACAATGGCGGCCCCCCGAAGTCGAGTCACCGCCATGCCGTGGATGGGCATCCAGGACCTGTGGACCTTTGTCATCGCCGTGCTGGTGTTCCTGGCGCTGCCCGGGCCGGGCACCTTCACCCTGCTCACCGCCACCGGGCGCGGTGGCGTGCGCGGCGGCTATACCGCGCTGTTCGGGTTGCTGCTCGGCGACCAGATCCTGATGTGGCTGGCGGTGGCCGGCGTGGCGGCCCTGCTCAAGGCCAACCCGCTGGTGTTCCACGCGGTGCAGTACCTCGGTGCGGCCTATCTGGTGTGGGTGGGCATCGGCCTGCTGCGGCCCGCGCCGGCCAGCGGTGACACCGGCGGCATCCGGCTGCAGCCGGGCCACTACTTCCGCCAGGCGGTGCTGATCAGCCTGCTCAACCCCAAGGCGATCATCTTCTACATGGCGTTCCTGCCGCTGTTCATCGACCCGGCGCGGCACCAGGGCGTGGTGACGTTCGCGACCATGGCCACGCTGATCTTCGTGCTCAGCCTGGCGTACTGCTCGGTGCTGATCGGGGTGGGCAACCTGTTGCGCCGTCGGATCATCCAGCACCCGCGTGTGGGGGTAGTACTGAAACGCGTCGCGGGGGTTTTCCTGATCGGGTTTGGCCTGCGCCTGGGGCTGAGTGGCTGAACCCTTGTCGGGGTGGGCGTTTCGCCTGCATTGCCGGCGCGCGGCGATAGGCAACGTCATCGAAATTGCCCTCGGCGATCGATAGCGCGTAATTCTTCCCAGGCGCCGGCAGGTGTCAAATCGTTGCCATCGCGGGCATCCGACCCGTGGCGAGGCAACCGCGAGATGACCACCCCCATGTACTTCGTGCAGCACCTGGCCGGCCACGACGAGCGCCTGCTGGCATTGAGCACCGACCGCGTCGACCTGGCCCATCCGTCGGTCCAGCGGATCGTGGCGGACCTGCAGCCGCTGGACCGCATCGAGCTCCGGGGCTGCCGCTTCGATTGCGCCGCCAGCCTGTTGCTGGGGCTGCGCCGACGCATCTGCGAAGCCGAGGCCGACGCCTGCGGCTGGCGGGTATTCGATGAACGGGGGGTTCTGCGCTGCAAGAAGCTTCCCGACGACACCTGCGTGATCTATCCACAGGGCGCCGACGATGTGGCGCGCTGGGGCCCGTTGATCGCGGCCAGCCGGGTTGTGCCAGATTCGTCAAAGCGGGCTATTTGAAATGATCGTCAAGGGATTCACGACGTCCGGCAGTAGTAATGCTGCGCCGCGTTCGGTCACACTCGGAAAATTGTCGATACCAGTCACTCTGTGAGGTTCCATGTCATCGCTGCTACGGCGCAAGCCGCTCGATTCCGTCACCGTCCATGAAGCCGGCAGGAGCCTGGTTCGTACCCTCAGCTGGCCGCACCTTATCGCCATGGGCATCGGTGCCATCGTCGGTACCGGCATCTACACGCTGATCGGCGTGGGTGCCAATCTCGCCGGCCCCGCGGTGCTGATCTCCTTCGCTATCGCCGGTGCGGTCTGCGCCTGCGCGGCGCTGTCCTACGCCGAGTTGTCCACCATGATGCCGGCCGCCGGCAGCGCTTACACCTACAGCTACACGGCGCTGGGCGAAATCTTCGCCTGGGTGGTCGGCTGGAGCCTGATCCTGGAGTACTCACTGGTGGTGAGTACCGTGGCAGTGGGGTGGTCGGGGTATTTCGTCGGCTTCCTGGAATGGATACACGGCAACACCGGCATCGACCTTCGGCTGCCGTTGGCGCTTTCGGCCGGCCCGCACGTGGAAGGCGGCGTGTTCAACCTGCCCGCGGTGCTCATCACCTGGGTGGTCGCCGGCGGCCTGATGCTGGGCACCAAGGAAAGCGCCACGCTCAATGCGATCCTGGTGGTGCTGAAGATCATCGCGCTGGGCGTGTTCGTCGCCGTGGCGCTGCCCGCGTTCGATTCGGCCAACCTGCACCCGTTCATGCCACACGGATTCGCCAAGACGCTGGGCCCGGATGGCGTGGAGCGTGGCGTGATGGCCGCGGCCGCCATCATCTTCTTCGCCTTCTACGGCTTCGATGCCATCTCCACCGCCGCTGAAGAAACCAAGAACCCGGGCCGTGATCTGTCGATCGGCATCATCGGCTCGATGGTCGGCTGCACCATCATCTACATGCTGGTGGCGCTGGCCGCCGTTGGCGCGATGAGCTACGCGGTGTTTGGCAGCAGCGCCGAACCCCTGGCCCTGATCATGCGTGAACTGGGCCAGCCCAAGGCGGCGGCGGTCATCGGTGTGGTGGCCATCGTTGCGCTGCCCACCGTGCTGCTGGCCTTCCTGTTCGGCCAGAGCCGCGTGTTCTTCGTCATGGGCCGCGACGGCCTGCTGCCGCGCGGCCTGTCGGCAGTGAACAAGCGCACCGGTACCCCGGTGGCCACCACGCTGTTCAGCGCTGCCGTGGTCTCGGCCCTGGCCGGCGTGGCGCGGCTGGACGAGATTGCCGCGCTGGCCAACGCCGGCACGCTGGCCGCCTTCACTGCCGTGGGTATCTGCCTGGTAGTGATGCGCAAGCGTGCACCGGGTGCCAAGCGCACCTTCCGCACGCCGATCGCCTGGTTCATCGGCCCGGCCGCCGCGCTGGGCTGCATCTACCTGTTCATCAGCCTGCCGAGCAGCACCCAGCTGTACTTCCTGATCTGGAACGTGATCGGCCTGGCGGTGTATTTCCTCTACAGCCGCCGCAATGCGCTGATCGGCCGTTGAGGCCGTGACGGTAGGGGTGCCGGGCGTTGCCCGGCACCGCTACCGATCACTTTTTGTTGGCATGATCCTGCGCCTGCTGCAGCACACGCAGCAGGTTGCCGCCCCAGATCCCCGCGATCTGTTTCTCGGTGTAGCCCTTGCGCAGCAGCCAGGCGGTGATCTTCGGTAGATCGCTCACGTCCTGCAGGTCGGTAAGCCCGCCGCCGCCGTCCCAGTCCAACCCGATGCCCACATGCTCGGGGCCGACCACGCCCAGGATGTGTTCGAAGTGGGCGAAGAAATCGTCCAGGGTTGCCCTCCGAAGCGGCAGGCGCTGGTCGATCTCGGCCAGGCCCTGCTTCAGCTGCACGCCCTGGGCCATGCTCAGGTCATCGTAATCGGCGCCGATCTGCTTCATCAGGGTGTCTTCGGCCTGCTTGCGCGCGTCGTTCTTGCCGGTGTCGATCAGGTAGCCGCCATAGGCGTTCACCTGGATCACCCCACCGGCCTTCGCCAACTGCTTCAGGCGCACATCGTCCAGGTTGCGCGGATGGTTGTAGATCGCCTTGGCCGAACTGTGCGACAGCACGAACGGCACCGGCATGCGCTGGATCAGGTCATCGAACACCGCATCGGAGGCATGCGACTGGTCGATCACGATGCCGAGCCGTACCGCCTCGTCCACCAATGCCTTGCCGGCCGGGCTCAGGCCCTTCCATTCGGCGCCTTTGGTGTCGGTGGCCGAATCGGCGAACTCGTTGTTGGCGAAGTGCACCGTGCTGAGCAGGCGCAGGCCGGCCTGGTGGTAGAAGCTGAGCAATGTGGGGTCGTCGACCAGCGGGCTGGCGTTTTCCATGCTGATGTAGACCACGCGCTTGCAGGCCGCCTTGATCCGGGCGGCATCGGCTGCGGTCAGTGCCAGCGCGAAGGTATCCGGATGCGCGGCGAGCATCTCGCGGATTTCCATCAACCGCAGCAGGCCCGCATCGCGGTCGTGCTGGTGTGCGGCCGGGCTGCGGTCGCCCTGGTCGGTGTAGATGGCCCAGAACCCGCCGTCCAGCGCGCCATCCACCATGCGCGGCAGATCCACCTGCGACAGCGCGTTGTGGTCGTGTCGCTGCTGGATGTCGAAGCCTTCCCGGTGGAAGTTCGCCGGCGTGTCCAGATGGCTGTCGAGGGTAAGCAGTTTCTTCTGCAGGGTGGCAGCGCGCGCAAGCTCCTGCGCGCTGAACTCGATGGCGTGGGCCGACAGCGGCGCACACAGCGCCAGTGACACCAGCAGGGACAGGCTGCGCAACGTCATGACGCCTCTCTTCGGATGGGAATGCGTCAGACCATAGCAAAGCGTACCGACCAACGGTCGGTACCTACCTTGCCATTCCGCGGTAGGTGCCGACCGTTGGTCGGCACGCGAAGGTCAATCCAGCACGCGGCAGAACACGGCCTTGAGGTAACGCGATTCCTGCACGTGGGCCATGAACGGATGATCCGGGCCGGCGCCGGCGACCTTCAGGATCTGGATGGTGCGCCCGGAGTAGAACGCCGCGCGGCGCAGCATGTCCAGGAACTGGTCCTCGGCCACCAAACCGGTGCACGAGAACGTGGCGAACAGGCCGCCCGGCTTGACCACGCCCAGCGCCAGCTTGTTCATGTCCAGGTACTTCTTCAGCGCAGTGATCACCTGGTCGCGGTCGCGGGTCATCTTCGCCGGATCCAGGATCACCACGTCGAACTGCTCGCCGCGGTTGGCCGCGTCGCGCAGCCACGGGAAGATGTCGGACTGCACGAAGCGCGGGCGCACGTTGTTCAGGCGCGCATTGCCCTTGGCGATGGCGATCACGTCTTCATCGATATCGATGCCCAGCACATCAGAGGCACCGCGCGCGGCGGCATACACCGCAAAGCCACCGGTGTTGCAGCACAGGTCCAGCACCGACTTGCCTTCCACTTCCTGGCTCAGCCACTGGCGGTTTTCGCGCTGGTCCGCGAAGAAACCGGTCTTGTGCGCGCCGGCCGGGTCGGCGCGGAACTTCACGCCGTACTCGGTGATGACCGCCGCTTCGGTGGTGGTGTTGCCGTGGAAGTCGAAGCTTTCCTGCTTCTGCACGTGTTCGTCGGCGAAGCTGTGGAAGCGGCAGCCCGGGAACTGCTCGCGCAGCGCTTCGTACACCCACTCGCGGTGGCGGAACATGCCGGCGGCGAAGAACTCCACCACCACCAGGTCGCCGTAGCGGTCCACCACCAGGCCGGACAGGCCGTCGCCCTCGCTGTGCACCACGCGCCAGGCATCGGAAATCGCGTCCAGCTTCAGGACATCACGGCGCAGCGACACCGCCTGGGCGATCTTCCGCGAGAACCAGCCGGCATCGACGGGGACGCGCTGGTCGGTCTCAAGGATACGCACGGCGATGCGCGAATGACCGTTGTAGAAGCCACGCCCGATCCACTCCCCATCCACGCCGACCACGTCGACGATGGCGCCGGGTTTCGGGCGGACGGCGGGCTTTTCGACCAGTTTCTGGAAGATCCACGGGTGGCTGGAGCGCCAGGCGTTTTTAAGGCGGACAACGGGATTGGGGACGGTATTCATCTGCCTATTGTAGACGGGCCCCATGGCCCGGCAGGCCGCCGATTTGACGCCAACCCATTCAGCCCGCAGAATCGGCCCCAGAAGGGGAGTAGCTCCCAGACGTTGTCGCCGTCAATTCGAGCCCGCAGGCTCCGGTGCAACGGCAGTCCCACCCGGTGGGACTGCGAGCGAGACCTTCGCCGTATGGCGAAGCTCTGTCCCCGGATCCCCTCCGATCCTCCGTTGCAGATCCTCGCCGTCCGGCTTGAGGCATTTCATTCATTCAACGGACAAACTCATGCAGACGATCGGTAATTTGTGGTTGTGGGGCGGCTTCGGCGCGGTGGTGATCATCGCGCTGCTGGTCGATCTGGTACTGATGCGACACGGCGGCCCGCACAAGGTGACCTTCAAGGAGGCCCTGTGGTGGTCGATCGGCTGGGTGGCGCTGGCCCTGGCCTTCAACGGTGGCCTCTGGTACTACCTGAACGAGACCGCCGGCCAGGTGATGGCCAACAAGGTCGGCCTGGAGTTCCTGACCGGTTACCTGGTCGAGAAGGCTCTGGCGGTGGACAACATCTTCGTGTTCCTGATGATCATGGGTTACTTCGCGGTGCCCGAGGAACAGCGGCAGAAGGTGTTGATCATCGGCATCCTGGGTGCGATCGTGCTGCGTACGATCATGATCTTCGCTGGCAGCGTGCTGCTCACCAAGTTCCATTGGCTGCTCTACGTGTTCGGCGCGTTCCTGCTCTTCACCGGCTGGAAGATGTGGTTCTCGGCCGGCCAGGAGCCTGACCTGGAAACCAACCCGGCCCTGCGCTGGATGCGCAAGCACCTGCGCCTGCTGCCCGATTACGCCGGCAATGCCATGAGCGTCATGCGCGACGGCAAGCGCTGGTACACCCCGCTGTTCGTGGTGCTGATCCTGATTGCCGTCACCGACGTGATCTTCGCGGTGGACAGCATCCCGGCGATCTTCGCGATCACCACCGACCCGTTCATCGTGCTCACCTCCAACGTGTTCGCGGTGCTGGGCCTGCGCGCCATGTTCTTCCTGCTGGCCGGCATGGCCGACCGCTTCCACCTGCTGCCGTACGGCCTGGCCCTGGTGCTGGCCTTCATCGGCGCCAAGATGATGCTGATCGACATCTTCAAGATCCCCACCCCGATCTCGCTGGGCGTGGTTGCGGTGATCATTGCCGCCACCGTGGTGCTGAGCCTGAAGAACCCGCCGAAGACCGGCGACGCGTAACCCCTGATTGCCGCCGGCGGGATTGTCCCGTCGGCGGCACCTCTGTCTCCCGTCGCGTTGCCCTTGTGTTCAGGCAGACGCGACGCAATCCCTTTGGGTATGAACGCCAACCTGCCCCTGCCTGCCGGCGAGCCGCCGGTCTCTTCCCGCAACGACCGTGGCCGCGTGGTGCGGGCGTTCAACCTGAGCCTGGCCTTCGTGCTGGTGCTGGTGGCGGTGTTCACCGCGCAGGGCCACTTCGATTGGCGCCCCTGGGCCGTGGCCCCGCTGGAAAGCGACGGCCTGCTGGGCATCCTCGGTGCGCCGCTGCTGCATGGCTCGGTCCAGCACTTGGCCGCCAATAGCTTTGCTCTATTAATTCTTGGCACTTTGGCAGGGAGCGTCTATCCGAAGGCGACCCTGCGGGCCTTCCCGCTGCTCTGGATCGGCTCCGGGCTGGGCGCCTGGCTCCTCGGCGATATCGGCAGCCGCCACCTGGGCGCGAGCGGCATCACCCACGGCCTGATGTTCCTGGTGTTCGTGCTGGGCCTGCTGCGCCGCGACCGCCCCGCCATTGCCGCCGGCCTGATCGCCTTCCTGTTCTACGGCAGCATGCTCATCACCATCCTCCCGCATGAGCCGGGTGTGTCCTGGCAGTCGCACATGGGCGGCGCCTTCGCCGGCATCATCAGCGCGCTGCTGTTCCGCCTGTCCGACCCGATGGCCCCGCGCAAGCGCTACAGCTGGGAAGAGGAAGACGAGGACGCGCTGGACGCACAGCGCGACAGCGACCTCGAACCGCCCTCCCCGCACCGCGTGCCGGTGTTGTGGCAGCCGCGCGAAGGGCAGGATTTCGTCGTGTTGCCGTTCCGCCCGCGGGATTCGGATTCCTCCCGGTAAGCATCGCAAGGAACGGTAATGCCGTTCCTAACGTCGCTTGCGACGGCCCGAAGGGTGCACGCCAACGGCGGGCATACCGTTGGTCGATGCGCTGCGTGCCGATCATTCTCCGTACCGACCAACGGTCGGTACCTACCTGCGCGGCGTCGTTTACGGGGTGCCATCCACCGCTTTGCGCCCCAACGCCGGATCATCGGTGAAAAAGGCATCGATCCCGGTCGCCAGATAGGCCCGCATCTCGGCCACCGAACCCTCCGGATTGCGCGCAGTGGCCTCGCCCTTGCGGAACTCGGCGGACAGGAACGGGTTTTCCGGGCGGAAGGTGTACGGCACCACCAGCAAGCCGGCGGCATGCGCATCACGCACCAGCGTGGTCGGCGTGCCCAGGCGGCCGGCGGCATCCAGCGGAATCACCATGCGCAGGCTCGGGCCAATGCCATCGGCATACCCGGCGATCTGGTCCAGCCCGGCCGGCGTGATCATGTCCGCGTAGTGCTGGCTGCCCTTGGCGGCGAGTACATCACCCGGCTGCTGCTTCGGGTCACCCAGCAGCTGCAGCAGGCGGATGTTGCTGTCGCGCCCAAGCTTGCTGCGCAGATAACGCAGGTTGCCCACCTCGAACGACTGGATCGTCACCGGGGCCACGCGGGTGTAGGGGTTGGCCTGCAGCGTCTTCACCAGCAGGTCTTCCATCGGCAGGCCGATGCCCTTGAAGTAGGTGCCGTGCTTGATCTCCGGCACCAGCCCAATCCCGCGCCCGGCGCGGCCGGCCTGCTGGACCAGGAAGGTGACGATCTCGTCCAGCGTGGCAATGCGGAACTGGCCGTCGAAGGCGGTGCTGCGCAGCTGCGGCAGGCGCTCGCGGGCGTACAGGGCCTTCAGCTCGGCCAGGGTGAAGTCTTCGGTGAACCAGCCTTCGATGCGTTCGCCATCGATGGTCTTGGTCGTTCTGCGGCTGGCGAACTCGGGATGGGTGGCCACATCGGTGGTGCCACTGATCTCGTTCTCGTGCCGCGAGACCAGCACGCCGTCCTTGGTCATCACCAGGTCCGGTTCGATGTAGTCGGCACCATCGGCAATGGCCTGCGCGTAGGCGGCCAGGGTGTGTTCGGGCAGCAGCGCACTGGCGCCGCGATGGCCGTACACCGCCGCCTTGCGCGGCGCGGGTGGGGAAGATTCAGCGCTCATGGCCACCGATGGTGCCACGGCCAGCGAGAACAGCAACGCACAACCCCACAACGACTTCGACACTGCAAACCCCTGTTGGTACCGCCCCGCCGACGCGGCGGGGCCGGAGACGTGGCGCATTCTGCCAGCGCGGTGTTACAGCCGGAAGAAGAGGTTACTTCCCGATACAGAAGCTCGAGAAAATCCGCCCCAGCAGGTCATCGGCGCTCATCCGTCCGGTGATCTCGCCCAGCGCTTCGTGCGCCAGCCGCAGCTCTTCGGCGGCCAGCTCCAGGTGTTCATGCACCAGCTCTGCTTCGGCGCGCTCGGCGTGGCCGATCGCAAGGGTGATCGCTTCCACGTGGCGGGCGCGGGCGGAAAACTCGCCCTCCACGCTGTCGCCGGCGCTGCCGCTGGCCAGCTCGCGCAGGCGTGTGTGCAGGCGGTCGAGGCCCTGGCCGGTGGCGGCCGAGACGTGCACGACGTTGGCATCGATGTCGGCCGGCAGTGCCTCCAGCAGGTCGCTCTTGTTGTGGATCCACAACTGCAGCGGCACCTCGGCGATGGCATCGGCCACGGCGGCATGGCCGGCCTGCGGGTCGCGCGCGTCGAGCACGATGATGGCCAGGTCGGTGCGCTGCATCTCCGCGCGCGCACGCCGCATGCCTTCGCGTTCAATGGCATCGCCGCCGTCGCGCAGGCCGGCGGTGTCGACCAGGGTCAGCTCGAGCCCATCAATGCGGATGGTTTCGCGCAGGGTGTCGCGGGTGGTACCGGCAATGTCGGTGACGATCGCGCGTTCGCTGCCAGCCAGTGCATTGAGCAGCGAGCTCTTGCCTGCGTTGGGCGGGCCGACCAGCACGGCGTGCAGTCCATCGCGCAGCCGGCGGCCGCGTTCGGCATCGTCGCGCAGCGTCGCCAGCGCCAACTGCACTTCGCCCAGGCCCTGCCGAACCTGATCGCCGCCCAGGGTGTCGAGTGGTTCGTCGGCGAAGTCGATCGCGGCTTCCACATGGATGCGCAGGCGCACCAGCTGCTCGCCGGCATCTTCCACCCGGCGCGAGAACACGCCGTCCAGCGAGCGCCGCGCCGCGCGCGCGGCACGGGTATCGCTGGCCGCGATCAGGTCGGCGATGGCCTCGGCCTGGGCCAGGTCGAGCTTGCCGTTGAGGAAGGCGCGCTCGCTGAATTCCCCTGGCCGTGCCTGTCGCGCGCCGAGCGCGATGCAGCGACCGACCAGCTGCTGCAGCACCACCGGGCTGCCGTGGCCCTGCAGCTCCACCACGTCTTCGCCGGTGAAGCTGCGCGGATTCGGGAAGTACAGGGCGATGCCGTCATCCAGCACTTCGCCGGCGGCATCGCGGAAGCGCGCGTAGTGCGCGTGCCGCGGCTGCAGTTGCGGGCAGCCCAGATCCACGGCGATGCGCAGCGCCTGCGGGCCGGACACGCGCAGCATGCCCACGCCCCCGGCACCGGGCGCGGTGGCGATGGCAACGATGGTGTCGGTGGCGGCGTTCATGGCTCAGAGCTTCTCCAGCTGTGCGCGGGCCTGGGCAGCGCCGCTGCCCTGCGGCTGCAGCGCCAGGTAGGTGGTGTAAGCCTGCCTGGCCTTGGTCTTGTCGCCGGCGTGGAAATAGGCATCGCCCAGGTTGAGGTGGGCTACCGCGCGTGACGGGTCGATCTTCAGCGTGTTTTCCAGCCAGCGTGCCGCTTCAGCGTAACGCTGCTGGCGGTAGTAGACGAAGCCGAGGTTGTTGGCCGCCTGGGCGAAGTCCGGTCGCAGCTTCAGCGCTTCGGTGAACTGGGCAACGGCCTCGTCATAGCGCTTCTCGCGGTACAGCTGCAGGCCCCGGTCGTTGGCCTGCTGCGCGCGCTGGCGGTCGGAGGTCGGCACGGCGGCCGGCACCACCAGCGTGCTCTTGCCGCCCTGCAGGTCGGCCACGGTCACCGGCGCCTCGCCAGCGGGCTTGGCGTCCTGCGCCGCATCCACCCGGTTGTTGAGCGCGATCGCGTCCGCCGAGAGCTGGCGGGTATCGGCAGTGAGGTATTCCTGGCTGTCGGGCACCTGGAACACGAACTCACCGCCCTGCGAACCGGGCAGACTGCCGAACGCCGGGGTCTGCCGCGACACCGCCGACACCGCCGGCGCCACGTAGGCCGCCAGTTCGGTGCCGGTGATCAGGCCATCGCCATTGAGGTCGCCCTTGCCTGCCAGCGCCTGCAGCAGCACCCAGGTGAACACCGAATGGCCGTTCGGGCCGCTGTCGGCCACCTGCTGGTCGCTGCCGCCGGCGGTGAGCATCTGCCGCGCGCTGCGCTTGGCGTTCTCGCGCAGGAAGGCCGTCGACGAGGGGCCGCCACGGGTCAGGCCCAGGCCGCTGTAGCAGGCATCCATCACGAACATCACGTGCTTGGCCTGCATGCTTTCGGCGATGTTCTGGATGTCGGTCATCGCGATGGCATCGGTGGCGAACTCGTTGGGATCCGAATCCACCGGGATGATGTAGCCCAGGTCGCGGCCCGACGCCAACCGCCGCGTGGCGCCATGGCCGGCGAAGAACACGAACACGCGGTCGTTGCGGCCGGTGCGGTCGTCGGCCAGGCGGTCGTGGAAGGCGGCCAGGATATTGTTGCGGGTGGCCTGTTTGTCCTTCAGCACGATCACCTGCGAGGACGGGAACCTGAACTGCCCGGTCAACGTATCGGCGATGGCCTGCGCATCGTGGCTGGCGTATTCCAGCCGCGGCCACTTGGCGTATTCGTCGATGCCGATCACGATCGCCCACGACTTCTCGTAGCCGGTGGTGACGGTGGCTTCGCTGGCAGCCGCGCTGCGCGGGCGGCTGACGGTGAACTCGCGGCCATTCCAGCCGGCGAACTGGTAGCCCTCGGCGATCAGCCGGTCCAGGATCTGCGGCAGTGCTTTCACCGCGCGGTCGTGGATGTCGTGGAACAGGATGATCCCGCGCTGTTCCTTCTGCACCTGGCCCAGCACGCGCTGCACGATCGATTCGGGCACCGGGTCGGCCCAGTCCATCGAATCGATGTTCCACATGATCGACTTCAGGCCGGCCTCGTTGAGCAGCTGCAGGCCTTCGGCGTTGCGCGCGCCATAGGGGAAGCGGAACAGCGGCGCGCGGCGCTTGTCCACGTCCTTGAGCAGCGTGTCGGTCACCAGCACCTGCTGGCGCAGCGCTTCGCCGGTGGTGCGTGACAGCTGCGCGTGGGTCAGGCTGTGGTTGCCCACCGCGTAGCCCTGTTCCATCAGGTTGCGGCTGATACCGGCCATCGGACCCAGCTTCACGCTGCCGTCGGCATGCACTTCGCCCAGGTTGCGGCCCACTTCGAAGAACACGCCCGGAACGTCGTAGCGCTTGAGGATGGCCACCACTTCGTCGGTGTAGGCCTTGTGCGGGCCATCATCGAAGGTGAGCACCACGGTCTTGGGCGGCAGGTCGCGGCCGAAGATCTCGCGGTCGCTGTCCTTCATCGACATCGGATAGGGCTCGATCACGCCGTAATCGCGCAGGATCGCCTCACGGCTGTACTGCTTGTGCAGGTGGGCCAGGTAGTCGTCCCACTTCTCGCGCTTGAGGGTGATCGCGCGGGTGCGGTCGAAGCGGCTGAAGATGTTGGTGATTTCCTGGTTGTAGTTGCGCTCGATCTCATCGAGCGCGTCCAGGTCCTCGCCCACGCGCTGGTGCAGCTTCACCGCCGGGAGCGAGGAATCGGTGCCGATGCGCTCGTGCAGGTCGCGCAGCACTTCGCGGAACGCCAGGCGGTCGGCGTCGTACAGCTCCGGCGCCGATTCGATGTAGTCCAGCACCGTGCCCAGGGTGGCAAAGCGCTGCGGTCTGCCGTCGCGCAGCAACGCATCGAATTGGGTGGCAATGGCCTGGCGCTGGTCCAGCCCGTCGTGGAACAGCTGCTGGCCGATGCGGCTGGAGGTGTCACGGTCACGCGCGGACTGCTGCGCTTCGTCGGCCAGCAGCACGATGATGCGGCGGTGGCCGTCGAGCTGCTTCTGCAGGGCGGTGAGCAGCGGCGCGGCCGCGGGGTCGGCGGAGGCCGCGGCCTGCGCGCTGGGCTGCGTCGGGGTCGGCGTTGCCGGGGCGGCGGGGTCGTTGTTTCCGCAGCTGGCAACGGCCAGGGTCAGCAGCAGCAGGGACGGCAGGCGGAACAACGACGACGCACGGGGCATGGGGGGCTCGGTGAGGTGCTGCGGGTGGGTGGATGCAGGCGATTGTATCGCTGGCAAAGAAAAACCCGCCGGAGGGCGGGTTTTTCAGGGGTTTTATTTCTTGGCGGTGGCCGGAACCGGGTCGCCGCCGTGGCGCTTGGTCATCCACCACTGCTGCAGCAGGCCCAGGCCGCCGTTGACCACCCAGTACAGGACCAGGCCGGACGGCATGAAGGCCATCATGACGCCGAAGATCAGCGGCATCATCTGCATCATCTTGGCCTGCATCGGGTCCATGCCCGGTGCCGGGGTCAGCTTCTGGGTGGCCCACATCACCGCCACGTTGATCACCGGCAGGATGAAGTAGGGGTCGCGTGCGGTCAGGTCCTGGATCCAGCCCAGCCACGGCGCCTGGCGCAGTTCCACCGATTCCACCAGCACCCAGTACAGGGCGAAGAAGATCGGCATCTGGATGAGGATCGGCAGGCAGCCGCCCATCGGATTGATCTTCTCTTTCTTGTACAGCTCCATCATCGCGGTCTGGAACTTCTGGCGGTCATCGCCATAGCGTTCCTTGAGCTGCGCGATGCGCGGCTGGAAGCGACGCATCTTGGCGCCGCTCTTGTACTGCACCGCCGACAGCGGGTACAGCACCAGCTTCAGCAGCACCACCAGGCCCACGATGGCCCAGCCCCAGTTGTTGACGACCTTGTGGACCTGGTTCAACACCCAGAACAGGCCCTGGCCGATCACGGCCATGATCGAGAAGCGGCTGTAATCGACAACGCGATCCAGGCCCGGCACATCTTCCTTGGCGATCTGGTTGACCAGCTTCGGGCCCACCCACAGGCGTGCCTCGCTGCTCACCTGCTGGCCCGGGGCCACGGTGAAGGCCGGGCCGGTGGCCTGGATCTGGTCGCGGCCATCATGCTGGGACAGCGAGTAGTTCGCGGCCTGGTCCTTCTGCGGCACCCACGCGGTGAAGAAGTGGTGCTGCAGCATCGCCACCCAGCCACCGGTGACCTGCTGGTTCAGCGGGCCATCGTCCAGGTAATCCTTGAAGGCGCGGCGCTGGTACTTGCCGTCCTTGTCGAACCAGGTGGCGCCGTTGAAGCTGAACGAGTCCGGGTTGGTCATGCTGCGCGACAGGATCGTCGGCGTGCGGTCCAGGGTGCGGTAGACGTAGCCGCTCCACGGGGCGGTGCCGGCGTTGATCACTTCGTCCTTGACCTTGACCGCGTATTCATTGCGGTTGACGGTGAAGGTGCGGCGGATGCTCACGCCGTTCGGACCATTCCACACGAACGGGATCTGCAGTTCGTTCTGGCCCTTGGCCAACACGAAGTCCTTGGCATCGCCCACCAGCGTGAAGCCGTTGGCTTCCGGCACCGGCATGCTCTTGTCCTGGCTGGTCCAGCCGGTCACCGCGCGGTACGGGTGGGCCGGGTCTTCGGTCAGCAGGCGCACCGGCGGGCTGCCGTCGTCCTTGGTCTGCGGGAACTGCAGCAGCTCCGCATCCAGCACGGAGCCGCCGTCGAGCACCAGGCGCAGCACGTCGGTGGTCACGGTCACGCGCGGCGCGCCGGCCTGGGCCTGCGCGGTCGGCTGGGTGGCCGGGGCGCTGCCCGGGGCCTGCGGCACGTTGGCACCGGGCACGGCGCCCGTTGCACCCGGCACCGGTGCCTGGGTCTGGGCGGCCACCGGGGCGGTGGGCGCCGGCTGGGCCTTGTCGCTACCCCACTGCATCCACAGCAGGATGGCCACCATCAGCCAGGCAACAATCAGGAAAACGCGGGTCTGGTTCATCAGCGTGCAGGCTCGACGGGGCCGGCAGCAGGTGCCGGCTCGGACTGGGAAAGGGGTGCAACCCCGGGCGGCGGCATTGTGCCGTCCGCGCCCGGCATGGGCAATGCGCCCAGCCGGCGCAGCAGGCGCTCGAAGGCCTGGCGGATCTCGGAATTACTTGCGGTACGGGCGGAACTGCGGGCAACCACGACATAATCGCCGGACGTCATCCACGGCCGTAGGTGGCGGGTGGCGTCGCGCAGCACTCGCTTGATACGGTTGCGACCCACGGCTCGGGGATCGACTTTGCGCGAAACGGCAAGACCCAGCCTGGCCGGCGTGTCGCTCTTCAGCCAGTGCAGGGTCATCAGCGGTTCGGACACACGGCGGGCGCCGTTGAAGACCGTTGTATATTCGGCACGCGTACGAACCCGCGCAGAGCGAGGAAATCGCTTGCGCGGGTCGGAACTGCTCACAGTCAGGATTGCGTCTGCCGCGGGAAGCGGCATTGCAATCAAGCGCTCAGGACTTTACGGCCCTTGGCGCGGCGACGCGACAGGATCTTGCGGCCGTCAGCGGTCTTCATACGGGCACGGAAGCCATGGTCGCGCTTACGCTTGAGGTTGCTGGGTTGGAAAGTGCGCTTGGTGGCCATGCGGGCCTCTATATGAAGGGGACGGAAAGAACCGGAAATTCTATAGACCTACCCCGGGGCGCGTCAAGCCCATGTCACTACGGGATTTCACCGGCCTGTGCAATAGCTGTGGATCATTTTGTGAATAACTTCGGGACAACCATTCCCGGCACCCCGCGTCGGTGGTAGGCTGCGCCATCCATTCTTTCCCCTTCCGGCCTGCGGCACGGCGGCTTTCTGCGCCCCAACCGCCGGCCCCAGACGATTATTGCCGATGGATGCCTGGTCCCGTTGTCTCGAACGCCTTGAGGCGGAGTTCCCGCCCGAAGATGTTCACACCTGGTTGAAGCCGCTGCAGGCCGATCTGCGCGCGGACAGCCTGGTGCTTTATGCGCCAAACGCCTTCATCGTCGACCAGGTCCGCGAGCTGTACCTGGCGCGGATCAAGGAATTGCTGGCGCACTTCGCCGGTTTTGGCGACGTTTTTCTTGAAATCGGCTCGCGTCCGCGGGCCGTGGAGGCGCAGATCGCGCCGATTCCGGGCCATTCGGCGCCCGCTGCGCCGGTTGAGCCCCTGGTGCCGTTCGCCGGCAACCTGGATTCGCACTACACGTTCACCAACTTCGTGGAAGGCCGCAGCAACCAGCTGGGCCTGGCCGCAGCGTTCCAGGCGGCGCAGAAGCCGGGCGACCGGGCGCACAACCCGCTGCTGCTGTACGGCGGCACCGGCCTGGGCAAGACCCACCTGATGTTCGCCGCCGGCAACGCCATGCGCCAGGCCAACCCGGCCGCCAAGGTGCTGTACCTGCGCTCGGAACAGTTCTTCAGCGCCATGATCCGTGCGTTGCAGGAAAAAACCATGGATCAGTTCAAGCGCCAGTTCCAGCAGGTGGACGCGCTGCTGATCGATGACATCCAGTTCTTCGCCGGCAAGGACCGAACCCAGGAAGAGTTCTTCCACACGTTCAACGCCCTGTTCGACGGCAAGCAGCAGATCATCCTCACCTGCGACCGGTACCCGCGCGAAGTCGAAGGGTTGGAAGCGCGCCTGAAGTCGCGACTTGCCTGGGGCCTGTCGGTGGCCATCGAGCCGCCGGACTTCGAAACGCGCGCCGCGATCGTGCTGGCCAAGGCCCGCGAACGCGGTGCTGAGATTCCCGACGATGTGGCGTTTCTGATTGCCAAGAAGATGCGCTCCAATGTCCGCGACCTCGAAGGTGCGCTCAATACCCTGACCGCCCGTGCCAACTTCACCGGCCGCGCGATCACCACCGACTTCGCCCAGGAAACCCTGCGCGACCTGCTGCGTGCCCAGCAGCAGGCCATCAGCATTCCCAACATCCAGAAAACCGTGGCCGACTACTACGGGCTGCAGATCAAGGATCTGCTGTCCAAGCGCCGGACCCGCTCACTGGCCCGTCCGCGACAGGTCGCCATGGCGCTGACCAAGGAGCTGACCGAGCACAGCCTGCCGGAAATCGGCGATGCCTTTGCCGGTCGCGACCACACCACGGTGCTGCATGCGTGCCGGCAGATCCGGACGTTGATGGAGACCGACGGCAAGTTGCGGGAAGACTGGGACAAGCTGATCCGGAAGTTGAGCGAATGATGCATGCACGCCGCATAGGCGTCATCGCATAAAACGGTGCAAAATCCGGGTGTAAGCGAGGGACAGGCTGTGGATAAAAAACCGGTTTGAGTTGGCGGGATTTTTATCCACAGGCTTCCCCACCCCTTGGGGGGTAGTAGTGCAGAGGGTTTCGAGGCCAATAAAGCCTTTATTTACAAATACTTAGATGTGTTTTCCCGCAATTCTGGCTCTACCATCACCACCAAGCTTTTGATTTATTCCACATCTTTTTAAAGCATAGGGGCACGGAACCACATGCGTTTCACACTGCAGCGCGAAGCCTTTCTCAAGCCGTTGGCACAAGTCGTCAACGTGGTCGAACGCCGCCAGACCTTGCCGGTTCTGGCTAATTTCCTGGTCCAGGTCCAGAACGGGCAGCTGTCGCTGACCGGTACCGACCTGGAAGTGGAGATGGTGTCGCGGATCGCGGTGGATGATGCCCAGGACGGCGAGACCACCATCCCGGCACGCAAACTGTTCGAGATCATCCGCGCCCTGCCCGACGGCAGCCGGATCACCGTCTCGCAGACCGGTGACAAGATCACCGTGCAGGCCGGCCGCAGCCGCTTCACCCTGGCAACGCTGCCGGCCAACGACTTCCCGTCGGTGGACGAAGTGGAAGCCACCGAGCGCGTGGCGATCGGCGAAGCCACCCTGAAGGAGCTGATCGAACGCACCGCGTTCGCGATGGCCCAGCAGGACGTGCGCTACTACCTCAACGGCCTCCTGTTCGACCTGCGCGGCGATGCGCTGCGCACCGTTGCCACCGACGGCCACCGCCTGGCGTTGTGCGAAACCGATCTGGAAAAGGCCAGTGGCGCCAAGCGCCAGATCATCGTGCCGCGCAAGGGCGTTACCGAACTGCAGCGCCTGCTGGAAAGCGGGGATCGTGAGATCGAACTGGAAGTCGGCCGCAGCCACGTGCGCGTCAAGCGCGACGATGTGACCTTTACCTCCAAGTTGATCGACGGCCGCTTCCCGGATTACGAGGCCGTGATTCCGATCGGTGCCGACCGTGAAGTGAAGGTGGATCGAGAAGCCCTGCGTGCCTCCTTGCAGCGTGCCGCGATTCTGTCCAACGAGAAGTACCGCGGCATCCGCGTGGAAGTCTCGCCGGGCAACCTGAAGATCAGCGCACACAACCCGGAGCAGGAAGAAGCCCAGGAAGAGATCGAAGCGGATACCACCGTGAGCGATCTGGCCATTGGCTTCAACGTGAATTACCTGCTGGACGCCCTGTCCGCACTGCGCGATGAGCACGTGGTCATCCAGCTGCGCGACTCCAACTCCTCGGCCCTGGTTCGCGAAGCCAGCAGCGAGAAGTCGCGCCACGTGGTGATGCCGCTGCGTCTCTGACCGCATGCTTGGTTCCACGTGGAACCGCGGGAACCAGGAAGCCCGGCCAAGCGCCGGGTTTCTTTTTGCCGAGACGTTTCACGTGGATCATCGGACAAGCAGCACGCGTAGAGCCACGCCCTGCGTGGCTGCTTTTGATCCTGCTTCTTGGCGCTGCGGTTGGACAACGCGATCATCGTCCAGACAGGGACCGTTCGAACTCCACGGCGAGAGCAGCCACAGGGCGTGCTCTACGGAGTTCGCAGAACGCATTGGTTTGCTGCCTGATTCCCAGCTCTAAGCTTTTAAAAACTGTATATAAATCTAAAGCTAGGTGGTGGTGGTAGAGCCAGATTTGGTTGAAAAGTACCTTATCTAGTTGAATTTAAAGGTAAATATGGTGCTGAAACCCCCGGTAAAACAGGGTCTGAGCCTGGGGTTCAACCTGTGGATATCTTTCAGCGGCACCCAAGGCCGTTCTTTTATCCACAGATTGCACAGAGATTGTGCATAAGTCATACAGACCCCCTGTGGATAGCTAGAAATGGAATACGTCAATCTCGCGAGATCTGAGAACGCCTACCCTGCTCCGCGTTTCAGATTTCAAAGAATCGAGCGGGTGATCCCATCTGCCCGTGGGGAGTTCCATCCCGAAAGCGCGCGAATTCCTTGAAATCTGCACGGCTTCGCCCTTGACGCTCTCTCAGATTTCAAAGAATTTACGGCGTCTCGAACGTGCGGCGAATCCACCCCGATGCAGTAAGCTGATCGATTCCCCCAGCCCCTCTTGCCGCATCTGCGGCGCAGATTCGATCGCATGCACATCCGTCGTCTGTCCCTGCACCAGATCCGCCGCTTCGACAGCGTGGAACTGGCCCCGCAACCGGGCATCAACCTGATCACTGGCGACAATGGCGCAGGCAAGACCAGCGTGCTGGAAGCGCTGCACGTGATGGCCTACGGGCGCAGTTTCCGCGGTCGCGTGCGGGATGGGCTGGTGCGCCAGGGCCAGGACGCGCTGGATGTCTTCGTTGAATGGGACGAACAGCGTTCAGGGGCGGAATCGGCCACGCGCCGCAAGGCCGGGCTGCGCCACAGCGGGCAGGAATGGAAGGGACGGCTGGATGGCGAAGACGTTGCGCAGCTGGGCAACCTTTGCGCTGCCTTGGCCGTGGTGACGTTTGAGCCGGGCAGCCACGCGCTGGTCAGCGGTGGCGGCGAGCCGCGTCGCCGGTTCCTGGATTGGGGTTTGTTCCACGTGGAACCAGACTTCCTCGCCCTCTGGCGGCGGTACTCGCGGGCGCTGAAGCAGCGCAATGCCCTTCTCAAGCAAGGTGGGCACCCGAATGCACTGGATGCATGGGACCGCGAGCTGGCGGAAGCCGGCGAACCGCTCACCACCCGGCGCCAGCACTACCTGGACCGCCTGCAGGACCGAACCATTGGCCTGGCGCAGGATCTGGCCCCGAACCTGGGCATCCAGTCACTGAACCTGAGCCCCGGCTGGCGCAAACACGAGCTTTCCCTGTCCGACGCCCTCCTGTTGGCCCGGGACCGCGACCGGTTGGCGGGCTATACCTCCGTGGGTCCGCACCGCGCCGACTGGAGCGTGGGGTTTGCCAGCATTCCCGGCCGCGACGCGCTCTCGCGCGGCCAGGCCAAGCTCACCGCCCTTACCTGCCTGTTGGCCCAGGCGGAGGATTACGCAGAACAGCGCGGCGAATGGCCGGTAATCGCGCTGGATGACCTGGCGTCCGAGCTGGATCGTACCCATCAAGCCCGGGTACTGGATCGTCTGCGCGCAGGCCCGGCGCAGATATTCATCACCGCCACCGAAACGCCCGCCGCGCTGCAGGACCGCACCGATATCACCCGGTTCCACGTGGAACATGGCCACGTCCAGCTTGTGCCATAGTGCCGGCAGGGGCCGAAGCGCCCGGCTGGTATAATTGCTGTTGCAACCCCTTATCCATCGGCGCCCCGCTTCCCGCGGCGGCCCGAACTGCGGAGCCTATGGCAAGCGCAATGACTGAAGAACAGAACACTCCGGCACCTACCGGCAATTACGACGCCAACAGCATTACCGCCCTGGAAGGCCTGGAGGCGGTCCGCAAGCGGCCCGGCATGTACATCGGCGACGTCCATGACGGCACCGGTCTGCACCACATGGTGTTCGAAGTCGTCGACAACTCCATCGACGAAGCGCTGGCAGGCCACGCCGACCACGTGGCGGTGACGATCCACGCCGACGGCTCGGTCTCCGTGTCCGACAACGGCCGTGGCATTCCCGCCGGCAAGCACGGTCAGATGAGCCAGAAGCTCGGCCGCGACGTGTCCGCTGCCGAAGTGGTCATGACCGTGCTGCACGCGGGCGGCAAGTTCGACGACAACAGCTACAAGGTTTCCGGCGGCCTGCACGGCGTTGGCGTCAGCGTGGTCAATGCGCTGTCGCAGAAGCTCACCCTGGATATCTTCCAGAGCGGCTTCCACTTCCACCAGGAATACGCCGATGGCGCGGCCGTAAGCCCGCTGGCCCAGGTCGAAACCAGCACCAAGCGCGGTACCACCCTGCGCTTCTGGCCGTCGGTGGTCGCGTTCCACGACAACGTCGAGTTCCACTACGAGATTCTGGCGCGCCGCCTGCGCGAACTCTCGTTCCTGAACTCCGGGGTCAAGATCGTCCTGGTCGATGAGCGTGGCGATGGCCGCCGTGACGACTTCCACTACGAAGGCGGCATCCGCAGCTTCGTGGAGCATCTGGCGCAGTTGAAGACCCCGCTGCATCCGAACGTGATCTCGGTCACCGGCGAATCCAACGGCATCACCGTCGACGTGGCGCTGCAGTGGACCGATTCCTACCAGGAAACGATGTACTGCTTCACCAACAACATCCCGCAGAAGGACGGCGGTACCCACCTTGCCGGCTTCCGCGGCGCGCTGACCCGTGTGCTCAATAACTACATCGAGCAGAACGGCATCGCCAAGCAGGCCAAGATCAACCTGACCGGCGATGACATGCGCGAAGGCATGATCGCCGTGCTCTCGGTGAAGGTGCCCGACCCCAGCTTCTCCAGCCAGACCAAGGAAAAGCTGGTCAGCTCGGATGTGCGTCCGGCCGTAGAAAGCGCGTTCGGCCAGCGCCTGGAAGAGTTCCTGCAGGAAAACCCGAACGAAGCCAAGGCCATCGCCGGCAAAATCGTCGATGCCGCCCGCGCCCGCGAAGCCGCGCGCAAGGCGCGCGACCTGACCCGCCGCAAGGGCGCGTTGGATATCGCCGGCCTGCCCGGGAAGCTGGCCGACTGCCAGGAGAAGGACCCGGCGCTGTCCGAACTGTTCATCGTCGAGGGTGACTCCGCAGGTGGTTCGGCCAAGCAGGGCCGCAACCGCAAGAACCAGGCCGTGCTGCCGCTGCGCGGCAAGATCCTTAACGTGGAACGTGCCCGCTTCGACCGCATGCTGGCCTCCGACCAGGTCGGTACGCTGATCACCGCGTTGGGCACCGGCATCGGCCGCGACGAGTACAACCCGGACAAGCTGCGCTACCACCGCATCATCATCATGACCGACGCCGACGTCGACGGTGCGCACATCCGCACCCTGCTGCTCACCTTCTTCTACCGGCAGATGCCGGAGCTGATCGAGCGTGGCCACGTCTACATCGGCCTGCCGCCGCTGTACAAGATCAAGCAGGGCAAGCAGGAGCTGTACCTGAAGGACGACCCCGCGCTGGATGCCTACCTGGCCAGCAACGCGGTCGAAAACGCCTCGCTGATTCCGGCCGAGAACGAGCCGGCCATCGAAGGCGTCGCCCTGGAAAAGCTGCTGCTGGCCTACGCCTCGGCGCAGGAAGCGATCGGCCGCAATGCCCATCGCTACGACCGCCAGGTGCTTGAAGCCCTGGTCGATTTCACTCCGATGGACCTGGAGCACCTGCGCAAGGCAGGCGCCGACGAAGGTCTGGCCGCACTGGCCAAGCGCCTCAACCAGGGCAGCCTGGGCTCGCCGCGCTTCAGCCTGGAACTGCAGGAACCCACCGAAGAGCGTCCCGCTGCGCTGCTGGTCACCCGTCGCCACATGGGCGAACAGTTGATCCAGGTGCTGCCGCTGTCGGCCTTCGAAACCGGCGAACTGCGTGCCCTGCACCAGTCCTCGCTGCTGCTGCACGGGCTGGTGCGTGAAGGTGCCAAGATCGTCCGCGGTGCCAAGTCGTCGGAGATCGGTGGTTTCGCCGATGCCCGCAACTGGCTGCTGGACGAAGCCAAGAAGGGTCGCCAGATCCAGCGCTTCAAGGGCCTGGGCGAAATGAATCCCGAACAGCTGTGGGACACCACCGTGAACCCCGATACGCGCCGGCTGCTGCAGGTGCGCATCGAGGACGCCGTGGCGGCCGACCAGATCTTCAGCACCCTGATGGGTGACGTGGTGGAACCGCGCCGCGATTTCATCGAAGACAACGCGCTGCGGGTCGCCAACCTGGATATCTGACACAATCGGCTCAGGGCCGGCCGGTTGCGACCTGCAACCGGCCTGGCCACCGCCTATTGCTGCCAGGAACCCGATGTCCGCTACCGCCCCGGCGTCCACCACGCCTCCGCTGCCGCCCGCCCTGCCCAAGGCGCCCCAACGGAAACCAGGCTCCCCGATCGCGGGGTTCCTGATCGATCTCGGTATCGCCACGCTCTCGCTGCTCGCCTTGAGCATGGCCAGCGGCCTGCTATGGGGCCTTTACCGCGCCGTGATCGTGGTCCGCGACACCGGCACGCAAGCGGCCGATGCGCTGGCCCAGCAGATGGGCCAACCTGGCGCGCTCGCGCAGATCCTGATGGCCGTGTTCGCCACCGGCGGCGCTGCGATTTTCCTGTACTTCCTCAGGCGCCGTGCCGACGCCACCGAGCGCCGCGCCTCCTTCGAGGCGGCCCGCCGGCCGTCCACCTGGGGCTGGACCGCGTTGGTTGCGCTGGGCGTGATCATCGGCAGCAACGGCATCGCCTGGCTGGCCCGGCAGGCGGGCATTGAACCGGTGCCCACCAACCTGGCCCTGATGGAACAGGCGCTGGCCCGCTTCCCGTGGTTCCTGGCCCTGTTCGCGATCGTGCTGGCCCCGGCCTACGAAGAACTGCTTTTCCGCCGCGTGCTGTTCGGCCGCCTGTGGCAGGCCGGTCGCCCATGGCTGGGCATGCTGCTCAGCAGCCTGGCGTTCGCGCTGGTCCACGAAGTGCCCGGCACCAGCGCCAACGGCCCGTGGGAAATCGCCCAACTGTGGCTGGTGTACGGCGGCATGGGCGCCGCGTTCGCGTGGCTGTACCAGCGTACCGGTACCTTGTGGGCCCCGATCGTGGCGCATGCGTTGAACAACGCCATCGCCCTGGCCGCGCTGGTATTCCTGGGCTTGCACTGACTCGACGGTTTGACAAAACCTTACATTCGGCCCGCCACACTGCAGACATGAACACGGGAGTCCCCGCCTTGAAACCCTTGCTGCTCGGACTTGTCATCACCTTGGCGCTCAGCGCCTGCGCCACCACCACCTCGCCCACCGGGCGCAAGCAGATGGTGGGCGGTGTATCGCAGGCCGAGCTGGACCAGCTTGGCGCGCAGGCCTTCGCCGAAACCAAACAGAAGCAGAAGATCAGCAGCGACGGCCGCCAGAACGGCTACGTGCAGTGCGTGGTCAATGCGCTGGTCGCGCAGCTGCCGCCTCAGTACCGTGGCGTACGGTGGGAGACCGCGGTATTCGTCGATGCCGAGCCCAACGCCTTCGCCTTGCCCGGCGGCAAGGTCGGCGTGAACACCGGCATCTTCACCGTGGCTAAGAACCAGGACCAGCTCGCCGCCGTGATCGGGCATGAGATCGGCCATGTCATCTCGCGCCACCACGAAGAGCGCCTCACCCGCCAGATGGGCGCGCAGACCGGCTTGGCCGTGCTTGGTGCGCTGGCCGGCGCGGCATACGGCGACGGCGCGGCCAGCACGGTCAACCAGCTCGGCGGTGCCGGCGCACAGGCCGCCTTCCTGTTGCCCGGGTCGCGCACCCAGGAAAGCGAAGCCGACGTGGTCGGCCAGCGGCTGATGGCCGAGGCAGGGTTCGACCCGGCCCAGGCGGTCAACCTGTGGCAGAACATGATGGCCGCCAGCGGCGGGCGTTCCCCGCAATGGCTGTCCACCCACCCGGACCCGGCCAACCGGATCCGGGAGCTGCAACGCGATGCCCCCGCCCTGACCGGTGTTTTCCAGCAGGCCCAGGCTGCTGGACGGCGCCCGAAGTGCGGGTGATTCGACTAAAGGATGCTGTATTGCAGCATCGGAAACGATTTCTCACGCCATCGGTTTCTGATACGTTTGGCGGCTCAGATTTTTCTGACAGTCCGTTTTGATGCCGCCGCGGCGGTTCGATCGAGGTGAAAGATGATTTTCCGCAACCACAAGCAAGCCGTGCTTTCCGTCCTCATCGCGACCGCCATTGGTGGCGTTGTGGTCACTGACGCCGTCGCCCAGACCCGCTCCACCGATCGCAGCGCCGATCGCCGTGGTGGCAAGAAGGACCAGGCCAAGGCTGAAGCGCTGTACCCGCAGGCCACCCGCGCCGAGCCGGACATCAAGGCATCGCCGAAGCTGGGCAAGCAGCTGCAGAAGATGATCGACAGCTACAACGATCAGAAGTTCCCGGAGACGCTGGCTGCGGCCAATGAAATCCTGGGCAACAGCGCCGCCAATGCGTACGACAAGTCGCTAGCCGCGCAGCTCGCCTCGCAGGCTGCCTACAACACCGACGACAACGCCGCTGCCAAGAAGTACCTGCTGCAGGTGCTGGAATTCAACGGCCTGGACAACAATGGCCACTTCCAGTCGATGCTGATGCTGGGCCAGCTGCAGATCCAGGACGACCAGCTTGCCGAAGGCCTGGCCACCCTGGACAAGTACTTCGCTGAAACCAAGTCGACCAAGCCGGAAGAGCTGATCATCAAGGGCCAGGCCCTGTACCAGCTCGAGCGCTACCAGGAAGCAGTGCCGGTGATCCAGCAGGCCATCGCCGGTGCCACCGAGCCGAAGGACAACTGGAACCAGCTGCTGATGGCCGCCCTGTCCGAGTCCGGCCAGACCGGTGAAGCAGTGAAGCAGGCTGAAGCCCTTGCCGCCAAGAACCCGGCCGACAAGAAGGCCCAGATGAACCTGGCCAGCATGTACCTGCAGGCCGACCAGATGGACAAGGCCGGCGCGGTCATGGACAAGCTCTTCAAGGGCGGCCAGCTGACCGAGGAGCGCGAGTACAAGCAGGCGTACTCCATCTACGCCAACTCGGACAAGAAGGAAGCCGAGGTCATCGCGGTGATCAACGATGGCCTGCAGAAGGGCATCCTGAAGCCGGATTACCAGGTGTACCTGGCCCAGGCCCAGGCGTACTACTACTCGGAACCGCCGCAGGTCGAAAAGGCGATCGAAGCGTGGCAGAAGGCCGCCCCGCTTTCCAAGGACGGTGAAACCTACTTGAACCTGGCACGTGTCTTGCATTCGGAAGGTCGCATTCCGGAGGCCAAGACGGCCGCCCAGCAGGCGCTGGCGAAGGGTGTGAAGAACCAGGCGGATGCCAAGAAAATCATCAACCTGAAGTAAGTAGGAATAACGCCTGAACGCCTGCGTGAGTGATGCGCAGGCGCTCAGGATTGGTATAAGCTTGGAGGTTCCTGCGGTGTCATGCACCGCTGATCATGGGCTATCTGTCCCCAGGTACCCGGCCCCACTAATGAGCTCTTGGCGCATGACGGAACAACTAGTCGTTCACAGGTACGAACAACGCGATGACACCGGCCTCAGCTGGCCGCGCATCGTGGGTATCGCCTTTGTAATCGCATTGCATCTCGCCGCCCTGATGCTGCTCCTCATCCCCGCCGTGGCCCCCAAGGCCGTGACGGAGAAGGAACGCAACATCATGGTGACCCTGGTCGACGCTCCGCCGCCGCCCCCACCGCCGCCGCCGCCGCCGCCGCCGACTGAAACGCCTCCGCCGCCGGTCAAGAACCTGTCGCCGCCCAAGCCCTCGCCGGTGCCGCCGCCGCCGCAGGCGCCGGTGATCGACGTGCCGGAACCGCGTCCGAACGACATCGTCACGCCGCCGAGTCCGCCGAGCCCGCCGCAGCCCCCGAGTTCCATCGAGGCCAGCGTCGATATCTCGTCCAAGGCCATGAATCCCCCGCGTTACCCGCCGGCCGCGTTCCGCGCAGGTATCCAGGGTGAAGTGATCCTGATCATTGATGTCGATGCCAACGGCAACGTCACCAATGTGTCGGTCGAAAAGTCCAGCCGTAACCGCGATCTGGACCGTGCAGCGATGGAAGCCGCCCGTAAATGGCGCTTCAACGCAGCCGAATCGGGCGGGAAGAAAGCTGCAGGTCGCGTCCGCGTCCCGGTCAACTTTGCGCTGAATTGATGGGCCGGGTGGCCTGCCGGCCACCCTCCTGTCACTTGAACCTAGCTACAACATTCATCACCACACACAACAAAGGTAAGCGTCATGCTGCAGGAACTCTTCATCGCCGCTGCTGCCGGGGGCAACCCGTCGAATGCCCTCTCGCAGATGGGCTTCGAGCATCTGATCCACGAAATGACCTCCAAGCCGGGCGACTTCGCCGTCTCCTGGGTCGTGCTTCTGACCCTGGTGATCATGTCGGCCATGTCCTGGTACTGGACCGTCATCAACATCTTCCGTGCTACCCGCCTGAAGAGCGCTGCTGACAAGGTCGTGAGCCTGTTCTGGGATACCCCGAACGCACAGGACGCCATCCGCGCCATGGAAGAACAGCCGGCTTCCGAGCCGTTCTCCAAGATCGCCCTGGACGCAGCCCAGGCTGCTGCCCACCACCAGCGTGCCGAAGGTGGCGCCACCGGTGGCCTGGGTGAAAACCTGAGCCGTTCGGAGTTCGTCGACCGCGCCCTGCGTCAGGCCGTGACCCGCGAAAGCAACAACCTGCAGTCGGGCATGACCCTGCTGGCCACCGTCGGTGCAACCGCTCCGTTCGTCGGTCTGCTCGGCACCGTGTGGGGCATCTACGGCGCGCTGATCAAGATCGGTGCAACCGGTTCGGCCTCCATCGACGCCGTTGCCGGCCCGGTGGGTGAAGCCCTGATCATGACCGCCATCGGTCTGTTCGTGGCAATCCCGGCCGTGTTCGCCTTCAACTTCTTCAGCAAGATCAACAGCGCCACGATCAGCAAGTTCGATACGTTCGCTCACGACCTGCACGACTTCTTCGCCACCGGTTCGCGCGTCCGCTAATTGCGACGCGCTGTACCCAGCGAGAACGTAGTCAACACGATCTAGACGGAGCCCGTTATGGCTTTCAGTAGTGGTAACAGCGGCGGCCCCATGGCCGACATCAACGTTACGCCCCTCGTGGACGTGATGCTGGTGCTGCTGATCATCTTCATCATCACGGCGCCCCTGATGTCCCATAAGGTCAAGGTCGACCTGCCTGAGGCCAACCTGGTGCAGAAGCCGGAAGATGCGGCTGATCGCAAGGGCCCCATCACCCTGGCGGTGAAGGAAGACGGCTCGATTTACTGGAACGACGAAGAGATCGACAAGCAGACTCTCGAGTCTCGCCTGGCGACCGCCGCCCAGCAGACCCCCCAGCCCCCGCTCAATCTGCGTGGTGACCGCACCACCAAGATGCGCGTCATCAACGAGATGACGAAGGTCGCGCAGGAGCAGGGCATGCTCGACGTTGGCTTCGTGGCCACCAAAGAGAAGGGGCAGTAAGCCATGGCATTCAGTTCTGGTGGTGGCAAGGGCCCAATGGCCGACATCAACGTTACGCCCCTCGTGGACGTGATGCTGGTGCTGTTGATCATCTTCATCGTTACCGCGCCGATCATGACGTACCCGATCGCCGTGGACCTGCCGCAGCGCGTGCTCAACCCACCGCCGCAGCTGGTCGAACCGCCGCCGCCGATCGAGCTGCGGATCGACGCCAGCAACCAGGTGTTCTGGAACAACAGCCCGGTTGCAACGGCTGAGCTCCAGCAGCGTATGGAACAGGAAGTGCAGCGTGACCCGACCAACCAGCCCGAGCTGCGCATCGACGCCAGCCCGGACTCCGAGTACGACGTGATGGCCAAGGTTCTGGCCGCCGCGAAGAACGCGCAGATGAAGAAGATCGGGTTCCAGCAGCAGCAGTAAGACGCAACACCAAGTCATGACGCGACTGGAAAGCGCCCCTGGAAACAGGGGCGCTTTTTTTTTAGCTATGATCCGCGCATGCTTGCCACCTACCCTGCGCTTGCCGACTGGCTCCACTGGCTGGATGCCTTTCCGCACCTGCGCCCGCTGCTCATCGCCGCCTACGTGCTGTACCTGCTGTGGTTGATCGGCTGGATCATGCTGCAGAAGCGCGAGCCGGTGGCCACGCTCAGCTGGATCCTTTCGCTGGCCGCCCTGCCCTACCTGGGGCTGTTCGTGTACTACCTGCTCGGGCCACAGAAGGTGAAGCGGCAGCGCCTGCGCCGTGGCCGCGCGCGTTCCGGCATGGAGCACTACAGCAGCGTGTGCCCGCCCGATGCGGACTGCACCGAACTGGCCAAGATCGCCCAGGCCACCACCGGCCTGGCGCCCAGCTCGGCCACCGAAGTGGAGTGGCTGGTGGACGGCGCGCAGACCTATGCCGCGCTGTTGAAGGCCGTGGCCCAGGCGCGCGACCACCTGCACGTGGAGTACTACATCTTCAATCCCGACCACGCCGGTACCGCGCTGCGCGACGCCCTGGTCGAACGCGCCAAGGCCGGGGTGCGCGTACGCCTGCTGCTGGACGCGGTGGGCTCGTCCGGCATCCGCACGCGGTTCCTCAAGCCGCTGCGTGATGCGGGCGCCGAAGTGGCCTGGTTCCACCCGCGCCAGCTGCTCAAACCGTTCAAGCGGCCGTGGATGAACATGCGCACCCACCGCAAGCTGGTGGTGATCGATGGCCGCGTCGCCTTCACCGGTGGTATCAACATCACCGACGAAGAAGACGAAAGCCGCCGGCCCGATGCCTACCGCGACCTGCACATGCGCCTGACCGGCCACGTGGTGCGCAGCCTGCAGCTGGTGTTCGTCGAAGACTGGATCTACGCCACCGGCGAACCGAAGGAGCGCTTCAACATCGCCCAGCTGTGGCCCACCGACATGCCGGGCCGCCAGGACGGCGCCATCAACGCCCAGGTGCTGGTCTCGGGCCCGGACTCGGGCTGGGAAACCATCCACCGCCTGCAGGTGGCCGCCATCCACGAAGCGCGCGAACGCGTGTGGCTGGTCACGCCCTATTTCGTGCCGGGCGAAGCCGCGCGCATGGCGCTCACCTCGGCCGCACTGGGCGGGCTGGACGTGCGCCTGCTGGTACCGAAGATGAGCGATTCCTGGTTCGTCACCCAGGCCGCGCGCTCCTACTTCGACGAGCTGCTGCAGGCCGGGGTGAAGATCTACGAGTACGGGCCGCGCATGCTGCACACCAAGGCGTTCATCGCCGACCACGACGTCTGCATCGCCGGCAGCGCCAATTTCGACCACCGCAGTTTCCGGCTCAACTTCGAACTGTCGATGATGATCAGCAGCGCCGAGTGCGTGGCGGAACTGGAGAAGATCCTCATCGCGGAATTCGCCGCTTCCACGCCCGTGCGCAACGACCGCCAGCGCTCGCTGTGGCTGCACCGGGTCCCCGAGGCGTTCGCCCGCCTAGCCTCCCCGCTGCTGTAGCCGCCACGTGGAACCGCCCCCACCCCGGCGCTACACTGCGCAGGTCAACGGGGAGAATGACAATGTATTGGCTGTTCCTGCTGCTGTCGCTGGGCTGTTTCACCTTTGCCATCAAGACACCGTCCACCGGCATGATGATGTTGTGGCTGGCCGGCGCACTGGTGTTCCTGCTGGCCTGGATCCGCGGCCGCTACCTGGCCAGCTTTGGCGGCAGCCAGCGGGATACGGCCGGGCCGCACGACATCTACAACGCGATCGACCCTGCCGAGCTGCGCCGGCTGCGCGAGCAGGCCCAGGCCCGGCGCGAGGCCGACCGCGACCCGAATGACCTTCCCCCGAGCCTATGACCCACCTCAGCGTCAACGTGAACAAGATCGCCGTCCTGCGCAATTCGCGCGGCGGCCAGGATCCTGATGTACTGCAGGCGGCCAGCGCCTGCCTGGACGCCGGTGCCCACGGCATCACCGTGCACCCGCGCCCGGATCGTCGGCATATCCACGCCGAGGACGTGCTCGCCCTCTCGGCGCTGACCAACGCGCGCGGCGTGGAATTCAACATCGAAGGCAACCCGTTCGCCCCACCGCGCCCGGGTTACCCGGGCCTGCTTCCGCTGTGCGCGCAGACCCGCCCCGCCCAGGCCACCCTGGTGCCCGACAGCGACGGCCAGCTCACCTCCGACCACGGCTTCGACTTCAGCCGCGACGCCGACCGCCTGCGCCCGTTGATCGCCGAACTGAAAAGCTACGGCTGCCGGGTCAGCCTGTTCGTGGACGCCGGCAACCCGGACCTGGCCCAGGCCGCCGACATCGGCGCCGACCGCATCGAGCTCTACACCGGCCCCTATGCTGAGGCGCACGCCGCAGGCGACGCCACCGTCATGCTCGCCCTGTTCGCCAACGCCGCCCGCCGCGCCCAGGCCGCGGGCCTCGGGGTCAACGCCGGCCACGACCTTTCCCAGGAAAACCTCCGGGATTTCCTGCAAACGGTCCCGAACGTCCTCGAAGTATCGATCGGCCACGCGCTGATCAGCGAAGCCCTCTACGCCGGCCTGGACGCAACGGTAAAGGGCTACCTCGCCCTCCTTTGATGGATCCCGCGCAAACCGCGGATCCGGGCCCTGCCCGGATGCCCTTCGCTGGGACCCAAGTGCGCTGAAGAATCCCCTGTGGATAACCCTGGGGAACAAACCCCAACCATTCAGCCCAAACCCAACAGGGGCGCGGATTGCGCTTCCCATCGACCCTGTGGTTAGTAATACTACTAACCCATGCATGCCGCTCCGCCCTCCGCCACGCTCCACCCAAGGTCTCAACCCCTGAGACGTCTCGCCGGTAGCCTCTGAAGATGGGTATCGCAATCAAAGGCCGTGGTTCAACCACGCACCTCGCCGGACGTTTCGAAGTCACGGTCAGCGAAGCCATGGACGACGGCTGGGAACCGGAAACCAGCGAAGAATTCGCCGCCCCGCGCCTGCGCACCGAAGTGCGCGCCGAAACAGCGCGGAGCATCATCAGCCGCAACAAGTCCCCCGATGTAGGTTTCAGCCAATCGGTGAATCCGTACCGCGGCTGCGAGCACGGCTGCTCGTACTGCTTCGCGCGCCCCTCGCACGCCTTCCTCAACCTGTCCCCGGGCCTGGACTTCGAAACCAAGCTGTTTGCCAAGACCAACGCACCGCAGTTGTTACGCAAGGAACTCTCGCGGCCCGCCTACACCCCGCAGCCGATCGCCCTGGGCATCAACACCGACGCCTACCAGCCGATAGAACGCAAGCTCAAACTCACCCGCCAGCTGATCGAAGTGATGCTGGAAACCCAGCACCCGTTCTCGCTCATCACCAAGAACGCCCTTGTCGAGCGCGACATCGACCTGCTCGCCCCACTGGCGGAAAAGAACCTGGTCAGCGTGCATTTCTCGGTGACCTCGCTGGACCCGCACCTGTCGGCCCGCCTTGAGCCGCGCGCATCGGCCCCGCACGCGCGCCTGCGCGCCATGCGCCGCCTGCACGAAGCCGGCATTCCGGTAGGCGTGATGGTGGCCCCGGTGATTCCCTGGATCAACGATTCCGAGCTGGAAGCGGTGCTCGAAGCATCACGCGACGCCGGCGCCAGCACCGCCGGCTATGTGCTGCTGCGTTTGCCTTTGGAAGTGGCACCGCTGTTCCGCGACTGGCTCGATACGCATCACCCGGACCGCGCCGCGCACGTGATGAGCACCATCAACCAGCTGCGCGGTGGCAAGGATTACAACAGCGAGTTCGGCACCCGCATGCGCGGCGAAGGCGTCTACGCCGATCTGCTCTCCAGCCGTTTCAAGCTCGCCCGCAAGCGCCTGGGCTTCGACGCGCAGAACAGCCATTGGCCGAAGCTGGACTGCACGAAGTTTGTTCGGCCGCTGCCGCCGAGGGAAGAGTCGCCGCAGGGATCGTTGTTCTGAATCCCAAGATCTACGACGAAGCCGCTAAGAGAACGGAAGCGGCCAAGACCAACGCTGGAGGTGAGGGCTGTGGCTGCACAAACTAAACCTGTTCTCTATCTTGCTGCAGTTCTTTTATTGGCAGGTTGCAATAGCACGTCAGTAAATTTGAGAACAGGGGAAATTCCTAATGCGACCAACTGCCGTCCGACCTCTGCAATCGCCGATGAAATAGCTGGATCACAGATGGCATGCCATCAAGGAATTGCGGGAGATGGAGTTCAAGTGCTTATTTCGAACGCAAATAGGCGCGTGTCCGTGCGCAGTGACACGGCTGAAAGAGAGATGACATCGATCTCTATTCGGCCGGCTAGCGCAATAGGCGAGGCAGGCCCTGTCAGGTTCGATGCGTTCTATTCGCAGGGCTTGTTTGACCTGAGGGGAAAAACTGGCTGCGTAGGCGTGTTGGAAGATGGAACAGCGGAGATCAAGAAGTCGGCAAATACAACTACCCTGCACTACAAACTCCAGTTTCGGCTTGTGAGTCCGCTCGGTTGGCCGGAGGACTGCAAAGAACCCCATCGCATAGCAGGAGCTGTTGAGCTGTAGAACCCGCGGGCAAACACCGGCACCGCTTGGCACCAACGCAGGGCAATTTGATGGCACCTTCCCGGCTCTGGTACAACGGATTCGGGCGCTACGACGCCAGTGTCGGCAGCTACATTCAGAGCGACCCAATTGGGCTGAGTGGAGAAGGATCGAGCTGGTAAGGTTCCAAGCGGACTTTCTTTGAGAAATGTAAATGAAGATGAGTGGTCAGGCCCAAAGATGGACACTTCTTGGAGCGCGCACGATCTCCTTGGTCGCTTTCTTCTATGCGCAGTTCAAGGCGGTCAGCACATACAAGCAACTACGCGAGTGCGTGGAACAAGTAGCGCAGCCGGTGGTAATCAAGCTCTGCCAGAATTATCCGGTTTCGATTGAGGGCTACATCTATCTCATCATTGCATCTGTTCTTGTCCTCTTCATTGCTTCTCACCTTCTTGACAAGCAAATCTGAAGTTCGCCTCCTGACCCCAGGTGAATCGTGTAGCCATCTGGATGGTGAGTCCTCTGCCCTGTAACCTCCACCAAGACAGTGAGCCGGCCCGCTTTCCGGCAGAGGTGTCTGCTCCGCCGCCCGTCGCGGCCGCCGCGTGAGGATTCGCCGCAGGGGCAGTTGTTCTGAAGCGTCACACGCCGATACCATTCCGCAGGAGCTGCTCATGGAAGGCAAGAGGACAATCGCACCACCGCTCTCCCCGAAAGAAAGAACACGCCTCTGGGTCGGTTTCCTCCTCTCATGGATCGCGTTGCCTGGGTGCTGGACACCGGCACCGACCTGGTCACGTTTTCAACGGAGCGCGTGATGGACATTGAGAGCTACCTCGCACTCATGCACTTTCACCCCAAGTGGAAAGAGTACGGGCTGGTACCGGCGGACCAGCTGCAACTGCTGATGGAGAGCTACGAACCTGGCATGGAGGATGCTTCCGAACACGACCGCAATGGCGTCTTACATTGGTGGCTGAAGCAATCTCCGTCGAAAGACGTTCTGCTGAAGCTGGTCGAGCTTTCCTACCTGGACGCTGACCAGCTGATGGCCAACGACGTCAGAAGACACATCACCAAGAGTGAGCGCTTTGACAGTGAAGTCGCGCAAGCGATCGCTCGCGGCGCCATCAAAGAGCGTTGAGCTGGGTGCGGCGCGCCCGGGAAAGCAGGATGTCCGTACGCGCCCGCAGCCGTTCCGGATGCTGGGCATAGAGGTCAGGTGCCCATGTGTAGGCAACCACCATCGCAGCCTCCTCGTCCGACAGCGCATCCAATGGCTTGGTGAACAAGCGCTGCGAAAGGGAGTTCAACCCCTGCCCCTCTCCGTTGTAGGCAAGGCTCGCATAGAGTCCCAACACCTCGTCCTGTGACAGGTGCAGGGAGACAAGCCGCTCCCACAGGAAGCTCCGCACGTGCCAGTCAAGCATGCCTCTGCGGGGCAGCCAACGGGAGTGCAACTGACGCGCCACCACTGCGGACGGCAACGCGCCATCATGCTGTGCGCGGATGTAGGCGCGAACCTTTGAAGGCGGCGAACGATCCAGCGGATCTGCATTCTCCAGGACGGTTCGCATGTGATCACGATGCGGCCAGAACACCAATGCGTCATAGATCAGGAATGCCACGGCGGGCGCCAGCATCAGTGTGCACACGATGGCGATCAGTACTTTTGCGCGGCGCTTCATGTGCCCTCCTATCCCTGAATGACAGATCCATGGCCTGGCTGTACGACCTCGCCACCACGACCGCCAGACAGGATATCGCTCTGGTGCCCGCCCGCGCATGCAGGAAGTGAAGACGCAGGTCTCACCGATTTCACCTGCGTTCGCGCAGCCTCTGGGTGCCAGCTGCACACGCAGCATCCAGACGGAGCGAAGTACCGATGAACACCCGAGTTGATTACCCCGATCGAGGCGCCTTAGGCCCCGACATCGCCGTTGTGACTGAAACATCCGTCATCGAACCCGCGCCCGAAAGCGCGGTGTCATGGGGCGCGATCCTGGCCGGTGCCGTCGCCGCCGCCGCGCTGTCGCTGGTACTGCTGATCCTCGGCGTCGGGCTGGGCCTGTCCTCGGTATCGCCGTGGTCGTTTGATGGCGTCTCGAAGGAAACCTTCGGCTGGGGCAGCATCGTCTGGCTGACCTTTACCGCGCTCGCTGCCTCTGGTTTGGGCGGCTATCTGGCCGGCCGCCTGCGCACCAAGTGGACTCGCCTGCACGGCGATGAAACCTACTTCCGCGACACCGCCCACGGCTTCGTCTCCTGGGCCGTCGCCACCCTCCTCACCGCCGGCCTGCTGACCTCGGCCATTGGCGGCGTGCTCGGCACCGGCGTCAAAGCCGTCGGCGCAACTGCAGGTGCTGCAGCATCCACCGCCGGTGTTGCCGCCGCGGGCGCCGGCACCGCCGTCGCGGGCTCAGACCAGGGCGACCTGAACTACTGGGTGGACTCGCTGTTCCGCACTGGCAGCATGCCCGCACCCATGCCCGGCCAGACGCCGGCTGATCCGGCCGCACCGGTCGATCCGTCGGCGATGGTTCCCGCAGTGGGTCCTGCAAACGCTGCACCGCCGCGCCCGCTGCCGCCGCAGGGCCCGCGACCGGGCGGCGACCGCCGTGAAGTACGTGCCGAGGTGAACCGCATCATCGTCACCAGCCTGCAGTCCGAAGGCCTCAACCCGGCAGACAAGCAGTACCTGGCCCAGGTGATTGCCCGCGAGACCGGCATGAGCCAGGCCGAGGCCGAGGCCCGGGTTACCGAAACCCAGACCCGCATGCGTGCTGCACTGGAAGAAGCCAAGAACACCGCCAAGCAGGTGGCCGACGATGCGCGCAAGGCTACCGCCTACGCGGCACTGTGGCTGTTCATCACCCTGCTGATCGGCGCCTTCTTCGCCAGCCTCAGTGCCACCTGGGGCGGCCGTCGCCGCGACCTGTAACTTCCCTATCGAACAAGGAGACTTCCCATGAAGACCCTGCTGCTCTGGGCACTCGGCGTACCGATCCCGCTGCTGATCCTCTACGCGATCTTCTTCTAAGCATCGCAACCTTTAGACCATCAGGCCGCCCATAGGGCGGCCTGATGCGTTGCACAGTAAACTTGCCCCCGAAGTAGAACCCTACAGCGCAAATGGAATGCCTCATGACCAATATCCAAGGCAAGCCGCATCAGCGCGGCGCAACCATCAAGATCCTCACCACCCTGCTTGTTGGCGCCTTGTTCGCTCCGGCAGCGCAGGCGTTCGACGCATCGCAATGGCAGGCCGTAGCACCCGCGATCCAGGCGGCTGTTGAATGCCGCGCAAAGCCCGATACCACCGCTACGGCCTGGAAGGCGCTGCCCCGCGACGAATCCGGTGCCATTGAGGCAATCAAGCCACCCGTGCCATTCACGGTGTTCGGTCTACCGGTGCAGGAAGTAGCCATCTTCATCGACGCGGACGGCGAACTGGGTGAGAGTTACACCGCAACCCTGGGTGCCAACGCAGCGGCGGTGCGCAAAGCTGCAAAACTCGGCACGGCGGGTGGGCGCACGACTACGATGGGGGAACTCATGCTGGGCGAGGGCGTAGCGCCGCAGCTGACCTGCACGGTTGCGGGCACGTACGATGAAAGCGATTATCAGGAAAACTGATCGATCTGCCGGGCTCAACTACTCGCCATCCCGCCCGGCAAGCTTCATGACCCAGCCAGGCACCGTGGGCTCGCCCGCGTAGAAGGACTTCGGCACCTTTTCGGCCATCGCCCAGCGCTGTATCCAGCTCATGCCGCTGCCGCCGTTGTAGCCGTCGGCGTGCTGGTAGGCAGGATCCTGCAGCGTAGCTTCCAGCGAGATGAAGCGGTAGCCGCGCCGACGCGTGGCGGCTATGAGCTCGCCCACGGAATCGGCATTGAGCGCATTGGCATGCATCAGCCAGACCTGTGCCGGCAGCCGGCCGAGTAGTTCCTGCGAGCGTTGTTCGTAGTAGTCGAGCTTGTTGAGCATGTACGGAACGTAGCCACGGCGCAGCTGCTGCATCAGCGCGTCCCGCTTGGCGAGATCGGTCTCGGTATCGCGCACGTGGTCGTACGCGAAGGCCCAGATCCATTCGCTGTTGTCGATCGTGACCGGGGCGATCTCATAGCCGTGCCGCTTCAGGAACGCGCCAAGCTCCGCGCGCACCTCCGGCGATTGCCCGGCATGCAGGTAGGGATGCCGGAACCAGCGCGGCGCCTGCCCGGTTTCGGCCAGCAGCGGGCGCAGGGTGGCTTCCCCGCGCAGGATGTCCTGCTCGTAGGCGTCCAGCGGCATCGCATGCAGGTCGACATGCCCGAAGGTGTGGTTACCCAGCTCGAACCCGGCATCACGCCAGTCGCGCAGCATCTGCACGCGCGTGGGCTGCACCTGGCCGCCGACCTCAAGCTTGGCTTCATTGACGAAGCCCACCACCGGGACGTTGGCCTGCTTCAGCGCGGCAAGCAACCTGGCGTGTTGGGCGGCGAGCTCCGGCTCGGTACGTTCGCCCAGCCGCTGCCAGGGAAGATCGTCGATGGTCAGCGCGATGCGCCGATCCGGCTCGGCTGCCTGGGCGATACCCGAAATGCACGCGAGCGCCAGAACGACACAGCAAGCCCATCCCTTTCGCACCCGCAGCTCCCATCTTGATAGCCGGTCCAGCATAGCGCCGTCGCCGATCACCCTCAAACGCTCGGCCCAGGCATGCCGCTACCTGTCGTGCCCTCGCCGGAGGTATGGTTGCGAGAACTTCCGGAGGTACCCATGAAGACTCCCGGCAAACCAGCCTCCCAGACGCACAATTCGGAATCGGGGACGCCCTCGGCGTTGTTCGTCGCATTGCGCGATCTGCTGCTGGCCCACAAGGAGGCGCTGGCGGTCGTGCACGATACCGACACCCACTTCTACGCCAACTGCAAACACGCTGACAGCAAGGGCAAGGCGCAGTTCTTCGGGGCGGTGAAAGTCTCTGCCAGAAAGCACGCCTTCCACTTCATGCCGCTCTACGACTTTCCCGAGCTGCTGCAGAGCCTCAGCCCTGGCCTGAAGAAGCGCATGCAGGGGAAATCATGCTTCAACTTCGACGTCATGGATCCCACCCTGCTGCAGGAGCTCCAGCAGCTGATCGAACAGGGCGTCTCGCGATACAAGGCAGCTGGCAAACTCTGAAGCAACGGTCAGACCAGCAGGACTTCGCAGGCCGCCCTCCCCGTCGCAGTTTCTGAGAGCCGGAACGGTAATGCTCTCGCCCATGCTCCCGCCCGACTTCCGATGGATCAAACCCGCCGCCACCGCCTACGACGAAACGGTGATCGCCCATGGCGACACGTGGGTGGTCCACATCTATCAACCCGAGCGAGGCAGGGAATGGGTGGCCATGCTTGATGCGCATCGCGAGCCGGAAGCCCGGCGGCATCGGCGCTGCACCGCCTTTGCCAACGGCAAAACCGGGGCCGAGCTATGGGTGCAGCGGGAGCAGGCGCGGCTTCGGTTGGAGATACAGGATAGGGTGGGAACTCAGAGGTTTCTGATACAACGAACCTGAGGAAGCAGGTAGCCTTCTGCATTCTTGCCCAGGTCGCGACGCGCCGGGTCTTACACGTTGAAGGAACCAACGATGACGAACGAAGAAGCTTCCGTTGAGGACTTCAACAGCAAGATCGCCCGCATGCGGAAGGACCTGGCTGCCAGAGGCGGTAGCCTGAGCCTGAGCTTGGCCGCTCCACCGCTTTGGAGAATCGCATGGCGGTTGGGCTTGAAATGGACACCGCCGTTGTTCCGGAGCTTCTGGGTGAATGCCCTGGCGTTCGGCAGCGTATGGGCCGTGGTGTGGCTGATCGCCTGGATGTACCTTCCGTTCCTTCCAATGCCCGATGGCGTAGCGGCCGTTGGATCGGCACTCTTCGGCGGATTGATCTTCGCGGTGGTGACGGCCGGCGTGGCGGATGTTCACCGCAAACGACTGCAACTTCCACCCTGGCGCAGATACTGATCCGAAATGGGCTGCACTTGGCGGTGAGCACTTCTGCCGCTCACGCCATCAGCCATACCCGGATCAGCGACACCAGCTTGTCGACGTCCAGCGGCTTGGCCACGTAGTCGTTCGCACCGGCCTGGATGCATTGCTGCTGGTCATCGGGCATCGCCTTGGCGGTGAGGGCGATGATCGGCAGCTTGCCGAAGCGCCCGTCCTGGCGGATCTCACGGGTGGCGGTAAGGCCATCCTTGACCGGCATCATGATGTCCATCAGTACCAGTTCGATGGGCGACGGGCCGCCGACGGCCGCCGTCAGCACGTCAATGGCTTCCTGACCATTGCGCGCGATGGTGACCTTGCACCCGTGGGGCTCCAGCACGTTCATCAGCGCATAGATGTTGCGCACATCATCCTCGACCACCAGCACGCGGCGGCCTTCCAGCGCGGTGTCGCGGTGCTGCGCAGAACGGATCATGCCCTGCTGTGATTCGGGCAGGTCGCTCACTACCTTGTGCAGGAACAGCGTGACCTCATCGAGCAGGCGTTCGGGTGAGCGCGCGCCCTTGATGATGATCGAACTCGAGTACCGCCCCAGCCGCACTTCTTCGGACGGCGACAGCACCCGGCCGGTGTAGACGATGATCGGCGGCAGCGCATGCGGGCTCTGCTCGCTGAGCAGCTCGAGCAGCTCGAAGCCGGAGGCATCGGGCAGGCTCAGGTCCAGCACCATGCAGTCGAACGTATTCTGGGCCAGCGCCTGCAGGCACTCCGAGGCCGAGCGCGCGCCGATGGTTTCCACATCGGCCAGCGCCAGCAGCTGGCGCACCGCGTCCAGCTGCACATCGTCATCTTCCACCACCAGTACCAGGCGCGGCCGCTGCGACAGCCTGCGCTCCAGCGAGAGCAGCACGTTGCCCAGCTCCTCGCGGGTGGCCGGCTTGCCGAGATAACCCACCGCACCCAGCGCCAGCGCCTTGCGCGAATGGTCCGTCGCCGACACCACATGGATGGGAATGTGCCGCGTGCGGATGTCGTGCTTGAGCACGTCCAGCACCGACAGGCCCGATTGGTCGGGCAGGCCGATGTCCAGCACGATGGCGTGCGGGAGCTCCGTGCGCGCGGCGGCCAGGGCCTCTGCCGCCGTCTGCGCCACCTGTGCACGGAAGCCCATCTCCAGCGCCAGGTCACTGACGATCTGGCCGAAGGCCGGGTCATCCTCGATGATCAGGATCAGGCCGCGGCCATTGCTGCTGGCCTTGCTGCCTGGAGCGGCCAAGGGGCGCGCCTCCAGCGCCATGGCCACACCACCCGCTGCGAACGGCGCGCGTGCAGGCACCGGCGCCGGCAGTGCTTCAGGCGCTGCCGGGCGCTCGGTGGTTGCCAGCCGTGTGGCCACCACCAGCCGGAAGCAGCTGCCCTTGCCGGGCTCGCTTTCCACCGTGATGTCGCCGCCCAGCAGGCGTGCAAGTTCCTGGGAAATGGACAGCCCCAGGCCCGTGCCGCCATAGCGCCGGCTGATCGAACCATCGGCCTGCTGGAAGGCATCGAAAATGCGCGCCTGCTGCTCCGGCGCAATGCCGATGCCGCTGTCGGTCACCGCGAACGCCACCTTGCCGTTCCCGGCCGACGAAACCGACACCGTCACCCCGCCGGTTTCGGTGAACTTCAGTGCGTTCGACAGCAGGTTCTTCAGGATCTGCTCGATGCGCTGGCGATCGGATTCGATCACCACCGGGCAATCGGCCGTCATCGACACGTCCAGCGTCAGGCCCTTCTCGCTGGCTACCGGGCCCAGCAGCGCCGAGATGTCGGTCAGCAGCTTTTCCACGCCGAACCGCTCGGCGTGCACTTCAATGTGCCCGGCCTCGATCTTGGACAGGTCCAGGATCTCGTTGATGAGGTTGAGCAGGTCGGTGCCGGACGAATGGATGGTGCGCGCGAACTTCACCTGCTCCGCGCTCAGGTTGCCGTCGCGGTTGTCGCCCAGCAGCTTGGAAAGAATGAGTGCCGAATTGAGCGGCGTGCGCAGCTCGTGCGACATGTTGGCCAGGAACTCGGACTTGTACTGGCTCGCGCGCTGTACCTTGTCCGCCTCGGCCACGATGGCCGCGTTGGCCCGCGCCAGCTTGTCGCGCTCGTTCTCCAACTGCTGCGACTGGTCGAACAGCTGGTTGTTGGTCTGCTCCAGCTCGGCCTGCTGCTCTTCCAGCTCGTGCTGGGAGCCGCGCAGCGCCCGGCTCTGTTCCTCCAGTTCCTCGTTGGAAACCCGCAGTTCCTCACTCTGCACCTGCAGGGCTTCGGTCTGCCGCTGGGTCTGTGCCAACAGCTCGGAAAGCTTGGCGCGGTAGGCCGCTGACCGCAGCGCTACCGCCATGTCGCCGGATGCCAGCTGGAGAAGCTCCACCACTTCGCTTGGCACCGCGCTGAAGAAGCCCAGCTCGATCACCCCGCTCACCTCACCCTCGTGGATGCTGGGAGCGATGACCAGGTGGCGCGGCTGTGCCTGCCCCAACCCGGAGCCGACCGTGAAGTAGCCCTGCGGCACGTCCGACACCACCAGCACGCGCTTCTCGTCCACCGCGCGGCCGAGCAGGCTGCCGCTGTCGCGAAGCTGGTCGGTGCCGTCCGGAGCGGAGGCGGTGCCCACCGCACCGATCTGCCGGAAGCCGTTGTCCTCCGGCACGAACAACATGCCGGCCTGTGCGCCGGTGAAGCCGGCCAGGAAGCCCAGGCTGGCCCGCGCCAGCGAACCGCTGTCCAGGTCGCCGCCGGTGGCGGTGGTGAGCTCCAGCCGACCCCGCTGCAGCCACGCATCGCGCTCACGGGCGCGGGTATGGCGGCGCAGCAGGATGGCGATGAAGATCGTCAGCAGGATGCCCAGCACCGCGCTGGCCGCGCCGGAGCTCAGCGCCGCGTTGTAGGCCGATTCCATCTCTTCAAGACGCTTGGCGCGCTTGTCCAGTTCGATGGCCCCCATTGAGGCCAGGCGCGCACGGATGTCATCCATGGCTGCCTTGCCGCGGTTGGAACCGACCACCTCCAGGGTGGGCTCCAAGCCTTGGGTGCGGCGCACCTCGATGGTTTCATGCAGTTCGTCCAGCTTGTCCTGGACCCGCCGTGCCAGCAGCTTGAGCCGGTCGACCTGGGCCGGGTCATCGGCCAAGGACTTTTCCACTGTCTCCAGCCGGGTGCTGGCTACCCCCAGGGCGGTGCGATAGGGCTCCAGATAGCTGTCATCGCCAGTGAGCAGATAACCGCGCTGGCCGGTCTCGGCGTCCTGCACCGCGGAGAGCACATCGCCCAGCGCGGTCATCGTCTCCTGGGAGCGGATCACCAGCGCGTTGCCCTCGCGGATGGTGTGGATGTTCTTGCCGGCCAGGAACCCGCTGCCGAGGAAGAACAGCATGACCGCCAGCAGGGGCCAAAGCGTGCGGAAGCCGGTTCCGGCCTGGGTGGCAACGCGGGGTTTGGGCGTGGTGGGCATGGGTTGGCAGGTGGGTGGGTGCAACCCATCAGATTATCACGCGCGCAGGCTGTGGAACCCTTGCCGGATCGCTTGTCAGACTGTGCCGTCTGCTGGATGGTGAACTCCATCCTCCACGGGAACGTTGGGTATGGCGAAGGGGTTGATGCCTTCCAGGCACCCGACGTTGAACCCGTACTGATGAGGGTTCGAGCGGCGCTGGTGATGGGTGTAGATGCCGCAGATGCCGCAGAAGTAGTGCTTGGCCGTGTGGGTGTTGAACTCGTAGCGCTTGAGGTGCTCTGCCCCCTTCACGATACGAAGTCCGGAGAGAGGCACCGAAGCCACTACCGCGCCTTTGCGCCGGCAGATCGAGCAGTCACACCGGCGTGGGCCCTCGATGCCGTTGGGAAGATCAAGCTCCAGCTCCACGGCGCCGCAGTGGCACGTGGCGCGGTGCTTGGGTTGGATGGGGACGCCGCCAACTTCCTTCAGCATGTTCAGTTCACCTTGGCTCTAACCAAATCCAATCTGGTGCGCGGACCGAATCCACGTCGTATCCACTGGGCCATTGAAGCCCACCACGGCATCCACTCCGCAACGCGGGCAGAGCGCGGTCTGATCCTGATCATCGCCATCGCATCATTCGTCGACGGCGCTGGGCGGAAATTCCGAGAAGCAGTAGTAGCAGGCCGCCACATCGCTTGCGAGCAACTTCTCGCGGTGCAAGGTTGAATCGCAGGTTCTTCCCACTGCCCTACTCCTAAGGTTCAGACCGGATTGCCTACCCGGCGAAGGTTAGCACCGCCAAAGGGCCACGCCATCGGCAGCATCCGATGATCAGACGATGTGGTTTTCAACCGAACCAAGTGCCGCAGCGACTCGGTAAGAGGTCATAGCGTCGGTTGGAGCCTGTACCGGCTCCACGGAAAATCGCGCGCATGCGGGGCGAAGTACCGCGTTGGCAACTGCAGCCCAATGCGCAAGAGCCCATCGCGTAGTGCATCAGGTGCGGCCGGCGAGCTGCTTTCGGAAACATCTGTGCAAAGGACAGACTCCGCAGGCGAGTAAACCAGGGTGCATTCGAACTCCAGCTCTCCGGCCCACATCTCACACCTGTAGTGCAGGATGGGCTGTCCAACCTGCAGCGCCAGATGCGCGGTAGAGAGGCGACGCTGCTCTCGTATCTGTTTGTCGGCAGGCAAGTGCTCTGCCAGCACAGCCGTCGCAGTCACGCTTAGCAGATGCCTGGCCTGTTCTCCCTCCTCTCGCCACTCGCCAGCTCCTGCAGACGCTCCATCAGGCAGGCGAATGGCGAGGAACCCGCCTTCCGGAAGGCCATGGGCTGCCTCCGGGCGATGCCACGGATAGCCGTCGAGGTCAGTGATGTGAAACGCATAGGGCGCAAGACTCGACCTACCGACAATCTCCACTGCACGCCTGCTGCCGGCAAGAAGGATCTCGTCTGCGGACCAGGTCACGCGGTGCACCAATCAATGCAATGAGGCGCCGCAAGCCCGCCTGGTCGCTCACATCGCATACTGCGCCAAGCCTTTGCCGAACGACCAGTTCTCGCGCTTCACCTCCACCAGGTTGATGAAGACATCCTCAAGACGAATGCCCACCGCGTCGTGCAGGCCATGGGCGACGGCGCTGTAGAAGGCCTTCTTCTGCTCCAGCGTGCGGCCCTCGTTCCAGGTGACCTGGACGCAGATGAAGTCATCGGTGCGCGCAATGCCCAGGTAGCCGGGGTCGTAGATGAGTCCATCCGGTTCGTGCTCCTGGATGATCTGGAAGCGATCATCCTTCGGCACGCCGATGCTGAGCATGGCGTCGTACACCACCTGGCCAACCTGCTGGCGGTAGGCGGCGGGCTTGCCTTTGCGGAGGTCAATGCGGGCCAGGGGCATGGCGGACTCCTCGCGGATAGGTGTGCCTGGCAATGGAAGCACATGGGCGGGTGCGGTGCCACTACATGGCGCTGCGTGGGGGCCCGCCCAGCCTCGGTCCTCAGCGGTCCCTTACTTGCGCGCGCCACGTGATGGGCTTGTCTGCCGCCGTGGCTTGGTCTTTGAACTGGCCGTCGTTCCAAAGCGGCCTGACGGTGATCTGGCCGTGGACCACTTCAATCCTTATATGGACACCCACTTCAAAGCCGAACCTGCGCAGCCAGGTGCCGCGCAGCATCACAAAGGGAACGGGGCCAAAGTGGTCGCGGTCGCGCTCGAATATCTGCGGAACCGCACGTACGTTGTTGATCTGGCTGTACTGCATCCACCGCTCGCGCGGGACGCGGTGGTCTTCAGTCGGCTGGGCCGGGTCGCTCTTCATGGTTTGCCTCCAAACGGGGAATGGCCCCCGCCGGTGAGGGCGAGGGCGTCGGGAGGTCAAAAACCGTGCATAACCAGACGGCGGGCGTATTCCCCCGTAAAGGGTCTTGTATTAACCACCCTCCCGACATGGGGCATCCACTATTTTCGGTTATGCGGAGTTTTTGAGCTCCGGCACCCACCATGCAGACGTCGGCTGCGCAACACAAAACGATTGTTTCTGTTGAATTTTCGATTTCAGTAGGCACAGCCTACTGATGACGCGTGCAGCCCGTTGCAGCATTCCGATTGGTGTTTCTGTGTGAACCAGCCCACGCATCTCACCCACCCCCGTAAAGCTTCTCCGCGCTCTGGAACAGGATCCAGCTTGTCGCAATGAACTTGTCCCCGCCCTGCGGGCGGTTGCCCCGGTGGGTGTGGGTGAATGCGGTAGGCGCAATCAGCAGGCTGCCGGTGCGCGGGGCGATCTTCCGGTCCTGGAACAGGAACTCGGTTTCGCCGGCGTCGAACTCGTCGTTGAGGTACAGCGTCCACAGCAGGTGCCGGTGCAGGGTCTCCGCACCGGGGTCGCGCGGGTAAAGCTCGCAGTGCCAATAGGGGTAACCGCCCTCGCCCGCCGCGTACCACTGCAGGTTGATGGCGCCCGGGCGCAGGCAGGTACGGGCCAGTTCGGACAGCGCGTTGTCGTCCATGCCGGGGAAATCTTCAGCCTTCAGGCGGCGCGCGGTGCCATCGTTGTCTTGAACCTGCAACATCAGCGGGGAGATCAGCGCCTGTGGATAACGGCGTAGATAAGTCAAAACCCCGCTGAATACTGCTTGTTGCAGCTGGATTTCCACCTGGCGCCACTCGGGACGCCCACTTATGCGCAGATCCTTGCTGTGCTTGAGTTCCGGGAACACGCCGCTGCCTACTTCGCCGGGCTTCAACTGTGCGCTGGCGCGCATCTGGGCCTGTATGGCGGCGCAGGTCTCAACGGGGATGGCGTTGTGGATTACTTCGATGAAGTCGAGCGGGGTATCGGCCGGCATGGGGTCATCCGTGGGCGTTTCAGCCCGATGGTGACCTGTGTTGGTGCAGGTGTCACCCCGTTGCCATGATTGGGAACGGGGTCACAAAGGGTCGCGCTACGTCAGGCCCGGGCGTCGTGCTCGCGGTGGTAGCGGGTGGCTTCGGCCACTTCGTTGCGCGAGCCGAGGAACACCGGCACGCGCTGGTGCAGGTGGTCGGGCTGGATGTCCAGGATGCGCTCGCGGCCGGTGGTGGCGGCGCCGCCAGCCTGTTCCACCAGCAGGCCCATGGGGTTGGCTTCGTACATCAGGCGCAGCTTGCCGGCCTTGCTGGGGTCCTTCTTGTCCCACGGGTAGATGAAGATGCCGCCGCGGGTAAGGATGCGGTGCACGTCGGCCACCATGCTGGCGATCCAGCGCATGTTGAAGTTCTTGCCACGCGCGCCTTCCTTGCCGGCCAGCAGGTCCTGCACGTAGCCCTGCATCGGGGCTTCCCAATGGCGCTGGTTGGACATGTTGATGGCGAATTCCTGGGTGTCCTCTGGAATGCGCATGTCACGCTGGGTGAGCACGAATTCGCCGGTTTCACGGTCCAGGGTGAACGAATGGGTGCCGTGGCCGGTTGTGAGCACCATCTGCGTGCTGGGGCCGTAGATGCAGTAGCCCGCCGCGATCTGGGCAGTGCCCGGCTGCAGGAAGCTCTCGTCGGTGGGCTGTTCGGTGCCCGCCGGGCTGCGCAGCACCGAGAAAATGGTACCGACCGAGACGTTCACGTCAATGTTGGAGCTGCCATCGAGGGGATCGAACAGCAGCAGGAAGTCGCCGCGCGGGTAGGTGTCCGGCACGGGCTGGCAGTGGTCCATTTCCTCGGAGGCACAGGCCGCCAGGTGGCCGCCCCAGGCGTTGGCCTCGAGCAGGATCTCGTTGCTGATCACGTCGAGCTTCTTCTGCGCCTCGCCCTGGACGTTGCCGGTACCGGCGTCGCCGAGCACGCCGCCCAGCGCGCCCTTGCTGACCGCGATGGAGATGTTGGTGCAGGCGCGGCCAACCACTGCGATGAGCTGGCGCAGGTCGGCATTGATGCGGCCTGCGTGCTGCTCTTCAATCAGGTACCGGGTAAGCGACGTACGGGACATGGAATAGCTGCCAAAGACATTTCGGGGGCCGTATTGTGGCCCGTTCGGCAGGGCATTACGAGGCAACCGGGACACGTAACCGGTTTCAACCTGCCTGCACGAAAAGAAAAACGGCCGCACGTGGCGGCCGTCCTTCATTTCACCGTTGCAGCAGCTCAGCCCTTGGCGACGGTCGACACGGCCTTGGCCACGTATTCCAGGTTGCCCTGGTTCAGCGCGGCCACGCAGATGCGGCCGGTGCCGACGGCGTAGATGCCGTACTCGTCGCGCAGGCGGTCCACCTGCGCGCGGCTAAGGCCCGAATACGAGAACATGCCGGCCTGGTCGTTGATGAAGGCGAACTCCGGCGCACCGGCGGCCACCAGCTTGTCCACCAGGCCGTGGCGCAGGGCGTGGATGCGCTCGCGCATCTCGGTCAGTTCCTGCTCCCACAGCTGGCGCAGCTCGGGGCTGGTCAGCACGCCGGCCACCAGGGCCGCGCCGTGGGTGGAGGGGCTGGAGTAGATGGTGCGGATGATGCGCTTGACCTGCGACTGCACGGCCTTGGCGGCGTTCGCATCCGGGGCCACCACCGACAGCGCGCCCACGCGTTCGCCATACAGCGAGAACGACTTGGAGTACGAGTTGGCGACCACGAAGCTGTCGATGCCGGCCTCGGCGATGATGCGCACGGCGGCGCCATCTTCGTCGATGCCCTTGTCGAAGCCCTGGTAGGCCATGTCGATGAACGGGAACAGCTGGCGTTCCTTCAGCAGCTCGGCCACCTGCTTCCACTGGGCCACGGTGAGGTCGGCGCCGGTGGGGTTGTGGCAGCAGGCGTGCAGCAGCACCACGGTGCCCGGCTGCAGCTTGTTCAGGTCAGCCAGCATGCCGGCGAAATCCACGCCGTGGGTTGCCGGGTCGAAGTAGGCGTACTCGACCACTTCAAAGCCGGCCGCGCCGAACACCGCGCGATGGTTTTCCCAGCTCGGGTTGCTGATGGCGATGGTGGCGTGCGGCAGCAGGCGGTGCAGCAGGTCCGCGCCCACACGCAGGGCACCGCTGCCACCGATGGTCTGCGAGGTGGCCACGCGGCCGGCGGCCAGCAGCGGCGAATCTTTGCCGAAGACCAGTTCGCGGGTGGCCTGGGTGTAGGCAGGCAGGCCGTCGATCGGCAGGTAGCCGCGCGGTTTGGCTTCGCCAGCCAGCTGCTGCTCGATCTGCTTCACGGCGCGAAGCAGCGGAATGCGGCCGCTTTCGTCGTAATAGATGCCCACGCCCAGGTTGACCTTGGTGGGGCGGCTGTCGGCGTTGTATGCCTCGGTCAGGCCCAGGATCGGGTCGCCCGGGACCAGTTCCACATTTGCAAAGAAGGACACGGCGGTACTCATTCGGATGACGGATGGGGGAGGTTGGCGCGAAACTACCTCATCGTAACAAAGCCTCGGCGTGGGCGCGGCGGCCGCCGTCACGCTTGGGACCGTACCCTGTCGTGCGGTGCTCATTTTTTGGAGATTCCCCTCTGCGTATGTTCCGTCTTACCCCGCTGGCCCGCTGCTGTGCGCTGCTTTCGGCCACCGCCCTGCCGAACCTGGCACAGGCCCAGGCCGCCCCGGTTTCCGCTGCCCCGATCGAGCGGCTGCCCACGGTTCAGGTGCAGGCCGCACGGGGCCAGCAGGTGGCCGATGTGGATCTGCCGGCCTCGCTCAGCACGGTGTGGCTGGATGACGATGCCAACGGCACCCTGGCCCAGATCGGTGACGCATTGAGCGGGGTGCCCGGCGTGGTCGCACGCGACCGCCAGAACCTGGCCCAGGACACCCAGCTTTCCATCCGGGGCTTCGGCGCGCGTTCCACCTTCGGGGTGCGCGGGGTGCGGGTGCTGGTGGACGGGGTGCCGGCCACCATGCCCGATGGGCAGGGTCAGCTCTCGCACGCCAGCATGCTTTCCGCCCAGCGCGTGGAGGTGCTGCGCGGGCCGTTCTCGGCGCTCTACGGCAACTCGTCCGGCGGCGTGGTGCAGGTGTGGAGCGCCGATGGCCAGGCCGGCGATCCGTGGCGGCTGCGGGTGGCTGGCGGCAGCGACGGCACGCTCAGCGCCGGGGCGCAGCTGCGCGGCGAGCAGGGCCCGGTGCGCTACAACGTGGCGGCCAACCACTTCCGCACCGATGGCTGGCGCGAGCACAGCGCAGCGCGCCGCGAATCGGTGAACGCGCGGCTGGGCACCGACGTGGGCGCCGGCCAGCTGGACCTGGTGCTGAACTACTTCGATTCCCCCGACGCGCAGGACCCGCTGGGCCTCACCCGCGAGCAGGTGCGGCAGGACCCGCGCCAGGCCACGGCGGTGGCCACCCAGTACAACACCCGAAAATCGGTGCGCCAGGCGCAGGCTGGGCTGGTGTTCACCCGCACCCGAGGGGCCCAGACCTGGCGCGCGATGGGCTATGCCGGGCAGCGCAGCGTGGAGCAGTTCCTGGCCATTCCGCCGGGGCCGCAGGCCAACCCGCTGCATGCCGGCGGGGTGATCGACCTGGACGGCGGCTATGGCGGGCTGGACCTGCGCTGGGCCTGGCAGGGCGACTGGGCCGGGCGGCCGCTGGAAGTGGTGATCGGCGCCAATGCCGACCAGCAGCAGCAGGATCGACGCGGTTATGAGAATTTCGTCGGCGATGCGCTGGGGGTGCGCGGCGCACTGCGGCGCGACCAGGCCGACCGGGTGCGCAACGTGGACCAGTTCGCGCAGGCATTCTGGCAGTGGGCGCCACGCTGGTCGCTGCTGCTGGGCGTGCGCCACAGCGAGGTGCGGTTCCGCTCCAACGACCACTACGTCACCGCGCGCAACCCCGATGACAGCGGCGCGCGCGACTACTCGGCCACCACGCCGGTGGCCGGGGTGGTGTTCCACGCCAGCGATGCCTGGCGGGTGTATGCCTCGGCCGGACGCGGGTTTGAAACGCCCACCTTCAACGAACTGGGCTACCGGTCAGATGGCGCGGCCGGGTTGGCGCTCAACCTCTCGGCCGCCCGCAGCCGGAACCTGGAGCTGGGCGGCAAGTGGCGCGGTGCCGGTGGCGCGTCCTTCGATGCGGCGGTGTTCCGCGCCGATACTGATGACGAGCTGGCGGTGGCCAGCAACACCAACGGGCGCAGCACCTACCGCAACATCGGCAGGACCCGCCGGCAGGGCGTGGAAGCCAGCCTGCAGCTGCCGATCACCGCAGCGCTGGAGGCCAGCCTGGCCTACACCTACGTGCAAGCCACGGTGCGCGAGCCGTATCTGGTGTGCGCGGGCACGGGCTGCGCCGTCCCCGACACGGTGGTGGCGGCCGGCTCACGCCTGCCCGGCGTGCCGGAGCAGCAGTGGTTCGGGCGGCTGCAGTACCAGCCCGGCGCGTGGCAGTGGGCGGGCGAGGTGGTGGCCTCAAGCGATACGGTGGTGAACGACCTGGCCACCGACCAGGCGCCGGGGTATGCCCTGTTCAATCTGGAAGCGGCCCGCAGGTGGACCACCGCGCAGGGCGCGCTGCGGGTGTTCGCGAGGGTGGACAACGTGCTGGACCAGCGCTACATCGGCTCGGTGATCGTCAACGACGGCAACCAGCGGTTCTTCGAACCGGGGCCGGACCGACGCTACAGCGTGGGCGTGCAGTGGGCGTGGCAATGATCCACGCCCACCCTGCCCCATTCACTTGGGGATCTTGGCCGGCACGAACGGCGACGTAGGGTCACTGGCGGGGAACGTCTCCTCCAACGCCTCGTCCTGGTTGTCGCTCTCGTGCGCCTTGCGCGCGGCGCGATGGTGCTCATGCTCATCCCCGCCCGGGTGCGGCGCGGCGGCCGGGTCCTTGCGGTCGCGGGAGGGGTGTACCTCACCGGCGTGGACCGGGTCGATGCCGGTGCGCATGTGCTCGGGCGCTTCGGAGGGCGACATGCCGGCGCCGCGGTCTTCTTCGTTCTGCAGGTCGTGCTTGGCGCGCTGTTCGCCCGGTACCGGGGCGGTGGCTTCGCGTAGGGGATCGCGTTGCATGGTGGTGGTCTCCGTGGAGGGTTGGCTGGACTGTACGCACCCCCGAGGGGAGGCCGACGTGAAGCGCAGCGCGCCGATCTCAACGGATCTGTCACGGCTGGATAACGGCGGCGGGGCTATTCCTGCCAACCCCCACCCCTGCCGGAGACGTGCCATGCCCCGCCTGGATCGCCGTACCGCACCCGCGCTGTTCAACGCCTACCTGCAGCCGGACCGGAACGCGCGCCGCGGCCGTCGTCCGCGCGCCGAAGAGCCGGAGGCCGTTGCGCAGGACTATCTGCAGTACATGCGCAGCGATTACGAACGCCGCCGCAGTCAGGGAAGGCGCAGCTGGAAGGATCTGTACCCGGCGTATGCCTTCGCGCTGACCACCCACTACGCAGACTGGCCGCGTGGCAGCGACGACGACACCGACGGCGAGCTGGCCGAGCACTGGGAGCAGATGCGCGGGCAGTCGCGGCTGGGCTGGCAGCAGGCGCGCGCGATTGTCGAGGACGCCTGGATGGCGCTGGACCACATGCCCGCCGCTGCAGTGCACGGCCAGCTGCAGTAAGCGGCGCGTGCAGCCGGCCTTTACGGGCCGGACACGGGCGTTTCACGCCCTGCGCGGTACAGCTGGCCTCCCGCCTTGCACTGGAGTGGCGCCGCCATGGCCCGACCGATCTGGACTGGAACCCTGTCATTCGGGCTGCTGAATGTGCCGGTGTCGCTGATGTCGGGCGAGCGCAAGACCGACCTCAGCTTCCGCATGCTCGATTCACGCGACCGCAAGCCGATCCGCTTCGAGCGGGTCAACGCCGATACCGGCGAAGAAGTGCCGTGGAAGGACATCGTCAAGGCTTACGAATACGACAAGGGCAGTTATGTCGTGCTGGATGAGGCCGATATCAAATCGGCCGCCCCCGAAAGCCACGAAACCGTGGAAGTGGAAAGCTTCGTCGACGCCAGCCAGATCGACCCGCGTTACTTCGAAAAGCCCTACCTGCTGGTACCGGGCAAAAAGGCCGAGAAGGGCTACGTGCTGCTGCGCGAAACCCTGCGCAGCACCGGCAAGGTGGGCATTGCCCGCGTGGTGGTGCGTACCCGCGAATACCTGTGCGCGGTGATGCCGCACGAGCATGCGCTGGTGCTGCTCATCCTGCGCTACCCGCAGGAGCTGGTGGACCCGGAAGAACACAAGCTGCCTACCGGCTCGCTGGCCGACTACCGGATCAGCAGCAAGGAAACGGCGATGGCCGAGCAGCTGATCGAATCGATGTCCGGTGAATGGAAGCCGGACGACTACCACGACGAATTCCGCGAACGCCTGCAGGCAGTGCTGACCAAGCGCATCAAACAGAAGGGCGGCACCACCACCGTGGAAGACGAGCCGGCCGCGCCGCATGACGCCACCACCAACGTGGTGGACTTCATGTCGCTGCTGCAGAAGAGCCTGGATGCGAAGAAACGGACCCCGGCCAAGAAGACGGCGGTGTCGAAGGTGGTGAAGCAGGCGGCACCTGCGAAGAAGGCAGCCAAGACCACCAAGGCGGCAACCAAGGCAACCAAAGCCACGAAGGCGACGAAGAAGCCTGCCAAGAGCGCGCCGACGCGCAAGGCCGGGTAAGCGCCATGTCATTGCAGGAGTACCGGCGCAAGCGCCGCTTCGGTGAAACCCCGGAACCCGACGACGAGCGCCGGGGCGCCGTCGCGCGCCGACCCATCTTCGTGGTGCAGCTGCATCACGCCAGTGCACGTCACTACGATTTCCGGTTGGAAGCCGATGGCGTGCTGAAGAGCTGGGCCGTGCCGAAGGGACCGTCGCTACGCGTGGGCGAGAAGCGGCTGGCGGTGGAGGTGGAAGACCACCCGCTGTCCTACGCCACGTTCGAGGGCGATATTCCCGAAGGCCACTACGGCGCCGGGCATGTGGATGTCTACGACCACGGCACGTGGGCCTGTGATGGCGACCCGCTGGAGGCGATCGCCGCCGGCAAAGTCGACTTCGTGCTGCATGGGAGCCGGCTCAAGGGCGGCTGGAAGCTGGTGCGCACCAACATGAAAGGGAAGCAGCACCAGTGGCTGCTGATCAAGCGTGATGACGAAGAGGCGCGCGATACCGACGCGGACGCGCTGCTGGAGGAAGCTGTGCCACCGAAGCGAACGTCGACGAAGACCGTAAAGACCATCAAGTCCACCACGACCACAAAGACAAGCTCCAGCCGCGCTTCCAGGACGATAAGGACAATCAAACCGGTTGCACGCCGCAATGCCGACGCGCGCTGGGCAAAACGCGCGCTGTCACTGGAGCATGCACGCGACAAGCCCTATCCCCACGACTTCAAACCCCAGCTCACCGATCACCGCGACACCGCACCCGACGGCGAAACCTGGCTGCACGAGATCAAGTGGGACGGCTACCGCCTGCTGGCCGATTTGCGCGATGGCGTGGTGGCGCTGCGCTCGCGCAACGGCCTGAACTGGACCGAAGACTTCCCGGAAGTGGTGCAGGCCATTCAGGCACTGCCGGTCACCGACCTGCGCCTGGATGGCGAGCTGGTGGTGCTGGATGCGCAGGGCCGCAGCGATTTCACCGGCCTGCAGAAAGTGATTGACGGCACCGCCAGGCAGCCGCTGCGCTACGTGGTGTTCGACATGCCCGGCGTGGCCGGTGTGGATATCAGCCGCGCGCCGCTGCTGGAACGCAAGACACTGCTGAAGGACCTGCTGGGTGACACGCCCGGCACACTGGCATACAGCGACCACGTGCTCGATCACGGCCCAGCGGTTTTCGAGGCAAGCGGCAAGGCCGGCTTCGAAGGCATCATCAGCAAGCGGGTGGATGCGCCGTACGTCAACGCGCGCTCGCCCAGCTGGGTGAAGGTGAAGCACGAGAACACCGATGAGTTCCTGGTGGTGGGATACACCGACCCGAAGGGATCGCGCAGTGGCTTCGGCTCACTGTTGATGGCTGCGCCCGACAAAGGCGGGCTGCGTTACGTGGGCCGCGTGGGTACCGGCTTCGATGATGCCAAGCTGGCTGCGATGCACCGCCAGCTGAAGGCATTGGATACCGACAAGGCCGCCGTGGAACTGCCCTCGCACGTGCCGTTCAAGGCGAGCAGCGTGCATTGGGTCAACCCCGCGCTGGTGGCCGAAGTCGCCTTCCGTGGCTGGGCCAAGGAAGGGCTGCTGCGGCAGGCCAGCTTCAAGCGCCTGCGCGAAGACAAGACGGCCAAGGAGCTGGGCGCGGCGGCCAGTGCGGTACCTGCCAAGGCCGCGAAGGCGACGAAGACACCCGCAAAGGCGAAAGCGCCCGATCGCGCCGCCGACGGCGTGACCATCTCGCACCCCGAACGTGTGGTGTTCGCCAAAGCCAGGCTGACCAAGGGCGACGTCGCCGACTATTACCGGCAGATGGCGCGCTGGATCCTGCCCGAGGTCGCCCGCCGCCCGCTGTCACTGCTGCGCTGCCCCGATGGCGTGGACAAGCAGTGTTTCTTCCAGAAGCACCACGGCACCGGCCTGGGCGACGCGGTGGAAGCCATCCCGCTGGAGCAGAAGAGCGGCCGCGAGGACTACCTCTATATCGAAGACACCGAAGGCCTGCTGCAGCTGGTGCAGATGAACACCCTGGAACTGCACCCGTGGGGCGCCAGCGTGGACGACCCCGAGCATCCCGATCGGCTGGTGTTCGACCTGGATCCCGGTGAGGGCGTGACCTGGGCGGCGATCAAGGCCGCAGCACGCGATGTGCGCGACCGCCTGCAGGAGATCGGGTTGGAAAGCTTCGTACGCCTGTCCGGCGGCAAGGGCGTGCACGTGGTGGTGCCACTCACGCCCAAGGCGGATTGGGCGCAGGCCAAGGATTTCTGCGAGTCGTTCGCCCAGGCGATGGCCGAGCACGCACCGGATCGCTACGTGGCCACGATGAGCAAGGCCAAGCGCACCGGCGTGATCTTCATTGATTGGCTGCGCAATGCGCGCGGCGCCACAAGCGTGTGTTCGTGGTCGCTGCGTGCCAGGCCATCAGCCGGCGTGGCAGTGCCGCTGCGCTGGGAAGAGCTGGGACGTGTTACCGCCGCCGATGCGTTTCCGTTGCCCAAGGCGCTGCAGCGTGCGCAGAAGCTGAAGAAAGATCCGTGGGAAGGGATCGATCAGGTCAAGCAGGTGTTGCCTGCGCTGTGATCGGGCGCGCGGGCTCACCGAGGCCGATACCGCGCCCCCAACCAGATTCCAATCGCCTGTACCGGCAACGATACCAGCAACGTCACCACGAACCAGAACGGGTAATCGCTGCCCAGGTCCCACGCGGCAAACACCGACGCGGCGGCAATCAATACCCACACCACGCCGCCATGTACGTACGGCCACATGGGCGCATAGCGCGCCGCAAATGCCGTAGCGGCAATGCCACCCAGGATCGTCCAGCCCAGGTCCCACGCCAGCCGCACCTCGCCCTCGCCCAACCCCAGCCAGGGCGCGATCCATCCACCGGCACCGCTCACCATGCCCAGCACGAACAGCGCCACGACGACGCAGAGCACCGAGAGCGCTACGGTCTTCGCGGTGGAGAGTGCGGACATCGCGCTCAGCCCACCAGCGCCGCCGACGCCCGCGCCAGTTCCTCGATCCCCGCCCAATCGCGCGCCTGCAGCAGCGCCCGCGTGGTCAACCAGGACCCACCGACGCACAGCACATTGGGCAGGTGCAGGAAATCGCGCGCGGTCTGCGCGCTGATTCCGCCGGTCGGGCAGAACCGCACATCGCCGAACGGGCCGTTCCATGCCGACAGCATTGCCGTGCCACCGGCCTGCACGGCGGGGAAGAACTTGAACGTATCCAGCCCGTGCTCCAGCCCCAGCATCAGCTCGGACGAGGTGGCCACGCCCGGCAGGAACGGCAGGTCGGTATCGCGTGCGGCGGCGTACAGCCGTTCGGTCGCACCGGGCGCCACCGCAAAGCGGCCACCTGCGGCCTTGACCCGCTCCATCTGGGTGGCGGTCAGCACGGTACCGGCACCGACCACTGCATCGGGCACGGCTTCCACCATCGCCTGGATCGCCTCCATCGCAATGGCGGTACGCAGGGTCACCTCGATGACCGGCAGCCCGCCGTTGAACAGCGCCTGGGCGACATGCACCGCCTCGTCAACGCTTTCAGGGGTGTACACCGGAATCACCGGGGCCAGTTTCAGGACTGCGCGTACGCGCGGATCAGCGCCGGACATCGAATCGCTCCTCGCCCGTCAGGGCCAGTACGTCAGCTTCACTGACGGGGTTGAAATCACCGGGGATGGAATGCTTCAGGCTGGCCGCGGCCAGGCCGAAACGCACGATCACGTCCGGTTCGAACCCTTGCATCATGCCATGCAGGATGCCGGCAGCGAATGCATCGCCGCCGCCAATGCGGTCGACGATGCCGATCAATTCGCGCGCCGGCGCCACCGCGCGGGTGCCGTCGCGGCCCAGCAGCATCGCGCCGAGCGTGTGGTGATCCACGCTGACCGGTGTGCGCTGCGTGCATGCCATCCACTGCAGGCGCGGGAAGGCGGCGAAGGCCTGTATCGCAGCGGCGTCCACGCGGTCGGCCAGCGCGGGCTGCTCGAACTGCCCGCCCAACACCACGCCGATATCGCGGTAGTCGGCAAAAGCCACCGTGGCGCAGCCGAACAGCTCGCGCAGGATGCGCGGTGCATCGCCTTCCCAGCGCGCCCACAGCGACGGGCGGAAGTTGCCGTCGAAGGAGACCTTGACCCCCCGCTCGCACGCCGCGCGCGCTGCGACCAGGGTCGCCTCGGCCATCGCCGGGTTCAGTGCCGGGCTCACCCCGGACAGGTGCAGCCACTGCGCGCCGCGCAGCAACGCATCCCAGTCGTAGTCCGCCGCCGAGCCCAGCGAGAAGGCAGAGTCCACGCGGTCGTAGACCACTTCGCTGGCGCGTTGCACCGCCCCGGTGGTGAGGAAGTACAGTCCCATGCGGCCCGGACGGGTCTGCACAGTGGAGGTGCCCACGCCATGCTTTCGCAGTTCCCCGGCCACGAACTGGCCCAGCGGGTTGGCCGGGAGCGTGCTGACCATCTGCACGGTGTGCCCGAAGTGGGCCAGCGAAACCCCCACGTTGGCCTCCGCGCCGCCGGCATGCACGGCCAGCTGCGGCGTCTGCAGCAGCAGCTCACGGCCCGGCGCGCTCATGCGCAGCAACAACTCCCCGAAACAGACAACACGACTCATGGCGATGGATCCCTTCGTGGTGGGCATGACCTGCGGGTCAGGGCCCGGACAGTAATGGCTAGCGGTGTCATTCTAGCGGGGCGGTGGCCTTCGTCCACCTACCCGGTTTGTCGGAACCTATGTCCCGCAAGCGTCTACGGGACATTGAAAGTCTGTTGCGGTGCAAGATGCCCGATCCCCAACGGACTGTTAACGTCCGCCCTGACCAGCGGTGTCATTGCACTGACATGTCGCCGGATAGCTGTTTCATGTAGCACCTTGGGAGAGGGAAAACATGCAATATCGAAACATCCATAAAAAGACACCGGTTACCTTGCTCGCCCTGTCCATCGGCCTGGCGCTGAGCGGTACCACCCTGGCGCAGGATGCTGCCCCGGCCGCGGCCACCGATCTGGATACCGTCACCGTCACCGGCTACCGCGCCAGCGTCGAGAAGGCGCTGGACATCAAGCGCAGCGAATCGGGCGTGGTCGACGCCATCGTTGCCGAGGATATCGGCAAGTTCCCCGATCTGAACCTGGCCGAGTCGCTGCAGCGCGTCCCGGGCGTGGTCATCACCCGTGAAGCCGGTGAAGGCCGCAACATCTCGGTGCGCGGCCTGGGCCCGGATTTCACCCGCGTCCGCATCAACGGCATGGAAGCACTGACCACGGTAGGCGCGGGCGACCAGAGCGGCGGCACCAACCGCGGCCGTGGCTTCGACTTCAACGTGTTCGCCTCGGACCTGTTCTCGCAGCTGATCGTGCGCAAGACCGCGTCGGCCGACGTGGAAGAAGGCTCGCTGGGCGCCACGGTCGACCTGCGCACCGCGCGTCCGTTCGATTATGACGGCTACACCTTCGCCGCCAGCGGCCAGGCCAGCTACAACGCCATGGCCGAGAAGGCCGACCCGCGCGTCGCCGCGCTGATCTCCAACACCTGGGCCGATGGCACCTTCGGGGGCCTGCTGTCGGTGGCCTATTCCGAGCGCCAGGCGCTGGAAGAAGGTTCCAACACCGGCCGATGGGCCAACGGCCCGAGCAACGGCAACTTCAGCGCGACTTCGCCGTTCGCCGCCGCGCGTTCGGCCAACGTCTACCACCCGCGCTTCCCGCGCTACGTGCAGATGGAACACGAGCAGAAGCGCCTGGGCGTGACCGGCACCCTGCAGTGGAAGCCGACCGACGCCACTGAAATCTCGCTGGATGCGCTGTACTCGAAGATCGACGCCGAGCGCGACGAGCACTACATCGAAGCCATTTCCTTCAGCCGCGGCACCAGCAGCACCCCGCGCCTGGTCGGCAAGCCGAACATGATCGTCAAGGATGGCGTGATCGAGAACAACGCGCTGGTCTACGGCGAATTCGACAACGTCGACATCCGCACCGAAAACCGCCACGACGAGTGGAGCACCGAGTTCAAGCAGATCGCATTGAACGGCCAGCACCGCTTCGGCGATGACTTCACCTTGTCCGGCAAGGTTGGCATCTCGCGCTCAAAGCACGAGAACCCGATCCAGACCACCATCATCATGGACAAGTACGATGTGGATGGTTACAGCTACGACTACCGGGGCAACAGCCGGTTCCCGAAGCTGAACTACGGCATCGACCCGACCAACCCGGCGGGCTGGGAACTGGCGGAAATCCGCCTGCGCCCGCAGTACGTCGACAATGACTTCGACACCGGCCAGGTCGATTTCAACTGGAACATCAGCCCCGGCTTCCGCCTGAAGGGCGGCATCCTGGCCAAGAACTACACCTTCAGCACCGTGGAACTGCGACGCGCCAGCGAACTGGCCGTGCCCAACTTCCCCAACGGCACCAAGATCGTGCCGGTGGACATGACCGAACAGGCCGGCCTGAAGGGCATCACCGGTACGCCAGACCAGTGGGTCGTGCCGAACCTGGACGCCATTGCCGACCAGTTCGACATCTACAGCAACTCGGGCATCTTCGCCGTCGCACCGCGCGCCAACAACGTGCGCAGCGTGGATGAGGAAGACCGCGGCGGTTACCTGATGGGCGAGTTCTCCACCGACCTGGGCAGCATTCCGTTCTCCGGTAACTTCGGTGTGCGCTACGTCAAGACCAAGCAGAGCTCCACCGGTCTTTCCACGCTGGCCACCGGCACCGTGTCCACCACGGTGGACCGCAGCTACGACGACACCCTGCCTTCGTTCAACGTGGTGGCCGAAGTGGCGCCGGACTTCCTGATCCGCCTGGGTGCGGCCAAGGTGATGAGCCGCCCGGGCCTGGGCAGCCTGACTCCGGGCGCCACGGTGGCCGTGGCCGGCGGTGCGCGCACGATCTCCAGCGGCAATCCGAACCTGGACCCGATCCGGGCCACCAACGTCGACCTGGGCTTCGAGTGGTACTTCAGCGAAGGCGCCATGGCCGGTATCGGCCTGTTCTACAAGGACATCGAAAGCTTCGTGCAGACCACCCGCGAAGTGGCGCCGTACAGTGCCAGCGGCCTGCCGGCCGAGCTGCTGATCGGTACCGGTGCGTCGCCGGCCGATGACTTCACCTACACCAAGCCGGTCAACACCCCCGGTGGCGAGCTGCACGGTGTGGAAGCGAACTACACCCAGCCCTTCACCTTCCTGCCGGGCAACTGGTCCAACCTGGGCATCCAGTTGAACTACACCTGGGTTGAATCGCAGATCCAGTACATCAACTCCAGCGGCCAGCCGGTGATGAAGGCCGACCTGACCGGTCTGTCCAAGTCGAGCTGGAACGCCACGCTGTTCTACGAAGGCAAGGTGTTCTCCGGCCGCGTTTCGGCCACCAACCGCGACGATTACCTGACCCAGGTGCCGGGCACCGAAGCAGGCTTCAACGTGGACGGTACCCACGGCATGACCGGCACCACCTTCATCGACGCCTCGATCCGCTACGCGATCAGCGACAAGCTGGAGCTGAGCCTGGAAGGCATGAACCTGACCAACGAAGCCAGCGACGAGTGGGTGTACTCGCCGGCCACCGGTCGCCTGCCGCTTCAGTACACCGAAACCGGCCGGCAGTTCATGCTGGGCGCGCGCTACAAGTTCTGATCCATCGCAGACCCGGCGGCGGCGTGCACGTGCACGCCGCCGCTGCTGCGACGCAAGATGTTGGGGAACCGCTGCTTTGCTAGCGTGTGCTGCGTGCAGGCGTGCGGCGGGGATGTCCGCGCGCCTGCACGCAGCGCACGTGCACTGCGTTGTGCCGCTCTCCAACGCCACTGCCGTACTGCTGAGTTGTCGAAAGGAACCTGCCATGCCGCTGCACGTTGTCCGTTCGCCCCGCCGTACCCGCCTTTCCGCCAGCCTGATGTTGCTGCTGCTGGGAGGCAGTGCCGGCGCCTGGGCACAGGGCGCGCCGCAGCTGCTGTTCCATGTGTCGGCCGACAGCGGCTTCACCGCCGATACCGCGCAAGGCGACGCGGTTCCGAACTTCCAGGACAAGGTCAAACGCGTGCCCGATGGCGCGCACGGTTCGGCGATCCAGTGGGAAGACGACGGCGTGCTGTCCTGGAATGCCCCCGGCAACATCCAGGCACAACGCGGCACCCTGGGTTTCTTCTGGCGCCCCCGCTACGCGGTGGGTGAAGCGCCGTTCGTGATTTTCCGGGTCGGCTATGCCGACCACAGCAGCTGGGACATGGCCTGGCTGCGCATCGACTGGAACGGGCACGGCTTCGATGCCTTCGTGACCGACGCCAACCTGGCACGCACCCGCGTGTCGTTCAAGCTCGACCAGAATCCTTCACCCCAGCAGTGGCAGCACATCGCCTTCGGCTGGGACGAGAACCACGGCGTGCGCCTGTACGTGGACGGCAAAGAGGTCGCCCGCCAGGAAACCACCGCCGATTACGATGCGGCGCTGGACCAGCTCGGCCTGGCCGGCCGGGTGATGGCGCCCTACCAGGTGCAGAGCCGCTATAACTTCCTGCGCGGCAGCGATGTCGACGAGATCCGGGTGTACGACCAGCTGCTGGATCCCGCCGGAATGTCCGCGCTGGCGGCGAACAAGGCACCGAGCACCGCCGTCGCCGATACCGGCGCGATGCGCGCGTGGAACCATCGCTTCGGCTGGGACACGGCGGCACCGCCCGCGCTGACCGCGCCCAGCACCACCATCCGCAAGATCGAGTTCGCCGACACCAAAGACCACAAGCAGTGGATGTGGAAGGCTACCGACGGCATCGCCGAGACCACCTGGCCGGGCGTGTACAACCGCTCGCGCCTGCCCGGCCGCAACGACTATTTCCAGCTGCCCGACTGGAACACCTACGTGGAAGGCGGGCAGCAGCTGGACCTGACCCTGCCTGACGGTGAGACCGTCAACCGCATCGAGGTGCGCGGCGCGGCCTTTGGCGCGCTCAGTCACAGCGCGGGCAGCGCGGCGGCCACACCGCTGCTGCAGCGCCCGCAGGGCGTGGTGCGCAGCGTCGACCAGATTCCGGCGCAGACCGGCGGGGTGCTGCACTTCCGCAACACCGCGCAGGAAACCCCCATCCAGGAAATCTGGGCTTACCAGGTCAGCGACGCGGCCGAGCCGAAGGGCACCGTCAAGCAGCGTTACCTGATCGACAGCCAGGCACTACCCGACTACCTCAATATCGCCGCGCTGCGCGACTACATCGACGGCCGCTATCCGGCGGCAGAACGCAGCACCGTGATGGCCCTGCCCAAGGGTGCAGGTTCGCGGCGGCGTGCAGCCGATACGCTGCCGGCCAACCCGCTGCCGATCGTGCACGTGCTGATTCCTTCGGGCGTGGGCGACGCCCCCGCTGCGCAGCCGCTGATCCGCAGCTGGGCGCACAGCTGGGAGAACATGTACGACGGGCTGGACGGCGTGGCCATCGACCTGCCTGCGCTGGACCTGCCGGCGGCGAAGGACGGACTCATTCCGCTCAACATCCGCATCAAGGACCCGATCTGGCCGGCGCGCGACATGATCGACGTGTCGGTGTCGGTGAAGCCGAACCAGAAGCGCACGCTGTGGCTGGACCTGCGCGACCGCATCCTCACCGCCGACAGCCTGTGGATCAGCATCGCTTCCGGTGCGCCCGGATTCAACGCCGGCTCGCTGGACGGCGCGGAAATCCGCATGGTGTACAAGGATCGCGCCGAAGCGAAAAAGGAACATGTAGCCGACCGCTTCAACCAGGCCCGCGACAACTGGGGCTTCCTGGTCGAAGAGCACACCACCTCCAAGCGCCAGCGCCTGTATGCGCGCGTGTACGCGGACCTGACCGACCTGCTGCGGGTCGACCCGGACCACGAACTGGGGCGGCTGTACTGGAACTACATCAGCTACAACAGCCAGGGCAAACCGCCGTTCACCCAGCCCGATGCGCCCAAGGGCGTGCCGCTGTGGGCGTTCCGCCAGACCGAAGACCTGAAGTACGTGCGCCGCTTCGTGGACTGGTGGATCGACAACCGCCAGATCGCCTACGGCGATTTCGGTGGCGGCATCTCCGACGACACCGACCTGACCCAGCAGTGGCCGGGCCTGGCGCTGATGGGCGTGGAGCCGGACCGGCTCAACCGCTCGCTCACCGCGCTGTCCGATGCGGTGTACCGCAACGGCATGTTCTCCAATGGCCTGAGCACCATCGAAACCGATGAGCTGCACGCCTACGAGGAAGGCATCAACGCCAACAGCGCCATGCTCTACCTCAACTGGGGCGACCCGCTCACGGTGGAGCGCCTGATGGAAACGGTGAAGGCGTTCGACGAGCGCATCATCCTGCCCAACCCGCAGGGCCACCTGCTGTTCTCCAGCAACTGGTTCGGCGGCAACAAGGTCTACCGCGAGCCGAACTGGCAGTGGCAGAAGCCGTACTCGTTCCCGGCGCTGCACCCGGCCTTCCTGATGGGCCAGTACAACGCCGACCCGACCGGCCGCAAGCTGGTCACCGGACTGGCCGACAGCTACCTGGCCCACGCCTACACCGACGACAAGGGCCGCTGGGCGCTGCCCAACGAGATCAACTGGGCCACCGGCAAGGTGCGCGGCGGTGAGCTCAACAACGGCTCCGGCGGCGGCGATGTCATGCACACGTTCTGGGCGGCGTGGCGCTGGAGTGGCGACGACAAGTACCTGAAGGCGCTGGACTACCGCGTGCAGCGGGGTGGCCCTGGCGCACTGGCCAACCTGGGCGAAAACTTCGTCGAGGTGCTGGGCAAGGGCGCGGAGTGGAACCCCGGCCTGGTCGCCGATGCCGATGCAGGCAACACCGGGTTCTCCAGCCTGATGGCGTGGCAGGCCACCGGCGACAAGAAGTACCTGGAGGCGCTGCACGCCGATGGCATCCAGGCCAAGGCGCAGCGCGAGTACATGAACACCGAAGGCCACTGGTGGTCCGACCGCGTCGAAGCACCGAGCGAGTTCCTGCAGCGGGCACGTCTGGGCGGTATCGCGCTCAAGCGCAACCAGAGCTGGCCGGGCCACACGGTGAGCTGGCGCTTCGATCAGCCGGACGCAGCCGAGCAGGTGGCGTTGCTGGTGCACGCGCCGTCGACGGAGCGCTTCAAGGTGATCGCCTACAACACCGGCAAGCGTGCGGTGGATGCGCAGATGAGCACGTGGAATGTCACCGCCGGGACCTGGCGGATGACCAGCGGGGTCGACCGCGACGGGGATGACCGGATCGACGGCAAGGCCGACGTGCGCGAGGTGACGCTCGAGCGCAGCGCCTCCGTGCCACTGCGGTTCGCGCCGGGGCAGGCGCAGGTGGTGGAGTTCGAACTGATCCAGGCGGGCACGCCGGTGGAACAGCGGCCCGACCTGGCGGTAGGCCGTGGCGACGTGCGCGTGGATGGCCGTCAGGTGCACGTGACCGTGCATAGCCTGGGGCATGTGGGCACGCCGTTGGGGACGGCGGTGCTGGAAGATGCGGACGGGCGTGAGCTGGCGCGGACCGAAATTCCGGCAATGGCAGCGCCCACCGATCTGGTGCCGAAGACCACCACGGTGGCATTGCCGCTGCCTGCGGGTAACCGCAGCGGGCTGAAGGTGCGGGTGATGTTGGGCAATGGCGGCGCCGAAGTGACCCAGCTCAACAACGTGGCGGCGGTCGAGTAACCGCCTACCGCGTGGCTCCGGTCGGGGTCATGCCGTTACCGCAGCGCCACACGGATCACGTGGCCGAACCATCCCAGTGAACCCCGCATCAAATCTAGGAGCTTTTTCAACGCACCACCCCAATGGCCGCAGATAGCATCTAGTCGTCATCGACACGCCGATGCACAGCGCCTTACTTCTTGGGGATACACCTATGAACACGAGCGTCGCCGCCATCGACAAGGCGCTGCTGACCGAAGCACGTCCGCGCCCAAAGCCTGACGTTTCTGGCGCAACCCACGGTTGGCGGGTGCGGGAGTACGAGGACGGCGGTGTGGACCACGTTGAAGTCCGCGACGGCACGGGCCGGGTGCAACTGGTCATCGCCTACGCCGCGGGCGTGTTCTGGGCACTCCACGTAGGGTTTCCCACAGCGCGGGTGTCGTTGCCGAACTGGCGGTTGAAGTTGCCCGAGGGCGCCAGAGTCACCGAGGTCTACGCCGGTGCGCGTTTCTCCCTTACCCGTTTCAGCAAAGGCGAAGAAGCGGTGTGGTGCATCCATCCCGCGTGACTGCGGCTTGGCAACGCCGCGTCACGCGGCGTCGGTTTCCATTTCCTTCATGCGGCGCTCGTACCAGCCGTCGTGGTCGGGTTCGAAGATCGCGCTGCGGGTCATTTCGCCCTGGTAGACGTGCACGGAAATGGCCAGCCGCTCGTCGCTGGTGTTGCGGATGGTGTGGTACTCGTGCGGCGGAATCAGGCTGCCAGCGCTGCCGCAATCGCCGATCACCGACGGCTCGGCCTGGAAGCGGAAGCGTTCGCCCCTGCGTTCGAGCAGCCGGTACTGGGTGACTTCCAGTTGCCCCAGCCACACCCCTTCGACGCACCACAGGCCGCTGTGGTCATGCAGCGGCGTGCCCTGCCCCGGCGCCCAGCTCATCGCCACGATGCTGTAGCCGTGCGCCGGGCTGCGGTACAGCTCGCGGCGTGCGTAGTGGTCGCTGATCGGGCGGTGCACGCAGGCCGGCAGCTGGATGCGGCTGTCGGCAATGGCCTCGCAGAGCGCACCGCGCAAGGTTCTGGCGATCTGCTGGGGATCGTCATGCTGCACGGCGTGATCGATGGCGGCTATCAATCGATCGCGGCCATGGAACGGCGGAAAGAGATCGCAATGGTCCTGCATGCCCCCAGTCTAGGCGATGGAGGTTAAGGACATGTTTGATCTGAATCACGGCTGATTACCGTTTTTTGGCCGAAAATCTATTGGATTTCGTTGTTTGGTTGGTGCTGCCTATCGTTGTTTGGAGTGGGCCGACGGTGCGTGGGACACGCGTGGCGTGTCGCTACATCGTGCCTCGCTGTACAAACGGGGCCTGCTGGTACAGGCGCCGTTCGCCGCCACGCGGGTCGTCAGCGAGCCGTGGCGGGGTTTCGAACAGCATCGTCTGGCGGCGATCAAGCCCGTACTGCTCCCACTGCGGCAGTCCCGGGTGCTGCGGGTTGCCGGTGCGGGCGAAGGCGATCAGGGCATCGCTCATCGCTGCCGCCATGCGCTGCGCGTCAGCTGCTTCGCCGGTACGCGAACCCTCTGCATGGGTGTTGTCGAACACCAGCGGGATATCCAGCGTGTGGAACGCTCCCAGCCTGCCGCCGTCCAGCGGTGAGCCCCAATCGAGCTGGTACGCCCAGGTGGGCGCGCCCTGTCGCGCGCGTGCTTCCAGTTCCTCCACCGCCCCGCGCCAGGAGCGGCCGGCCGTGGTGGCGGCGAAGAACACATCAGAGGGCGTGTAGTGCGGATACAGGCGCCGATATTCGGCGATCACCACCGATGGCAGCAGATCGACGAACTGTTCCTTCTCCAGCCTGGCCGGCAACGTCTCCCAGGTCAGCGCGAAGTTGGCCGGGTCGTGGCCCAGGAACGCGCGTGTTTCGTCGTGGGTGTTGCCGATCACCATGGGGATCCCGGCGGACTGCTCGGGCGCCTGCGGCCAGAACGGGTGTGCCGGCAGCGCGCCGCCATCGACCACGGGACCGAAGTACAGGCTGGTGTTCTCCACCCGCGACGGATCGCGCGCGCGGGTGGCCGCCAGCAGCGCCGACACCGGCAGCGCCAGCAAGCCCTCCACATCCATTGCGCCTACCGCCTGCATGGCGATCTGCGCACGCTGGGTGGCCGCACGCGGCCCGGCCGCGGTGACCTGCTGGCCACTCATCGTCCAGGCACGCTGGAACAGGCCGCGCGCGGCGGGCATGGCCATCAGCGTGGCGATCTTGGCGCCGCCGCCGGACTGACCGAACACGGTGATGTTGCCGGCATCGCCACCGAACTCGTGCGCATGTTCGCGCACCCACCGCAGCGCCTGGATCAGATCGAGCTGGCCCACGTTGCCCGAATCGGCGAACCGCGCATCGCCCAGCTGTGCCAGGTACAGGTAGCCGAACACATTGAGCCGGTGGTTGACGGTGACCACCACCACATCGCCACGCTGGCACAGCGCGCTGCCGTCGTACTGCGGGTCGCTGCCGGAGCCGTTGTTGTAGGCACCACCGTGGATGTAGAACAGGATCGGCCGGGGCTTGCCGTCGCGCAGCGCCGGCGTCCACACGTTGAGGTACAGGCAGTCTTCGCTGCCGGGGCCGTCCTCCTTGCTGCCCTGCGGCGCGGCCGGCCCGTAGGCCAGTGCATCGCGCACCCCGCGCCACGGCAGTTCAGGCAGTGCCGGCTGGAAGCGCCGGGTCGCGGTGTCCGCGCCATAGGGCACGCCAAGGAAACGGTGCACGCCCTGGTCATACCGGCCGCGCAGGCGGCCGCTGCGCGCCTTCGCCAGTGAAACGGTCGGGGTGGTGCCGGTAGACGCGCCTGCAAGCGATGACGCCAGCGGCAACGTACCGGCCGCCAGCAGCATTGCGTAGCGCGCACTGTCGCGCAGGAAGCGGCGGCGCTGCAGGTCGGCAGGGGTGTACGTCATGGCGCCTTCTCCCCGTTCTGCGCCTGCATCCAGCGCAGCGCAAGGGTGGGCCACTGGGTGGCAAGCGCAGCGGGCGGCAGGCGTACACCGAAGCCGTGCCCGCCGTGTGCGAACAGGTGCATTTCACTGGGCACGCCCGCCGCCAGCAGTGCCTGGTAGTACAGCAGGCTGTTGTGCACGGAGACCACGTCGTCGTCCTGCGCGTGCACCAGGAAGGTCGGCGGGGTCTGCGCGCTGACCTGCGCCTGCATCGAATACTGCTGCTCCAGCGCGGGCGTGGGGTGTTCGCCCAGCAGCCGGGTGCGCGAGCCGCTGTGCGCGTGCCGGCCCATGTCGATCACCGGGTACAGCAGCAGCGCGAAATCCGGGCGCGCGCTGAGCGCATCGGTGGCATCGCCGATGCCCGGCAGCGCGGTGGCGTAGCCGTTGCTCAGCCGCGCAGCAACATGGCCGCCGGCGGAAAAACCGATCACGCCGATCCGTTGCGGATCCAGCTGCCACTTCGTTGCGCCAGTGCGGATCACCCGTATCGCGCGCTGTGCATCGGCCAGTGCGGCCTGGCGGTCCCCGCGCCCGGCCGGCAGCCGGTAGCGCAGCACGAACAGGGTTACCCCACCCTGCTCCACGAAGGCCGGCACCAGCGCGGTGCCTTCCTTGTCCAGCACGATGCGCTGGTAGCCGCCACCGGGAATGACCAGGAGGGCGGTGCCGTTGGGTCTGGCCGGGCGGTAGGCGACCAGGTACGGCGCGCTGACGTTGTCGATGTAGCGGTCCGGCAGCGCGGGGTCGGCGCTGCGCTCGACCACGTCGGGCACTGCGGCGCGCTTGGGTTCCCCGGGCACCCTGCCGGCGGGCCAGAGCGCGATGCGGGTGGGCGTGCCGGGGGCGGGCTCGCTCTGCGGCACCGGGCGCTCAACGGCCTGGGCCGGCGGTGGGGCAACGGCGGCCAGCAGGCAGCCGACCAGCAGGGACATCAACACAGCACAACGCATCCGCGGCAGTCCTCTCAGGGGTGGGCAAACGGTAGCGTGCCGGGCTCGTGCAGGTTCTGACGCGGTGCACATTGCCAATGACACCGGTTTACCATATACAGCTCATCCAAGTGCTGTCGATGGGCAGTGCAACAATTCACCGGGAGACCCGCTTGAGCAACGATCAAGGCAAACAGGACCTGCCAGAACAGGGGTTGGGCGACATCGCCCACGCGTTCGTCACGGCCCGCCAGCAGGGCCGTTCACTGCCGGATTTCCCCGGAACCATCCCGGAAGACCTGGTCACCGCCTACCAGGTGCAGGACCAGGCCATCGCGCTCTGGAACGATCAGGTGGTGGGCTGGAAGGTCGGCTACATCGCCGCCGAGCGCCGCGATGTCTCCGGCGACGACCGCCTGCTGGGCCCGATTTTCTCTCAGCGGCTCTGGAATGCTACCGGTGGAACAGTGGACATTCCGGTGTTCGTCGGCGGCTTCGGCGCGGTGGAGGCCGAGTACGTGATCCAGCTGCTGCAGGACGCCCCGGCCGACAAGCTGCACTGGACCGCCGAAGAGGCAGAAGCCCTTCCCGCCAAGCTGTTCATCGGCGTGGAAGTGGCCAGCAGCCCGCTCGCCACGATCAACAAGCTGGGCCCGCGCGTAGTGGTGTCGGACTTCGGCAACAACAACGGCCTGGTGCTGGGCCCGGAGATTGCGGACTGGACCCGGCTGGATGATGCCGACCTGCGCGCCGAAACCCGCATCGAAGGCGAAGTGGTAGGCACCGGTGGCGCCACCCTGCTGCCGGGTGGCCTGCGCACCGCGTATGCCTTCGCGCTGGCCCGTTCGGCCCAGCGTGGGCGCCCGCTGAAGGCCGGCGATCTGATCGCCAGTGGCAATGCCACCGGTATCCATGACATCGCCGTAGGCCAACAGGCACTGATCCGTTTCGCCGGTTACGGCGACATTACCTGCAGGGCCATCGCCGCCGGGTAACCGTGCGGCCATGGCGAGTACGCTTGGGAGGGCGCAGATGATTACTCGCAGAAGTTTCCTTGCCACCAGCGTGGGCGCGCTCAGCGTGCCCCTGTTGTCGGCCGGGTGTTCACGTTCCACCGGTGACGCGCCCGATGGCGCGCGCCTGCTGACCGCAACCGATGTGCATGTGGCCGACTACCCCACCGTGACCGCGGTGAAGTGGATCGGCCAGCAGCTGGAAGCGAAGACCGGCGGCCGCCTGCGGCTGCGCCAGTACCATTCGGGCCAGCTCGGCCGCGAATCGGAAGCGATCGACATGGCCCGCTTCGGGGTCATCGACATCACCCGCGTGTATTCCGGCGCGCTCAACAACGCCTTCCCGCTCACGCAGGCGCTGTGCCTGCCCTACGTGTTCGATTCGGTGGCGCACATGCGCCGCGCGCTCGACGGCGGCGTGGCCGATACCGTGCTGCGCGGCTTTGAAAGCCGCGACCTGGTGGGGCTGGCGATCTACGATTCCGGCGCGCGCTGCTTCTACAACACCAAGCACCCGATCGTGGAACCGAAAGACCTGCACGGCCTGAAGCTGCGCGTGGCGTCCTCGGACATCTTCATCCAGCTGATGCGCCTGCTGGGCGCCAACCCGACCCCGATGTCGCTGGGCGACACCTTCTCGGGCATGGAGACGCACATGATCGACGGTGCGGAAAACAACATGCGCAGCTTCCATTCCAGCCGCCACTTCGAGGCGGCGCGCTACTGGTCGCAGAGCGACCATTCGTATGCGCCGGACGTGCTGCTGATGTCGCGCCGCAGCTTCGAGTCGCTCAGCCCGGAAGACCGCCAGCTGCTGCTGCAGACCGCGCGCGAATCGGTGGGGGTGATGCGCCAGCAGTGGGATGCTTCGGAAAGCACCGCCCGCCAGGCCGTGGCCGATTTCGGCATCCAGTTCAACGAGGTCGACATGCCGGCCTTCCGCAAGGCCGCCGACCCGTTGCTGCAGCAGTACCTGCAGCAGCCGGAGCTGGCCGCCCTCACCCGTCGCATCCGCGACTTCGCCTGAGGCCTGCCGCGATGTCCGACCCGACTTCCGAAACCGCCGTAGACCTGCGCACGCTGCCGCAGCGCGCACTCGACCGCATTGCCGACATCACCATCTACATCGCCGTACTTGCCCTGCTCGGGCTGGTGGTGGTGCAGGGCTGGCAGGTGTTCGCCCGCTATGTGATCAACGATTCGCCCAGCTGGACCGAGCCGGTGACCCTGCTGCTGCTGGCCACCGCCATGAGCCTGGGCGCGGCCACCGGTGTGCACACCCGACGCCACTTCGGCTTCTTCCTGCTGGCCGCGCACATGGGTCCCGGCCTGCGTCGTGCCGTGGACGTGTTCGCCTCGTTCGTGGTGGCCCTGCTTGGCGTGGTGATCGCCTGGTGGGCAGCCGTGCTGCTGCTGGATGGCCTGGACATCAAGACCGCCGGCGCCAACCTGCCGCAGAGCATCAACTACCTGCCGCTGTGCATTGGCGGTGCGCTGATGGCGGTGTTCGCCGTGAACCAGATGGTGCAGGCCGTGCAACCGGCCGTCGCTGAAGCAGAGGGAGACCGCTGAGTCATGGGTATTACGATTCTTTTCACTGTATTCGCGGTGCTGCTGCTGCTCGGCGTGCCGGTGGCCTATGCGCTGGCCGCGGCGGCGCTTGCCACCCTGTGGTACCTGGACCTGCCGACGCTGGTGCTGGTGCAGCAGATTTCGGCCGGTACCGGTTCGGCCTCGCTGATCGCCATTCCACTGTTCATCTTCGCCGGCGAAATCATGATGCGCGGCGGCATCTCCGAACGGCTGATCGCGCTGGCCTCGTCGCTGGTCGGGCGCATGCGCGGTGGCCTGGGGCAGGTGTCGATCCTGTCCTCGCTGTTCTTCGGCGGTGTCTCCGGTTCGGCCATCGCGGACGTGTCTGCGGTCGGCGGCACGATGATTCCGCAGATGGTCAAGCGTGGTTACGACCGCGATTTCGCGGTGAACGTGAGCATCACCGCCGCGCTGGTGGCGCTGCTGGTGCCACCCTCGCATAACCTGATCCTGTTCTCGGCCGCCGCCGGTGGCGGCCTGTCCATTGCCGACCTGTTCGCGGCGGGCATCGTGCCGGCGCTGTTGATGACCGTGGCACTGATGGTCACCGGCTACGTGGTGGCACGCCGTCGTGGCTACGGGGTGGAAGTGTTCCCGGGCTGGCGCGCGGTGTTGCTGCGCATGGTCTCCGCCCTGCCCGGGCTGGGCCTGGTGGCGTTGATCTTCATCGGTATCCGCGCCGGCATCTTCACTGCGGTGGAAAGCGCGGCCATTGCCGTGGTCTACGCGTTGCTGGTGACCACGGTGCTGTACCGCCAGCTCAACTGGCGCGAGTTCCTGGGCACGGTGACCCATGCGGCGCGCAGTACCGGTGTAATCCTGTTCGTGATCGCCACCGCTGCAGTGTTCGGCTGGCTGCTGGCGTTCCTGCAGGTGCCGGCGGCGGCGGTGGACTTCCTGCAGTCGTTCGCGCACAGCCAGTTCATGGTGCTGCTGATGATCGTGGTGATGTTGCTGCTGCTGGGCACCTTCATGGACCTGGCACCGATGATCCTGATCTGCACGCCGATCTTCCTGCCGGTGGCCAAGGCCTACGGGATCGACCCGATCCACTTCGGCCTGGTGCTGGTGCTGACCGGCGGCCTGGGCCTGGTGACCCCGCCGGTGGGCTCGGTGCTGTTCATCGGCACGGCAATCGGCAAGATCAGCGTGGGCGAAAGCATGCGTTCGATCTGGCCGTTCTGGTTCGCGGCGGTGGGCGTGCTGCTGATCGTGACGTTCTTCCCGCAGCTGTCGCTGTGGCTGCCGGCGCTGCTGCGCGCCTGACCGCACGGCGGCCCGGTGCCGCCATCGCCGACGTGGACCCGCCCCGCACGGGCGGGTCCTGCACCGAACCAGGGAGACACCCCATGCGTACGAAGACCCTGCTGGCCGGGCTGGCCACCGCCGGCCTGCTGCTCGCCGGCGCCCTGCATGCCGCCGATGTCCCGGCCACGTCGTGGAAGCGTGGCATCGAGAACCAGCGCCAGGCCGACCTGGGCAACGGCACTTTCCTCAACCCGGTGTTCGCCGGCGACCGCCCCGATCCTTCGGTGCTCAAGGATGGCGACGACTACTACCTCACCCTGTCCTCCTTCGACGCCTACCCGGGCCTGCCGATCTGGCATTCGCGCGATCTGGTGAACTGGCAGCCGCTGGGCCACGCGATCACGAAGAATGTCGGCGCGATCTGGGCACCGGACATCGTCAAGCACGACGGCCGCTACTTCATCTACTTCCCGGCACGCACCGGCGAAACCCGCAGCAACTTCGTGGTGTGGTCGGACAACATCCGCGGGCCGTGGAGCGAGCCGATCGACATCGGCCTGGGCGGCTACATCGACCCGGGCCACGCGGTGGGCGAAGACGGCAAGCGCTACCTGTTCCTCAGTGGCGGCGCCTACGTGCAGCTGGCCGACGATGGCCTGAGCGTGGTGGGCAAGCCGAAACACGTCTACGACGGCTGGAAGTACCCGGAAAGCTGGGACGTGGAGGCCTACGCGCAGGAAGGTCCGAAGATCAATTTCCGCAACGGCTGGTACTACATGACCACCGCCGTGGGCGGCACCGCCGGCCCGCCGACCGGGCACATGGTGATCACCGCGCGCTCGCGCTCGATCCACGGGCCGTGGGTGAACGCGCCGAACAACCCGATCACCCGCACGAAGTCCGCCAGTGAGCCGTGGTGGTCGCGTGGCCATGCCACCCTGGTGGAAGGCACCGACGGGCGCTGGTGGATGATCTACCACGGCTACGAGAACGGCTACTGGACCCTGGGCCGCCAGGCACTGCTGGAGCCGATCGAGTGGACCGACGATGGCTGGTTCGTGGCCAAGGGCGGCGACCTCGGCCAGCCGCTGGCCAAGCCTTCGGGCGAGTCGGTCGGCCCGCACGGCATGGCGCTGTCGGACGACTTCACCGGCGAGACCCTGGGCGCGCAGTGGTCGTTCTTCAACCCGGCCCAGGACGAGTACAAACGCCTCGGCTTCAGCGCCAACGGCCTGACCGTGCAGGGCAAGGGCGACACCCCGAAGGACAGCTCGCCGCTGACCGCCATCGCCGGCGACCAGGCTTACCAGTTCGAGGTCGAAATGGACATCGCGCCCGGCGCGGTGGGCGGTGCCCTGCTCTTCTACAGCGACCGGCTGTACGTGGGCGTGGGCAGCAACGGCGAGAAGTTCATCATGCACCGCTACGGCGAGGAGCGCCCCACCCGGCTGGCCCCCAGTGCCAAAGGCGGCAAGCTGTGGCTGCGGGTGACCAACAACCGCCACATCGTGACCATCCATTCCAGCACCGACGGCAAAACCTGGCAGAAGTACCCGGTTCAGATGGAAGTCTCCGGCTACCATCACAATGTGGCCGGGAAGTTCCTCGCCCTGAAGCCGGCCCTGTACGCTGCCGGCGACGGCAAGGTGACCTTCCGCCAGTTCCGCTACCGCGCCCTTGATTGAGGGCGCCGGTAGACTCCTTCGACCTCTCATGGTTTGAACACATGTCACTGCGCAGCAAGACCGACCCGTCACCGCACGGGTTGACCAAGGGCAAGGCCGCCACGATCAATGACATCGCGCGGCTGTCGGGTGTATCCAAGAAAACGGTTTCGCGGATCATCAACAACTCGCCACTGGTGCGCAAGGACACCCGTGAGAAGGTGGAAACGCTGATGCGCGAGGTGGGCTACACGCCCGACCCGCTGGCGCGCGGGCTGGCCTTCCGCCGCTCGTTCCTGATCGGCATGGTCTACGACAACCCCACCGCGCAGTACATCGTGGACATGCAGTACGGCGCGCTGGACGCGCTGCGTGGGTCCAGCTTCGAACTAGTGGTGCACCCGTGCGATTCGCGCAGCCCCGGCTACATCGAAGGCGTGCGCCGCTTCGTGCAGCAGCAGAAGCTGCACGGTGTCATCCTGGTGCCGCGTGCCTCGGAAGACCAGGCGCTGGTGGACATGCTCGATGAGATCGGCTGCCGCTTCACCCGCATCGCTGCGCTGCCGCTGGATGACACCTCGCAGATGGTGGTGACCCACGACCGCGACGGCGCCGCCGAAGCGGCAGATTACCTGCTGTCGCTGGGCCACCGCGACATCGCGCTGGTCACCGGCCCCAGCGCCTACCGATCGGCGCACGAGCGCACCGCCGGCTTCATCGATGCCCTCGCCCAGCGCGGTATCGAACTGCCGCCCGGGCGCATCGTGGAAGCCGGCTATACCTTCGAATCCGGTGTGGCCGCCGCCGAAAAGCTGCTGCTGGGCAAGCAGCGCCCAACCGCGATCTTCACCGGTAACGATGAAATGGCCGCCGGTATCTACAAGGTGGCGCTGCGCGCGGGCATCAACATTCCGCGCCAGCTGTCCATCATCGGCTACGACGACAGCCCGCTGGCCTCGCGCCTGTGGCCGTCGCTGACCTCGGTGCGCCGCCACACCCGCGACACCGGCCGCACCGCCGCCGCGATGCTGGTCCAGCCCGACGGCCAGGCCGCGCTGCAGATCGCCAGCGTGCGCCCGCACCTGATCGTGCGCGATTCGTGCCAACCGCCGGAGGACTGACGGGACGGTGCGGGTCACGACCAACGGTCGTGACCTACCGGCAAGGCAGCCCACCCGGCTGAACGCCCCACGAGATGATTCCACGCGGTAGGTCACGACCGTTGGTCGTGACTTCCCACCGATCCCGCAATGCAAAATGACACCGGTTTCCTCCTTGGCTAGAATGGGGGAAATCGCGCCGGGGCCGCCCCGTCGGCCCACCCCTGCTCTGGAGACGCCATGTACTGCAAGACCCACTACGCCACCCATCCCGACGCCATCAAGGGCGCCAGCAACGACGACCTGCGCGAGCTGTACCTGCTCGACGGCCTGTTCAATGCCGACGCGGTGACCCTGAAGTACACCCACTACGAGCGCTTCGTGCTCGGCGGTGCGGCCCCGGTGAAGGGCCCGGTGTCGCTGCCGAAGCAGACCGAACCGGCCTCCGCCGCCGGCCATGCGTTCCTGGAGCGCCGCGAGCTGGGCATCATCAACGTCGGCGCCGGCAGCGGCACCGTCACCGTCGACGGCACCGTGTACACGCTGGGCCCGAAGGACGGCCTGTACGTGGCCATGGGCAGCGAAGAGGTGGTATTCGCCTCCGACGACGCGGCCAACCCCGCGCAGTTCTACCTGGCCTCGACCCCGGCGCACGCGAGCTTCGAGACCAAGCAGCTGTCCATCAAGGATGCAGTTGCGCTGGAACGCGGCGCGCTGGAAACCAGCAACGAACGCACCATCTACCAGTACATCGTGCCGGCAACCTGCCAGTCCTCGCAGCTGCTGCTGGGCCTGACCGTGCTGAAGCCGGGCAGCGTCTGGAACACCATGCCGCCGCACCTGCACGACCGCCGCAGCGAGGTCTATTTCTACTTCGACCTGGGCCAGAACGACCGCGTGTACCACTTCATGGGCGAGCCGGACGCGCAGCGCCACATCGTGATCCAGAACAACGAAGCGGTGGTGTCGCCGCCGTGGTCGATCCACATGGGTGCCGGCACCAGCAACTACGCCTTCATCTGGGCGATGGGTGGCGAGAACCTGGATTACACCGACATGCACGTGCTGGACATCTGCCAGCTCAAGTAACCCACACCGCATTGGATAAGGACCGTAACCGCAATGGCTAATCCGTTCAGTCTGGAAGGCAAGGTCGCCCTCGTTACCGGTGGCAACACCGGCCTGGGGCAGGGCATCGCCGTGGCGCTGGCCGAGGCCGGCGCCGATGTGGCCGTGGCCGGCATCGCGCCGCCCACCGACACCATCGCAAAGATCACCGCGCTCGGCCGCCGCTGCCTGGCAGTGGAAGCAAACCTGATCAGCATCGAGCCGGTGGAGCGGGTGATCCGCGAAACCATCGAAGGGTTGGGTGGCCTGGATATCCTGGTCAACAACGCCGGCCTGATCCGCCGCGCCGATGCGGTGGACTTCAGCGAGCAGGACTGGGATGACGTGATGAACGTCAACATCAAGTCCGCGTTCTTCATCTCGCAGGCCGCCGGCCGCCATTTCATCCCGCAGGGCCGCGGCAAGATCATCAACATCGCCTCGATGCTTTCCTTCCAGGGCGGAATCCGGGTGCCGTCGTACACCGCCAGCAAGAGCGGCATCGCCGGCATCACCCGCCTGCTGGCCAATGAGTGGGCCAACAAGGGCATCAACGTCAACGCGATCGCCCCGGGCTACATGGCCACCGACAACACCGCCGCGCTGCGCGCCGACCAGGACCGCAACAAGTCGATCCTCGACCGCATCCCGGCGGGCCGGTGGGGGACCCCGGAAGACCTGGCCGGTACGGCCGTGTTCCTGGCGTCGAGCGCGTCGGATTACGTCAATGGTTCGGTAATTCCCGTTGACGGTGGTTGGCTGGCTCGGTGATGCATGGGTATCGACCAACGGTCGATACCCACCGGGATCAGATCGTCGGCCGCGAACCCGCGGCGCAAGACCGGTAGGTACCGACCGTTGGTCGGTACCCCCGCCAAACGTCCTGACGGTAGCGCCGGCCGTTGGCCGGCCCTCCTGGAGCCCGAACATGCACCGCTTCCTGCTCCCGATGCTTTTGTTGTTCGCGGCGGTCACCACACACGCGGCGCCGCACCGTGTTTTCATTGCCGGCGATTCCACCGCGGCGGAATACGGCCCCGAGCGCGCCCCGCAGGCCGGCTGGGGCCAGGCCCTGCAGAGCTACCTCGACCCGGCCGCCTGGGACGTCCGCAACCACGCCAAGGGCGGTCGCAGCGCGCGCAGCTTCATCGAAGAAAAACGCCTCGATGCGATTGCGGCCGAGATCCAGCCCGGCGACGTGCTGCTGATCCAGTTCGGCCACAACGACGCAAAATTCGAAGACCCCACCCGTTACGACGACCCGGACGCCGCCTACCCGCAGTACCTGATGCGCTACGTGCAGCTGGCCCGCGACAAGCGCGCCACGCCGGTGTTGATCACTCCGGTGGCGCGGTTGCTGTACGACTTCGGTTCGCTGCTGGACACGCACGGGCTGTACACCCAGGCGGTGAAGCAGCTGGCCGCGCGCGAACAGGTGGCGCTGATCGACCTCAACGCCAGCTCCACCCGCTGGGTCCGCGCGCTGGGCGAGCAGGGCGCCAAGCCATACTTCATGTTCGTACCCGAACAGAACAAGGCCGACGGCACCCATTTCAGCACCGCCGGTGCCACCGCCGTGGCCTGCCTGGTGCTGCGTGACTGGGTGGCGTTGCAGCCAACGCTGAAGCCGGCCTTGAAGCGCGACATCGACTGCGACGTAAGCCAACCCGCAGGGCAGGGCAGCGACCCAGCCAAGCCCTCGCGGGTGGTCCACGAGCGCGATATCGGCATTTCGCAGCCGGGCCCGCATGGCGGCGCCGGACCGACCACGGCGTATCCGTTCTTCGCCGACGACAAGGACCTGCCCTTCGTGCTGCGCAAGCGGGTGCTGCACAAGGGTGCGGGCATCGGCCTGCACCCGCAGCACAAGGACGAGATCTATTACATCGTCAGCGGGCAGGGCAGCTACGTACTGGATGGCAAACAGTACGACGTGGCGGCCGGCGACGCGTTGCTTACCCGCGTAGGCAGCCTCCACGCGCTGCAGCAGCGCGGGGAGCAGGATCTGGTGGTGCTGCTGGCGTATCCGCGGTGAAGCCAGCCGGGCAGGGCCCGGCTCTACTGACGCTAACCTTCAAAAGCCTCTGAAGCTTTTGAAGGTTAGGTGGCTAAACTTCAAAAGGCCCGGTGAATTGCGTCAGCGAACGACGTCAAACGTCGCCGCCTTCCGCCCAGCCCTCCCCGGAGCCCTTCTGGAACACGCGGTCGCCGTCCTGCACATCACCGGCCGGCAGGTGCTCCTGCGTTTCCAGCGCGGCGTAGATCGGGGTGAAGTCCGGCGCAGTCGCTTCCATCAGCTGCTCGTAGCTGTCGATGACGAAGTAGGTCTTCTGGAAGGTATCGATGCGGTAGCGGGTGCGCATGATGCGCTCCAGGTCGAACCCGATCCGGTTCGGCGCAGCCGATTCCAGCGAGTACAGCGATTCGCCCTTGGACGAGACGATGCCCGCGCCGTAGATGCGCAGCCCTTCGGGCGTGTTGATCAGGCCGAACTCCACCGTGTACCAGTACAGGCGGGTGAGGTGCTGCAGTGCTTCGGGGCCGATCGCGTGCGCCTTGACGCCGCCGCGGCCGTAGGCGGCCATGTAATCGGCGAACACCGGGTTCATCAGCAACGGCACGTGCCCGAACAGGTCGTGGAACATGTCCGGTTCGGCGATGTAGTCGATCTGGTCCGGGCGGCGGATCCACCAGGTGACCGGGAAGCGGCGGTTGGCCAGGTGGTCGAAGAAATCCAGTTCCGGCAGCAGGCCTTCCACGCCAACCAGGGTCCAGCCGGTGGCGGCGCCCAGCACTTCGTTGAGCTGGTCAAAGCGCGGAATCATGTGCGCGTTCATGCCCATCTCGTCCTGCGCCTGCAGGAACTCCTTGCTGGCCCGGCCCACCAGCAGCTCACGCTGGCGCTGGTACAGGGTGCTCCAGGTGGCGTGGTCGTCGGCGGTGTAGCTTTCCCACGGCTGTTCCACCACGGCGGTGGTGTACACCGGCACGTAGCCCTTGTCGGTCTGCTGGTGTTCGACGCGGCGGGGGGCAGTGGCGGTTTCCATCGAGGTGGGCTCCTGGGAAGTGACCCCTTGATGCTAGGGCAGGGCGCGCGCAAGAGGATTGCAAAGTTGCGCAGATCTGCCGACCTGGCGCAATATCGTTGCGTCCAATCAATGTTGCGGAGCAGCAATGTCCGGAGATGCCCAGTTCGACCGCACGGATCTGCGTCTTCTGGCGGAGATCCAGCAACATGGCCGCGCCACCAACGCCGAACTGGCGGCGCGGGTGAACCTGTCCCCGTCGGCCTGCCTGCGGCGGGTGCAACGGCTGGAAAGCGAAGGGGTGATCGCCGGCTACGGCGCGCGACTGGAACCGCGCCGGATCGGGCTGGGACTACAGGCCTTCGTGCGCGTGCAGCTGGAAAAGCACGACCAGCACGCCATCGGCGTGTTCGCTGACAGCGTGGTGGACTGGGACGAAGTGGTGGCCTGCCATGCGCTGACCGGCGACATGGATTACCTGCTGCACATCTACGTGCGCGACCTGGAGCACTTTTCCAGCTTCCTGCTGGACAAGCTGCTCAATGCAGCGGGCGTTGCCGATGTGAACTCCAGTTTCGTGCTGCGCACGGTGAAGGATTTCAGGGCGTTGCCGTTGTCGCAGCTGGAATGACGCAACGCGTCATTCCAGCGGCTCTACCGCGGGCGGCGTCCAGAGATGACGCGGTTTACCCCTCGCACTTTTCCTTGCGGCCCATCAGCTTGCCCACGCGCGAGGGTTCGTCGCATTTCGGCTTGGGCGGGGGCGGCGCCGCTGCAGCGGCGCGGGCCTTCTGCAACTGCTGGATCTTGGCGCGGATCTGCGGCATTGCCGCCATCGCGGCCTTCTCGCCCTCCAGGATCGCGTAACCGCGCTGGCTGAAATCGGCCGCGCCGATGTCCAGCACCTTGGGGCGGATGATGATGTCGGCACGCGCCAGTTCCTGCTCGCCCAGGCGCTGGCCCATGATCGAGATGGACTGGTTGACGATGCCCAGCATGCCGGTCGGCGATTTGCCGCTGGCCTTGCTGGAGATATCCACCGCGATGACGAAGTCCGCGCCCAGTTGGCGCGCGGCATCCACCGGCACCGGGCTGACCACGCCGCCGTCGACGAACAGGTTGCTGCCGATCTTCACCGGTTCGAACACACCCGGGATGCTGCTTGAGGCACGCACGGCCTGGCCGACGTTGCCACGCACGAACACCGCGCGATCGCCGGTATCCAGGTTGGTAGCCACGGCCGCGAAGGGCTTCTTCAGCTTTTCGGCCGGCTTGTTGTTCACCTGCGCGTTGACGTAATCCTGCAGCTTCTGGCCCTGCACCAGGCCGCCGGAGAACAGGCGCACGTCGCGGATGCTGGCCTCATCCAGGGCCACGGCCTTGGACTGCATCTGGAACGCGTCCATGCCGCTGGCATACAGCGCGCCGACCACGCTGCCGGCGCTGGTGCCGGACACCACGACCGGTTCGAAGCCATTAGCTTCCAGCATCTTGATCACGCCGATGTGCGCGAAGCCCTTGGCCGCACCGCCGCCGAGTGCGATGCCGATCTTCACCGGCTTGGCCGGTGCGGCAGGCACCACCACGGGGGTGACCGGCGTGGGGCGGGCGTTTTCGCCGCCGCAGCCAGCCAGCAGGCCGAGCAGGGCAACAGACAGCGTCAGGCGGGTGCGGCGGAAGGCGGTCATGGCGTGCAGTATCTGAATGGGCGGTTTGAAGGTCGCCAGCATACCGAAGCGTTGGAACAGGCGTCAGGGCGAGGGAGGCGGTCGTTTAGCGGGGCGCCGGGCGGATCATGGCGCTGCCTGGCCGCGCGGGGACACGCACGGCGTCTCACTACGGGGATCAGGCCAAGGCATTCCTGAAGGCGTTCATCCAACCGGCGGTCCCGTTTTACATTTCGGGGTCTGGATCTTGGTAATCAGTGATCCGCATTTGCGACGCTGTTGTTGTACTGCAACAATTGTCTGGTAGCGCCGGTCCACCACCCTTCCCAACACAGCCTAATCGCCATGTTCCCGAACCGCACTGCCCACGGCCGTACTCCGTCCGTGCATCCCCTCGTTGTCGCGCTTGCCGCCCTGCTGCCATTGACGGCCGCAGCCCAGGACGCCCCCGCCACCAAGGATCCGGTAGCACTCGACACCCTGCAGGTCACGGCCCAGCGCCGCGTCGAAAACGCCAAGGACGTGCCGGTTTCGATCTCGGCCATCCAGGGTGAAAAGCTCGACGTGCTCGGTTCGGCCGGCGACGACATCCGCTTCCTGTCGGCCCGCGTGCCGAGCCTGAACATCGAATCGTCCTACGGTCGTGCCTTCCCGCGCTTCTACATCCGCGGCCTGGGCAATACCGATTTCGATCTCAATGCCTCGCAGCCGGTGTCGCTGGTGTATGACGATGTGGTGCAGGAAAGCCCGCTGCTGAAGGGCTTCCCGCTGTTCGACCTGGCCGGCGTGGAAGTACTGCGCGGCCCGCAGGGCACGCTGTTCGGGCGCAACACGCCGGCCGGCGTCGTGAAGTTCGATTCGGCCCGCCCGTCGCAGGACGCCGATGGTTACGTCAAAGTTTCCTACGGCACCTATGACACCTGGAACACCCAGGCTGCCTACGGTGGCCCGCTGACAGACCGCTGGTCCGCGCGCGTGTCGGCGCTGTACCAGCGCCGCGACAACTACGTGGACAACACCCGCCCGAACGCACCGGCCGAAGGCTTTGAAGGCTACGACGAAGCCGCCGGCCGCGTGCAGTTCCTGTACGAAGGCGACGAATTCGAAGCGCTGTTCAACCTGCACAAGCGCAAGCTCAACGGCACCGCGCGCCTGTTCCGCGCCAACATCATCCAGCCGGGCAGCAATGCGCTGGTGGAAAACTTCGACCGCGACAAGGTCTCCAACGACGGCGAGAACTTCTCCGAGCTGGAGACCTGGGGCGGCAGCGCGCGCCTGCAGTGGAACCTGGGCAGCGTGACGCTGCACTCGATCACCGGTTATGAAACCGCCGAATCGCTCAACCATGGCGACATCGACGGCGGCTACGGCGCCAGCTTCCTCGGCGCGGGCAACTACGGCCCGGGCTTCATTCCCTTCCCGTCCGAATCGGCCGACGGCCTGCCGCACCACCGCCAGTGGACCCAGGAATTCCGCGTGGAATCCAACGAGTGGGGCCGCTTCGACTGGCAGGCGGGCGTGTTCTACTTCGATGAAGACGTCACCATCGACAGCTTCAACTACGATTCGCTGACCCCGGGCAACCCGCAGACCGGCCATGCCGTGCAGAGCCAGCGCAACAAGGCGTGGGCAGCGTTCGCGTCCGGCGATTTCGACGTGACCGACAAGTTCAAGCTGCGCGGCGGCGTGCGCTACACGCAGGACAAGAAGGACTTCACCGCCAGCGTGCTGCAGGCGGTGCCGGGCGGCACGCCGGTGAGCGGTCCGTACATCGCCAACACCGATGTCGACGATGTCAGCTGGGACCTGAGCGGTGTCTATCAGATCACCGACAACGTCAACACCTACGCCCGCGTGGCCAAGGGCTTCCGCGCGCCGTCCATCCAGGGCCGCCTGGCCTTCGGTGGCGTCTCGCAGGCCGACTCGGAGAAGGTGATTTCGTATGAAGTGGGCGTCAAGGCCGACCTGTTCGACCGCCGCGCGCGCCTGGGCTTCAACATCTTCCGCTACAACGTCGATGGCCAGCAGCTGATCGCGGTGGGCGGCAGCAACAACACCGCCACCCTGCTCAATGCCGACAAGACCATCGGCCAGGGCGCGGAGCTGGACTTCGAAGCCTACCTGACCGACCACGTGCTGCTGACCCTGGGCAGCAGCTACAACGACACCGAGATCAAGGACCGCGACCTGGCGGTGGCGATCTGCGGCGGCGGCTGCACCATCACCGACCCGACCACCGTGATCAATGGTGGCACCTACGCGCTGGTCAACGGCAACCCGTTGCCGCAGGCGCCGAAGTGGATCCACAACCTGACGCTGCGCGCCGGCTTCCCGATCAACGATGCCAGCGAGCTTTACGTCTACACCGACTGGGCCTACCGCAGCCCGGTGAACTTCTTCCTGTACGAGTCGCCGGAATTCCGCAGCCGCTCGTCGCTGGAAGGCGGCCTGCGCCTGGGCTACAACTGGGATTACGGCCAGTACGACGTGGCCGTGTTTGGTCGTAACCTGACCAACCAGACCCGCGTGGTGGGTGCGATCGACTTCAACAACCTGACCGGCTTCCTCAACGAACCGCGTACGTTTGGCGTGGAGTTCACCGCGAAGTTCTGATCGGGGTGCGCAGCATGTAGACGAAAACGGCGCGGAGCAATCCGCGCCGTTTTTTTTGACCGTCGAGCACAAACCGGTAACGCCGACGGTGGCGCCGACGGTAACGACGACGGTAACGCCGACGTTAACTCCGACGTTAACTCCGACGGTAACGCCGACGGTAACGCCGACGTTAACTCCGACGGTAGTGCCGACTGTTAGTCGGCAGCTCCCCCTTCCGACGTCATGAACGCCGGACGGGTGGCTTCGGCCGGGCGTAAACGTCGGTGCCGCTTCCACAATGGCAGTCATTCGACTTCGGATGCTTGCGCCGCGCTGCGCGCGGTCGCCGACTAACAGTCGGCGCTACGAATTGCTGGCGAACGTCCGTGGATCTGGATACGTCGCGAATTGCTGGCGAACGTCCGTGGATCAGGATACGTCGCGAATTGCTGGCGAACGCGATCAGATCCGGATGCGTCACCATCGGGCGACCCAACGTCACAGCGCGCTGGCGGGTCGGACCTTCAGTATCGTTTCCTCGGCCGCGCAATCGCGGCTCACGGTTGCGCCTGCCTTTCGAGCTGCTGCGATTTCCTTTCGGGCGGCCAGCAGGTCGCGGTTGAAGTCGGCGTTGTCGTGCAGCCTTGCCACCGCCGCCGCGCCCATGAAGCGCCCTTCGAGAACGTCGCTCTGCCAGTGCACGTTGCACACCAGGCGGCTTTCACCGTAGTTGCGGCCGCGGGCCTGGATGGCGTCGGCGCGCTCGGGGACGATTTCCGACAGGATCAGCGCCCACGCCCAGCCGATCGAGGTGTGCCCGGACGGGTAGGAGCCATTCTTGCGCAGGCCTTCTTCATCCTCCGGCGTGCAGGTGGGTTCGCCATTGACCATGAACGGGCGCGCGCGCTGGTAGTGGTGCTTGGCAGCGCGGGTGGCGGCGCTGGCATCGATGCGGCTGCGCTCGAGCAGGCGGTACAGCGCGGGGGTCTTCTGTGCATCCACATCCAGCCCGATCGCGCAGGCGAACTGGTTCGCCCCTTCCGGGAAGCCCAGTTCGGCATCGCGGTGGGCCTGGGCGAAACGCGGGCTGTCGCGCAGGGCGCGCGCTTCGCGGCTGACCTGCTCGTCCAGCGCGAACCCGGCCGAACCGGCCGCCGGCGGGGCCGGCACCAGCGCCAGGCTGTCCGGCACTGCGTCGGGCGCCAGGTAGCCCACCGCCTTGGTCACCACCGAGGCTTCCACCGGCGTAGCCGGCGCGGCCACCGTGGTACAGCCGGCCAGGGCCGCAATCAGGGCGGTGGCCAGCAGGGGGCGCAGGAACGGGGCGGAAGCGGCAGCGTGCATCGGCAGGTCTCAAAAGCGTGAAGCCCGCATGATCGCAGCTTCCCAGGCCCCTGCCAGCGGCCACTGGTCATGCCGCCAGACCCGGCATGGCGCCGTGAAGGGCCGCGTTGGGAGTCGTTTCAAATGATAGGAATCCTCTACTGGTTCACGGAAACCGATTCGCAGGCGGAATAGCTTCTGTCGGCAATCAGGGGGATCAACGGGAAAGGGAGTCACAGGATGCAAAGCACTGCAGTGGGGAAGGGCGCGGGCCTGGCCCTGGGAATGATGCTGGCCTGCGCCAGCGCGCACGCCGCCGACGTGGTGGGCGTGGCGTTCGTGCACGGCACCGGCAAGCAGACCGATGCGCGCGCCGATTACTGGCAGCCGGGCATCATCGACACGGTACGCCAGGGCCTGCCCAACAGCGCCAATTACACCGTGGTCAACTGCGATTTCGAGCAGTACATGTGGAAGCCTGAAGCGGCCGGTTGCCTGGCCGGGCAGCTCACCACCTTCATCAACACCCGTGGCATCACCAGGCTGGTGGTGATCACCCATTCCAACGGCGGCAACGTGGTGCGCTGGATCCTGTCCAACCCCACCTACGACAGCCGCTACCCGAAGCTCATCCAGACCATCAGCAAGGTCACCGCGCTGGCGCCCTCGTCGGCCGGCACGCCGCTGGCCGACGCGGTGCTCAACGGCAACGCCTTCGAAGCGTCGGTCGGCTGGCTGCTGGGTTACCAGAATGATGCGGTGCGCATGCAGCAGGTCGGCTGGATGGCCACCTACAACGCGCAGAACCTGTACGGCACTTCCGGTCGCCCGGCGCTGCCCAAGCCGTTCCGCGCGGTGGTGGGTTCGGATGTGGAATCGGCGGTGTGGGACAGCAACAGCTACTGCGGTGGCTATGCGCAGAACGTGGGGCTGGAGCTCACCCAGAACTGGCTCGGCAGCTGTTCCGATGGCTTCCTGGAATGCAGCAGCCAGAAGGCGGCCGGCAGCGTGCTGTTCACCGACAAGGCGCGCACCAACGGCGCCGAACCGCTCAGCCACAACCAGAGCCGGCGCGAATGCTTCGGCCTGGGCGCGATCCTGCGCAACGACCTGACCCTCTGAGGAGCACGCCATGACGTCACGATTGATGCTTGCCATGGCCGTCGCCTCGGCGCTGTTCGCGCTGCCGCTGCACGCCGCCCAACCGCTGCAGGCCGCGCGCGGCACCGACCAGGTGGCCCCACGCGTGGAACGCGCGCCGATGCCCGATGCCACGGTGGAACGCGCCCCCGTGCGCTTCGCCTGGGCGCTGGACCCGACCCGGGCGCTGAGCGCGCCGGCCCCGTTCGTTGCACTGAGCCGCAGCTACTGGGACACCGTGGATGCGGCCACGCTGCAGCGCGGCCTGGAGCTGCCGCTCACCGCTCCGGATGCGGTGATCCAGGTCAGCCCGGTGCAGGGCGCCCGCGCGCTGGAGGTGGAGCAGCTGCAGGTGCGCGACCCCTCCGGGGCGTTGGCGCTGGACAAGGTGGTCGATGCCCAGCAGCTGCGCGCCGCTGGCATGGGCGTAGGCGAGGGCAGCGCGATGGCGCGGACCGGCGCCAGCACGGCGGTGGGCACCTACCGCCTGCAGGCCCCGCAGGCCCAGGGCCGCTACGTGGTGCAGGTGCTGGAGCCCAACAGCCCGATCGCGCTGACCCTGCAGGCCGACCGCCAGCAGGTGCTGGCCGGTGGCAGCGTGCTGTTGAACGCACGCCTGCAGCACGACGGTGGCAACGCAGCGCGGGCGGCGGGGCGCTCGGCAGCGCGCACGCTGCCGGCGGGCGGCGAAGCACTGCTGGTGGCACCGGACGGGCGCAGCTGGCCGGTGCCGCTGGTGGCCGGCAAGGATGGCCTGCGCGCGCAGGTGACCATTCCCGAGGATGTGGGGCAGGCACAGGGGCTGTGGGAGCTGCAGGCCTTCGTCACCGCGCAGGGCGTGCAGCGCGACGCCAAGGTGGCGTTCGCCGTGGCCCGGCCGACGGCGCGCTTCAGCGGCCAGGTCGAGGTGGATGCCGCCCGGCGCCAGGTGCGGCTGCCGCTGCAGATCGGCGCGCCGGGCCGTTACGAGGCGCGCGGCACGCTGCACGCCACCGGGCCCGACGGCAGTCTGCACCCGGTGGCGCAGGCGCATAGCGCGGCGTGGTTCGATGCGGCCGGTGCCGGCGAACTGCTGCTGGCGTTCGACAGGGTGACATTACCGGGTGGCTACGGCGCCCCGTTCGAACTGCGTGACCTGCAGTTGCAGGACCAGGGCCGGATGGCCCCGATCGAAAGCCGCGCAGTAGCGGTGCGGTTCTGATGGAGGCCGGGGGCGGCAACGCCGCCCCCGGCTGTCACCCCGCGAAAGCGGTCAACCGGCCCTCGTGCTCGACGACCTGGATCGGCCCGCCGAACACCTCCGACAGCGGCCCATCCCGCAGCAATTCCGCCCGTGTGCCATCGGCGGCGATCCGGCCGCCGCGCAGCAGCACCACGCGTTCGATTTCCGGAATTACTTCTTCGATGTGGTGGGTCACCAGCACCAGGGTGATGCCCTGCGCGGCCAGCGTGCGCATGGTGGCGATCAGATGCTGGCGCGCCACCAGGTCCAGCCCGGTGGACGGCTCGTCCAGCAGCAGCGCCTGCGGCCGGTTCACCAGCGCACGGGCGATCAGCACGCGCCGGGTTTCACCGGCGGACAATTCGGCATAGCCCCGGTGCAGCAATGGCAACGCCCCGGTCAGTGCCAGCGTCTCGCGCACCCGCGCGCGCATGTCGTCGGTGACCTCGCGGAACGCGGGCACCACGAAGCTGGCGAAGAACCCCGACAGCACCGCTTCTTCCACGGTCAGCCCGGGCATGTCGGCCAGGTTGCTGCTCAGGTCACCGGTGACGATGCCCAGCTGCGAGCGCAGCCGGTCCACCTGCCAGCGGTTCTGCCCGAGCACGCGCACGGCGACGGTGCCATCCGCGTGCGCCAGCGGGTACAGCTCACGGGTGATGAGCTTGATGAAGGAGGATTTGCCGCAGCCATTGGGGCCGAGCAGCGCGGTGTGCTGGCCTTGGGCGATGCGCAGGCTCAGGTCATGCAGCACGCGGACCTGCCCCCGGATGACACAGGCGCGATCGAGTTCGATCAGGGGGGCGGCGGCGGCGATGGCCGGCGGTGGGGTGGCAACGGTCATGAATGCGGGGGCAATGCTCACGAAGGGGGAAAACAACTGAATGACTGCGCAAAAATCGCATCAGACGGATGAAGTTTGCAACGTCTGGCCCCATGATGGACCCACCTGTCACCGTTTCCCTGCTGGCCATCACGGCCCGGAGTCCTGCGATGCTCGATACCCTCATCAACTTCCTGACCGGCGGTGTCGTCGGCCTCGGCTGGTGGGGCATGGGCTTGGTGCTGCTGGTGTTCACCCAGCTCACCATCTTTGCCGTCACGCTCTACCTGCATCGCAGCCAGGCGCACCGCGGCGTGGATTTCCACCCGGTCATCGCGCACTTCTTCCGCTTCTGGACCTGGCTCACCACCTCCATGATCACCAAGGAGTGGGTGGCCATCCACCGCAAGCACCACGCCAAGGTGGAAACCGACGAAGACCCGCACAGCCCGGTGACCAAGGGCATCGGCACGGTGTTCTGGCGCGGCGTGGAGCTGTACCGCGAAGCCCGTGGCATGCGCGCGGACATCGAACAGTACGGCCGCGGCGCCCCGGAAGACTGGATCGAGCGCCACCTGTACACCCCGCACGCCAACCTGGGCCCGGTGGCCCTGTTGGCGGTGAACCTGCTGCTGTTCGGCCTGCCCGGCGTGGCCCTGTGGGCGATCCAGATGGCGTGGATTCCGTTCTGGGCCGCCGGCGTGGTCAACGGCCTGGGCCACTGGTGGGGCTACCGCAACTTCGAGTCGGCCGATACCTCCACCAACCTCACCCCGTGGGCGTTCTGGATCGGCGGCGAAGAGCTGCACAACAACCACCATGCCTTCCCCAGCTCGGCCCGCTTCTCGATGCGCCGCTGGGAGTTCGATATCGGCTGGGCGGCGATCCGTGGCCTGCAGGCCGTGGGCCTGGCCAAGGTGCTGCGCGTGGCGCCCAGCATGGACGTGCGCCCGAACATCGCCGTGCCCGATGCCGAAACCCTGAAGGCCCTGCTCTCGCACCGCTTCCAGGCCATGACCGATTACCAGCGCAATGTGTTCGTGCCGGCCCTGCGCGAAGAAGCCGCGTTTGCCGGTGCCAAGCTGCGCAAGCTGCTGCCGCGCCGCATGCGCCGGGGCCTGGTCAACGACGGCCGCTGGCTCAAGCCCGATTGCCGCGCCGAACTCAGCAGCTGGGTCGAACAGCGCCCGCGCATCCGCGTGCTGGTGGAACACCGCGCGCGCCTGGCCGCCCTGCTGGAAGCCCGTGGCAACGATGCCGCCGAACGCCTGAAGCTGCTCCAGGCCTGGTGCCATGAAGCCGAGGCCAGTGGCATCGCCGCGCTGCAGAACTACGCCGCGCGCCTGAAAGGCTACGCGCTGACGGCGCACTGACCGGTGCGGCCTGGCCCTCGCACCACCGGAAAGCGCCGCCTTGTGCGGCGTTTTTCCTGCGCGTCCCTGTTGCTGCTCGCCGCCGCCGCGCAGGCCCAGGTCACCGACACCGGCAGTTACCTGCAACGCATGGATGCTGATGGCGACGGCAAGGTCAGCGTCGAGGAGTATGTGCAATGGATGATGTACGCCTTCGACCGCATGGACCGCAACGCCGACGGCGTGCTCGGCGCCGATGAACTGCCCGGCGGCAAAGGCAGGCCGATCACCCGCGAGCAGCAACGGCAGACGATCATCGAACGCTTCCACAAGCAGGACGCCAACGGTGACGGCTTCCTGAGCGCGAAAGAACTCGCCGCCCCACCCCGATGACACCGCGCACCCGCCTGCCATTCCCCCATGCCTGAACTTCCCGAAGTAGAAACCACCCGCCGCGGCCTGGCCCCGCATTTGGAAGGCCGCCGCGTGCACGGCGTGATCCTGCGCCGGCCGGACCTGCGTTGGCCGATTCCCGACGAAATCAGCGCGCTGCTGCCAGGCCAGGCGATTGAAGGCGTGCGCCGCCGCGCCAAATATCTGCTGCTCGACACCGCCATCGGCAGCGCGGTGCTGCACCTGGGCATGTCCGGCAGCCTGCGTGTACTACCGGGGGATACCCCGGTCCGCGCGCACGATCACGTCGATATCAGCCTGGACAACGGCCGCCTGCTGCGTTTCAACGACCCGCGCCGGTTCGGCAGCCTGCTGTGGCAGCCGGCCGGGGACACCCATCCGCTGCTGGCCGGGCTGGGCCCGGAGCCGCTGGACGACGCCTTCGACGGCGACTACCTGTTCCAGCGCAGCCGCGGCCGCAGCGCCTCGGTGAAGACGTTCCTGATGGACCAGGCCATCGTGGTCGGGGTGGGCAACATCTACGCCGCTGAAAGCCTGTTCATGGCCGGGATCAATCCGCTGCGTGAAGCCGGGAAGATCTCGCGTGAGCGCTACCAGCGCCTGGCCACGGCGGTGAAGCAGATCCTGGCCTATGCCATCACCCGTGGCGGCACCACCCTGCGCGATTTCATCAACCCCGACGGTGCCCCGGGCTATTTCGAGCAGGAACTGCTGGTCTACGGCCGTGAAGGCGAACCCTGCCGACAGTGCGGGCGCGCCCTGCGCCACGCCACCATTGGCCAGCGCGCCAGCGTCTGGTGCGGCCACTGCCAGCGCTGAACTGTCCTACGCATCTGCAGGAAGCGGCGCTATAGTCGGCCAAACGTCACCGGCGGGGGTGTGCGATGGACGAAAGCCCGGATATCACCGTATGGCTGGATTCGGCCCGGTCGGGCGACCGTGCCTCGCTGGACCGGGTGCTCACCCTGCTCTACCAGGAACTGCACAGCATGGCCCGGCGCCAGCTGGCCGGGCAGCAGGGGCGCACCCTGGATGCCACCTCGCTGGTCCACGAGTCCTACCTGAAGCTGCTGGGCGCGCGCGGCGCGGCGCGCTTTGAAGACCGCGCGCACTTCTTCGCCTATGCCGCCTCGGCCATGCGCAGCGTGGTCGTGGATTACGCGCGCAACCGGCTGGCACGCAAGCGCGGTGGCGATCTCAAGCGCGTGGCGGAAATTCCGGAAAACAGCAGCAGCGGCGTGCGCCTGGATGAAGACCTGCTGGCGCTGGATGTGGCGCTGGCGCGGTTGCAGGCGGTGGACGGGCACCTGGCCAAGGTGGTGGAACTGCGCTACTTCGCGGGGTTGTCGGAACAGGAAATCGCCGATCTGTGCCAGCGCTCGGAGCGCAGCATCCGGCGCGATTGGCAGAAGGCACGGATGTTCCTGCTGGCGTCGGTCCGCGAGGACTGAGCACGGCGGCAGTCGGGTTCCCGCGCGAGGGCGCGGGCGGATGTGCACGGTGGTAACACAGCGCCCGGGGAAGGGACGATGGACGCAGTGCGCTGGCGGCAGCTGTCGACGCTGCTGGATCAGTTGCTGGAACTACCCCACGACCAGCGCGCCGCACGCCTGGCGCAGCTGCGCGCGGCCGATGCGACGCTGGCCGACGACCTGGAGCGGCTGCTGGAGCACGAGCAGGAAAGCCAGGAATTCCTGGCCCAACCGCTGTGGACCGCCGCACCGGAAGACAGCCGCGCCGGCACCCACATCGGTCCGTACCGGTTGCTGCGACAGCTGGGCGAAGGCGGCATGGGCGAAGTGTGGCTGGCCGAGCGCGCCGACGGGCTGTACCAGCGCCAGGTAGCGCTGAAACTGCTGCGCAGCGGCTATGCCGACCCCGGGCTGCGCCAACGTTTCAGCCGCGAACGCGAGATCCTGGCGCGCCTGCAGCACCCGCACCTGGCGCAGCTGCTCGACGCCGGCGTGGACCTTCAGGGCCAGCCCTACCTGGCGCTGGCCTACGTGGAGGGCGAGCCGATCACCGATTACTGCCAGCGCCTGCAGCTGCCGCTGGAACGCCGCCTGCAGCTGATGCTGCAGGTGTGCGCGGTGGTCAGCCACGCACACGCCAACCTGATCGTGCACCGGGACCTCAAGCCGTCCAACATCCTGGTCACCGCCGCAGGCGAAGTGAAGCTGCTGGATTTCGGCATCGCCAAGCTGCTGGACGACGAGCAGGCGCGCACCAACGCCGCGCACCCGCCCACCGAAGCGCGTGCCTTCACCCTGCATTACGCCGCACCGGAACAGGTACGCGGCGAACCGGTGACCACGCTGACCGATGTGTATTCGCTGGGCGTGGTGCTGTTCGAGGTGATCACCGGGCGCAAACCTTACCGCCTGCGCCGGCAAAGCGATGCCGAATGGGAGCGCTCGATCCTGGAAGTGGATGCGCCGCGCGCCTCCAGCATGCTGTTGCGCGGCGACATCACCGATGCGGCGGCTACGCCGGCGGCGCGGCGCCTGGCCCGACGCCTGCGCGGTGACCTGGATACGATCCTGCTCAAGGCGCTGCAGAAGGACCCTGCGCAGCGCTATGCCTCGGTGGAAGCGTTGGCGCAGGACCTGCAGCGCTTCCTGGAGGGCCGCCCGATCCACGCGCGCCCGCAGCGTTCGCTGTACCGGCTGCGCAAGTACCTGGGGCGGCACCGCTGGGGCGTGGCGCTGGCTGCGGTGGCGATCCTGGCACTGGCGGTGCTCGCGGCACTGGCGTTGTGGCAGATGCAGCAGGCGCGGCGTGAGATCGCGCGTGCGCAGGCCATGCAGGATTTCACCATCGGCCTGTTCGACCGCGCCGCCAGCGTGCGCCACGGCAGCTTCGATGTGCGCCAACTGCTGGCCACCGGGCAGCAGCGCGGCGAGGCGGAGCTGGCCGACCAGCCATTGCCGCTGGCCGATCTGGAAGGGGTGATCGGCCGGCTGCGGATCGGCATGGGCGATTACGCGCTGGCGCTGGAAACGCTGGATCGGCAGCGCGCGCTGCTGGACCAGGTCAAGCAGGTGCCGCCCGGGCTGCAGCTGGAAGCGGTCACCCAGCGCGGCCGCGCGCTGCGCATGCTGGGCCGCTCGCGCGAGTGCGTGGCGCACATGACGCCGATGCAGGCGCTGGCGGCCGAGCAGCGTCAGGCGCTGCCGTCGGTGGTGGCCGAGTTCCACGCCCAGCTGGGCCGCTGCCAGCAGCTGCTGGGCTACCGCGATGAAGCCCGCGACGGGTTCGAGCGTGCGCTGGCACTGCGCCGCGACATCACCCACGACGCCACCGGAATGGCCGAGAGCCTGTCCGACCTGGCCGCACTGGAGAGTGACGACGGCAACGCACAGGCTGCGCTGACCGGCTACCGCCAGGCCCTGCAGCTGCTGCAGGCGCGCACCACCGACCGCCACCCGCAGCTGGTTACCCTGCGCCGCCACCTGGGCGAAATGATGGCCGCGCAGGGCGACCTGGACGGTGCCGACCGCAGCCTGCGCGCGGCGTGGACCGACGCGGTCAGCCTGTACGGCAATGACCATCCCGAAACGCTGACGATCCGCCGCCTGCGCGCGACCCTGGCCCTGCAGCGCGGCGATCTGGCCGAGGCCGAGGCCGCCCTGCAGCAGGTGCACCGGCTGACCCGCCAGGCGCTGGGCGAGCAGCACCGCGACACTGGCCAGACCTGGCATGCGCTCGGCCGCTCGGCGCTGGAGCGCGGCGACAACGCGGCGGCGGTGGAGGCATTCGGCCGCGCGGTGGCGATCTGGCGCCAGCCCGACTGCATCGGGCTGCTGCCGCAGGGCTTGTACGACTATGGCAACGCGCTGGCCGAGGTCGGCCGCTGGCAGGATGCGCTGGCCGCCTTCCACGAGGGCCGCCAGTGGCAGGCAGCGCAGCGCGGCGACGACGACCCGGAAGTGCAGCGGGGCGACCGCCGGATGGCCGAGATCATCGGCGAGCATGTCGACCCCTGGCAGGCCGGCGAGCGTCTGGCAAAACTGATGCGGCAATCCGCGCGGGGTGGCCCGGAGGCCCGCCTGCAGCTGCAGGCGGTACAGCTGGCGTGGGGACGCAACCTGCTCCGCATGGACCAACCGGTGGAAGCACAGCGCGCGCTGCAGCCGCTGACCGAGGGCGGGGCGATGGATCCGCGCAGCGTCAACCTGCGCTGGCTGGCACGGACCGCGCTGGGACAGCTGGACTGCGCGCAGGCGCCGGCACGGGGGCGCGAGGCGCTGGCGCGGCTGCAGGCCGAAGTACGCGCGCAGCGGCCACAGGGCGGCCGCATTCCCCGGCAGATCGAGCAGGCGCTGCAGGTCTGTGGCAGCAAGCGCCTGCAGGCGCGCACCGGCCAGCCTGAACGCAGGCCCGGGGCCACGGCGGCGAATTAACGTTCACGTGCCTATGATGGCCGACCCTTTCCTGCCCATCGCTGCCTGCATGCAACGACGCGACTTCATCCGCAACGCCTCCCTGGCCCTGGCCGCCATTGGTTTTCCCGCGCTGCCGGCCTGCGCCGCGCAGGGCAGCCAGGTAGGCCTGCGCCGGCTGGGCCAGCCGCAGCCGTTCGATTTCGCCACCCTCAAGGGCCAGGCACGCGCGCTGTCCGAGGCGGCTTACAAGAGTCATCGCCGGACCCTGCCGGGGCCGCTGGAGGCGCTGGACTGGGACCAGTACCAGTCGATCCGCTACCGCCAGGACCACGCGTTGTGGGCTGACCAGCCCGGCCGCTTCCAGGCCAAGTTCTTCCACCTGGGCCTGTATTTCCATTCGCCGGTGCGCATGTTCGACATCGTCGACGGCAAGGCGCAGGAACTGGCCTATGACCCGGCCGCGTTCGATTACGGCAAGAGCGGCCTGAAGAACGGCCACCTGCCGGCCGACCTGGGCTTTGCCGGGTTCCGGCTCAATACCCGCGCCGACACCGACCGCGATTTCGCCGCCTTCCTGGGCGCCAGCTACTTCCGGGCGGTAGGCAAGGAAGGCCAGTACGGCCAGTCCGCCCGTGGCCTGGCGATCGACACCGGCATGGACCGCCCGGAGGAATTCCCCGATTTCATTGCCTACTTCCTGGAACAGCCGGCCGCCGACTCCAACACGCTGGTGGTGTACGCGCTGCTGGATTCGCCGAGCGTGGCCGGTGCCTACCGCTTCGCCATCACCAACGGCGATGTGCTGCTGATGGACGTGGACGTGGCGCTCTACCCGCGCAAGGCCATCGAACGGCTTGGCATCGCGCCGTGCACCAGCATGTACCAGGTGGGCGAGAACGACCGCCGGATGGCCTGGGACTGGCGCCCGGAGATCCACGACACCGACGGCCTGTCGATGTGGAACGGCGCCGGCGAGTGGATCTGGCGCCCGCTGTCCAACCCGCGCCAGCTGCGCTTCAACATGTTCGTGGACAACAACCCGAAGGGCTTTGGCCTGCTGCAGCGCGATCGCAGCTTCGACCATTACCAGGACGATGGCGTGTTCTACGAGAAGCGCCCTTGCCTGTGGGTGGAACCGAAGGGTCAGTGGGGCAGGGGCTCGGTCCAGCTGGTGGAAATTCCCACCGTGGACGAGACCTTCGACAACATCGTGGCGTTCTGGAACCCTGAAGCCAAGCCGCAGCCGGGCCAGGAAATGCTGCTGGGCTACCGCCTGTACTGGGGCGCCGAGCCGCCCGCGCGGCCGCCGCTGGCGCAGGCCGTGGCCACCCGCACCGGCCTGGGCGGGGTGATCGGCAAGAAGCGCGAGTATTTCTCGTGGCGCTTTGCCGTGGACTTCCAGGGCGGCGAACTGGCCGCGCTGATCGACAAGGGCGAAGTGGAAGCGGTGGTGCAGGCCAGCCGCGGCCGCACCGAGATCGTCTCGGCGCGCCCGCTGCGCGAGATCAAGGGTTACCGCGCCATGTTCGACCTGGTGCCGCCCGATGACAGCACCGACCAGATCGACATCCGCCTGTACCTGCGCAGCGGTGGCAAGACCCTGACGGAAACCTGGCTGTACCAGTACAGCCCGCCGCCGGCGGGGGCGCCGGAGCGTACGTTGTATTGAGAAGGTGTACCGACCAACGGTCGGTACCTACCGGCACGTCTACAAGGGTAGCCGTGCCTGGGCGGGGTCGATCCTGCCCTCGCCGCGCGTGATCTTCTTGAACTCCGCGCGGCTGACCGAGACGTAGCGTTCGTTGCCACCGATCTCCACCTGCGGACCGTCCTGCACCGCGTGGCCGTGTTCGTCCACGCGCACGGTCATGGTGGCCTTCTTGCCGCTGTGGCAGATGGTCTTGATCTCCTGCATCTCGTCGGCCCAGGCCAGCAGGTACTGGCTGCCTTCGAACAGCTCCCCGCGGAAATCGGTGCGCAGCCCGTAGCACAGCACCGGAATGCGCAGCTGGTCGACCACTTCGCTGAGCTGCCAGACCTGGCTGCGGCTGAGGAACTGTGCCTCGTCCACCAGCACGCAGCCCAACGGCCCGTCGCTGGCGATGTCGGCCCGGATCAGCTGCTCCAGGTCGGTATCGCGGTCGAAGGCAATGCCATCGGCCTTCAGGCCGATCCGCGAGGCCACCACGCCGCGCCCCGCACGGTCGTCCAGGCGCGGGGTGAGGATGGCCACGCGCATGCCGCGCTCGCGGTAGTTGTGCGCCGACTGCAGCAGCGTGGTGGTCTTGCCGGCGTTCATCGCCGAATAGTAGAAGTAGAGCTTGGCCATCGGCCAATTCTAGACGGCGCGCTACCTCCCGTCGCCCTCTCCGCCGTGGACGGTTTCCGGCCGCCCCACGTCGATCTGCTGCTGGCGCAGCGGGGCCATCCAGTAGGTGTCGTGCAGACACCAGTACAGCTCGGGCTTCCAGTACTCCGGGTCGTAGTAGTCCGCACCGGACTGAACCTCGCCCGCCGTGGCGCCGGTGTGCTGTACAACCTGCAGGCCGCTGTGCACGTGCCCGACCCGGCTGCCGGTGATCTTCGACAGCCTTCCGCGCATGGCGCTTTCCAGCCGCGGCTTGGCGACCTGGTCGCCGTACTGGGCGAACACGTCCTGCCTGCGCTGCAGCGCCCGCTCGCGCTGCCCCGCGTCCAGCTCGGCCCACCAGGCGTCGCGCAGGCGCACGAAGTCGTGATAGCCGCGCTCGGCGGCCAGGTCCATCCACGCGTAGGCCAGCTCCGGATCGGCCGGCACCCCACTGCCCTCGCGGTACATGATCGCCACCCGCAGCTGCGAGTACTTGTCGGCGTACTCGGCGGCCTTGCGGAACCGCGACAACGCGCGTGGCAGGTTGCCCTTGTCGAACTCCTTCAGCCCATAACGGCGCCAGCGCAGATCCGGATGGCCATCCAGGAAGCCATCGGTCATCAGCGAGGCGGGAATGGTCCGGGGGACCTGCCGCGCACAACCAGGGGTGCTTGCGCCAGCGACCCCGGTGGCCAGCCAGAGGGCCGCGCCGACCGCGCTGCCGGCCACCCAATGCATGAATCCATTCATGTGATTGCTCCGATCCGATCGCTCTCTGGATATCCCACCGCCCGGCGCAGGTCAAGCCAGGTCCGGTGGCCCGCCGCCCGTTACAATGCGGCACCCACGGAGAAGGCATGCACGGTCTCAATCCCCCCCAACGCGCGGCAGTGCTGCACTGCGAAGGTCCCCTGCTGGTACTGGCCGGCGCGGGCAGCGGCAAGACGCGCGTGATCGTGGAAAAGATCGCCCAGCTGATCAGCACCCGCCGTTACCCGGCCAAGCGCATCGCGGCGATCACCTTCACCAACAAGTCCGCCAAGGAAATGCGCGAGCGCGTGGCCAAGCGCCTGCAGGGCGGCGACGCCGAAGATGTCACCATCTGCACCTTCCATGCGCTGGGCCTCAAGTTCCTGCAGATCGAACATGCCGCGGTCGGCCTCAAGCGCGGCTTCTCGATCTTCGACGCCGACGATTCCACCTCGCAGGTGAAAGACCTGATGTACGGCGCCAAGCCGGACGACATCGAGGACGTGAAGAACCTCATCTCGCGTGCGAAGAACGCCGGTCTGTCGCCCGAGCAGGCGATGGCCGAAGCGCGCAGCAACCGCGAGAAGGAAGCGGCCAGCGTCTACGAGCGCTACCAGCTGCGCCTGACCGCGTTCAACGCGGTCGATTTCGACGACCTGATCCGGCTGCCGGTGCAGGTGCTGGAGGAGAACCCGGAGATCGCGCTGGCCTGGCGTGAACGCATCGGCTACCTGCTGGTCGACGAATGCCAGGACACCAACGATGCGCAGTACCGGCTGCTCAAGCAGCTGGCCGGCACTGCCGGCAACTTCACCTGCGTGGGCGACGATGACCAGTCCATCTACGCCTGGCGCGGGGCCAACCCGGAAAACCTGCAGCAGATGGCGCGCGATTACCCGGCGCTGGAAATCATCAAGCTGGAGCAGAATTACCGTTGCTCCAATCGCGTGCTGCGCGCGGCCAACGCGCTGATCGCCAACAACCCGCACGAACACCTGAAGAAGCTGTGGAGCGACCAGGCCGACGGCGAACGCATCCGCGTGTGGGAGTGCCGCAACAGCGAACACGAGGCGGAGAAGGTCGCCGCCGAGATCTCCTACCTGGCCACCTCCAAGCAGATTCCGTGGAGCGACTTCTGCATCCTGTTCCGCGGCAACTTCCAGTCGCGGCCGCTGGAAAAGGCGCTGCAGCTGGTGCGCGCGCCGTACCACATCACCGGCGGCACCGCGTTCCTGGAACGCCAGGAAGTGAAGGACACGCTGTCGTGGCTGCGCCTGCTGGTGAACCCCGATGACGATACGGCGTTCATGCGCGCGGTGCAGTCGCCCAAGCGTGAGGTGGGCGCCGGTACGCTGGCCAAGCTGGCCGAGCTGGCCTCGGACAAGGAGCTGCCAATGGCGCATGCGGCCGAGGCGATCGGCGCGCTGGCGCAGCTGCCGCCGCGCGCCGCCAACAGCCTGAGCCGCTTCACCGACATCCTGCGCGACCTGCGTGCGGAGATGCCGAAGCTGAGCTCGGGCGACCTCGTGCGGAAGCTGGTGAAGGATTCGGGGCTGGTCTCCGAACTGCGCAGTACCTGCAAGGAAGAATCGGTGTACCAGCGCCGGCTGGCCAACCTCGAGGAACTGGCGCAGTGGTTCGAAGGCGGCCCGCGTGGCGCCACCACCGCCGACCTGGCCGCGCAGCTGGCGTTGCTGTCGCGCAACGACAAGGACGATGGTGGCAACCAGGTGCGCATGATGACCCTGCACGCGTCCAAGGGCCTGGAATTCCCGTATGTGTTCATCGTCGGCTGCGAGGATGGCGTGCTGCCGCACCAGGTGAGCCTGGACGAAGGCAACCTGCAGGAAGAGCGCCGGCTGCTGTACGTGGGCATCACCCGCGCCAAGGTGCAGCTGTGGATGAGCCACAGCAAGCTGACCCGCAAGTTCGGCGAGCATGTGAGGCTCAAGCCGAGTCGTTTCTTCGACGAGATCCCGGCCGAGGAGATGCAGCGCGACGGTGCCGACCCGGTGGCCGATGCGGCGCGCAAGAAGGAGCGTGCCAGCGCCGGCCTGGCGGCGATCGAGGCCTTGTTCGACTGACGTTGTAGAGCCGACTGTCAGTCGGCTGCCGTTCGCGCGGCGCCTGCAGAAGGCAGCCGACTAACAGTCGGCTCTACCCACGTGTTCCGGCAGCCTGCACAATCGGCCAATTCCTGCCTGCGAGCGACGCGATGTCCGCCGTGATCCAGACCGAACGCCTGCACCTGCGCCTGATCGATCCTGACCATGATGCGGCGGACATGCTGGCGCTGCTCAACGAGCCGGGCTTCATCCGGCATATCGCCGACCGTGGCGTGCGCACCCTGGCGCAGGCGCGCGATTACACCGCCGAACGCGTGCTCGGCAGTTACACGCTCAACGGGTTCGGCATGTACGCCATCATCCGCCGCAGCGACGGCGCGTGGCTGGGCAACGCCGGGCTGGTGCGCCGCGATGGGCTGCCCGCGCCGGACGTGGGCTATGCGCTGCTGTCGCAGTACGAAGGCCATGGCTACGCGTTCGAGGCCGCACGCGGGGTGATGCATTACGCGCGCGACGTGCTCGGCTACCCGGACCTGTACGGCATCGTCGCGCCGGAAAACCTGCGCTCGGCCGCACTGCTGCGCAAGCTGGGCATGGAAGACCGTGGCGATGTGCGCCTTCCGGCGCCGCGCGATGAAGACGTGCTGCTCCTGTTCGCTACGCGCGGCGCGCCGGCGGTGTGAACGGACGCTACTACACCGCCTGACCCAACGCTTCTATCTCGGCCAGCCAGCGATCGAAGATCGGGCACTGCAAGCGAATGTCATCAACGCCGATCTCGAGCGCAGCCAAGACTCCGTGAACTGGCTTCTGGTAGGCGCTGCAAAGCTCGCTTACACGCTTGCTGGGTGCCGTGTGAATACTGTCATTGATGTGCTCAGGCGTCGTAAAACTCTGCCGAACTTGGGTAAACGACGTCTCAAGATCGGGCTCTCCGATGCCGATGGAAAATCTACGGGGGCAGGAAAAGAGAAGACCTTCAAACTCATACATCTGCACATACGGGATGAATCGGCTGGCAGCACCGTCCCCAAGTCTTTCGTGGACCCTTGCCGCAAAGCTCTCGCACAGCAGACGCGCCTTTTGTTCAGCAGGCCAATGGGACTGCGCCTCCGACCGTCCGGGGAAAGCGGGATTTATTCCGTAGTAGTCAAAAAATGTGGTGCAGTGGGCTTCAACATCACCCAACAGACGCAGCCGTATATCGCGGAGGGCCCTTTCAAAGCCCACATTTCCTCCCTTATGGCCTGGGCGGCCAAGGAGAGCCGGGAAAAGGTAGACGCCCGCCGGAGAAAGAGCCGGCTGCAAAACTTCATTTACGAACGTTTCTTCGGTCTGGCCTTCGCAGATTACGTGGACTCTGGTCATGTCCTTGGCCGCCCCCCAAGCACATTCTTAGCCCAAAGCTCGCCTAATGAGTACTCTTCCAGCCAACTCGCCAGGCTATCTTCATCCAGTCGTTTGAAAACAGTCTCTCCCTGATCGCGCTCAACGATGATCAGATCTTCCGGCGAGAACTCATTCACGAGTGGTACTGACTGAGTTGAAACAATTACCTGCATACGACTTGCGGCGGACTTAAGAAGCGCCCCTAGCAGAGTGATTGCATAGGGATGCAAGCCAAGCTCCGGCTCGTCAATGATGATCGTTGAAGGTGGGTCGGGCTGCAATAACGCGGTGACAAGGCAAATGAAACGTATTGAGCCGTCTGAAAGCTGGCTAGGCGAAAAAACATACCGACTATCGGTCTGTCGCCAATTCAGCCGTACCACTTCGTCGTCGGATTTACCTTTGCGGGGCCGAAGGCGGAAATCCTCGAAATACGGAATTGCCAGTTTGATAGTGCGCCGGATGTTCTCGTACACCTCCGTCTCCTCCTCTTGGAGACGATAAAGGAAGGCAGCCAGGTTCCCTGCATCTGAGTCAAGTTCCTCACCGTTGGCAACCGAGCTGGATCTCTTCACCAAAGCGGTGTCGCTAGTGTCATGGAAGTGATACACCTTCCAGTTCGAGATGGACTCATAACAATACTTGGCGGCATCCCGTCTGAACCCGGCTTCCAGCGTTTCCTTCTCATACACCCTGGGCAGGCGTGCTTCGGTGTAACCGGCATCCAGAGGAATCCATGTTGGTCCATGGAGTGGGCCGTCGAAGAAGAGACGCTCGCGCTCAAAAACGAATGTCTCTTCGCTGGTCGGGTGCAACGTGAACTTGTAGCCATTCAGGCCAAACTTGACGAAGGAGCTAATCTCTTGTGTCTCTTTCACCCCAAAGCTAAGTACCCGATCCGCGGATCCCTGCTTCAGCGTCCACGCCTTCAGCTGACCATCCATCATGGCACTAAGCATCTGAAAGTAAGACACGAAGCTGCTCTTGCCGGCACCATTTGCGCCGAGCAACACATTCAGATCGGACAAGGAAAATCGATCGAGTGACCGAATCGATTTAAAGCCTTTGATAGTGAGCTTCGAAATTGCATTTTTTCGGCTCATGGTCGCTGTTGCTCCAGTGATTGGTTCAGTGTACGGGACCAATCTGATCCTTCAAAGAAGCCAGCTGTTCCTGCAGCGCAGCCACCGTGGTTTCCAGCTCCTGCACGCGCGCTTCCAGCGCGGCATTGCCGCCGCCGCTGGACGGTGCGGATTTGTACTGCTCGGCCAACGCCTGCACATCCACCGGGCCGGCCAGCAGGTGCATGTAACGGTCTTCGCGCTGGCCGCCCGCGCGCGGCAGCAGCACGGCCAGGCCGCGCTGGATCATGCGCTCCACGTGGTGGCGCAGTTCGTCGGCGTCCTGGAACTGGAACAGGCGCTCGCTGCGGGTCAGCAGCTCGTTCACCGTCTGCGGGCCGCGCAGCAGCAGCAGGCCCAGGATGGCCAGCTGCTGCCGGGTCAGGTCCAGCGCGCTGCCGGCGCGGTGCTCGTAGCGCTCGGCACGCGAGGAGAACTGCTGGCGGGCCAGACCCAGGGTTTCCAGCTGGCGCAGGGCGTGGTGCACGTCGCCGGCCGACAGCTGCAGCACCGGCTCGCGGGCGGTCTTCTGGTTGGCCGCCACCTGGGTGGCGTTGACCGTGAGCGGGTAGGCGTCCGGGGTGGTCGCTTCCTTCTCGATCAGGCAGCCCAGGGCACGGGCCTGGGCCGCGTTGAGCACGGGCAGGGCAGGGGTCTGGGTGTCGTCGGTCATCTCGCGCTCCGGGTGTTTCTAGGCCGTGCAGCATAGCCGAGCCCCGCCGCCGGCATGAACCGCGGCGGCCAAGCCGGTAAACTGGCGCCACTCAGTACTGGTGATTGCCATGCGTCGTACCGCTGTTTCCCTGTCCGTGCTTGCCTGCGCCGTGATGGCGCTGGGGGCGTGCAAGCGCACCGAAACCCCCGCCGAAGCTGCTGCCCCGGCCCCTGCTGCCGCCGCTGCCGCGCCTGCCGCGAAGGGCGATGCCGCCGTGGCCGCCAACGACAACCTCAACGCCGTGCTGTGGATGCAGCGTTCGCAGGAATACCGGGCGATCACCGAGCAGACCTACCGCGCCGCTGCCGACCACCTGGACAAGGCGCTCAAGGAAGCCAACTGGGATGCGCTGGTGCCCGAAGAGCGCGGCAACGCCGCCAAGGGCCTGAAGCCGGCCGTGGTGCTGGACGTGGACGAAACCGTGCTGGACAACTCGCCCTACCAGGCGCGCCTGGTCCGCGACGGGGGCGAGTACGACGAACTGAGCTGGGACCAGTGGGTGGCCGAAAAGAAGGCCAAGGCCATTCCGGGCGTGGTCGATTTCGCCAAGGCGGCCAACGCCAGGGGCGTGACCCTGCTGTACATCTCCAACCGCGCCGTGCACCTCAAGGAGGCCACCCTGGCCAACCTGCGTGCCGAAGGCCTGCCAGTGGCCGATGACAGCGTGTTCCTGGGCCTGGGCACGGTGGTGAAGGATTGCGAGCAGGCCGGCAGCGAAAAGAACTGCCGCCGCCGCCTGGCCGGGCAGAACTACCGCGTGCTGATGCAGTTCGGCGACCAGCTGGGCGACTTCGTGGAAGTGACCGCCAACACCAATGACGGCCGCGATGCGCTGCTGCAGCAGTACCACGACTGGTTCGGCGAGCGCTGGTGGATGCTGCCCAACCCGACCTACGGCGGCTTCGAACCGGCCCAGTTCAACAACGACTACAGCCAGTCGCGCCAAGCCCGCCACGACGCCAAGCGGGCCGCGCTGGACTACGCGCCGTGAGCCGCGCCCCGCTGCCGCTGCGCGATGACGAACGCCTGATCTTCGCGCTCGATGTGCCGGGCCGCGAGGATGCGCTGGCCTGGGTGGACCGGCTGGGCGATGCGGTGTCGTTCTACAAGATCGGCATGGAGCTGCTGGCCTCGGGCGAGTACTTCGAAGTGCTCGATGCGCTGGCCGCGCGCGACAAGCGCGTGTTCGTCGACCTGAAGTTCTTCGACATCCCGGCCACCGCTGCGGCGGTGATCCGCCGGCTGTCGCAGTGGCCGGTGAGCTACGCCACCATCCATGGTTGGCACCCGGCGATGATGGAGGCCTGCGCGGCCGCCAACAGCAGCGACATGCGCCTGCTGGCGGTGACCGTGCTGACCTCGATGGGGCGTGAGGACCTGCGTGGCATGGGCATCGACCGCGAGCCGGTCGACGTGGTGGTGGAACGCGCGCTGGCCGCGCAGGCCGCCGGCATCGACGGCGTGATCGCCTCGGGCCAGGAAGCCGGCCCGATCCGCGCCGCCACCGGCGCCGGGTTCTCGATCGTGTGCCCGGGCATCCGCCCCGGTGGCCCGGTTGGCGATGACCAGAAGCGCACCGTGGGCGTGGCCCAGGCGTTCGCCGACGGCGCCGATGCCATCGTGGTCGGTCGCCCGATCCGCTTGGCGGCCGACCCGCGCGCGGCCGCGCGGGCGATCCAGGACGAGATCAGCGCCGCTCGTCGCTGACTGATGTAGGGGTTGCACGCACCGGGATGGAACTGCATCCCGGTGCCAGGTAGCGCCTGTTCGCAGAAAAGGATCCATCAATCGTTGGCGCCGCTGAAACGCGACCGACCACGCAGTTGTCCCGTCTTCTTTGCCGTCGAATCGACCCGGCACACGCCCCGGCGCTGTGCCTGTCGTTTCCACTTTTCCGCAAAGGAGTTGCTGCATGCGTATCTGTTCCCGGCCGGCCTGGATGTTCGGCCTGATCCTTTCTGCTGTTTCGGTTCCCGCGCTGGCCCAGCCCGGGCCGGACACCGTGCCCCACATCATCGGCGGGGGCGACGCCGAACCCGGCCAGTACCCGTTCATGGCCAGCCTGCAGCGGCTGGGCCGCGGCGATTCGGACCACGCCCGGCACAACTGCGGTGCCACCTTGATCTCGCCCTCGTGGGTGCTCACCGCCGCGCACTGTGTTGACGGGCTGCCGCCGGCGCAGCTGGCGGTGCTGGTCGGGGAGACCACGCTGAAGACCACGCCGCGCCGCCGCGCCTCCAACGTCAAGGCCATCCACGTCCACCCGGCCTACGACGAAGGCAACCTGCTCAACGACGTGGCGCTGATCCAGCTCAAGCGGCCGGTGCCCAAGGCCGAGCCGGCCGAGCTGTTGCTGGGCCGGGACAGTGCCTACCTGCGGCCCGGGCGCGCCTTCACGGTGATCGGCTGGGGGGTGACCGACTTCCCCGGGGAGCAGGATCTGCCGACCACCCTGCAGACAGTGCAGACCCCGTTCGTGACCTTCGACGCGTGCCAGCAGGCCTACCCGGATCTGCAGGCCGGCGCGGTGATCTGCGCCGGCGCCGAGGGCATCGACAGCTGCAGCGGCGACTCCGGCGGGCCGCTGCTGGTGCGCCGCAAGGGCGCCTGGACGGTGCTGGGCACGGTCAGCTGGGGCGAGGGCTGCGCGCTGCCGGATCGCCCTGGGGTGTACGCGCGGTTATCGCAGGGCTATGTGCGCGATTTCATCCAGGCCACCTGGATGCGTGACTGATATACAGTAGAAACAACGGGTTGCGCCCATCCTGCCGGCACGGCGGGCAGGATGGGTTGCCGCTGTGGGGGCGCAGGCCGCAAGATGCGGACCGGTCCGGGGAAGTCCGAATTCATGTCCATGCCGTTGATGACAGGGCGCTACCGACCCTGGGTGATGTTGCTGTCGTTGTGCGGGCTGCTGCTGGTGGGGGCGTGCAAGCGCGACACGATCGACCCGGATGCACCGGCCGCCGAGCCGGTGGCCGCGTTGCAGCAGATCGCCCGCCAGCTGGCCGACAACGACCTGGTGGGCTACGCCCGCGCCTCGGTGCCGCCGGCCCAGTACACCCGCCTGCAGGCGGCCTGGGACGAGGGTCACAGCCGCTGGCCGCTGACCGACCTGCCGCTGGATGGACAGCTGCTGCCGATGCTGGCGGCGCTGTCCGCGCCGGACGCGCCCAAGCGCCTGCAGCGCTCGTTCGACACCCAGATTGCCGGCCAGGCCACCGGGGTGCGCCAGGCGGCCCATTCGATGGGGTTGTTCGGCGTGCAGTACCTGCGCAACCAGACCGACTACAGCGAGGCCGAGCGCGCCCACTACAGCCAGGTTGTGGATGTGCTGAGCCGCTGGGCGGCCGCCGCGCCGCTGACCGACAAGCAGCGCGCCAAGACCACCATCACCCTGTTGACCGCCACCGCACGCAATGCCGGGTTGTCCACCGACGCCGAGCTGCAGGCGGCCGGCATGGAGGGCAGCCTGCGCCGGCTGGGGCCGTTCGCCAAGGCGCTGAAGACCGCGCTGGCCAGTTACGGGCTGTCGCTGGACGCGGCGATGACCGACCTGCGCGGCGAACTGGTGTCGCAGGAGGGCGACACCGCCGTGCTGCGGATCCAGTACCCGCTGGCCGGCGAACAGATCGAAGCCCAGGTGCGCATGACCCGCCGCGAGGGCCACTGGTACCTGGCGCGCACCCTGGAAGAGACCGACGCATTGCTCAAGGCGGCTGACGAAGCGAAGGCCGCCATGGCCGCGCAAGCTGAACATGACGCTCAGCTGGCCGCAGAAGCAGAGGCCGCCGCGCAGGTCAAGGACGGTGCTTCTGCACCGGCTAAGCCATAATGAAGCCGATGCCGAACCAGAATCCCCTGCCTTTCCCCGGCGAAGAGCCGCCCAAGACGCCGGACGTCCCGTCCGCGTCGCCCGACACCGTGCCCGGCGCGGACGCCCCGACCGCGGGCGCAACCGACCCGGCGGCGATCGTGCCCAGCCCGGTCAGCGCGGCAGCGCGCACCTCGTTCGGGCGCCGCCCGTGGTGGGCCCGCCTGCTGGGCCGCCTGGTCGAACCGTGGCTGTCGCTGAAGATCGAACCCGAACACCCCGGCCAGTACGACGACGGCCGCCCGGTGGTCTACGTGCTGGAAGATTACGGTCTGTCCAACGCGCTGATCCTGGACAAGGCCTGCCGTGAAGCCGGGCTGCCCTCGCCGCTGGTGCCCATTGCCGGCGACCCGACCGGGCGCAGGCGGGCCTATCTGGCGCTGTCGCGGCGGAGCAGCAGCAACTCGCTGATTCCCGAGCAGCGCGGCGCCAAGACCCATTCCGATTCGCTGGCCAAGGTGCTGCAGGCCCACCGTGCCCGCGGCGAGCTGGACGTGAACCTGGTGCCGGTGTCGATTTTCGTCGGCCGCGCGCCGGACAAGCAGAGCGGCTGGTTCGCGGTCCTGTTCTCGGAAAACTGGGCGCTGGTGGGTCGCTTCCGCCGCCTGCTGGCGGTGCTGCTCAACGGCCGCAGCACCATCGTGCGGTTCGCCCCGCCGATCTCGCTGCGCGCCACCGTGGACGAAGGGCTGGACCCCGAGCGCACGGTGCGCAAGCTGCAGCGCGTGCTGCGCACCCACTTCCGCCGCATCCGCGAATCGGTGATCGGGCCCGACCTGTCCACCCGCCGCCTGCTGGTGGACAAGGTGCTGGAGGCCGACACGGTGCGCGAGGCGATCGCGTCGCAGGCCAAGCGCGACAACACCAAGCCGGCCGACGCCTGGAAGAAGGCGCACGCCTACGCCTGGGAAATCGCCGCGGACTACTCCAGCCCGGTGGTGCGCTCGGCCAGCTTCATGCTCAGCCATGTGTGGAACCGCATCTACGCCGGCGTGCTGGTGCACCACCTGGACAAGTTCAAGGCCGCCGCGCCGGGCCATGAAGTGGTGTACGTGCCCAGCCACCGCAGCCACATGGATTACCTGCTGCTGTCCTACCTGTTGTACGACCGCGGCATCGTGCCGCCGCACATCGTGGCGGGCATCAACCTGAACCTGCCGGTGGTGGGCACGCTGCTGCGCAAGGGCGGCGCTTTCTTCATCCGCCGCTCGATCCGCGGCAACGCGCTGTATTCGGCGGTGCTGAGCGAATACGTGGCGCAGCTGGTGGCCGGTGGCTATTCGATCGAATACTTCGTCGAAGGCGGCCGTTCGCGTACCGGGCGCCTGCTGCAGCCCAAGGGCGGCATGATCTCGATGACGCTGCGCGCGTTCCTGCGCCAGCCGCGCAAGCCGGTGCTGTTCCAGCCGGTCTACATCGGCTATGAAAAGCTGATGGAAGGCGGCAGTTACCTGGACGAGCTGTCCGGGCGACCGAAGGAAAAGGAATCGATCTGGCAGCTGCTGTGGTCGATCCCCAAGGTGCTCAAGCAGAACTACGGCCAGGTGGTGGTGAACTTCGGCGAGCCGATCGCGCTCAACGACGTACTGGCCCGCCAGGCACCGGAGTGGGATGGCGCGCCGGTTGGCGAGGACGAGAAGCCGTCGTGGCTGTCGGGCACGGTGGACCACCTGGCCGAACGCATCCAGGTGCACATCAACGGCGCGGCCGACGTCAATCCGATCAACCTGCTGGCGCTGGCGCTGCTCTCCACGCCCAAGCATGCGATGGGCGAAGCCGACCTGATCGCGCAGATCGAGCTGTGCAAGACCCTGCTGGTGGAAATGCCGTATTCGGACCGGGTCACGGTCACGCCGCATTCGCCGGAGCGGATCATCGCGCACGCCGAGGAAATCAACGTGCTGACCCGGATCAAGCACCCGCTGGGCGATGTGCTCAGCGTCAGTGGCGATACCGCGGTGCTGCTCAGCTACTTCCGCAACAACGTCATCCACCTGTTCACCGCGTCGTCGTGGGTGGCGTGCTGCTTCCAGAACAACCGCCGCATGAGCCGCACCGGGCTGGTGCAGCTGGGCCGCACCGTGTACCCGTTCCTGCAGGCCGAACTGTTCCTGCCGTGGACCGAAGACGAATTCGCCCAGCGCATCGAGCAGACCATCGCGGTGTTCGTGCGCGAGGGCCTGCTGCAGAACGTCAATGACGACGATGGCGGCATCCTGGCGCGCAACACCGGGCAGACCGACGAGGTGTTCCGCCTGCGTGCGATCGGCCATTCACTGCAGCAGGCGTTCGAGCGGTATTACATCGCCATTTCGGTGCTGGTGAAGAACGGCCCGGGCACGCTGGGCGCAGCCGAGCTGGAAAGCCTGTGCCAGCAGGCCGCGCAGCGCCTGAGCCTGCTCTACGCCCCGGCCGCGCCGGAGTTCTTCGACCGCACCCTGTTCCGCGGCTTCATCCAGAAGCTGCGCGAGCTGCGCCTGGTGTGGCCGGACGAGAACAGCAAGCTGCTGTTCGACGAACGCCTGGACATGTGGGCCAAGGATGCCAAGTTCATTCTGGGCCGCGAGCTGCGCCACACCATCGAGCGGGTGAGCCCCGAAGCCGCGAAGCCAGAGGAACCAGTAACGCAGGATTGACGACCGCGTCGACAATCCTGCGTATCCCGAGGTATCCGGATTTCACCGCGTTCGCCAGCAATTCGTAGCGCCGGCCGTTGGCCGGCATGCCTTACGCCGGCTCGTCCGGAATCAACATGTCTTCCAGCTTCGCAATGCGGTCCTTGAGCTGGAGCTTGCGGCGCTTCAGGCGCTTGAACTCCAGCTCATCCTCGCCATTGGCGGCCATGCGCTGGATCTTGTCATCCAGGTCACGATGCTCCTGCCGGAGGTTGGCAAGCAGGTCGGTGATCTGTTCGGGCGTCAGGGTATCCACAGTCGTCGAGCATACACATCCGGCATGACGCCCGGGAGTGAACGCAGTCACTTCCCCACACCGATGGCAACCAGTGCGAGCCGGTAGAATGACCGGATGCCTGCCGTGCTGCCCCTGCCCGATCCGCTCCCCCGCGCCCCGCGCACGGACGCGGCCGCGCAGGACAAACTGGCGCGCAGGCTTCGCCGCCAGGTGGGCCAGGCGATCGCCGACTTCGGCATGATCGAGGACGGCGACCGCATCATGGTCTGCCTGTCCGGCGGCAAGGACAGCTACACCCTGCTGGACGTGCTGCTGCAGCTGCAGAAAAAGGCCCCGGTGGCCTTCGAACTGGTGGCGGTGAACCTGGACCAGAAACAGCCGGGCTTCCCCGGACACGTGCTGCCGGAGTACCTGGCCTCGATCGGCGTGGCTTACCAGATCATCGAACAGGACACCTATTCGGTGGTGAGCCGGGTCATTCCCGAAGGCCGCACGATGTGCTCGCTGTGCTCGCGGCTGCGTCGCGGCGCCCTGTACCGGCATGCGGCGGAAAATGGCTTCAGCAAGATCGCACTCGGCCACCACCGCGACGACAGCGTGGCCACGTTCTTCCTCAACCTGTTCCACCACGCCAAGCTCTCCGCGATGCCGCCCAAGCTGCGCAGCGACGACGGCCAGCACGTGGTGATCCGCCCGCTGGCCTATGTCAGCGAGCGCGACATCGCACAGCATGCGCAGGCGCGCGGCTTCCCGATCATTCCGTGCACGCTGTGCGGCAGCCAGGACAACCTGCAGCGCCGCCAGGTGGCGCAGATGCTGCAGCAGTGGGAGGATCAACACCCCGGGCGGATCGACCAGATCGCGCGTGCGCTGGGCAACATCCACCCGTCGCAGCTGGCCGACCCGGCCCTGTTCGATTTCATGGCGCTGGGCCGCACTGCGGTCGCGCCCAGCCCGCCGTCGGCCTGGACCGACGGCACCCCCTGACCTTCCCTTTCACGCCTTCCTATCCGGATTTCCATGTTCTTTCGCAACCTGACGCTGTTCCGCTTCCCGACCGCCACTGATTTCTCTGAAGTCGATACCCTGCTGCCGCAGGTGCTGCTCAAGCCGGTCGGCCCGCTTGAAATGAGTTCACGCGGTTTCATTTCCCCGTTCGGTCGTGAGGAAAGGGCCGTGTTCTCGCACCGCGTCGGCGACGCGCTGTGGCTGACCGTGGGCGGTGAGGACAAGATCCTGCCGGGCGCGGTGGTCAATGACCTGCTGGCCCGCAAGCTGGAAGAGATCGAAGAAAAGGAGGGGCGCAAGCCCGGCGGTCGCGAGCGCAAGCGCCTGAAGGACGACCTGCTGCATGAGCTGATGCCGCGTGCCTTCGTGAAGAGCTCGCGCACTGACGCGCTGATCGACCTGACCCACGGCTATGTGGCGGTGGACTGCTCGAGCAGCAAGAAGGGCGAGAACATGATGTCCGACATCCGTGGCCTGCTCGGCAGCTTCCCGGCCATGCCGCTGAACGCTGAAGTGGCGCCGCGCTCGATCCTGACCGGCTGGATCGCCGGTGAGCCGCTCCCCACCGGGCTGAGCCTGGGCGAAGAGTGCGAGATGAAGGACCCGGCCGAGGGCGGCGCGGTGGTCAAGTGCCAGCACCAGGAACTGCGCTGCGACGAGATCGACAAGCACCTGGACGCCGGCAAGCAGGTGACCAAGCTGGCCCTGGTGTTCGAGGACAACCTGTCCTTCGTGCTCGGCGACGACCTGATCGTGCGCAAGCTGAAGTTCCTGGACGGCGCCCTGGACCAGCTCGAGCACGCCGACGAAGACGGCCGCCGCGCCGAGCTGGACGCCCGTTTCGCCCTGCAGAGCGGCGAAGTGCGCCGCCTGTTCCTGCTGCTGGAAGAGGCCTTCAAGCTGAGCAAAGCCGACTGAGGCACCGGGCGGGGTCCTGCCCCGCCCCCTTTACACCCCGCAGTCATATCCCGCGCACTACGGGCGTTATGCTGTACCCATGCCCGGATTCCTCCGCCGCCTGATCTCCCCGGCCGTTGCCCCCACCCTGCAGCGCGACACCGTGCGCCTGCGCCTGGAGGATGCCGAGATCGACGTGCTGCGCGTCCGCGATCCGCGTGCCCGCCGGATCAAACTGAGTGTCGACGAACGCGGCGTGCGGCTGACCCTGCCGCCGCGCGCCAGCCTGGTGATGGGCGAACGTTTCCTCGAACAGCACCGCGGTTGGTTGTCCACGCAGCTGCGCAGTTACCAGGCGCAGAACCTGCCCCCGCCGCTGGTGATCGGCGAACCCGGCGTGCTGCCGCTGCGTGGCGAACTGCTGCCATTGCGGTGGGATACCGGCCGCTATGCGCACCTGGAGCTGGACGGCACCGGCGTGTGCATGCACCTGCCGGCCCGCGGTACTGATGCCACGGTGAAGCGCGCGCTGCGCGAGTTCTACGAAGCGCAGACCCGCGCCGATGTCGGCCAGTGGCTGCCGCGCTACCTGCCCAGCCTGCCGCGCGCACCAGCGCGCCTGCGGCTGAAGGTGATGTCCTCGCAATGGGGCTCGCTGGCCCCCGACGGCAGCATGGCGTTGGACCTGGCGCTGGTGCTGGGGCGGCCGTCGGCGTTCGAGTACGTGCTGGTGCATGAGCTCTGCCATCTGATCCAGGCCAATCATTCGCCTGCGTTCTGGGACGAAGTGGAACAGCGCTTCCCGTCGTGGCGCGAGGAGCGGGATTACTTCCAGATGGAAGGGCGCCGCCTCAAGGCAATGCTGCGGCAGCTGCTGTAACCCGGCTTCTGCGGGTGGCTGCTTTCGACCTTGTTGCATGGGATCACTGCTTGGTCCGCGGGAATCTGGCGGCTTCTGCCGCCACCCGGAATGCCCATGTCGACGATGGCCTCGGTTGCCTTCGATGTGCTCACCAATGTGCTGGCTGCCGCCGTGCTGGGCACGGCGGCGATGCTGCGTGCGCGCGTACCGGATGTGTCCGGGGTGTGGACGCTGACCCGTTACGGCCAGGGACCTGAGCGCCACGCCGAGGCCGTGTACCTGGTGATGCTGTCGCAGAACGGGGTGCGCGTGGAAGGCGTGGCCGAGTGCGTGCAGTGCCGCGTTGGAAACGGACCGCTACGGTTGCTGCCCGGCCGCGAACGGCCACGGGTGGAAGTCAGTGGTGGGCTGTACGGCAGCGTGTTCCATCGCAAGCGCTTCCGCCTGCTGTTCCGCGAAAGCGCACGGCGCCAGGGCAGCATCGCCACCCACGGCATGGACCGCCGTGAAAGCGATGACCACTGGCGCGGCAGCTACGTTCTCAGTGCCGGCGGCCGCAGTGGCCCCAGTGAATGGCGACGGGGGCAGGGCGCGCATGATTTCGCCGTGGCCAGCGATGCATACCCACCCCGTGATCAGGGCGATGCGCGTGCGCGCAGTGTGGCCGCCTGCGCCCAGCGCGCGGCCACGCGCGGGGCGGTGATGCACACCGCCTGATCGGTCACGGTGGTGACCGCGCGCTCCAGCAGCTGGATGTCGGCTTCGTGCTGGCGCGCCACGTGCGGGTCTTCGAAGAAGATCGCGCGCTGGCAGCGGCCTTCCAGCACCTGGTCGGCGATCTGCGCGTCGCCGCCCATCGGGCCGCTCTGGTAGCGGGTCACCCACTCCTGGTCCCTGGCCCAGCCCCGGCTCCAGGCTAGTTCATTCAGGCGCTGGCCGGTGGTGCCGGTACCCACGCGGCTGCGGAAGCGCGAGAGCAGCGCGAAGTGCTCGTCGGCGAAGGCCAGCATGGCCGGCTTCATCGCATCGTGCGCGATCAGCGCCAGCGTGTGCTGCTCGAATGCATGCAGGTCCTCGGCGCCGGGATCGGCGGCCAGCCCGGCGTGCACGCGTTCCACTTCGATCCAGTCGCGCGCGGTGGCCACGGTGGAGATGAAGGGCTTGCCGTGGATCACGCACTGGCGCTTGAGTGCGGTGGCTTCGGGGAACACCGAGGACGGGTCGACCGGGTCCATCAGGTAGATCGCCCCATCCAGCGTGCGCTCGGGCGTGCCCATGCCCACCACCTCGGCGACCAGCTTCATGAGGCCGCCCTCGCGGCCGTTCGGGTAGCGGCGCAGGGTGGCGAAATCGGGCAGGAAGCCCAGCCGCTGGATGGCGTCATAGGTGCGGCCGACCGCATGCAGCTCCACGCCCAGCTGGCGCAGCCCGGTGTCGCTGGCGCGCAGCCAGCGGAACAGGGCGGCGTGCTTGTCGTGGTGGTGCAGCCGATTGGCAGCCAGGCCGATGCGCATGGGAATCATCCGGGAGAGTGGGGCATCCGCGACATTACCAGCCCTTCACGACAATTCGTAAAAGTTGCATAGCCGTCCACCGGGGCCATAACCGACATTGACCGCCATCAGCCGGTCAATCAGGACAGTCCCCCATGCCTCTCTCCGCTCCCCGCAACGCGCCGTCGGTGCAGACGCTGGCCAACGATCGCGGCGCCCGCATCCGAGCGCTGGGTCGCCTGCTGCGCCATGCGGCCCACGGCGATGCCGACGTCCTGCTGGTCGGGCTGGCGCGCATGCTGGATGCGCATATCGAATGCGACCACGCCGACGATGCGGGCAATGCCCGCATCCGCGACCAGCTGGATGAGATCCAGCTGTTGTTGGCCTTGGAAATCGAGCGCGCCGGGGTCCGGGCCGCCGCTTGAATCCAGCACCGCGTGGGCCGGCCAACGGCCGGCGCCAGCGTGCCCGGTGACCGCTGTCAGGCGGTGATCAGCGCCACGATTGCCGCTGCCGCATCGCGGCCTTCGGCCACGGCGGTCACCACCAGGTCCGCACCGCGCACCGCGTCGCCACCGGCGAACAGGCGCGGGTGGGCGGTCTGGAACGGCAGCCGGCCCTGGCCGCCGGCCAGGATGCGGCCGTTGTTGCCCGCCTCCACGCCCTGCGCGGTCAGCCATGCCGGCGCGGTCGGCGAGAAGCCGAACGCGATGATCACCACGTCCGCTTCCAGCAGCGATTCGCTGCCCTCGATCGGCACCGCATTGCGCCGGCCCTGTGCATCGGGCTCGCCCAGGTGGGTTTCCACCACGGTCACGCCGATCGCCTCGTCATCGGCACCGGCCTCGATCGACAGCGGCTGGCGGTTGAACAGGAAGCGCACGCCTTCTTCGCGGGCGTTGGCCACTTCGCGGGCCGAGCCCGGCATGCTGGCCTCGTCGCGGCGGTACGCGCAGGTGACCCGGGCCGCGCCCAGGCGCACCGCGCTGCGCACGCAGTCCATGCCGGTATCGCCGCCACCCAGCACCACCACGCGCTTGCCCTCCAGGTCGGGCAGGGCAAGCGTGTCTTCCCAGCCGGCAATCGGCCGGCCGTGGGCATCGCTGCCGCTGACGATGCGGCTGTTCTGCACCAGGAACGGCAGCGCCGGCAGCACGTTCTTCAGGTCCTGTCCGGGCAGCCCGCCATCGGTGTAGCGGTAGGCACCGGTGCCGACGAACACCGCGTCGTAGTCGGCCAGCAGCGTTTCCAGGGTCACGTCGCGGCCGATCTCCACGCCCAGCCGGAACTGCACGCCCATGCCTTCCAGCACGTTGCGGCGGCGGCTGATCACCGACTTGTCCAGCTTGAAGCTGGGAATGCCGAACTGCAGCAGTCCCCCGATCTGCTCGTAGCGGTCGTACACCACCGCCTGCACGCCGGCATGCGCCAGGCGGTCGGCACAGGCCAGGCCGGCCGGGCCGGCGCCGATCACCGCCACGCGCTTGCCGGTGCTTTCCACCGCCGCCATGTCCGGCCGCCAGCCGGTGGCCAGTGCGGTATCCACGATGTACTTCTCCACCGCGCCGATGGTGACCGCGCCGAATTCCTCCAGCGTGCAGCTGCCTTCGCACAGGCGGTCCTGCGGGCACACCCGGCCGCACACTTCCGGCAGCGGGTTGGTGGAATGGCACAGCGTGGCGGCTTCGTGGATGCGGTTTTCCTGCACCAGCTGCAGCCACTGCGGAATGGCGTTGTGCACCGGGCACTTCCAGCTGCAGTAGGGGTTGCCGCAGTCCAGGCAGCGACCGGCCTGGTACTGGGCATCTTCCTTGCCGAATTTTCCGTACAGCTCACCCCAGTCGCCGGAGGTGCGCAGCTCCACCGGAATGCGCTGTGGCATGGTCCGGGGCAGGTCGAGAAACTGGAAGGCGTGCTTGCGGCTCATAGGGGAATCCAGGAAATCAGGCGGCGCGGCGCAGCGATTCGGTCAGCGATTCAATGCTGGCGGCCTTGGGTTTGACCAGCCAGAACTTGCCCACGTAATCGCGGAACTCGTCCAGGATCTGCTGGGCCCAGATGCTGCCGGTGAGCTCGCGGTGGCGGCTGATCAGCGTGTGCAGGTGCTGGCGGTGGTTCTCGAAGCCTTCGGCCGAAATGCGGTGGATGTCGATCAGTTCGTGGTTGTAGCGGTCCACGAAGTCGCGGTCGATATCCAGCACGTAGGCCAGGCCGCCGGTGAAGCCGGCACCGAAGTTCAGGCCCACCTTGCCCAGCACCAGCACGATGCCGTCGGTCATGTACTCGCAGCAGTGGTCGCCGGCGCCTTCGATGACCGCCAGCGCGCCGGAGTTGCGCACGCCGAAGCGTTCGCCCGCGCGGCCGGCGGCGAACAGCTCACCGCCGGTGGCGCCATACAGGCAGGTGTTGCCGATGATGGCGGTGTTGCGCGCTTCGAAGCGTGCGCCGCGCGGCGGGCGTACCACCAGGCGGCCACCGGCCATGCCCTTGCCCACGTAATCGTTGGCTTCGCCTTCCACTTCCAGCTGCAGGCCGCCCACGTTGAACGCGCCGAAGCTCTGCCCGGCGGTGCCACGGAAGCGCAGGGTCAGCGGCGCATCGCTCATGCCCTGGTTGCCATGCGCGCGCGCGATGGCGCCCGACAGGCGGGTGCCGATGGAGCGGTCGGTGTTGTGGATCAGGAAGCGGTGTTCGCCGCCCAGCTTGCCGGCAATGGCCGGGGCCAGCAGGCCATCCATCTGCGTGGCCAGGCTGTCCGGCGATTCGTACAGGCGCTGCGCGGCGCAGTGGCTGCCGCCATACTGGGCCGGGTTGAGCAGGCGCGACAGGTCCACCTTGACGCCCGGGCGCGGGGCGACGTCCAGCTGCTGCAGCAGGTCGGTGCGGCCCACGATCTCGTCCAGCGAGCGCACGCCCAGGTAGGACAGCCAGCCGCGCACTTCCTCGGCCAGCAGCCGGAAGAAGTTCTCCACGCGCTCGGGCAGGCCGGTGAAGTACTGCGCGCGCAGGCGCTCATCCTGGGTGGCCACGCCGGTGGCGCAGTTGTTGAGGTGGCAGATGCGCAGGTACTTGCAGCCCAGCACGATCATCGGCGCGGTGCCGAAGCCGAAGCTGTCCGCGCCCAGCAGCGCGGCCTTGATAACGTCCAGCCCGGTCTTCAGGCCGCCATCGGTCTGCAGCAGGGTGCGCCCGCGCAGGTCATTGGCCACCAGCGCCTGGTGCGATTCGGCCACGCCCAGTTCCCACGGCACGCCGGCGTAGCGGATCGAGCTGACCGGGCTGGCACCGGTGCCGCCATCATGGCCGGACACGGTGATCAGGTCCGCACCGGCCTTCACCACGCCGGCGGCGATGGTGCCCACGCCGGCATGCGAGACCAGCTTCACCGACACCAGTGCATCGGGATTGACCTGCTTGAGGTCGTAGATGAGCTGGGCCAGGTCTTCGATCGAATAGATGTCGTGGTGCGGCGGCGGCGAGATCAGGCCGATGCCCGGCTTGGCATAACGCAGCCGTGCGATCAGTTCGTTGACCTTGTGCCCGGGCAGCTGCCCGCCTTCGCCGGGCTTGGCGCCCTGGGCCACCTTGATCTGCAGTACTTCGGCATTCACCAGGTATTCGGCGGTGACGCCGAAGCGGCCCGAGGCCACCTGCTTGATCTTGCTGCGCTTGTTGGTGCCATAGCGCACCGGGTCTTCGCCGCCTTCGCCGGAGTTGCTGCGCCCACCCAGCCGGTTCATGGCGATGGCCAGCGCTTCATGCGCTTCGGGCGACAACGCACCCAGGCTGATCGCGGCGGTGTCGAAGCGGCGGAACAGGTCTTCGGCCGGCGCCACCTCGTCCAGCGGGGTCGGCGTGGGGGCGGCCTTGAGCTGCAGCAGGTCGCGCAGCGCCGACTCCGGCCGGCCATGCACCGCCTCGCAGTAGCGCTGCCAGTCGGCGGCATCCCCGCTGCGCGCGGCGCGCTGCAGGGTCATGACCACGTCGGGGTTGTACATGTGGTATTCGCCACCGTGCACGTACTTGAGCACGCCGCCCACCTCCGGGCGCAGCAGGTCGTTCCAGGCGCGCACGGTAAGCTCGCGCGCCTCGTCGTCCAGCCGCGCGAAGCCCACGCCGGCCACGCGCGAGGGCGTTTCCGGGAAGCACAGGTCGACCACTTCGTCGTCCAGGCCGACGATCTCGAACAGCTGCGCGCCGCGGTAACTGGCCACGGTACAGATGCCCATCTTGGAGATGATCTTGGACAGGCCCTTGTAGATGCCCTTGCGGTAGCTGCGACCGATCTGCGACTGCTCGCCGCCCTTCTTCAGCTGCAGGATGCCGCGCCGGCCCAGGTCGAACAGGGTCTGGTAGGCCAGGTACGGGTACACCGCGGTGGCGCCGAAACCGAGCAGGCAGGCCATGTGGTGCGGGTCGCGCGCGGTGCCGGTTTCCAGGATCAGGTTGACGTCGCAGCGCAGCCCGGCGTTGGACAGGTGGTGGTGCACCGCACTGGTGGCCAGCAGCGCATGCACCATCGGCCGGTCGGCCACCGGGTAGCGGTCGCTGAGCAGCAGCATGACGATGCCTTCGCGCGCGGCCGCTTCGGCTTCGGCGCAGATGCGCTCGATGCCGGCCTTCAGTCCTTCGTCCAGGCTGTAGGAGAGGTCGATGAGCCGGTTGCGGTCCACGTACTGCGGCATCTTGATCAGCTGGCGCAGCTTGCGCTGGCTGAGCACCGGAGAATTGAGGATGACGTGGTTCACCGTCTCCGCGCCGGCATGGAAGATGTTGGTCTCCTTGCCGAGCTGGGTGGTGAGCGACATCACGCAGTCTTCCCGCAGTGGATCGATCGGCGGGTTGGTGACCTGTGCGAACGCTTGGCGGAAGTAATCGTAGAGCGGCCGGCTCTGCTGGCTGAGCACCGCCATCGGGGTGTCATCGCCCATCGAGCCGGTGGCTTCCTGCTCGGTCTCGGCCAGCGGGCGCAGGATCTGCTCCACTTCCTCGGTGCTGAGCTGGAACAGCTTGTGGTAACTGCGCAGGGTGCGTTCGTCGAACGGCTCCTCCACCAGCGACGGGTCGATCAGTTCGGTCTGCAGGTAGGTCACGCCCTGCTGCAGCCATTGCTTGTACGGCGCGCGGCCACGGTTGATGCGGTCGATGGCATCCGAATCCAGCAGGTCGCCGCGCTTGAGGTCGATGGCCATCATCTCGCCCGGACCCAGCTTGCCCTTGCGCACCACGCGTTCGGCCGGCACTTCCCACACGCCCGCTTCGGACGCCACCAGGAAGTGGCGGTCGGAGGTGAGCATCCAGCGCGCCGGGCGCAGCCCGTTGCGGTCCAACGTGCAGGCGGCATAGCGGCCATCGCAGGCGACGATGCCGGCCGGGCCGTCCCAGGGTTCGCTGTTGAGGCCGTAGAACTCGTAGAACGCGGCCAGGTCGGCGTCCTTGAACTCCAGCGACTGGGTCGCCGGCGGCACCAGGATGCGCAGCGCCTGGATCAGTTCCATGCCGGCGCTGACCATCAGCTCCAGCATGTTGTCCAGGCTCTGCGAATCCGAGCCGTGCATGGAGATCACGGGGTTGAATTCGCCGATGTCGAAGCGTGGGGTCTTCCACACCTTGCTGCGCGCCTGCGCCCAGCGCCGGTTGCCTTCGATGGTGTTGATTTCGCCGTTGTGGGCGAGCATGCGGAACGGGTGCGCCAACGGCCAGCGCGGCAGCGTGTTGGTGGAGAAGCGCTGGTGGAACACGATGGCGCTGGAGGCCAGGTCGTTGCGCTGCAGGTCCGGGTAGAACCGGCTCAGCTTGTCCGGCAGCACCATGCCCTTGTAGCTGATCGCGTTGGGGCTGAGCGTGGTGACGTAATAATCGGCATGTTCGCGCAGCTGCTGTTCGCTGCGGCGGCGGGCCAGGAACAGCGCCAGGGTGAAGGCGGCTTCGTCCTGGCCATGGCCGGCATCGACGAATACCTGTTCGATGTGGGGCAGGGTATCGCGGGCCAGCTGGCCGCACACGCTGGAATCGGTCGGCACCACGCGCCAGCCAAGCGGCTGGCAGCCGGCGTCGCGCAGTTGCTGTTCGAGGGTGTCGCGGCAGGCTTGGGCGGCGGCATCGTCGTGCGGCAGGAACACCACGCCGGCCGCATGCAGTTTGCCGAGGGTGATGCCGGCTTCGGCGGCCAGTGCCTGCAGGAACGCTTCGGGGCGGCGCAGCAACAGGCCGCAGCCGTCACCGGTGACACCGTCGGCGGCGACACCGCCGCGGTGGGTCATGCGCGACAGCGCCGCAATCGCGGTGTCGACCAGCAGCCGTGACGGCTGGTCGTCCAGTTGCGCCACCATGCCGAAACCACAGGCATCGCGTTCGTCTTGTGGGTCGTAAAGCCCTTGGCGGTTGCGGGGGGCCATCTCTGCCTCAAAGTCGGGTGAGCGGCGACACTCGTCCCCGCTCAATCCGTTGAGCGCATCTGGAGGCACCGGATGCTTCGACTAGATCACAGTTGCTGCAACGCCGCAATACACGGTTGCACGCGCAACCAAACCCCTCGAAAACCCGCTTCCGGTACCCCCAATTCAGCCGCAGCGCAGGCCGGTGACCACGCCCTTTTCGTCGACTTCGATGTTCAGCCGCTCGCCGACGAATTCCATGGTGGTCATGTCGTCCGGCTTGAGCACGCGCAGCTGGCGCGCGCTGGCATCCTGCTGCGCCTGCGCACCGATGGCATCGCTGTAGGGCTGGCCGACCAGGCTCTGCACCTGGTTGGCATCGCAGTTGCCGACCGGCGGTGCCTCGGTGGCCTTGGCCGTGGTGTCGGCGGGCGCCGCAGCGACTTCTTCGGCGGCCTTCTGCGCGTGGGTACCCGCTGCTTCCTGTTCGTCCATCGGCGGGGCCTTGCAGGCGCCCAGCAACAGCAGAGTGGGGACCAGGGCGGCAGCCAGGATCGTGGGGCCAAACGGGCGGCGGAAGGAGAAGGACGACATCGAGACTCCGGAGTTCCAGGCGGTAAACCGTGGAGCATATCGTCAAGGCGGGTGTGAGGTGTTTGTGTTGCGTTATTGACGCGGTGCCGTCGCGCCACCCACCACACTGCAGGCCCGTTCCGCCGCACCGCTTCCATGCCCGCACGCCTTGCCACCCCCGAAGCCACCGCAGCCCGCGACGCCGGCCTGCGGTATGTCACCGACGAGCTGCCCGGCATCGCCCGCCGCCGCGCCGGCAAGGGCTTCAGCTACCGCGACGCCGACGGTCACGCGGTCCGCGACGCTGCCACCCTGGCCCGGATCCGCTCGCTGGCGATCCCCCCCGCATACACCGATGTGTGGATCTGCGCGCTGGCCAACGGCCACCTGCAGGCGACCGGGCGCGATGCCCGCCGGCGCAAGCAGTACCGCTACCACCCGGACTGGGCGCGGGTGCGCGGCGAAGGCAAGTTCGACCGGGTCATCGCCTTCGGCGAGGCGCTTCCGGCGCTGCGCCGCCGCCTTCGCCGCGATCTCAAGCTGCCCGGCTTCCCGCAGGACAAGGTGCTGGCGATCGTGGTCGCGCTGCTGGCCGAAACCCTGGTCCGCGTAGGCAACCCCGAGTACGCCCGCGACAACCGCTCCTACGGCCTGACCACCCTGCGCAACCGCCACCTCGAACTGGTCAAGGGCGGGCGTGCGCGCATGCGCTTCCGTGGCAAGTCGGGCCAGCAGCATGAGGTCGACATCGACGACACGCGGCTGGTGGGCCTGATCAAGGGCTGCCAGCAGCTGCCGGGGCAGGCCCTGTTCCAGTACCGGGATGATGACGGCGCGCTGCAGCCGGTCGATTCGGGCCAGGTCAACGCCTACCTGCGCGATGCGATGGGCACCGATTTCAGCGCCAAGGACTTCCGCACCTGGGGTGGCACGGTGGCCGCGCTGCGCCATTTCGCTGCAACGGCGCTGCCGGAGACGCCCAGCGAGCGCGCGCTGGCCGCGCTGCAGAAGGAAGTGGTGTGCGAGGTGGCCACCCTGCTGGGCAACACCCCCTCGGTGTGCCGCAAGGCCTACATCGATCCCAGCGTGTTCGACGGCTGGCGCAGCGGGTCGCTGGCGCGGTTGGCCGGCCTGCGCGGCGAGCGGCAATGGGAGCAGGCGACGCTGAAGTTCCTGCGCAGCGCGCGGCGCACGGTGAAGAAGGCCAAGGCCGGGACCGCGCGCTGAGGGCGCGATCCCGGCCAGGACATCAGCCGCAGTAGATGGCGGTGATGTTGTTGGTGCGGCCGGTCTCGATGGTCAGGCGTTCGCCACCGCTCTCCGCGCCCGGGCTGGGGTTGGCCGCGCCGCTGGCGGTGGGGCCACTTTCGGTGCGCTGGCCACGCAGCACGTTCACCTGCAGGCTGTCGCTGTCCACGCGGGCGCGCTCGACGGTGGCAGCCGAGGCGGCCAGGCCCACGGCGCCACGCACCTTGTCGACATGGCACTGGCCGGAGATGACGCCGTCGATCGGCTGCACCTGCGCCACCGGCGTGCTGCTGCAGGCGGAGAGAAGGGTCACGGCGGCAACGGCAAGCAGGGGACGAAACATGGGGCGGCTCCAACGGGGATTCTGGTGCCCACGATGCCGCTGGGTGCGTATGCGGCGGATGAAGCCGTACACGTCATGGTGACATGCCATTCACCGTATGCGACCGGCCCGGCGGCCACACTGCCCTTGCCTCGCCCTCCACCCGCATCGAGGCAAATGCTACGAAGGAGTTGACCATGGCCACGGCCAAGAAAACCCGTAAACGTACTACCACCGCCGCGACCTCCGCCGAGTCCAAGGCAACGCGCACGCGCACCCCGGTGGTGAAGACCGCTACCCGCAAGGCCGCCGCCACCGATCCGCGCGCCGCGCGCGTGGCCGCCCGCCAGCGCCGCCTTCAGGACCAGGAAAAGGCCAAGGACGCGCGCGCCGCGGCGAAAAAGGCCAGCAAGAAAGCCACGAAGAAGGCCATCCAGGCCGGCAGCCGCAAGCAGCCTGAAACCATGCCAGCGCAGCACATCGCCAAGCCGGGCAACGAACACGAACTGGATCTGGCGCCGCGCTTCCTGGCGCCGGATTACGTCGGCAGCGGCAAGCTCAAGGGCAAGCGCGCCATCATCACAGGCGCCGATTCCGGTATTGGCCGCGCGGTGGCCGTGCTGTTCGCGCGCGAAGGCGCCGACGTGGCGGTGCTGCACCTGGACGAAGCCGAGGATGCCGAGGTCACCCGCCAGCATGTGGAAGCCGAAGGCACCCGCTGCGTGGTGATCGCCGGTGACGTGCGTGATCCCAAATTCTGCAACAAGGCCGTCAAGCAGGTAGCCAAGTCGTTCGGCGGCATCGACATCCTGGTCAATAATGCCGCGTTCCAGCTCCACTGCGAACGCCTGGAAGACCTGGAAGACGAACACCTTCAGGAAACCCTGCAGACCAACATCGGCGGCTACATCCAGATGGCGCGCGCGGTACTGCCGCACCTGGAAGAGGGCGACTGCATCATCAACACCGGTTCGGAAACCGGGTTGTTCGGCAGCAAGGCGCTGATCGACTATTCGTCCACCAAGGGCGCCATCCATGCGTTCACCAAGGCGCTGGCCAGCCAGCTGCTGCCGCGCGGCATCCGCGTCAACGCGGTGGCCCCCGGCCCGGTATGGACCCCACTCAACCCGGCCGACAAGCAGGCGCCGGACGTGGCCGAATTTGGCAAGGACAGCGACATGGGCCGGCCGGCACAGCCGGAGGAACTGTCGCCGGCGTATGTGTTCCTGGCCTCGCCGATCACCGCCAGCTACATCAGCGGGGTGATCCTGCCGGTGATGGGCGGTCCGAAGGGGTAAAGGCCAGGCAGAAGGGACGACATGCGACGCGGCGGCTTCCGCATTACCGTTCGTCGGCCGCCGCCGTCCGGCACTTGACGACACCTGTAGTCACAGGCATGGTGACGACACGTGTAGTCAACGGAGTGTGCCATGCGCGGCAAGACCATCGGGGACCAGGAACTGGCCCTGCTGCAGTACATAGCGGAACAGGACGACGCCAGCGTTGGCGAAGTGGCGGCCGGCTTCGGCGAGGAGCGTGGCCTGGCCCGCTCGACCGTGCTGACCATGATGGAGCGCCTGCGGGGCAAGGCGTATCTCCAGCGCCAGCAGGTCGAGGGCGTGTACCGCTACTCCGCCACCGGCGAGCAGGACAGCGTGGTGCAGGGCGCGGTGGCGAGCTTCGTGGAGAAGACGCTGCAGGGCTCGGTGTCACCCTTCGTCGCCTTCATGTCGCACAAGGCCGAGGTCAGCGACAGCGAACTGGCCGAACTGGAAGCGCTGGTCGCACAGCTGCAATCACGCAAGCGGGAGGGCTGAGCCATGGACACCCTGATGATGGAACTGCTGACCCGCCTGGCCTGGACCAGCGTGCAGAGCGCGCTGCTGGTGGCGCTGGTCTGGGGCGTGTGCCGGCTGTTGCCGCGGCTGCCCGCTGCCACGCGTTGTCGCCTGTGGTGGCTGGTGGCACTGCAGGCCGTGCTGGGGCTCGTATGGAGCAGCCCGCTCGAGCTGGCGGTACTGCCGGCCCCGGGCATCGACAACGGCACCTTGTTGGCCCAGCCGATGGTGCAGGCGCCGACGACGCTGGCGCCGATGGCAATCGATACCCTGACCGCCGCGCCGACCGCTGCGTCGCTGTCCTGGCAGAGCGTGGTGTTCGCGCTGTGGGCGGCAGGCGTGCTGCTGATGGTGGTGCACAACCTGCGTGCCTACCGGCAGAGCCGCGCGCTGGTCCGCCATGCGGTGCCCTGCACCGACGCCGGCCTGCAGCAGGCGCTGCAGCTGGCCGCCGAAGCGCATGGGCTTGCCCGCGCGCCACAGCTGAAGCTGTCCGCGCAGATCCGTTCGCCGCAGCTGATCGGCCCGTGGAACCCGGTGCTGCTGCTGCCCGCACGTGAACTGCCGGCGATGGCCGCCGATGACCTGGACATGGCGCTGACCCATGAGCTGGTCCACCTGCAGCGCCGCGACCTGTGGTTCGGGCTGCTGCCTGCGCTGGCGCAGCACCTGCTGTTCTTCCACCCGCTGCTGCACGTGGCCGTGCGCGAATACGCGTTGGCCCGGGAAGAGGCGTGCGACAGCGCGGTGGTGGCCGGGCACGGGCATTGCCGCCACGACTACGGCCGCCTGCTGGTGCAGCTGGGCGTGGCGCCGCGACCGGCGGTGGGCGTGGCCAGTGCCTCGCCCAACTTCCGCAGCCTCAAGCGCCGCCTGCTCACCCTTCAACAGACCGGCAGTTTCCCGCGCGTGGCGTCGCTGGCGATCACCGCGCTGTTCGTGGTCATCGGTGTGGCGCCGATGCGGCTGGTGGCTGCGGTTCCGCCGCCGCCGCCAGCACCCCCGGTGCTGGCAGCTCCCGCTGCACCTGCTGCCCCTGCGGTTCCCGCCGCACCGGCTGTGCCGGCGGCCGTCGCCGCGCCAGCGGCCCCGGCGGCACCGCGCCCGGTCACTGCACCGCGTGCACCGGCGCCCCCGGCCGCACCCGCACCGCCGCCGCACCCGGACAGTGTGAGCAGCAGCACCAGCACCAGTACCACCACCACCACCATCACCCACGGTCGTCTGGACCTCTCGCACCAGCCGCGCCAGGCCTTCGTGCTGATGGGCGGCGGCGACAACTTCGTCGATGCCTCGATGGCCGACCTCAAGCAGGCACAGCGTGATGTACAGGGTCGCGACCCGGCGCTGTGGGTGCGCGTCGGCAACGAGCGTTACCTCGTGCGTGATCCGGCGCTGCTGCAGTCGCTGTCCAAAGCCCAGCAGCAGGTGGCCAGGCTGGGCGAGCAGCAGGGCGCGCTGGGCGACCGCATGGGCGCACTGGGCGAGCAGCAGGGTGAGCTGGGCGAGCGCATTGCCGAGGTGGCGATGCGCGCCAGCCGCGATGCGATGGAGTCGATGGATGCGGCGGAAATGGCCAACAATGCTGCGCGCACCCGCAAGGGCGATGCAGCACTGGCCGAACGCGCGGCGCAGCGCGCCAAGGCGGACGCTGCGGCAGCGGTGGACCACCGCCGGATTGCCGAGATTTCCCGCCAGCAGGCCGAACTGGCCCGCCAGCAGTCAGGCCTGGCGCAGCAGCAGAGCATCGCCTCGGCCCAGATCGCCCGCGACGTGCGCAAGGCGTTCGACAAAGCGCTGGCCGACGGCACTGCGCAGCGCCTGCGCTGAACCAGCCGATCAACGCAACGCAGAGCCACCCCCTGGGTGGCTAGACGCGGCTCCACACCGTCCAACACACGTTGAACGGTGGAGGCGGGCTTAATTGCAGCCGATGCGCTCGATCTCGTTCTTGTCGTTGACGTTGATGGTCAACCGGTCTTCGCGGAAATCCATCGTGACCGCCATGCCCGGTTTCACCACGCGGACATGCTTGGCCCCGCTCTTGGCAACGGCCTGCTTGACCAGCGCTTCGTCAGCGCGTTTTCCATTGAACTGCTCAAGCACTTCTGGATTGCATTTCACGGTGCCTCCATCGGCAACCTGCGGAACCGGATCGACTACTGCCTTGGGTTCTTCAGTGCTTTTCGGCGGTGTACTGCACGCGGTGAGAGGCAGTACGCAGCCGATCAACAACAGCAGGGGCAGGCGCATGGCGGACTCCAGGAAGGCGGGTGGACGCATAGCATGCACGCGTCGGGCTGCACCGCATGTCAACGGGAAGGTGGGATGAAGGCGGCGTGAGAATGCCGTCCGGCCGACGGCGCTAGGATCGCGGCTGCGGGGGTACCACTGACATACACCACGGCGCACCGCGCCGCTGGGTTGCAGGAGTACGCCATGACATTGGAACCGCACCTCACCCGTGAGCAGTTGGACTGCTTCATCGAGTACGCGACGAGCGTGCTGCGAAGACGTGAAGCCGGGCAGGACGTCAGCCCGGCACTGGAAGAATTCCTTGCAGCAGTCTATGCCAAGGGGTTCGTCGTTCCCTACGACTGGATGAGCGCCTACGCGCTTCACGCGCGTGACCTGGAGGACGCCGCGTTACTGCAGTCCATGGACCTGGACGCATTCCGCCGCGCCGCGATCACGCATCTGCGGATGGATCGCTTCAGCGAAGGTCACTTGAAGCATCTGCTCCAGACCGGGTATTTCGCCGCGATGGTGGAACGCGCCCGCCAGCTGCGCACCACGCTCAGGGGAACGCCATGAACTACATTGACACCCATTACGTAGACCACCCGGGTACCGATCCGCGAGTGCTGACGCTGTGCAGTGGCAGCATCGCTACCCTGCCGCAGGACCTCGACCTGCAGTTCCTTGCCATTTCCAGCGCACCGCATGACTACACACCCGCACAGAACCCCTTCATTGCCGAGCTGGAGACGCTTGGCATCTCCGTGGCCGCGCTGGAGGAGAACTACCGCCTGCGGGATTTCCGTCCCTCGTTGCCGTGCTGGGCATCCCAACGGCTTACGCAGTCCAACGCCCGCTTTGGCCACCTGCTGGTCTGGGAGCCGGACGTGGGCGATCTGGACAATACGTTGCGGGCCATCCCCGAGGCGTTCGTTGCCCTGCACCGGGTCGCCGGTCACCTGGGCGCAGGCACGGCCATGTTCCTTGCCTGGCCAGCGGACGGGAATGCAACGGCCGAAGATGTATTCCGCATGCAGTTCTTCGCGGCTGCCGCGCTGGCAGCCAGGGCCCAATGGAGCACGTTGTACCTGATGGTGCCGGACAGCCTCGCTGCGGAGGCGGCGACGTGGTTTTCATCGCTGAAGGCAGCGTACGACGATCCACCGGTACAGATTCCCGGGCATCTTTCGGCGCGCGCACGCGCCGAACTGCCGTTGCACCTGAGCGCAGTCCCGTCACGTCACCACGATGTTCCGCATGTCACCGAACGCCAGGCGGCCGCAATCCACGCGTACACGGCTGCGGTGTACATGCCCATCAATCGCGCGCTGCGCCAGGGCGACATGCGGCATCCGGACTTCATCGTCATGCAACCCATCATCGAAGCGATCGCCAGCGGACTGGCGCAGCTGGCACCGCATGATTTCGTTGAACCGGTAAGGAGAAAGGTGACCCCATTCGAGGGTATCGAAGAGCTGTACGCCGACGGCATCGTCACCCGGGAGCTTGCATTCACGAGCTCTACGACACGCAACCCGCCATACGATGGCGGTTGGATATTCTCCCTGCGCGGCATCCTGGGGCGCTATATCGCAGAGTTGTCCATCATTCCCGAAGAGACGGAGGTCCTGTTCGACAGCGGCATGGACCAGCTTGTGACGTCGGTGGAGCCGTCGGGCGACTATCACGTCTATCTCGACAGCCATCAGGTCATCCCAGGGGCGGCGGGGGTTGGTGAAACCCACCTGTAAAAGCGGATTCAGCCCTGCAGCGCGAGCGTCTCCCGCTCGCGCTGTTCTTCAGCCACCAACCGCAGCATCAGCAGCGACAGGGTGACCACGTCCTGGTGGTTGTGCTCGGCCACCCGGCGCAGGTTCACTGCGCTGCCGCCGCGCAGGTAGTTCAGCCATGCGGCCGGGGCTTCAGAACCGGGCAGGTCGTCTTCGCGCACGATCTGCAGCAGCTGGCGCTCGATGGTGGCCAGCCGGCAGTTCTCCCAGGTGCCGCGGTAACGGCGGCGGGTGGGGAACAGCAGGTCCACGTGGTCCAGCGGGGTGATCGGACAGCGCTGGCGGGCCAGCCGGTAGCGGGTCTTCAGCAGCGGTGCGTCGTAGCAGCGGCCGTTGTAGCTGGAAAACACCGTGGTGGGCTGCAGCCAGCGCGCGAACTCGGCCAGCATCGCGGTCTCGGCGGCCATGGTGGTCATCAGCAGCTGGCGGATGCGCAGGCCGTCGCCGCGCGCGGTATCGCGGTGCCAGTCGGCCGCGCCGATCATGAAGGCACGGGTGCCGGTGCCGCCGGCCAGGCCGGTGGTTTCGGTATCGAAGAACATCAGGTCCTGCGGCTGCACCTGTTCGCCGTCGCGTTTGGCGAAGGCCAGCGACAGCGGCTGGGTGGGAATGGGCTGGGCCAGGAACGATTCGATCAGGAACAGCCCGGGTGCGATTTCATGGCCGGGCACCTGGCGGTCCTGCGCATTCGCGCGCGGTCTTGCCGCCGCCGCACCGCGATCACGCAGCCCCAGCAGCCGGTGCAGGCCACCTACATCGGGCCTGCGCAGCGGTGGTGGTGCCGGCACGGGGGCGCTCGCACCGGTCGGCTTGTGGCGGATTTCCTGCTCCACCCAGGCGAACACCGAATCCGGCGCGGGCCGGCGCGCCTGGGCATCGTTGGCCGCCACCGGCGCTGCGGGTACAGGCGCGGCAGCGGGCTCGGCTGCCGCCGGGCGCGGCGTGGCGTCACCGGCCTGGCGCCGCAGCAGGCGCAGCTTGTCCAGGCTCAGGCTCAAAACGGCACCACCTCGGCCTCGTGCTGCGCACGTGCGCTGGCAGCCGGCAGCGCCTGTTCGTCAAACAGCGCCAGTACCTTCAAGGCCAGCGCCTTGGGCGTGGTGGCATCGTCTTCCTGGCCGGCCAGCACCGGGCCCACGCAGGCCGGGCAACCGGCCTTGCAGTCGCAGCGCTGCACCAGTTCCTGCGCGCGTTGCAGCAGCTCGGCCTGGCGCAGCCACAGCGGCTCGCTCAAGCCCACGCCGCCGGGGAAGTTGTCGTACAGGTACACGGTGGGCACGAACTGCTGCTGCAGTTCGATGGCGCTGGCATCGAACTCGGCGCCACGCAGCTGGCCGCGACCGCTCTGGTCGGCAACTGCAAACCACGCGCCGTCGCCATTGCCCACCGCCTTCTGCAGGTCGCGCGCATCGGCCATCACCGCCACCGTGGCGACGATGTGCAGCGCGTAGGCCGCACCCAGGAAGCCATCCAGTGCTTCCTGTTTCGAATCGAACGCGGTCAGCAGCAGCCCCTGCGGCAGCTGCCACCACACCGCGGTGGTGTGCAGTTCCTGGTCGGGCAGGTTGACCGGCCCATAGCCGATGTTTTCGTGGGTGTAGTAGCGGATCTTCTTGTAGCCGGCCACGCGCCGCACCACGTGCACTTCGCCGTGGTGCGAATCGCCCTGGCCGGCCATGCAGCCGTCGAAGCGGTCCAGCACCTTGAGCTTGGTGAAGTCGATGCTGTCGGTGTAGTAGTCCACGTGGGTGCGGGTGACGTAGGCCTTGCGGCCTTCCCAGTCGAGACGTTCCACCTGGTACGGGGTGGACTGCACCATGTGGATGGCGCCTTCGTACAGGGTCAGCGCGGCGGCGGAGTAATCCACCTCGGCAATGATCTGCTGCTTGCCGTCGCTGCGGTCCACCACCACGAAGTTGCCGTCGGCCACCGAACGCAGGCTCACCGCGTTGGCCGGGTAGCTGTCGGCGATCCACTCCCAGCGGTCGCCTTCGCGGTGCACCACCTCGGTTTCGGCCAGCGCTTCGAGGAACACCAGCGGATCGATCGGCCCGAACGGGTCGCCGGCCAGGAACGGCAGCTCGAAGGCGGCGCAGCGGATGTGGTCGAACAGGATCAGCGGCTGGTCCGGGGCGGTGCGCGCGTGTTCGGGCGAGGCCTCGGCGAAGAAGTCCGGGTGCCGCACCACGTACTGGTCCAGCGGCTGCGAGCTGGCCACCAGCACGCCAAGGGCGGGCTGCTGGCGTCGGCCGGCGCGGCCAAAGCGCTGCCAGGTAGCGGCCACGCTGCCGGGGTAGCCGTTGAGCACCACCACGTCCAGGCTGCCGATATCCACGCCCAGTTCCAGCGCCGAGGTGCTGACGATGCCGTCGATGTTGCCGGCGCGCATGGCGCGCTCGGTCTCGCGGCGTTCGGTGGGCAGGTAGCCGCCACGGTAGGCGCGGATGCGTGGGGGCTTGCGCGGGTCGTGGTCGAAGATGTCCTTCAGGTACTTGGTGAGCACTTCGACCATCAACCGGCTCTGCGCGAAGATCAGCGTCTTCAGCCCGGATTTGATCGCGATGCGGGCGATGCGGTTGCTCTGCGAGCGCGCCGAGGCACGCAGCCCCAGGTCGGCATTGACCACCGGCGGGTTCCACAGCAGCACGTGCTTGGGCCCGGTCGGCGCGCCGGATTCGGTGATGGCGGTGACCGGTGCCTCGATCAGCGCTTCGGCATGCGCCTGCGGGTTGCCGATGGTGGCCGAGCACAGGATGAACTGCGGCGACACGCCGTAGAAGGCGCAGATCCGCTTGAGCCGGCGCAGCACGTTGGTGACATGGCTGCCGAACACGCCGCGGTAGGTGTGTACCTCGTCGATCACCACATAGCGCAGGTTCTCGAAAAACTGCGCCCACTTGGTGTGATGCGGCAGGATGGCCTGGTGCAGCATGTCCGGGTTGGAGACCACGATGTCGCCGTGCAGGCGGATCGCCTGGCGCGCGTCACCGGGGGTGTCGCCGTCGAACGTGAACGCCTTGACCCCCAGGTCGCCGGCGCGGTTGAGCTCCAGCAGCTCGGCCACCTGGTCCTGGGCCAACGCCTTGGTCGGGAACAGGTACAGCGCCTTGGCCTTGCCCTGCATGGCGGCGCTGACCACCGGCAGGGTGTAGCACAGCGACTTGCCGCTGGCGGTGGGGGTGACGATGGCCACGTGCTCGCCCCGCTGGGTAGCCTCCCATGCTTCGGCCTGGTGGCTGTACAGCTGCTCGATGCCCCGCGCCTTCAGCGCTGCGGTCAGCGCGGCCGGCACATCGGCCGGGATCGGCGCATAGCGGCCTTCGCGTCCGGGGATCGTGAAACTGCCGGTGATGCGGTCGGCGTAGCGCTGCTGCAGCCGCGCGGTGAGCAGGGCACCGTTGCGCGAGGGCAGCCCGTCGGTGGTCGCGAGGCGGCGCTCGGCATCTTCGGTGCGCTTGGCGAGTTCGTAGGCCATGGGTACAACGGTCTGCAAAGGACGCCATGGAAGCACAATCGCGTCTCAGCGGTTGAGACATCGCGGGCCGGGCGGGTGAATGATTCAGCGCCTGCGCTGCGGGCGGGCACGGGCAACGAAATCTGAAGGCGGTCTTCGTATGCTGCGCGCTGGACGCTGCTGACAGGACGACACGTGGCATTACGCACAGGGATGGCAACAACGACAATGATAGCGGGGCTGCTGCTGGCGAACGGGGCCCAGGCCCAGCAGGATCGCGGCGACCCCGCCGACAGCGCGGACGCCCGCGTCACCACGCTGGGCGAGGTGCGTGCGCTCAAGCCCGAAGACGACGTGCCAGTCGACCTGTACCGCTTCAAATCCCCGGTGCAGCCCGCACCCAACGCGTTCAACCGCGCCTGGCACGAACCCCCTTCGCTGCAGGAGGTGGGCATGCGCGGCGGCTATTTGATGATGGGCATCAACTACGGCATCGCAAAAACCGCCCAGGGGCTGCATACCCTGACTCGCGCCCCGGACCCGATCCAGTCCGCCATCGCGCGCCCGCCGCCGGGGCTGGATGCAGCCCAGCAGCGCCGCGCGCTGCAGTTCTGTGATCCGCAGCAGGGCTGCGCGGTGCCGACGGGGGACTGAGCCGCTGCTACGCCGCTACGCCACCGGTGGCGAAGGACGCCGACGCTCCAGCCACCACAGCAGGCCGGCAACGGCGATGAAGGCGAGCAGCCAGGGCCAGCGGGGGCGGGGGACCTTGCCGGGCGTTCCGCTCGAGGCGGCATTGGATTCAGCCAGGCGATCCGCAGTAGCGGCGCGCAGCTGTTGGCGGTGCAGCGGTTGCGCGCTGGCCGGGTCGAATACATAGAACGCCTGCACGGTGTCGCCGTGCTGGAGCTGGTGCCACCCGGGCTGCTGCGGCCAGTAGCCGGCGCACTGCTGGCTGCCGCTGGCCGGATCGACCTGCAGGGCGACCGTATGGCCTTCGGCGTCGCGGACGCGGGTGCCGTTGGGTACTTCGCACAGGGTCACGCGCTCACCCGACCAGGGCGTGGCTGATTGCAGGCGGATGGCAGGCGCACCCGGCAACGCGCGCGCGACCTTGGACAACACGCCCGACCACAGCTCGGCGTAACGGTCGTCGCGGCCGGAGAGCACCAACCGGTAGCTGTCGGTCAGCGGGAGCAGGGCAACGCGGCCGCGACCGATGCCTTGCCATCCGCCGACGGCGGTGCCCTTCGCATCGGCGAACAGGGCCTCCGCACCCGGCAGCACCGCGTCGAACTGCTCCAAGGCTGGCGGCAGCGCACTGTGCGAAGCGGCATCGGCTTCGTCGATCCAGGTCGTGCTGTCATTGGCCGGCCGTTGCGGGCCGCGACGTGCCTGCAGCAGTGCGGACTCCGGATCGGCCGGCAGCTGCAGCGGTGCTGCGCGATTGCCGGCGCTCACCGGTAGCCCCCAATTGCGCAGCGCCTGGCGGGTAGCATCGTTGAGCGGGCCGCTGCTGCGCACCACCACGCCCAGCCCATCGCGCAGCGCCTGCCGCACCAGCGTGCGTTGCGCCGCGCCCAGTGCCGCCAGGCTGCGTTCGTCGAGCACCAGCACGTCGGTGGCGGCCAGGCGTGCCATGCTCAGGGCGACCGGCGCATCGCCGAGCATCACCCCGCCACCGGCGCTGGCCTGGGCCTGCACGGCCAGGCCGGTATCGGTGGCCCAGCGGCGCAGGTACTTCAGTTCCGGGCCGGGTGCGCCGGCGAGGATCAGCACCCGCGGTGGCGGGGCGGCCACGGTCTGCACCGGCACCGGGAGGCTGTCAACGACGTGCTGCTGCGCGTCGAGCAGGCGCAGGGTGAATTCACTGCGCCCTGCGGCGCGCGCGCTGCCGTGCAGGCGCACGGTGCCCCGCGCGTCCAGCGGTGCGCGGTCCACCACCATGCCAGCCGGGTCGAGCAGTTCGGCGCGCGCCCCGTCGACACCGGCGGCGCGGGCGGCAACCTCGAACAGCGCGCCGGGGGCGGTGACCGACGGCGGCTGGAGATCCAGCCAACCGCGGGGCGCGCCCGGGGATTGCACCGTTACCCGCAGTGGCAACGCGGTATCGCGATCGCGCGCGGACAGTCCATCGCCGACCAGCAGCAGCGAGGTACTGCCCGGATGCTGGCGCAGCGCGGTGGCCAGGTCGGGGGCGCGTACGGCGCCTGCACTGGGCGTTGCCTCGGGCAGCGCGATCACGGTTGCACCGGCGGGCACGGCGCCTGCGGAGGCGGCGTTGCCGGTCAGTACGGTCAGCTGGCCCGCTTCCACGCTGCGCTGTGGTGGTACGAGCGTGAAGTAGAGCAGGAGGGCGGACAGTGCCTGCAACACCAGCAATGCGGTGCGTCTGGGTGGAGGCAGCCACGCACGGCGTGGCCCTGCGCGGAGGATGCGTACGCTGCCTGCGATGGTGATCAGGACCAGGGCGATGGCGATCCATGGGGCCATGCTCATCGCGCGCCCTCCAGGGCATCCAGGTAGCGCTGCGCCATCGGGTCCGGTGCGCTGCGGCGTTCCAACTGCGGCAATGGTCGCTGCAACGCGCGCCACAGTTGTGCGCGCAATGTGGTGCGGCAGGATGCACAGTCTGGTGCGAGGCGCAGTTCTTCGACTGCCGCCGCAAGACTGAGGGGGTCGGACAGTCGCGATTGATGGCGGCCCAGCCACTGGCTCAGCGCGTTGAGGTCCGGCGTTGTGCGGGTGTCGGCCAACTGCTGCCAGACCGCCACGATGGCGGGATCGGGCGCGTCCACGGGGGTAATGGTGGAGGAGCGGCTGCCGAGATCGGTGCGGTCGCCGGTCATGCGGCGGCCTTCGTCGATGGGCGGCAGCTCGGGCCCGACCCGGGCCAGATAGATGCGCTCGGCCTGCTGAACCTGTTTGATGAAGGCCAGTGCCTTGTTGGCGAACGGCAGTGCGCGCTCGGGGCGGCCCTGGCGCAGTTCACCTTCCGACGACCACATCTGGTCCAGCGCGGCCTTCAGGATCGCGCGGGTCTGCGGATCGAGCAGGGTGGCCGCTTCGGCATGGTCGTGGGTGTGGCCGTACTCGGAGAGCACGTCGGTGGCGGCGCCGAACACCGGGGCGCTGTCGGCCCTGGTTGCGCCGTGCTCGTGATCGTCGTGGCCACCCTGTGCACTGGCGGTGTCGTGCGCGTGATCCTCATCGTGATCAGCGGCCGGAGCATCGCTGGTGGGCAGGCTGTCACTGGTCGGCGGCGGCTTGGCGCCGCCTTCGCTTTCCTCACCCAGGAACTGGCCATAGCGCAGGCGCAGGATGCGCTGGTCCACGCCGATCGCATCGGAGCGCTTCACGAACTCCTCGGCCGGCAGCTGGCGGCGCAGTTTGATCAGTGCTTCGGCGTCGATGATGATCTGGCGCTGGCTGCGGAAGTAGGCTGGCAGGGTTTTCTTGACCATGCCCTCCATATCCGTGCCCAGCACCTGTTCTTCGCTGGGCAGGCGCAGGATCAGGCTGGTGCTTTGCGCGGTCTGCGCGGTGGGCGTGCGGTTGTCGCGCACCTGCAGCTGCGCGATCACATCGTTGCCGGGTCCGGCGCCGAGTGCAGCCAGGTCCAGCGTGCGCGCGAAGCGGCGCTGGGTGGCCGGGCCCGTGCCGGTCAGCGCGATGCGCTGCTCACGGAAGGTGATGTTTTCCCCGCTGCCCTGGGCCAGGGTCAGGTGCAGTTCGGCGCTTGCCGCCACGCCGAAGTCATCGCTTGCCTCGAACTGCAGACTCCATTGGCGCTGGCCGGGCGTGGCCAGCACAAGGGTGCGATCCGGTGCGATCACGCGGACACTCGGCGGGCGGTCGGGCACCACATCCAGGCGATACAGCTTGGGCGCGGCCAGCGCCGGCTCGGTGACGATGCGGTACAGCGTGGGCCTGGCCGCCTTCCACTGCGCCACCCACGCCTCACCATCGCGGCGCAGCGCGATGCGGGTGCCGTCGTGCAGCTGCAATGCGGCCTGCGTGGGCTGTGCGCTGAAACGCAGCGACCAGTCCAGTGCACTGCCCTGCACTACCTTGGCGTCCAGTGCGGTCTGGGTGCGCAGGGCCTGGCCGGCGTAGGCCGGTGCCTGGATCTGCAGCCGGGAGGACTGCAGGCTGGGCGGTTGGGCCGGGCTGGCGGGAGGCGGGGCACGGCCGGGAAGGCCCGGCACCGGTGCGCCCGGTACAGGCCAGCCTGCGGCGAGCACGGCCACCAGCATTCCGCCACACCACGACACGGCCAGCCAGCGCTTCGGCCAGGCGGCGCGCAGGTCCGGCGGCGCCGCCTGCAGCGCGGCGGTGATGCGCGCCTGCTGGCGTTGCTGCAGGGGATTGAGTGTGGCGGTATCGGTGAACAGCAGGTCGGCGCTGTCCTGCGCGATGGCATGCGTGTCCAGCTGGCGCACCAGCCAGTGCCGGTCCAGTCGTCGCGCGCGCCAGGTGGCGGTACCTGCGACGACCAGCAGGGTTGCCAGCAGCATGATGGAGCCGATGTTGATGCCCGCCACGCGCGCAGCGATGGCGGTAAGGGCCAGCGCCAGCGGCACCAGCAGCAATGCGGTGATCCACCACCGCCTGCGACGCGCGCGCTGCCATGCCAGGTTGACGCGGTTCATGCGCTTGCCCCGCGTCGCGGTGCGGTGGCCATCCAACGCTCCAGGGCGAACAGCAGCACGATCACCGCCAGCAGCCAGGTCGCCAGATCACGGGGCTGTGCCAGGGGCGGGCTGGCACCCGTCAGCGGCGCCTGCACGGCAGCCGGCGCCAGTTGCGGCGACGGCAGCGGCCGCACCTGCTCCAGCAGGCGGCGCGGGAAGGAGGGTTCGCGCACGATCGGCAGTGCATCGGGTGACAGCGCGGCTGTAAAGCGCAGCACCTGTCCGCGACCGAGGGCATGGCGCATGACCGCTGCCTTGCCGCTGGCATCCTGCAGCACCGTCGTACCGGTACCGGTGGCCGCCTTGGTCGACACAGCCAACACGCTACCGCCACCGTGCACCCAGGCCTGCCAAGCGGGCGGCAGTGGCGCATCGGCCAGCCACACGCCGACCTGACCTTGTTCCGGCACGGCATCGGTAGCGAGCGGCGCCGACAGCGGCTGCCCGCTCCACGCGCGCTGCAGGGCATCGAGCACACCCCGTTTGGACGGCTCCCGGTCCTCGCCGCTGACGCGCAGCTGCGGCGCGCTGTCCTGCACCGGCGCGCCCACCGGCATCGCCACCGGCCGCCAGTTCACCGCACGCGACAACCGTGGCCGCTCGCCGTCGAGCCCGCGCATCGGATCGGGGACGTACACCGTTAATGCCGTGCCCTCAGGCAGGGTTTGATCCAGCTCGCGCAGCAGGCTCGAAAGCGGCTGCTGGCCGGCCGGGGCAGTGTCCTGCAGCGGCGGGAATCCGGGCGCCAGCCAGCGACCCTCGCTGCCTGCGGGCAGCGTCGGCGGGCTCAGTCCCGGCGCCACCACCACCCATGGTGGCGTCTGCACCGGCGCGCCGTGCAGCAGCGGCAGGGCCAGCAGTACGGCCAGCGCGGCAAGCAGCAACAGGCGCACCAGCAGCAGCGGCCATTCGTCGAAGCGGATCCGCTGGCGCGGGCGGGCCTTCGCGCGCAGCCAGCGCAGCGCGGCGAACTCCAGCGGCGCGTAGTGGTGGCGGCGCGCCAGATGGATCAGCAACGGCACCAGCAGTGACGCCAACGCCAGCAGGCCCAGCGGGAACAGCAGCGACAGGCTCATCGCGCGCTCCCCGCCAGCAGCCGCAGCGGCGCGTCCAGCGGCTGGTCGGTATGGGTCACCACATGGGCAACGCCGCCGCGCTGCAACCGTGCCTGCAGCACGCGCTGCGCCTCGGCGAAGCGGGCCAAGTACGCGTCGCGGATCGCGCGGCCATCACCCAGCAGCTCTTCACCCGTTTCCGGATCGCGAAAGCGGTGGCCGTCCTGGAACGGGAAATCACGCTCGTCGGCGGTCAGGATCTGCAGTTGCACCACATCGCGGCGGGCGGCGGCCAACCGCTCCAGCAGCACGGTGCCGGCGTCGTCGAAGCCATCCCCCAGCGCCACCAGCATGTCGTTGGCCTGTACGCGTTCCCAGACCGGGCGCAGTGCGTCCGCAGCGGGCCATGCGCCACGCGCACACAGGCGGTGCAGCAGCAGGTGGATGCGGTCGCGCTGGCGCGCACCACTACCGGCTGGCACCAGCTGCACGCCGTCGCCGTTGATGGCGACCAGGCCGAAGCGGTCCCCCTGCTGCAGCGCCAGTTCCACGATGCAGGCCGCGGTGGCGCAGGCATGGTCCAGCCGCGACAGCGCGGGGCGTGCACGGTCGGCCTGCCCGGCCGATGCCGTGGCATCGACGAGGATCCAGATCGTGACCGGACTTTCGCGCTCGGACTCGCGCACGAAGAAGCGGTCCGAGCGGGCGTACAGCTTCCAGTCGATCTGGCGCAGTTCGTCACCGGGCTCGTAGGCACGGTACTGCGCGAATTCCAAACCAGCGCCACGGCTGCGGCTGGCATGCTGGCCGATGCCCTGCGCGCCAATCGCACGCCGCGGCAACAGCCGCAGCGCCTTCAGGCGGCTGCGGACATCGGCGGGGATGGCGATCGGGGCGTGCGGGCTCACGGAAGGCTCAGGCGGGGAAGGGCACGGCCTGCAGCAGCGCGGCGATCACATCGTCGGCGCCCTTCTGCTCGGCTTCGGCGGCGAACGAGAGCAGCAGGCGGTGGCGCATCACCGGCGCGATCAACGCCTGCACGTCGTCGCGGGTGGCCGCGAAACGCCCCTGCAGCAACGCGCGGGCCTTGGCCGCCAGCACCAGCGACTGCCCGGCACGTGGGCCGGCGCCCCACTTGATCCAATGGTTTACCGCATCCGGCGCACCGGCACCCGGACGGCTGGCACGCACCAGGCGGGTGATCCAGCTCAGGACGTCATCGCTCACATGCACTTGCCGTACCGCCGCCTGCAGGGCCAGCACATCCTCGGCGTGCATCACCTTGGGAACGGTGCCACTGCTGCTGCCGGTGGTCTGCACCAGGATGTCGCGCTCTTCCTGCTCGGTGGGGTAGTCCACCCGCACATGCAGCAGGAACCGGTCCAGCTGGGCTTCCGGCAGCGGGTAGGTGCCGGCCTGCTCGATCGGGTTCTGCGTGGCCAGCACGAAGAACGGCGCCGGCAACGGGTAGGTGGTGCCGGCGTAGCTGACGGTGCGTTCCTGCATGGCTTCCAGCAGCGCCGCCTGGGTCTTGGGCGGGGTGCGGTTGAGCTCGTCGGCCAGCAGCAGGTGGGTGAAGATCGGCCCCTGCTGGAAGCGGAAATGGCGGTGGCCGGTGCCGTGGTCTTCCTCCAGCAGCTCGGTGCCCAGGATGTCGCTGGGCATCAGGTCCGGGGTGAACTGCACGCGCCGGAACTGCAGCTCCAGCGCCTGCCCGAGCGAACGCACCAGCAGAGTCTTGCCCAGCCCTGGCGCGCCTTCCAGCAGCACATGGCCACCGGCCAGCAGGCCGATCAGCAGCTGCTCCACCACCTCATGCTGGCCGACCACGGCCGTGCCCAGCGCATCGCGCAGGGGCTGCAGCTTGGAGAGAAGGGCGTCAATGGGGCTATCGTTTTGCATGGCACGCTCGCAGCAATGAATGTAGAGCCACGCCCTGCGTGGCTGAAGAAATCAGCGAAACCTAGTTGTTCAACGCATACATCACGATGTTCACTCCGAACCGCGTGTTGTCCTCGGCCAGGAAGCGCTTGTTGCGCCAGTCGTAATCCCACTCGCAGCCGTAGTCTTTATTGCTGTAAAGCACGCCCAGCCGGCCATCGACCTCGATGCCCTTGAGGTAATCGTGCACGAGATCATCGCCCCAGCCATTGAGCTCGAAGCCGGTGGCCGGTGGCCCGTCCGGGAATTTGAAGAAGCTTCGATACAGCGCATGCGTGTTGGGCAGCTTCTTCAGCGCGGCCGGCCCGAACAGCTTGGCCATCTGTGCTTCGAACGATTTGGCGAACAATCCATCGATATCGTGGTTGCAGTCATCCACGAACACGAAGCCGCCGTTGCGCACATAGCGCACGAAGTTCTGCCGCTCAGCCGCACTGAACTCCACCAGCTTGTGCCCGGCCAGGTAGCAGAACGGAGCCTCCAGCATGCGCGGGTCGGACAGTGCCACCACATGCTCGGTCGGGTCGACCCGCAGCGTGGTGTAGTCGATCAGCGAGGTGATCAGGTTGGACGGCATGCGCGCGTCCACGTCCCAGTCGCCGGAGTCGTACTTGAGGCGGGTGAACCAGAAGTCGTAACGCCCGGCCTGCGCGCGGGCGAACGAGGGCAGGGCCGCCAGGGCGGCCCCACCAAGCATCAACCGCAGGAACTGCGCGCGGTTCATTGCCGCACGCGCGCCATCAGACCGCGTCGGACAGCGAGGTGAAGGTGAAATCGCGCAGCTTCATCGGCGGGATCATCATCACGAAGCTGGATTCGTCACCGGCCACACGTACCGGCTTGCCCAGCTCTTCGATGTTGTTGAGCATGATCACCGGCGATTCGTTGAAGCGGAAGTTCTTCACCGGGTACTTGATCTGGCCGTTTTCGATATAGAAGGTACCGTCGCGGGTCAGGCCAGTGAGCAGCACGGTCTGCGGATCGACCATGCGGATGTACCAGGTACGGGTGACCAGGATGCCCTTCTGGGTGCCGCGGACCAACTCGGCGGTGCTCTTGTCGCCGCCGCTCATCAGCAGGTTGCCCGGGGTGGCATTGGCGGTCTTGCCCTGCTTCTGCGCCCAGAAGCGCGAGTAATCCAGGTTGGCGACCTTGCCGTTCTCGATGATGGCCAGCTTGTTGCGCGGCAGGCCCTGCTGGTCCCACGGCAGCACCGGCGCCTCGGGGTGCCACGGGTCGGCGTACATGTTCACGCGCGGGTCGTAGACCTGCTCGCCCAGCTTGTTGCCGCCACCCTTCTTGGACAGGAAGCTGCGGCCTTCATCGGCCGAGCGCGCATCGAAGAAGTTCATCATGAAGCTGATCAGGCCGGCAGCGGCCGCCGGTTCCAGGATCACGGTGTACTTGCCCGGTTCCAGCGCCTTGGCTTCGGACGATTCGGTGGCCTTGCGCATGGCGATGCGCACGTCCTGGTCGGCCTTGAAGTCGGCGGCGTCCTTCAGGTTGCGGCCCACCCAGCCCGAACCGCGCCCGTCTTCGGTGCGCACCGTGCAGGTGTAGTCGAAGTTGGTGGTGCGCTGGTAGCCGAAGTTGCCGTTGCTGTTGGCGGTAGCCTGGAAACCCTGGCCATCTTCCAGGAAGCCGGCGGCGATCAGGCCGTTGCCACGGCAGGGCGCGATCGAATCGGCGGCGACCTTGGCGCGGAACGCCGGGTCGATGGCGGCGGTGGATTCGCTGAAGGTCGGGCTGGCGGTGTAGGCCTGCTTGCCGATGGCCGGCAGGAACTCCGGGTTTTCCGGGGCCAGGCGGGCCAGGTCCTCGGCACGGCGGACCACGCGTTCCAGCGCGGCGTCGTCGAACTCGTTGATCGACGCGGTGCCGACGCGCTTGCCGAAGGCCACGGTGACGGCCAGTTCGGTGTTGTCGACGATGCCGCTGGTGGAGACGTTGTTGAGCGCGAAACGGATGTTGCCGTTGATCGAGCCGGCCAGCACCGCGGTGGTCTCATCGGCCTTGGACAGCGCGATGACCTTGTCGAGGATGGCCTTGGCCTGGGCTTCGGTGAAGATACTCATGGAATAAGGGCTCCTGACCGGTCAGCCGAGGCTGCGCGCGGTGTTGATGACGTTGATGCCGTTGAAGCGCGCGGTGGACGAACCGTGCGAGACCGCCGAAACCTGGCCCGGCTGGCCCTTGCCGTCGAAGAATGAACCGCCCAGGCGGTAATCGCGTTCGTCGGCCACGGCGCTGCAGGCGTTCCAGAACTCCGGCGTGCGGATCTGGTAGGCCACGTCTTCGAGCATGCGGGTGATCTGGCCGTTCTTGATTTCATAGAACAGCTGGCCGCCGAACTGCGCGTTGTAGCGCTGCTGGTCGATGGAGAACGAACCGTCGCCGATGATGTAGATGCCGTTCTCGACGTCCTTGACCAGGTCGCTCACGCTCAGCGGGGTCTTGCCCGGCGCCATCGACACGTTGGCCATGCGCTGGAACTGCACGCTGGACCAGGAATCGGCATAGCAGCAGCCGTCCGATTCGGTCTTGCCCAGGATGTGGGCCTGGTCGCGGATGGTCTGGTAATCGACCAGCTTGCCGTTGCTGATCAGGTCCCAGCGCTTGGTCTTGACGCCTTCATCGTCGTAGGCCACCGCGCCGAGGCTGCCCGGCTGGGTCTTGTCGGCGAAGATGTTGACCAGGTCGCTGCCGTACTGGAAGTGCTGTTCGCGCTTGTCCAGGGTGGCGAAGCTGGTGCCGGCGTAGTTGGCCTCGTAGCCGAGCACGCGGTCCAGTTCCAGCGGGTGGCCGACCGATTCGTGGATGGTCAGCCAGGTGTGCGAGGGGTCCAGCACCAGGTCGTACTTGCCCGGCTTGACCGACGGCGCCTTCAGCTTCTCCTGCGCCTGCTTGGCCGCCGCGATGGCGTCTTCCTTCATGTCGTAGGACGAGCCGTAGTTGACCACGCCGTTCGGCGTGAGCACCTTGCCGCTCGCGGCGCCATCGAGGTATTCGTAGCCCATGCCCATCGGCGCGGACAGCCCTTCGCGGGTGCGGAACTTGCCACTGGCCTTGTCGATGGCGGTGACCGTCATCGGCGCCCAGATGCGGTGCACGTCCTGGTCGATGTAGGAGCCATCGGTGGACGCGAAGTACTTCTGCTCGTTGACCAGGAACAGCATCGAATTGACGAAGCTGGCGCCCGCACCCATCGCGGCGGCGTTGACGTCCAGCAGCAGGTCGACCTTCTCCTTGATCGGCACTTCCATCGCGTTCTTGCGGATCGGCGTCTTCCAGCTTACCTCGCCCACACCCGGCGCAGCGGCCAGCTGCACCTTGGCGGTCTGCACGCCGGCATTGGCCTTGGCGATGGCCACCGCCTGCTGGGCGGCACGCGCCACGTCGGTGGGATTGAGCTGGTTGGTGGCGGCAAAGCCCCAGGCACCATTGACGATCACGCGGATGCCCACACCGGTGGACTCGGTGTTCACCACGTTCTGCACCTTGTCTTCGCGGGTGATCACGAACTGGCGCAGGTAGCGGCCGATACGCACATCGGAGTAGGTGGCGCCGCCCTGGCGGGCGGCGGCCAGCGCGGCGTCGGCCAAGCGCTTCTTCAGCGCCGGGTCCAGGGTGCTGTGCAGCTGCTCGGCGGCAATCACCTTGCCGAAGAACGCCGGCACGATCAGGCCGCCAGCAGTAAGCCCGGTCAGGGCAAGGAAGTCACGTCTTTGCAAGGCAGCTCTCCACGTCGGTGTGGGGGTGGCAGGAACAAGGCGGGATCAGCGGTACAGCGGTGCATCGATTCTTGCGGGCGCGGCGGTCCAACGGTAGTGACGTTTGGCACGGTGGCCGGGCGGCTCAGCCCAGGCTGCGTGCGGTGTTGATGATGTTGATGCCGTCGAAACGCGTGGTCGCCGAGCCATGCGACACCGCCGAGACCTGGCCGGGCTGGCCCTTGCCATCGAAGAACGAACCGCCGAAGCGGAAATCGCGCTCGTCGCAGATCGCGCTGCACGCGTTCCAGAACTCCGGCGTGCGGATCTGGTACGCGGCGTCTTCGACCATGCCGGCGATCTGCCCGTTCTTGATCTGGAAGTACAGCTGCCCGCCGAACTGCGCGTTGAAGCGTTGCTGGTCGATGGAATACGAGCCGCGGCCGTGGATGTAGATGCCGTTCTCCACGTCCTTGATCATGTCCGCCACGCTCAGCGGGGTCTTGCCCGGTGCCAGCGACACGTTGGCCATGCGCTGGAACTGCACGCTGGACCAGGAATCGGCGTAGCTGCAGCCGTGCGATTCGGTTTCGCCCAGCAGGTGCACTTCATCGCGGGTGGCCTGGTAGTTGACGAGGATGCCGTCCTTGACCAGGTCCCAACGCTTGGTCTTGACCCCTTCGTCGTCGTAGCCCACCGCACCCAGGCTGCCCGGGGCGGTCTTGTCGGCAAAGAAGTTGACCCGCTCGCTGCCCCAGCGGTAGCCGGCGTCGCGCTTGTCCAGCGTGGCGAAGCTGGTGCCGGCGTAGTTGGCCTCGTAGCCGAGCACGCGGTCCAGCTCCAGCGGGTGGCCGACGTTCTCGTGGATGGTCAGGAACAGGTTGGACGGGTCCAGTACCAGGTCGTACTTGCCCGGCTTGACCGAGGGTGCCTTGAGCTTCTCACGGGCGTGGCGGGCGGCGGCGATGGCATCCTCCACCGGATCGTAAGAGTCACGGTAGGCGGTGATCCCGCCGGGCAGCTGGATCTTGCCGCTGGCATCGCCATCCAGGAATTCATAGCCCATGCCCATCGGCGAGGACAGCCCGGCGCGGGTGCGGAACTTGCCGGTGCCCTTGTCGATGGCGGTGGCGGTGAACGGCAGCCAGATCCGGTGCACGTCCTGGTCGATGAACGAGCCATCGCTGGAGGCGAAGTACTTCTGCTCGTTGACCAGGAACAGGGTGGAGTTGATGAAGTCGGCGCCGGCGTTGGTGGCGGCCGCATTCAGGCTCAGCAGCAGGTCGACCTTGTCCTTGATCGGCACCGCCATGGCGTTCTTGCGGATCGGCGTCTTCCAGCTCACATCGCCCACCCCCTTGACCGGCGCCAGCTGTACCGGGCGGGTCTGGATGGTGGCGTTGGCACGGGCGATGGCGGCGGCCTGCTCCACCGTGGCCAGGATCGCGGCCGGGGTCTGCTGGTGGGTGGCGGCAAAGCCCCACGCCCCATTGACGATGACCCGGATGCCGATCCCGGACGATTCGCTGTTGGTGACGTTCTGCACCCGCGCCTCGCGGGTGATCACCGCCTGGTTGAGGTAGCGGCCGATGCGGACGTCGCAGTAGCTGGCCCCGGCCCGTTTGGCGGCAGCCAGTGCGGCCTCGGCCAGCGCCTTGTTGCGGACCGCGTTGGCCGGCTCGAGCAGCTGCTCGGCGGCGATCAGGCGGGCGTGCGGCACCATCAGGCCCGCCAGGCCCATGCCAGACAGCGTCAAAAACTCACGGCGTTGCACAGCGTTCGATTCCCCGGGAACGATCAGCCTTCGACTGTCGTTTGCGACCCGGTGCTGGCACAAGTGACTGCGGTCATGGTTGGATGTGCGCTGATCCGACATTTCCGAACGTCATGAGCCAACAACGCTGGTCCGAGGCCTGCGAGCGCAACCGCGACCCGATCCTGGCGGTACTGCGCCGCCTGCTGCAGGACCGCCAGCGCGTGCTGGAGATCGGCAGCGGCACCGGCCAGCATGCCGAATACTTCGCCGCCCAGCTGCCGCACCTGCAGTGGCAGGCCAGCGACCATCCGGACTACCTGCCGGGTATCGCCGAGCGCCTGGCCGCGGCGGGGCTGCCCAACGCACCGGCGCCGTGGCCGCTGCAGGCGGTACTTGCGCCGGTGCCGGGCCTGGCCCCACTGCCGGAGGCCCCGCTGGGCTTCGATGCGGTGTTCAGCGCCAACACCCTGCACATCATGAGCTGGCCGCACGTGCAGGCACTCTTCGCCGGGCTGCCGGCGGTGATGGCCGACGATGCGCTGCTGTGCGTGTATGGCCCATTCAATTACAACGGCAACTACAGCAGCGACAGCAACCGGCAGTTCGATGGGTGGCTGAAGGCGCGGGACCCGGAATCGGGCATCCGGGATGCCGAGGCGGTGGATGCGCTGGCCGCAGCGCAGGGCTTGCGGCTGGTTGACGATGTGGCGATGCCGGCCAACAACCGGCTGCGTGTCTGGCGGCGGTGAGTCGCGCGGCCCGCCACCTGGACACGCATGGCGTGTCCTTACGATAGTTACCGTGCAAACCCGCCCAGCGCCGGCTCTGGCGCCTGCTGTGGGGCGGCGTGCTGCAACTGGAACGCCTGCTGCTGCTCGATCTCGCGGGCGGCAGCCTCCACTTTCTGGTCCGACACCGCTATCGGCGTCTGCTTGGCCAGTTCGATATCAAACGGCACCCGCTGCTGGTCATGCGGTCCGCTGCCATGCTGGACAAGGAAGGCGTAGCCCTTCGATCCGAACACAACCTCATCGACGCGGGAGATCTCGCTCCCCTGCAGCGGGCCGTCGTTGCTGCCGGGATACAACGCCTGGCGTGTTTCCCGGTTATCCATGGCGCAGGCCAGCGCCGAGCGGCAGAACTGTTCCCGTTCCAGCCCGTTCGCGAAGCTGACCTGCCCCTTGTCCTCGGCGGCCTGCACACCTTCCCGGATGCGGGTCAGCGTGGGGTTGTCCACGTGCCCGGGGACGTCCGGCGCCTTCCGCTGATCGCGCTGCGCGGCCAGCTCCACCAGGGCCTGCAGCTGCGCCTGTTCCACCGGATCGGGCTGGATGGAACGGTGTTCGAACCGCGCCGCCAGCGCCTGGTCAATCGGCTCGGAGTCGTTGCACGGATCGACGACCTTGCAGTTGGCCAGTGCATCACGCAGATTGCGCTCGCCGTCGCGGTCGATCTTCAAGCCATACAGCGCGGTTGCGCCGCCGGCCTGGTACAGCGTCATCGTATCCAGGTCCATCGGCACGACGCGCTTCTCGAACAGCGGCTGGTCGCGCAACGTGTTCAGATAATCGATGGCAGCGTTGCCGGTCAGGATCTCCAGGCCAGCATCGCGGTTCCCGCCGCCCACGTTGGAATGGCCACCTGGCGCGGCGACGTTGATCGCGCGCCCATCCGGCGTCATCCCGGGATCGTTGATGGCCTGGTGCGGAAACAGCTCGCGCTGCTCATGGGCGGCCATGATCGCCACGCGCGATATAGCGCTGGGCGGCAAACGCGCGTCGAAGTTTCTCGGCATGTTGGTCGCCACCGGGTCGAACAGCAGCGCGGCCTGGGCGACCTTGCCTGGACCGATCAACGGCGGAGAGCTACTGAGGACACTGATGTTGCCGTTCTGATCATTGCCAAACTTGAGATCCGCAGGATCGGCAATCCCGTACTGGTCGATCAAACGAAGCAAGCCCGCAGTCTGCACTGCGCCGCGGCTGTAGCCAGTTCCAATGACGCGGACCTCGGCCTCGGGGTCGCTTCTTACCCAAAGATTGGTCCTACGAGCCAGCTCAACGTAAGCATCCTTGATGCCGTCATCCCACGAGTACGCGAGCAATCCATCGAGCGTGCGACCCACGGCATTCGGCTGGGTGCCTATGCCTCTTGAGTAATGCGCAGCCATTCGATTGTCGGGCTCGGCGGAGTGAGCCAGAGCCTGTTCAAACAGCAGCCCGACAGTTGTACTGGGGCCGAGCTTCGGATTGTCGAGGTCTTGGCCCGTTCCATCCAGGAATGCGAAGAAAAGATGCTCATGAGCATTTCCTTGACGCTGGAGCACAGGGACTGATAGCTGCCCCAACTGTTCCCGCATGTCCCGCTCCATGCGGAGATCCCCAGCTGCAACTGCTCTGCTGCCTCGACTGGAACTTCCCTTTCCCATTGCGGCGCTCCTTGTGATCAGTACTCGTAGGTCTTCGCCAGATAGAGGTCATCGCGGAACCCGCTGCGCCGATTCCCCGGTATCTGCATGTGCTTGGTCGGCACGAATGCGTTCATGTAAACCCGGATGGTGCGGTCGTTCACTTCAAGCAAGATTGAGGGACTGACGACAATCTTTCCGTCTGGCGCGTCGGAAACTTCTTCTCGCGGAACGAAGTGACGAACCAGTCTGTCCTTGAAGATTTCCCCGATATCAATCTCGGCCTCGTGCAAAGTGCCATCCTTCGATCGCCAGATCACCTTGGCGGCAGACGGAAAGTTGGGAACCGCGCCGTAGCTGCCGTTCCAACCCTTGAGGTAATCTGGGCCATAGGACGCTGATGACCTCGTAGGCTTGTCCCCGCCAAACTTGAAATTGTCGTAGATCACATGGCATTCAAGCGTGTCGTAGCAGCGCGGGCCGAAGCTGTGCTTCTCAAACCGCAGCGGCCATTCCACCGGCTTGTAGTTCATCTTCGCCGAGATGGCAGGATCGCCTTCGGACACCAGCTCACCGCTGGTCACGACCGGAGGGTCGGGGTAGGTATAGCGTGCACCGTGCATTGGCTTGCTCTCCTGAATCTCCGTGGGCTGGGACGTTGCCGCCCGGGGCGTTGCACAAGCAGCCAGCGCGAGGCTTGCGACAGCGGCGACCTGCAGGGGCATCTTCGGCATGTCAGCTTCCTTGTCTTTGCGCCCTTAGGGCATCGGTGTTTCCCGCAACAGGGCGTGCGGCTTGCGCTTGTGCAGCGGCGGCGGGTCACCTGGGAGGCGTGATGCAAGTGTAGCCTCAGTGTGGGCCGTGACAGGAGCGGCATTGCGCCGCCGTGGTGCAACGTGGAATGAGTGGCACACTTTCGGTGTGCCGGATCCGTGCGACACCGCGGCGGCGGGCGGTAGAGCGGACCGTTGGTCCGCTGCCTTTCGCGGGATGCCGGAAATTGCGAACGCGGGCGACAGCGCGCTTCGCGCGCAGCGGACCAACGGTCCGCTCTACCCTGGGGGCGCGGGTACGTTGCCGGGTGTCAGGGCGTTGCGTTCGAAAACGCATCGCCCTGCTACGCAGGGTCAGCGATTACGCCACCTGCACGATATGCAGTGCCTTCGGGTTGCGCCACTGCGCCAGCAGCACCGCTTCACGCGCCTTGGCCTTGTGCAGGTGCGCTTCCTTTACATGCCCATAGCCGCGGATATGTTCCGGAATGCTGGCAATCTCGACCGCCAACGCAACGCGGTCATCGCTCAGCCCTTCCAGCAGCAGTGCCACGGTCTGTTCGTAATTGGCAATCAGCTGGCGCTCACCCCGGCGCTCTTCGGTGCGGCCGAAGATGTCGAACGTGCCACCGCGCAGGAACTTCAACTTCGCCAGCAGGCCGAAGGCCTTGAGCATCCACGGCCCGTATTCCTGCTTGATCAGGCGGCCCTGTTCGTCCTTCTTCGCGAACAGCGGCGGGGCCAGGTGGAAGTGCACCTGGAAATCGCCCTCGAACTGCTGCTGCAGGCGGCGCTGGAATTCGCCGCTGGTGTACAGGCGCGCCACTTCGTACTCGTCCTTGTAGGCCATGAGTTTGAAGTAGTAACGCGCCACGGTTTCGGTCAGCGCGGTGCTGCCGGCCTTGTCCCATTCCGCCGTGCGCACGCGGTCGACCAGCGCGCGGTAGCGCGCGGCATAGGCCGCGTCCTGGTACTCGGTGAGGAAGCGCACGCGGCGTTCCACCAGCTCATCCAGCGAACGCGACAGGCGTTCGTCATCCAGCGGCAGGAATGCCACGTCGCTGCCGCCGCCATGCCCGGGCAGGCCGCGCAGTTCGCGCTCGTCGCCGGTTTCGCGCGGTGCCGCGGTGGCGCCCCATTCGTTGCCTTCCCACTCGCCCGGCGGCAGGTCGTGCAGGGGGCCCGGGGTGCGCTCGGCATCGGTATGGCCGTTGCGGACCAGGCCGGCGGCCTGTTGCACCGCCTGCGGATCCACGGCGGCCAGCCGGCCCCACGCGAATGCCTGCTGGTTCATCGCCACCGCTGCGCCATTGAGCTCGACCGCGCGCATCAGCGCCTCGAACGAGATCGGCACCAGCCCCTGCTGCCAGGCGTAGCCCAGGATGAACAGGTTGGAGGCAATCGCATCGCCGAGCAGCGCGGTGGCCAGCTGGGTGGCATCCAGCAGCAGCGGGTCGCGGCCGCCCAGTGCCACGCGGATGCCGGCAATGATGTCGGCCGCCGGGAACTGCATGTCCGGGCGGGTGGTGAAGGTGCCCGGCATGGCTTCATAGGTGTTGAGCACCACCTGCGAGCGCTCGGCGCGCACCTTCGACAGCGCCCAGTAATCGTTGACCACCACCATGTCGCAGCCCACCACCAGATCGGCTTCGCCGGCGGCGATGCGCACCGCATGGATGTCTTCCGGACGCTTGGCGATGCGGATATGGGTGGTGACCGCGCCGCCCTTCTGGGCCAGGCCAGTCTGGTCGAGCACGCTGGCGCCCTTGCCTTCCAGGTGGCCGGCCATGCCCAGCAGTGCACCGATGGTCACCACGCCGGTGCCACCCACGCCGGTGATCAGGATGTTCCAGGGCCGCTCGAGCGTGCTGCGGAAGGTCGGCACGGGCAGGTTGTCGAGCAGGCTGCTGCGCTCGCTGCGCGAGCCCTTGCGCAGCGTGCCGCCGTGCACGGTGACGAAGCTGGGGCAGAAACCGGTGGTGCAGGAATAATCCTTGTTGCAGTTGGACTGGTCGATATCGCGCTTGCGCCCGAATTCGGTTTCCTTCGGCAGCACCGACACGCAGAAGCTCTTCTGGCCGCAGTCGCCGCAGCCCTCGCACACCAGTGAATTGACCACCACGCGCTTGGGCGGGTCCACCAGCTTGCCGCGCTTGCGGCGGCGGCGCTTTTCGGTGGCGCAGGTCTGTTCGTAGATCAGGATGCTGGTGCCCTTCACTTCGCGCAGCTGCTTCTGCACCGCATCCAGCTCGGCGCGGTCGTGGAATTCCACGCCCTCGGGGAACAGCTCGCGCTTGTTCCACTTGCCGATCTCATCGCTCACCAGCACGATCGTCTGCACGCCTTCGGCGCGCATCTGGTGGGCGATCTGCGGCACGGTCAGGGTGCCGTCCACCGGCTGGCCGCCGGTCATGGCCACCGCGTCGTTGTAGAGGATCTTGTAGGTGATGTTGACCCCGGCGGCGATCGCCTGGCGGATCGCCAGCGAGCCACTGTGGAAATAGGTGCCATCGCCCAGGTTCTGGAACACGTGTTCGGTATCGGTGAACGCGGCTTGGCCGGCCCACGTCACGCCTTCCCCGCCCATGTGGGTGAAGGTGTCGGTGCTGCGGTCCATCCAGGTGACCATGTAATGGCACCCGATCCCGCCCAGCGCACGCGAGCCTTCCGGCACGCGGGTGGAGGTGTTGTGCGGGCAGCCCGAGCAGTAATGCGGCACGCGCGGGAAACTGGCGCGCGGCAATGCCAGTTCGGCCTCCTTGGCATCCATCCAGCGCAGGCGCTGTTCAATGGAGTCGTTGGTGAAGAACTTCTGGATGCGGCGCCCGATCACGCCGGCAATGGTGGCCGGGGTGAGTTCGTTGGTGGACGGCAGGATCCACTGGCCGGCTTCGTCGTACTTGCCGACGATGGACGGGCGCTGCCCCCAGCTGGCCGGCCAGTTGTAGAACTGCTCCTTCATCTGGCGCTCGATGAAGGCCCGCTTCTCCTCCACCACCACGATGTCTTCCAGCCCCTGGGCGAAGCGCGCGATGCCTTCCGGTTCCAGCGGCCAGGTCATGCCGACCTTGTACACGCGGATGCCGATGTCGGCGCAGGCGCGCTCGTCCAGGCCCAGGTACTCCAGCGCCTGCAGCACGTCCAGGTAGCTCTTGCCGGTGGTGACGATACCCAGCCGCGCACGCGGCGAATCCATCACCACCCGGTCGATGCCATTGGCCCGCGCGAACGCCTGGGCGGCCTTGACCGCATAGCGGTGCAGGCGCATCTCTTGGTCCAGCGGCGGGTCCGGCCAGCGGATGTTGAGCCCGCCGGCGGGCATCTCGAAGTCTTCCGGCAGCACGATCCGGCGCGCGAACGGGTCCACCTGCACCGACGCGGACGATTCCACCGTCTCGGCGATGGTCTTGAAGCCGATCCAGCGCCCGGTGTAACGGCTCATGGCCCAGCCGAGCAGGCCCATGTCCAGGATGTCCTGCACGCCGGCCGGGTTGAGCACCGGCATCATCGCGCTGACGAATTCATCTTCGCTGCCGTGGGGCAGGGTGGAGCTGCGGCAGGCGTGGTCGTCGGCGGCCAGCGCCAGCACGCCACCGTGCACGGACGTACCCGCCGCATTGGCGTGCTTGAACACATCGCCGCAGCGGTCCACGCCGGGGCCCTTGCCGTACCACATGCCGTACACGCCCTGGACCCTGGCCCCGGGGAACAGGTTGGTCTGCTGGGTGCCCCAGACCATGGTCGCGCCCAGATCCTCGTTGAGGCCGGGGGTGAACTTCACCTTCGCCGCCTCCAGGTGCTGGCGGGCGCGCCACAGTTCCAGGTCGAAGCCGCCCAACGGGCTGCCGCGGTAGCCGCTGATGAAGCCGGCGGTGTCCAGCCCGGCGGCCTGGTCGCGCAGCCGCTGCATCAGCGGCAGGCGTACCAGTGCCTGCACCCCGCTCAGGTAAATGCGGCCATCGGTACGGGTGTACTTGTGGTCCAGCGTGTAGCTGTCGTCCAGCGGCCCGGCAGGCAGGTTGGCGGACGAAGGCGAGGTGAGTTCGGCGGTACTGGTCATGGCTGGCCCGTGCTGACGGCTGGCACGGCCACCGCGAGGGCGGCCGGAAAGGGCGGAATTGTATCAGCCGGGCATTTTCTGGCCTTCGGGACTCGCACCGCGGGCGAGCTGCGGTTAGGATCGGGGAGGGAGGTTGTTGTGACAACCTGGGGGAGTTTGTATGGCAGTGGCAAGAAAGATGCTGACCGGCATGGTGCTGGCGGCGGGGATGACCGTGTTCGGGGCGGCAGCGCAATCGTTGCCGGCATTGCAGGAGTTCTACTTCGATGACGACGTGGCTGCGGTCACGCCCGTGGTCGTGCCGGCCGACAGCAGCGATGTCGTCGACCAGCTGATGAAACAACGCGAACGTGGCCGCAAGGCGCTGGAAGCCACCGTGCAGCTGGCCAGCGTGGCCTATGCACAGGGCCGCCCGGAGCTGGGCCGTGAGCTGTACGCCGATGCGGAAAAGAATGCGCCGGGTACCTCGGTGCCGGGCCGCATGGTGCGCTGGAACCATGGCTGGGACCTGTTCCGCCAGGGTGACGCCGAGGCGGCCCTGGTGCAGTGGCACAGCGCCCAGCAGGGTCTGCGCGGCAACGCATCCTGGGTGCCGCAGACCTACGCGCTGGCGTTGTGGACGCTGGGTCGCAAGGACGAAGCGGTGAAGTGGTACGCCGCCGCCGTGCGCACCGAGCCGCAGCGTTGGAGCACCAGCGACGGCTACGCGCAGGCACTGCCGGGCTGGCGTGACAGTGAACGTGCCACCTTGGCCGAAGTGCAGCAGGCCTGGGCGGCGCAGCCGCCGGCTTGGCCGTAACACCCGCAGGTTAGCCGGCTTCGACCCTGCTCGAAGCCGGTCGCCGCACCGTGCTGGAGCGTGGTCTATTCGTCCGCGCTGACGGTACGCCCGCGTGCCCAGTCGCGCAGGCCGTTGACCTGTTCGGCCATCAGCACCGACAGCGGGCGGCTGCCGCGGATCTCGGTCATCAGCAGCTCGGTGTCCAGCGCACGTTGTTCGGCATGTGCCGCGTACAGCCCAGCCACCACGGCCTGTTCGATCTCCGCTCCAGAGAAACCATCGCTGGCCGCCGCCAGCGCCGGCAGCGCGAAATCGTCGGCATTGAGCGTGCGCCGGCCCAGGTGCAGCCGCAGCAGCTCCACCCGGGTGTTGGCATCGGGCAGGTCGACGAAGAAGATCTCGTCGAAGCGGCCTTTGCGCAGCAGCTCCGGCGGCAGCTCATGCACCTGGTTGGCGGTGGCCACGATGAACACCTGGCTCTTGCGCTCGGCCAGCCAGGTCAGCAGGTGACCCAGCACGCGCCGGGACACGCCGCCGTCCTCGCCACCACTGGCCAGGCCCTTCTCGATCTCGTCGATCCACAGCACGCACGGCGCCAGCTGCTCGGCCGAGGCCAGCGCCTCGCGCAGGTTCTTCTCGGTTTCGCCGTGGAACTTGTCGTACAGGCTGCCGAAGTCCAGGCGCAGCAGCGGCACCCCGAAGCCGGCGGCGGTGGCTTTGGCCAGCATCGATTTGCCGCAGCCCTGCACGCCCAGCAGCAGCATGCCCTTGGGCGGGTCCAGCCCGGCCGGGCCCTGGCCGCCCAGGAACACCGGGCGACGCTGGTTGACCCAGCGCTTGAGCCGGTTGGCCCCGGCCACGTCGGCGAAGCGGGTGGTGTCGTATTCGTAATGCAGGTGCCCGGCGCGGTTGAGCAGCTCGAACTTCAGCTTCGCCAGCTGCGGCAGGTCGTCCTGGCTGATCGCACCGTCGGCGAAGATCAGCTGGCGGGCGATCCGCCGTGCATCCACCAGGCTCAGCCCACGCAGGTTGTGCAGGATCTTCTTGACCGCATCGTTGTCCACTTCGACCCGGCGGCCGCCGTTCTCTCGCGCATAGGCGGCCACTTCCTCGCGCAGCATCTTGAGCAGCGCGTTGGGGTCGGGCAGGCGCGGGTTGAAGCGGGTGGCCAGCGCCTCCAGCTCGGCCGGCAGCTCCACCTTGGCGCCGATCAGCACCAGTACGTGGGCCTCGCAGTGGCGGCGCTGGATCAGGTCGCGCAGCGCGCGCTGGTGGCTGGCATAGCCCAGGTAGGGGTGGAAATCGAGAAGCAGGTAGATGCCGCGCTGGTCGGCCTGGCGGATCATCTGCAGGGCCGAACTGGCATCGGGCGGGCCGACCGCGTCGTCCTCGCGGTCCATGTCGATCCGGCGCAGCCCTTCGGTGATGGACCAGCGGTGCAGGGCCCGCCAGACATGCATCAGGGTCTGCCGGAACAGCTCCACCACACGACCCTCGTCCTGGGTCTCGATCACGATCAGCGGGGTATTGGCGCGGATCAACGCGCTGAGGTCCTGTAACTCGCTCATGCCGGCATGCAGTCCATTGGATCGCGCACGATAGCAAAGCGGCGCGGGATGCAGGAGGTTCAGCCGCGCGACTATCTCCATCACGGAGGGCGGTGTACGCTCGGGTCACGTTCCCCGGAAGCGAGGCTGGCATGAAGACGATCCTGGTAGCCGGTTCCAAGGGTGGGGTGGGTAAATCCACCATTGCCACCCACCTGGCGGCGCAGGCCGCCCTGGCCGGCAAACGGACCGTACTGGCCGACGCCGACCCGCAAGGCTCCAGCACCCGCTGGGCAGAACGCCGTGCCGGGCTGGAAAGCGCGGTGCTGCCCATTGATGCCAGCGGCAAGCACCCGCTCAAACACGTACCTGACGATACCGAGGTGTTGGTCATCGATGCCCCCGCCGGCGCCCGGGCCGGTGAGCTGGACGCCTTCCTGGACGTGGCCGACGCGGTGGTGGTGCCGGTGCTGCCCTCGGCGCTGGACATCGAAGCCATCGTCGGCTTCCTGAACACCCTGTCCAAGGTGCCGCGCGTGCACAAGCGCAAGCTGCCGGTGGGGCTGGTGCTCAACCGCACCAAACCGTGGACCCAGACCTCCCGCCAGGCCGAGCAGATGCTGGAGGAGTGGCCGTACCCGGTCGTTGCCAAGCTGCGCGATACCCAGGCCTACGTGGTCATGACCGGCCTGGGCCGAAGCATGTTCGATTACCGCTCCGCGCAGGTGCGCGAGCACCAGAGTGACTGGGAGCCACTGTTGAAGTGGTTGAAGATTGCCTGAGCCAGAAGAGAGCCTTATGCGAGAACTGATCCTGCTGCGCCACGCCCATGCCGAACCTGCCGGTACCGGCCAGGCCGACCTTGACCGGCCGCTGTCGTCGGTTGGCTTGGCCGAAGCCGAAGCCGCCGGCAAGTGGCTGAAAGAAAACAAGCTGCTGCCCGACTGCGTGCTGTGTTCACCGGCGCGGCGTACCCGCGAAACGCTGGAAGCCGTGCTGGGCATCACCGGGTATGCCGAACAGAAGCTGGAAGACGGCGTGTATGAGGCGACCCCCGGTGCACTGTTCGGCTTGGTAAGTGACCGTGCCGATGTGGAACGGCTGCTGGTCGTGGGCCACAACCCGGGGCTGGAGCAGTTCGTTCCGTTCCTGACCGATGGAACCAGCAGCGACTACCGTGGCATGCCGCCCGGCGGTATCGCGGTCCTTACCTTCGAGGGTGCCATCGAACCCGGTGCGGCCAGGCTGACCCAGTTCTGGTGGCCGTAAGCCGTGACAGCAGTACGAACCCTGTTGTGCTGTCTGTTTGGGCTGGCGGCGGGGGCGGCGCGTGCCGAACCTCCGGTGACGGCCCTGCCCCCGGCCCAGGCCGCACCCAGGCACGTGATGGAGCTGGATACGGCGCGTTCGCGCCTGGGCTTCGAGATCCGCACCCGGCTGGGCCAGCGTATCGAAGGGGTGTTCCCGCGCTTTGAAGGCCGCATCGACGTGCTGGCCGATGGCCGCCACCAGGTCCACCTGCGCATGTTCACCGGCTACGTGGAGATTCCCGGCAAGGACCGCTACACCGGCTGGATGCGGGGCGAGGAGTTCTTCGACGCCGGGCGCTACCCGGTGGTCGAGTTCGATTCGGTGCCCTACGACCCGCAGCTGGTCGAAAAGGGCGGCGGCATCCATGGCCGGCTGATCCTGCGCGGGGTATCCCACCCCGAGACCCTGCAGGTTGAAGCGGCGTCCTGCCCCCGGGCCGGGTATGATTGCGATGTGGTCAGCCGCGGTACCGTCCAGCGTGGCCGGTATGGGATGGACAGCTGGCAGCTAGCCCTGAGTGATCGAGTGACCTTCGTCCTGCGTGCGCGTCTCAACGAGGCGCTGAAACCGTGAATCCCCTGCTGCGGGTGATCGTGCTGGCAATCCTGTTGCTGGGCAGCGGCTGTGCGTCGCTGTCCAACGCGCAGCGCGAGCGCGCGGCCGGCATTGCGGCGCAGGCGCGTTCCCAGACGGTGGATTGCGACCAGCCCGACCGCTGCGCGCTCGATTCGCCGTTGCGCGCCCTGGGCGGGCAGGCCTTCAGCGAATCCACCGAAGCGGCGCCTCGCCATTACGCCACCATCCTGGACGAGGGCGAAACCGCGCTGGTGGCGCGCATCAACCTGATCCGCAGCGCCACCCGCAGCATCGACCTGCAGACCTACATCTTCGACAAGGACGACAGCGCCCGGCTGGTGCTGGACGAACTGCTGGCCGCCGCCCGGCGCGGGGTGAAGGTGCGGGTGCTGATCGACCAGCTCTCGGCGATCTCCGACCTGGAGATCCTGGCCGCGCTGGCCAGCAGCCACCAGAATTTCGAAATACGCGTCTACAACCCGACGTTCGGCAAGGCGCGGCTGAACTACGCCGATTACGCCGGCAGCGTGATCTGCTGTTTCCGCCGCTTCAACCAGCGCATGCACAACAAGCTGCTGGTGATCGACGATGCGCTGGGCGTGGTGGGCGGGCGCAATTACCAGGACGACTATTACGACTGGGACAGCGAATACAACTTCCGCGACCGCGACGTACTGCTGGCCGGCCCCGAAGCGCGCGGCATGGCAGCCAACTTCGATGCGTTCTGGCGGGCCCAGCGCAGCGTGCCGGCCGAGCGCCTGAACGATGTGGGCAATACCCTGCTCAAGCAGGGCGCCCCGGCCATGCCGCCGGCCGACTACCGCCGCCCGGCGCGGGTGGAACAGGTGATCGATGAGGCGATCGACCCGGCCTACATCCAGCGCATGTTCGTCGATACCGCGCTGCCGGTGCGCTCGGTCCGCTATGTGGCCGACCTGCCGCGCAAGCACCGCCGCGAGCGTGCCAGCCAGCCGGCCAACGGCCAGCACGTGACTGAGCCGCAGCTGGATTCGTTGATTGCCGGCGCGCAGAGCGAAGTGCTGCTGCAGACCCCGTACCTGGTGCTGTCCAAGCCGGCGCGCAAGTTGTTCGAGGCACTGCGCAAGCGCGAACAACCGCCGCGCATCGTGGTCTCCACCAACAGCCTGGCCGCCACCGACAACCCGATCGTCTACGCGCTGTCCTACAAGTACAAGCGCCGCAACATGCGCGAGCTGGGCTTCAACATCTACGAATTCAAGCCGTTCCCGCTGGATGCGCCGGTCGACTACCGCAACCTGGTGCCGGCCCCGCTGGGCACCACGCCCAGCACCGACAGCGGGCGCAGCAGCCTGTTGGGTGGCAGCGCGGCCGGCAGCAACGCGCGCAGCAGCGGCAGCAACCGGCGCAGGGCGGACACCGCGGGCGCCACCGCACCGCCCGTGGCGCAGGAAGACGCCGGCACCGTGCCAGCCACCGACGACGCCGGCGACCGCCCGCAGCCCACCCCCGGCCCGGCCGCGCGCCGCCGTACCGACGGCAGCGTGGTGGAGCGCCGCGTGCTGCGTGCCGAAACCCGGCCCTCGTTCCTGGGCACCAAGGCGGTGAACAAGCCGCTGCCGGTGACCCGCAGCGGCGCGCGCATGGGCCTGCACGCCAAATCGCTGGTGGTGGACCGCCGCATCGGCGTGATCGGCACCCACAACTTCGACCCGCGTAGCGAGAACTACAACACCGAAGGCGCGGTCATCATCGATGACCCGGCGTTTGCCGAAGCGCTGGCGCAGAGCATCCTGCGCGACATCCACCCCAAGAACTCCTGGGTGGTGGCGCCGCGGACCAAGCCGCCGGTGCTGTCGGGCCTGAACTACAGCGTGGGCAAGGCCTCCGAAGCACTGCCGGTGCTCGATTTCTGGCCGTGGCGTTACGCCACCGATTACGAATTCCAGCCCGGCCCGGACTGCCCGGAGCCGCTGCGCCGCCAGGACCCGGACTTCCACCGCTGCTATGTGGCCGTGGGCGATTTCCCCGAGGTCAACGTCGGCCCGAAGTGGTTGCTGGTGCGCATGCTCACCGCGTTCGGCGCCGGCCTGGTGCCCATCCTGTAATTACTCTTCGTTCCAAGGAAGCAGCGCATGTCCCAGGTATTCCGCGAGCCGGTTTCGATCGAGGCGCTCAACGCGCTCAGCCGCAACACCCTCATCGAACACCTTGGCATCGTCTTTACCGCCGCCGGTGACGACTGGGTCCAGGCCACCATGCCGGTCGACGCGCGCACCCGCCAGCCTTACGGCATCCTGCACGGGGGCGCCTCGGTGGTGCTGGCCGAAACCCTGGGCAGCAGCGCCGGCAACCTGTGCGTGGATACCCGCGAACAGGTCTGCGTGGGCCTGGAGATCAACGCCAACCACATCCGCGCCCAGCGCGGTGGCACCGTTACCGGTACCGCGCGGGCCGTGCACGTGGGCCGCAGCACCCACGTGTGGGACATCCGCATCGAAGACGAGGCCGGCAAGCTGGTCTGCACCTCGCGGCTGACCCTGGCCGTGGTCCCGGCAGTCCGCCCGGGCTGAGCCCGGCTTGACCTGCTGTGGCGGATGGCCCGCCACGCTGGCAGACCCCGCAGCGCTCGGGTATCGTTCGCGGATGACTTCCCCCCCTTCGGCCTCGCGTGGCGGCGTGGCGCGTGTGTGCCGTTACCTGTACCGCGTTCCCCTGCTGCTGGTCCACCTGCTGCTGTTCCTTCCGCTGCTCCTGGTCGGCATGCTGCCGCCGTGGGGCAACCTGCGCGTGGGCGGGCGTACGCTGGAGCACCTGCTGGTCAATGCCTGGTCGGGCGGGTTGATGTGGATCTTCGGCTTCCGCCTGCACCGCATCGGCACGCCGTTGCCGGGCGCGGTGCTGTTCGTGGCCAACCACGTCAGCTGGGTGGACATCTCCATGCTGCACAGCCAGCGCATGATGGGCTTCGTGGCCAAGCGCGAAATCGCCGGTTGGCCGGTGGTCGGCTGGCTGGCCGCACGCGGGCAGACCATCTTCCACCAGCGTGGCAGCACCGAATCGCTGGGCGGAGTGATGCAGCTGATGGTCGAGCGCCTGCAGCAAGGCAAGGCCGTGGGCGTGTTCCCGGAAGGGCGCACCCGCGGTGGCCATGAAGTGGGCCCGTTCCACGCCCGCATCTTCCAGGCCGCAGTGGAAACCCAGGTGCCGGTACAGCCGGTGGCGCTGCGCTACGGCGTGCGCGGCGACGCGCAGACGGTGGTCGCGTTCGGCGAGCGCGAAAGCTTCTTCGCCAACTTCCTTCGCCTGCTGGGGGAACCGGCACGGCGGGCCGAGGTGCACTTCCTCGCGCCCATTGGCACCCATGACCTGGAAGGCCGTCGCCGCATCGCGGAAACCTCGCGTGCGCGCATCGTGGCGGCCATGAACGCCCAATAGCGCGATGCTGACCGCTGCCGACTACTGTCCGCCGCGTTGGCTGCGCAACCCGCACCTGCAGTCGATGCTCAGCTCCAGCCGCATGCGCATGCAGCGCGGCCTGGTGCTGCTGGCCGCCACCGGCGCGCTCACCGAAGAGCTGATCCTGGATGGCGGCGAAGGCGTGCGCCTGCAGGGCTGGCACAGCCGCATCGAAGGCCGTGAGCCGGTCGGCATGGCGCTGCTGCTGCATGGCTGGGAAGGCAGTTCCGAATCCAGCTACATGCGCATGACCGCCGCGCGCATGCTCGAGGCCGGCTACGACGTGGTGCGCCTGAACTTCCGCGACCACGGCAACACCCACCACCTCAACCCCGGCATCTTCCACTCCAACCGCATCGACGAAGTGGTGCAGGCCGCCGGCGACATTGCCCGGCGCTGGCCGCAGCTGCCGCTGGTGGCGGCCGGCTACTCGCTGGGCGGCAATTTCGTGCTGCGGCTGGCGCTGCGCGCGCCGTCGGCCGGGGTGCCGCTGCGGCGGGTGGCCTCGGTCTGCCCGGTGCTGGACCCGGCGATCACCATGGAAAGCATCGAAAACGGCCCGGCGATGTACGACTGGTACTTCCGCCGCAAATGGGCCGGCTCGCTGCGCCGCAAGCGCGACCTGTTCCCCGAGCTGAGCGACTGGGACGACCGCGTGCTGAAGCTGGACATCCGCGCGCTGACCGCCTGGCTGGTGGAACACCACACCGAATTCGGCACCCTGCAGGCTTACTTCGACGGCTATTCCATCGCCGGCGACCGCCTGTCGGGGCTGGAAGTGCCGGCCGACATCCTGATGGCCCAGGACGACCCGGTGATTCCCTACGCCACCTTCCACGGCTGGCGCCTGCCGGCCCATGCCCGGCTGGAAATCGCCCCATGGGGCGGCCACTGCGGGTTCCTGGAAAACTGGCGCGGCGATGGCTTCTCCGAACGCTGGGTGGCCCAGCGGCTGAGCCTGGAAGCGCTGCGCTGAGGGACGACCCGGCGCGCCGGCGCCGGTGTTCTACAATCGGGGTTTGACCCCAAGCCGGACCGTCATGCAAGACACTATTCTCCAAGCCCTGCGCCGCAACGCAGTGGAAGAAGCCGCGCAGCTGGCGCGCGAATGGATCCAGGCCGAGCCGGAGCAGCCGCAGGCGCACCGCTGGCTGGCCCTGGCGCTGCAGCAGCAGGGCCAGCACGACGCAGCACTGGCCAGCCTGCAGCGCGGGCTGGAGCTGGCCCCGGACAACGCCGAACTGCATCTGCAGCACGCCGGCCTGCTGCTGGCGCTGCGCCAGTTCGACGCCGCCAACAGCGCGCTGGACCGCACCGCAGAGCTCAATCCCAACGAACTGTCGGCCTACCTGATGCAGGCCCACCTGGCGTTGTCGCGCAACGATGTGGACGAGGCCGAGCGGATCACCCGCACCGCCGCGCGCGTCGAGGAAGACAACGCCGAAGTGGTGGCGCTGCAGGGCATGATCGCGCTGCGCCGCAATGATGCCGACCGTGCGCTGGCGCTGCTCTCGGCCGCCAGCCAGGCGCTGCCCAACGATGCACGTATCCTCTATGCGCTGGGCTTTGCCTACCTGGGCAAGGATCTGTTGGCGTTTGCCGAACAGGCCTTCCGCCGCGTGCTGGAGATCAACCCGGCCATCACTTCGCTGCAGGGCCTGCTGGTGCAGCTGGCCCTGCGCCAGGGCAATACCGAAAACGCCGCCGCCATTGTGGGCCAGGTGCTGGCCCAGCCCGAGACCGACACCCCGGCGATGCGCCGCCTGGCCGGCGAGCTGGCCCTGCAGTCGGGCCAGCCGCTGCAGGCGCTGGAACACCTGCTGCCGGTGCTGGAACAGTGGCCGGCCGACCGCCAGACCCTGCAGCTGCTGCTGATGGCCTGGCAGCGCCTGGGCCGCGAGCAGCAGGCCCGCGACACCCTGGATGCCACGCTGGAAACGCACCCGCAGGAACACAACCTGTGGATGGCCCGCCTGGCCATCGAAGTGGTCGGCAGTGCCGAGGCCGCCGCCGTGGCCGATCGCTGGATCGCGGCCGTGCCGGATCACCTGCCGGCGCTGGAAGCGCGCCTGCGCCTGCACGACATGGCCGGCGATGCCGCCGCCGCGGAAGCCATTGCGCGTCGGATCATTGCGCTGGAGCCCGGCCGCAGCAGCGGTGAAATGCGCGTGGTCGAGGCCCTGCTGGCGCGTGACCCGGCGGCGGCTGTGGCGCACGTGGAGCAGCTGATCGAGCAGGTTCCGGCCGAGGCCAAGCCGGGCCTGCGCGCCTGGCTGGGCGCGGTGCAGGACCGTGCCGGTCAGCACGCCGCCGCGCTGGCCACGTGGACCAGCCTGCATTCCAACGAAGCCTCCATGCGCTTGCCGTTGCCGCCGCAGGCCAAGGCCCCGTTGAGCTGGCCGGCGCTGGGCGAGGTTGCCGCCGACGTCGGCAGTCGCCCCATGTTCGTATGGGGCGCGCCGGGTTCGGGCGTAGAGCGGGTCGTCGCCGCTATCGCGGCGGCCAGCCCGGTGGTGCGTGGCGATCGCTTCAGTCCCAACCCGCCCAATGATGCGTTCCAGAGCTACCACGCGCTGCAGGACCTCTCCACCGGCAAGCTGGCGCCGGAGCAGCTGGTGGCGCAGTGGCGCGCCGCCCTGCCCGAACGCGGCCTGGCCGATGGCAACGTGATCGACTGGCTGCTCTGGTGGGACAACGCGCTGCTGTGGGCGCTGCGCCCGCAGCTGCCCGAAGGCCGCCTGCTGCTGGTGCTGCGCGACCCGCGTGACATGCTGCTGGAGTGGCTGGCACACGGCGCACCGGCACCTTTTGCGGTGAACTCGGTGCACGAAGTGGCCGAGTGGCTGGCGCGCGCACTTGCCCAGATCGCAACGCTGCACGAGCAGGACCTGTACCCGCACGCGGTGGTGCGCGTCGACGAGATCGGCAACGACCCGGCCGCCATGGCCGAGCATCTGGGCCGCTTGTTCGGCGTGCATTTTCCGCCCGCGCAGACCCTTGGCCCGGCGCGCTTCCCGGCCGGCCACTGGCGCCAGTACAGCGAGGTCCTGTCTGCCGCGTTCGCCCAGCTCACCCCGGTTGCGGTGCGGCTTGGCTACACCGAAGCGTAAGGAGACCCTGATGAAACTCACCAGTACCCGCCTGCGCAACGGCGCGCCGATCGACAGCAGCTTCGCCGCAGGTGATGCAGGCGGCTTCGCCGCCAACCGCAACCCACCGCTGGCCTGGAGCGAGGTGCCCGAGGGCACCCGTTCGTTCGCCCTGCTGTGCATCGACCCGGACGTGCCCACCGTGCCGGAAACGGTGGGCCGCAGCGACTGCAGCGTGCCCGTCGACCAGCCACGTGCCGACTTCACCCACTGGGCGATGGCCGACATTCCGGCAGACCTGCGCGAGATTGCCGAAGGCAGCTGCAGCGACGGCTTCACCGCCAAGGGCAAGCTGCAGCCTGCCGGCCCGGCCGGTGCGCGCCAGGGCCTGAACGATTTCACCGGCTGGTTCGCCGGCAACCCGGACATGGCCGGCCAGTACCTGGGCTACGACGGCCCGTACCCGCCGTTCAACGACGCGCGCGTACACCGTTACTTCTTCCGCCTGTTCGCGCTGGACGTGGCCACGCTCGAGCTGCCCACGCCGTTCACCGCCGCCGACGTGCACAAGGCCATGCACGGCCACGTGCTGGCCGAAGCCGCATTGCACGGCACCTACACGCTCAACCCGGCGTTGGCGTAAACCAGACGCGTGCCGAAGGGAACGGCAGGAGCCGTTCCCAACGTCGCGCAGCGACGGCCCGCAGGGTGCCCGCCAGGACGGCGGGCATACCGTTGGTCGGCACCCTCGCGGTCACTTCTCGGTCGCAGACTCCACGACCATATCCAGCACATACGCCTTCGACGACGCATCGGCCGGCGGGTTGGCCACGTTGAAGCGCTTCACCCGCAGCACGTTGCGCGTGCCGGCTTCATGGGTATAGCCCTCGATCACGTCGTAGAAGTTCTCGAACGCGCCCGGCGTGCCCTGCTTGATCCCCTTGTCATCGAAGTGGATCTCACGGGTCTGCAGGCACTGCTTGTCGCGGATCATCGGGTGCGGGCACGGCTTGGTCTGCGCGGCCACCTCGATGAAAATCGTCTCGCCCGGGCCGCCGAAGCGGGTTTCGGCGGTGGGCTGCGGGCTGAACACCAGCACGTCACCGCTGGCGGTGCGCAGGGTGAGCTGGCCTTCGCCGCCCAGCTCGGTCTTCAGCGCGCCTTCCAGCCGCGAACCCACCGCCTGGTCCAGCGCCATCAGCGCCTCGTCGGTGCAGGCCATCATGGTCGAGGCCATCGGCGAAACGGTCAGCGTACTGTCTGCCAGGGTGTAGCCGCCGCCCATGCGGTTGCAGGTATTGCTCACGGCCAGGCGGCCATCGATGAAGTCCAGCGTGACCGGCTTGTCGGCGCGCGCGAACAGCGCATCGATGCGCTTGCCGGCGCTGTCGGTGGCGCTGTCGAGCACCCAGTGGTTGCCCTGCAGGCGCTGCACGTCCAGCTGCACGGCGGCCTTCTGGTCGGCGGCGGCGGTCGGGGCCGGCGCGAGGTCGTCGCGGCCGGGGCCGGCGGGGGCCTGGCTGGAGGGGTTGCTGCACGCAGCCAGCAGGGCCAGCGGCAGGATCAGCATCAGGTTGCGGGTGGTTTTCATGGACATCTCCTTGGGAACCCGGGGAATAACGTTGGAGCACCCCGGGTGGGGTTGCGGCGGCGCGGCGCTGTTCAGTTCCCGGCAGGCAGGAACAGCAGCAGGCCCGCACCGAGTGCGATCCGGTAGAACGCAAACGCCGTGAAGCGGTGTGCCTTGATATAGCCCAGCAGCCACTTCACTACGACGAAGCCGGTGATGACGGCGGCAACGAAGGCCACGCCCACGTCGGCCCAGTTCTCGCTGGCCAGCTTGCCGTCCTTGGCCAGTTCCATGAATGCGTAGCCACTGGCGGCGAACATGGTGGGAATACCCACCAGGAACACGAATTCAGTGGCTGCCGCGCGCCTGCTCAGCCCGAACAGCATGGCGATGAAGATTGCCGCCGCCGAGCGCGAGGTGCCCGGGAACACGCCCGCCACCACCTGCGCCAGGCCAACCAGCACCGCCACCTTCCAGGTCACCTCGTCGCGGTCGGGCAGGCGCGCGGTGCGCGCTTCCACCAGGATCATCCAGATACCACCGATGATCAGCGCCCACGCCACCGGGGTCACCGTTTCGGGCAGCTCCCAGCCGGCCAGCCGGACCGGCAGGCCCACGATCGCGGTGACCAGGAACGCGGTGCCCAGCTTGAGCACGTAATCGCGGTTGGCGCGGTCGTGCAGGCCTGTGGCCAGCGTCCACAACCGCTGGCGGAACACCAGGGTGATCGCCAGGATCGCACCGGCCTGGATCACGATGTTGAAGAAATCCGAGCGTGCGCCCAGCCAGTGCTGGGCGATCAGCAGGTGGCCGGTGCTGGAAATCGGCAGGAATTCGGTGAGGCCTTCAAGGATGCCCAACAGCAGGGCGGAGAACAGATCGGACATCGGCGGGCAATTGCTCGAAAAATGAAGGGGTAGAGCCGGGCCGTGCCCGGCTGGTGCGGTGAAATCATAAGACATCACAAGCCGCACCAAATGTGTGCATGGTGCGGCCTTTGCACCGCAATGGTGCGCCGCGTTCAGCGTGCATCCGGGTGCACGCCGTGTGAAATCAACCACTTGTGCGCCACTAAAAGTTGGCACGGGGATTGCTCTATCCACACAGGCAATCACCCATCTGAGGTTTCACCGATGTCCGTGGAAAATGTTGAGAAGCTGATCAAGGACAACCAGATCGAGTTCATCGACCTGCGTTTTGTCGACATGCGCGGTGTGGAACAGCACGTCACCTTCCCGGTCAGCATCGTGGAACCGTCGCTGTTCGAAGAAGGCAAGATGTTCGACGGCAGCTCCATCGCCGGCTGGAAGGGCATCAATGAGTCCGACATGGTCCTGCTGCCGGACCCGGCCAGCGCCTACGTCGACCCGTTCTACCAGCACCCGACCCTGGTGATCAGCTGCGACATCCTCGACCCGGCCACCATGCAGCCGTACGGCCGCTGCCCGCGCGGCATCGCCAAGCGCGCCGAGGCCTACCTGAAGTCCTCCGGCATTGCCGAGCAGGCCTTCTTCGGCCCGGAGCCGGAGTTCTTCATCTTCGACTCCGTCCAGTTCGCCAACGACATGGGCAACACCTTCTTCAAGATCTCCTCCGAAGAAGCTGCCTGGAGCACCGGCGACAAGTTCGACGGCGCCAACAGCGGCTACCGTCCAGCGGTCAAGGGCGGCTACTTCCCGGTCCCGCCGACCGATTCGCTGCACGACCTGCGCGCTGAAATGTGCAAGACGCTGGAACAGGTCGGCATTGAAGTCGAAGTGCAGCACCACGAAGTGGCCACCGCCGGCCAGTGCGAAATCGGCACCAAGTTCAGCACCCTGGTGCAGAAGGCCGACGAACTGCTGCGCATGAAGCACGTCATCAAGAACGTGGCCCACCGCAATGGCAAGACCGCCACCTTCATGCCCAAGCCGATCGTCGGCGACAACGGCAGCGGCATGCACGTGCACCAGTCGCTGTCCAAGGGCGGCACCAACCTGTTCTCCGGCGACGGCTACGGCGGCCTGAGCCAGATGGCGCTGTGGTACATCGGCGGCATCTTCAAGCACGCCAAGGCCATCAACGCCTTCGCCAACTCCGGCACCAACAGCTACAAGCGCCTGGTGCCGGGCTTCGAAGCCCCGGTCATGCTGGCCTACTCGGCCCGCAACCGTTCGGCCTCGTGCCGCATTCCGTGGGTGTCCAACCCGAAGGCGCGCCGCATTGAAATGCGCTTCCCCGATCCGATCCAGTCCGGCTACCTGACCTTCACCGTGCTGATGATGGCCGGCCTGGACGGCATCAAGAACCAGATCGACCCGGGCGCACCGAGCGACAAGGACCTGTACGACCTGCCGCCGGAAGAAGAGAAGCTGATTCCGCAGGTGTGCTCCAGCCTGGACCAGGCCCTGGAAGCGCTGGACAAGGACCGCGAGTTCCTCAAGGCCGGCGGCGTGATGACCGACGACTTCATCGATGGCTACATCGCGCTGAAGATGCAGGAAGTGACCCGCTTCCGCGCCGCCACGCACCCGCTCGAATACCAGATGTACTACGCCAACTGAGCAACAGGTGGCGATGCCGAAGGACTTCCCTCCCACCTTCGTCATCGCCACCGCTTCTGCACCACCGCGCCATGGCTGGGGAGCCAAAACGCGGCAACACGCACCACGCGGCATTCCGCACGCACCACGCGGCATTCCGCATGCACCACGCGGCAATCCGCACGCACCACCCGGTAGAGCCGACTGTTAGTCGGCTGCTTCTGCCGCACCACCAGGGGAAAAGAGAGACCGGACGCGCAGCATGGGCCACACCTCCCTCCCGCGTCATCGCGGTCCATGCAACGTCCGGCGCAACGACCGGCGGCCATGTGCAAGTGGTCGCCGGTTGACCTGACATCGGCCTGCGTCTTCGGGCCGGTTCCATCCACCATCGGGACATGCGCATGAAACTGATCTCCGCCATCATCCGGCCGTTCAAGCTCGACGAGGTCCGCGAGGCCCTCTCCGATGCGGGCGTATCGGGCATTACCGTGACTGAAGTAAAAGGCTTCGGTCGCCAGAAGGGACACACCGAGTTGTATCGCGGCGCCGAATACGTCGTGGATTTCCTGCCCAAGATCAAGATCGAAACCGTGGTCACCGACGAACGCCTGGACGCGGTGGTTGAAGCGATCCAGAACGCGGCCGGCACCGGCAAGATCGGCGACGGCAAGATCTTCGTCACCGCCGTTGAACAGGTCATCCGCATCCGCACCGGCGAAATCGGCGCGGACGCGCTCTAACCCCACTCGGAGCCCACAATGAAGACTTCCTTGTTCACCGGGTGGCAAGCCCGGTTCCACGCGGTGTGCCTGTTGATGCTGTTCAGCGCGCTGGCGGTGGGTGCCTTCTCCGGCACCGCGCATGCCCAGGCCCAGGTCAGCCCCGCACCGTCGGAAGCCGTTGCCGTCGAACCGCTGCCCGGCCCGGAAGCCGCGGCACCGGCCGCCGCCGCGGAAGCTGCCGCAGCGCCCACCTTCGACCATGGCGACGTCGCCTGGATGCTCACCTCCACCCTGCTGGTGCTGCTGATGGTGGTGCCTGGCCTGGCCCTGTTCTACGGCGGCCTGGTCCGCTCCAAGAACGTACTGTCCGTCCTCAGCCAGATCCTGGTGGTGTTCTCGCTGGTGCTGATCCTGTGGGTGGCCTACGGCTACAGCGCGGTGTTCAGCGAAGGCAACGCCTTCTTCGGCTCGTTCACCCAGTTCGCCTTCCTCAAGGGCTTTGCGCCGGATTCGGTGGGTAACACCCCGATCAAGGGCCTGCCGGATTACCTGTTCGTTGCCTTCCAGTCCACCTTCGCCGGCATCACCACCGCGCTGATCGTCGGTGCGTTCGCCGAGCGCATCAAGTTCAAGGCGGTGCTGCTGTTCTCGGCACTGTGGTTCACCCTGAGCTACATCCCGATGGCCCACATCGTGTGGGGTGGCGGTTACCTCGGCGCAATGGGCGCGATCGACTTCGCCGGTGGCACCGTGGTGCACATCAACGCGGGCGTGGCCGGCCTGGTCGCCGCGTACTTCGTCGGCAAGCGCATCGGCTACGGCCAGACCGCCCTGAAGCCGCACAACGTGCCGTTCACCTACATCGGCGCGATGCTGCTGTGGGTGGGCTGGTTCGGCTTCAATGCCGGCTCGGCTGCTGCTGCCGACACCGTGGCATCGCTGGCCTTCATCAACACCATCCTCGCCACCGCCGCTGCGGTGCTGGGCTGGACCCTGGTCGAAGCGGTCAGCAAGGGCAAGCCGTCCGCGCTGGGCGCGGCGTCCGGCGCGGTCGCCGGGCTGGTCGGCATTACCCCGGCGTGCGGCACCGTGGGTCCGCTGGGTGCGATCGTGATCGGCCTGGTCACCGGCGTGGTGTGCGTGTGGGGCGTCACCGGCCTCAAGCGCCTGCTCAAGGTCGATGACACCGCCGACGTGTTCGGCGTGCACGGCGTCGGCGGCATCGTCGGCGCGCTGCTCACCGGTGTGTTCAGCGCGCAGTCGCTGGGCGGCACCAAGGCCGACCTCGACATCGGCCACCAGGTCTGGGTGCAGCTGGTCAGCGTGGGCTTCACCATCGCCTGGTGCGCGGTCGTCACCGTCGCCATCCTGCTGGTGGTGCGCCTGGTGTTCGGCCTGCGCGTCACCGAGGAAGCCGAGCGCACCGGTCTGGACGTCACCTCGCACGGCGAGTCCGCTTACGAGGTCTGATAGAGGTCACAGTTTCTTCGGGGTTACACCATTGCGGTAATGCACGTTGACCATTGACGTTGCTACCGGCGGTCTTCGGGCCGCCGGTTTTTTTATGCCCGCGCACGACCCGCGCGATGTCTCATTTTCACGCGCGATGCGTAGTTTTCCTACAAACGAAAGGGAGGATCCAGAGCTGTTTCGGATCGCAGGATTCCTTTAAAGTTCCCCGCCCGCCGGCCGTTTCAGGATCGGAGGCATCAGAATTTTCTGCCAGGGAAGCGCGTGAACGTGGATCAGGGACGTATCGAACGCAGCCGTGCGCTGCGCTGGCCGTTGGCCGTGGCCGTGGCAATCGCCTGCCTGCCGGCCGCCGCCGTTGCACAGGTGGCCGGGCCGTCAGACCAGGAACTGCTGCGCCAGCAGGAGCGTGAGCGGGTGCTGCGCGAGCAGCAGGAAACCACGCCTGACGTACGCCTGCAGGCAGCCCCGGAAGAAGCCGTCGGTCGCCTGCCGGTCGACGAATCGCCCTGTTTCACCATCAACCACATCGTGCTCGACGGTGAACTGGCCGAACGCTTCGGTTGGGCGCTGAAGGCCGCCGATCCGCGCAACGATCGCGCCACCGGGCGCTGCCTCGGCACCGGTGGCGTGGACATCGTGATGAAGCGCGTGCAGAACGCGATCATCGCCCGCGGCTTCGTCACCACCCGCATCCTTGCCGCCCCGCAGGACCTGAAGACCGGCACGCTCACGCTGACGGTGGTCCCAGGGCGCATCCACGCGGTCCGCTTCGCCAGCGGTGAAGGACGCACCCCGGCGCTGTGGAACGCACTGGCGGTCGGCCCCGGTGACCTGCTCAACCTGCGCGACATCGAACAGGCGCTGGAAAACCTGCAGCGCGTGCCGACCGCCACCGTGGACATCCAGATCGCCCCGCCGCAGGAGGGCGAGCAGGCCCGGCCCGGTGAGAGCGACCTGGTCATCAGCTGGAGCCAGCGCGCGCCCGTGCGCCTCAACCTGACCCTGGACGACGCCGGCAGCACCTCCACCGGCAAGCTGCAGGCCGGTGCCACGGTATCGCTGGACAACCTGGCCGGGATCAGCGACCTGTTCTATTTCAACGCAGGCAAGTCCGTGTTCAACGGCAGCGCACGCGGCACCGACAGCTGGGCCGCGCACTACAGCGTCCCCATGGGGTGGTGGCTGCTGGGTGCCAACGCCAGCGAGTACGACTACCAGCAGACCGTGGCCGGCGCGTTCGAGACCTACGAATACAGCGGCTCCAGCCGCAACGCCGAACTGCGCCTTACCCGCATGCTGTTCCGCAACGCGCGCGCAAAGACCAGCATGCACGCGCGCGGCTGGTACCGCGAATCGGACAACTTCATCGACGACACCGAAATCCTGGTGCAGCGCCGGCGCATGGCCGGCTGGGAACTCGGGCTCGCCCACCGCCAGTTCATCGGCAAGGCCACCCTGGACGGCAACCTGGCATACCGACGTGGTACCGGCGCGTTCGATGCGCTGCACGCACCGGAGGAGGGGTTCGGCGAAGGCACCGCGCGCGGCAAGGTGGTCACCGCCGAAGCGCAGCTCACCGTGCCGATGCAGTGGGGCAGCCAGGCCGTGCGCTACACCGGCAGCTGGCGCGCGCAGTGGAACCGCTCGCGGCTGGTCCCGCAGGACCGCTTCTCCATCGGCGGCCGCTACACCGTGCGTGGCTTCGACGGTGAAGTCTCGCTCACCGGCGAGCGCGGCTGGCTGCTGCGCAATGAGCTGGCGTTCGCGCTCGGCGGCGCAGTGGAGAGCTACGTGGCGATCGACCACGGCCAGGTCAGCGGCCCGTCCACCGGATGGCTGCTCGGCGACCGCCTCACCGGCATGGCGCTGGGCCTGCGCGGTGGCACCCGCCACGTGCAATGGGAAGGCTTCGTGGGCAGCCCGCTGGACAAGCCCGCCGGTTTCCAGACCGCCTACACCACCTTTGGCATGAATCTCGGCGTCTCGTTCTGACGTCCGTCGTACGGTACTGCGCACCCTGCCGGTGCGCGCCCTTACCACCGCATTGAAAGGAAGCAACGCCGTGAATCGAGTCTACCGTCTGGTCTTCAACCGCACGCTGGGTGTCATGCAGGTCGCCTCGGAGCTGGTCACCGCACCGCGCGGCGGCTGCGACGCGCGCGGTGGCAACACGGTGGCCACGCTGCGCCCGGTGAGCTTCGCCCTGTGGCTGGCGCTGGGCTGGGTGGGCGTGGTGCAGCCACTCTCGGCGCAGCAGTCACCCAGCGCCGGCCGCATCATCGCCGACCCCAACGCGCCGGCCGACCAGCGCCCCACCGTGGTCAGCTCGGCCAACGGCACCCCGCAGGTCAACATCACCACGCCCAGTGCGGCGGGTGTCTCGCGCAACCAGTACCAGCAGTTCGACGTTGGCGCGCAGGGCGTGATCCTCAACAACTCGCGTGGCGATACCCAGACCCAGATCGGCGGTTGGGTGCAGGGCAACCCGTGGCTGGCCACCGGCACCGCGCGCGTCATCCTCAATGAAATCAACAGCAGCAGTCCCAGCCAGCTCAACGGCTACATCGAAGTGGCCGGCGCCCGCGCGCAGGTGATCATCGCCAATCCGGCCGGCATCCAGATCGACGGCGCCGGCTTCCTCAACGCCAGCCGCGTCACCCTGACCACTGGCACGCCCATCGTCAGCAACGGTGCGCTGGAAGGCTACCGGGTGGCCGGGGGCGCCATCCGCATTGCCGGTGCCGGCCTGGATGCCAGCCGCACCGACTACACCGACATCATCACCCGCTCGCTGCAGGTCAACGCCGGCATCTGGGCCAACCAGCTGCAGGCCAGCCTGGGCAACAACGTGGTCAGCGCGGACAACACCGCCGTGACCCCGCAGGCCGCAGGCAGCGGTGCCCCGGCGTTCGCCCTGGACGTGGGCGCGCTGGGTGGCATGTATGCCAACCGGATCTGGCTGGTCGGCAACGAGCAGGGCGTGGGCATGCGCAACGCCGGCAAGATCGGTGCGCAGGCCGGCGAACTGGTGGTCACCGCCGAAGGACGGCTGGAAAACACCGGCGCGCTGCACGCCCAGCAGGACACCCGCATCAAAGCCGCAGGCGGCGTGGCCAACGCCGGCACGCTCAGCGCCGAGCGCGAGCTGCGCGTGGACACCCCTGCCGACATCGACAACAGCGGCGGCACGCTCAACGCACGCCGGCTCGAACTCAACGCCGACGCGCTGCGCAACCGCGCCGGCAGCATCGAACAGGTGGGCGCGCAGGCGCTGCAGTTGAAGGGGGCCGACGTCCGCAACCTGCAGGGGCAGATCGGCACCGTTGCCACCACCACGCCAGGCGAAGGCACCGGCAACACCGGCGGCACCGCTCCGGGCAGCGGCAGCACTCCCGGCACCGGCACGGGCATCCCGACGCCCGGCACCGGCACAGGCACCGGCACCACCCCGCCGCCCGCCACGACGGTTCCCCTGGCGGCCGGCGTGCTCAACATCGCGCGCACGCTGGACAACGACGGCGGCGCCATCGACGCCACCGGCGTGCTGCAGCTCGACGCGCGCAGCAGCCTGGACAACAGCGGCGGCACGCTCGGTGTAGACACCCTGAAGGTGCAGGGCCAGGCCCTGCGCAACGTCGGCGGCACCCTGGAAGTGCAGGGCGCCACCACCGCCCGGGTAGCCACGCTGGACAACAGTGACGGGCACATGACCCTGGCCCAGGGCGCGGAGCTGCACACGCAGACACTGCTCAACCGGGGCGGCAGCCTGGCGCACGGCGGCAGCGCCGCCAGCGCCTGGACGATCGGCATGCTCGACAACCGCGATGGCAGCATCGCCAGCAACGCGGCCAGCTTCGGCCTGGGCATCGGCACCCTGGTCAACACGCGGGGCAGCATCAGCCACGCCGGCAGCGACGGCCTGCGCCTGCGCGCCGATCGCCTGGATGGCGTGGGCGGTACCCTCGCCACCGCAGGCGACCTGCTCCTGCAGCTGGGCACCGCCGACCACCGCAATGCGCAGCTGATCGCCAACCAGGTCAGCCTGACCGCCGCGTCCTTCGACAACCGCGGCGGCCGCGTGCTCGCCACCGGGCAGCAGGCCAGCAGCCTGAACGTACAGGGCACCCTGGACAACGGCGACGGCGGCACCGTGGCCAGCAACGGCGACCTGCAGATCAGCGCAGCGCAACTGGGCAACGCCGGCGGCACCGTGCAGCAGGCCGGCAGCGGCAGCCTGCGCATCGATGCGGCTACCCTTCAGGGCCAGGGCGGCAGCGTGCTCAGCAACGGCAGCCTGCTGCTGCAGGGCGGCACCACGAATCTGCGCGACGGCACCACCGCCGCCCAGCGCATCGACATCCATACCAACGATCTGGTCACCGCCGGCGGCTCGCTCACCTCGGCTGGCCCCGATGCGCTGAACCTGCAGGTGAGCCGCACCCTGGACAACACCGGCGGCCTGCTCGGCAGCAACGGTGCACTGGCCATCCAGGCCACCACCCTCATCAACAACGGCGGCAAGCTGGTCGCCGCCGGCACCGGGGCAAGCACGCTGCGCGCCAGCGGCCTGCTGCAGAATCAGGGTGGCACGCTGTCCAGCAATGGCGACCTGCGCATCGACGCCGACGGCCTGCTCAACGCCGGCGGCAGCATCGATCACGCCGGCAACGGCACCCTGCAGATCACCGCCAACGCCGTGCAGGGCAGCGCGGGCAGCATCGCCAGCAACGGCCTGCTGCAGCTGCAGGCGCAAGCGCTGGATGTCCGCAAGGGCAGCACCCGCGCACGCCAGGTGGACATCCGCGCCGGGTCGCTGGACAACAGCAACGGCACGCTGCTGTCGCTGGGCGAGCAGGCCCTGCAGCTGAGCGTCAGCGGCGCCCTGCTCAACGATGGCGGCACCCTCAGTGCCAACGGTGCACAGCAGATCGAGGCGGGCTCGCTGAGCAACCGCAGCGGCGCGCTCACCTCGGCCGGCACCGCCGACAGCCGCATCGTGGTGGCGGGCACCCTGGACAACCACGCCGGCAGCGTGGCCAGCAATGCCGCAGCGCTGCGGCTGCAGACCGGCACGCTGGTCAACGCCGACGGCGCCATCAGCCACGCTGGTACGGGGGGGCTGTCGATCAGCACTGGCCGCCTGGATGGACAGGACGGGCACATCGGTACCGCCGGCGTGGTAACCCTCAGCGCCGGTGCGGTGGACCATCGCGGCGCCTCGCTGGCCGCCGCCCAGCTCGACCTCACCGCGCAGTCGCTGGACAACCGGGGCGGCAGCATCGTCGCCACCGGCACCGCCGCCAACACGGTGCAGGTGGCCGACACGCTGGACAACGGAGACGGCGGCAGCCTGGCCAGCAACGGCGACCTGTCGATCAGCGCCCAGACCCTGGTCAACGCCGGCGGTTCCATCCAGCAGGCCGGCAGCGGCACACTCGCCATTGAGGTGGCTCGCCTGGATGGTACGGCCGGCAGCCTGCTCAGCAACGGCACCCTGCAGCTTCGCGGCGATACTCTGGACCTGGGCAGGGGCACCACCTCGGCGCAGCAGATCCAGATCGACAGCGAGCGCCTGGTCACCGCCGGTGGTCAGCTCAGCGCGCTTGGCACCGGCGTGCTGCAGGTGCAGGCCCGCACCCTGCTGGACAACAGCGGCGGCACCTTCGGCAGCAACGGCGCGGTCAACATCGCGGCCGGTACCTTCACCAACGACCACGGCAAGTTGATCGCGGCCGGTGAAGCGGCCTCGCAGATCCGCGTGGCCAACCTGCTCGATAACAGCGGCGGCGCCATCTCCGGCAACGGCAGCCTCCACATCGACACCGCCACCCTGCGTAACGCGGGCGGAAGCGTGGTCGCCAGCGACGCGCTGCAGCTGCAGGGCGAGGAACTGGACCTGCGCGATGGCGCGGTCGGCGCCACCCAGGTCACGGTGCACGCCGGCAGCCTGGACAACAGCGGTGGCTCGCTCAATGCCACCGGCACGGCCGACATGCTGCTGCAGGTACGCGACCGCCTCGGCAACGACGACGGCACCATTGCGTCCAACGGTGCCCAGCGCATCGAGGCCGGCACGCTGTCCAACCGCGACGGCACGTTGAGCTCGGCCGGTACGGCTAACAGCCAGATCACCGTCAGCAGCGAACTGGACAACAGCCAGGGCCTGATCGCCAGCAACGCTGGCGCGCTGGCAGTAAGCGCCGGCAGCCTGCGCAATGAGCAAGGCACGCTCAACCACGCCGGCACCGGGGGTCTCACGGTGGACACCGGCACGCTGGACGGCCGCGACGGCGCCATCGTCACCGCAGGCGACCTGGCCCTGTCGGCCACCACCGTGGATCATCGCGGTGCCACGCTGCAGGCGGCGCAGATCGCGCTGGACGCGCGCTCTTTCGACAATCGCGGCGGCAAGCTGGTGGCCACCGGCACCGGGGCCAACCGCCTCACCGTGCAGGACACGCTGGACAATGGCGGGCAGGGCCTGATCGCCAGCAACGGCGACCTGGCCATCAACGCGGCCACCTTCGGCAATGCCGGCGGCACCGTGCAGCAGGCCGGCAGCGGCCTGCTCGACATCACGGCGGTCCGCGTCCTCGGTGCCGATGGCACGCTGGTGAGCAATGGCAGCCTGACCGTGCAGGCCGACGACATCGACCTGCGTGACGGCACCACCTCCGCGCAGCGCATCCGCATCGACGGCGGCACCGTGACCACCGCCGGTGGCACGCTCACCGCCACAAGCACCGATGCCCTTGTGCTGCACGCGCGCGGCCAGCTCGACAACAGCGGCGGCACCGTTGCCGGCAACGGCACGCTGGACCTTCGCGCCGGTGCGCTGCTCAACAACGCCGGTACGGTGCAGGCCGCCGGTACCGGTGCCAGCCAGCTGCAGATCGACCAGGCGCTGCACAACCGCAGCGGCAAGATCCTCACCAGTGGCGATCTCGCCATTACCGCGTCCAGCCTCGACAACCAAGGCGGCACCCTGCATAGCGCAGCCGACCTTCGCGTGGGCGTGGACGGGCTGCTGGACAACAGCAACGCCGGCCTGGTCGCCAGTGCGGGCGACGCCGACATCAGCGCCGGAACCCTGGACAACCGCAGCGGCGCCATCGAGCAGGCAGGCGACGGCCAGCTGCAGATCAACGTGCAGACCCTGCAGGGCGCGGCTGGCCGCATCGTCAGCAATGGCGCGCTGAACCTTGAAGGCGAGACCCTGGACATCAGCGGCGGTACCACCGCCGCGCGCGACATCAAGGTCATTGCCGGCAGCCTGCAGAATGCAGGCGGTACCCTCAGCGCCACCGGCGAACAGGCCATGGTCCTGCAGGTACGCGATGCGCTCGGCAACAATGGCGGCACAATCGCCGCCAATGGCGCGCAGCAGATCAGCGCCGGCGCGCTCTCAAACGTTGGCGGCACGCTCAGCTCGGCCGGCAGCGCCGACACCCGCATCGACGTCACCGGTCAGTTCGACAACAGCCGCGGCACCGTGGCCAGCAATGCCAACGCCCTGCAGGTAAACGCAGGCAGCCTGATCAATGAGGCAGGCCGCATCGCCCACGCAGGCGACGGTGGCCTCACCCTGCACACCGGCAGCCTGCTCGGCCAGCAGGGCAGCATCGCCACCACCGGGGCACTGACCCTGCGTGCGGGGGAAGTCGATCATCGCAACGCCACCCTCAGCGCCAACCAGCTGGACATCGTGGCCACCGGCTTCGACAACCGCGGCGGCACCGTGGTGTCCGGTGGCACGGGCCCCAGCACCGTGTCGGTGCAGGGCAGCCTGGACAACGGCAACAACGGCACCCTGGCCAGCAATGGCGACCTGCAGATCACCGCAGCGACCTTTGGCAATGCCGGCGGTACCGTGCGGCACGCCGGCAGCGGCACGCTTGCGATCAACGCGCACACGCTCAATGGCCAGGGCGGCAAGCTGCTCAGCAATGGCACCCTGCAGTTGCTGGGCGAAAGCACCGACCTGCGCAACGGCACCACCGCCGCGCAGCGCATCCGCATCCAGACCGGTGACCTGATCACGGCGGGCGGCACGCTCACCGCCGCCGGTACCGAGGCCCTGGCGCTGGACGTGCGCGGCCGCCTCGACAACACTGCCGGTACGCTGGCCACCAATGGCACCCTGGACCTGCGCGCCGCGCAGCTGTTCAACAACCAGGGCACCGTGCAGGCGGCCGGCACCGGCGGCCACCAGCTCACCCTCGGCGGGGCGCTCGAAAACCGGGGTGGCCGCATCCTCACCGGCGGTGCCACCACGGTCACCGCTGGCAGCGTCGACAACCGCGGCGGCATCCTGCACACCGACGGCAGTGCACCGCTCACCCTCACCGTGGACGGCCTGCTCGACAACAGCGCGCAGGGCACGATCAATGCCGGCGGCAGCGCCGACATCCGCGCGCAGTCGCTCAACAACACCGCCGGCATCCTCGCCGCCGGCGCGGTGCTGCAGCTCGATACGGCTACCCGGCTGGCCAACGCCGGCGGGCTGATCCAGGCCGGTACCGACCTGCACCTGGGCGCGGCCGGCATCGACAACCAAGCCGGCCGGATCATTGCCGGTACGCTGGAGCTGGACACCCGCGGGCAGGCGCTGGACAACCGGGGCGGCACCATCGCCAGCCTCACCGGTGGCGGCGTGCTGCGCACCGGCCTGCTCGACAACACGGGCGGCCTGCTGCAGACCGCCGGCAACCTGCGCATCGACACCGCCGGGCAGGCACTGATCAACGCCAACGCAAACGGCAATGGCATCAACAGCAGCGGCACGCTGGACATCACCAGCGGTGCGTTCGACAACCGCGCCGGTGCGGTGTTCGGCCAGGGCGCCATCACGCTCAACGCCAGCAGCGTGGATAATGCCGGTGGCTCGCTCCAGGGGGCGGGTGACCTCACCCTCCGCGTGCAGGCGCTGAACAATGCCGGCGGCGCCATCAGCGTCGGCGGCAACGCCGATATCGCGTTGCCAGGCGCGCTCGACAACCGCAGCGGGCTGGTCGCCGCCGCCGGCACCTTGACCGTGCAGGCCGCCAGCGTCGACAACCGCAACACGCTCAGCGCGCCCAATGGCCCGGCGCTGGGATTGCAGGGCAAGCAGCTGCAGCTGACCAGCGGCAGCCTGGTCAACCAGCAGGGCCAGGTCCTGGCCGACAACCTGACGCTGCAGCTCGGCGGGCTGTTGGACAACACCGGCGGGCAGGTGTCCGCGTCGGAGACCTCCGACATCAGTGCAGACAGCATCGCCAACGGGGGTGGCACCCTGGTGGCCGGTACCCACCAGATCATCCGCACCCGCGAGATCACCGGCGACGGCAGGGTGCTCTCGCAGGGCGACATGACCCTGGAGCTGCGCCAGAGCTACACCAACACCAGCGAGCTGGCCGCCAACGGCACGCTCACCCTGGCCATCCAGGGCAACCTGGACAACCTGGGCAAGCTGCAGGGTGCCAACGTCAACATCAGCGCCGGCAACGTCTACAACGCAGCTACCGGTGAGATCAGTTCTGTCGGCCTCACCCGGCTGGTCGCCGCCGGCGAACTGGTCAACCGCGGCCTGCTGGATGGGCGTACCACCCATGTCGACGCCGGGACGCTGGTCAACATCGGCACCGGCCGCATCTATGGCGATCACATCGCCATCAACGCCGGAACGCTCAACAACCAGGCGGAAAACGTGGGCGGCGTGCAGCGATCGGCGACCATTGCCGCACGCCAGCGCCTGGACCTGGGCGTGGGCGTGCTGAGCAACACCGGCCAGAGCCTGGTCTTCAGCGATGGCGACGCCGCCATCGGCGGTGGCCTGAACGGACTGAACGCGGTGGGCACTGCCCAGCGCATCGACAACCTCAGCTCCACCATCGAAATCGCCGGCAACCTGGACATCAACGCGCTAGCGGTGAACAACATCCGCGAGAACGTGGTGGTGCAGCAGCAGACCACCCGGCATGCCCCCGTTACCCTGAACCAGCCGGGGTGGTTCAAGAACGGCAACAACACCGGCAGCCTGCGCAACACCTCCAACTTCCAGCCCTACGAGGTGTATTACCTAAACCCGGCTGACATCCTGGAGGACTCGGCCTACATCACGCCGGACGGTCAGCAGATCCGCAGGGCGGTGGTCAAGATGACCCCCAATACCAGTGCGTACTACTTCGCGCGCGGCGGGCTGTACGGCGCGCGCGGCGAACGCGCGCGTCTGGACGTGCAGGGCGGCACGATGGTGATCTACTACGTGCTCCGCGCGGACAACCGCAATAATCCCGACCAGCTCGGGGCCGGCGCTGAAGACCCCTTCCGCGACCTGTCGACGTCGCAGCCGGGCAGCCCAGCGTTCCATTATGAATCGGACAACCTGACCTACAGCAACGCCTACGGTACCTGCACCACCACGTGCGTGCAGCTGATCACTTATCCGGACTACGACAATCCGGACGCGATGCTGATCAACATGCAGCGCCATCCGGAAAACACCAGCGGCAATGAAGAGCGCCGCGTGGCCACGCGCACCACGGTGGAAGACGTGGTGGTGTCGGCCGGTTCTGATGCGGTGATCAATGCGGGCGGCAACATGCGCATCACCACCGATGCACTACGCAACGAGTACGCCAGCATTGCCGCCGGTGGCGACTTCGCCACCTTCGGCATTACCCAGGACGCGTCGGTCACCAACATTGCCAAGACGCTGTACCGGACCCATTCCTTCTTCAATGAGTCCTATACGTACAACAAGTCGAAGACCACATGGAGCGCCGCACCGATCTCCGAACAGACCGGTGTCTTGGGCTCGGGCATCGTCGCCGGTGGCAAGCTCACCATCGACGTAGGCAACCTGCGCAATGAAAACACCGGCCGCGACGCACCCAACGTGCGCGACGGTGACAGCATGGCCAATCTCAATACCGGCGGGCCCGGTGCGGGTTCGGTAGGCCCCGGTGCCGGCGCGGTACAGGGACCGGGACAGAGTGCCGGGCAGGGCGCGGGACAGGTCTCCGCGCAGGGCCCGAATGCCGCCGCCGCAGCGCAGGGCCAGAACGGCACCGCCGTGCAGGGCCCGGGCAATGCCCACGCGCAGTTGGCCGACACCGCCACCGCGCAGGGACCAGGCCAGGTCGGCTCGGCAGGGCCGGGCGGCAGCGGCGTGCAGGACATCAGTGCCGTCCAGGCCGGACAGGCCACCGCCACCGGCCCGACGGCCGCGCAGGGCGGCAACCATGCCGGCAGTGGCGCCAACGCTGCACTCGACCGCAAGCAGGCCGTGGCCGCCGCCGGCAACGATCCGCACCTGGTGGTGACCACCGCACCGAACGCCAGCGCCCCCAGCGCCAGCCTGTTCAACGTGGACGCCAACCGCGGCACCTACTTGGTCGAAACCGATCCGAAATTCGCCAACTATCGCAGCTGGCTCAGTTCCGATTACCTGCTGCAGCGCGCCGGCTACGAGCCGTCGCAGACCCAGAAGCGCCTGGGCGACGGTTTCTACGAGCAGAAGCTGGTGCGCGAACAGATCGGTGAACTCACCGGCCGCCGCTTCCTCGATGGCTACGCCAGCGATGAAGACCAGTACCGCGCGCTGCTGGAAGCCGGCGCCACCGTGGCCGGCGAATGGGGCCTGCGTCCGGGCGTGGCCCTGACCGCCGAGCAGATGGCACAGCTCACCAGCGACATCGTGTGGCTGGTGGAGCAGGACGTGACCCTGGCCGATGGCTCGGTCACCCGCGCGCTGGTGCCCCAGGTCTACCTGCGCGTGATGCCGGGTGACCTCGACCACAACGGGGCACTGCTGGCCGGTGCCGACGTGGACATCAAGCTGCGTGGCGACCTGGTCAGCAACGGCTCCATCGCCGGGCGCCAGCTGGTCAGCATCGACGCCGGCAACATCCGCAACATCGGTGGCGGGCAGATCAGTGGCCAGCAGGTGGGCCTGAAGGCCAGCGGCAACATCGACATCATCGGCAGCACCGTCACCGCCACCGACGTACTGGCGCTCAAGGCTGGCGGTGACATCACCGTGGCCTCCACCACCCGCGAATGGCAGGACAACGGCGACCTGCTGACCCAGCGCACCACCACCCTGGATCGCGTGGCTGGCCTGTACGTGACCAACACCGACGGTGCCGGCGTGCTGAGCGTCAACGCCGGCGGCAACGTGGAACTGCGCGCCGCCCAGCTGGCCAACGCCGGTGCCGACGGCCTCACCGCCATCGTGGCCGGGGGTGACATCAACCTGACCTCGGTCGCCGAGCAACGGAGCGTGTCGCTCACTCACGACGCCCGCAACTTCAGCAACCAGAGCCAGCTCACCCACACCGGCACCACCATCACCGGCGCCGGCGACGTGGTGTTGAACGCGGGCCGTGACCTGAACCTGGCGGCCGCCAATGTCTCGGCCGCCAATGCCTTGGTCGCCCAGGCCGGCCGTGACATCAACAGCGTCGCCGTGGTCGACACCCAGACCTTCGAGAGCGGGGCAAAGAGCCGGAACCACTCGCGCGAGGTGACTGCCGCCAGCGGTTGGGTGCTGGGCAACCAGCTCAGCGGCGGCGAAGGCGTTGCCCTGCAGGCCGGGCGCGACCTCACGCTGCAGTCCACCACCGTGGACAGCAGCGACGGTGGCGTGGTGCTTTCGGCCGGCCGCAACGTCGCCCTGACCACCGCCCAGGAAACCCACGACCTGGTGGTGGATGAAACCACCCGCAAGAAGAAGACGCTTTCCAGCACCACCACCACCACCCACGAGCAGAGCGCGGCCAGCTACGCGGTCGGCTCCAGCGTCGGCGGCAAGTCGGTGGACATCATCGCGGGCAACGACGTCTCCATCACCGGCTCCACCGTGCTGGCCGACAACGACCTGCGCATTGCGGCGGTGAACAACATCACCATCGAATCCGCGCAGGACACCCTGAGCGAAGCCAGCAGCTTCAGCCAGAAGAAGTCGGGCATTACCGGTGGCTTCGCCAATGGCGTGGCCTCGGTGGGGTACAGCAGCGCCAGGTCCAACAACGAGAGTGCCAGCCAGTCCACCACCCAGGTGGGGTCGGCAGTGGGCTCGATGGACGGCAACGTGCAGCTCAACGCAGGCAACCAGCTCACCATCGCCGCCTCCGACGTGGCCGCCGGGCAGGACCTGACCTTGATCGGCAAGGACATCAACCTGGTGGCGCGCCAGGATACGCTGGACACCCAGAACAGCCAGTCCAGCAAGTCCAGCGGCTTCTCGATGGGCGTCACCTACGACCCCACCAAGGCCTACCGCAGTGCCCGCGATTCCACCACCGACGGCATGGCCGACAGTGGTTCGATCATGGGCGACATCACCCGCAATGCCGAAGGCACCGCCTCCGGCGTGCGGGCGGCCACCACCTCGGTGGTGGTCACCGGCGGGAGCCAGCGCTCCAGCGGCAACCAGACCCACTCCACCAGCGACGCCCGCGTGGCCCAGCTGAGTGCGGGCGGCGACATGACCCTGATCGCCAATGGCGGATCGATCACCAGCCAGGGCGCGCAGCTCTCGGCAGAAGGCGACGCGCTGTTGCTGGCCACCAAGGACATCGTGTTCGACGTGGCCCACAACACCGAATCCAGCACCAGCCAGAGTGCCGGCAAGGGCTGGGGCTTCGCCAACAACACCAGCGGCCTGCCGTTCGGCACCAACAACTCGCGCAGCGACGGCACCGGCCAGAGCGACACCATCACCGGCACCCAGCTGTCGGTGGGAGGTGGCGTGCGCATGGCCACTACCGAAGGCGACATCACCCTGACCGCGGCCAACATCGCCGCCGAGAAGGACGTCACCATTCGCGCCGCCGGCAACCTCACCGTGCAGAGCGGCCAAGACACGGTGAGCAACGCCAACACTGCCGACAGCAAGGCCATCGGCACTGTGCAGATCTCCGACACCGAGAAGTTCGCCGGCTGGCACCGCCAGCAGCACGAGGACGACAGCGGCATGGTCTCGCAGGTCGCCAGCACCATCGGCAGCCTGGGCGGCAACGTCAACCTGGGTGCAGGCGGCAAGTACACCCAGATCGCCAGCAACGTGGTGGCCGCGCAGGACGTGAACATCACTGCCGCCGAGATCGAGCTGCTCACCGCAGATGAGAGCGGCCATAACTCGCAGAGCGACAAGGACCTGAAGATCGGCGTGTTCGCGCGGATCAAGTCGCCCTTCATCGACCTGATCAACAACGTGGATTCGGCGCGCCAGTCGGACGGGCGCCTGCAGGCCATGCAGGGCATGGCGGCCGGTGCCAATGCCTACCAGGCGGCCAGCGCAATCTCGGCGGCCGCCGGCGGCGCTGGCAGCGGCTCGCTGTTCAGTGCCGAAGCGGGCATCGGCTTCAAGTCCTCCAGCAGCAGTGCCGAGGGCAGCAGCACCGTTTCGCGTGGCTCCACCATCCAGGGCGGCGGCAACGTCAACCTGACCAGCACCAGCGGCGACATCCACGTGGTGCAGGGCAACCTCAGCGCCGGCAACACGCTGGCGCTGGATTCGGCCGGCGATATCCTGCTCGAAGCAGGCAAGGCGCACCTGCAGGACAAGAGCAGGAGCAACAACGCAGGTGCCGAAGTAGGCGTGGGCGTATCGGTCGGCGCGCAGACCGGCGTGTACGTGTACGCCGAAGCCAGCGTGGGCAGCAGCAAGTCCAACGCCGACAGCAGCACCTGGCAGAACACCACCCTGACCGGCCAGAACATCTCGCTCAAGGCCGAGGGTGACACCACCCTGCGCGGCGCCACGGCAACCGCCGACCGGATCGACGTCAAGACCGGCGGCACGCTCACCATTGAATCGCTGCAGGACGTTGCCGAAAGCATGTCCAAGGACAGCCAGGTGGGCGGGCGCGTGCAGGTGTCGGTCGGCACCGCGTGGGATGCCAGCGGCTATGCCAGTGCGGGCAAAGCCAACGGCAGCTACAAGGGCGTTGGCCAGCAATCCGGGCTGTTCGCGGGCGATGGCGGCTACCACGTAGACGCCGGACACGTGAACCTGGTGGGCGGCGCCATTGCCAGCACCAATGGGGCCAACAGTGAGCTGACCGCCGAGAGTTTCACCTTCACCGATCTCAAGAATGAGATGGACTACCGGACGAGCTCGGCAAGCATCAGTGGTGGGTACGGTGGCAAGCTCGGCGAGGGGGGCGCAAGCCAGAACGCGCCCGGCCAGTTCAAGGAAATTGGCAGCAACGTAGAAAGCCAACTGGTTGGCAGCCCGGGAGGCCCCAACTTCGGCGGTGGAATGCCGATAATCAGCAGTGGCAGCGACAGCTCCACCACCTACGCCACCCTGACCGAAGGCAACATCACCATCGGAGGCAAGAAGGTCACCCCTGCCGAGCTGGGCGTGAACACCGATGCGAGCAAGGCGCATGAGGCAATCAGCAATCTGCCGGACCTGCAGAAGTTGATGCAGGAACAGCAGGCGATGTCGTCGGCCGCGGGTACGGTGATGGTTACCAGTAAGCAGATTGCGGGCGACGTCCTTACCTACAAGAGCAAGCAGGCGGCAGTCGCGTACCTCTCGGATTTGGAGAAAAGCGATCCGGAAGCCCACGCCCGCTATTTGGGGTTGGATAATGCCGGCAAGGAGGCATTCCTGTCTAAGCATAGCGCCGACTACATCGACGCCCAGAAGTGGGGCATTGGAGGGGACTACAGCCGGGCTTTGGAGGCAGTGACAACCGCCATCGTCGGTAGCGTGGCCGGGCAGGGCAGCGGACAGGTGGCAGCTAATGTGCTGGCACCTTACGCAGCCGAGTTCATTGGCAGCAGGTTTGACCCCAACCACGGGAAAGATCCGAACGCCACGATGCAGTTGATCTCGCATGCGTTGCTGGGAGCTCTGCTTGCTGAGGCTAATGCTGGATCAGCGGGCAACGGTGCCGTGGCGGCGGTCGGTGGTGAGTTGGCCGCAAAGTATCTCGCCCACGCTCTCTACGATACAGAGCCCGGGGCGCTTGATGAGCAGCAGAAGCAGACTGTCTTGGCGCTCTCACAAGCAGTCGGAGCGCTGGCCGGCGGCCTAGGTGACGGTGGACTGGCAGAAGCCTCGCTCGGCGCGATGCTTGCCGAGAACTCAGTGAAGAATAATATTCTTGGCCCGAAGGACAGGGATCGCTTGCGCGATCTTCGGGAGAGGCGTGCCCAAGGCGAAAATCTGAACCAGCAGGAGTGGACGGAGCTCGTCCTTCTTGATGCCGGTGATCAGATGAGCGCAGGACTGCTTCGTAAGATTCAAGCTGGTGTAGAGCTGACGCCTGTTGAGCAGGCAAACTGGGATATCTACTACAGCACCTACGTATCCCAGAACGGAGGAGGCTTGACGCCCGGCGGTCAGGTGACCGGACAGCTATCTGGAACGGGTCCGGACACCGTAATCGGCTTCCCCTACGCAGGACTCAGCGTAGACAAGCATGCATATTCGGATACAAACCTGACCTGGTTTGAAAGGTACATATACAGAGAGAAGACCAGCAACGAGAGCACCTACATGGAAGGACTGCTCAGGTCAGGCTTGGAAAGCTTCCGGTCAGAAGACTACCTTCCGACCAACATGGCTTGGCGCAGCTTCTTTGCGGTCCAGGATGCTCAGATAAACAGTGCGCTCGCGAGCGCCGCTTACCTTGCTGCAAGTGCGTCCGACATGAGTGAAGAGCGTCGTCGGTCACTCACTTTGACAGTAGGGGGACTGGCGAATCTACTGGGGAACGCCGCGACGGTGAAATCTGGAGTTGCCCCTGTAACGGGGTCACTTGGCATTCGAAAGCCGCCGGCGGCCACCCCCTCTGAGCTGGAGGTGCCTCAAACAAATGCTCTTAGCCTTCCGCCTCAGAACGGTGGCGGTCTGTCGGACCGAATTGTCGTTCCAACTGTCACTGCCACGACCACCATTGGAGGAAGAACCTTCGTAGACTACAATCAGACTGCGAGAGAATTTGACCAAGGAAATGCCGGCATACCAACGCTGATAGCGGATCGCGTCGCTGCTCGATCAGAGAGGTCAGGCAAGGTGTTGCCCAATGGCAACATGGCGACGGCTCATGCAGAGATCGCTGTTATCCAGAAGGTGCATGATGCTGGGCTTGCGGTCGGTGCGGACATGAGCATCTCTGTCTCTGGAAAAGACGTCTGCGGATTCTGTAAGGGCGACATCGCTGCGGCGGCCCAGGCTGCTGGCTTGAATTCCCTTAGTGTCAGAGCGGTTGACAACAAGACCGGTCTACCAAAGACCTACTATTGGACCCAGGGTATGCGCTCAATTAGAGAGAAGAAATCGTGAAACTAGCCGGATTCTACGTAAGTTCGGATAGTGCGCGCACGCAGCTGCCAGTTCGGAATGATCCTTCCAATGAAGAGATTGACGCTGCGCTGCAGCTATTTTCGGCAATGAGCGGAATTGTTAGCCTGAGTGAAGATCCCGTCCCTGAGGTCGGAGTCTATGAACTGGCACTATATGCAGACAGCGGAAACTTCATGCTTATGCTTAGTCGCTACACCGACGACGGAGATCACGAGGTAGATACCATCACAAATCCCACTGCGGGCGAAGGGGAGATTGAAATCCTTGGGGACCTGTATCAGCGATGCATGACGACACGTGACATCGAGCCGGTAAGAAGGTGCTTTCATGAATTCGCCTCTACTGGAAACGTCCAATCGGCGTCGCTGAAATTTCACGAGGGTGCCGGCTCCCCATAACTCCGGCTACTTGATCGGTCAAGGTCAGGCCAACGAATGCCGTGGTCAGCATGGGTGAACTTGCGGCGCTGCGAAGTGCACTGCAAGCTCGTCGATTGGCAAGCGCCGTTTCCAGCGTACGCACCTCGGCGGCCGGGCGCTGCCGGTCGTAGCTCCACCAGTCACCGGTCGCGACCACGGCAAACACGGCCGCCGCGACGGCCCAACCGCGCAGACCGGCCGCACGTGTTGGTCGCGGCGTGGCGTTCGCTCGAGATGAGCCAAATCGGACAAGATCGGAGACCGCTAATAATGTCAGTGCATGGATGGGAGAGCAGAGGGAAGACGGTCCGAGGTTTGATTGAGGAGCTTCGCACTTTCGAGAACCAAGACTTGAAGGTTGAGATTGCGTTTGGGCCAGGCGAAGAGAGCTTTCCGATCAGTCTCGTCGGCAATGACGGAGGAAAGTGCATTCTCTTTTGCCTCGCTGGGGGTTCTAAGCCGAGTGCGTGATGGTGATCGAACGGAGCGGCAGGAAGATTGGCTGCCGCTTCGGCAAAATCGAAAAAGCTCTTCCAGTGAGACCTTACCTGTCCAACTGCCTGGCTACGGTATAGCCGACAAAGTGTAGCCTTGCTGAGAGTGCTGAGCCAGGTGTGGAGTAGTGCGTGACGTGAGTATCTTAGTTCCAACGAACTGCAGCCATTGGCGCTGAACTCGGGAGACGATGAAAGCGACCAAGCAGAACATCCTTCGGTTCTCCTGCTTGTGCTTATGGGTTCTCTGTGTGCTGGTTGAGTCTGCGTTCTTGAGGGACGCGGCCTGCAGCAAGGCCTTCTACACCGCGCTAGGGCCAATGGAGTTTTCAAATCGAGAGGATGTGGACGTGCTTAATGCCGTAGCTAGCCTTGCAGTCCGCGCGCATGGTTCCCATGTCGCGTCTCGATTCCTTGGATAGGTTTGGGCGAATGGGTACGGTGGGCTTTCCGTGTGTACCAAGGGGTTGGGGTCCAGTCAGCAGCCCGTTCAGTAATTCCAATACCTCTTGATGACTTTGTGCGGTGCTCAATGCTCGCGACATAGGTAAACAGGTCGACAAGCTTCAATGGCGGTGGAGTGACTTCCCATCAAGGCAAAAGTGCATGACTATTCGCGATGCGTTGGGAAAATCGATAGAGGTCTGCCAGTGAACCAACGTCTTGCGCTTTCGAAGATTCTTGCGGTTGCTCTCAGCGCCGGCATCTGCGGGTCGCTCCTGATCGGCCTACCACTGAGCGTCAATGCAGGGACAGCAATTGAGACGGTCTACTTTTCTTCGATCATAGGCATGGTGGCAGCTATCTTAGCCGTGGTGGTTGGCTTCCCAGCGATTCTCATTGTTGATGCTGTACTACCTCACGCGAAGTTCCGCCATGTCGCGTTGGGCGCGTTCTGTGCGGTGCTCGCTTGGCTCATAGTCGAGGGCGCCTTTGCGCGTGATGCCTGGAACAACATCTGGGCAAGCAGCACCTTCTGGATTGAATGGGCGCCCAGGCGACTTGCAGTGTTTGCGATCATAGGTCTGCTCGCGGGCATCCTTTACTCTTTCATCTGGCCCAGCTTGCTACGAAAGCTGACAGCGGCCAAGGACAGGTAGAAGGGGTGGTCGAGTGACAGTAAGTATTTCGAGACTAGCGTGGCGGGTGGCAAGTTGGTGCCGCGGACGGCACCACCGCTGATCAGGGGATGTTCTGAAGCCTCATGAGACCCTGGCTGTGCAGGCGCCTGCAATCATTGACTGGAGTAAAATTGTGTCTAGATCGTGGTGAATGGATTGCATGAGTCAGGAGCGTGATCATGGCAGGAGCGAAGTACAACCTGATTCACCCTGCGTACTTTTGCCTCTGGGCGCTATGTGCGCTGGTCGAGCTAGTTTCTGCCTATTCCCATTGGAATAGGGGCTTGAGATTGATGCCTCAACTTCTTTTGGGACCTTACGGGGGACTGGGTCCGGCTTGCCGTCGTTGTGTCATTTCTGTCTCTTCCAGTCCTTCTCTGCGTACTCGTCGCTCGTTTGCGCCACTGGAAATGGACTAGGCTCCCGGAGGTCTTCCTGGCGATCGTTGTCGTTACCCTGTTCCTATACAACATGTCTTTCATAAAGTCTTAGTTCCCAACGCCTAATCATCTCCAACCGTCGAGTTCCCGATGATCATTCTTGCCTGCATTACTGACCGTACATGACTGTCTTCGGCGACCCAAACAATTTCGCACTCATCGCCGCGAGCGTCCAATCCTGGAACGAGAAGCCTGGCATGGGGAATGGCATTTTTCACTTCGTTGTAGATGGACGGCTATTCCCACGACGAGCGAGGGTATCAGCGCTCTCGGCAGACATTGGTAGCTTGTCGCCCGGTAATGCTCTTGTGGATCTGCCAGAGAATTCCGATGTGTCAAGTCTTGGTGCGGATGATGCATTCCGCTTTCTGCTGAATGGAATGCTTCCCTACATCCTTATGGATGAAGATGAGATTCCCGATAACTTCCAGACTGACTATACCTACCAAGCCTCGACGAACAATTTGGAGGATGAGAATTGCTTCGCCTTTGCAGTGAAGGTTGGCCATCAGGTTAGGGTGGTCGCAGCGGAAATCGTGCTGGACTCCCTTGCTGGTGGTAATCGCTTGTTGGATGTATCCGAGGCTTGGATCGATGTGAGAGAGCTCGCGGAAATTATTGGTCTTGCGAAAGAGGCCTTCAAGAGTTCAAGCCTTTAGCTGACCTCAGAAACTACGTGATCCGTCCGGGGAGGGGGGTCGCCTCTGGGTTTCCCGGATCGTGGCGCAGCCTCCGGTGTCGACCAGGATCGGATTTGCAGCGAAAGGCGATAGCTCTCGTCTAAAGTTCCGCGCCCACAGGCCGCTCAATGATCAATGTGCCCGAGATCGCGATCGCGCCAATTTTCCATCTTGGAGATTTGTAGTAATGAATGGAACGGTTCTTCCAGCGTGGTTGCATTCAATCGTATTTGCAGTGTTATCGGTCTACATGTTCATGCTTTGGGCTGGATTGAAGCGCGACTCCCTGAGTGAGGCGCAGAAGCGTTTGGTTGAACGCATTGAAGTACTTCGGTCGCCGGGCGCGGCCTTATCTGGGGGCTGCCTGTTTCTGGCTCTCGCAGTCGGCAATGCCGTTTGGGCTTATGGGTACCGGTGGTGACCGTTCCCAGCGATGCGACGCACATGTCTGGATCCTCGACTATGCCAATGCTCTCGCACCGCAAGTTCACATATGGCGGATCCACGATGAAACGGGGCCGAATACAGATAACATCGGCTCTAAGGTCAACTCCTACAAGCTGCCGTGGATACCGGGCGCACCACCCGCCAAGTGCTGGCCGTCCATAATGGATGGAAAGAAAGTTGAGGTTTGTCAATGAGTGCTTGGAACCTGCCTGCCAGAATGCTTGCAGTGCCACTGAGCACTGCAGTGGCCAGTTGCATGTTCTTTGTGATCCCTGTCATGTCCTCGAGCGGAACGTCTGTGCATGGCGCACTGCCTGTGTTGGGTATTTTCCTGATCATAGGTGCCATCATTGGCTTGATCGTGGGATGTCCACTTGTCTTGCTGGTCGACGGCATTTTCCCCAGATGGCGCCCCAGGTACATTGTTTTTGGCGCGGCCGGGGCTTTGGTGGGCTGGCTAGTCCTGGAGGGTGGGTTCGCGCGCGGCGCCTGGGAAGCAATATGGTCCAATCCGAGATTCTGGGTGGACTGGGCACCCAGGCGACTCATTCTCTTCTCGCTCATCGGCGTAATGAGCGGCCTTCTTTACACCGCGTTTGTCCGGTTCATTGATCGCGCAATCCCTCGTGACACCAGGTAGCTCGTAAAATGCGCCCTGCGCAGCCGCTGGCCACGTGGCTGCCCTCCCCGATACAAAACGTGCGCAAGCCGGTGAGCATCGTGTTGCACTACGATTTCTGCCCGCTCGCCACGACTATCCATCCTTCCAGCCAGCCGAATGAAGAGCCTGATCAACATCGTCTACTACGTTGGCTGGATTGCGTGCGCGGCGCTGTTCCATGCGGTGGCCTACAACAGATACACGTCTGGAGCCCTTGGCCTGTTTGACGTCTACGACCTGAACCCGGAGCGTACGCTGCAGGTTGTTCAGGCAGGCGTGGTGGTGCTGTTGATCCAGACAATGGCGATCATCATCAGGATCACCGATTGGAGGAGGGCGCGAATCCTTGAGATTGCACTGGCCCTCCTTGCATGGCTGCCATTCCTCTACAACCTGTCGTTCGTTCGGGGTTGAGAAGGAAGAACGTTCAGGGCCACGGGGAACTCACGGCGTCGTTCATCACCCGCGCAGGCACGTGGACCCGCAATCTGCGCGGGTGGGATTTCGCGATCCAGGACTCGCATCCTCGTCGTGAGGCCAAGACCCGCGCAACCCGCTCTCGAATCAAGCACAATCGGGTGATGCGCCAAGTCCGCCACCCGCTCGTGCTGCTCGCCACCCTCCTGCTCGCCGCGTGCGCCAGCACCGACGTGCGCAGCCCGCTCGCCACGTGGGTGCCTTCGCCAAACCACAACGTGCGCAACCCGGTGATCATCGTGTTGCACCACACCGACCAGGACAACGTGCAGCAGAGTCTGCGCACGCTGCGTACCGCCAACAGCGGTGGCCGCGTCAGCGCGCACTATCTGGTGGGTGCGGATGGGCACATCTATCAGCTGGTCGCCGACAACCGCCGTGCCTGGCATGCCGGCGGCGGGCGCTGGGGCAGCATCAGCGATCTCAACTCGGCCTCGATCGGCATCGAGATCGACAACGACGGCAGCAGCCCGTTCGCGCCGGCCCAGATCGCCGCGCTGATCCGTCTGCTCAACGATGTCTGTACCCGCCTGGACATCCCGCGCCGCCAGATCATCGCCCATGCCGACCTGGCGCCCGCACGCAAGCAGGACCCCAGCCGCTACTTTCCGTGGCAGCAGCTGGCCGAGGCCGGCTTCGGCGTCTGGCCACGGGCCAGCGATGGCCCGGCGCCTCCCGGCTTCGACCCGTGGCTGGCCCTGCAGGCCTTCGGCTACCCGCTTGACGACCGCGCCGCCGCCGCCGGCGCCTTCCACCGCCGTTTCCGTGGCCGCGACGACCTGCCGCCCACCCTCGACGTCGAGGACGCCCGCATCCTGCATTCGCTGCTCCTGCAGCGGTAGAGCGGCCGGTTGGTCCGCTGCTTCAGCAACCCCCTACAATCAATCGCTGATACCGCCCAGAACGAGCATCCATGAAGGCCAAGCGCATCACCGCTGCAATCAAGCACCCTGCCTTGACCCTTCTAGGTCTGTCCCTGCTCACCGCCTGCAGCGTCAGCACTCCCAAGTCCGATGCGCCGCCGTCTGCAAGTCCCGCCACCTACGCAAAGGCGGACTGGAAAGCGCTCCCCGCGGTCAGCGACAGCGACCTGCAGGCCGGCTTCAGTGCCTGGCGCAGCGCCTGCCCGCGGCTGAAGGGTGACGCCACCTGGGCGCCCACCTGCGCGGCGGCTGCCAACATCGCCAACACCCCAACGGCCATCCGCCAGTTCCTGCAGGACTACCTGGAGGTCTATTCGCTCCGTGCCGGCGGCCACCACGCCGATGGCCTGATCACCGGCTACTACGAGCCGGTGTACAGCGGCAGCCTCACCCGCACCGCCAGGACGTCCGTACCGGTCTATGGCGTACCGGCCGACATGGTCAGCGTGCAGCTCGATGAGCTCTACCCCGAGCTCAAGGGCAAGCGCCTGCGCGGCCGCGTGGAAGGGCGCGTGCTTCGTCCCTACGACGACGCAGCAAAGATCTCTGCCAAGGGCGTCAACGCGCCCGTGCTGGCCTGGCTGTCCAACCCGATGGACCTGCAGTTCCTGCAGATCCAGGGCTCGGGCCGCATCCGCCTGGATGACGGCCGCCAGTTGCGCATCGCCTACGCCGACCAGAACGGGCATCCCTACCGCCCGATCGGCCGCTGGCTGGTGGCGCAGGGTGAGCTGAAGAAGGAAGACGTCACCATGGATGCCATCCGCGCCTGGGCCGACGCACACCCGCAGCGCGTGACCGAACTACTGGCCAGCAACCCCAGCTATGTGTTCTTCACCAAGGGGCCGGAAGGCGACGAAGGCCCGCGCGGCTCCTTGAACGTTCCGCTCACCGCCGGCTACAGCGTCGCGGTGGATCGCACGGTGGTGCCGCTGGGCAGCCTGCTGTGGCTGTCCACCACGCGCCCGGACGGCAGCCCGGTGGTGCGCCCGGTGGCCGCGCAGGACACCGGCGGCGCCATTGCCGGCGAAGTACGGGCTGACCTGTACTGGGGCACGGGCGACGCCGCCGGCAAGCTGGCGGGGGACATGAAGCAGAAGGGCAACCTCTGGCTGCTGTGGCCGAAGGGTGCCGCCCTACCCACCATTACGGCCGCTGGCGGCTGAGGACCCACGCATGGCGATCTTCTACGTAGTGGTCGCGGTGATGGTGCTGGAGATCATCCTGGAGCTGACCTGGAATCCGCTTTACTTCGTCACCGGTATCCGCGTGTTCAACGAGCGCATTCCCGCCAACGCCATCATGCGCGAGAGGCTGGTGCTGAACTGCCTGGAACGCGATGTAGCCACCCAGAAGTGGCTGCCGCTGGTATTCCGCGCGCTTCCCGACGGCCGCATGGCCTTCCGCGAGAGCTTCGGCATGAACTTCACCGGACGCTACTACCCGGTGATGCGTGGGCTGGTAGTGGTGGATGCCAAGCGCAACCAGGTTCGCGTGGAAGGCATCTGCAACTGGATGACGCTTGCCATCGGCGGGCTGTGCGTAGCGATGCCCTTGGTAGTCGCGGCCGCCTGGCCGATGCTGATGATGCTGGGGCTGTTCGTCGGCTGCTACCTCTTCCAGCGCCGGCGCTACCACGGCGTGGCTGACGCGCTACGCGAACAGATGCGTGTGGAGCTGCCGGAAGCGATCATGGCGTTGAGGCGCCGCACCCAGTAGAACTACTGCGCCCGGCGCAGTGATTCTGCGCAGGTAGCCGCCGCGCGCGAGGGCTAGCATTCCAGCTTCAAGCCCCCTCGAGTCATATCCATGCACGAAGGACTGCTCAAAAGCTGGAACGCCGGCGCCACGCGCCAGGCCATCATCGCCTTCGTCGCACGGGTTACCCTGGAGGACGGACCCGACTACGTGCCGCCGGCCGCACGGATCGCCGTCTTCGACAACGACGGCTGCCTGTGGTGCGAAAAGCCCATGCCGATCCAGGCTGGCTTCCTGTTGCGCCGCATTGCCGAACAGGCTGAAGCAGACCCGGCGCTACGCGACCGGCAACCCTGGAAAGCCGTTCACGAAAAGGACCAGGCGTGGCTGGGCGATGTCATCACCAAGCATTACGAGGGCGATGACACCACGCTCAAGGAAATGGCGGCCGGCCTGCTTTCGGCCTATGCCGAAGATGACGTGGAGTCGTTCGCCAGCAAGGCCGACCAGTTCCTGCGCAGCGCGGAAAACCCGGTGCTGAAACGCCCCTACCTGAAAACCGCCTACGCGCCCATGCGCGAGCTGCTGCAGTACCTGGAAGCCAATCAATTCACCAACTACATCGTGTCCGGTGGCGGACGCGATTTCATGCGGCCGATCACCCGCGAGCTGTACGGCGTTCCGCCCGAGCGCGTGGTCGGCACCAGCGTCGCGCTGCAGTACCGCGAAGAAGACGGCATCGGCAAGGTGGTCCACACCTCGAAACTGGAGGTGTTCGATGATGGCCCCAACAAAGTGGTACGGATCTGGAGCCGGATTGGCGCGCGCCCGATCTTCGCTGCCGGCAACTCCAATGGCGACATCCAGATGCTGCAGTTCGCCACGCAGGGAAAGGGCGCCTCGCTGGCGTTGCTGGTTACCCACGATGATGACGAGCGGGAAATTGCGTATACCTCGGGCGCCCAGAAGTCGGTGGCGCTGGCGAAGGAGCGCGGGTGGCCGCTGGTCAGTGTCCGGGAGGACTGGGCGAAGGTGTTCGTGGATTAGCGGCGGACCCGATATCATCCCCACCAGAACATCTGGAGATGATGACGAGTGAGAAAGTCCATGGAAGGCGTGATCCGCGCTGTAAGCCGCGTGGTGCTTTTTGTCGGCATGGCCGTGGTGGCCTGCAGCGCCCATGCGCTCAGCGATGAAGAAGCAACCCTGCTGAAGAGTATCCAGACAGCCGCAAAATCGGGCAACGCGAAAGCGGAGTACCAACTGGCCAATCTGTATCTCAGCGGTGCCGGTGTCCGCAAAGATGCGGCGAAGGCCGCCGCCTGGTATCGCAAGGCGGCTGACAAGGGCTACGGTCCTGCCCAATCCGAACTGGGTGCGCTCTACCTGCGTGGAATCGGCGTGCCCAAGGACCAGGCCCAGGCCATCGTCTGGGTGCGAAAGGCGGCGGAGCAGGGCGAAGTGATTGCGCAGTCCGACCTGGGCATGCTGTATCTCAATGGACAGGGCGTGGAACAAGACAACGCCCAAGCGCTGGTCTGGCTGCGCAAGGCGGCCGAGCAGGACTCTGCCGCCGGGCAGCACAACCTTGCCAGCCTGTATCAGCGGGGCGGCGCAGGTCTTGCCAAAAACGATGATGAAGCCAAGCGCTGGTACGGCAAGGCAGCGCTGCAGGACGGATCGCAACTCGGCGTCAGTCAGTCGCGCATGGCGCTCTGCCTGTATCGCGGCGAATACGAGGTGTGGTGCGGCGAGGCCGAAAGTCCGGGAGCCTTCGGCCCCGTGGAAGATCTTGTAGCGGCCGCAGAGGGTGGCGACACCCAGGCGCAGACCAGGCTCGGCGACATCTACGGCAAAGGCATCGGAGTGCAGAAGGACGAGCCCCAGTCGTTCAACTGGTACCGCAAGGCGGCCACCGCCGGATACGCCCCGGCCCAGACCCGGCTGGGCTATCTCTATTCCATCGGGCGCGGTGTACCCAAGGATGAGGAGGCGAGCATCGCCTGGTACTGCGAGGCAGCAGTGCAGGGATACCGCAGGGCCCGCGCCGACCTCGAGATCCTGCGCACCTACGGGTTGTTCGATCCGGACGAGTGCCCACAGCGCCGGGCGCTACGATGACACCTGTAGCGCGACGCCCTGCGTGGCGGCGTGGTGCGCGACCTCAGAGCTGAGGGGGCCCGCCAATGCCGTTACGTCGCTCTGGGATTCCTGCAGCGGACGGAAGGGGAAATAGACCCTCGTTTTGCACTACATTGGTGCAATGACCCCCGCACCGCCGTCTCCGTCCCTCGAAGTCCTTGGCACCCCTGTCGCCTGGGCCGATGCCGAAGGCCGCGTCGCCGGCTGCAACCCGGCCTTTGCGCGCTGGCTGGGGGTAAGCGTGCGGCGCCTGCTGGGCCAGCCACTGGCCTCGCTGGAGGTACAGGGCGAGGCCCTGGCCCACTTCCTGGCGCGCGGCGAGCGCGACACCCTGCGCCTGAACCGGCTGGCCTTGGCCCTTCCCGGGGAGGCCCCGCGCTTCGCCGAGGGCTGGCTGAGCCGGCATGAGGAAGACGGCTGGCTGCTGGAAGCGCACCCGGTGGATGAGTTCCCCGGGCTGGACCCGACCCAGGCGCTGCCGAGCGCACTCAGTGCCGCACTCAAAGGCCTGGCCCACGAGCTGCGCAACCCGCTGGCCGGCCTCAAGGGCGCGGCCCAGCTGCTGGCCCGTCGCAGCGCCCAGCGCGACCCGGAAGAGCGCGAGCTGATCGAGCTGATCGGCTCGGAGATCGAACGGCTGAACGGGCTGCTGGAACAGTTGTTGTCGCCGGCTCCGGCCGCGCCGCATGCGCCCCTCAACATCCACGCCTCTCTGGAGCGCGTGCTGCGCTTGGCCGAGAGCGAAGGCGGCTGGGCGGTGCGCCTGCAGCGCGATTACGACCCCAGCATTCCCGAATTCGACGGCGACGCCGACCGTCTCACCCAAGCGATATGGAACCTGGTGCGCAATGCGATCCAGGCCGGGGCGGGTACCGTCACCCTGCGCACCCGGGTGGAACATGGCGTGCGCATCGGCGACCAGCTGCAGCCGATGGCGCTGCGCCTGGAGATCGCCGATGACGGCCGTGGCGTGCCCGAAACGCTGGCCGAGCACCTGTTCCTGCCGCTGGTCAGCGGCCGCGCCGAAGGCACCGGGCTGGGCCTGGCGCTGGCCCAGCAGGTGGCACGGGAACACCGCGGCACGCTGACCTACCGCTCGCGCCCGGGGCATACCGTATTCACCGTGCATCTGCCGATCGGGCAGGGCACCCCCGCTGCCGAGGAGACCGCGCATGGCGGATGACAGCCAGGCCACCGCCCAGCGTGTCTGGGTGGTGGATGACGACCGCGCGGTACGTTTCGTGCTGTGCACCGCGCTGCGCGATGCGGGCTATGCGGTGGAAGGCTTCGATGGCGCGGCGGCGGCCTTGGAGATGCTCTCCAGCCAACCCGCCCCGGACCTGTTGTTCACCGATGTGCGCATGCCGGGCGATGATGGCTTGGTGCTGCTGGACAAGCTCAAGGCCGCGCACCCGCAACTACCGGTGATCGTGATGTCGGCCTATACCGATGTGGCCAGCACCGCCGGTGCGTTCCGTGGCGGCGCGCAGGAGTTCCTGTCCAAGCCGTTCGATCTGGACGATGCGGTGGCCCTGGCCCAGCGCGTGCTGCCGGAGCCGGACACCACCCTGGTCGAGCCCAGCCTCCCGTCAGTGGAGCCCGCGCCTGACCAGCGCCCGCAGCTGGTCGGCGACACGCCGGCCATGCGCGCGCTGTTCCGCGCCATCGGCCGCCTCGCGCAGGCGCCGCTGTCGGTGTTGATCAACGGCGAAACCGGCACCGGCAAGGAACTGGTGGCGCATGCGCTGCACCACGAATCGCCGCGCGTGCAGGGCCCGTTCGTGGCACTCAACACGGCGGCCATTCCGTCCGAACTGCTGGAAAGCGAGCTGTTCGGTCATGAGGCCGGGGCGTTCACCGGCGCGCAACGGCGGCACGTGGGCCGCTTCGAGCAGGCCGATGGCGGCACGCTGTTCTTGGACGAAATCGGTGACATGCCGCTGCCGTTGCAGACCCGCCTGTTGCGCGTGCTGGCCGAGGGCGAGTTCTTCCGTGTGGGTGGGCGCGAATTGATCCGGGTGGATGTACGGGTGATTGCGGCCACCCATCAGGACCTGGAAACGCTGGTGGCGCAGGGCCGCTTCCGCGCCGACCTGCTGCACCGGCTGGACGTGGTGCGGCTGCGCCTGCCGCCGCTGCGCGAGCGCCGCGATGACGTCGCCCAGCTGGCCGACACCTTCCTGGCCGCCGCCGCGCGCAAGCTGGATACGCCGCCCAAACGGCTCACCGCCGCTGCGCTGCAGGCGCTGCGCGAGCACGACTGGCCGGGCAACGTGCGCGAGCTGGAAAACGTGTGCTGGCGCATGGCCGCGCTGGCCGCCTCCGACACCATCGGCGTGGCCGATGTGGACAGCGCGCTGCATCGCGGTGCCGGGCCGCGCACCCGCACGCAGGGCGACCCCAGCCAGTGGGAAGCCATGCTGTCAGCGTGGGCGCGCCAGCGCCTGGCCGAGGGCGCCGAAGGCCTGCATGCGCAGGTGCGCGACCGGGTGGACCAGGCGCTGCTGGAGGCGGCCCTGCAGATCACCCACGGCCGCCGTGCCGAAGCCGCCGCGCGCTTGGGCATGGGCCGCAACACGCTGACCCGCAAGCTCGGCGCCGGGCGCCGGCGCGGCGGATGAATCCCTGTTCATGGCATGTAAGCACCGCGTCGCGGTGCCTTTCATGGTCCGTGGACGACCATGACGTTAGTTTGCACAGAAGGAGTTCCAGATGCGTCGTTCCCACCTCGCCCTGCTGATCCCGTCACTGCTGGTGTTGGCCGCCTGTGGTTCCGCGCCCGAGCAGCGCAGCGCGCCGGTGCCGGCCGTACCGGTGGTGAGCACCGCCAAGCTGGCCGAAGCCAACCTGGCGCCTGCCTCGGCAAGCATTGTCAGCGGCCGTCTGGTGCTGGTGCCCGATGCGCAGGGCGTGCATATCACCGGCACCATCGGTGGGCTGCAGCCGTTGCAGACCGCCGCGTTCCACGTGCATGAGCGCGGTGACTGCAGTGCCGTTGACGCCAGCAGTGCGGGGCCGCATTTCAATCCGGCCAACCAGCCGCATGGCCGCAACAGCGTTGGGGCGCATCACGCTGGCGACATGGACAACCTGCGCGCGGATGCGCAGGGCCGGGTCGCCGTCGATGTGCGCCTGCCAGCGGTTACCCTCGGCGGCGGTGCAGCCACCGATATCGTCGGCCGCGCGCTGGTGGTGCATGCCAACGCCGACGATTACCGCAGCCAGCCGGCAGGCAATGCCGGCGCCCGCATCGCCTGCGGCGTCATCAAGGTCACGCGCTGAACGCGCTGCCCCCGACGTCGCTTTTCCACTCGTTACCCGCAAGGAGATCCACATGCGCCTGATCCATACCTCACTGTTCGCCGCCATCGCCGCCATCGGCCTGACCGCCTGCAACAAGCCGGCCGATGCGCCCGCCGCCGATCCCGCCACCGCCACTCCGCCGATCGCCGAAACCGCGCGCACCACCGAAGCGCCGCCGGCGATGACCAGCGAAGCGCACGCCAACCACAGTGCCGTGGCCGAGCTGGCCCCGACCCAGGGCAATGACGTGAAGGGCAACGTGACCTTCAGCGTCGTCGACGGCAAGGTCCACGTGAAGGGCCAGGTCAGCGGCCTGAAGCCGAACAGCGAACACGGCTTCCACATCCATGAGAAGGGCGACTGCAGCGCACCGAACGGCGACAGCGCCGGCGGCCACTTCAACCCGAGCAAGGAAAACCACGGCAACGTGGCCACCACCCCGCACCACGGTGGCGACATCCCCAACATCAAGGCCGACGCCCAGGGCAACGCGGTGGTGGATGCAGCCGTGTCGACCAACGTCAACATCGGCGAAGGCAACGACAGCGACATTATCGGTCGTGGCCTGATCGTGCATGCCGATCCGGATGATTACAAGACCCAGCCGACCGGCAATGCCGGCGCCCGTCTGGCCTGCGCGGTGATCAAAGCGGCCCCCTGACCGGTGACGCCGGCCGTTGGCCGGTTACGCCCGAACGCACAACGCCGGCATCCGCCGGCGTTGTCGTTTCCATGCTCCTGCAGCGGCTAGCCGCCAGAGCGGCTGATCGCGCGCTTCAGGTACGCTTCGAGGCGGGCGCAGCCATCGGGGGTGCTTTCGCACAGCGTAGCCCACGCCTGGCGGCGACGATGCAGTTCGCCGTCTGGCACATAGGTGCGCAGGCGGGCCACCGAAGGCGCCATGGGATGCGGCGCGGTGAAGATCAGCCACGTCCTCGACGCAAATGCAGAATCTTCGAGGACGGAGGCTTTGGTGGACTGGTACGCCAGCATGCCCGGCTCCAGCGGCAGCCCCTTCAATACTTCCACGTCGCTGCGCTTGGGCAGGCCGTCGATGAAGCCGGTGACGGTGGTGAATTCCAACGGGACCTTGTCGGCTTCATTGCCAAGGATGTCGCTGTATTCGGCCCAGGCGCCGGCGGACGCCATCAGCCCAAGCGCCAGCGCGGCGAGCGGCCCCATGCGTGCCAGCGCGGCACGGCAGTGCGATGCGTGCATCCGGTTTCCCCTGTCAGTTCAAGCGGAAGTTGACCGGCACTTCCTGGCCGGGTTCAGCGTCTTCCATCCCGGCGTCGCAGTCGAAGGACCAGCGTCTGGCTGCGGTCACTGCGGCCTCATCCAGCACGGTCGATCCACTGCTTTGCGCGATGATGATGTGCCGCGCAACCAGGCCGTCGCCTTGCGGGTACAGTCCAATCAGCACCTCGCCTTCCGTGCCGGCTTTGAAGGCCTTGGGCGGATAGCGCGGTGGATTGAAACCCTTGACGGTCAGGTTCATCTTGCAGTGCTGTGCAGGCTGGTGCAGCACCCACTCGGCAATGCCGCCTTTGTCGCCATCGCAACGGTACTTCCAGCGCATCGCACTGCGGCGGGTGGCGTCGGCGCTGGTTGACCCGTCCACGGAAGCCTCAACCGGGTTGCCCTGCGCATCGACAACGACGCGCAGGCTCACATCGTGAGCCTGCTGGACCGCATGGGGGTATGTTGTCCGACCCACCAGGGCCGGGAGCGCCTGCTGGGACTCAGGAGCCACGTGGCACTGTGCTGCGGCCATTGCCGGCAACGGCGTCAGGCAGGCGAGCAGAAGCGCCGCAACGGGCGCATGGCGAAGCAGCTGCATCATCTCGGCATCCTTGTCGTTCCGTGTTCCAATCCAGCGTGCTCCAATCCAGTCAGCGCGCCACCTTCAGAGCGCCAACAGGTCCCGCGCATTCTGTCCTGCTTCGCAATGCACGAACAGCACCGGCAGCCCGTGCGCTTCCAGCACGGCAGCCATCTGCCGCTGGCGCATCAGGTACTGCTCGTAAATGCCCTGCAGGCGATCGCAGTTGCCCTTGTCGTGGCTGTAGTAGCTGCACCAGCCGGCCGGATCGAACAGTGCCATACGCACTTCGCCGTCAGCGTATCGAAGCAGCGGTTCCGGCGCTCTGTCCAGCCACTGCTCCGACTGCGGCGCCATCAGCGCCGTTTCTATCAGCGGCCACAATTCGGCCAGGCCCTGGTTGTCGTATTGCATCGACATCATCGCGGCCAGGTCGTTCACCGTGAAATACCGGGCGTGCTCGATCTGCGCGCCGAAGGCGTTCTGCGCCTGCAGGGCGGTATCGGCCTGGGCCATGCCCTGGGCCAGCAGCACCTCTTCCAGTGCTTCGGCTACGGCCGTGGTCTGGGCGACGTCGGTGCCCGTCAGCAGGAACGGCACCACGCGCAGGCCACCGCCGGTGAGGCTCGCATCGGCCTGGAACGGCAGCGGCACTTCGCCGTCGGCACCGGCGCCGAACGCCAGCAGGCGCGGGCCTTCGTTGCGGCCGGGCGCACGCATCTGCAGTTCTTCCAGGCGGCGGTGGATCGGCCAGCCAGGGCGCAGGACTTCGGCGGGGTCGAAATGGGCGCCGGCGAACACGAAATCGAGTCCGCTCACGCCGGGTACCAGCTTGGCCAGGTCGCGGCCAACGCGGTCGGCCAGTTCGCCCGCCTGCGCGGATGTCAGGGCCGCGTGGCGGGGGGCGTCTCCTCCGGCCAGTTCCAATGCCAGTACGCCAAGGGCATTCATGCCGGGGTCGGGTTTGCTCATGGGTTCACAGTTGGCCCATCACAGGGCGGCAGCTACACTTGGCCCCATTATGCCTGCTCCTTCGTGCAGGCCATGTTGCAGACACCCCTCCCATGCCAGGTATCTCCATGCCCAACGCTCGTCCCGTCGCCATTCTCGGTGGCGTCCGCATCCCGTTCTGCCGCCAGAACACCGCCTATTCGGACGTTGGCAACCTGGGCATGTCGGTACGTACGCTTGGCGCGCTGGTGGAACGGTTCGGCCTGCACGGGCAGCAGCTGGGCGAAGTGGCGATGGGCGCGGTGATCAAGCATTCCAGCGACTGGAACCTGGGCCGCGAAGCCACGCTGTCCTCGGGCCTGTCCCCGCTCACCCCGGGCATCACCATGCAGCGCGCCTGCGGCACCTCGCTGGACACGATCATCGCGGTGGCCAACAAGATCGCGCTGGGCCAGATCGAATCGGGCATCGGCGGCGGTTCGGACACCACCTCCGACGTGCCGATCGTGTACGGCAAGAAGCTGCGCGCGCGCCTGCTGGCGGCCAACCGCGCCAAGACCACCGGCGACAAGATCAAGGCGATCGTGCGCGGCTTCAAGCTGGGCGAGCTGAAGCCGGAATTCCCGGGCGTGGCCGAACCGCGTACCGGCAAGAGCATGGGCGACCACTGCGAAGACATGGCCAAGGAGTGGAACATCTCCCGCGATTCGCAGGACGAGTGGGCGGTGTCCTCGCACAAGAAGCTGGCCGCGGCCTATGAGCGCGGTTTCTTCAACGACCTGATCGCGCCGTTCCGCGGCGTGGAGCGCGACAACATCCTGCGCGCGGACACCTCGCTGGAAAAGCTGGCCACGCTGAAGCCGGCCTTCGACAAGGTCTCCGGCCGTGGCACGCTCACCGCCGCCAACTCCACCCCGCTCACCGATGGTGCGTCGGCGGTGCTGCTGGCCAGCGAGGAATGGGCGCGCGCGCATGGCCACGAGCCGCTGGCCTACCTGCGCGATTCGCAGGTGGCCGCCGTTGATTTCGTGCACGGCGAAGGCCTGCTGATGGCGCCGACCATCGCGGTGCCGGAAATGCTCAAGCGCAATGGCCTCACCCTGCAGGATTTCGACATCTACGAAATCCACGAAGCCTTCGCCGCGCAGGTGCTGTGCACCCTGCGTGCGTGGGAAAGCGAAGACTACTGCCGCAACCGCCTGGGCCTGGATGCGCCGCTGGGCAGGATCGACCCGGCCAAGATCAACCCGCTGGGGTCGTCGCTGGCCACCGGCCATCCGTTTGCGGCTACCGGTGCGCGCGTGATCGCCACGGCGGCCAAGCAGCTGGCCGAACGCGGCGGTGGCCGCGCGCTGGTCTCGATCTGCACCGCCGGCGGCATGGGCGTGGTGGCGATCGTCGAACGCTGAGTCGTACGCATCGCGCAAAAAAAAGGCCGCCCGGTTGGGCGGCCTTTTTGTTGGGGACGGCGTCAGCGGATCGGGTTGCCGTATTCATCGCGCTCGTCGCGACTGATATCGCGCACCGGCAGCGGTTCGCTCATCAAGGATTGTTCTTCGACCGTGGCGCGTTCGGGCACTACGGCCGCCAGTGGGGCGACCGGGCGGGCGAGCACCACGCTGTCTTCGCCGCGCTGCTGGCGCAGGGCGTTGGTGTAGCACTGCGCGGCCAGCGCGGGTTCGCCGCGTGCGGTGAAGACTTCACCCAGCGCTTCCCAGGCGGGGGAGCCGGCGCCGGCGGCGATGGCGCGGTGCAGGTAATCCTCGGCCTGTACGTGCTCGCCCTGGCGCGCGGCGATGCGGCCGAGCGCCAGCAACAGGGCCGGGCTGGACGGCTGCTGGCCCAGCCAGCGCTGCAGGTTGGCCTGGCGGGTGGCCAGCTTCTCCACCGGCATCTGGCCATACAACGTCACCAGCGATTCGTCCCAGCGCGTATCCAGCGCCTGTTCCAGGTTGAGCAGGGCCGGCTCATCCCAATCCAGCGCCACGGCGCGCAGCGCGTAGGCCGACACCACATCGGGGTCGCTGCGCAGGGCCTTCGGGGTGGCTTCCCACTGCGCGGCCAGCGCATTCACATCGCTGGCCTCCAGCAGCGACTGCGCGGCCAGGCGCACTTCAAGCTCGGCCACGGCCTCGTCGGGCAGCACCTTCTGTTTGCGCAGCGCGCCCAGCTGGCCGTAAGCCTCGTGCGCGCGGTCAGCACGTGCCAACGCTTCGGTGCGCAGCCACAGGCCGCGCGGCGGCAGCGGCTGGATGCCCGGGGCATCCAGCGCGTTGATCGCATCCACCGGGCGCTCCTGCTGCAGCAGGCGTTCGGCCTGCATCAGCGCGTAGGCGGTCGCATCGGTGGTGGACAGGCGCTGCAGGTACTGGTCCACCGCGGCCTGGTCCCCGCGCGCTTCGGCGCTGCGGATGGCGGTCACGTAAGCCACCGCGCTCACTTCTTCGTCTTCGGCGGCGGTGCCCAGCAGCTTCTCGGCGCGCTGCCAGTGGCCGTACTCGTGCGCCTGCATGCCTTCGATCAGGCGGGCGCGGCCCTGCTTGCGGCGGTAGCGGCCCCAGGCACGGAACGGCGAGGCCACCAGGCTCCACAGCAGCCACAGCACCAGCAGGCCCACCAGCACCATCAGTGCCACCTGCGGCACGGTGGAGCGGTAATCGTTGCCGCCGGCGCGGTAGATCACCTCGCCGTACTGGCGCAGCGATTCGGTGCCCAGCCATTGCGCGGCCACCACGCCCAGCACCACGGCCAGCAACAGCACCACCACGGATTGAATCGGCTTCATGTATCAACTCCCATCGCGCATGGCGCGCAGTTGCTGCAGGGTGCTGCCCAGTTCGGGCAGCGGCGGGCGTAGCACTTGGGTGCGCAACTGCTGCAGTTCACCACGACGCTCGCGCAGGCCGGGTGAATCCGGCCACAGCCGAGGCATCCACAGCGCCACCCGATCCAATGCCTGTTCGAAACCGGCCTGGTCGCCGCGTTCAACCGCGGCACGGGCCAGGGTCAGCTCCAACTGCAGCGAATCCCACGCGGCGGTGCGCTCGGCGCGGGTCAGGGGGCCCTGCACTGCGGTGGGGGTGATGGTCACGAACGGGGCCAGCACGTGGTGCCACCACGGCGGCGCAGCGGTGTCCGTCGCCGGAGCGATCTGTTCGGGCAGCGCCAGCAGCGACTGCGAGAAGTTGCCAAGGCGCTGGTTGATGCCGGCGCGCACGCCCGGGCCGAGGGCATCGACCGCATTGCGTTCCTGCATCAGGGCCTGGCGCAGGTTGAGGAACTCGGTGCCCTGGACGCCTTCCAGCGCCGTGGCGGCCAGTGCATACAGCCGTTTGGCGCCGTCCACGTCATCGGCGAACGCCAGGCGCTGGCCGGCCTGGCTGAGCAGCAGTTCGGCCTCTTCCAGCTGCAGCGCCTGCGCGTTGTGGCGGGTGCTGTCGGCCAGCCGTGCCAGGTTCTCTTCCAGCAGGGCGTTGCGCTGGCTCAGGCCCAGCATTTCATCGCGCAGCACCCGGTTGGTGGCGGCCGCATCCTGCACCCGCTGCGAGGTGGAGCGCTGGTCGCGGCGCAGCGCTTCCACGCTTCCGGCCAGGCCCTGCACCAGCACGGCGGCATCGGCCTCGCGCTGCGCGACACGCGCCTGCTGCGCCTGCCATTGGGTCCAGCCCCACGCGGCGCCACCGGCCACAACCGCAAGCGCGGCAAGCGGCACGATCCAGCGCAGCGGTCGGTGGGGCGGGGGCGGAACCATGTCGTTCATGCAGGCATCCTTGTCGACCGCGCCGGTGCATTCACGAGCTGGCGATCGACGAAGTGCACAGCATCGCTCGCCGCCCGCAGGCCCTGCAAGGCCGCAAACGACCCCTGTTCAGGAAGTTGCCGCAGTGGTGACAGCCGCGTGTGCGGCCTGCGCCAGCTGCGCCGGCAGCGGGCCGGCAGCGAGGGTGACCCGGGTGAATCCGGCGTCCGTCGCCAGCGCGGCCAAGCGCTCGCTGGCGGCCACCACGTGCGCCTGGCGCAGGTGCGCCAGCAGGTCTGCCGGCAGCTGTTGGCTGAGCAGCGCCAGGGCCTCGGCACTGCTCACCGCCAGCACCCACGGCTCGGCCTGGTGGCGCAGCCGCTGCAGTTGCCGGGGCGGCAGGCGCAGCGCTCTGCGCTGGTAAACATCCACCCGCTGCAGCGTCGCGCCACGGGCCTGCAGCGTACTGGCGATGATGCCGCGCCCGCCGGGGGCGGTGACCAGCGCCGCGCGCAGCCCCTGCAGCTGGGCCAGCGCCGGCAGGTCGAGCAGGCCTTCGCTGTCCATCCGGGTGGGGGCCACGACGTCGTCAACGCCATGCCCGCGCAGCGCAGCCGCAGTGCCGGCGCCCACCGCCAGCCAGGTGCCGGCGTGCGGGGCCTCCAGCGGCTGCAGCCGCGCGGCGGCATGCACCGCCGCCGGGCTGCTGAACACCACGCGGTCGGCGCCCAGCGCCTGGGCCAGGGCCGCGCGGGTGCCCGCATCGTGGCGGGCCACCAGGGCCCACGGCGACAAGCCGATCACCTGCGCGCCCAGCGCTTCGGCCGCGCGCCGCAGCGGTGCGTGCTGGCCGCGCGGGCGCAGCGACACCAGGGTCCAATCCGGCACATGTGCGTGGCTGTTCATTGCGGGCATTATGCGAGGCCTTCGTTGCAACGTCGCCGTACTGATGTCTGAACAAGATTCCCTCCCTGCGCACCTGGCCGCGCTGCAGCAGGTGCTGGAGCGCATGCCGCCGGTAGCGGCCATGCAGATCCGCGTGGATGCCTATGCCGATGGCGTGCTGGCCCTGCGCGCGCCGCTGGCCGCCAACGTCAATGACAAGGGCAACGCCTTCGGCGGCAGCCTTTCTTCGGCGCTGACCCTGTCCGGCTGGGCGCTGGTCACCCTGCGCCTGCGTCTGGCCGGTTTCGATGCCGATGTCTACGTGGCCGACAGCCACGTGCGCTACCTGGCCCCGGTCTATGAGGACCTGCTGGCCCAGGCGCACGCGGCCGACGATGCCGACTGGGACACCTTTCTGGCCACCTTCGCCCAGCGCGGCAAGGCCCGCATCGAGGTGGTGGCCCGCCAGCCCGGCGAGGCCGGCAAGCCGGCAGCTGAACTGACCGGACGTTTCGTTGCCTTCGCAAGGCGGTAGGATGGGCGCCTTGCCGATTGGGGAATTCGCATGCGTCGCACCATCCAGATCCTGCTGCTGGCCTTGCTGGCCCTGACTTCCGTGTCGGCATTCGCCGGCGAGCAGAAAACCACCAAGAAGCAGCGCAAGCAGCTCGAGGAAACCCAGGTCAAGTACGACTCGACCATGCGCTGGGGCACCGTGGAAGACATGCTGCCGTACCTTGACCCGGCCTACGCCAAGGAGCACCCGCTGACCGACCTGGAACTGCGCAGGTTCGAGCAGGTGAAGATCTCCAGCTACCGCGCCGGCGACAACGTGCCGCTGCCCGATGGCCGGATCGGCCGCAATGCCGAGGTCCGGGTGATCAATCTCAACACCCAGTCCGAACGTTCGGTGCGGGTCAAGGAAATCTGGCGCTGGGATGCCGAGGGCAAGCGCTGGCTGCAGGCCAGTGGGCTGCCGGACCTGTGGCAGGAATCCTGAGCTGGCCCAGGGCTGGACGCCGGTTCGCCCGCATGTGCGACAATCGGCGCCCGCTAATCGACCCGTGATCTAAGTGAATTACGAAGAGTTGCTGGCCTTTGCCGGCCGAAACCCGATGTTGTCGATGGCCTTCGTGGGCCTGACCGTCGCCATCCTCGTCACCGAGGTGCGCCGCCTGCTGCGCGGCTACAAGTCGATCAAGCCGGCCGAGCTGACGCAGCTGATCAATGCTGGCGGCGCGGTCGTGGTCGACCTGTCGGCGAGCACCGATTTCGAGAAGGGCCACATTGCCGGCAGCCGCAACGTGCAGCCTGCCCAGTTCGGGCCCGAGCACAAGCTGGTGGCCAACGCCAAGCAGCGCCCGGTGGTGCTGGTGTGCCGTACCGGCACCGCCTCTGAAACCGCAGCCAAGGCCTTGAAGAAGGCCGGTTTCGAGCAGGTGCACGTGCTCGACGGCGGCCTGCCCGCCTGGCAGCAGGCCGAGCTGCCGCTGGTCAAGGGCCGCAACTGATTTTGCCCGGATTGCGCGGCATGCCTTGTGCGCGCCGCCACACGCCCCCATCGCAGGGCATGTAACAATCCGTTTTTACTGCATTCATTCTGGAGCAACAGGAAATGTCCGAAGCGAACACCAACGGCGCCATCGCGCCGGCCGACGCCGCCACCGGCCCCGCGTTCACCGTCGAAAAGATCTACGTCAAGGACGTTTCCTTCGAATCGCCCAACGCCCCGGCCGTGTTCAACGAAGCCGTGCAGCCGGAGCTGCAGCTCAACCTGAACCAGCGCGTGCAGCGCCTGGGTGAGAGCGCCTTCGAAGTGGTGCTGGCCGTGACCCTGACCTGCAAGGCCGGCGACAAGACCGCCTACGTGGCCGAAGTGCAGCAGGCTGGCGTGTTCGGCCTGGTCGGCCTGGACCCGCAGTCGATCGACGTGCTGCTGGGCACCCAGTGCCCGAACATCCTGTTCCCGTACGTGCGTTCGCTGGTGAGCGAGCTGATCCAGGCCGGCGGCTTCCCGCCGTTCTTCCTGCAGCCGATCAACTTCGAAGGCCTGTACGCCGAAACCCTGCGCCAGCGCCAGGAACAGGGCGAAACCTCGCTCGCCGATTCCGAGCCGGCCGGCAACGCCTGATCGGCGCTGCAGCAATGAGCAACAACGCAGACAAGGTCGCCGTTCTCGGCGCCGGCTCCTGGGGCACCGCCCTGGCCAGCCTGCTCGCACGGCACGGTCGCCACACCGTGCTGTGGGGCCGCGATGCGGCGATGGTCGAGGCCATCGACCAGCGCCACGAGAACACCCGCTACCTGCCGGGTATTCCGTTGCCGGAATCCCTGCGCGCCACCACGGACCTGGCTGCGGCCGTCAAGGATGCCACCTGGATCCTGGTGGTGGTGCCGTCGCACGCGTTCGGTGAAACCGTGCGTGCGCTGGCGCCGCTGCGCCCGGCGGCTGCCGGCGTGGCCTGGGCCACCAAGGGCTTCGAACCCGGCTCCGGGCGTTTCCTGCATGAAGTGGCGCGCGAGGTCCTTGGGCCTGAGGTGCCGCTGGCGGTGGTTACCGGCCCGTCGTTCGCCAAGGAAGTCACGCTGGGCCTGCCCACCGCGATTACCGTGCACGGCGACGATGCCGAGTTCGCCCAGCAGGTGGCCGAAGCCATGCATGGCCCGGCGTTCCGCGCCTATACCGGCGATGACATGGTCGGTGCCGAACTCGGTGGCGCCATGAAGAACGTGCTGGCCGTGGCCACCGGTGTGGCCGATGGCATGCAGCTGGGCCTCAACGCCCGTGCCGGTCTGATTACCCGCGGCCTCAACGAGATGCTGCGCCTGGCCGCTGCGATTGGCGCCAAGCCGGAGACCCTGATGGGCCTGGCAGGCTTGGGTGACCTGGTGCTGACCTGCACCGGCGATCTCTCGCGCAACCGTCGCCTGGGCTTGGCGCTGGGGCGTGGGCAGTCACTGCAGGACGCGATCCGCGAAATCGGCCAAGTGGTGGAATCGGTGCAGACCGCCGACGAAGTCATGCGCCAGGCCCGTCGCCACGGCATCGACCTGCCGATCTCCGACCGGGTCCGCGCCGTGCTGCACGGCGAACAGACCCCGGAAGAAGGCCTGCGCGCGCTGTTGGCGCGCGAACAGAAGCCGGAGTATCCGGACACGCTGTTCAAATGATCAGGAAAAACCCCGGCATTGCCGGGGTTTTTTTTAACCCCACCCGGATGCCCAGAACGCGAAAACCCAGCTTCCGCTGGGTTTCTGCGTGGCACCCCGACGAGGTAGGCGCCATATAAGTGAAGCCCGGCCTACTAAGCCGGGCTTCATGGCGTGAGGGAGAGAGAGATCACGCCATCCAACAACGTACCGTGCAGCTACAGGCTTACCAGGTGAAGCGCGGGCCGACGAACCATTCCTTGTCGCCACCCTTGGCCAGCTTCACTTGGCCGCTCAGGCCCCAGTTCTGGTTGAACTTGGCCTGCGCGCCGACCAGGCCGTAGAACTCGCCGTCCGGGTTGATGCCGTGCTTCTTGCTGAAGTCTTCGTAGCCAGCCATCGCGTAGCCTTCGATCATCGGGGTGAACGCGGTGCGCACGCCCACTTCGGTGGCGTAACCGTTGAAATCCAGGCCTTCCTTCGGGTCGAACTTCTGGTAGGCGACGCGGGCCACCAGGTCGGTGGTCGGCGCGATGCCGTAGTTGTAGCCCAGGCCCACGCGCCACTGGTCAACATCAACGTTGCCGCGGTCGGTTTCCTGCGAGTTGTAATCGCCAAAGACATGGAAGTTCGGCGCAATCGCGGCCGAGCCCTTCACCGCCCAACCGTCGGCGGAGCCGCCCTTGGTATCGGTGTTCACGTAGCCGCCTTCCACGTAGTTGTACGACAGGCCATCGGCAGCCGAAGCAGCGAACGGCAGGGCAGCAATCAGGCCGAAGGCAAGCAGGGAGGTCTTCATCATCGGGAACACACCTTTTTATTATTTGGTTTTGCCGACCGTCCCCCTTGGGGAGGGGAGAGAGAAGGACGGTCGACAGGTGTGAATTATCCGTTAGGCGATCTAATCAACCCTGAATATTGAACTGACCGGTACATGAATGAAGGGCGCGTTCAGGGAACTTGGTGGAAGGACTCACCAGCGTTGCGAACGACGTCTGCCAGAACCTGTTCCAGGTCAAAGCAACGCGCTTGCAGCGGAAGCCAGTGCATGTCGCTCGATGCTGGCGGCGAACAACGGGGTCTCGCGGCTGTTGTGGTTGCCGCCATCGCGCTGGCGGGCGTCGGCCGCGTCTTCGAACGGCGTGCCGTGTTCGGCGATGAAGTCCAGGAATTCCTGCGTGGGGTGGGCCACGACGCTGTTGGTGTATTCGCAGGTGTTCTCGTCGATCCTCTTCACGCTGAGCGTCCAGATCACCTGCACCCGCGTGCGACCGTTGGGCGTGAACGCGTCCGACGTGGATACCATGCGGCACAGGCTCGGCCTCGCGATTTCGGCCACGTAGTGCTGGACCATCAGCGTCTTGCCGATCATCTCGACATTGATGGACATGCGCGTGCCATCGTCGGTGCGGGTCGAGCCAGCGGAGATATGGTCGGGCGGGCAGCAGCGCTGATACTCCGCTTCGGGCAGGTTGAACAGCCAGTCCGCGATGTCCACCTTCTCGATCGGCGCGTTGATGATCGCGGTGTAGGCGGAGGCGGACAGCAGCTTGTCGGCGATGATGATGTCGGACATGGTGGACTCCTTGGGTGAGGCCCCACTATCGATCCGGCACCGGGTGGCGCACAGCCATCTCTTGGTATGCACGGTTGGACCGGCGCGGACGCCAGGCTGCATACCAAGGTGTTAGAACGCGTCCAGCCGCACGCCGTCCACGCTCGCAATGGCATCCAGGCGCACCACGCGTCCGTCGTCCAGGTGCATGTACTCGGCGCCCTCCTTCGCACGCAGGTCGGTGATCCGCGCCAGCACCGTGCATTCCTCTCCAGCCGCGTCCACGTACACGATGGTCACGCGGCGTTGGCCGGTGGCGGTGGCTTCCAGCACATCGTGGAACTCGCAGTTGATCGGGCGGTAGGTCGTGGTCATTGCCGTAGTCTCACGCATCAGGACGGAGGGAACACCTGGGTTGGCTGGCCGGAACCCGACCAGCACGGACCGCTGGAATCAACGCAGTTTGACGCCGGGGAAATCGACCGGCACCGCAAAGGCGACGTTGACGTAGTTGGTGAACAGATTCAACGCGACGTGGGCGAGGATTTCGACGATCGCTTCATCATTGAAGCCCACGTTCCGCAGCTGGGCGACATCGGCATCGTCGATCTGGCCACGGCCTTCCACCACGCGCAGCGCGAAGTGCAGCGCGGCAGCCGTCTTGGGATCATCGGATTCACCGCCCTGCGCGGCGCTCATTTCCTGGCTGCTGGCACCGGCCTTGCGGCCCAGTGCGGTGTGCGCGGCCAGGCAGTACTCGCAGGCGTTGCGGTTGGCGATGGCCACGGCGATCTTCTCGCCCAGCGCGGCCGGAATGATGCCGCCGCCCAGCGCGCCGAACGATCCCCACATGCTCTTCAGGGCAGCGGTGGAATTGGCAACGGCACGGAACATGTTGGGGGTGGCACCGAAGGCGGAATGGATCTGGCCGAGCAGGGCCTGGCGTTCGCCGGTGGTGTCGGCGGCGTTGATCAGCGGGATACGGGACATGGTGTGGATTCCTTTGAATGCCGGCGCGGGGTGGCCGGTTGATGGGCATAATAGGAACCCGACCGGGACGTTTGGTGTCTGTATGTCGCTCATAGATGTCAATTCGTCCAGTCCTTCCATCGACCGTCTGACCCCGGTCCTGGAGCGGTTCCGGGTCCAGGCCACGCTGTTCCATGCCGGCCCGCTGTGCGGGCACCAGCGCTTCGACGCGCAGCCTGGCCGCGGCTTCCTGCACGTGCTGCGCCGGGGCGAAATGGACCTGCTGTATCGCGACGGCTCGCGCCTGGCGCGCACCCATCTGAGCGAGCCCACGCTGCTGCTGTTTCCGCGCGCGGTGCACCACGAATTCATCAACCCGCCGGTGGACGGCTCGGACTTCACCTGCGCCACGCTCGATTTCGATGGTGGCGCCCGTAACCCGATCGTGCAGTCGCTGCCGGAAGCGATCGTGTTGCCACTGGGCGCCATTGACGGCCTGCAGGCGACGTTGGACCTGCTGTTCGCCGAATCGGACCAGTTGCGCTGCGGGTCGCGCCTGCTCGCCAACCGCCTGTTCGAGGTCGTGTTGATCCAGGTGCTGCGCTGGATCATCGACCATCCGGGCAAGGCGCAGGTGTCGCCCGGCATGATGATGGGCCTGTCCGACCCGCGCCTGGCGAAGGCACTGATGGCGGTGCACGCCGAACCCGATGCCGACTGGACCCTCGAACGCATGGCCGAACGCGCAGGCATGTCGCGCAGCGCATTCGCCGCTGCCTTCAAGACCGCCACCGGCACCACGCCGGCGGCGTATTCGCTGGACTGGAAACTCAACGTGGCCACCTCGCTGCTGCGCGCCGGTCGTCCGGTGAAGCAGGTAGCGCTGGAGCTCGGCTTCGCCGATGCGCCCACCTTTTCGCGCGCCTTCCGCCGGCGCACCGGCGCCTCGCCGCGCGAGTGGTTGAACGCGCACGGCGAGGGCGGGTAGGCAGGCGGTTACTTGTCCAGGAACGCGACCAGCGCGGGGATCGTCTGCTCCGGGGCTTCTTCCATCAGCCAATGGCCGGAGCCTTTGACGATCACGCCTTCCACATTGGTGTCCACCAGCTTGGCCTGGTCGATCAGGAACTGGCCGCCGGCCTTCTCACCGGACAGCACCAGCATCGGCATGTGCAGCGGGGTCTTGGCGAAGCCCGCAAAGTCCTTGGCATCCTGCTCGAAGTTCTTGAAATACTCGAAGCCCGCGCGCATGCCGCCAGGGCGTGCGTACTCGGACGCGTAGAACTGCCGGTCGGCCTCGGGCACGGAGTGCGTGCGGTCGGCGGCGAAGTCGTTCCAGAAGTGCTCGAAGTAGGTGCGCTCGCGGCCATCCACCAGCTTCAACGGGGTTTCGCCGTAGAAGTGGAAGTGCCACAGATCGCGCAGCAGCCACACGTGGGTCCAGTCGCCCACGCCGGGCAGGAACGCATCCATCAGCACGATGCTGTCCACTTCGTCCGGGTACTGGGCGGCGTACGCGTAAGCCACCATCAGGCCGATGTCATGCCCGACGATCTTGACCCTGGGATAGCCCAGTGACTTCACCAGCGCGTGGATGTCCTGCGCCAGCGTTTTCTTGTCGTAGCCGCCCTCGGGCTTGGAGGACTGTCCGGCACCGCGCAGGTCCGGCGCGATGACCACATGGCGGCCGGCCAGCTGCGGCATCAACGGGCGCCACATGTGGCTGGTTTCGGCATAGCCGTGCAGCAGCACCACCGGCGACGCATCGCCTTGGCCGGCCTGCAGGTAATGCAGGGTGACGCCGTTGACGTTGGCGTTGTGGCTCTGGATGGCCGCGCTGCCGGCGGCCTGCGCGGTGGCATGCACGGCCAGCATCAGCACCAGCGCGGTGGCGGCGCGGCGGAACGAACGAGGAAGCAGTTTCATGGCGATCTCCTGGAAAGGGGTGTGGCGTCAGAGCTGGCTCATGCCACCGTCGGCGATGATTTCGGTGCCAACGATGTAGGCCGATTCGGGTGAGGACAGGTGCAGCACGGTGGCGGCAATTTCTTCCGGGGTGCCGAAACGGCCCAGCGGAATCTGGCTCTGGATCTGTGCGGCGGTGGCGTCCAGCGCGGCCGCATCCAGGCCGAGCTTGGTGTAGATCGGGGTGGATACCGGACCCGGGCTGAGCACGTTGACGCGCACGCCGCGCGGCAGCAGTTCGGCCGAGAGTGTCCTGGCCAACGAAATCACCGCCGCCTTGCTGGCCGCATACACCGAGGTGTTGGGCATGCCGATGCGGGCGTTGATCGAGCCGTTGATCACCACCGACGCGCCCGGGTTGAGCAGCGGCAGCAGTGCCTGCAGCTGGAAGTAGGGGCCCTTGATGTTGGTGTTGAAGATCTGGTCCCACAGCGCTTCGTCCACGTCCGGGTAGGCAGCGAACTTCGCCGCGCCAGCGTTGATGAACACGGCGTCCAGGCGCACCTCGGCGGCGGCCAGGGTCTCGGCCAGGGCGCGGGCGGCGGCGATGTCGCCGGCATCGTTCACCACCGCCAGCGCAGTGCTGCCCACTGCCGCTGCAGCCTGCTCCAGGGCGGCGGCATCGCGGCCGGTGATGACCACACGGGCGCCTTCGGCCGCGAAGGCCTTGGCTGCCGCCAGGCCGATGCCGCTGCTGCCGCCGGTGACAAGGACGGTCTTGCTGCTGAAACGATTCATGCTGATCTCCTTCGATGGTGGCGTTGTGCCGTGAGCCCATACTGCGCGGGCGTTCTCCTGTTTCCGTGCCACAATCGCGACGAACTCGTTCGAAGGGATCGAACATGTTGTCTGCCGACGAACTGGCCCTGCTGGAAGCCATCCGCGAGAGCGGCAGCCTGTCGCGTGCTGCGGCCCGCTTGGGCAAGGCGCCGTCCACGGTGTCGCACGCCGCCCGCCAGCTGGAGGCACGCTTCGATGCCCTGCTGTTCGACCGCCGCCGCTACCGCCTGCAGCTCACCCCGGCCGGCCACCTGCTGGCCCAGGAAGCGGCGCGCCTGATGCTCGATGTGTCCCGGCTCACCCGCCGGGTCAAACAGGTGGCCGGTGGCTGGGAAGACCGGCTGTGGATCGTTACCGACGAAATCCTGGAATTCGAAACGCTGCTGCCGGTCATCCATGCCTTCGACGCGCTCGCCTCCGGCGTCACCCTGCGGAGTACCCACGAAGTCCTCACCGGCACCTGGGACGCGCTGCGCGACGGGCGTGCCGACCTGGTGGTGGGCGCCACCAACGAACCGCCGGTCATTCCGGGCCTGCGCTGGTTCGAGCTGGGCGTGATGGAGTGGGTCTTTGCCGTGGCGCCCCATCATCCGCTGGCGAGGGCGCCAGAGCCGGTCGACGCGTCAGCATTGCTGCAGCACCGCGCGGTGGTGGTGGCCGATACCTCCCGCAGGCTCGAGGTGCGCGGCTATGGCGTGCTCGGTGGCCAGCCGTCGCTGGCGGTGCCGAGCATGCATGCCAAGATCCGCGCGCAGTGCGAGGGCCTGGGCGTGGGCTGGCTGCCGCGCGAGCGGGTGGCCGGCCTGCTCGCGCGCGGCGCGCTGGTGGAAAAACGCATGGCCGACCCGCGCGAACCCAACCTGCTGTACGTGGCCTGGCGCGGCGATCACCAGGGCAGGGCGCTGGAGTGGTGGCTGGCACAGCTCAAGCACGAACGCCTCGCCTCGCGCCTGGTGAAGGGCATCGCGCTGGCGTGATCACGCGCTGCGCTCCGCGTCCACGGCGACCTCGCTGGGCAGGTGCCGCTCGATCCATTGCTGGAAGTCGCGCACCACGCCTTCGCGCCCTGCATCGTTGAGCAGGTCATGGGCGTGGTCCTTGTACAGCAGCAGCGTCTTGTCGACGGAACCGGCGTTGTCGTCGAACACCTGGCTGCCGGCGGGGATGGTGACCTTGTCGGCGGTGCCATGCGCGATCAGTACCGGCAGGCGCAGGCTCGGGAAACCGCGCCTGAGCCGGTCGATGCCGACCAGCATCTGCGCCACGGTGAGCGCCGTCTGCTTCTCGTTGGCGATGAGGGGATCGGCATTGAGCGCGGCCACCACTTCGGGCAGCCGCGAGAATTCCTTGTTGGGCAGCTTCAGCACCCGCAACTTCGGGAACGGGCCACTGAGCCAGCGCACCAGCGCCAGTACCGGCGCCGGTGCCGGCACCTGGAAGGCGTAGCTTTCGCAGATCAGGCCGGCCAGTTCGTCCTGGTGCGCCAGCGTGTACGCCGAGGCGATCACCCCGCCGGCACTGTGCCCGAGCAGGAATACCGGCAGCCCGGGTTCGCGCGATCGCGCGACATCCAGCAGCGACTGCACGTCGGCCAGGTAATCGTCGAAGTGCTCGACATGGAAACGTTCGCCCGTGGATTTGCCACGGCCGCGCAGGTCCACGGCATACACGGCCAGGCCCATCGCGGTGAACTGCGCGGCGGCCCACTGGTAGTGCCCGCTATGGGAGTTGAAGCCGGGCACGATGGCCAGCACCGCGCGCACCTTCCCGGTCGGGCGCCAGCTGCGGATGAACAGCTCGCGCTCGCCGCCGCTGATGAATTCTTCGCTGCGGGAGGGGCCGCGGACGTCGGATGGCACGGCATGCAGGGCTGCGGGGGGAACAGTGTTCATGGCAGGTCCTCGGTGACGAAGCAGCGCGCCTGCATGGCCGGCGCGCAAGGTGTGCGCGGGGGAAGGCGCTCAGGTGCTGAGGAACGCGAGCAGGTCCTGGTTGAGCTGCTCCTTGGCGGTATCGCCCAGGCTGTGGCCACCGCCGGGATAGATCTTCAGCTGCGCGCCCTTGATCAGCGTGACCGAACGCAGGGCTGCGGCCTTGATCGGCACGATCTGGTCGTCGTCGCCGTGGATGATCAGGGTGGGAACATCGAACTTCGCCAGGTCGGCGGTGAAGTCGGTTTCGGAGAACGCCTTGATGCAGTCGTAGGCATTTTTGTGGCCCGACTGCATGCCCTGCGTCCACCACGAGCGGATCAATCCTTCGGACACCTTCGCGCCCGGGCGGTTGAAACCGAAGAACGGACCTGTCGCCACATCCAGGAAGAACTGCGCGCGGTCGGCGAGGTAGGCGCTGCGGAAACCATCGAACACCTCGATGGGCAGACCGTCGGGATTGTCGGCGGTCTTGAGCATGATCGGCGGCACCGCGCCCATCAGCACCGCCTTGGCCACCCGGCTGGTGCCATGCCGGCCGATGTAGCGCGCCACTTCGCCGCCGCCGGTGGAATGGCCCACCATGGTGACCTCGCTCACTCCGAGGTGCGCGAACAGCTGCGCCAGGTCATCGGCATAGGTGTCCATGTCATTGCCGCTCCACGGCTGGCTGGAGCGCCCGTGCCCGCGCCGGTCGTGCGCGATGCAGCGGTAGCCGTTGCTGGCCAGGAAGAACATCTGGGCTTCCCAGGCATCGGCGTTGAGTGGCCACCCATGGCTGAAGGACACCACGGGGCCGCTGCCCCAGTCCTTGTAGTAGAGGGAGGTACCGTCGGAGGTGGTGAAGTAGCTCATGGCAGCCTCGGCAGAAGGGACGTGCGCAGCCTCCCACGCACGCGCAGGACGGGGCATCGGTCGTTCGGGCGCGCAGGTGCTCCCCCATCCGGGGGCTGCGGCGCCGTCGCCCCCACATGGGGGATTTACGGATAACCCGGCCGGCGGCGGCCACCGGCCCGCGTCGGCGCTACCCTTGCCAGCAGCACGACGTCGCGCCGTGCATCGGGAGAACGCCATGCTCGACCGCCTGGCTGTGCTGGATGAGATCCTGGAGCGCCACGCCAATGTGCTGGGCCAGGACTTCCATCCCTACCGCAACCACACCTACCGCGTGGCCAATTTCCACTGGTGCATGCTGCCGGGCACGGTGCACGATCTGTACGCCCTGTCGGTGGCCGTTGCGTTTCATGATCTCGGGATCTGGACGGCTGGCACCTTTGATTACCTGGCGCCTTCCGAAGCGCTGGCCCGGCAGTACCTGCTCGAGCAGGACCGGCCGGAACTGGTGCCGGTGGTGGTGGCGATGATCAGCGAGCACCACCGGATCTCGCGCGTCCCACCGGACCAGGACCGCCGCATCGAGGCGTTCCGCCGCGCCGACTGGATCGATGTTTCGCTGGGGCTGCTCCGCTTCGACCTGCATCCGGATGACTTCACCCGCGCCGTACAGCGATTCCCGCGCCTGGGCTTCCACCTGCGCCTGGTCCAGTTCTCGCTGCGGCATGGGCTGCGCCATCCGCTGCGGCCGCTGCCGATGATGAAGCGCTAGTCGTCCAGCCGCACCAGTCCACGACGCAGGGCGATATGGATGGCTTCGGTACGGGTGCGTGCACCGATCTTCTCGAAGATGCGCGCCAGGTGTGACTTCACCGTTTCCGATGAGATGCCCAGGTCATTGGCGATGCGCTTGTTCTCCCACCCCTGCGCCAGCGCGGCCAGGATGGACTGCTCGCGCGCGGTCAGCGGTTCCTCGCCGATGTGCTGGGCGATCTCTTCGGAGATCTCCGCCGACAGGCAGCGCTTGCCCTGTGCCACGCGGTGCAGCGCCTCCACCAGTTCGCGGCGTAGCGAGCTCTTCAGCAGGTAGCCGCAGGCACCCGCTGCCAGTGCGTCGCGCGCATTGGCATCGCCCCGGTAGGTGGTCAGGATGACCACGCGGGCCTGCGGAAACTCCGCGCGGAGGCGGCGGGTCAGTTCGATCCCATCCACACCGGGCATCTGCAGGTCGACCAGCGCGATGTCCGGCCGCAGGCGCCGGTACTGTTCGATGCCGTCCAGTGCGTCGGCGGCCTCGCCGACCAGTTCCAGGCCCGGTTCCACCTCCAGCATGGATGCGATGCCCTGGCGGATCAGGGGATGGTCATCGATGGTCAGGATGCGGAGGGTCATGGCAAGGTCCTGGTGAGGAGTGCACCGTGCATCGTGGCGCTGCCCAACGCAAGCGCTTTCCTCAGCGCCGGAAGCCCCGCCAGCGTGGCAGGCGCACCGCTACCCGGGTGCCGCCGGTAGCCAGTGCCTGCACCGACAGCGTGCCGCCGCACAGCGCCGCGCGTTCGCGCATGCCAGGCAGGCCCCAATGTCCTTCGCTGCCGCCGTGGACCACCACCTCGTCCTGGATGCCACAGCCATCGTCCTCGATCTCGACGAGGGTGTGCAGCAGCGCGTAGGTGATGCGGACGGTGATGCGCGATGCATGGGCGTGGCGGGTGGCATTGGCCAATGCCTCGCGCACGATCCGGTACACCTCGCCCAGTTCGGGTTGGCGCCAGCGACGCGGCCGCCCGCGTACCTCGAGCGCGAACGCGATCCCGGAGGGCAGTTCGAGCTGGGCCGGCAATGCGCGCACTGCCGTCTCCAGATCGTCGACGCCGGCCTCGTCGCGGCGCAGCGCCCGGATGCGGTCGCGCCCTTCGGCCAGGCCGGACTCGGCCTCTTCCAGCGCATGCACCAGCCCGGCCTCGGCGCCGGCGGCATCGCCCAACGCCAGCCGGCGGCGCGAGGACTCGATGCGCAGCATCAGTGCCTGTACCGACTGCAGCAGGGTGTCATGCAGGTCGCGGGCAATCCGCTCGCGTTCACCCACCCGCGCCCGGTACAGGCGCTGCACCCGCAGCCGCGCGATCGCCACCCGCCAGCGCACGAACATCCAGACCAGCGCGCCGGCCAACGCCAGCATCGCCAGCGCGAACCATCCGGTCTGCCAGAACGCGGGCAACACGGTGACGTTGAACGATGCCTCCTGCGGTGACCAGGTGCCGGCGTCATCGCTGGCAATCACCCGGAAGCGGTAGCTGCCCGGTTCCAGTCGGCTGTACAGCGCTTGGCGGCGGGTGCCCGCTTCGCGCCACGCATCGTCCACCCCATCCAGCCGGTAGCGGAAACGCACGCGTTCGGGAATGCGCAGCGCCGGTGCGGTGTAGTCCACGCGCAGGTCACGGCTGCCGGCCGGCAGGCGCAGGTGCGGGGATAGCGGCATGGCGGTGTCGTCCACCTGCACGGCCAGCAGCGACGGCGCGGGCGGCGCTGCGGCCGGGTTGCGCGGAATATGGTCGGGGTCGATCCAGTGCACGCCACGATCGGTCGCGAACCAGATCCGGCCCTGCGCATCGCTCTGCACCGATGACACGCCACCGGTCTTTTCGGTGCTGCCGCGCAGACCATCGAGCACGCCGAAGCGCTCGAAGGCCACCGCATGGGCCGGGTCGGCGCGCCAGCGCGCCAGCTCGGCGGCCGACACCCGGGTGAGGCCGCCGCGCCCGCCCAGCCACAGCTCGCCGTTGGGCCGCAGCAGGATCCCGGTGGTGTGCTCAAAGCGTTCACCACTGCGGCCCAGCAGCCGCTGGAAGCGCTCGTTCGCGCGCATCGACACGCCGCGCGCCGCACCGGCCCACAGTTCGTCGCCATGGGCGCGCAGCACGCCGATGCGGCCGATGTCGGGGCCATCCTGCTTGATGTCGCGGCGCCGCCCGCTCTCGAACACGCCGATGGTCTGCCCGGCATCGGTCCAGATCCGCCCCTGCGCGTCTTCGGCCAACGCACGCGGGGTCACGCCGGCCTGGATGCCGTACTTCGCGTTCTGCATTTCCCACTGGCCGTTGTACAGGCGCAGCAGGCCGCCGTTGAGCCGGCTCACCCACAGCCCACCGGCGCGGTCACTGCTGATCATGCCGATCATGCCGTCGCCTTCCAGTTCCGGCGGCAGCGCTACCTTTTCCAGTCCGGTGGCGCCCAGCCGCGACAGCGTGCCGCGCGCACCGCCCACCCACAGCGTGCCGTTGCCATCGCGATGCAGCGCGGTCACCCCTTCCATGTCCGGTCCGCCCAGCTCGTCGATGCGGGCGCCGCTGGCCTGGCTGGGATCGGGGCTGACCCACATCGGGCCCCGATCCGCATTGCCGACCAGCAGGCGGCCGTCGGCGGCCACCGCCATCGCAAAAGACTGGTCGCGCCGGGGCAGCGCGATCGGCGCCAACGCGTTGTCGCGGAAGCGGTCGAGCCCGTTGGCGGTAGCGGTCCAGATGTTGCCTTCGCGGTCTTCGAAGATCGTCCAGACCACCTCCGAGGTGAGCCCCTGGGCCGGCCCGAAGGACTCCGGTGACGGCAGCACCACCCCGCGTTCCGGCGCCCGCAGCGTGGACGCGTCGCGCACCCGTGCAATGCCGCCGGCGGCGCTCAGCCACATGCCGCCATCGCGGTCGAAGCGCAGGCCGGCGCCCTTGAACGCCGGCTCCAGCCAGCTCACCGTGGCACGGGCATGGCGCGGATCGGCATCGGCGCGCGCCAGCGGGCGCACGCCCCAGTAGTCGGCCGCCCACAGCGTACCGTCGGCGGCCTCATCGAAGTAGGGAATCTGCACCAGCTTGGGATAGGGCTGGAAGCGCGTCGCGCCCGGTGCCAGGTGCACGATGCCGAAGGCCTGGTTCTCCGAATACGCCACCCAGATGCCGCCCCGGCGGTCGGCATACAGGCGCTCTGGCCGCCAGCCGGGGTCGATGCCCATGTCCTGTGCGGATGTCCAGGTATCGGTGGCAGGGTCAAGCCAGACCACGGCCACCGGGGTGATCGCCCATAACCGCTTGCGAGCGTCACGCGCGAAGCCCATCACCGACCCGAGCGGCACGTCATCGCGCTGGTATTCGTACTGGCCCGGTGCAGGACCGCCGACCCGGCTCATGCCGCCATTGAAGTAGCCGACCCACAGCGAGCCGTCGGCCTCGGCCTTCAGGCTCAGCACGTCGTCATCGATAAGCGGCTTCCCACCGGCAGTGGTGATTCGCTCGAAGCGCACGCCATCGAAGCGGTAAAGGCCTTGTCGCGAACCCAGCCAGAGCAGGCCATCAGGCGTCTGCGCAATGGAGAAGATCTGCGCCGGCGCGCCGTCGTCGGCTGTCCAGCGGTCATGCCGAAGCTGCGAAAGCGCGCGGTCGGGCGACAACGCATGGGCCGAAGGCAGCCCGAGTACCGCAAGCACCAGGCAGAACAACAGTCGCCAGTACGCAGCGCGAGCGTGCCGGTTCGTAACGTGCACAGGAGCAGGACGAACCGGAAGCCAATGCATCGGTGGCAGGCCAGTGTGGGCAAGGGGGCGCGCCTTGGCAGCCAGAGCAGGATGCGGCGCTGGCGGAGTATGCCACGTGCCCGGCAACGCGAAACGCGTCTGGCGGGCGCGGATCTCCACCGCTTGATCGCCAAACCTAACACTGTTAGATTCGCTCCCTAACAACGTTAGGTAGAAGCCCCCAGTGCGTCAACCCATCGCCCGGGACAACATCGTCGAGGCTGCCTTCAAGATCCTCGACGAGGCCGGCATGGAGGGCGTGACCCTGCGCAAGGTGGCCTGCACATTGGGCATCCGCGCGCCGTCGCTGTACTGGCACTTCAAGAGCAAGCAGGCGCTGGTCGATGCCATGGCCGACGCCATGATCGTGGACGTCGCCCGCCACATCCCCGAGGGCCAGCCCTGGCGGCAGACCCTGCTGCAGATCGCCCGCGAGTTCCGCATCGCGTTCAAGGCCCGCCGCGATGGTGCCCGGGTGTATGCCGGCACCTTCCTGGCCACCGAGAACGTGCTGCGGGTGGGCGAGGCCAGCATCGCCGCGCTGGTCGGCGCCGGTGCGTCGGTGCGGTTCGCCGCGACTGCCTCGATGGACCTGGTGTATTACGCGATGGGCTTTGTCATCGAAGAACAGTCCTGGCCCGGCGACGGCAGCATGGAGGCGCTGGGCGAGGCCTTCATGGCCCTGGCCGAAGCGCGTTTCCCGCACTGCTGGGACGCCCGCGAGGTCTGGAGCGAGGTCGATTTCGACACGCGCTTCGAACAAGGCCTCGGCCTGATGCTCGACGGCATAGAACTGCGCCTGGCCCTAACCCCCTGATTCGTTTTCCCTTTCCCCTGTTCCCGCGGTTTCGACACGGAAGCTCTTCCATGCGTGCACCTCTTCTCCGCAGTTCACTGCTCCTGCTCACCCTCGCCCTGGTCACCGCATGCGGCGGCAAGGACGAAAAAGCCGAAGCGGAGGCAGCGGCCGCCAGCTCCGCGCTGCCGGTTTCGCTGGCCACCGTGCAGCAGCAGACCATGGCGCGCACGGTGCTGGTTTCCGGGCCGGTCTCCGCGTACGAGGAAATGCAGCTTGGCGTCGAAATCAGCGGCCAGCGCGTGACCGCGCTGCCGGTGGACGTCGGCCAGTGGGTCAAACAGGGCCAGGTGCTGCTGCAGCTGGACCACCGCACGCTGGACAGCGAACTGGCCCAGGCCGACGCCTCGCTGAAGCAGGCGCAGGCGGCGCAGGACCTGGCGCGGATGAACTACGAGCGCAGCGCCAAGCTGGCCGCGCAGCAGCTGATCAGCGAAAGCAGCCTGGACGAACTGCGCGCCAACCGCATCAATGCCGAAGCGCAGACCGCCACCGCCCGTGCGGCACGTGACGCGGCCAAGCTGCGCCGCGACTTCGCCGATCTGCGCGCGCCCGCCGATGGTCTGATCTCCAAGCGTCTTGTGCAGCCCGGCCAGGTCGTGTCGGGCGGCACCGAGCTGCTGCGCCTGATCCGCGACGGCCGCCTGGAATGGCGCGCCGAGTTGCCCGAAGACCAGCTCACCGGCGTGGCCGTGGGCAACACGGTGGAGCTGCCGTATGCCGGCGCCGTGGTCACCGGGCGCATCCGTGCGGTAACCCCGGGCGTGGACGCGCAGACCCGCACCGGAACGCTGTATGCCGACCTGCCCGAGCCGGGCACGCTCAAGCCGGGGGTGTACGTCGAAGGCCGCATCGTCACCGGCGAGGGCCCGGTGCTGACCCTGCCGACCGCCGCGATCGTGCAGCGCGATGGCCACAGCTATGTGTTCACGGTGAACGACAAGCAGCAGGCCGCGCGACTGCGCGTGCGCACCGGCCAGGCGGTGCAGGGCCGCACCGCCATCCTCGAGGGCGTCAAGGCCGGGGACCGCGTGGTGGTGGACGGTGCCGGCTTCCTGGGCGAAGGCGATCGCGTGCGCGTGGTGGCCGATGCCAAGGCGGCCGCGAAATGAATGTCTCCGCCTGGGCAATCAAGCGCCCGTTACCCGCGCTGCTGATCTTCTTCGTGCTGTGCGTGGCCGGCCTGTGGGGCTTCTACCAGCTGCCGGTCGCCCGCTTCCCCGACATCGCCTTCCCGATGACCACGGTCACCGTGACCCAGCCGGGCGCCTCGCCCAGCCAGCTGGAGGCGGAGGTCACCCGCAAGGTCGAGGACTCGGTAGCCACGGTGAACAACGTCAAGCGCGTGATCTCCTCGGTCAGCGAAGGCGTCAGCACCACCACCATTGAATTCCAGCTCGAAGCCGACCTCGCCACCGCGCTCGACGATACCCGCGATGCGGTCACCCGCATCCGCACCGACCTGCCGCAGGACATCCAGGAACCGGTGATCTCCAAGGTCGATATCGGCGGTTCGCTGATGACCTACGCGCTGGTCGCCCCGCACATGACCCCGGACGAGGCCAGCTGGTTCGTGGACCGCGACATCTCGCGCGCGATGTACGGCGTGCCGGGCGTGGCCCGGGTCACCCGCGTGGGCGGCGTGCAGCGCCAGGTGCGCGTGGACCTGGAGCCCAACGCCCTGATCGCCATGGGCATCACCGCCGGTGATGTCTCGCAGCAGCTGGCGCGCATCCAGGTCGAACGCGCTGGCGGCAAGGCCGAGATCGAAGGCGCACAGCAGACCATCCGCACGCTGGGTACGGTCGGTGACGCGCAGGCGCTGCGCGACTACTCCATCGCGCTGCCCGACGGCCGCGCGGTCCGGCTGTCCACCCTGGCCACGGTGACCGACGCTGCGGCCGACCCCACGGAAGCGGCGTTGCTGGACGGCGAGAAGGTCGTGGCGTTCTCGATGTCGCGCACCCGCGGTTCCAGCGAAGTGAAGGTGGAAGCCGGCGTGCATGACGCGCTGGACAAGATAAAGGCTGAGCACCCGGGCATCGACTTCCGCCTGGTCACCACGGCCATCGACGAAACCCACCGCTCCTACGATTCGTCGATGACCATGCTGTGGGAGGGCGCGCTTCTGGCGCTGCTGGTGGTGTGGCTGTTCCTGCGCGACTGGCGCGCCACCTGGGTATCGGCGCTGGCGCTTCCGCTGTCGATCATCCCCACCTTCGCGGTGATGTACTTCTTCGGCTTCACACTCAACATCATCACCCTGCTGGCGCTGTCGGTGGTGGTCGGCATCCTGGTGGATGACGCGATCGTGGAAATCGAGAACATCGTGCGCCACCTGCGCATGGGCAAGCCACCGCTGGAAGCGGCGCGCGAAGCTGCCGGTGAGATCGGCAACGCAGTGATCGCCACCTCGTTGACCCTGGCCGCCGTATTCGTGCCGGTGGCATTCATGCCCGGCATTGCCGGCAAGTTCTTCCGCGAATTCGGCTGGACCGCCGCAACCGCCGTGCTGTTCTCGCTGCTGGTGGCGCGCCTGCTCACCCCGATGATGGCCGCCTACCTGCTCAAGCCGCATGGCGAGGAGAAGCCCGAATCGAAATTGATGGGCTGGTACCTGGGCTGGGTGGACAAGGCACTGCGCCACCGCGGCTGGACCCTGTGGCTGGCGTTCGCCATGTTCGTAGGCTCGCTGGCGCTGGTCCCGTTGATCCCGGCCACCTTCATTCCGCAGTCCGACCTGGGCCGCAGCAACCTCAATCTGGAGCTGCCACCGGGCACCCGCCTGCAGGAAACCGTGGCCGTGGCCGAACGTGCGCGTGCGCTGCTCAAGGACATGCCCGAGCTGAAGCAGGTCTACACCGCCGTGGGCGCCGTGCTCGACCTGGGTGACCCCAGCGCCACCGGCGTGGGCGAACCGCGCAAAGCGACGCTGATCCTGGACTGGGGCGTGGCCGATGACCGCGACCGCGACCAGCGTGCGCTGGAACGCGACGCGCGCGCACGCCTGGCCAACCTGCCCGGCGTCCGCGTGAGCTATGTCAGCTCCGAGCCCGGCAACCTGCTGCAGCTGGTGTTGTCCGGTGACGACCCGCAGCGCCTGCAGGACGCCAGCACCGCCCTGGAACGCGACCTGCGCGGCATCCAGGGGCTGGGCAGCGTGACCTCCACCGCCTCGCTGCTGCGCCCGGAACTGCAGATCGTGCCCAACGCCGCACGCGCTGCCGACCTCGGCGTGGCTACCCAGGACATCGCCGAAGCGGCGCGCATTGCCACCGCCGGCGACTACGAACAGCGCCTGGCCAAGCTCAACCTTCCCGACCGTCAGGTGCCGATCCGGGTCGGCTTCGCCGAGGCCACGCTGGCCAATCCGGCGCTGATCGGTCAGCTGCGCGTGCCCGGTCGGGATGGCCCGGTGCCGCTGGCCGCCGTTGCCGAGATCCGCCAGGGAAGTGGCCCGTCGCAGATTTCGCGCTACCAGCGCCAGCGCAACGTGACCCTCACCGCCGAACTCAACGGCCGCCCGCTGGGCGATGTGATGACCGAAGTGCAGGCCTTGCCCAGCGTCAAGCAGCTGCCGCCGGGCGTGACCTTCCTCAACACCGGCGATGCCGAAGTGTTCGTGGAGCTGTTCATCGGCTTCATGCTGGCGATGGCCGCCGGCCTGATCTGCATCTACATGGTGCTGTTGCTGCTGTTCAACCACGCGCTGATGCCGGTGACCATCCTGGCGGCGGTGCCGCTGTGCGCCGGCGGTGCGTTCGGTGCGCTGCTGATCACCCAGAACATGCTCTCGCTGCCGGCGTTGATCGGGTTGCTGATGCTGATCGGTATCGCCACCAAGAACTCCATCCTGCTGGTGGATTACGCGGTGATGGCCGAAGACGAACAGGGCATGAGCCAGCATGACGCGCTCATCGATGCGTGCCGCAAGCGTGCGCAGCCGATCATCATGACCACCCTGGCGATGGGCGCCGGCATGATGCCGATCGCGCTGGGCTTCGCCGGTGATTCCAGCTTCCGCGCACCGATGGCGATTGCCGTGATCGGCGGCCTGATCACTTCCACGCTGCTCAGCCTGATCGTGATTCCGGCGGCATTCACCGTGATGGATGACCTCGGCGAATGGATGTCGCGCAGGTTCCGCCACCGCTCCACGCACGGCGCGCATTGAGGGAATGACACGTGCGCGCGACGGAACGCCCGTCGCGCGCATGTCATGGGCACGTAACCCCAGCTGCCAATACTGCCGGCCGACCCCACTGCCGCGCCCATGACCGATGCTCCACCGACCCGGCGCTGGGCACCGGGGCGATGCACTTTCTGCTCGACTGAGGCATTACGCGCCGGAGGTGGCGGCGCGTTCGATCAGCTTCCAGCCGTTGCCGGACGGATCGCGGAACCCTGCATCCACCGTGCCGTAACGCTCCACCGGTTCCTGGTTGAACTCCACTCCCGCGGCTGACCACTGTTTGTAGACCGCCTGGCAGTCATTCACGGTCAGCACCAGCGGCGGCATTGCGCCCTTGGCCACCAGCGCGTTGAGCGCCTGTGCGGTGGCGGCGTCGTGCACCGGCGGACCGGGCCGGAACAGGCCCAGCTGGAAACCGGGCTGGTCCGGGTGCTGCACGGTGAGCCAGCGGTAATCGCCATTGCCGGCGTCGGTGTGCACCACAAAGCCCAGCTTGCCGACGTAAAACGCGAGTGCTTCTTCCTGGTCGCGCACGTACAGGCCGACCGTTTCAATACCCTGGTTCATGGGACCTCCGTTGTTGGTGGGTCCTTTTTACCGGTCCCGCCCCCCAGCCGCTTCTCCGAAACTGAGGTCTTGAGATCGGGCCGGCCGGCCGCACGCGCGATGCATTCCGGCGCCTGCGCGGCGGTGCCGGCGGCCAGGCGGGTACGCAGCTCGCCCGGGCTCTGCCCGGTGATGTCGCGGAAGATCCGCCCGAACGTGCCCAGGCTGTTCCAGCCGGTCTGCAGCGCGATCTCGGTGATCGGCAGGTCAGTGTCGCGGCACAGTGCCACCGCGCGTTCAATGCGCCGCGTAAGCAGATAGCGGTGCGGCGGCAGCCCGAACGCCTGGCGGAACTGCCGCGCGAAGTAAGCTTCCGACACCGCGCTGACCTGCGCCAGCCGCGCCACCGGCCACGCCTCGTGCGGGGCGCGGTCCATGTGGTCCTTGGCCCGCAGCAGCCGGCGCAGCAGTTCGGGGGTCTGGTTCATCCACGCAAGCCTAGCGCGGTTTCAGTGCCGCCCCGGCATGGCCCGCGGCCGACCACGCGCGCAGGCCCATCACGGCCAGGCCGACGAACACCAGATACAGCCCGGCGGTGATGTCCAGCGATTTGGCCAGGTACATGCCCACGTAGACCACGTCCACCACGATCCACAGCCACCACGTGGCCACATGCCGGCGTGCCTGCCACCACTGCGCCACCAGGCTCAGGGCGGCCAGCATCGCGTCCAGCCACGGCAGCGCGGCATCGGTCCAGGTGTGCATGGCCGCGCCCAACGCGATGCCGAAGGCGATGCCCACGCCGAGGTCACGCAGCAGCTGCCGTCGCGGCAGCGGCACGATCACGATCGCGCCATCCTGCTCGGCATGCCGGTGCCAGCTCAGCCAGCCGTACAGCAGGAAACCGCCGAAAGCGACCTGCAGCAGGGTGTCCGAATACAGCCGTGCTTCGATGAACACCACCGCATACAGGCCCACCGCCAGCAGTCCCACCGGCCACGCCAGCACGCGGCGCTTTGCCATCAGCCACACCCCCAGCAGGCTGGCGGCGACGGCGCTCCATTCGAGCAGGAGCGCGCTCACAGGCCGAAGGTGACCGACAGGCGCGCCTGGCGCGGCGCACCGGCGAACAGGTAGTAATCGCCATAGCTGCTGCCGGTGTCACGCCAGTAGAAGCGGTCGAATACATTGTCCACCGACAGCGTCCAGGTCACCGGATGCTCGCGCAGCGCGTGCTGGAAGCGCACACCGGCATCGAACACCGAATACGAGGGTGCCTTGACGCTGCCGTCCACCGTGGCCGCATTGGACGAGGCATAGCGCCAGCCGCCACTCACCGCCAGGCCGGCCACGAACGGCAGGGCATAGTCCACGTGCACGGCCGCACGCACCTTGGGCACGTTGACCAGCTGCTGGCCGTCGTAGAACGCGGTGCCGGCATCGCGCGCGCGCGCCTGCAGCACGCTGGCGCTGGCGTTCAGCGCCAGCCGCTCGGTGACCTGGCCATTGGCGGTCAGCTCCAGCCCGGTGTGGGCCTGGGTACCTTCCTGCACGAAAGTGAAGCCGGCCTCGCTGGCGTCCGGCTTGGCGTACTGGAACGGCTGGGTGGTGCGGAACACCGCCGCGCCCAGCATCAGGCCGTCGGTGGCGGCGTACTTGACCCCCAGCTCGCGCTGGCGCGACTGCATGGCCGGCAGGAAGGTGCTGCCGTTGGAGGTCCAGAACGGCGCTTCCTGGCCCAGCGACAGGCCTTCCACGTAGCTGGCGTACACGTTCAGCTGTTCGGTGGCCTGCCACACCAGTGCGGTCTGCGGCAGGAACTGCGACAGCCGGCTGTGCCGTTCCGGGGTGCCGCGCTTGTCGTAGGCGCGCTCATCCAGACGCACGTAGCGGCCGCCGGCCAGCCACTGCCAGTCATCGCCGACGTGCATGCGGTCCAGCGCGAACACCGCGCGCTGCCAGCTGTCCAGGCGCCGCGCGGACGGGCCCGGCTGCAGCGGCGAGGGATCGAACACGGGTACCCGCGCATCGCCGATGTTGGCCGTGCCCACGTACTCGTTGACGTTCTGGCGCTTGTCCACGGTGCGGTGGAACGCGCTCAGCCCCACCGACAGTTCGTGTTCCACTGCGCCGGTGCTGAAGCGGCCGCGCAGTTCGCCGCGTGCCTCGTCGTTGCGGCGCACATCGTCGGGGCTGCGGTAATCGTAGATGTCGTAGTCGCCGTTGGGCGCGAAGTAGTTGCCCGGTACGCTGCCATCGGCGCAGCCAGCAGCGTAGTAGCAGCCGTACGCAAAGGCGACGTTGTCCTGGATCACCGAGCGGCTGTGGCCCACCGACACGCGCGACTGCCAGGCCGGGCTGAAGTCGTAGGTATGCAGCGCGGTGAGGTTGGTGCTGTCGATGCCCACCGGCTGCTGCCACGGCTGGTGGCCCAGCATGCGGCTGCGGTCCACGCCGCGCGGCAGTTCGCTGCCGCCCAGCAGCTGGTAACCGGACGCCGAACGCTGCGCGCTGGTCTGGTAGTTGGCATCCACTTCCAGCTTGCCGTGATCGCCGATCAGCCAGTCGGCGGCCAGCGAATAGAAGTTGCGGCGGCCGTCGGCATGCTCGATATAGGACGAGGTGTCATCCCAGGCCGCGTTGAAGCGCAGCCCGAAGCGCGGGGTAAGCCAGCCGCCCAGGTCCACCGCCGCGTAGCGCGAGCCCTCCGAATCGGTGGCCAGGGTGACGGTGCGCACATCGGCGGGGCGCTTGCCGACGTAGTTGATGATCCCGCCCGGGGCCATCACGCCCGCGGCCAGCCCGGCCTCACCCTTGAGGATTTCCACCTGCTGCACGTTTTCCAGCGCCAGCCGCTGTTCGCCGGCGATGGACAGCCCGTTGAAGCGGTAGCCGGTGGCCGGGTCCAGCGCGAAACCGCGGATGGCGATGTTCTGGTAATAGCCCACCGGTGCGTAGCTGTCGCCCAGCGACGCGTCGTGCCGGGCCAGCTCGGACAGCGTGCGTACCTGCAGGCGGTCCAGCAAGGCGCTGTCGAGCACGTTGACCGAGGCCGGGGTGTTCTTCCAGTCCGCGCTGCCGAAGCTGCTCGACGGTGCCAGCGGCGCGGCGGGCTTGCGCGCCTGCACGCGGATGCCGGCCAGGTCGGTGGGCGAGCGCTCGCCTGCGGCGCTGTCGGCGTCACTGGCGTACAGCGGCAGGGCGGCGCAGAGGGCGGCGGTCAACAGCGTGAGGCGGTAGCAGCGGTTCATTCGATTCGTCATCAGCCAGAGGAGACGAAGCGACGGCGCGCAGGCGCACCGGCCCGCAATGGGGGATGCGCTCGCTGCTCAAGCTCCCTACGCCGGTGCAAACCGGATCAGGTTCCAAGGGACTCTCTCAGCCTGGCAACGCCAGGCACCCCCGCTTCAGTGGCTAGTTTCACACCAATCGGCCGCCGTTGCGACCCCGGTGGTTCAGGCAGCGGCGTGCAGGGCATCCAGCAGGGCCCGGCCCGGGCGGCTGGCGAACCAGTCGGCATGGCCCAGCAGGAACGTGTGGTACGCCACGTCGGCGTTGGCCGGAGAGCCGGTAACCCCTTGGAAGTACTCCACTTCCGAAAGGGCGAAGTCCAGGTGCACCACCGGCAGCAGGTCGGCCAGCAGGTGCACCTGGGCGGCCTCCAGCGGCCGTACCTGGCGGTAGCCGGCCAGCAGCGCCAGCGCGATATCGGCATGCGCCAGCGGGCCATCGCCGCCTGCATCCAGCCAGGCGATGGCATTGCGCTCGATCGCGGTGGCCAGGTCGAACAGGGCACTGGTCGGCGAGGCCAGGCCGAAATCGAACACGGTGGCGATCGACGCCGTGGCGCCCTGGCCGTGCCAGAGCAGGTTGGAGACGTGCCAGTCGTTGTGCCCCCACAGCACCGGCTCGGCGGCCAGGCGGTCGCCCAGGGCCGCATGCCAGGGCAGCACCGCGCGCTGCAGGTCGTGTTCCCACTGCTGGCGCGACAGGTAGCTGGCCAGCCCCGGTCGGTCGGGCAGCTCACGCTGCAGCAGTGAAAGCGGATCGTGGGCGCGGATCAGGTCATCGCGCGCCACCAGCAGGTGCGTGCTGCGCTGGGGCGCGGGGTAGCTGGCCGATGCAAGGTGCAGGCGGGCCAGCATCGCACCGGCAGTGCGCGCCTGCGCGGCATCGCCGAGCGGTGTCCAGGAGGGGCTGTCGCGGTACAGATCATGGCCGTCACCCTGCGCGTGCAGTTCGTAGGTCCAGTCGCCATGGGCGATCGCGGTGGCGCCATCGCAGGCCTGCAGCACCTGCACGACCGGGAGTCCGGCAGCGGCCAGGTGCGCGATGAAACGGTGCTCTTCGACCAGCACGTCGGCCGTGCGCACGCGGCGATGGTGGCGTTTGATGAAGCAGCGCCGTGACCCGCACTCCACCAGCGCGGCCGCTGAAAACGGTCGCGGGCTGTGCCACACCACGTGGCAGTCGCCCTCAAGCACCGGATAGTGCCCGCGCAGCCAGGCAAGTTCGGCGTCGTCGATTGCAGGCCAATCTGCGGCGACGTCATCGTTGTCCAGGCCCTGCACGCGGTGATCGGTGTTCGTCATTGAAACGGTAGTGTCGGCAAACAGGGCATGGATCGGTGACGCACCTTCAGAAGCGGTGGATCTTGATGTAATCGAACAGATCGGCGTCATTGTCCAGGCCAAGCTTGAGCATGGCATCGCCTTTCTGCCGGCTGATGGTGCTCACGCTCTTGTGCAGTTTCGCGGCGATTTCCTTCACGATCAGGCCGCTGCCCAGCAGGCGCAGGACTTCCACCTCACGGGGCGACAGGGCGCGTGCGCGATCGTCGCCCATGCCCTCCGTGCCGATCTTGTCGATGCGTTTTTTCAGGGTCCGGCTGACATACGGCTGGCCGCGGTGCACGGTCTGGATCGCCACCGGCAGTTCTTCCATCGACGAGGTCTTGTCGACCAGCCCGAGCACGCCGGTTCCAACCACCATGCGCAGGATCGCCAGGTTGTTGGAGACGCTCAGCATCAGCACCGGCAGGTCCGGATAGTGACGGCGGACCTGGCCGATCATGGCAAAACCGTCAGGCTGGCCGCCGCCGGGCATGGAGTAATCGGTGACCAGCACGTCGCACTCCTTGACCTTGAGCACGGCCAAAAGCTCATCCACGCTGCTGGCTTCGGCCACCACGTGGCCCACGCCACTGGATTCGATCACGGATTTGGTACCGATGCGGACCACCGGGTGGTCGTCGGCGATGATTATGCGCAAGCTCATGGAATAGTATGGCCGTTAAGGCAGCGGCCCCTCGGGGCACGTCGCGGTGGGCGGATCACTCCTGGGAGAACTGACAGCATGCGTACCTCGGTTGTCCGCTGGCTGGTCGTGCTGGGCCTGGTGATCGCGCTGGGCGCCATCGCGGCTCCGGCGCCTGCACCGTCGCTGTCACCGCGCCAGGCTGAATGGATCGACCGGAACCCTACCATCTTACTGGGGCTGTACGACAGCGGCTGGCCACCATTCGAATTCATGCACAACGGCCGCCCCGATGGACTCGGCTACGACTACCTGATGTTGTTGACCCGGCAGCTCGGCGTGCGGGTGAAGGTGCGGGTGTATCGCGATTGGGCAGACGTGCTGGATGCGGCATGCCGGGGCGAGGTCGACGTGGTGATGAACATCACCCTCACCCCGGACCGCACCCGCTGCATGGTCTACACCGGCTCCTACGCCGATGCGCCGTTGGCCCTGGTGGGCCGGGTGGGCGATACCCGGACCTCAAGCGACCCGGACCTGGCCGGGCTGCGCGTGGTCACCGAGCAGGAATTCCTCACCAGCAACCAGGTGCGTTCACGCTTCCCCGCCGCCCGCCAGGTGACCGCGCCCAATACCCGCGCCGCGCTGGCGATGGTGGCCCAGGGCAAGGCCGATGTGTACATCGGCAATGCGCACGTCGCCAGCACCCTGATCCGCGAGCAGGACATTGACGGTATCGCCCTGCTGCGGCCCAGCGACCTGCCGCCCGAGCGCCTCCACTTCGGCGTGCCCAATGCCCGCCAGCCGCTGGCCGAAGCGCTCGACAGCGCGCTGTCCACCGTGACCGCCGCGCAGCGCGAGGCGCTGTACAAGCGCTGGCTGCCGCCACTGCAGTGGTCGGCGCAGTCGCGGCTGATCCTGGGCGAGGCCGAACGCCGCATCCTGGCCACCCCGTTGCGCATGGGCTATGCGCCGAATGGGGCGCCGCTGTCGTTCATCGATGCGGCCGGCGAACCCAGCGGGGTGGCCGGCGATTACCTGCGCCAGCTGCGCATGGTCGGGGCCCAGTTGAACCGCGTGCCCGCGCACGACTGGTTCGAGGTGCGCGAGCAGATGCGCCGCGGCGATGTCGATGTGGTGATGGGCATGCCGAACGATGCGCATTACCTGGGCGATGACTGGGTCTTCAGCCAGCCCTTCATCAGCGTGCCCAACGTGATCGTCACCCCGAACAACAGCCGTTCGGTGCTGGGGCTGGGCGACCTGGACGGGCGAAGCATCCTGCTCTCCGACCCCGAGCGCCTGCGCGGCTACATCCTCCAGTACGCACCCAAGGCGCGCATCGTGCCGGCGCGCGGCGTGGAGCAGGCACTGTCGCGACTGGCCAATGGCGACGCCGATGCCTACGTGGGCAATCTGGCGATGGTCGACCGCGTGGTTCGCGAGGTGTATCCGGCCAAGCTGCACGTGGCCGCGCCGGCGGGTTTCAGCGACCAGCTGTCGCTGGCTGTCAAACGCCAGTATGCGCCGCTGGCCACCACCTTCGACCGGGTACTGGCCAACCTCACCCCACGCGAGCACGCCGCCATCCGGGGCGACTGGCTGCTGGCCGAATACCGCACCGGGCTGGACTGGCGCTCGGTCGCGCGTTGGGCGGTGCCGCTGTCGCTGGTGCTGCTCACCGGCATCATCGTGCATGGCTGGGGCTACTGGCGGCTGCGCCGCGAGGTCGGCATGAGGCGGCGGCTGGAACAGCGGCTGGTGGAAGTGACCGACAACCTGCCGGCGATCGTCTACCAGGCGCGCCGTGACAGCGATGGCCGGGTGACGTTCCCGTACATCACCGGCGACCTGCAGTCGATGTTCGGGGTCAGCACCGCCGAAGTGGTCGCCGATGAAACGCGCCTGGTCGACCAGATCGACCCGCGCGACCGCGAGGCGGTCAACCGCGCGCTGCACGACGCCGCGCGCGATTTCTCCGCGCTGGACATGGAGTTCCGCACCAGCCCGCACGGCGCGGTGCGCTGGGTGCGTACCCGCGCATTGCCGTATGCCGCCGAACACGGCGTGGTGCTGTGGAGCGGCTACTGGGTGGACGTGACCGAAGCGCGCGCACAGGCCGATGCCCTGGCCGCCGCCAAGTCCGACGCCGAACGGGCCACCGCGGCCAAATCCAACTTCCTGGCCACCATGAGCCACGAAATCCGCACGCCGATGAGTGGCGTGCTGGGCATGGTCGAAGCGCTGTCGCACACCGACCTGGATGGCGAGCAGCGGCGCATCATCGCGGTCATCGAGGATTCGGCGCAGATGCTGCGGCAGATCCTGGATGACATCCTCGACTATTCGCGCATCGAAGCCGGCGCGTTGCCGCTGGAGCCGCAGCCGGTCATGCTGCGCAGCCTGCTCGACAACGTGCAGCAGCTGCTGTCGCCACAGGCCTCCAGCAAGAACCTTTCGCTCAGCCTGGAGGTCGATCCCGCCGTCGCCCACCAGCACCTGGTCGATGGCATGCGGCTGCGGCAGATCGTGTTCAACCTGCTCAGCAACGCCATCAAGTTCACCAACGAAGGCGCGGTGACCATCGCATTGAGCGTGGAGCGCGATGATGAGATGGCGCAGTCGTTGCGGCTGACGGTGGCCGACACCGGTATCGGCATTTCAGCCGAGCAGCGCGAGCGGCTGTTCAAACCGTTTGCCCAGGCCGATGTGGCCATCACCCGCCACTACGGGGGCACCGGGTTGGGCCTGAGCATCTGCCAGCGCCTGGTGGGGTTGATGCGCGGGCGACTGGAGATGCACAGCGTGCCGGGCGAGGGCACGCGCGTGGAGGTGCTGTTGAGCCTGCCGCTGGTGCCCGGCGAGGAAACCGTGCGTGACGAGCAGCGCCCCGGCGGCGACGTCGACCCGCTGCCGCCGGGCCAGGCACGGCGCCGGGTGCTGGTGGTGGAAGACCATCCCACCAACCAGGCCCTGATGCGCTGGCGGCTGCAGCAGCTGGGGCTGCAGCATGAGCTGGCGGTGGATGGCGAAGCCGCGCTGGCGTTGCTGGCATCCTCACACTTCGACCTGGTCATCACCGATTGCCGCATGCCGGTGATGGACGGCTACACGCTGACCCGGCGCATCCGCGAGCGCGAACGTGGCAGGGGCCAGCGCATGCCGGTGCTGGCGCTCACCGCCAGCGCGCTGGCCGAAGACGTGCAGCGCTGCCGCGAAGCCGGCATGGATGACCTGCTGGCCAAGCCGGTGGCGCTGGCCACGCTGCGCCAGGCGCTGCGCCGCTGGCTGCCCTCGGACGATGCGGATGACGCCGCGCGCGAAGCTACGCCGCCGGTGGAAGCCGCGCCTGCGGCGGCGCCCACGCGCGCGGCGATCGTGCGCCGCTTCGGTTCCGAACACGTGGCCACGGTGCTGATTGACAGCATGCGCCAGGCCACCGCCGACGACCTGCAGCGCGGCTGGGAAGCGCGCGACATGGGCGACAGCAACACCGCGGTGGAGGTGCTGCATCGTATCGTCGGAGGGCTGGGCACGCTGGGCGCCGAAGCACTGGCCACCCAGGCGCGCGACCTGATGCAGCGGATTCCAGAACACGGCCTGACGGCCAGCGCCGACGACATCCGCGCGTTCGAGGACGCCTTGCAGGTGTACCTGGCCAGCCTGGACGAATCGTAGGGACACCCCATGGGTGTCCGCGCGATGCCTGATCAAAGCGCAGACACCCATGGGGTGTCCCTACGGCTGTTCCTTCAGGTATTCGATGACCAGCCGCCTGCGCTCCGGATCCGCCGTCGCATTGACCATCCTGGAGCCCGGCACCACGGTGGCCGGTGAGCGCAGGAACGCGTCCAGGGTCTGCTCGGTCCAGACCAGGTCGGCGCGCTGCATCGCAGGCGAGTAGGGATAGCCGGCCACGCTGCCCGCGCGGCGCCCCAGCACGCCGTGCAGGTTGGGACCGAAGCGGTGCACGCCGCCGGCAGTGACCGTGTGGCAGCCGCCGCAGATCGCGAACGCACGCTGGCGTTCCTGCTGCCGCGCCTGCTCGGGCGTCTGCGGCGTACGTGCGCACGCGCCCAGCAGCAGGCAGCACAGCAGCACCAGCAACCGGCGCGGTAACCGCATCACATCGCCGGGTAATTCGGCCCGCCGCCACCTTGCGGAGTAACCCACACGATGTTCTGGGTGGGGTCCTTGATGTCGCAGGTCTTGCAGTGCACGCAGTTCTGCGCGTTGATCTGCAGCTGCTCGTGGCCTTCGCTGCCGACGAATTCGTACACCCCGGCCGGGCAGTAGCGCGCTTCCGGGCCGGCGTACTCGGCCAGGTTGACCCGCACCGGCACGCTCGCGTCCTTGAGGGTCAGGTGCGAAGGCTGGTCTTCTTCGTGGTTGGTGCTGCTCAGGAACACCGAGCTGAGCCGGTCGAAGGTGAGCACGTTGTCCGGCTTGGGGTACACGATCCTGGTGTGCTGCGATGCCGGTTCCAGGCACTCGTGGTCAGCCTTGCTGTGGCGCAGCGTCCACGGCGGGTTGCGGATGCCCAGCTTGGGCAGCAGCCACTGCTCGATACCGGTCATCAGCGTGGCCACGCTGCGGCCCTTCTTGAACCACTGCTTGAAGTTCTTGGACTGCTTCAGCTCATCGTGCAGCCAGCTGCTTTCGAATGCGGCCGGGTAGGCGCTGAGCTCGTCGCGCTGGCGATCGGCCGCCAGCGCGTCGAAGGCGGCATCGGCGGCCAGCATGCCAGTCTTGATCGCCGCGTGGCTGCCCTTGATCCGGCTGGCGTTGAGGTAGCCGGCTTCGCAGCCGACCAGCGCACCCCCAGGGAACACGGTCTTGGGCAGCGACAACAGGCCACCGGCGGTGATCGCACGCGCGCCGTAGGCGATGCGCTTGCCGCCTTCCAGGTGCTTGCGGATCGAGGGGTGGGTCTTGAAGCGCTGGAATTCCTCGAACGGGCTCATCCACGGGTTGCGGTAATCCAGCCCGACCACGAAGCCCACTGCGACCTTGCCGCCGTCGGCGTGGTACAGGAACGAACCACCGTAGGTATCGCTGTCCAGCGGCCAGCCGGCGGTGTGCACCACCAGGCCCGGCTCATGCTTGGCCGGGTCGATCTGCCACAGCTCCTTGATGCCGATCCCGTACGCCTGCGGGTCCTTGCCGGCGTCGAGCTGGAAGCGGGCGATCAGCTGGCGGCCCAGGTGGCCGCGCGAGCCTTCGGCGAAGATCGTGTACTTGGCATGCAGTTCCATGCCGCGTTCGAAGTTGGGCCCGTGCGAGCCATCCTTGCGGATGCCCATGTCGCCGGTGGCCACGCCCATCACCGCGCCGTTCTCGTCGTACAGCACTTCGGCGGCGGCAAAGCCGGGGAAGATCGCCACTTCCAGCGCTTCGGCCTGCTGCGCCAGCCAGCGGGTGACCTCGCCCAGGCTGATGATGTAGTTGCCTTCGTTGTGGAAGCATTCCGGCAGCAGCGCATGCGGCGTGCTGCGCGCGCCCTCCGGGCTGAGGAACAGGAATTCGTCGCGGGTGACCTTCTGCTTCAGCGGCGCGCCGCGTTCGGCCCAGTCCGGAAACAGTTCGGTCAGCGCGCGGGTATCCATGATCGCGCCGGACAGGATGTGCGCGCCGGGTTCGGAGCCCTTTTCCAGCACGCACACCGACAGCTCGCGGCCGGCCTCGATGGCGCGCTGGCGCAGGCGGATCGCGGTGGCCAGGCCGGCAGGGCCGGCGCCGACGATCACCACGTCGAATTCCATGGCTTCACGCGGGGGCAGGGCAGTGGTTTCTTCGCTCATGGGGGTGCGTAACTCGTGGGTAGTGCCGTCCCGGCCGGAGCCGGCGGCGGTTGCCTGGGAATCGCGCGCGACGTGTCACTGCGCAATGCTGGATCAAGCCATCAGGGTAGCGGCACGCGGCGTTTCCGCCTAGTTCGCCGAGATTCGCTGTCATATGGTGCGCCGCATCAATCCAGCACGGACGGTGATCGTACGGGGATTGCGGACAGCACGTCAGCTCGCGGCCCCGAACGCCGCGTGATACTCCACCTCTGCATCTGGACACCCGCCGTGCAGCTGCAGCGCCTGGAAATACGCCGCCGGCACCCCGGGGAACCGCAGGCGCGGTTCGGCCCGGAACCCGAACCGGCCGTAATACGCCGGATCCCCCAGCAGCACGCAACCGGCCGCACCACGCGCCCGCAGCGCCTCCACTGCTGCCCGCATCAACGCGCTCCCCACACCCTGCCCCTGCCGCCCCGGTGCCACCGAAATCGGCCCCAGCCCATACCAGCCCGGGCTGCCATCACTGAGCAGCACCTTTGACAGCGCCACATGCCCGACGATGCCATCGGCGTCTTCGGCCACCAGGGAGACCGCCAGCGCACCGGCACGGCGCAGCGCATCCACGATGTACTGCTCGGTGTGGCTGCTGTGCGGCGCATCGACGAACGCTGCGCGGGTGAGGGCATGAATGGCGTCGGCCTCGCCGGGACGCTCGCTGCGGATCTGCATGGGCGGAGATCTCTGCGGGAGGAGGTCGCCATTGTACCGGCGTGGTGCGGCGTCCCTTGGCCGGTCCCGGGCCAGGCATCACAATGGAGGTCCTGCTACTGCCCCCGATGTCGCCGCCCATGGCCCTCAATCCGTACGATCTGTTCGATGTCCGCTCGCTGCTCACCGAAGAGGAGCGCGCAGTGCAGGCCACGGTGGCGCGTTTCACCGACGAACGCGTGCTGCCGATCATCGGCGACGCGTTTGACGAGGGCCGCTTCCCGGATGAACTCATTCCCGAAATCGCCTCGCTTGGCCTGCTCGGCTCCAGCCTGCCGGAACAATACGGCGGTGGCGGCCTCAACGCGGTCAGCTACGGCCTGATCTGCCAGGAACTGGAACGCGGTGACTCGGGCCTGCGCAGTTTCGTTTCGGTGCAGAGCTCGCTGTGCATGTACCCGATCTTCGCCTACGGCAGCGAAGAACAGCGCCTGCGCTGGTTGCCGGACATGGCGGCCGGCCGGGTGATCGGCTGCTTCGGCCTGACCGAAGCCCACGGCGGTTCCGACCCGGCCGCGATGAAGACCCGCGCGGTGCGCGATGGCGGCGACTGGGTGATCAACGGCAGCAAGATGTGGATCACCAGCGGCCCGGTGGCCGATATCGCCATCGTCTGGGCGCATACCGAAGACGGCATCCAGGGGTTCGTGCTGGAAAAGGGCATGGCCGGGTTCACCACCCAGGAAATCAAGCACAAGATGAGCCTGCGCGCCTCGCTCACCGGCGCGCTGTTCTTCGACAACGTGCGCGTGCCCGAGCGCAACCGGCTGCCCAACGTGCAGGGCCTGAAAGGCCCGCTGGGCTGCCTCAACCAGGCCCGCTACGGCATCAGCTGGGGCCCGATCGGCGCGGCCGTGGCCTGCCTGGACGAGGCGTTGAACTACACCAAGGAACGCGTGTTGTTCGGGCGCCCGGTGGCGGCCACCCAGAGCGCCCAGATCAAACTCGCCGACATGGCCCGGCGCATCACCACCGCGCAGCTGCTGTCACTGCAGCTGGGGCGGTTGAAGGATGCCGGCCAGCTGCAGCCGCAGCAGGTCAGCCTGGCCAAGTGGAACAACTGCCGCATGGCGATCGACATCGCCCGGGAGTGCCGCGACCTGCTCGGCGGCGCTGGCATCACCACCGAACACGTTGCGATCCGGCATGCGTTGAACCTGGAATCGGTGATCACCTACGAGGGCACCGAAACCGTGCACCAGCTGGTGATCGGGCGCGAACTGACCGGAATCAACGCGTTTTAAGCGCCGCCGGCGAATCCGTTCTGGCGCCACGCTTCGTACATCACCACGGCGACCGTGTTGGACAGGTTGAGGCTGCGGTTCTCCGGCTGCATCGGCAGGCGCAGGCGGCGGCCGTGCGGCAACGCATCCAGCACGTCCTGCGGCAGGCCACGGGTTTCCGGGCCGAACAGGAACGCATCGCCGTCTTCGAACTGCTGGGTGTCATAACGCACGCTGCCGCGGGTACTCAGGGCGAACAGGCGCTTGGGCGCAATCACCTGCAGGGCGGTATCCAGGTCCGGATGCACCTGCAGTCGAGCGTATTCGTGGTAATCCAGGCCGGCGCGCTTGAGCTGCTTGTCGCTCAGGTCGAAACCGAGCGGCTCGATCAGGTGCAGTCGCGCGCCGGTGTTGGCGCAGAGCCGGATCACATTGCCGGTATTCGGGGGAATTTCCGGCTGGAACAACACAACATGGAACGTAGGGTTGGCGGTCATTCGTGCATTTTACGCCGCGACCCCCTGGCAGGTATCGACCGTCGGTCGATACCTGCGGTTACGGACGAACCAGGACCGATGCGGTTTCAACTGCGAAGGCCTGCAGGTCGTTCGGCGACGGGCGCACCTGCAGGGTCGGCAGGTTGATGATCACATCGCGGGCGATCGTGCCGGCGGCCGAGGCCAGGGCACCCATGTAATCGGTGCTGCGGGTGTCCTGCTCGGCAGCCAGGGCTTCGCGCTGTTCGGCGGTCGGGCGGACCTCAACGGCGGCCAGGGTGGTGACGCGCTGGCTGCTGGCCAGTTCGGCACGGTATTCGGCGATCTGGCCGGCGGTCGGACGGACTTCCACCAGCGCCAGGGTCGGGATGCTGCTGGTGCGTTCGACTTCAGCCTGGGCCAGCTGGTCGGCGGCGGGGCGGACCTGCACGGTCGGCAGGGTGGTGATGGCGGAAGCGGCATGCACGTTCGAAACAAACGCGGAGCCGGCAGCGAGGGCGATGGCAATTGCGATGGTCTTGGTGTTCATGACGGGGCCTGTTTAGTGTTGGTGAGCAGTGGTGTGGTAGTAAGGTAGTACACCAAATCTGGGAGTGCAAGAGAAATTTTCAGATACCGTGTTGTGTTCAGCGAGCAGTCAGCTTTGGTTTGATCGCGTCCTTTCCGCACTTGGGTGTAAGCAGGGCCCGTGCCAACTTTTAGTCATTGATTTGAAAGGGTTTTGTCGGACGCGCAGAGTGTCCGCTGTCCGGACACCTGTCCGATCCAGGGCTGCGCGACTGTCCGGACGGGGGTTCAGGTGGCGGCAGAAGGCGCCGTGGCGGTCAGCGGCGCGCCCGGAAAGTTCCCTGACAAAGGGAGTGACTGTTGGCCGATGCCTTTACCCGTACTCCCGGGCTAGCATCCCCCTTCACTTTCATGACCAAGGAAACGGAATGACCTCCCAACTTCGACCGCGTGCCGCGCTGCTGGCTGTAGCGCTTTCCGCCGCCCTGGGCAGCTTCGCCCCGGCCCCGGTGATGGCAAGGCCGGCGCAGGTCGCCAAGGTCGACATTCCGTTTGAAGAGTTCACCCTGCCCAACGGCCTGCGCGTGGTGGTGCACACCGACCGCAAGGCCCCGATCGTGGCGGTGAACATCTGGTACCACGTGGGCAGCAAGGACGAACCGGCCGGCCGCACCGGCTTTGCGCACCTGTTCGAACACCTGATGTTCCAGGGCAGCGAAAACCACGCCGGCGAATACTTCGAACCGTTCAAGCAGGTCGGCGTGACCGGCCAGAACGGCACCACCAACACCGACCGCACCAACTACTTCGAGAACGTCCCCACCACCGCGCTGGACATGGCGCTGTGGATGGAATCGGACCGCATGGGCCACCTGCTCGGCGCGATCGACCAGGCTGCGCTCGACGAACAGCGCGGCGTGGTGCAGAACGAAAAGCGCCAGGGCGAAAACCAGCCTTACGGGCAGGTGTGGGACAAGCTCACCCGCTCCATGTACCCCGAAGGCCACCCGTACCACCACGGCGTGATCGGGTCGATGAACGACCTCAACGCGGCCTCGCTGGACGACGTCAAGAACTGGTTCCGCACCTGGTACGGCCCCAACAACGCGGTGCTGGTGCTGGCCGGTGATATCGACGTGGCCACCGCCAAGGAAAAGGTCGCCCGGTACTTCGGCGACATCCCGGCCGGCCCGAGCATGGCCCAGCCGGCGGTCAACGTGGCCAAGCGCGAGAAGTCCACGCGCGAAACCATGACCGACAAGGTGCCGCAGGCACGCATCTACCGTGTCTGGAACGTCGCCCAGACCGGCACCACCGACATCGACCAGCTGCAGCTGTTCGCGCAGGTACTGGGCGGCGCCAAGTCCTCGCGCCTGGACCAGCGCCTGCTCCACCAGGACAAGCTGGTGGACAACATCAGCGCCGGTGCCTACACCTCGCAGCTGGGGTCCAACTTCGTGATCATGGCCACCGTCAAGCAGGGCGTGGACCCGGCCAAGGTCGAAGCGATCATCGATGAGGAAGTGCGCCGCCTGGTCAAGGACGGCCCCACCGCCGATGAGCTGAGCCGCGGCAAGACCGCGTTCCGCGCCGGCTTCATCCGTGGCATCGAACGCATCGGCGGGTTCGGCGGCAAGGCCGACGCGCTGGCCGAGTGCGCCGTGTTCGAAGGCGACCCGGGCTGCTTCCGCCGTTCGCTGGCCAACATCGACGCCGCCAGCGCCGCCGACGTGCGCGCGGCCGGCGCCAAGTGGCTGGGCGTGGGCGACCACACCCTGGTGGTGGAACCGGGCGCGCGCGTGGCGCTGCCGGAACTGCCGTCGGCCACCCTCAAGCCGTTCACCGTGCCGGGCGTGGACCCCAGGTTCAGCACCAGCCCGACCGTGGTGGACCGCAGCACCGGCGTGCCGCAGACCAAGACCTTCCCGGAGCTGAAGTTCCCGCAGCTGCACCGCGCCACGCTGAAGAACGGCACGCAGGTGATCCTGGCCGAGCGTCATGACATTCCGGTGGTGCAGTTCAGCTATGAATTCCCCGGTGGTTTCACCGCCGACCAGGGCCGCAAGTCCGGCACTGCCAACTTCACCATGGACCTGATGGGCGAGGGCGCCGGCAAGCTGGGCGCACTGCCGTTCGCCGATGCGGCCGACGCACTGGGCGCCAGCCTGGGTGCATCGGCCACCCTGGACAGCGCCGCCGTGTACCTGTCGGCGCTGAAGGAAAACCTGGCCCCGTCGCTGGCCCTGTACGCGGACATGCTGCGCCAGCCGCGCTTCGACCAGGCCGAGATCGACCGGGTCAAGGCCACCTGGATCGCCGGCATCCAGCAGGAGAAGGTCAACCCGAACGCCTCGGCCATGCGGGTGCTGCCCACCCTGCTGTATGGGGCTGGCCATCCGTACGCCATTCCGTTCACCGGCAGCGGCAACGAAGCCGACATCCAGTCGCTGACCCGCGCCGACCTGGTCGACTTCCACCGCGATTGGCTGCGCCCGGAGCAGGGCACCCTGATCGTGGTCGGTGACACCACCCTGAAGGAAATCGTGCCGCTGCTGGAGCGCCAGCTTGGCGACTGGAAGAGCAGCACCCCGGCGCCGCAGGCCAAGGCGCCGGTGGATGTCGCGCGCCCGGCCAAGGCCCGCGTGTACCTGATCGACCAGCCCGGCGCGGTGCAGGCCAACCTGTTCGCCGGCCAGGTGGTGCCCTCCACCATGGACGCCGGTGCCACGCGCTTCGACATCGCCAACGGCGTGCTCGGCGGCGACTTCACCTCTCGCCTGAACATGAACCTGCGCGAGGAGAAGCACTGGTCCTACGGTGCCCGCACCATGGCCAGCAGCACCCTGGGCCAGCGCCCTTGGATGGCCGTGGCCCCGGTCCAGATCGACAAGACCGCCGAGGCAATGAAGGAGATGCAGAAGGAAATCGCCGACTTCGCCTCCGGTGCCGAAACCATCACGCCGGCCGAGGTCACCCGCATCCGCAACATCCAGAACCTTAGCCTGCCGGGCGCCTACGAGACCGCAAGCGCGGTGCTGGGCACCATCAGCGGCATCGTCCGCTATCAGCGCCCGGACGACTACGTGTTCAAGCGCAAGGCCGAGATCGAAGCGATGACCCCGGCCCAGGTGCAGCAGGCCGCCGCCACGCTGGATCCCAAGACCCTGACCTGGGTGGTGGTGGGCGACCTGAAGCAGACCGAAGCCTCGGTGCGCGCGCTGAACCTGGGCGAGGTGACCATCATCGATGCCGATGGCAAGCCGGTTCCGTAACGGGCGACCGGGTGGCTTCGGTGGGTGTAAACGCCGGTCGGGTTGATTCGACCGGCGTTTTTCCCGCGTCGGACGCTTTGGCCGCGCTGCGCGCGGTGTCCGGCCAACGGCCGGACCTACGAATTGCTACGTGGCGGTTGGGATCTGGATCAATCAACCAACGGCAGTTCCCGGTAGCGCCGGCCGTTGGCCGGCCCTCGGGGTCCATCTACCCGCGATTCAGCCCGTTCAGGCACACTGCCTTTCTCATCTTCACGAGCCCTCCGCCATGCGCATTCTGCTGCTCTCCCTTCTTACCCTCAGCGCCACCGCCTGCACCTGGGTGCCGATCGAACCGGTGGGCAAGGCCGTGCGGGTGCTGCCGAACGGGCCGGTTCCCACCGGCTGCGTCACCAAGGGCGAGGTGGTGGTCACCGTGAAGGACAAGGTCGGCTTCTACAACCGCAACCCGCTGCGGGTGCAGGAAGAACTGGAAACCCTGGCCCGCAACGAGGCGCCCAGCGCCGGCGCAAATGCGGTCCAGGCGTCAGGCCTGCCGGCAGATGGCAGCCAGCGTTTTGCTGCCTTCCAGTGCCCGCCACGCTGAACCCGTCAGGCCCGGGCCGGAACCATACGCCCGAACGTGAATTGGTAAAGGTGCGGTGAAGGCGCAGGGGGCTTACAATAGCGCCCCCTTTGCCTGAGCCTTGGCGCTAACTGATGCTCTTCAAGAATGTATCGATCGCCGGCCTGGCGCACATCGACGCGCCGCACACGCTGACGTCCAAGGAAATCAACGAACGTCTGCAGCCGACGCTGGATCGCCTGGGCATCCGTACCGACGTGCTGGGCGATATCGCCGGCATCCACGCCCGCCGCCTGTGGGACGCGGACATGCTCGCCTCCGACGCCGCGACCCTGGCTGCCCGCAAGGCGCTGGACGACGCCGGCATCGGCGCTGACAAGATCGGCCTGCTGGTCAACACCTCGGTCAGCCGCGACTACCTGGAGCCGTCCACGGCCAGCATCGTCTCGGGCAACCTGGGCGTCAGCGACCAGTGCATGACCTTCGACGTCGCCAACGCCTGCCTGGCCTTCATCAACGGCATGGACATCGCCGCGCGCATGCTTGAACGCGGCGAGATCGACTATGCGCTGATTGTCGATGGCGAAACCGCCAACCTCGTCTACGAGAAGACCCTCGAGCGCATGGCCCTGCCGGGCGTGACCGCCGACGACTTCCGCAACGAGATGGCCGCCCTGACCCTGGGCTGTGGCGCTGCTGCCATGGTCATGGCGCGCACCGAACTGGTGCCCGACGCGCCGCGCTACCGCGGTGGCGTGACCCGTTCGGCCACCGAGTGGAACCAGCTGTGCCGCGGCAACCTGGACCGCATGGTCACCGACACCCGCATGCTGCTGATCGAAGGCATCAAGCTGGCGCAGAAGACCTTCGTGGCCGCCCGCGAAGCACTGGGCTGGGCAGTGGAGGAACTGGACCAGTTCGTCATCCACCAGGTCAGCCAGCCGCACACCGCCGCCTTCATCAAGAACTTCGGCATCGACCCGAAGAAGGTGATGACCATCTTCGGTGAGCACGGCAACATCGGTCCGGCCTCGGTGCCGATCGTGCTGAGCAAGCTCAAGGAGCTGGGCCGCCTGAAGAAGGGCGACCGCATCGCGCTGCTCGGCATCGGTTCGGGCCTGAACTGCTCGATGGCCGAAGTGGTCTGGTAAACCGCCACTTCAGCGCCGCCGCGCGGTTCTTTCCATACTCGAGGGCCGGTTCTACCGGCCCTTTCCACAGGTGCGCTTCCATGCCCAAGCTTCCCGGTTACCCCACCCATCCGCAGCGCTTCGAGGTCCGCCCGGGCCTGACGATGAGCTATCTCGATGAAGGCCCGCGCGATGGCGAGGTGGTGGTGATGGTCCACGGCAACCCGTCGTGGAGCTACTACTGGCGCACGCTGGTGGCCGGGCTGTCGGACCGCTACCGCTGCATCGTGCCCGACCACATCGGCATGGGCCTGTCGGACAAGCCCGATGACGCGCACTACGAGTACACCCTGCAGTCACGCGTGGACGACCTGGACGCGCTGCTGGCGCACCTGGGCATCACCGGCCCGGTCACCCTGGCCGTGCACGACTGGGGCGGCATGATCGGCTTTGGCTGGGCGCTGTCGCACCATGCGCAGGTCAAGCGCCTGGTGGTGCTCAACACCGCCGCCTTCCCGATGCCGGCGGCCAAGCAGATGCCGTGGCAGATCGCGCTGGGCCGGCACTGGAAGATCGGCGAGTGGATCATCCGCACCTTCAACGCGTTCTCGTCCGGTGCCTCGTGGCTGGGCGTGGAGCGGAAGATGCCGGCGGACGTGCGCCGTGCCTATGTGTCGCCGTACAACAGCTACGCCAACCGGATCAGCACCATCCGCTTCATGCAGGACATTCCGCTGAGCCCGGCCGACAAGGCCTGGTCGCTGCTGGAACGCGCCGGCAAGGCGCTGCCGTCGTTTGCCGACCGCCCGGCCTTCATCGGCTGGGGCCTGCGCGATTTCGTGTTCGACCACCACTTCCTGGCAGGCTTCCAGGCGGCGCTGCCGCAGGCGCAGGTGCACGCGTTCGAGGACGCCGGGCACTACGTGCTGGAAGACAAGCACGAGGTGCTGGTGCCGGAAATCCGCGCGTTCCTGGACCAGAACCCGATTTGACGGAGTACCGACCAACGGTCGGTACCTACCTCGGGTACGCCGGTAGGTGACGCAGGCAGCGGCAACGCCGTTGCCAACGTCGCTCGTCGACGGCCCGCAGGGTGCCCGGCGCAGGCGGGCATACCGTTGGTCGTCACACGCACATTCAGGCGGCGCGATTGCCGTCGTTGCCCTCGCCATCGCGCCAGGCCCAGCTCTCCAGGCTCAGCGCCGGCAGCCCATGGATCGCCCGCGCCTTGTCGCACTGCGGGCTGGCCTTGCCGAACTCCCACGACGCATCCACCTCGCGGCACACGCTGGGGCGGTTGGGGTGGATGCTGCAGCGTGAATACACCCCGATCTCCGCATCCAGCGCCACGCAGCGCACCGGCTTGGAATGGGTGCCGCGCATGCACAGGCGGTGCGGGTCGAGCGGCTCGGTCAGCTGGTGCGGCACGCCGCCGGGGGTGACCTCGTCCGATTCCATCCAGTGGAAGGCCACGCGGTACTGGGTGCAGCAGGCGCCGCACGTCATGCAGGGATGGGACATGGGCGTGCCGCCTCGGGCGGCAGGGGGATGGAAAGGCGAAGGGGGCGAATTTTCCACGCCTGCGGCCGCCGCGCAAGAATTTTCTGCAGCGGCGACAATGAACGGATGAACAGCCCGATCAACATCGCCGCGCGCCTGCCTGAACTGGCCCGCGAACGCCCCGACCAGATCGCCATCCGCTGCCCCGGCCGGCCCGGCCCCGGCGGCATGGCGCGCTATGACGTGACCCTCGATTACCGCACCCTGGACGCCCGCAGCGACGCCATGGCCGCCGGCCTGGCCGCCTACGGCATCGGCCGCGGCGTGCGTGCGGTGGTGATGGTGCGGCCCTCGCCGGAGTTCTTCCTGCTGATGTTCGCGCTGTTCAAGAACGGCGCGGTGCCGGTGCTGGTCGACCCGGGCATCGACAAGCGCGCGCTGAAGCAGTGCCTGGACGAGGCCCAGCCGGAAGCCTTCATCGGCATCGGCCTGGCCCACGTGGCGCGGCTGGTGCTGCGCTGGTGCCCGTCCGCCACGCGCGTGGTGACGGTCGGCCGCCGCTGGGGCTGGGGCGGCACCACCCTGGACCAGCTGGAAGCGCAGGGCGCACGCCAGCCGCAGCCGATGGCCGCCACCGATGGCGAGGATGTCGCCGCCATCCTGTTCACCAGCGGCTCCACCGGCGTGCCCAAGGGCGTGGTCTACCGCCACCGCCATTTCGTCGGCCAGGTGGACCTGCTGCGCTCGGCATTCGGCATGGAGGCCGGCGGGGTCGACCTGCCCACCTTCCCGCCGTTCGCGTTGTTCGACCCGGCGCTGGGGCTGACCTCGGTCATTCCGGACATGGACCCGACCCGCCCGGCCAAGGCCGACCCGCGCAGGCTGCACGACGCCATCGCCCGCTTCGGCGTGACCCAGCTGTTCGGCTCGCCCGCACTGATCCGGGTGCTGGCCGACCACGGCCAGCCGCTGCCCGGCGTGCGCCGGGTGACCTCGGCCGGCGCGCCGGTGCCCCCGGACGTGGTGGCCCGCATCCGCCGCCTGCTGCCCGACGACGCCCAGTTCTGGACCCCCTATGGCGCCACCGAGTGCCTGCCGGTGGCGGTGATCGAAGGCCGCGAGCTGGAAAGCACCCGCCAGGCCACCGAAGCCGGCGCCGGCACCTGCGTGGGCCGCGTGGTGGCGCCCAACGAGGTGCGCATCATCGCCATCGACGACGCCCCGCTGCCGCACTGGTCGCAGGCGCGCGAAGTGGCCCAGGGCGTGGTGGGTGAAATCACCGTGGCCGGCCCGACCGCCACCGACAGCTACTTCAACCGCCCGCAGGCCACCGCCGCGGCCAAGATCACCGAAACGCGCGCCGACGGCAGCACCCGCGTGGTGCACCGCATGGGCGATGTCGGCTACTTCGATGCCGACGGCCGCTTGTGGTTCTGCGGGCGCAAGACCCAGCGCCTGGAAACCGCGCATGGCCCGCTGTACACCGAACAGGTGGAGCCGGTGTTCAACGCACTCGACGGCATCGCGCGCACCGCGCTGGTCGGCGTGGGCCCCGCTGGCCGGCAGCTGCCGGTGCTCTGCTATGAACTGCAGCCGGGCAGCGCCGATTCGCCGGCCCTGCAGCAGCGGTTGCGCGATGAAGCGGCCGCGCATGCCGGCACGCTGCGTATCGAACGCTTCCTGCTGCACCCCGGCTTCCCGGTCGATATCCGCCACAACGCCAAGATCGGCCGCGAGAAGCTCGCGGCCTGGGCGGCAACCCGAATGGAACAACCCGCATGAAGATCCTTGTCACCGGTGGTGGTGGTTTCCTCGGCCAGGCGCTGTGCCGTGGCCTGGTCGCGCGCGGCCACGAGGTCCTGAGTTTCAACCGCGGCGATTACCCGCCGCTGGCCGCGATGGGCGTGGGCCAGATCCGCGGCGACCTGGCCGACGCCGACGCCGTGCGCCACGCGGTGGCCGGGGTGGATGCGGTGTTCCACAACGGCGCCAAGGCCGGCGCGTGGGGCAGCTATGAGAGCTACCACTTGGCCAACGTGGTCGGCACCGACAACGTCATCGCCGCCTGCCGCAGCCACGGCGTGCGCACGCTGGTGTACACCTCCACGCCCAGCGTCACCCACCGCGCCACCCACCCGGTGGAAGGCCTGGGCGCCGATGAAGTGCCCTATGGCGAGAACTTCCAGGCCCCGTACGCGGCGACCAAGACCATCGCCGAGCAGCACGTGCTGGCCGCCAACGACGCCACCCTGGCCACCGTCGCACTGCGCCCGCGCCTGATCTGGGGCCCGGGCGACCAGCAGCTGGTGCCGCGCCTGGCCGAACGCGCGCGCGCCGGCCGCCTGCGCTTCGTTGGCGACGGCAGCAACCTGGTCGACACCACCTACATCGACAATGCCGCGCTGGCCCACTTCCTGGCCTTCGAACACCTGGCCCCGGGCGCGGCGTGCGCCGGCAAGGCGTACTTCATCTCCAACGGCGAACCGCTGCCGATGCGCGAGCTGCTCAACAAGCTGATGGCCGCGGTGGGCGCGCCGCCGGTGGAGAAATCGATCAGCTTCAAGACCGCTTACCGGATCGGCGCGGTGGCCGAACGGCTGTGGCCGCTGCTGCGCCTGAGCGGCGAGCCGCCGATGACCCGCTTCCTCGCCGAGCAGCTGTGCACGCCGCACTGGTACAGCATGGAGCCGGCGCGGCGCGACTTCGGCTACGTGCCGCAGGTCAGCATTGACGAAGGGCTCACGAGGCTGAAGGCTTCATCGCGCGGCGAGGAATCCATCACTTCCTGAACACCGGGGGTTGGTGAAGATGGCAGCACGCCAATCCGGCACGCACGACGCGAGGATCGACATGCTGCACTACGCCGTAATCTTTTTTGTCATCGCCATCATTGCGGCGGTGCTCGGCTTCTCCGGCATCGCCGGCGCTGCCAGCAACATTGCCTGGATCCTGTTTGTGGTGTTCCTGATCCTGGCCATCATTTCGATGTTCCGTAAGCGAGGGTAGTAGCGCAGGATCCTGCGCGCCCCCTCTCTCCGGGCAACCAGGATCCAGCGCAGTCTCCGACGGCCTGGCGCTCGCAAGAGCGCCGGGCCGTCGTTGCTTCAGGTGCCGGTGATCGAACTGCGCAGCGCGCGCTCGCTGGCGTGCCGTTCCAGCGCCAGCTCCAGCAGCCGGGTGATCAGCGCGGTGTAATCCAGTCCGCTGGCCGCCCACAGCTTGGGATACATGCTGATCCGGGTGAAGCCGGGCAGGGTGTTGATCTCGTTGATGACCACCTCGCCACCGCGGGTGAGGAACACATCCACCCGCGCCAGCCCCGCGCAGTCCAACGCCTGGTAGGCGCCCACCGCGATCTCGCGGATGCGCTGCTGATCGCCCTCGCTGATGTCGGCCGGCACCACCACATCGGCGCCGTTTTCGCTGATGTATTTGGTGTCGTACGAATAGAACTCGTCGTGCACCACCACCTCGCCGCACACGCTCGCCTCGGGCGACGCGTTGCCCAGCACCGCGCATTCGATCTCGCGGCCGTCGATGGCCGCTTCCACCAGTGCCTTGTGGTCGTAATCCAGTGCCAATGCCAGCGCGTCCTGGAATTCCTGCGCCGTGCGCACCTTGCTCACGCCCACCGACGAGCCCTGGTTGGCGGGTTTGACGAACAGGGGGCTGCCCAGCCGGGCGGTCAGCGCGGCGTAGTCGGCTGCGCCTGCGGTGGCCCGGGTGAAGCAGGCGAACGGTGCCACGGCCAGCCCGGCATCGCGCAGCAGGCGCTTGGCCACATCCTTGTCCATCGCCACCGCCGAGCCCAGCACGCCCGAGCCCACGAAGGGCAGGTTGGCCATGCGCAGCAGCCCCTGCAGCGAGCCGTCCTCGCCCAGCGTGCCGTGCACGATCGGGAATACCACGTCGATCTGGGCCAGCGCGGCCGCCGGCGTGGCCGGCACCAGCTGCTGGCGTTCGGCGCCGGGCAGCACCGCCACGCCCTGGCCGGAACGGTTCAGCGCGATCCGCGCCGGGTCGTCGGCGTGCAGCAGGAACCCGTCCGGGTCGCTCACATGCCACTGTCCCTGCTTGTCGATGCCGATCAGGGTGACCTCGAAACGCTCCTTGTCCAGCGCGTCCAGGATGTTTTTCGCCGACTGCAGCGAGACCTCGTGTTCGGCCGAACGGCCGCCGAAAATGATGCCAACCCGGATCCTGCCCATGCTGCTGCCGCTCCTGCCATGCGTGTGAGGGATATTGTAGAGCCACGCCCCGCGTGGCTGGAGCGGCCGACGATGGTTCAGCCACGCGGCGCGTGGCTCTACGCATCAAGGCGGCGGGTACAATGACGCAATGGCACGCTCCCTGCTCTCTTCCCTCAAGCCCCTGGCCGGCAATGCGCTGCAGCTCGCGCTCAACCGCACCCTGGCGCTGGACCCCGATACCCGCCGCGCGCTGGTCGCGCTGGATGGCCGCCACATCGCCCTGACCCTGGAATCGCCCGCGCTGGCGATGCGGATCGGTGTCGAGGGCGAGCGCCTCACGGTGGGCCCGGTGGACCCGCAGCAGGAACCGGACCTGGCCGTGCGCAGTACGTTGGGCGGGGTGCTGGCACAGCTGCCGTTCCTGGCCAATGCACGCCGTGGCGGCGACGCCCCGGCCGGGCGGGTCAAAGTGTCCGGCGATGCCGAACTGGCGCGCCGCCTGCAGCAGCTGGCCAGCCGCTTCGATCCGGACTGGCAGCAGCCGTTCGTGCGGGTGTTCGGCGAAGTGCTGGGTGTGCAGATCGCCAATGCCCTGCGTTCGGCCCTGCAGCATGCGCGCCGTGGCGCGTCCGACCTGGCGCACAGCGCCGCCGATTTTGTCACCGAGGAGTCGCGCGACGTGGTAGCCCGAGCCGAACTGGATGCCTTCCATGACGATGTGGATGTGATGCGCGACGACGTCGAACGCATCGCCGCCCGCGTGCAGCGCCTTGCCCAGGTGCGCGCATGAAGGCGGTGTTCCGGGCAAGCCGTATTGGCCGGGTGATCCTGCGCTACCGCCTCGACGACCTGCTCGAAGGCACCCCGCTGGAAGGCTGGCTGCGCTTGGCCAAGCCGTTCGTGCCGCGCGCCTCGGCCGACATCGCCGTGCAGTCGCGGGGCGCGCGCCTGCGCCTGGCGCTGCAGGACCTCGGCCCGATCTTCGTCAAGTTCGGGCAGATCCTGTCCACCCGCCGCGACCTGATCCCGGCCGACATCGCCAACGAACTCACCCTGCTGCAGGACCGGGTCAAACCGTTCGATGGCGCCACCGCGCAGCGCATCGTGGAAGCCGCGCTTGGCCGCCCGGTCAGTGAGGCGTTCGCCAGCTTCGACCTGGAACCACTGGCCTCGGCCTCGATCGCCCAGGTGCACGCCGCCACGCTGGCCGATGGCCGCCAGGTGGTGGTCAAGGTGCTGCGCCCGGATATCGAAAAGCAGATCGACGCCGACATCGCGCTGCTCAAATCGGCCGCCGCGCTGGTCGAACGCACCCACCCGCGCGCCGACAAGATCCGCCCGCGCGAAGTGGTGGCCGAAGTCGAAAACACCCTTGCCGCCGAGCTGGACCTGCAGCGCGAAGGCGCCAATGCCAGCGTCCTGCGCCGCAACTGGGTGGACTCGGACGACCTGTACGTGCCCGAGGTGGTCTGGAGCCACACCGCCGAACGCGCGCTCACCCTGGAACGGGTGTGGGGCATCCCGTCGGATGACATCGCTGCGCTGGACAAGGCCGGGATCGACCGCAAGGCGCTCGCGGCCAAGGGCGTGCGCGTGTTCTACACGCAGGTGTTCCGCGACAACTTCTTCCACGCCGACGCGCACGCCGGCAACATCTGGGTCGATCTCGATCCGGCGCGCCGCGACAACCCGCGCTTCATCGCGCTGGATTTCGGCATCATGGGCCAGCTGTCCGAGGAAGATCAGTACTACCTGGCCGAAAACTTCATGGCCATCTTCAACAAGGACTACCGGCGCATGGCCGAGCTCCATGTCGAAGCCGGCTGGATGCCCAACAACGTGCGCATCGATGAACTCGAAGCTGCGGCGCGTTCGGTATGCGAACCGTACTTCACCCGCCCGCTGTCGCAGATCTCGCTGGCCGAAGTGCTGATCAAGCTGTTCCGCGTGGCCCAGCGTTACGAACTTACCCTGCAGCCGCAGCTGATCCTGCTTCAGAAGACGCTGCTAAACATCGAAGGCGTGGGCCGCCAGCTGGATCCGGAACTGGACATCTGGGCAGTGGCGCGGCCGGTGCTGGAACGCATCCTGCGCGAACGCTACAGCCCGCGCCGCGTGTTCAAGGAACTGCGCAAGCGCCTGCCGGAAATCATGCCCCACACCCCCGACATGCCGCGCCTGGTGCACGCCTGGCTGCGCCAGCAGGTGGAAGGCAGGCATGAGCTGTCCATGCGCTCGCAGGACCTGGTGGCACTCAACAGCAACCTGCAGAAGCTGCAGAAGCGCGCCGTGGCCGCCATTGCCGGCGTCGGCCTGCTGATCGTGGCGGCGGTGCTGTACGGCATGCAGCCGGGCGGCTGGTACTTCGGCGATGCGCCGGTGTGGAGCTGGGTGAGCGGGGCAGCGGGTCTGTTCTCGCTGGCGAGCGCCTGGTGGCGCCGGTGACCGATATCGTGATGTCCGCCGACGCCACGGTCGAGGCGCCGGTGGCGCTGCCGCCGCTGCAGCTGCTGCACGTGGACGAGCGCCTGGCCGTGGTCAACAAGCCGGCCGGGCTGATGGTCCATGACAGCAAGCTGGCCCGGGGAGAAGATGATTTCCTCGCCGACCGCCTGCGCGAGCAGCTGGGCAAGCCGATCTTCCTGGTCCACCGCCTCGACCGCGCCACCAGCGGCTGCCTGCTGCTGGCCTTCGACCGCGAAAGCGCCAGCGTGCTGGGCAAGTCGCTGATGGGCGGCGATGTCACCAAGGATTACCTGGCCATCTGCCGTGGCTGGCCGGCCGAAGAAGCGTTCACGGTCGACCACGACCTGGACGGCGGCCCCGGCAAGCCGGTGAAGAAGCCCGCCATCACTCATTTCCAGCGCGTGGCCGTGGGCGAGATCAGCGTGCCGGTGGGCGAGTTCGCCACCTCGCGCTATGCGCTGCTGCGCTGCCAGCCGCAGACCGGGCGCTTCCGCCAGATCCGCCGGCACCTCAAGCACCTCTCACATCACCTGATCGGCGACACCAGCCACGGCGATGGCCGCCACAACCGCAGCTTCCGCATGCAGGGCATCCACCGCATGCTGCTGCACGCCGAACGCCTGCGTTTCCCGCATCCGGACGGCACGCTGATGGATGTCAGCGCGCCGGTGGATGGCGAGTTCCGCAAGGCGATGGATCTGTTTGGGTGGTAACGATGAGGCGCACGACCAACGGTCGTGCGCTACCGATGGGGCGTTATTTCTTGGCCGGAGCCGGGGCTGCCGCCGGTGCGTTTCCTTCGTTCACGATCGCCTCCAGGTCCTTCTGCAGGTCCACGAACAGCGGCTGCATCTTGTCCTGGATGGCCACCATCACGTTCTGCATCAGCGCCGGGGTCTTGTCCAGCAGGCTCTGCCCGGCCGAGCTCTCGTAGAACTCGGCCATGGCCAGCACGTCTTCCTTGCTGAAGGTCTTCTTGTACAGGTCCACGTACATCGGCCGCAGCTGCTGCCACGACAGCGCCTGGCGGATGGTCTGGTTGGTACGCTGTTCAATGCGCTGCAGCTGCGCCTTCTTGGCCTCATCCAGCTGGCGCTGCTCGGCCACCTGCTGGAACTGCTGGCGCTGCATCGCCTCGATCTGCGGCAGCATGGTGTCCAGCATGCTCTGCGCGCGCGACGCCGCCAGCAGGCGGTTGATGTCCGCATCCGACGGCGGCGCGGCCAGCGCCGGGGCAATGGCGGCCAGGCCCAGCGCAAGGGTCAGGGCCAGGCGGGTCAGGCCACGGCGGGCCGGCGAACGGGTCGACATCATGTAAGTGCATCCTGCGTTGCGTGGAAGCCCGAGCATACCTGCGATCCGGTCAAGCAGCCGTGCGCGCGTCGCATTGCCGCTTCCGGTGCCGACGGTTCCGGCCCGTACCCGGCTTTTATGCCCCTTATCGGCGGTATTGGTGAACATTACGGTCACCTCAGGCGGCGATCCTGCCTTTACAATGCCGCCCATGGGAAACGGGCCTGTCACCATCAACGCGCATCTGGCGATTCCGGACACGGAGATCGTCGAACGTTTCGTGCGCGCCAGCGGGGCCGGCGGGCAGAACGTGAACAAGGTCTCCAGCGCTGTTGAACTGCGGTTCGACGTGGCCGGTTCGCCCTCGCTGCCCGAGCCGCTGCGCACCCGCCTGCTGGCCCGGCGCGACCGGCGCATGACCGGCGAGGGCGTGCTGGTCATCGATGCCCAGCGTTTCCGCACCCAGGATCGCAACCGCGATGACGCGCGCGAGCGCCTGGCCGCCTTCATCCAGGCCAGCCTCAGCGTGCCCAAGCCGCGCGTGGCCACCAAGCCCTCGCACGGCTCCAAGCTGCGCCGGCTTGATGAAAAGAAGGGCCGCGCGCAGATCAAGCGCGGCCGCACCACACGCAATTGGGAGTGATTGCTTGAACAACCGAAGTCCGCTGCTGCCGGCCGTGCCGCCCAACATGCCGCAGGTCAAACCGAACCGCTTCCTGCGCTGGCTGGCACGCTGCACCCTGCGCCTGGGCGGCTGGAAAGTCACCGGCACCTTCCCGGACGTGCCCAAGCTGGTCTTCATCGTCGCCCCGCACTCTTCCAACTGGGACGGCTTCTGGGGCATGGCGGCCAAGATCGCGCTGGGCATGCAGGTCAAGGTGCTGGGCAAGGCCTCGCTGTTCTGGTGGCCGCTGTCGCCGCTGCTGCGCACCCTGGGGGTGATCCCGCTGGACCGCAGCTCGCCGCAGGGCACCGTGGAACAGGCGGTGAGCCTGCTGCGCAAGTCCGACCGCCTCTGGTACGCGATCACCCCCGAGGGCACCCGCAAGGCGGTGACCCACTGGAAGGCAGGGTTCCTGAAGATCGCCCGCATGGCCGACGTACCGGTGCTGGCCTGCTATTTCCACTACCCGGAAAAGACCATCGGCATCGGCCCGCTGTTCTACTCCACCGGCGACGACGTGGCCGACATGGCCGCCATCCGTGAGTATTACCGCCCTTGGCAGGGCAAGAACCGCGGCACCGTTTGAAGCAAGCCCAGGCGCCACGTCCGGCACATGCCGGGCGCGGGCAATGGGAGTAGGGTGACCGGCTGCGGTTGTGTGCCGCTTCACCTCATTCCAGGAGCCCGTTTCATGTCGCGTACCGTTATCTTGGCCGCCGCCATCAGCCTGGCGCTGGCGGCCTGTTCCGGCAAGGAGTCCACCCCCGTGTCCGACGCCCAGACCCCCGCCGCGCAGCAGCCGGCCGACGCCTCCACCAATCCCCTGTTGAGCGCCAGCACGCTGCCGTTCCAGGCCCCGCCGTTCGACCGCATCAAGGACAGTGACTACCTGCCGGCCTTCAACGAAGGCATGAAGCAGCACCTGGCCGAAGTGCGCAAGATCGCCGACAACGCCGAACCGGCCACCTTCGACAACACCATCGAAGCGCTTGAGCGCAGCGGCGAAACGCTGGACCGCGTGTCGCGCGTGTTCTTCGGCCTGGTCCAGGCCGATACCAACGAAGCGCGCCAGAAGATCCAGGAAGAAGTCGCCCCGAAGCTGGCCGAACACCAGGATGAAATCAGCCTGGACCCGAAGCTGTTCGCGCGCATCAAGACCATCTACGACCAGCGCGCCTCGCTTGGCCTGGACCCGGTGCAGACCCGCCTGGTCGAACGCGATTACCAGGAGTTCGTCCGCGCCGGTGCGCAGCTGAACGACGCCGACAAGGCCGCCCTGCGCAAGCTCAACGTGGAAGAAACCACGCTGGCCACCCAGTTCCATACCCGTCTGGTCGCCGCGACCGCCGCCGCTGCCGTGGTGGTGGATGACAAGGCCAAGCTGGCCGGCCTGGGCGAGGATGAGATCAACACCGCCGCTGCCGACGCCAAGGCCCGCAACCTGGAAGGCAAGTTCCTGCTGCCGCTGCAGAACACCACCCAGCAGCCGGTGCTGGCCTCGCTGAGCAACCGCGAGCAGCGCGCCGCCGTGCTCAAGGCCTCGGAAACCCGCGCCGAGCGCGGCGATGGCAACGACACCCGCGAAACGGTGCAGCGCCTGGCCCAGCTGCGTGCGCAGAAGGCCAAGCTGCTCGGCTTCGAGAACTACGCCGCCTACAGCCTGGCCGACCAGATGGCCAAGACCCCGGCCGCCGCGCTCAAGCTGCTCACCGACACCGTGCCGGCCGCCACCAACAAGGCACGCGGTGAAATCACCGAGATGCAGAAGGTGATCGACGCGCAGAAGGGTGGCTTCCAGCTGGCCGCATCGGACTGGGACTTCTACGCCGAACAGGTGCGCAAGGCGCAGTACGACCTGGACGAATCGCAGATCAAGCCGTACTTCGAACTGGACAACGTGCTGCAGAACGGCGTCTTCTACGCCGCCACCCAGCTGTACGGCATCACCTTCAAGCCGCGTACCGACATTCCTACCTACCACCCGGACATGAAGGTGTATGAAGTGTTCGACAAGGACGGCACCTCGCTGGCGCTGTTCTACACCGACTACTTCAAGCGCGACAGCAAGTCCGGTGGCGCCTGGATGGACGTGTTCGTCGAGCAGAACGGCCTGACCGGCGCCAAGCCGGTGGTCTACAACGTCTGCAACTTCACCAAGCCCGCCGCCGGCCAGCCGGCCCTGCTGAGCTTCGACGACGTCACCACCATGTTCCATGAGTTCGGCCATGCGCTGCACGGCATGTTCTCGAACGTGAAGTACCCGTCCATCGCCGGCACCAGCACCTCGCGCGATTTCGTCGAGTTCCCCTCGCAGTTCAACGAGCACTGGGCGCTGGATCCGAAGGTGTTCGCCAACTACGCCAAGAACTACAAGACCGGCGAGCCGATGCCGCAGGCACTGGTCGACAAGATCCTCAAGGCGCGTACCTTCAACCAGGGCTACGCCACTACCGAGTACCTGTCGGCCGCACTGCTCGACCTGGCCTGGCACACCCAGCCGGCCGACGCCAAGCTGCAGGACGTCGCCCCGTTTGAAGCGGCCGCGCTGAAGAAGTACAAGGTCGACCTGGCCCAGGTGCCACCGCGTTACCGCACCACCTACTTCGACCACATCTGGGGCGGCGGCTACTCGGCCGGTTACTACGCCTACTTCTGGGCCGAAGTGCTGGACCACGACTCGTTCGAGTGGTTCAAGGAACACGGTGGCCTGACCGCTGAAAACGGCCAGGTGTTCCGCGACAAGATCCTCTCGCGCGGCAACAGCGTGGAACTGGCGGACCTGTACCGCGAGTTCCGCGGCAAGGACCCGTCGGTCGAACCGCTGCTGGTCAACCGCGGCCTGAAATAATGCGGCCGATGTAACAACGAACGGCGGGGGAAACCCCGCCGTTCGCATATCCGGTGCCGGGCCGGCCGGTTCCGGGGCCTGCCGGTGCCGGTCGCCCAACCGGTAGTGCCGACTGTTAGTCGGCAAAGCGCGGTCCAAGGACGTTCGATCGCCTACGTTCCCACGCGACAACCGACCTCGCTGCATCCCAGGTGATCGAGTGCGATCTCCAACGCATGCATGTAACTCTGCGCGCAGTACCCGTGCGCCACGCCGATGCGCTGGCCCACGTCCGCCGGCAGGCAATCCTCCGGCGCGCCCGCATCATCGTTATGCACTTCCACGTACACGTTATGCAGATGCGGCAACAACCGCTGCAGCCGCGTGCTGCCCACGCACGCACCAGGATCCAGCAGCGTGACCTCGCCGCGGCTGTGATCGGCCACGCGCAACGCATCCAGCAGCTCCTGCTCCGACCCACACGCACGGATCGCCACCGTGGTGCCCGCATCGATCGCCCGGTGCACCAGCGCCTTCAGAACGGGCGCCGGCAGCGGCTGCGCGGTGCGGATCAATTGCCCGCTCGTTTCCGGGCCACGAATGATGAAGATCGACATGGCTCAGGCACTCCCTGCAACGGTCTGCAACCGGCGCGCGGCAATCGCCAGCGACAACCGGCATGCATCCTCGCGGCCACTGCTGCACACCACCCGCGCCACTGGCGCATGCAGCGGGTGCAGGTGCGCATCCAACCCATCGTCATCGTTGGCCGCCATCTCGATGTACGGCGCCGGCAACGCCTCCAGCGCCGCGCACAGCGCGCGGCCATGCGCAGCCCATTGCGCCGGCTCGGCGGCGCCGGTCTCGATCAGCACCCACGCCGGCTGGCTTTCCCGGGCCTGGCGCAGGCACTGCAGCAGCGCCGGCAGCGTGGCGCAGTCCTGGCAGTGCACGGCGTGGCCGGCCAGCTGGGCCGGCACCGGCAGCGGATCCGGCGACGGCTGCCGGAGCAACAGGATGGTCATGGAACACCTCGACAAAGCGCCCGGAGGCGCGGTGTCGACACGATGCGCGCGCGGGCCATAAAGGGGCGATGACCCGCATGCCCGGGCCGCGTAAACAACGCGTAGTTTTTTTTGTGTCGGGGCACGACCAACGGTCGTGCCCTACCGGTCCTGGCGGTAGGTGACGACCGTTGGTCGTCACGGCGGGAACTCCGGAACGTCCTGATGGTCAGACTCCAACCAACGCCCGCAAGGATCGCCACCATGACCGCTGCCGCCGCCGAACCCCGCTCCAACGGCCTGCTCCACTGGCTGAAGAAGGAAGCCCTGCCGCTGCTGGTCATGCTCGGCCTGCTCGCCGCCGCGCGCGACAGCCTGGCCAACCACTACCAGGTGCCCAGCGGCTCCATGCAGCACACCCTGATGCCTGGCGACCGGGTGGTGGTGGACATGCGCGCCTACGGCCTGCGCCTGCCGTTCACCTCGGTGGAACTGCTGCACACCGGCGTGCCACAGCGCGGCGAGGTGGCGGTGTTCGATTCCCCGCAGGACGGCACCCGCCTGATCAAGCGCATCGCCGCCGTGGGCGGCGACCGCGTGGACCTGCATGACGGCCACCTCAGCATCAACGGCCACCCGCTCGGCCAGGTGGGAACAGATGACGTGGAAGACTTCGGCCGCACCCTGGCCCAGCTCGACCTGGGCCAGGGCGGCGGCCCGGACATCACCGGGCTGGCCGTACCCGCCGGCAAGGTGCTGATGCTGGGCGACCACCGTGGCAACAGCGCCGATGGCCGCTACTTCGGCCTGGTCGACGCCAAGGCCCTGTATGGCAAGGCGGCGCGCGTGTATTACCGCCGCGGAGAGGGTTTTACCTGGCAGGCGCTGTGAGATCACGGGGGCCGGCCAACGGCCGGCGCTACCGGGGTCGGGCGCCCAAAACCGCGATCGGGGTCGGGTGCCCAAAACCGTGATCCACGGGTAGCGCCGGCCGTTGGCCGGCCCTCGCAAAACCTTGATCGATACGTACAACGTCTCAATCCAGACCCGTCAGGTTATGGATCGACCCGTACCCGCTGCCTATCCTGAGCGCTGATCCTTACGCACCGGCCCCCCCCCCACGGGCCCAGACGCAATGAACGGCGACACCGCAGCGCTGCCCGAGCGCAGTCCCAGCCCCCATCTGCCCGCGCCCTCCCAGCACATCGAGCAGGGCACCCCCGCGTTCCGGCGCACCGCGGCGGCGCTGTTCCTGGCCGGCTTCTCCACCTTCGGCCTGCTCTACACCGTGCAGCCGCTGCTGCCGGAGTTCAGCCGCCACTTCGGCGTCTCTGCCGCCAACAGCGCGCTCGCCCTGTCGCTCAGCACCGGCCTGCTGGCCGTTTCGATGCTGGTGGCCGGGTTGATCTCCGACCGGGTCGGCCGCCGTGGCGTGATGATCACCGCGCTGCTGGCCTCCACCGTGCTCTCGGCGGCCAGCGCCATGGTCGACGACTGGACCACGCTGCTGGTCCTGCGCACCCTGCTCGGCATCGCACTCAGCGGCGTGCCGGCGGTGGCGATGACCTACCTGGTCGAAGAAATGGACAGCCGCGCGCTCGGTCTGGCCATGGGCCTGTACATCGGCGGCAATGCAGTGGGCGGCATGAGCGGGCGTCTGATCGCCGGCATCGTGGCCGACCACTGGGGCTGGCGCTGGGGCATCGGCGTGGTCTCGCTGATCGCCGTGCTCAGCACCGTCCTGCTGTGGGTGCAGCTGCCGCCGTCGCGCCACTTCCAGAGCCGTCGCGGCGGCCTGCGCGAACTGCCTGCGCGCTGGCGCCAGCTGTTCGCCGATCCCGGCCTGCCTTCGCTGTTCGCCACCGCGTTCGTGCTGATGGGCGTGTTCGTCACCCTCTACAACTACCTCGGCTACCACCTGCTGGCGCCGCCGTACCGGCTCAGCCAGACCGTGGTCGGCCTGATCTTCAGCGTGTACCTGGTCGGCACCTTCAGTTCGGCGTGGATGGGCCAGCAGGCCAACCGGCACGGCCGGGGCCGCGTGCTCGGCATCTGCTACGGCCTGATCGCACTCGGCATCGTGCTGCTGTCCCTGCCGTGGCTGGGCTGCATGGCGCTGGGCATCGCGCTGGTGACGTTCGGCTTCTTCGGCGGCCATTCGGTGGCCAGCAGCTGGGTCGGCAGCCGCGCGGGGGTGATGCGCGCCGAAGCCTCGGCGCTGTACCTGTTCGCCTACTACCTGGGCTCCAGCCTGGCCGGTGCCGCCGGCGGCGTGTTCTACACCCGCTGGGACTGGTGGGGCGTGTGCGCCTTCACCGCCGTGCTCACTGCGATCGGCGCCACCATCGCCTGGCGGCTGGGCCGCCGCGCACAGCCGCTGCCGGCCGCGCTCGCACTCAGCCGCTGAAGCCGCCCTGCAGCAGCCGGGTGAAGTGGATGATCAACGGCGATGGGGCACCGCGCCGGTAGGCCACATGCACTTCCGAACTCGCCGCGCGATCACTCAGCGGCACGAAGCGCGCGCCTTCCACGTGGATGTGGCTGCATGAAGCAGGCAGCACGGTCACCCCCAACCCGGACGCGGCCAGGCTGATCAGCGTGGACGCCTCGCCGGCTTCCTGGATGATGCGCGGCGTGAAGCCGGCACTGCGGCACAGCGCAATGAAGTGATCGTGGATGCCGGCGCCCACCTCGCGCAGGAAGCCCACGAACGGCTCATGCGCGAACTGGCGCAGCGCCACCGGCGAACCGGCCGGCAGGTCGCGGATCAGTGAATGCTGGTCATGCACCACCAGCGCCAGCGGATCGCTGAACAACTTGCGTGACATCAGCGGCGTGGGCAACGCGCGCTTGCGGATCAACCCCACATCCAGCTCGTTGGCTACCAGCGCATCGATCTGCTGCAACGTGTTCATTTCGCGCAGCTTCAACTGCACCTGCGGGAACTGCTGGCGGTAGGCGAAGATCGCCCGCGGAATCTGCGTGGATAACGGCGTGGCGCGGGTCAGCCCGATGCGCAGCTCGCCGGTTTCACCGCGCTGCGCGCGCTGGGTGAGTTCGATGGCCTGGTCCACCCGCGCCAATGCGTCGGTGGCCTGCGCCTGCAGCACGCGCCCGGCCTCGGTGAGTTCCACCCGGCGGTTGCTGCGCAGGAACAGGCGCGCGCCCAGCAGCGTTTCCAGCTGCCGGATCTGCTGGCTGAGTGGCGGCTGCGACATGCCCAGCCGCTCGGCGGCACGCCCGAAATGCAGGGTGTCGGCCACCGCCAGGAAGTAGCGCAGGTGGCGCAGTTCAATCGACATGGCAGCGCATCAGCGTTCGGAATGACCGCTTTCATCATAGCTGCGCGGGCTGAACAGGTCCGGCTGGATCAGCTCGATGAAGGCGCGTGCCTGCGGCGACAGGAAGCGGCCCCGGCGCACGATCACCCCATAGCTGCGCTCGGGGAACCACGCGCTCATCGAGCGCGTCACCAGCCGGCCGCGGTCGGCATCGTTGAGGCACAGCGCCGGCACGATGGAAATGCCCATGCCCATCGCCACGTACTGCTTGATCACCTCCCAGCCGCCCACCTCCAGCGCCACCGTGTACGGCACGCGCTGGCGCTGAAACACCTGGTCCACCAGCCGGTAGGTGATCTGCCGCTTGGGTGGCAGCACCAGCGGGTAGGCCGAGATCGCCTGCAGGGTCAGCTCCGGCGCGGTGGCCAGCGGGTGGTCGGGCGGGGCGATCAGCACCTGCTCAAAACGGTAGGCCGGCGCATAGCTCAGGTCGGCCGGTACATCGGTCATCGAGCCCACCGCCAGGTCGGCCGCATCGCTGCGCAGCAGGTCGGTGCCATCGGCGCTGATCGCGTTGTGCAGGGTCAGGCGCACGTCCGGGTGGCGCTGGCGGAAGCGCTCCACGATGCGCGGCAGCAGGTACAGGATGGTGGAGCTGTTGGCGGCAATGTTGAGCTCGCCCGCATCCAGCCCTTTGACCTTGTCGCGGAAGCTGGCCTCCAGCCCGTCCAGGCTTTCCACCAACGGCTGGGCCATTTCAAACAGCAGCTGGCCCTCGCGGCTGGGCACCAACCGCCGCCCGCTGCGCTCGAACAGGCCCACCCCCAACTCGCGTTCCAGCGCCTGCAACTGCTGGCTGATCGCCGGCTGGCTGACGAACAGCGCCTCAGCCGCACGTGAGACTGAGCCCAATCGTACCGTCTGGCAGAACGCCCGCAGCGGCTTGAGCCGGTCAGACTTGTAGGAAAAACGGGGACTTGGCGGCTTGGGTGTGGGCATGGCGTAACGAATATAAGCGCAGCTTATGTAAAGCATTGCGATAACTGTTTTGTCAAATACCACACTCCGGCGCACGGTGGCATCACCCGCAACGCAGGAGTTGGACATGTCCGCTGTCGCCGCCTTCGCCACCGCCCAGCCCACCCCGGCCGATGCCCCGGCCACCCCGGGCATCGCCCTGACCACCCAGCTTGCCGGCCAGTCGGCCCTGCTGCCGGCGGGGGTACTGGCGCTGCTGGTGTCGCTGCACCGCGCAGTAGAACCCGAACGCCAGCGTCGCCTGCAGGCCCGCCGTGAGCGCCAGGCCTTCTTCGACGGCGGCGGCCTGCCGGATTTCCGCACCGACACCGCCGCCATCCGCAGCGAGGACTGGCGCGTGGCGCCCATCCCCGACGCCCTGCAGGACCGCCGCGTCGAGATCACCGGCCCGACCGACCCGAAGATGGTCATCAACGCGCTGAACTCCGGCGCCAAGGTGTTCATGGCCGATTTCGAGGATTCCACCGCCCCGGCCTGGCGCAACCTGCTGGCCGGCCAGCAGGCGCTGATAGGCGCAGTGCGCGGCGACCTCACCCACACCGCGCCCGGCGCGGACGGCAAGCCCGGCAAGCACTACGCGCTGCGCCCGCTCGACGAACAGGCCGTGCTGATCGTGCGCCCGCGCGGCTGGCACCTGGATGAAAAGCACGTGCGCATCGATGGCCAGCCGCTGGCCGGCGGCCTGTTCGACGCGGCGGTGTTCGCCTTCCACAACGCCCGCACCCTGATGTGCCGCCAGCGCGGCCCGTACTTCTACCTGCCCAAGCTGCAGTCGATGGAAGAGGCCGCGCTGTGGGAGACCGCGCTGTCGCACATCGAAGGCATGCTCGGCCTGCCGCATGGCCAGATCAAGGTCACCGTGCTGATCGAAACGCTGCCGGCGGTGTTCGAGATGGACGAGATCCTGCACGCGCTGCGCGACCGCATCGTTGGCCTGAACTGCGGCCGCTGGGATTACATCTTTTCCTACATCAAGACCTTCCGTAAGCACGCCGACAAGGTGCTGCCCGAACGCGGCCAGGTGACCATGACCCAGCCGTTCCTGAAGGCCTATTCGGAACTGCTGATCCAGACCTGCCACCGCCGTGGCGCCCACGCGATGGGCGGCATGGCCGCACAGATCCCGATCAACCACGATGCCGCCGCCAACGAACAGGCCATGGCGCGGGTGCGTGCCGACAAGCTGCGCGAAGTCACCGCCGGCCACGACGGCACCTGGGTGGCGCACCCGGCGCTGATTCCGGTGGCGCAGGCGATCTTCGACGCGCACATGCCCGGCCCCAACCAGCACGCGGTGCTGCGCCGCGACGTGCGCGTGGGCCGCGACGAGCTGATCGCCGCGCCCACCGGCACCATCACCCGCGCCGGGTTCGAGGGCAACGTGGAAGTGTGCGTGCGCTATTTGGCCGCCTGGCTGGACGGCAATGGCTGCGTTCCCATCCACCACCTGATGGAAGACGCGGCCACCGCCGAGATCAGCCGAAGCCAGCTGTGGCAGTGGCTGCACGTGCCCGGCCAGCACCTGGACGACGGCACCGCCATCGACCTGGCCCTGCTCGACGCCACCCTGGCCGCGCTGCCGGCGCGCCTGGGCGAGCGCAGCGCGCTGCCGGGCGGGGCGCGCATCGACGAGGCCATCGCCCTGCTCGGTGAGCTGAGCCGCCGCAATGAACTGACCGATTTCCTGACCTTGCCGGCCTACGACCGGATCGATTGACCCGCTCAGCCGGGCAGGGCCCGGCGCTACCGCTTTCGATGTTCATCCCCTGGAGAATTGCCATGACCAAGCTGCCGACCGCCGAACAGATCCAGCACGAATGGAACACCGACCCGCGCTGGGCCGGCATCCAGCGCAACTACAGCGCCGCCGACGTGGTGCGCCTGCGCGGCACCGTGCACGTGGAGCATTCGCTGGCCCGGCTGGGCGCGGAGAAGCTGTGGAAGTACCTGCATGAAAAGGACTTCGTCAACGCGCTCGGCGCGCTGACCGGCAACCAGGCCATGCAGCAGGTCAAGGCCGGCCTCAACGCCATCTACCTGTCTGGCTGGCAGGTCGCCGCCGATGCCAACCTGGCCGGCCAGATGTACCCCGACCAGTCGCTGTACCCGGCCGATTCGGTGCCGGCGGTGGTCAAGCGCATCAACAACACCCTGCTGCGCGCCGACCAGCTGCACCACGCCGAAGGCAAGGACGACATCGACTTCCTGCAGCCCATCGTGGCCGATGCCGAAGCCGGCTTCGGCGGCGTGCTCAACGCCTTCGAGCTGATGAAGGCGATGATCGAAGCCGGCGCGGCCGGCGTCCACTTCGAAGACCAGCTGGCCTCGGTGAAGAAGTGCGGGCACATGGGCGGCAAGGTGCTGGTGCCCACCCGCGAGGCCATCGAGAAGTTGAATGCCGCGCGCCTGGCCGCCGACGTGCTGGGGGTGCCCACCCTGCTGGTGGCCCGCACCGACGCCGAAGCCGCCGACCTGCTGACCAGCGACATCGACGCCAACGACCAGCCCTTCGCCACCGGCGAGCGCACCGTGGAAGGCTTCTACAAGACCCGCAACGGCCTTGACCAGGCCATCAGCCGCGGCCTGGCCTACGCCCCCTATGCCGACCTGATCTGGTGCGAGACCGGCAAGCCGGACCTGGAGTTCGCGCGTAAGTTCGCCGAAGCCATCCACGCGAAGTACCCGGGCAAGCTGCTGGCCTACAACTGCTCGCCCAGCTTCAACTGGAAGAAGAACCTGGACGACGCCACCATTGCGACGTTCCAGAAGGAAATCGCCAGGTACGGGTACAAGTTCCAGTTCATCACCCTGGCCGGCTTCCACGCCCTGAACTACTCCATGTTCAACCTGGCCCACGGCTACGCCCGCCGCCAGATGAGCGCCTTCGTGGAACTGCAGGAAGCCGAATTCGCCGCCGCCGACCGGGGCTTCACCGCGGTCAAGCACCAGCGCGAGGTCGGCACCGGCTACTTCGACGCCGTCACCCAGGCCATCCAGCAGGGCCAGTCCTCCACCACCGCCCTGGCCGGCTCCACCGAAGAGGAACAATTCCGGGCGGCCTGACGCCCGGAATCGGCGGCTGCGGCCGCCGCCGGGTGGCCGCGCCACCCGGGTAACCCCGGCCGTTGGCCGGATCCCCGGGAACCCACCCCGAAGAAGGCCGCCCCTGTAGGGGTGGCCCTTCTTTTATATGCCCCCGCCAGATGCTACGGTCCGCAAAAGGCTCCATGCGGTAGGGAATGGCCGGTTCAAACCGGTCGCTGCGTTGGGGAAGACTGGGCCGGAGCGCCGGAGAAATCCGGGCCCCGGGGCATGGAAATGGGATGAGGCGCACACTTTTAAGGGGTGCTATCCTCATTCGCTCACCGGGGAACGCTGGGAAGCGGGTGTACGGGAATGACCGGCAAGCTTGCGACGAATGTGTGCGAACGAGCGTCAGACATCGCGCAGACCGCGATGGCTGAGATCGTGCACGCGGTCCTGAGCGCCGGCGAATTCGCCCTGTTTGCCGAATTCGGGCAGCACCGCGCGCTGCGCGCCGGCGAGCACCTGTTCCTGCGCAACCAGGCCGGCAGCACCATGTATGTCATCGTCACCGGTGCCATCGAGCTGGATTTCGGCGAAGACCTGGTGGTCAAGACGCTGGGCCAGCATGAGTTCTTCGGAGAACTGGGCCTGCTGATCGGCGACCACCCGCGCAGCGCCGACGCGCGCGCCACCACCGATTCGCTGGTGCTGGAACTGGACCACACCGATTTCCAGCGCCTGGTCGACCGCGACCCGGGCCTGGTGGCCTACTTCCTGCGCCGCACGATCATGCGCGTGGTGAGCAACGAACAGGTGCTGATCCGGCAGCTGCGCCGGCGCAACCACGACCTCGAAACCGCGCTGGACAACCTCTACGTCACCACCCACCAGCTCACCCACACCCGCGAACTGGTGCGTACCGACGAGTTGACCGGCCTGCACAACCGCCGCGGCCTGGCCTTGTACCTGCAGGAATGCCGCAACCATGACAACGGCGCGCCGCAGGGCCTGCTGCTGATCGACTGCGACCACTTCAAGCAGGTCAACGATGAGTACGGCCACCAGGCCGGCGACCGTGTGCTGCAGAGCGTGGCCAACATCCTTCGCTCGGTAGCCACCGAACAGGATCGTGCCTGCCGGTTGGGCGGGGATGAGTTCTGCCTGCTGCTGCGCGACGCCAACGCAGAAGCCGTGCAGCATGCCGCCGAGTTCATCCTCGGCGCGGTGCATGGCCTGATGAGCCGGGCCGGCGGCCATCCGCATGTCTGCCCGGTCAGCATCGGAATGAGCCTGCTGGAGGCCGATGGTGACTGGAGCGGGTGGTACGCCCGCGCCGACAATGCGCTCTACGAAGCCAAGCGGCAAGGCGGCAACCGCTCGTATTGGTCGCATGATGCGATCGCCACTCCCTGACGGGGAATCCGAATGAACGGTGACAACGGAACGTCGACCCAGGCCCCACAGCTGCGCGCACTGCTGTTCACCGATCTGTGCGATTCGCTGATCCTGGTGGAACGCATCGGCGACAGCGCCGCAGCCGAGCTGTTCCAGCAGCACGACCGGCTGGTGCTGACGCTGCAACAGCAATGGAATGGCCAGCAGATCGACCGTTCCGATGGCCTGTTCCTGTTGTTCGAACGCGCCATTGATGGCCTGGGTTTCGCGCTGGACTACCAGCGGGAACTGCAGGCGCTGGGCCAGGCGCAGAAGCTCGAGCTGCGCGCCCGCGCCGGCCTGCACGTGGGTGAAGTCCTTACCTGGGAAAACAGCGCCGAAGCGGTGAAGGCCGGCGCCAAGTCGGTCGAAGTCGAGGGCCTGGCCAAGCCGATGGCGGCACGGTTGATGATGCTGGCAAGGCCAGGGCAGATCCTGCTGTCGGCCGTCGCCGAGTCACTCACCCATCGCGCCACATCCACCTTGGGCGAGCGCGCCGAGCGGCTGGTCTGGAAGTCGCATGGGCGCTGGCGCTTCAAAGGCATCCCCGCCACCCAGGAAGTCTACGAGGTGGGGGAGATCGGGGCGGCGCCGCTGCGCATGCCGCGTGGATCAACCAAGGCGCGCCGTGATATTCCGCTCTGGCGGCAACCTGCCGCGCTGGCGGCCGAGGCACTGGTGTTGGCCACGGTCGTGGTGGGCGGCTGGCTGCTGCTTCGGCCGGCCCCGGCCATCGCGTTTGCCGAACGCGACTGGGTCGTGGTGGGAGAGGTGCGCAACCTGACGGACGAGCGCCTGCTCGATGACAGCCTGGACCAGGCCTTCAGGATCAGCCTGGGGCAGTCGCGGCACGTCAACGTGCTCAGCGATATCAAGGTCCGTGAAACGCTGGCCCTGATGCGCAAACCTGACGGGTCCCTGCTGGACCGGCAGACCGCGATCGAGGTGGCGATGCGCGATGGAGCGCGGGCGGTGATCATGCCGTCGGTGCTGGAAATCAACGGCAAGCTGCGCGTGACCGTTGAGGTCATCGATCCCGCCAATGGCAACACCGTCTACTCCCACTCTGCCGACGGGCGTGGGCTGGAATCGGTGTTGACCTCTGCCGACCAGGTCGTTGCCGCGCTGCGCGATGACCTTGGCGAGGCGATGGAAGACATCTCGCGCGACTCGGCACCGTTGCCCAAGGTCGCGACACCCAGCATCGATGCGCTGCATGCTTACGCCAAGGGGCTGGCTGCGATGTCGACGCAGGATTTCGACAGTGCGCTGATGTTCTTCAAACAGGCCGCCACTGTCGATCCCGGCTTCGCGTTCGCCTACGTAGGCATGATGCGCATCCGCTACGCGCAGGGCCACCTCGAAGAGGCGCGCAGCCTGTTCAACACTGCCAACGGGCTTACAGACCGCCTTACGCCGCGCGAGCGGCTGTATCTGCAGGCGTGGGGGTCGCAGTTCGCCGGTGCCGCCATGCCCGCGGTGGCCGAGCAGTGGCGGATGTTGACGGAACTGTATCCCGACGATTACGCCGGGCACATGAATTATTCCAGTGCCCTGTACGTGATGGGCAAGTACGATGCCGCGCTCGCGGCGGCGCGGCCACTCCTGCTCGCCCAGAATCCCCAGAAAGGCCTCGCGCAGAACTTCGTCGGGCGCATCCACCTGGCCGTTGCCGATGTGGGCGAAGCGCAGCGCATGTTCAAGGAAACGGCGGCGATGGACCGCGGCGCCAGCGACGTATGGTGGGCGCTGAGCCTGGCGGCGGCAAAGGACTATCCAGCCTCCGAGGAAATCTTCGCGCGCCGTCCGCTGCGCGGCCCCGGCGAGCAGATCGAGCGCTCCAGCGCGCTCGTTGACCAAGGCCGGTTCGTGGAAGCAAACGAGCTGATCGAACGCGCCCAGTCCCAGTGCAGCGAAGTCGTGGAAGTCTGCCGCGTGCTGGATGTCATCGCGCTTCACCAGCGCAGGTTGACCGGGAACCCGACCCCCAAGGAATCGTATGCGGCAATCCTGGATCTGTGGCTGAAGAAGGCCGAGCAGCAGGACGCTGCCTCGCGAAGGGAAAGCGTGCTGTTCATTCTGGCCACGGCGTACCACGCGGTCCGCGCCGGTCATTCGGGAGCCGTCCGGGCTCGATCCGGCGTGCTGAAAGGGCTGGTGCAGAAAGACGACGAGCCCCGGGCAAGCCAGCTTTGGGCGCTCGTGCAGGGCGTGCTGGACGTAGAGGATGGTCGGCCGGAAAGCGCGGTGAAGTCACTCGAGCCGTTCGTCCACGGCGATGAGCTTTACCAGGTGCACGTCGTGTTGCATGACGCCTATGAGGCCCTCGGCGACAAGGCCGGCCAGAAGAAGCAGCGTGATTGGCTGGATCAGCAGCGCGGTCGCGCCTACGCCGAAGAAATCAGCAGCTACGTCCTGCAGTCCCTGAACCTGGATGATGCAAGACGCCTGCAGAGCAGCGACACGCAACGTGTCGCTGCCCTCTGACCCGCATCAGGCATCGTCGCCCAGCTGCGACGACGCACGACCCGCCTCGAAGCAGAACACAACGCGGAACGGCGAGTTGACCTGAAGGTGCTTGGCCAGCTTTTCGCGCAGCGCCTTGAACTCTTCTTTCGTCGCGAGCGTGGTGAGCGGATCGCAGCAGTCCCTGGTGGTTTCCTCATCCACGCCGAGGGTCGCCAGCGCCTTCGAAGGATTGGCGGAGAAAGCCGCGCGGAACGCGTCGTCATTGATCAGAAGGTCCATCAGACGCTGGACGGTATCTTCCGGCAGAGGGGTGTTCGTCGAAGTCATTTGAAAGGCCCGGTGTTGGAGGGGTGACAGGAGGTTATCGGCAGCCGCGACGCTGGATTGAGCCTGCCGGAAGTTGGGTGCAAGCCATCGGACCGGCCGGCTATAGTGCGGCTCGCCCCGGTGGATCATAGACCTTCGCCATGCAGTATCGCCGCTGCCAGACCCTGTTCCTCGAGCCTCGGGAAACCCCCGGGTTCCGCCTGCAGGACCTGCTGGCCGGGGGAACCGGCTTGCACTACGAGCAGGGCGTCGTGGCCATGGCACCCCACCTGGACGGACCCGTTCCGATCACACCGGACGAGGCCGCCTTGTTGCTGGCCTGCAGTGCCGAAACCTGGCAGCCCTTGCCGACCTCGGCCGAGGCGCGTGCCCGCGTCATGCGGCTGCTGGCGGAAGGGGTGCTGGTGAGTGATTCGGCCGACCACGCGGTGCATGCGGACGCCGATACCACGCTGAGGGCATCCCACTGGTGGTCGGTGGCGGCGCTGTTCCACCGGCTGTCGCGCTGGACCGGCGTGGACAGCGTGGAGGAGATGGAGCGCAGCCAGATGGTCACGGCGCAGGACCTGGTACGCAAGCTGGGCAATCCTCCCGCGGAGGCGCCGCCGCGCCTGCCCGGCGCGGTCGCGCTGCCGCCGTTGGGCGACCGGTTCCTGGACGGGTTGCTCCTGCGCCGCACCACATGCAGGAATTTCGACACGTCCCGGCCGCTGCCCCTGGCGCTGCTAGCAGGCATGCTGGGAGAGGTCCTGCTGGCCAGCGCCCATGTGGAACCGGAGCCCGGCGTGCGCTTCCTGAAGAAGAACGTGGCGTCCGCCGGTGGCCTGCACCCGATTGAAGCGTATGTGCTGGTCCAGAACGTCGAAGGCCTGGAGCCTGGTCTCCATCACTACCATGCCGTCGCGCACGAGCTTGCCCGCTTGCCTGTACAACCCCCGGCGTTGCCGGCCTTTGCCCATCGGCTGCTGGCTGGCCAGAGCTGGTTCGCCGATGCGCATGCGCTGGTGATCCTGGTCTGCCGCTTTGAACGCAACTTCTGGAAGTACCGCAACCACGCCAAGGCCTATCGCGCGGTGACCCTCGACGCCGGCCACATCTCACAGGCCTTCTATACGCAGGCCACGGCCTACGGGCTGGGCGCGTTCGTCACTGCCGCCATCAACGAAGAAGAGGTGGAGCAGGTACTGGGCCTCGATCCGATGCGGGAAGGCCCGTTGGCCGTGTGCGGCTTTGGCTGGCGCTCGGAGCAGATGCAGACGCCGGAGATGGATCCCGCCGGGCATACCTGGAAGACCGGGCCGTGAAGTCGGCTCCCCGATCCCCACGCTGGCGCCGACCGGCGGCGCTGGTCGTCCTGGTGGCGCTGGCGATGGTCGGCGCAGGCGCCTGGATGCTGTTGCGACCAGAGCCGGCCATCGCGTTTGCCGAACGCGACTGGGTGGTGCTGGCCGACGTGGACAACGCGAGCGGCAAGGCGTTGTTCGACGACTCGCTCCAGCGCGCGGTGTTGATGAGCCTGGAGCAATCGCGTTACGTCAACGTGCTGTCGACCAGCAGGGTGACCGAATCGCGGGACCTGCTGCGGATCCCCTCCGGGCGCGGGCTGGACCGTGAGCTGGCCAGCGACGTGGCGGCGCGCGAGGGCGCGCGCATGGTGGTGGCGCCGGCCATCCGCCAGTCCCGTGGGCACTACCTGGTGAGCGTCGACCTGATCGATCCGAACCGCCGCGCTGTGGTGCGCAGCTACCGCGCGAAGGCTGGCACCTCGTCCGAGGTGATGGCGGCGGTGGACGACGTGGTGGGTCAGCTGCGTGCCGGGCTCGGTGAATCGGTGGCGTCAGTGCAGCAGTCGGTGCCGCTGCCGCAGGCCTCCACTGCCAACCTGCAGGCGCTGAAGTCGTTCGCGCTGGCAGAAAGCGCCCTCGGCCGTCGGCGCTTCTCCGAATCGGCCAAGCTGTATGAGGCGGCCATTGATGCCGACCCGGATTTCGCCATGGCCCATATCGGCCTGGCCAGGCTTCTGGTGCGTCTGGACCAGCGTGCCGAAGCGCAGCCGCACCTGGCCCGCGCGCTGGCGGTGAGCCAGCGCCTGCCGCACCGCGAACGGCTCTACCTCAAGGCCTGGCGCAACGAGCTGAGCGCGGACGCGTGGCCGCTGGACGACTGGCGCGTGTTGGCCGATGTCTATCCGGATTCCTTTGCCGGCCTGGCCAACACCTCCTGGTACCTGCTGACCGACAACCGCTACGACGAGGCAGAGCGCTACGCCGTCGGCGCCGCAGTACCGCAGAACCCGATGCGTGCCTACACCATCGCGCAGCTGGGGTGGATCCAGCTGGGTACCAACCGCTTTGATGACGCGCTGCGCAGTTTCAGATGGTCCGAAACGTTGACCGGGCGGGCGGCCAGCGATCCACGCGCCGACGTGCTGATTGCCAAGCGCCGGTACAGGGACGCACAAGCGGTGCTGACCCAGCTGGGCAAGCCGCGCGACGAACTGCAGGCGCTGATGAACGTGCGGGTGCGGCTGCTGCTGGCGGCTGACCAGGATGACTGCACGGGCATGCGCACGGCGCTGTCATCGGAAGCGGCACCGGAGTCGGCCGATTTCCACGTGCATGCCGCGCTCATGCGGGCCGTGGTGGATACCGCGTGCGAACAGGGCGAAGCCAAGGCGCTGGCCGATATCGCCACCGAGCTGCGCCCGCTGCTGGCCGCGACCACCGATCCGAGCACGCCCGACCGCATCCTGCGCCTGCTGTCGCTGACCTATCTGGCCCAGCGCCAAGGCGACCACGTACTGGCCAACCGGCTGCTGGCCGAGTACGACGCGCAGGTGGTGCAGCAGAAGAACCCGGTGATCGGAAAGTGGCGCACCATGGTGCTTGCCATGCAGGAAATCGGCCGGGGTGCACCCCAGCAGGCCGTGGCGCTGCTGCAGCCGATGATGGATGGCAGCGAACCGGTGCAGGCGCATGTGGCGCTGCGCGAGGCGTACCGCCTGCTGGGCGATGGTGAGCAGTTCCAGAAGCAGAACGAATGGCTGTTCGAGAACCGGGGCAGGGCGATCGCGGAGGTTGCCAACACCCAGTTGATGCAGCCGTTGAACGTGCATGACACGGTGTCGGACGCTACGTTGCGGCGGTGAGTGTGCGTCGTTGTCCGGCACCGCTCTTCGTTCGGCAACGCGATTACGTGGCTTCGAAATCCACCAGCACCGCGCCATCGGCCACCTGGTCACCCGCCTTGACCCGATACCCCTGCACCGTGCCATCGGCCGGGGCCTGCAGGGTGTGCTCCATCTTCATCGCCTCCAGCACCAGCAGCGGGGTGCCGCGTACCACCTGCGTGCCCGGTGCCAGCAGCGTGGCCACGATGCGGCCCGGCATCGGTGCGACCAGGCTGCCGGCATCCGTTACCGCGTGGTCGGCTTCGCTGACCGGATCATGCAGGGTGAAGCGCTGCACGCCGTCGGTGCCGAACAGGTACAGCTCGCTGCCATCGCGCACCACACGGGCGCGGTGCAGGCGCTCTCCCACCTGCAACGCCAGCCGCTCGCCCAGCATCCGGCCCTGCGCCGATACCGTCGTGCCGCCCACCTCGATCGACCACGCCTCGCCATGGCCTTCAACGGCCAGCACCTGCTGGTGGCCACGATGCTCCAGCGTCAGCCGCCGCGCCGCACGCTGTCCCAACCGCCAGCCATCGCGCGCCTGCCACGGCGAGTGCGGGTCGCGCGCATCCACAGGCGCCGCCGCGTCCGTCGCCATCGCAGCTACGGCCGCCAGCGCCCAGAGGGCAGGGTCGGTATCGCCCTGATGTGGCGCCAGTGCGGCCTGCTCGCGTTCGATCAACGCGGTATCCAGCTTCGCGTTGGCGAACGAATCGGTCATCACCAGCCGGCGCAGGAACGCGGCGTTGGTGGTCACGCCCACCACTTCGCACTCGGCCAGCGCCTGCTGCATGCGGCGCAGCGCGGCATCGCGGTCCACATCCCACACGATCAGCTTGGCAATCATCGGGTCGTAGAACGGGGTGATCGCATCGCCCTGTTCCACACCCGCATCCACGCGCACGTGCGCGCTGCCGGCCGGCAGGCGCAGGTGGCGCAGGGTGCCGGTGGAAGGCAGGAAGCCCTTGTCGGCATCTTCGGCATACAGCCGCGCTTCCAGCGCATGGCCGTTGATCTGCAGCTGTTCCTGCTGCAGCGGCAACGAGGCGCCGCTGGCCACGCGCAGCTGCCACTCCACCAGGTCGGTCCCGGTGATGCACTCGGTCACCGGGTGCTCCACCTGCAGGCGGGTGTTCATTTCCATGAAATAGAAATCGCCGTCGGGCCCGGCAATGAATTCCACCGTGCCGGCGCCCACGTAGTTCACGGCGCGTGCGGCATCCACCGCGGCCTTGCCCATGGCGGCGCGGCGCTCGGGCGTCATGCCCGGCGCAGGTGCTTCTTCCAGCACCTTCTGGTGGCGGCGCTGCACCGAGCAGTCGCGCTCGAACAGGTACACCACGTTGCCGTGGCTGTCGCCGAACACCTGGATCTCGATATGGCGGGGGCGCTCCACGTACTTTTCCACCAGCACGTGCGCGTTGCCGAAGGCGGACTGCGCCTCGCGCTGGCAGCTGGCCAGCGCCTCGGTGAAGGCCGCGCTGTCGTCCACCTTGCGCATGCCCTTGCCACCGCCGCCGGCGCTGGCCTTGATCAGCACCGGGTAGCCGATGCCGTCGGCCTGTTCGCGCAGGAACGCCGATTCCTGGGCGTCGCCGTGGTAGCCCGGGGTCAGCGGCACGCCGGCCTGCGCCATCAGCGCCTTGGCCGCGCTCTTGTCACCCATCGCACGGATCGCCGCCGCAGACGGGCCGATGAACACGATGCCCGCCTCGGCGCAGGCCTGGGCGAAGTCCGCGTTTTCCGACAGGAAGCCGTAACCGGGGTGGATCGCCTCTGCCCCGGTGCGGCGTGCCGCCTCCAGGATGGCGTCGGCGCGCAGGTAGCTTTCGCGCGCGGGTGCCGGGCCGATGCCCACGGCCTCGTCGGCCAGCCGCACATGGCGTGCGTCGCGGTCGGCGTCGGAGTACACCGCCACCGTGGCAATGCCCAGGCGCTGGCAGGTGGCGATGACGCGGCAGGCGATTTCGCCACGGTTGGCGATCAGGATCTTGGTGAACATGGAAGTCTCGTTGCGCATGCCAGGGGGCCGGATCACATCCGGAACACGCCGAAATCGGTCTTGCGGGCCGGGGCGTTGAGGCTGGCCGACAAGGCCAGGCCCAGCACGCGGCGGGTGTCGGCCGGGTCGATCACGCCGTCATCCCACAGCCGCGCGCTGGCGTAGTAGGGGTGGCCCTGCTGCTCGAACTGGTCGCGGATCGGGCTCTTGAAGGTGTCTTCGTCCTGCGCCGACCACTGCCCGCCCTTGGCTTCAATGCCATCGCGCTTCACCGTGGCCAGCACGCTGGCCGCCTGCTCGCCACCCATCACGCCGATGCGCGCGTTCGGCCACATCCACAGGAAATTGGGCGAATAGGCGCGGCCGCACATGCCGTAGTTGCCGGCGCCGAACGAACCGCCGATCACCACCGTGAACTTGGGCACCTTGGCGCAGGCCACCGCCATCACCAGCTTGGCGCCGTCCTTGGCGATGCCGCCGTGTTCGTACTTGCGGCCCACCATGAAGCCGGTGATGTTCTGCAGGAACACCAGCGGAATGCCGCGCTGGGTGCACAGTTCGATGAAGTGCGCGCCCTTGAGCGCCGATTCGGAGAACAGGATGCCGTTGTTGGCGATGATCCCCACCGGGTAGCCGTGCAGGTGCGCGAAGCCGGTCACCAGCGTGTTGCCGTAGCGCGGCTTGAATTCGTCGAAGCGCGAATCGTCCACCAGGCGCATGATCACCTCGCGCACGTCGTAGGGCTTGCGCGTGTCGGCCGGGATCACCCCGTACAGTTCCTGCGCCGGGTAGCGCGGTTCCACCGGCGCCTGCACCGCCAGCGCCGGCTCGGGCTTGCGCCAGTTGAGCTGGGCGATGATCGCGCGCACCCGGGCCAGTGCCTGCAGGTCGTTGTCGGCCATGTGGTCGGCCACCCCGGAAATGCGCGTGTGCACATCGGCACCGCCCAGTTCCTCGGCGGTGACCACTTCACCGGTGGCGGCCTTCACCAGCGGCGGGCCGCCCAGGAAGATGGTGCCCTGCTCGCGCACGATCACCGTTTCATCGCTCATCGCCGGCACGTAGGCGCCGCCGGCGGTGCACGAGCCCATAACGCAGGCGATCTGCGGAATGCCCTGCGCCGACAGGTTGGCCTGGTTGTAGAAGATCCGGCCGAAATGGTCGCGGTCCGGGAACACCTCGTCCTGCAGCGGCAGGAACGCGCCACCGGAATCCACCAGGTAGATGCACGGCAGCCGGTTCTGTTCGGCCACTTCCTGCGCGCGCAGGTGCTTCTTCACCGTCATCGGGTAATAGGTGCCGCCCTTGACCGTGGCATCGTTGGCCACGATCACGCATTCCACTCCGGACACCCGGCCGATGCCGGCCACCACGCCTGCGCTGGCGATGCTGTCGCCGTACATGCCGTGCGCGGCCAGCGGCGCGATCTCCAGGAACGCGCTGCCCGGGTCGAGCAGGGCATCGATGCGGTCGCGCACCAGCAGCTTGCCGCGCGCGGTGTGTTTCTGCCGCGCCGCTTCCGTGCCGCCCAGCGCGGTCTGCGCCAGGGTGGCGCGCAGGTCGTCGACCACCGCCTGCAACGCAGTGCGGTTGGCCTCGAAGCTCTCGCTGCCCGGTTGCAGCTGGGTGCTCAGTACCGTCATGGCTTCGTCCTTACTTGGTGCGCTGGAACAGTTCGCGGCCGATCAGCATGCGGCGGATTTCCGAGGTGCCCGCGCCGATCTCATACAGCTTGGCATCGCGCCACAAGCGCCCGGTCGGGTATTCGTTGATGTAGCCGTTGCCGCCCAGGATCTGGATCGCCTGGCCGGTCAGCCAGGTGGCCTTCTCGGCCGAATACAGGATCGCACCGGCCGCATCCTGGCGAGTGGTGCGGCCCAGGTCGCAGGCGCGCGCCACCGCATACACATAGGCGCGGCAGGCGTTGAGGCCCACGTACATGTCGGCCAGCTTGGCCTGCATCAGCTGGAACGTGCCGATCGCCTGGCCGAACTGCTTGCGCTCATGCACGTACGGCATCACCACGTCCATCGCGGCCGACATCAGGCCCAGCGGGCCGCCGGACAGCACCACGCGCTCAAAATCCAGCCCGGACATCAGCACGTTCACGCCGCCACCGACCGCGCCCAGCACGTTCGCTTCGGGCACTTCGCAATCCTCGAACACCAGCTCGCAGGTGTTGGAGCCGCGCATGCCCAGCTTGTCCAGCTTCTGCGCGGTGGAGAAGCCCTTCATGCCCTTTTCGACCAGGAAGGCGGTGATGCCCTTGGCGCCGGCTTCCACGTCGGTCTTGGCGTACACCACCAGCACGTCGGCATCCGGGCCGTTGGTGATCCACATCTTGTTGCCGTTGAGCACGTAGTGGTCGCCGCGCTTGTCCGCGCGCAGCTTCATCGACACCACGTCCGAACCGGCGCCCGGTTCGCTCATGGCCAGCGCGCCGACCTTCTCGCCGCTGCACAGGCCGGGCAGGAAGCGCTGCTTCTGCTCCTCGGTGCCGTTCTTGCGCAGCTGGTTCACGCACAGGTTCGAGTGCGCGCCGTAGGACAGGCCGATGCCGCCGGAGGCGCGCGAAATTTCTTCCATCGCCACCACGTGGGCCAGGTAGCCCATGCCGCTGCCACCGTATTCTTCTTCCACGGTCAGGCCGAGCAGGCCCTGCTCGCCGAGCTTGCGCCACAGCGGGTGCGGGAACAGGTTTTCTTCATCGGCCTTGGCCGCCAGCGGCGCGATCTCGGCCGAGGCAAAATGGGCCACGCTCTGGCGGAGCATGTCGATCTCTTCGCCGAGGTCGAAGTTCATGGTGGGGACGTGCATGAGGCGGCTCCGCAACGGCTGGAAGGGGTCGAATGCTCCCAGCCTAGTCCTCCCGGGGGTAAAAGTGAACACAAATTCAAAAATTGAACATAGAATCAACAAATGGCCTATAAACGCTCAGCTTTGATGGAAGAACGCCTGGCCGGGGCCCGCGAGCGGATCCTGCTGGCCACCCGGCGCCTGGTGGCGGCCGGCGGCTACCGGAATGCCCCGGTCACCGCCGTGGCGGCCGAAGCGGGGGTATCCACCGGGCTGATCTACCGGCACTTCCCGTCCAAGGCCGAGCTGTTCGTGGAGGTGCTGACCGACGCGGTCGAGCACGAACTGCGCATCTTCGAGGCCATCGCCGCCGAACCGCTGCCCGCGCCCGAGCGCCTGCGCCGGGCGATCACCGCCTTCGTGCGCCGCGCGCTGGCCGGCCCCGGGCTGGCCTATGCCTTCATCGCCGAACCGGTGGATCCGGAAGTGGAAGCCGAGCGCATCCGCTGCCGCCGCCTGTTCGGTGACGTGTTCCGCCGCATCGTGGCCGATGGCGTTGAAGCCGGCAGTTTCCCTGCGCAGGACACCGACGTGGCGGCCGCCTGCATCGTCGGTGCGTTCACCGAAGCGCTGGTCGGCCCCACCGCGCCCAGCCGCGATGCGCACGGCGACCAGACCGCGCTGGTCGAATCCATCTGCGTTTTCTGCCTGCGTGCTGCAGGCGCTCCCCAGATGTGATGCTGCATTGCGGTAGTGGGAGGCGGCTTGCAGAGCGCCGCCGACGCTGGTCATACTCGGCCGACAAGCCGTGGTCCAACGACTACCAGCCAGGGGTAACAGAGAGTGCGGAATTACGACCTCGAGTTCCTGAAACGCTTTTCCATGGTCATTGCCTTATTGATGGCCATCACGCTCGGATTGATCCTGTTCGCCGCGTACCTGCACACCCGCATTCCCCCTGAAGTCTCGCCCCAGGCCGCCAAGCGCACCGAACTGCGCATTGCCCCGGCCGGTGCGGTCTATGCCGGCGCCACCGGTGCTGCCGACCAGGCCGCTGCCAAGGCGGCGGCGATGGCCAAGGCCGCCTCGCAGGTGGCTTACGGCGGCACCACCGACGGCAAGGTGATCTTCGACAACCTGTGCACCGCCTGCCACACCACCGGCGTCGGCCAGGCACCGACCCTGGACCACGCCCATTGGGATGCACGCCTGGCCCAGGGCAAGGACACCCTCTACAAGCACGCCATCGAGGGCTACACCGGCCCGGATGGCGGGATCATGCCGCCCAAGGGCGGCAACCCCGGCCTGAGCGAAGAGCAGATCCACGCCACCGTCGATTGGATGCTCGCAAACCTGAAGTAACCGGCGCACATCACGAACGGTAGAGCCGACAGGTAGAGCCGACTGTTAGTTGGCTGAGGGTAGAGCCGACTGTTAGTCGGCTGAGGGTAGAGCCGACTGTCAGTCGCTGCCGTTCGCGCGGACCCTGCAACCCCCCCGTGCTCCGGAGCCAAGCCGACTAACAGTCGGCTCTACCGGTCGGCTCTACCGGCCGGGTCCAACCGTCCCGCCCGGTCCGCGCATCCAGCCTCTCCGGCAAAGCCGACTTTCATGTTTCACGGTTACCCTGTGCACCCGTTCCCGGAATCGCCGTCGATGCGCTGTCGCACCCTCGCTCTTGCCCTGTCGCTGCTGCTGCCCGCCACCGCGTTCGCCCAGGCCCAGCCGCAGCCACACCCACGCCCGACCGCATCGACCCCGGCGACCTCCGCCCCCGTCACCCTCACCGCCGCGCCCGCCGACTGGCGCACCCTCGACGGCCAGCACGTGCGCATCGCCGCCCCGCTGACCCTGGCCGGCACCGACGGCCTGGCCCGTTTCGGCGAACTCACCGTCGCCTTCGACGGCCGCCTCTGGCAGCCCAGCGAAGTGGCCGCCCCCGGCACCGACGCCCACGCCAAGGTAATCGCCGACAACCAGCGCCGCCGCCTGCTGCTCGATGACGGCAGCACCGCGCGCGACCCGGGTCCGGTGGCCTACCTGCCCGCCGCTGCCACCCTGCGCACCGGCACCGTGCTGCGCAACGTCGAAGGCATCGTCCACGTGGACGCCAAGGGCACCCCGCGCCTGCAGGTCACCACCCCGCTGACGCTGCCGGCACTGAACCGCCCGGCCGCCCCGGTGGTGCTCGGCGCGCTCAAGGTGGCCGCCTTCAACCTGGAGAACTTCTTCAACGGCGACGGCCAGGGCGGTGGTTACCCGACCCTGCGCGGCGCCCGCACCCTGGCCGAACACCAGGCCCAGACCGCCAAGCTGGTGGCCACCGTCAACGCGCTCGGCGCCGACGTGGCCGCGCTGATGGAACTGGAAAACGACGGCTACGGCCCGCAGTCGGCGATTGCCGAACTGGTCACCGCGCTCAATGCCAACCGCGGCAAGGGTGCGGACTGGGCCTTCATCGACGCCGGCAAGGGCCCGGGCGAGAACCCCATCCGCGTGGGCATCATCTACCGCAGCTCGCGGGTGACCCCGGTGGGCGCCCCCGCCGTGCTGGACACCGCCCCGTTCGGCCCGCACAGCCGCGTACCACTGGCCCAGGCGTTCCGCGCCGGCAAGGGCGCGCCGTTCGTGGTGGTGGCCAATCACTTCAAGTCCAAGGGCTGCTCGGAAGCGGCCGGCGCCGACGCCGACCAGAACGACGGCCAGGGCTGCTGGAACGCCACCCGCGTGGAATCGGCGCGCCTGCTCAACCAGTGGCTGGGTACCGACCCGACCGGCGCCGGCACCACCGACGCGATCCTGCTGGGCGACTTCAACGCCTACGCGATGGAAGCCCCGGTCCGCGCCCTGCACGATGCCGGCTGGCGCGATGCCTTCGCCGTGGCCAAGGTCGAGCGCCCCTACAGCTACGTCTACAACGGCATGACCGGCCGCCTCGACCACGCCCTGCTCAGCCCGGGCATGGCCAAGCGCCTGCGCGGCGCGGCCGAATGGCACATCAATGCCGACGAAGCCGACGACATCGGCTACCGCGACCGCAACGAAGCCGGCCCGTGGCGCAGTTCCGACCACGACCCGTTGATCCTCGGTTTCGACCGGTAACGCCCCGAATACAGGCGGATATCGAACCGGAAACGAACGGATATCGAACCGGTAGGTGCCGACCGTTGGTCGGCACTGCGCGCGGTCTCACCCCCACGCGATGAACCCAATCGCCACCACCGCCAACACCAGCCCCGCGCGGTTCCACCGCGTGGTCGGCTCGCCGAACGCCAACACCCCCACCAGCGCCCCCAGCACCACCACGCCGATATTCATCCCGGCAAACACCGTGGCCGGGCTGTCCGGCATCGCCTGGTGGGCGTGCACGTAAAACAGGATGTTGCCGCCATTGAGCAGCCCCAACAGGGCCCCCGCACCCATGTTGCGCGCGCGCAACCGGCTGCGCCCACTGAAGTGCCGCCACAGCTGAAGCCCCAGCATCAACACGAAGGCAATGCTGAAACACGCCAGCAGCGCGGCCATCGACGGCGTCCCCGACAGCGCCACCTGCTTCAGCAGCACATCCACCAGCGCAAACCCCACCCACACCGCCAGCAGCCAGCGCCAGCTGCCCGCCTCGCCGGCCGTCGCCGGCCCACGCGGGCGCAGGCTGATGCCCAGCATCGCCACCAGCCCCAGCCCCAGTCCAAGCAGCTTGAGCGGGGTCGCCGTCTGCCCAAAGAACACAAACGCAGCCAACAACGACAGCAACAGCGACAACCGCTGCGCCACGTCCGTGCGCACGATCCCGGCCACCGCCACCGTGCGGCCCAGCACCAGGAACAGCGAAGGCAGCACCACCGCCAGCACCAGCAGCGCCGGCCACGGCGCATGGCTTGATTGCAGCGCCTCCAGCGGCGGCTGCAGCACCCCCGCCGTAAGCCCGGCGGCCACCAGGTAATTCCAGGTCACCATCTGGGCGACATCCAGCTGGCGGCGTGCGGCCAGCTTCAGCAGCACCGACACCAACACGCTGCAGACCACGCTGAAAAGCAGATAGAACATGGGGTTCCAGGCAGGCGCGGCAGTGCAGCCCGCGGGGGAGCGGTATTATGACGCCATGCACAATCCCCCTTTCCCCAATGAAAGCACCACCCTGCAGCTGGCCGGCCCGGTTGGCGCGCTGGACGTGATGGTCGACCCGCCCAAGGGCGAGGTGCCCGCGCAGCCGGTGGTGGCGGTCATCTGCCACCCGCTGTCCACCGAAGGCGGCAGCATGCACAACAAGGTGGTGACCATGGTCGGCACCACCCTGCGCGAGCTGGGCATTGCCACCGTGCGCTTCAACTTCCGCAGCGTCGGCACCTCGGCCGGCGGTTTCGACCATGGCGTGGGCGAGCAGGACGACCTCAAGGCCGTGGTGGCCTGGGTGCGCGAGCAGCGCCCCGACGCCACCCTGTGGCTGGCCGGCTTCAGCTTCGGCGCCTTCGTCTCCCTGCGCGCGGCCGCCGAGCTGCAGCCGCAGGTGCTGGTCTCGATCGCCCCGCCCGCCGGGCGTTGGGACTTCGACGGCGTGCAGCCGCCGGCCAACTGGCTGGTCATCCAGGGCGAGGCCGACGAAATCGTCGACCCGCAGGCGGTCTATGACTGGCTGGACCAGCTGGGCGCCCCGCACGAACTGGTGCGCATGCCCGAAACCAGCCACTTCTTCCACCGCAAGCTGATCGACCTGCGCGGCGCGGTGCTCCACGGCGTCAAGGGCTGGCTGCCGAACCCGGAAAGCGCCACCGCATGAGCGATACCGTACTGACCCCGTCGCAGCGCTACGCCGAAGGCGTGGCCCGGGGCGAATGGCAGAACGACCCGGCCCAGCACGCCGCACTGGCCGAGCTGGACCGCATCCACCTGGCCCTGGTCGACAGCGCCCAGGACGGCTGGCTGGATCGCCTGTCCGCCTTCTGGAAGAAGCCCGAGCCGGTCAAGGGTCTGTATTTCTGGGGCGGGGTAGGGCGCGGCAAGACCTTCCTGGTGGACCTGTTCTACGACGGGCTGCCGATCGAACAGAAGTACCGCACCCACTTCCATCGCTTCATGCGCGGCATCCACGAGCGCCTGCGCGAACACCAGGGGCAGAGCGACCCGCTGGCCCGGATCGCCCAGGAATGGCGCGCCAAGCTGCGCGTACTGGTGCTGGACGAGTTCTTCGTCACCGACATCGGCGATGCCATGCTGCTGGCGCGCCTGCTCGAACGCCTGTTTGCCGAAGGGGTGACCCTGGTCACCACCTCCAACACGGCGGTGGAGAACCTGTACCTGAATGGCCTGCAGCGCGACAGCTTCCTGCCTGCCATCAGCCTGCTGCAGACCTACTGCGTGGAGCTGTACGCCGAGGGCACCGAAGACTACCGGATGCGCGCGCTGACCCATTCGCCGGTCTACCAGGCCCCGCGCGACGAGCACAGCGATGCCTGGCTGGCCAGCCGCTGGGCCGCGCTGAGCGGCGGCCAGCCGCCCAAGCCGGGCAACATCGAGATCGAAGCACGCAAGATCCCGGTGCGCGCCCGGGGCAAGAGCATCGTCTGGTTCGACTTCAAGGCCCTCTGCGAAGGCCCGCGCGGCCCCTCGGATTACATCGAGATCGCCCGCGAGTTCAACACCGTGCTGCTGGGCGACATCCCGCATTTCGACCGCATGAATGAAGATGCCGCGCGCCGCTTCGTGAACCTGATCGACGAGCTGTACGACCGCCACGTCAACCTGGTCTGCACCGCCACCGACGCTCCGGTAGCCCTCTACACCGGCACCCGCCTGCAGGGCGCCTTCGAGCGCACCGCCTCGCGCCTCATAGAGATGCAAAGCGCGGAATACCTCGGCACGCCCCACAGGGCGTAACCGAGCCAACCGGCCGTCACCCGAGCTGGAACAACGGGCCGGAACAAGGCGTAGGGACACGCCATGCGTGTCCGCGCGGTGCCCGATCCGCGCGTAATTGTTACGCCCGCGTGACGCCCATCGTTCCGTTTTTCGAACGCTTGAATCGCACGAAAAGTCGCCCCCAACCCTTGACTGCGCACTCGCTTTCGACGGGTCGCGACCGTTCGTCGGACGCCTGCAACACCGGATCCTTGCGCCGCAAGGGATTGGCCTGATTCCCTACATTTGGCGTTGACGGCCCCCTACACCCCCACTATCTTGTGGCCGTCGGTCTCTTCGACCACAAGTCGAAGGGTCCAACGGGCCCAACGCCCACCGACAACCGCATGCCGTACAGGGTGCGGTGCTGGTAGCACCAGTCTCCGGGGGGAGATGACCGGTGACGCAAGGGGAATCGTCCGCAGCGCCCGTGCGCCGGTCGCGTCCCATGCGACACCGATAGTCCACCCTGAGCGCTGAGCGCATTGGCCCCACGCCTGCCCCGCAGGCGACCCTGCACCACCCCAAATCACGCCAAGAGGAAAACGCCGTGAGCACCGAAACCAGCGCAGCCACCGACCAGGAAAGCGAATTCCTGTTGACTTCGCCGCCGACCGCGACCGCCATGAGCGTGACCAAGCGCAACGGCACGACCGAACTGGTGGATCTGAACAAGATCGTGCGCGCGGTGCAGCGTTCGGCTGAAGGCCTGCATTCGGTGGACCCGATGCGCGTGGCCACCCGCACCATTTCCGGCCTGTACAACGGCGCCACCACCCAGGAACTGGACGAACTGTCCATCCGCACCGCCGCCCTGCTGATCGGTGAAGAGCCCGAGTACGGCCGCCTGGCCGCGCGCCTGCTGGCCAACTACATCGCCAAGGAAGTGTCGGGCCAGGAAATCCACGCCTTCTCGCAGTCGGTCGGCCGTGGCCACGAAGTGGGCCTGATCAACGACCGCCTGCTGAACTTCGTGCAGACCAACGCGCGCAAGCTCAACGATGCCATCGACCTCAGCCTCGACCTGAACTTCGACTACTTCGGCCTGCGTACCCTGTACGACCGCTACCTGCTGCGCCATCCGCACACCCGCAAGGTGATCGAGACCCCGCAGCAGTTCTTCCTGCGCATCGCCAGCGCGCTGAGCGAAGACGTGCCGGAAACCCTGGCCCTGTACAAGCGCATGGGCAACCTGGACTACCTGCCGTCCAGCCCGACCCTGTTCAACTCCGGCACCACCCACGAGCAGCTGTCCTCGTGCTTCCTGCTCGATTCGCCGCAGGATTCGCTGGAATCGATCTACTCCAAGTACGGCGACATCGCCCAGCTCTCCAAGTTCAGCGGCGGCATCGGCGTCAGCTACACCCGCGTGCGTTCGCGCGGCTCGCTGATCAAGTCCACCAATGGCCACTCCAACGGCATCGTGCCGTGGCTGAAGACCATGGACTCGTCCGTGGCTGCGGTGAACCAGGGAGGCAAGCGCAAGGGCGCGGCCTGCGTGTACCTGGAAACCTGGCACGCCGACATCGAAGACTTCCTCGAGCTGCGTGACAACACCGGCGACGAATCGCGCCGTGCGCACAACCTCAACCTGGCCAACTGGGTGCCGGACCTGTTCATGAAGCGCGTCGAAGCCGACCAGGAATGGTCGCTGTTCGATCCGCGCGTGGTGCCCGAGTTCACCGACCTGTTCGGAGAAGCCTTCGAGGCCGCCTACCTGCAGGCCGAAGCACAGGGCAAGGCCAACCGCACCATCTCCGCGCGCAAGCTCTACTCGCGCATGATGCGTACCCTGGCCGAAACCGGCAACGGCTGGATGACCTTCAAGGACAAGTGCAACCGCGCCAGCAACCAGACCCTGCGTCCGGGCAACGTGATCCACCTGTCCAACCTGTGCACCGAAATCCTGGAGGTCACCTCCAACGATGAAACCGCCGTGTGCAACCTGGGTTCGATCAACCTGGGCAACCACTTCGACGAGCACAACGAGTTCAACTACGAAAAGCTGGCCGAAACCGTGCGCCTGGCCGTGCGCCAGCTCGACCGCGTGATCGACCTGAACTTCTACCCGATCGAAACCGCCCGCCGCGCCAACATGCGCTGGCGCCCGGTCGGCCTGGGCTGCATGGGCCTGCAGGACGTGTTCTTCCGCAAGCGCCTGCCGTTCGACAGCGCCGAAGCCCGCGCGCTGTCGAAGAAGATTGCCGAGACCATCTACTTCCACGCCCTGGAAACCTCGGTCGAACTGGCCCAGGAACGTGGCAAGCACCCGTCGTTCAACGACACCCGTGCGGCCAGCGGCGAACTGCAGTTCGACGCCTGGAACGTGGTGCCGGAAGACGGCGCGCGCTGGGACGCCCTGCGTGCCCGCATCAAGGAACACGGCCTGCGCAACTCGCTGATCATCGCCATTGCCCCCACCGCGACCATCGCCTCCATCGCCGGCTGCTACGAGTGCGTCGAGCCGCAGGTGTCCAACCTGTTCAAGCGCGAAACGCTGTCGGGCGACTTCCTGCAGGTGAACCGCTACCTGGTGAACGAGCTGAAGAAGCTCGGCCACTGGACCCCGGAAATGCGCGACACCATCAAGATGGCCGAAGGCTCCATCCAGGGTATCGCCCAGATCCCGGAAAGCCTGCGCCAGATCTACCGCACCGCGTGGGAACTGCCGATGCGTTCGCTGATCGACATGGCCGCCGACCGTGGCGCGTTCATCGACCAGTCCGCCTCGCTCAACCTGTTCATGGAAAGCCCGAACATCGGCGCGATGTCCTCCATGTACATGTACGCCTGGAAGCAGGGCATCAAGACCACCTACTACCTGCGTTCGCGTCCGGCCACCAAGATCGCCAAGACCACCATCAGCCACACCGCAGCGGCTGCCCCGGAAAAGGTGTTCAGCCCGGAAGAGGCCATCGCCTGCTCGCTGGAAAACCCGGAAGCCTGCGAAGCCTGCCAATAATCGGCGGGCGCCCACCGCCCGGTAGCGCCGGCCGTTGGCCGGCCTCGACCAACCGCAGCGCCGGGCTCTGCCCGGCCGCTCCACCGGCCCAATCGCCGGAACATACACCCGGCAGGTGCCGACCGTTGGTCGGCACACACACCCGGTAGGTACCGACCGTTGGTCGGTACACCTCAGAAGGAAAGACCCACCATGGCCGACACCCGCAAGCAGATGCTGCTCGATCCCGGTTTTGAACTGACCCTGCGCCCGATGCGCTACCCGCAGTTCTATGACATGTATCGCAACGCGATCAAGAACACCTGGACCGTGGAAGAAATCAACTTCCAGATCGACATCAGCGACCTGCACACCAAGATGTCGCCGGGCGAGCGCCACCTGATCCACCGCCTGGTTGCCTTCTTCGCCACCGGCGACTCGATCGTGTCCAACAACCTGGTGCTGAACCTGTACCAGCACTTGAACGCGCCCGAAGCACGCATGTACCTGTCGCGCCAGCTGTACGAAGAAGCGCTGCACGTGCAGTTCTACCTGACCCTGCTGGACAACTACCTGCCGGACCCGGAAGAACGCTCGAAGGCGTTCTCGGCAGTGGAGAACATCGACTCGATCAAGAAGAAGGCCGACTTCTGCTTCAAGTGGATCGACTCCATCCAGGGCCTCACCCGCATCGAAACCCGCGACCAGCGTCGCCAGTTCCTGCTCAACCAGATCTGCTTCGCCGCCTGCATCGAAGGCCTGTTCTTCTTCGCCGCGTTCGCCTACGTGTACTACTTCCGTTCGCGTGGCCTGCTCAACGGCCTGGCCTCGGGCACCAATTGGGTGTTCCGCGACGAAAGCGCACACATGGACTTCGCCTTCGAATGCGTGGACGTCATCCGCGAGGAAGAGCCGGACCTGTTCGACGATGAAATGAAGCGGCAGGTCTACGACATGCTGGCCGAAGCCATCGAATGCGAAGTGCAGTTCGCCGAAGACGTGCTGTCCGGCGGCGTGGCCGGCATTTCCACCCGCGACATGCGCCAGTACCTGCAGCACTGCGCCGACAACCACTTCCACCGCCTCGGCATGGAAAAGAAGTACAACGTGCGCAACCCGCTGCCGTTCATGGAACTGCAGGACGTGCAGGAGCTGACCAACTTCTTCGAACGCCGCCCCTCGGCCTACCAGGTGGGCGTGCAGGGCGAAGTGTCCTTCGACATGTCGTTCTGATCCAAGCGCACCATGCGTACCAGAAAGCCCCGGCACTGCCGGGGCTTTTTGTTTGCGGGCGCTGCCGTATCATCCTCGTCGACCCCATCGCACGGCCCACCGCCATGACCGCCACCCCTGACGTCGTCCCGCCCACTGAAGTGCGCATGGCCGAAATCGTCTTCCCCAACCACACCAACCACATGGGCACCCTGTTCGGTGGCCAGGCATTGGCGTGGATGGACAAGGCCGCGTTCCTGGCCGCCGCGCGCTACTCGCGCCGCACCGTGGTCACCGCCCGCTCCGACCAGGTGGACTTCAAACTGCCCATCAGCATCGGCCAGATGGTGGAAACCGTGGGCCGCATCGTCGAAGTGGGCCGCAGCTCGATGAAGGTGGAAGTAGAGCTCATCGCCGAAGACCTGCACACCGGCGAGCGCAAGCTGTGCACCCGCGGCCACTTCGTGATGATCGCCCTGGACGAGAACCACAAGCCCACCGCCGTGCCTGCGCTGCCGGCCGATATCGCCGGACCCTGAACGGGCAGGGGCGATTGCGAACCCTCCAATCGCCCCCATCTAGCTGGCATGTCTACCCCACTGGCTGACTTCATCGACCGCGCCCGCCGCCTGTTCGTCCTCACCGGCGCCGGCTGCAGCACCGACTCGGGCATTCCCGATTACCGCGATGCCGACGGCCAGTGGAAGCGCACCCCACCGGTGAACTACCAGGATTTCATGGGCGAAGCGGCCACCCGCCAGCGCTACTGGGCGCGCAGCCTGCTCGGCTGGCCGCGCTTCGGCCAGGCCCAGCCCAACGCCACCCACGCCGCACTGGCCGCGCTGGAAGCGCGTGGAAAGGTTGAAGTGCTGCTCACCCAGAACGTGGACTGCCTGCACCAGCGTGCCGGCAGTGCCGCCGTGATCGACCTGCACGGCCGCCTCGACCAGGTTCGCTGCATGGGCTGCGAAACCCGCAGCAACCGCGAAGCTTTCCAGCAGGCACTGCTTGCCGCCAACCCCGGCTGGGACCGCCTCGACGCCGCCCAGGCCCCCGATGGCGATGCCGACCTTGAAGGCGTGGATTTCAGCGCCTTCAACGTGCCCGCGTGCCCCACCTGCGGCGGCATCCTCAAGCCGGACGTCGTGTTCTTCGGCGAAAACGTCCCGCGCGCCCGCGTCGACGCCGTGCACGCCCACCTGCAACAGGCCGACGCCGTCCTCGTGGTCGGCTCCTCGCTGATGGTCTATTCCGGCTACCGCTTCGTCCAGGCCGCCGCCAAGGCCGGCCTACCCGTAGCCGCCCTGAACATCGGGCGCACCCGAGCAGACGACCTCCTCACCCTCAAGGTAGAGCAGTCCTGCGCACATGCGCTGTCCTTCCTGCTCCCCACGACCACCCCCGCGTAGAGACACGCCATGCGTGTCTACCCACACCGTTCCAAACAAACGGTTGCCTGCACCCCCGCTTCCGGGTGCAATAACCCCCCGGTTTCAACATCCCCCCGAGTCGCCCGCCCGTGAGCCAGCTTTTCTCCCCCGTAACCTTCGGACCGCTGACGCTGTCCAACCGCATCGTCATCGCCCCGATGTGCCAGTACTCCTCCACCGACGGCCTGGCCAACGACTGGCACCGCCAGCACCTGGGCATGCTGGCCCAATCCGGCGCCGGCCTGCTGATCCTCGAAGCCACCGCCGTGCTGCCGGAAGGGCGCATCAGCTACGCCGACCTGGGCCTGTGGGACGACGCCACGGAAGCCGCCCTCACCGACGTGATCGCCTCGGTGAAGCGCTGGTCGCCGATGCCGGTGGGCGTGCAGCTCGCGCATGCTGGTCGCAAGGCCTCCTCCGCACGCCCGTGGGACGGCGGTGGCCCGCTGCCGCCGACCGACCCGAACGGCTGGACCGTGAAAGCCCCCTCGGCGTTGCCGTTCACCGCCAACGGCCCCACGCCCGAAGCGCTGGATGAAGCCGGCATCGACGCCGTGGTGGAGGCCTTCGCCGTGGCCGCCAAGCGCGCCGAGCGCGCCGGCCTGGACCTGATCGAACTGCACGCTGCGCACGGCTACCTGCTGCACCAGTTCCTCTCCCCGCTCAGCAACAAGCGCCAGGACGAGTACGGCGGCTCGCTGGAAAACCGCATGCGCCTGCTGATCCGTGTGTTCGACGCCGTGCGCGCGGCGGTCTCCGACCGCATCAGCGTGGGCGTGCGCATTTCCGCCAGCGACTGGGTCGACGGCGGCTGGGACATCGAACAGAGCACCACCCTCGCGCAGATCCTCGATCTGTGCGGCTGCCAGTTCCTGCACGTCTCCAGCGGCGGTCTCGACGCACGCCAGAAGATCGCCCTCGAGCCCGGCTACCAGGTACCGTTCGCCGCCGCGATCAAGGCAGCCAAGGTGCGCATGCCGGTCATCGCTGTCGGCCTGATCACCGATCCGGCCCAGGCCGAATCGATCCTGCGCCACAACCACGCCGACGCCGTCGCACTGGCCCGCGGCATCCTCTACGAACCGCGCTGGCCGTGGCACGCCGCCGCCGCCCTCGGCGACTCCATCACCCCCGCCCCGCAGTACCTGCGCTGCGAACCGCGCGAAGCCCGCGGCGTATTCACCGCACCGTCTGCTTGATTGAATCGGTAGCGCACGACCGTTGGTCGTGCGCCGCCGGATCTCACGCAACATCCACCCGCCACGCGGCCGGCAACCCCTCCACCACGTGCTGCATCAACGCCCGCACCTTGGGCGTCAAATCCCTTCGATCACTCACACACAAAAACAACCGCATCGGCTCCGGCGACGTCCGCGCCCCATCGCCCGACGCAAACAACACCTGCAACTCCCCCCGTGCCAACCAAGGCGCCGCCACGAACGCCGCCAACCGCGCGATGCCCCCGCCTGCGGCCGCCATCGCCGCCAACGCATCAATGTCATCGGACACCAGCGCCGGCCGCATCTCCGCCTCGAAGCGGATCCCATCGCGCACGAATCCCCACGGCAACAACCGCCCATCCACCGGATAGCGGAACACCAGGCAACGGTGCTCGCGCAGCTCCTCCGGTGTCGCCGGCACCCCCGCCTGCGCCAGGTAAGAAGGCGCCGCACACACCTGGAACGGCACCTGCGCAATCGCCCGCGCCACCAGGCCTTCCACCAGCTGCGGCTCGATCCGGAAACTCACATCCACATCTTCATGCGCGTGGTCCACGCTGCGGTCGGCCAGCAGCAGCTCGATCGACAACCGCGGATAGCGCGCCTGCAGCGCCGGCAGCATCGGCGCCAGCACATGCCGACCAAACGCGGAAGTGCTGGCAATGCGCAGGCGACCATGCGGTGTGGCTTCGGGATCGGTCACCGCCGCCTGAGCCCGTTGCAGGTCGCGCTCGATATGCCGCACCTCGGCCAGGTACAGCGCGCCGCGCTCGGTCAGCGCCAGCGTGCGCGTGGTGCGATTGAACAGGCGCACGCCCAGATGTGTTTCCAGCCGCGCGATGTTCTGGCCCACCGCCGCCGGGCTGATCCCCAGCGTGCGCGCCGCCGCCGCCAGGCTGCCGGCATCGGCGGTACGGATGAAACTGCGGATTGAATGCAGAATGTTCATGGTGGCGCCAATTCTGGCCGGTCATTGCAAAGAATTACTTTATAAAGAGCCAACGCCCGGCGGTCTACCCGCCCCGCAGCCCGCTGACTATCGTGCCGGTCCCGCAACCGCTGGTTGCCGCCCACTGGACCCCTGATGTCGCAACAAGCCCAAAACTTGGCCACTGCCCGCTGGAAGCTCGGCGCCCGCGCCACCCCGTACGTCTTTGCCTTCTTCATGGCCTCGATCATGGCCATGCTGATGTGCCTGGTGATCACCGCCGCCAACGCCGGCATCAACGCCGACTTCCCCATGCGCGTACTCGGCGCCTACCAGCTCGCCATGCCCACTGCCTTCTGCTGCGTGCTGCTGGTGCGGCCGGTGGTGATGCGGCTGGTGGCGCTGACCGTGCATCCGGCGCGCTGACGGTTGATGAAAACATTCGAAATCCAGGTTTCGATTGATTCTTCACACACCAGTACGTCGGACACAGATTTGCGTTTGCGTTGGCCGCACATTCGGTCTGCGGCAACAACGCCGCAGACCTGAAGAATGTTGATATGAACTACAAGAACGTAGCCTTCCTGTGTCTCACTCTCTTTAGTGCAAACGCATACGCAAACTGCCCGGGTACGTCCCCGATAGACAGGCAGCTTAGCCTTGCGGAAGAGTCGGCGGCTCCCATCCAAAGCGAGGCCGGTCTACTGGACTACCTCAACGCCATGCCGCAGAACTCGCCGCTCCGGGCGTTCAGTGATGATGCGATGGCAAGCTTCGTCGCATCTCTCCGATTCAACGAGAAGGGCCTGACCAGCTTCTCAACCATCGAAATGGAGCGCGAACTGACGTTGGGCCAAGCCTACGACGTGCTATCCCTGCTGGGCGCGCAACGCTCAGCCCGCCGCCTCCCTATCCCGATTCAGGGAGAGCGGGACTCGGAAATCATGAAGATGCTGAGTCCTCGCTGTGAGGACCATCATTACAGCTATCAGTGCGTAGGTACTGGCACCTGCAAAACGTCGGCCAGTTCCATCTGCACCCCAAAGTGCTGACCGCGTGCAGGCTCTTCTGCTGATGACAGTGCTGTTGTCGGCCTTGCCAAAGTCCGATAGCAGCACTTCTACGCTTTACGATACGGTGCGGGACATCGAGAGTAGGCCTGAAACAGATGATGACCGCCTACGGATCATGCGTCATGCCTATGACGAAGGCATACCTCCCGCACTGAGAAGCTTGGAATGCGACTCCATACCCATCGATAGGCGGGAGGATCTGTTCCTTGCGACGCATCTGGTCGTAGTCCACAGGCCGGATGCTTTACTTGTCGATCGCCTCATCTGTCTCCATGGCGCAATCGTGGCGACGAACAGCGCGCGTCCATACCATCACCACAGGGTGCATGGGGTGTTGGTGGCGTCCAGGCGTTTCAGCGCGGCCAATGAGCTCCGCAGCAAATTTGGTATCTCGGTATCCGAGCTTCCAGCCCTGGAGCTGGCAGGTGGTACCGGACCGCGCCGCCTGATTCTCAGCGAAGATGGCGTCACGGACGTACCTTGGCCCAACCAGGAAGGGTGGCAGATCGTGGCGGTAGTACATCCGCACTGCGCGCCTTCCCAGCGGGCGATGTCGAAAGTGATGGACGGCAGCACGTGGTCGTGGATGCTACCCATGCTGACATTGCTGGTCCCCGCAGGCTCTGCATGGGAGGAGGGCGAGATGCGCAAATGGAACGCGCACCACCCAACCCACCCGATGGCAGCAGAGGTGCCTGGACGTACGCCGAAGGGTGTGGCAACCAACGAGACGCCGGTGTTTCATCTACTACAGAATGGCCGGGTCGTTGATACCCTTCGCGGGATGCCGGAGGACGGTGAAGCCCTGAAGGCTTGGCGGAGCCGAGTGGTTGAAGAGCCGATGGAGCGACGACGATCTCCATAGTTACATCTGATAACACCATTTCGCCTCGGAAGCCGCTGGCATAGACTTCATCCATGCGCCCTGACTCCATCCTCACCCTCTCATGCCCGGACCGTACCGGGATCGTCTACCGCGTTTCCGGCCTGCTGTTCGAGCAGGGCTGCAACATTTTGGATGCGCAGCAGTTCGGCGATGACGAAAGCGGCCGGTTCTTCCTGCGCGTGCATTTCGACCGCGACCCTCGCCAGCCCATCGACACCATCCAGACCCGTATGACCGGGCTGGCCACCGACTTCAAGATGGACTGGCAGCTGCATGACGCCCGGCGCCGTGCGCGCCTGCTGGTGCTGGTGAGCAAGCAGGGGCACTGCCTCAACGACCTGCTGTTCCGCGCGCACAGCCGCCAGCTGCAGGTGGATATCACCGCAGTGGCCTCCAACCACGAAGACTTCGGCCCGCTGGCGGGTTCGTACGGCATCCCGTTCCACCACCTGCCGGTGAATGCAGACAACCGGGAAGTGCAGGAACAACAGATCATCGATCTGGTCGAACGCGAACAGATCGACCTGGTGGTGCTGGCGCGCTACATGCAGATCCTCTCACCGCGCCTGTGCCAGGCACTGGCCGGGCGGGCGATCAACATCCACCACAGCTTCCTGCCCAGCTTCAAGGGCGCGCAGCCGTACCACCAGGCCCACGCGCGCGGGGTAAAGATCATCGGCGCAACGGCCCACTACGTCACCTCCGATCTCGACGAAGGCCCGATCATCGAACAGGACGTCGCGCGGGTAGACCACGCCATGACCCCCCGCGACCTGGTCCGCCTCGGCAGCGACACCGAATCGCAGGTACTGGCGCGTGCCGTACGCAGGCACGTAGAGCACCGCATCATCCTCAACGGGCACCGCACCGTTGTATTCAGGTAACCGATGGGGCGGCTCCTCCTGCTGGGCGCCTTTCGGCTGCAAGGCGCCACAACGTGCAATGTGCATACGGCTACGATAAAACCACCGCCCACTTGCGACCGCCCCCATGATCGACCACCTGGATCACCTCGTGTTGACTACTTCTGCAGAGGAGGCCACTACCCACTTCTACGTCAACGTCTTGGGGATGACCCTGGAAACGTTCGGAGCGGGCACAAAGGCCTTCCGGTTTGGCAACCAGAAGATCAATCTGCACATCAAGGGACATGAGGTTGAACCCAAGGCTCACCTACCTGTGCCGGGCGCCCTGGACCTCTGCTTCATTGCCGCAGTACCGTTGGATCAGGTCATCCAGAAGCTAGGCAGCAACTCCGTGAAGATCGAACAGGGCCCCGTCGAGCGTACCGGTGCATTGGGCAAGATCCGATCTGTGTATGTCCGGGACCCCGAACTCAACCTGATAGAGATCTCCGAGTACCTTTCTGCAAACTAGCCGAGCGCTTCTGAGCCAGACTACAGGTCACAGATACTGGGCCGCGCCGTACGCAGGCATGCTCGACGGACACCGCGCCGCGGTCTTCTGATAGCGACCCCCACAGTCGCAAGAGACCCGGTAGCGCCGGCCGTTGGCCGGCCTTAACGATACCGGCAGAAAACCGTGCGGTAGTGCCGGCCCCCAGGCGGCACCGCACGGAGAATGGAGTGCCACCGCACCACTACGGAGTCAAAAGTGTTCGCACCCTACTGGGCAGAATTCCTGAGCTTGGCCATAGTCCACCTGCTTGCAGTAATAGCCCCAGGCCCAGACTTCGCAGTAGCCGTCCGCCAAAGCGTCCGCTACGGCCGAAAAGCAGGCATCTACACCTCGCTGGGAATAGGCGCAGGCATCTCGGTCCATGTCCTCTACACCCTCATCGGCGTAGGCGCACTCCTGCACACAACCCCCTGGCTGATGACAGCAGCCAAGTGGCTCGGCGCAGCCTACATCTTCTACCTCGGCATCAAGTTCCTCCGCAGCAAGCCCAGCGCAGGCGGCGAGGCGACCACCGATGTGCCGAGCGACGCCGTGCAGCAAACCCCGAGGCAAGCCTTCGCCATCGGCTTCATGACCAACGCCACCAACCCCAAGGCGACCCTGTTCTTCCTGGCTGTGTTCACCACACTGGTCAGCGCAAAGACACCGCTCCCCGTGCAGATGCTCTACGGCCTGTGGATGTGCCTGGTCAACGCGGCATGGTTCGTCCTGGTCAGCGTAGCGCTCTCCACAGCAGCCGTACGCCAGCGCTTCATGCGCGCCAGCCACTGGTTCGAACGGGTGATGGGCGTGCTGCTGATCGGGTTTGCGCTGCGACTGGTGTTCATGGCGTAACACAAACTCGGCGGACGGCGGGGCGGAGACACGCCGGCGTGTCTCCAATGCCTCGACTACAGCCGGACGGCAGACGTGCGAGCCTCCAGCTAGTCGCTCAACGCGTCCGAACGACTCTTCTTCGGCTTGTGCTTCTGATACCGGTACGGCAGTGGCACCGGCGTCTCATCCAGCGTCAACGTGACGCGCCCGGGTGTGACCTCTACAAACACACGATGACCCGTCTTGAACCCCAACCGCTCCATCCATACCCCGCAAAGCGACAGGTAGGGAATGGACAGACCCGGCGGCAGGATGTTGCCGGCAGGGTGCCGCAGGGCGGAAATGCGTAGGCTCTTGGGCTGATACCAGCCGATGCCAACCTGCTGGCTGGGATCGTTGCATGAATCCATCTTTGAACTGCGCATGCGTCTACTCCATCGGAAGTACTCCCTTGTCGGCGACAAGGGAGTCGGGAGGTTGATATCCGTTAGACCATCGGCGTGACTTATTTCCCAAGGGGGTGTTGTATTCGCCACCCTCCCGACGCAGAACTTCATGCTTTCATGGGTCTAACAAGGGGATATCAAGCCCCGAATCCAGACGATGCACAGCTGCTCAAGAAAAGAGAAGTTGATACTTGCCCAGCATACCGGCATGTTCGATTCATTGGGTCAATGGTGTGACGCAATTGAGCCGGCACTAAGGTCCCCAGGGCCTCGGTGAAACGCATTTCCTGAAACTAAGGGCATCCAATCGTGCGCAACGGACCGACTCAATGACCGGACCGCGATAGAAGAGAAGACGCAAACAACCCCTGTTGCGCGGAACATTGCACCGCCACTTGGAAGCAGCAGAGACGTTTGTATGAATACCGTTGGTTGGACTGGTCAGAACTCGATCCGGCTATGTGGTGCACATTGCAAAAACTCAGATTTCAGTGGAGGGTCCTCTTGGTTGGCAGTCATTGGGTAACAAGCCCCATGTCAGCAATCCACAGCGCAGCCAGCGCTGTCATGCTCTCAGGCAGCCACCTTCAAGCGCTCACGGGCAAGGCGGACAAACTGCTCATAGACCGGAACAAACGCTCGGGCTGCCTCGTTGAGGACACGCGCGCTTTCGATTATGTGCTCGGGTCGTGGGCCTCCTCGCTGCCGCCATGGATAAACGGTTCGCCATCCCTCGTTGCCGTCGTGCGGAACAGTCTCCCTGGCAAAGACAAACGCCAAGGAGCGCGCTGCTGCGTACAAGACGGCGCGCGAATCTTCCAAGGAAGCGTCTATAAACTCATAGTTTGGGTTGTCCCAGTCTTCGACAAATCGGTTCAGAGGCTGCAGCCATTCGGACCGGTAGTCAGCATCGAAGTTGGCTTCGCGAAGGAGCTTGACCGTTGGGTCAAATGGAAGATCCAATTGAAACTTATCAAAAAGGACCAGATCATGCGCTGCGACCGCAGGCTCTGCATTATCTGAACGAGCCACCATTACCGCATTCCGCGCTGCTGGGGAGTCAGCATTTAGATAAGCAAGGAGACCGACCACTGCTGGTAAAAAGGCAGTGACCGAGGAGAACGAAAGCGAGTTTCCATCTAGAACCTCGATGAAGCACCAAACGCCGGGGACCAATGCCGCCAGGATGGTAACTACAAGAAGCAGCGTGCGCATTCGCCTTCTCCTATATGTTATCGGTTGTTTCCACTTATAATAGCCACGAGCCACGAGCCACGAGCCACGAGCCACGAGCCACGGGACACGGGACTAGGCTTGGCGAAATTTTCGAGTGAGGCGTTTCACAAACCGGACCGTTGACCTGCATTCACGAGATCGGCAAGTGTAGTCGGACTCTGGAGATCTCGGCAGGCATGAGCCCACCAATTAGATAAGATGTCTCGGAGGGTAAAATGCGCAGCGGACCAGTTCTCGCGCTCGACTTGGCTCGCGAATATGCATCAGCCACCGAACCACTGTTGGATCGTGCCAGTGGAGTGCAGTACACCGCCATCTTTCTTGACCCCAACCCCGAGGTTGCCCGATCTGAGCCTTTGGTCTGGCCCTTACTACGCGCAAGCTATGCTCTCAGCCTCTTGGAACGAAGCCACCTTGCCTGCGTTGTAACACTCGCGAGGAATCATCGCTGGCTCAGCGGAGTACTTAGTAGCTACCAGTCCAGCAATTTATTAGCATTCGCAGCCTGCCTGAGGGGATTTCTTGAGGCCGCTGCAGATAGTCATGACGTGCTGCAGCACCTTCCCCAAACCTTGGTGGAAGGCCGTGACTTCCTCTATATGGCGCTGCACCAACCCGCCCTCGTGAAGCAAGAATTTGCCTTCGGTGACCTTGAAGACCGCTTGATCCACTTTGCCTTCGCCCAAAGGCAGGCGAGGGGCGCCGGCGCCCCGCCGACCCACGAAGCCAAAGGCAATGGTGATTACATCCGACAAGTTCAACGCTTCGGCGTACAAGGAGCGATCGAGCTGTACGGCGAGTTGTGTGAGCTGACGCATCCAGCGGCTCCGTCGGTCAGTTGTTTCCTGGATGCGACTCCGTGCAGCTACTCCCTGAACTTCCGTAGAGACCAGCACTGCATCAAGAGCCTACTGGAGCGTCACGCCGAGGCCCTAGTGAAGCTACTTATGTACAGTTTCAATCCTGCGCTTACAGGGCTCGCATTCCTGGCGAGGTTGGTTCCTGATTGGCCTGCGCCAAGCGACAGAAGCCTGCAAGGAATTGCGCTTGCGAGGCGAAACCTCCCGCTTTTTGATGAGCTCCCTGTGCGATTCGGGTCGCCGACGTCGGTTTTGTCATTTCAGCAATCATTGGCCGATTTGGTGAAGAGAGCGCCTAGTCCAACGTAATATCTAATCAAGGGTAGGCTCGCCATGGCAACTACTCATTCCCGCTGACAAGTAGATGAAAGCAAAGGAACATCGCTCGTGGTCAGCAATTCGCTGAGCGTCAGGGTATTCCACCACCAAGGTGAGATCACGAGCTAACCACTGCTCATCAGCCCGCTGCGGGGGCTCCCTCCAATTGGATCGGCTGCATTCGGTCGACGAACCCGGCCATCCGCCTCTTGCTGCTATTTCCTTGGAAATGGCAATTGCAATGGTCAATAGACGCCCATCAAGGAACATCCGCGCACGAGCGTATCGGGCCAGCGGTCATCCGTAACACCAGTTTTCAGTCAAGCGAACACTTCACTAGCGGCCCGGCCCGAGACAGATAGGGCTCTGGGCCCAGTGTCCGTTGTTTGGATAGTCCTATCCGACAGATGACGACGGACTTGGCGCCACGCTCAAACGATTGCGAAGCCGAGTCGGTGAGGTACGCCGTCGAGTAGACACAACGCCCCCGAGTGGAGAGGCCTGGATTGGCGCATCCTTACCCCCTCCGATCTACACCCATAAACATGCGAAATGCGCTCAAGTAAGCACGAGTAGCTCTCTACACAGTGCAGCCAGACTTGAAGTAGAGCGAGCCAAACTTGGTGGGACACCTGGCAAGCGCCGATAGGCGATGTAGCAGCTCCGGGCAACCACTTCTATGCGGCAAGAGCCTCTGTTCGAGCCGAAACGTGTGGCCATCAGCTAACAGCCGAAGACTTCCAGCGGCCTCTTAGATAGGATCGCGCGACGTCTGGTGACACCCGCACTGTGACAGAGAGGCCCTTGAGGTCGAAAAATGCACGCCTAAGTATTTGATGTATAAGCACAATACTGGTGCCCCAAGAAAACAGACCGACCCACGTAGTGGAATGTTATAAATAGCGCTCTGTGACATGAGGGGTTAGGAATGCTAGCCGCGCTGGTAAAATCTTTAGGCCCGTGCCTGAGTACCGACCTTACCGAGTTCCTTGTTAGCAAGCAGGGAATGACGCCCGCTGCGGCCCGCCAGCGAGTGAGTCGAGGCCATCCTGAAATCAAGCGGCTCGCTCATCTTCCCTTCGCGAGGAAAGCGCGCTTCATCTACCATCAGGATGACTACGCGTCTCCGCGCTACTGGGAACGACTGTACGCGGCAATTCTCGAAGCAAACGGCCCGTATGCGCGCGGACTGGGAGCTGTCCATGCGCGCAGGGTCGTGCCGGAGGCACATTTCCTCGCTGTGTGTGGAGCGCCGCTCGCTCAGAAGAAGCAAATCTCAGCTGCGACATTGTTGCAGCGTCTCATTGATGCCAACGTTCTAGCAAAAGCCAACGTGCCAGGCTTGGGCATCTGTGTGATGTCAAAGAGAACCTACGAACTGAATCTGCAATGGAACTTCGACAAACTAGCTGTTGAGGCCAGGGCACGTCTCGTGGCTGAGGGAATTCTTCTTGAGAGTGTCAAGGAGTGGCTGCGTAGACTTGCCATCGCCAGCTACAACAAGGTGCAGACCAGGGGAGCACAGATGCCAAGGGTGGGAACCTTTGCATGGGATCTGGCCGCGCCGAGCTACCTTACATCGACTATCACCATGCAGAAGGATAAGGGAGTAAAGCCTGGCTGGGTGGTCTGTGATGTGCTTCTGATCGAAAGCGCTCAAGCGGTTCACGTCGAACCGTTCATTCACAAGGTTCGATCAACCGAGGCTTTAAAGAACATTGGTCGCACTGTTTACATCTTGGTTGCACATGGCTACGAGGCTGATGCATTCAAGGCCCTGCGTGGTGCAGGTATCATCCCCGCTACGCCCGCTTCTCTCTTCGGAAAAGATGCTGCTGATGGCTTCCGTGAACTAACTCAGACGTTGCAGAGGGCGGCTGAAGGTGTTGTGGATCCAGGAAAGTTTGACGCGCTTTTTGCCAAGCTTGGTAAGCTCGAAGGCGCGGTGGGAAACATGCGGGGAGCGCTCTTTGAACTGCTAGTGGCGGAAGTGGTCCGGAGGACAGCTGCAGCTCAAGTTAAGCTCAATAAGATATGCAAAGGCGAGGACGGCATTGCCGAAGTGGATGTCTATTGTGTCAACGAAGGTGTGGAAGCTTTAATGATTGAATGCAAAGGAATCGCGCCAGGGACCATTGTGGATGACGAAGAGGTCGGCCTCTGGCTTACAACCCGAATCAAGCGCGTACGCAATCATCTTGAGCAGATCGATTGGTCCGGACCCGTGCCGAAGTTTGAGCTCTGGACTAGCGGCAAACTATCAGAAGATGCGCGTAGTCGAGTTGAGAAGACAAGAAGTGCCAATGTGAAGAAATTTGAGCTGTCCGTTCTTGAGGCAGGCGACCTTCGAGCTCGCGTCAAGGCGTTGAACGATCTTCCACTCTTGAAGACATTCGAACAGCATTTTCTACCTCAAGCATCGAGCTAAACTGCGCATGGATGGGCGAATACGGCCTTAGTCAAAGGCGGTCCAGGCGATCAGGTCAGGATTCGGCTATGTGTGTATTGCGTTGAAGTATCGGGGGATTTTCACCTCAAACTGCTCGATCGCACCAGGATTTGGTGTCTATCGCATAGGTGCCCTACGTACTGAAGATGCGTGCGTGCACCTTCAGGAGTTGGTGGAGCCAGCAGTTTCAGCTGGTGTTGAGCGAGGAGATTCGGCAACTCACCTCCCATCCGCTCTTCCTCAGCGGCTATCGACAAGAACGTTGAACTCTATGCGTACGGCCAACGAGACGCCGGCTGCCATGACCTTCAATGGTTCTATCGGCTGAAGGTTCCCGTGGAGCTATACTCGGATCCCTACCTACATCGCGTCCTGATCGCTCCACAGCACGTAGCGATCGTGCGCCAGCCCCATCCATGCACCTCGCGGATACCCCGCATGCAGGCGCCAGCCAGCGCCGGTGCCGGGCGGCATTAGTCAGGCCCATCGTTCTCTTGGAACGCGCATTTGGGGTGCAACTTGCGGCGCGTAAACTTGCGAAGGGTCACGTCGACTGCGCTACAGTCCATGCCCGGGGCAACTCGGCGCTACTGCTAACCTGAACACACTGGTCCGGCCAGTGTCTGCGTCTGAGCATGCAACGGGATACTTTCGAACGGCAGTTTGCCGGCATGCTGGCCGGCAAGAGACGCGTGGTGACATCCTGAGATATCACCATCGTGTGTTAGCGAACCTCAACTAGCAGGGCTGCAATCGGCACCAGCGCATCTTTACTCTCGCGGGCCAGCGTACCGAAGGAACTCGAATGCGGTAGCGCATGGAGCTACTTCGCGGGAATAAGCAGCGGCTTTTCTTTGTCTTTCAGGAGAAAGACCACAAACATGGCGGGCTTGGTCTGGCTGGCATTGCGGCCCACGGTGTGGACATCGTTCGGGCCTTCATAGAACGTCTCGCCGGCCTTGATGGTCTGCTCAGGCTTTCCCCTCACACCCATGATGATGGTGCCGTCGAGCACGTACACGATGGCGTGCGCATCGTGGCGGTGGACGGGATCAACCGCACCCGGCGGGTAGTCCACGGTGATGAGCGTGATCTCTTTGCCCGGGTAGTCCTGCAGCGCCTGCGATGCCACCTCGGCGACCACCGCGTGCGGCGCATCGGTTGCATGCGGGCCCCCGTGCGCGATGGCGGCGCCGGAAAGCAGGCAGAGGCCCATGGAGAGAGCGATTGCCGCCCACATCGCGCGCGCGTTCATTGCGCCACCGCCGGGGCGACGGACAGGCCTGCCTTGTCCAATCCCCATGCCTTGTCGAAGGAGCCGGGCACGGCGAGGAAGGCCACGTTGATGCGGTTCCACGCGTTGATGCCCGCGATCACGAAGGTGAGATCGGAGATCTCGTTCTCAGAAAGCTGACCGCGAACGCGCTCATACAGTTCGGTCGGCACGCCCTGGCTCGGAATGCAGGTCAGCGCCTCGGTCCACGCCAGGCTCGCACGCTCCCGCGGCGAGAACAGGTTGGATTCACGCCAGATCGCCACGTGGTGAAGCCGCAGTGCGCTTTCACCGTGGATGGTGGCCTGCTTGACGTGCATGTCTACGCAGAACGCGCAGCCGTTGAGCTGTGAGGCGCGGATATGCACAAGGTGGCGGATGGACGCTTCGATGGAGCTCTTTGCTTCAGCCATGCTGAGTTCCATGAGCTTCTTGGTCAGCTCGGGGGACTGCTGCTGGTAGTCGAGACGTTGGGTCATGATCTTGGGTCCTGGGAAGTGGCGCGGGGGGACTGCAGCGCGGTGCCACGTTATGCCCGCCCACTCGCCCCGGGTAGACACCTGCGGGTAACGCCAGTGTTTACTTCCGCGCAACAGTGGAAGCGTCACAGGGCAGTGCTCCGGGGCGTCTACCTGACATGGACAATCCATTCTGCGCATGCGCGCCACCGCCGGAGGCGAGCAACCCGGCCAAACCACTCGCAGACGACGTGGCCCCGGAAGCGTGGGATGCCTATCTCGGCGCTCTAAGTGAGATGACGCCCGGTATCCGCCTGTTCTTCCTTACGTGGGACCCTCCAACCCGAACGATGGGATGAGCGCCATGAACAGGGATTGCCCCCTATCGAGCCTCCATCAGCAAGACTGGGCGGATCGCCACCCATCCGGCAAGGCAGGTGGCGTCCTATCGGCCAGGTGCGGGCTACGGCAACCTCAAGACAAGTACATGCCGCCGTCGACGCGCAACTCGGCGCCATTGACGAAGCTGCTCTCATTGGAGGCAAGGAAGAGCGCGGCACTGGCTAGTTCGTCCGCTGCGCCCATGCGTCCCGCCGGGATCCGATCACTCATCGCCTGCAGGAAGGCCGGGCGATCATACTCGGGCACGCCCAGCTTCTCGACAATCGCCGTATCCACCGGTCCCGGGCTGAGCACGTTGACGCGTATGCCGCGATCCTTGAGTTCCAGCGCCCAGCTCCGTGCGAACGCCTCTACCGCTGCCTTTGCACCCGCATACACCGCGTGCCCCGGCAGCACTCTCGCCGATGCCAAGGAGCTCGTGATAATGATGCTGGATCCGGCCCGCATCACCGGGACCATGGCCTGCACGCCAAAGAAGACGCCGCGGGTATTGACGAAGAACTGCGCATCGAACTCCTCGGGCGATACCGCGGCGGATTCATTGATGGTCAGCACCCCGGCATTGGCCATGTATATGTCCAAGGCACCAAACCGCTCCCGTACGTGGGTGGCTACGGTTGCATGGTGCTCGAGGTCGGCGACATCACCGCGCAGCCCAACCGCGCCATGGCCAATGCGCTCAAGTGCCTCATCCAGCACCGTCTGCCGGCGTGCGGTGATGATCACCTGCGCACCCTCACGGGCGAAGCGGCAGGCGGTTGCCAGGCCGATGCCGCTGTTGCCGCCGGTGATCAGTGCCACCTTGTTTTCCAGGAGTTTCATTGCTGCGCCTCGTATCTGGGTGAGAGCGCAGACCTTAGGCCTGGCTGGACCTTGCCGGAAGTCGAATCGTCGAATTTCAGTTGTTCCCGGGAGTCACAGATGAATCTGTTGAACAACACCAACACGCTGCTGGCATTCGTGCGCTCGGTTGAGACAGGCTCGTTCAGTGCGGCCGCACGTGCGCTGGGTCTTACGCCGTCATCCGTTTCCAAGGCGATCACCCGGCTTGAAGCCGAGTTGCGCTCGAAGCTGTTCCGCCGATCCACGCGCTACCTGGAATCCACCGAGGAGGGGTTGGCACTGTTCGAGCGCGTCGCTCCGCTGATACGCGGACTGGAAGATGCAACGGATTCCATGCGGACCGATGGTGATGCACGTGGCCTGCTCCGCGTGAGCATGCCCGGTGAAATCGGGCGGCTGTTGCTGGAGCCTCTGACCACAGGCTTTCTTGAAGCGCATCCCGGCCTGAAGCTGGACCTGTCCCTGTCTGACCGCCATGTGGACGTCATTCGTGAGGGCTTCGACGTGGCGTTTCGCATCGGCCACCCTGCTGACAGCGATCTGACGGCACGGCCCATCGCCACCCTGGAGATGATCCTGGTTGCTTCGCCCGCACTACTTTCCCGTCATGGTGTGCCCGCAACCGTGGAGGAGCTGCGTGCTCTGCCGGTGTTGCGGTACCTGTTCGATGGCCGTACGGCTGCCATTAGCTTTGGCGACGGAACCAGTGTGCAGCCGAACGGTCGAGTGGGCCTGGATACCGGCGCAGCACTGCGCGCATCGGCCCTAGCGGGTGTGGGCGTGGCGCACCTCATTCGCTGTTCCGTTCAAGACGACCTGGACCGCGGCACGTTGGTGCAGGTGCTGCCATCGCAGCGCCTGCCTGGCTTGCCCTTGCAGTCCATCCATGCATTTGGCCGTATGCTTCCGGCACGCGTTCGGCTGCTCACCGACTTCGTCGCAGCACAGATGCGCGGGCTCCTGAGAACCTGACAAAGGGTCTCTACCCAATGGGCTCGGCTTGAGCCGCGATCTGGTTCGCCATGCGGCTGTAAGTCACAATGCGGTTCCGGCTTCCCTTCAACGGCAGTAAGACCCCCGGGAGTTGTATGCGCAGCCTTCTACTTCTGATGGCAACAACCGCCGCACCGGCCTTTGCGGCAGTGAACCCGCTTCCAGACGATTTCAACGCGTTGTTCGCCACTACCTGCATGCAGTACTACTACGCGCAGGACACGCTGCGTGACCGGATGAAAGGTCAGGGATTGGAGGTTCTGCCGCCAGACCAGGCCGGGTTCTTCCTCAGCGGTAAAGAGGGAACCGCCTGGATCTATGTTGCTCCAAGCACACGATATGTCATTTCACTCAGCAACAATTCCGTTTGCTCGGTGTTCGCACAGCGCGGAAACCCGGAGCAGATCCAGGCGGGATTCCTGAAACTGGTGGGGACGGCGCCAGCGCCGTTGGTCGCCCACGCGGCAGACACTGCTGGGTTGGGGCCAAACAATGATCTTGCCAGGACCGTCGCCCGCTCGTGGGCGCGTCCCACGGACAAGGAAGAGCTTCTGTTCGTGCTGACAACATCATCGAGTGAGGAGGTGACGGCACAGGCCATGGCCTCCATGGCACGCGTCAAGCGGGGTAAGTAAGAGACATAAGCGGTTTACCCGCGACGACTCGCGATCATGCGCGCCGCATCCTGCGAGGGCGGCAGACCGAACGCACGCGCGTACTCGCGGGTGAATTGGGTGGGGCTCTCATAGCCCACATCAAGCGCGGCTGCAGTAACGCTGGTTCCGCGCGTCGCCAGAATCTGGCGGGCCTGCAGCAGGCGCAGCTGCTTCTGGTATTGAAGCGGGCTCAACGCGGTGGCGGACTTGAAGTGGCGGTGGAACGCTGATTCGCTCATTGCCACCTGTTCGGCCAATGCGGCGATGCGCAGAGGTTTGGCGTAGTCGCTGCGGATGCGCTGGATGGCGCTGCTGATTCGCGCCAGTGCCGAATCCGGCGTGGCCAACTGCCGCAGCATGCACCCGTGTGGTCCCTGCAGCACGCGGTACAGGATCTCGCGCTCGTAGGGCGGGGCCAGCGCAGGTATCTCGCTGGGGCGTTCCATCAGGCGCAGCATGCGCACCCACGCATCCATCAGTTCGGGGGTGACGGCGGCGACGTTGAAGGCCTCGGTCTGGGTCGAGGGCTCGCCGCGCCCGGTGGCGGCATCGGTGGTGTCGCACAACAGCGTAGCGATGATGCCAAGGTCCAGCGTGAGGCTCACCGCCAGGTACGGCTCGCCGGTGCTGGCCGGGTGCACGGCACCCACCGCCGGCAGGTCCACGGACATGATGAAGTACGTGGCCGGGTCGTATTCGAGGGTCTTCTCACCCACCGTCATGGATTTGCTTCCCTGCAGGATCAGGTTGATCATCGGCTCGTACACGGCCGCCAGGGCATGCTCCGGGATCTCGCCCTGCACCATGGCAACGCGGGGAATGCCCGTATCGGTACGGCGATTCTCGGCATGCGCCGCAAGGCGGCGCAGTTCTTCCAGTGCGTTGTCCATGTCCCCATTGGACACCCGCCGCAGGGGGCTGGCAAGGCGGAAAGCAGGAATAGGCAGGAATTGGCGAGGATCAGGTCGGCGCGCCGCAGCCGGCGACCCTAGCCTGTGCATATCCCCTCACTGCACAGGACTACCTGCATGAAGCACGTACTGATCACCGGCGGCAGCCGTGGCATTGGTGCCAGCGCCGCGTTGCACTGCGCGCAGCGCGGCATGGGCGTCATCCTCACCTACAACGCCCAGCCGCACGCTGCCCAGCAGGTGGTGGAGCGTATCCAGGCAGAAGGCGGCACGGCAGTGGCCCTGCAGCTGGACGTGGGCAATACCGGTAGCTTTCCAGCGTTTGCGGCGAACGTGAAGGACACCCTGCAGGGAACCTGGGGCGCATCCGCGCTGGATGGCCTGGTGAACAACGCCGGCTTCGGGCTGTTCAATCCGATCGAGACGGTGACCGAGGAACAGTTCGATGGTCTGTTCAACGTGCATCTGAAGGGGCCGTTCTTCCTCACGCAGGCATTGCTGCCGCTGCTGGGCACTGGCGCGAGCATCGTCAACGTCACCAGTGCCACCACGCGTGTTGCCACCGCCGGGGTGGCGCCCTACGCCGCCTTCAAGGGCGGGCTGGAAGTGCTCACCCGCTACATGGCCAAGGAGTTCGGCGAGCGCCGCATCCGGGTGAATGCGGTGGCGCCCGGGGCGATCCGTACCGAGCTGGGCGGCGGGCTCAATGATGAATTCGAAGCCCTGCTGGCCTCGCAGACGGCACTGGGCCGGGTAGGTGAGCCGGACGACGTGGGCCGCGTCATTGCCGGGCTGATCGGTGATGAGCAGGCCTGGGTCAATGCGCAGACCATTGAAGTTGCAGGCGGCTACAACATCTAGTTCGCAACGGGAGTACGACATGCTCGACCACATTTTCCTCACTGTCACCGACACCACCCGCTCGGTCGCGTTCTACACGGCCGCGCTGGCCCCGTTGGGCATCGTCAACCGGCTCGACTACGACGGGCGGCAGGGTCCACCCGGCCACCCCGACCTGAAGGGCTTCGGCGCAGGCGGCCGGGTCTTCTTCTGGCTGCGGCAGGGCGTGGCGGCGGCGCAGGCGGCACATGTTGGCTTTGTGGCAGATTCCCGCGCGATGGTCGATGCCGCGCATGCCGCCGCGATGGCCGCTGGCGCCAGCGAGATCCATCCGCCGGGCCCGCAGCTGCACTACGACCCGCGCTACTACGCCGCGCAGGTGCGCGATCCGGATGGCTACAGTCTGGAGTTCGTCTACAAAAGCTGGCAGCACGGCCATGAATGACGTCGCTGCATCGCACCCCGTGAAAGCCACGGTGGTGGCCTTCATCAACGCGATGAACGCGTTCGATATCGAACGCGCCATGGCGCTGTTCAGCACGACGGCAGTGATCGATGACCCATCCACCGGATGCACCTTCAACAAGCACGCCGGTGTGCGCGAATATCTGGAAAAGTACTTCGTGGGTTACCACACGGTTACCCGACTGCTTTCGCTGGAAGGTCTTGACGATGCGCGTGCACGGGCCCGGGTCGACTTTACCGGAGACTTCGGTCACGAGATCGGAATTCTTCTAGTGGCCATGGATTCCGCAGGCCGCATCTCCCGCATTGACGCCTCACTCGAATAGGGTGGCGAGGAACACACCATGAAAACATTGATGATCTACGGTGCACCCGGCTACACCGGGCGCATGGCTGCAGCGCACGCGAAAGAAACTGGGCTGAAGCTGGTATTGGCAGGGCGCGACGAGGCCCCGCTGCAGGTGCTGGCCAAGCGCCTTGGCGTGGAGTACCGCGTGTTTGCGCTGGATAACGCTGGCGATGTGGACTACGCGTTGCAGGACATCGCGGTGCTGCTCAACTGTGCAGGGCCCTACGCGAGGCTGGCTGGATGCACCGGGCCCGGAAGGGACCACGCGAAGGGTCGCATGGTACCGGTGCGTATTGCGCCACCAGGTGGTCCTTAGGGTATAAGTGGGGTAATCGCCACCGGGGACTTACTGCGTTGAGTCGTTCGAGATGATCAATCACATTCCAGCGCTGGTATTCATGCAACAGCTGAAAGGCACCTACGGCTCGGCCGATGGCTTGGCTACGCTGTCTGTCGCGCGTGTCGGATACGGGCAGAGCATTGAATTGCGCCTGGGAGACGTGGTGCAGTTGGCGGGGGTTGTCGGCGTCTCAGGCAACTCAGTCGAGCTGTTTGCGCAGGTTGGGCTGCCCAATGTTGTTCGTCTGACAGGCCAGCTTCGCTTTCAGACTGAGCTCGTATTCGACGGTTCGGACATGTCATTTGGTCTTAGCCTTGCTTCGGACGGTGATACTTTGACGCTCGTCACGTCATTCAAGGGACGGCCGGGGATGAGTCGTGTGCTTCAACGCGTCTGAAGTGACGCTCGAGCGAGGGATGTTCCACTCATGAGGAAGACCTCAATCCACTCTGCCGGCGATGGTCCCCGCGCTACTCTTCCGCCTTCAGATTCCAGGCAGGAAGCCAGACAGTTCCTCAATCCATGAAAGAGACCTCGATATCCCCAGGTGGGAGGTATGTTGTTGAAGCTGATCCATGGGAGGCTCGGAACTCCCAATGGGTTTACACGCCCCGCGTTATCGACCTCATCACTGCCCAGCCTGTACTAGCCCTCTCTGATCCTCGCTGGTCCATGGATAGCGCAGATTGGGTATCGGACTCCGAGGTATTTCTCCGTTTACGGAAGTTCCCTGGTAACCACTTGCCGATACAGCTGGATGTGCTCGTCGACTGCGACGAGGGGAATGCTCTGGTCGCTGCCAATCAGCGTTGCAGCCTCGCTGAGTTGGAGGCTGCGCTGGATACTGCGTTCACAAAGGCACCGAGCCAAGCCTGAATAACCCCGAGCACCAAATGAACATTGAAGAGCTGAGGGAGAAGTTGATCCGCGCCGGAGTGCATCCGGGTCTCTACTCCATTGCGCAGACTGCCTCGGAGAGCGAGTCTTACTCCCTTATGAGGGATGGCTCCGCTTGGGCTGTTCTTTACAAGGAGCGAGGCACCTTCACGGAAATCGGCAGCGATCTTTCGGAAACCCAGGGCTGTCTTCTACTCCTCCAACTCTTGAGTGAGGCGATGTGCCTCGGAGGGCCGACCAAGAGCGGTGGGTCGTAGGAGGTCACTCCGGCCTCTAGGTCTGCTCCTGGCCGTCAGCGGCCCCCGCCTGCGAAGGCGGCCAGCTCCTCCGCCCGACCCTCGGGGAAGCATTCCCTGAGCAGGTCGAGCAGCGCCGACACCCTTGAGCTGAGCAGCCGTCGCGACGGGTACAGCGCCCATATCTCGATGGGCGGCGCCTTCGCATCTCCCCACGACACCAATGCCCCATCCCTGAGATCGTCGGCAACCAGCGAGAAGGGCAGCATCGCCGCGCCGGTGCCTGCACGTACGGCATCGCGCACCATGGTCAGTGCGCCCAGGCGCAGCACCGGATCCACCGCGATACGCATCTCGCCACGCGGCGTCACCAGGTCCCAGCCGGTGGCATCGCTGGACGGCCGGAACACCGCAGGCGCCGTCTCGCCCATCGCGGGCAGGGGAAGGTCCGGGTGCGCCACCGCCACCAGGCGGTCCCGGATCAGCACCCGCCCCACCAGCCGCTCATCCGGGTCCGGATTGACCCTTATCACCAGGTCATAGCCTTCTTCCACCATGTCCACGGCGCGGTCTTCGGTGGTGATGACGAGCCGCACCTGTGGATAGCGCTCTACGAATTCGGCTGCAATTTTGCCCAGCGCCATCTGCGAGAACAGCATCGGTGCGCTCACGCGCAGCCGGCCGCGGGGCGTGTCGCCGCCTGAGGCAATGGACGTGGCCGCTTCGTCCAGTTCGGTAAGCAGCGTCTCGGTGCGCTCGAACAGCGCCCGACCTTCCTCGGTGAGCTTCAGCGTGTGCGAGCCACGCTCGAACAGCCGCACCCCCAGGCTGGCCTCCAGCTCACCCACGCGCCGCGAGAGTGTTGCCTTCGGGCGGTCCGCTGCGCGCGCGGCACGGCCAAACCCGCCGTGCCGCGCCACCAGGTTGAAGTCGGCCAAGGCCAGCAGGTCCATGTGTTCCACCAGCGAGACAGGTGGTCCAAGTATATGGGCTATCGGCCCGCAAGCGGATCAATAACCATGAGGCCTCACCACTCACCCGGAGTACCCCATGACCATTCTTGTTACCGGCGCCACTGGCACCATCGGCCGTCAGGTCGTCCAGCACCTCATCCAGCGCGGCGCAAACGTTCGCGCACTGGTCCGCACCCCCGCCACCGCCAACCTGCCCGCCACCGTGGAACTGGTGCACGGCGACATGCTGGACGTGGATGCCCTCCGCCAAGCGCTGAAGGGCGTCTCCACGCTGTTCCTGCTCAACGCCGTGGTCGCCGACGAATTCACCCAGGCACTCATCACCCTCAACGTCGCCCGCGAGGCGGGGGTGAAGCGCGTGGTGTACCTGTCGGTGATCCACAGCGACCGCTACGTCAACGTGCCGCACTTCGCCGGCAAGTTCGGCGTTGAGCGCATGATCGAGCAGATGGGCTTCAGCGCCACGATCCTGCGCCCGGCCTATTTCATCGATAACGACCACACTATCAAGGACGTGGTGCAGGGCTACGGTGTGTACCCCATGCCGATCGGCAGCAAGGGGCTGGCGATGATCGACACCCGCGACATTGCCGAGATTGCTGCCATCGAACTGCTCAACCGCGAACAGGCGCCGGACAACCGCGCGCTGACCCGACTCAACCTGGTGGGCCCGGAAGCACTCACCGGAGAACAGGTGGCCGCCATCTGGAGCGATGTGCTGAACCGCCCGATCGCCTACGGCGGCGATGACACGGCCGCCTTCGAGCAGAACCTGCGCCAGTTCATGCCGGCGTGGATGGCCTACGACATGCGACAGATGGCCGAGCGATTCATCAGCGACGGCATGCTGCCGGGCGCGGGTGACGTGGAGCGGTTGATGCAGTTGCTGGGGCGGCCGCTGCGTACGTACGGTGCGTTTGCGGCGGAGCATGCGTCAGCGGGCTGAGGGCCGAGCCAGGGCAGCGGTTGAACAGCCAGCTCTTGGAGCCCTCGGCGTTCGCCTTCTGGATGCACGCGATGGTTGACAAGGTAGAACGATCGTTCTACCTTGGCGCCATGGATAAGACAACGACCGACACCCGACTGAAGATTCTGGACACGGCGGAGGCGCTGATTTACCAGAACGGAATACATGCCACCGGCATGGATCTGCTGGTGAAGACCTCAGGCGTTGCGCGCAAGAGCATTTACCGTCACTTTGAAAACAAGGACCAGGTTGCCGCAGCCGCGTTGAACGCGCGGGACGTGCGCTGGCTCAATTGGTTCAGGCAGGAATGCGACAAGGCCGGCAGCCCGGAAGCGCGCATCCTGGGCATGTTCACGGTGCTCAAAGGCTGGTTCGAGTCCGAGGGCTATCGCGGCTGTGCTTTCATCAACACGGCAGGCGAGGTCGGCGATTCCCACGACCCGATCCGCAGGATCGCCAAGCACCACAAACAGAAACTGCTCGATTACACGCTGGAGCTCACCGGGCAACTGAACATCGCGCAGCCGGCCGTTCTGGCGCAGCAGCTGCTGGTTCTGATGGAAGGCGCCATCACCGTATCGCGCGTGATGGGTGACTACGACGCCGCAGACACCGCAAGGGATGTTGCGCAGTTGTTGTTGAAGCAAGCCACGCGCTAACGCCGCAGTAACCGAAATCCCGCCGCAGTACCCCGTTCATCCATTTCCATTGGAGGCCCCACCGTGTCCGCAGAAGCACCCCGTCCCCCCCTTCCCCCGTTCACTCTCGAATCGGCGATCCAGAAGGTTCGCTTGGCAGAAGATGGCTGGAATTCCCGCGATGCCGACAAAGTGGCGCTTGCCTATTCGCTCGACACCCAGTGGCGAAACCGCGCCGAGTTCACCAACGGCCGCGAGGAAGCCCGGCAGTTTCTTGCCCGAAAGTGGAAGAAAGAGCTTGAGTACCGGCTGATCAAGGAGTTGTGGGCGTTCACCGGCAACCGCATCGCCGTGCGCTACGCCTATGAATGGCGCGACGACTCTGGAAACTGGTTCCGCTCCTATGGAAACGAGAACTGGGAATTCGGCGCGGATGGTCTGATGGAGCGCCGCTTCTCGTGCATCAACGACATGCCCATCAAGGACAGCGAACGCAAGTTCCACTGGCCACTGGGGCGCCGCCCGGATGATCACCCGGGGCTGTCCGACCTGGGTATGTAAGCTGCGGAGCCGACGTGAGGAAGGCCCGCGGGCGTGAATGCGCCCGCGGGCCTTCCATGTCAGCGCCGGGGTGCTCCTTCGCTTCAGGGGTCGGGCTACGACTGCACTTCAGCGCGGAACGCGATCTCGATCAACTGTTCGGGGAAGGCGAGCGCCGAAACCCCGATGAGGTTGCTGGCCACCTGGGGAACAGGCTGGCCATAGACGGCGGGCCTGACCTTGCCGCTGGCGGCGAACGCGGCCGGCACATCGATTACGAAAAGGGTTTCCTCCACCACATCCGCCAGCGATCCGCCCAGCTCGGCCAACAACACTTCGGCGTTCTCATAGGTGCGCTTCATCTGCGCCTCCATGGTGTCGAAGTTGGCAGGCTTTCCGTCAGCACCCAGAGCTGCTGGGGCTACCAGCTGTCCCTCCGGCGTGTGTGAGAGCTGGCCCGACACGAAGATCGAATTGTTCACGCGCACGGCCTGCACGTAACCATAGGCCGATTCCCACGGCACGCCGAAGCTGGCCGTCTTGCGGTTGGAGGTGCTCATTTCGCTTTCTTCCCAGGGTGAAGACGCCAGTCTGCCGGTAGGCATGGCCGCGCGCCTGCCCCGAAAGGGTAATGCAAGCGCAGCTGCATAGGCTGCGGGCGTCCGCGTCTGGCCGAAATCGGATACGGGCGGGAGGGGCAAGCGATGTTCGTCGCAGGCCCAAATGCCGCGCCCTGGTACCCAAGCGCTGTCCATCAATGCCGCAGCGTCTGGTCATTTCGACTCAGTGCACCTCGCCAACAGCGTGCGCGCATCAAGCCCCAAACGCACCATCAATCGTGTGCATGGCGCCAGTCACGAAGCTTGCCTCCGGCCCGGCCAGCCAGGCCACCATGCCCGCCACTTCCTCCGGGCGACCGTGACGCTTGATCGCCATGAAGCTGTGCATCAGATCCTTCATGGGGCCATCCTCGGGATTGGCATCCGTATCGATCGGACCGGGCTGAACGATGTTGATCGTGATGCCGCGCGGCCCGAAGTCGCGTGCCAAGCCGCGTGCCAGCCCCTGCAACGCGGACTTGCTCACCGCGTAGGACGCCATGCCCGGCACCGGCATCCTGTCGCCGTTCACCGAGCCGATCACGATGATGCGACCGCCGTCGCCCATCGTGCGCGCCGCCTCGACGGAGGCGTGGTAGGGCGCGTGCACGTTGATGCGCAGCAGACGATCCACGGCGTCGGGGTCCTGCTCCAACGCATCGCCGAAGATCGCGATGCCCGAGTTCACTACCAGTACGTCCAGCGGACCGGAGTTGCGAACCCGCGCGATTACCGCGTCACGGTCCGCGCTGTCGGTCTTTTCGGCCGTCGCCCCGGTTTCGGCGGCTAGCGCATGCGCCGCATCCGGGGACCCGCTGTAGGTGAACGTCACCGACGCCCCGTCCGCCACGAAGCGGCGCACGATCGCCGCGCCAATGCCACGGCTGCCGCCGAGTACCAGCACCTTCTTGTTCTCAAAAGCCATTGTTGGACACGCCCGAGTGATTAATGTAGCATCCACTATAGAAATAGCATTCAACGGCTGTCAAGGAATTTAATAGTGGTCGATACAAAACAATCTCGACCCCGCGGTCGGCCCCGGGCGTTCGACCCCGACGCTGCCGTGGCAACCGCCCAGCAGCTGTTCCATGCGCGCAGCTATGACGACGTGAGCGTGGCGGACATCACCGGCACCTTGGGGATCAATCCGCCCAGCTTCTATGCCGCCTTCGGCAGCAAGGCGCAGCTCTTTGGCAAGGTGCTGGACCGGTATGCATGTGACGGGGCGATCCCGCTGCAGCAACTGCTGGATCCGGCCCGGCCCGTCATCGAGTGCCTGGCTGCTGTGCTTGAGGAAGCCGCCTGCCGCTACGCCGGCAAGGCGGGCGCGTCCGGGTGCATGGTCATTGAAGGGGTGCAGTCCATCGACGAGGACGCCAAGCGGGCGGCCATGGTGTTCCTGGTCGGCGCTGAAGCGGCGATCCGTGACTTCGTCGCGGCCCGCCACCCGGAAGCCGCCGACCGGGTGATGGACTACATGACCACGGTGATGATGGGGCTGTCCACGAATGCGCGCCGAGGGCATGACCATGCCCGGCTGCTGGAGTCCGCGCGACTGGCGGTTGGTGGGTTGGAGCGGGCAATGGCCGGCCCCGGGTAGCCGCCGCTGGTACTTGCCCAGGCATGTCATGGGGCCGCTTCGTGCGGCCCTTTTTCATGGGCCGAAATCGCCTTCGAGGTCGATGGCGCCAGGCCGCGAGCGCCTCCAAGTTGCTGTTTTACTTAACCATTCACGGATGGCGCCGGGCATCTGCAGGAAAAACTAAAGATTGGTCCCCTGGTGCCGATGATGTGATGCACGGCACACTTTCACGTTTTTTAAACAATTGCGTCATCAGGGGACCAAGGAATGAACAAAGTATTCAAGGTGGTATGGAGCAAGGCCGTGGGTCAGTGGGTTGTGACCTCGGAATTCGGGGCGGGCGCAGGTAGCCGCACTCGCCGAAAGGCCAACCGGCTGACCACCGGCCCGCTGGCGGCCCTGAGCCTGATGACCGCGCTGGCGTTGTATGGTCCCTCCGCGATGGCGGCGGTGGACATCACCAACATCGGGTTTGAAACCGGAACGCTTAGCGGCTGGACGTACTCCAAGACCGGCACCCAAGGCTCTACCAGCTATGGCAGCACCGGTGTCGGCGCTGCGGTGGTCACCGGCATGACCGATTTCGAGGCCGACAACGGCACCCATAGCTGGACGGTGACGCCCTTCGGCAACAACATGGCCTCATTGCAGGCCGGCGCCGGTTCGGACTCGTTCACCACGGCTGCAACCGCACTTGGGCTGGACGCTGCAAGCCGTGCGCTGGTTGCAAGCACGATGGCCGGCTCGCCCACGAATGCATCGTGGCTGTACCAGGACCTGACCCTTGCTGCAGGCGACTACTTCAGCATGGCGTGGCAGTACGTCTCGACCGACTACGAGCCGTTCAACGATGCCTCGCTGACCTCGCTGATCAACCTCGGCGACGCCTCGGTGTTCGCAACGGTGAACAACCAGAACGCGCAGTACGCACTGCTGGGTGCCACCAACCTTGGCACGGGCAGCTACTCCACCGGGAGTTATGGTGCAACCGGCTGGCAGGTCGCAACGTACCAGGTCAGCACGGCTGGCACGTACCGCCTGGGGTTCATGTCATTGAATCTGCAGGACACGCAGCTGAGCCCCGTGCTGTTCGTCGACCAGGCGCCGGGCCTGACCTTCGACAAGGGCGTGCCCTTCGGTCCGGTCGCACCCAATCCGGGCAGCGGCGCGCCGACCACGCCGACGACCCCGACGACCCCGACCGGCCCAATCGTCATCGATGGTCCCAAGGGCACCGATGAGCTGGGCAACGAAGACGAAGCCTCGTTCGAGGGCGGTACGCTGGTGGTCGACAAGGACACCAACGTGGATGTCGACTTCAAGATCGACGACAAGCCCGGCACCATCGATCAGAACGGCCACGACTCGACGTTCACCGGCAAGATCGACGACGCCACTAGCGGCGTTCCGGGCTCGCTGATCGTCAAGAACAGCGGCAACGGCGGTTCGGTCACGCTGACCAACACCAACGGCTACACCGGTACCACCGAGGTCGACGAGAACGCCACGCTGGCATTGTCCGGCAATGGTTCCATCGACAAGTCGAAGAAGCTCGTCATCGACGGTACGCTGGACGTGACCCAGGCCGGTCCGGTCGTGAACATCATCTCGCTGGACGGCAAGGGTGATGTGGCGCTGGGCAACAACACGCTGTCCATCACCGATGCAAACGACGAGTTCGAAGGCACCATCGGCGGGCAGGGCGACGTGGCCATCAAGGGCGGCACGCAGGTGCTCTCGGGCAACAACACCTACGCTGGCGGTACCTCGGTCAGCAACAACGCCGTGCTGCAGGTAAGCAGTGATGAGAACCTGGGCGACGCCGCAGGCAAGCTCACGCTTGGTGGCGGCACGCTGCACACCACCGGCGACGTCAACAGCGCTCGTGATGTCGTCCTTGCGGGTAATGGCACGTTTGATACCGACACCAACACCACGCTGACCAACAGCGGCGACGTGTCCGGCAATGGTGGCCTGATCAAGAACGGCGAAGGTGGCCTGGAGCTGACCGGTACGGTGAGCCACAGCGGTGGCACCACCGTCAACGAAGGCGAGCTGACCCTGTCGGGCCAGAACACCTACACCGGCGGCACCACGCTCAACGGCGGCGTGCTGAACATCAGCAGCGACGGCAACCTGGGCGATGCAACGGGCGGCCTGACCTTCAACGGCGGCACGCTGCACACCACCGGCGACGTCAACAGCGATCGCGACGTGGTCCTTGCGGGCGACGGCACCTTCGATACCGACAGCAACACCACGCTGACCAATAGCGGCGACGTGTCGGGCAATGGTGGCCTGATCAAGAACGGCGAAGGCGGCCTGGAGCTGACCGGTACGGTGAGCCACAGCGGTGGCACCACCGTCAACGAAGGCGAGCTGACCCTGTCGGGCCAGAACACCTACACCGGTGGCACCACGCTCAACGGCGGCGTGCTCAACGTCAGCAGCGACGGCAACCTCGGCGATGCAACGGGCGGCCTGACCTTCAATGGCGGCACCCTGCACACCACCGGCGACGTCAACAGTGATCGCGACGTAGTCCTTGCGGGCGACGGCACCTTCAATACCGAAAGCAACACCACGCTGACCAACAGCGGCGACGTGTCCGGCAATGGTGGCCTGATCAAGAACGGCGAAGGTGGCCTGGAGCTGACCGGTACGGTGAGCCACAGCGGTGGCACGACCGTCAACGAAGGTGAGCTGACCCTGTCGGGCCAGAACACCTACACCGGCGGCACCACGCTCAACGGCGGCGTGCTCAACGTCAGCAGCGACGGTAACCTCGGCGATGCCGCAGGCGGCCTGACCTTCAATGGCGGCACGCTGCAGGCATCCTCGTCGATGACCACCGGCCGTTCGATGGTGCTGGACAGCGTGGGCACGCTGCGCAGCGGTGAGGGCAGCACGCTGACAGTCAATGGCCCGATCAGCGGCGGCGGCACCCTGGTGGCGGACGGCCAGGGCACGCTGGTGCTTGGCGCGGCCAACACCCACGCAGGCGGCACGCTGATCAGTGGCGGCACGGTCGTGCTGGCGCATGCAGGCGGCCTGGGTTCCGGCACCGTGGCGATCAATGACGCGACCCTGCGCACGACGGTCGACACCCAGGTGACGCAGCCGCTGCTCGTGATGGGCGAGGCAACGCTGGATGTTGCCTCGGGCACCACGACGCAGCTGACCGGCATGCTGGACGGTTCGCGCAGCACCGGCTGCTTCATCAAGAGTGGTGCGGGTCGCCTCAACATGGCAGGCACCGCGGTCCTGGCCAATGGCACGTGCGTCAACGAAGGCACCCTCAGTGCCAATGGCGTGCTGATGAGCAATGTGCAGGTGGAACGTGACGGCACGGTGCGTGGCACGGGCACCATCGCCGGCGACATGCGCGTCGATGGCACGCTGGCCCCGGGTAACTCGCCGGGCACGCTGGCAGTGACGGGTACGGTCACGCTGACCGACGACGCCACGCTGCAGATCGATATCGACGGGTACGGCACCGGCGCCGGAGCGGGCAACTACTCGCGCCTGCTGGTTTCCGGCGCGGCCGGTCGTTTCGTCGCCAACGGCACCCTGCAGCCCCTGCTGCGCGGCATCAGTGGTAATGCGGGCAACACCTTCACCCCGAAGGTGGGCGACATGTTCCGCATCGTCAGTGGCGAGGGCGGCGTGACCGGCACCTTCGACAGGATCCTGCAGCCGACCGAGGGCCTGGCCGCCAGCACGCGTTTCCAGGTGTACTACACCACCGGTTTCGACATCGACCTGTACGTGACACCGGCGGCCTACAGCGCTGACCTGGTGGGCAAGGTCAATGGCAACGGCTTGGCTACTGCCGCTGCACTGGATGCCTTGGTGGAAGCCAGCGACGCCGGCACCACCACCGCAGAGCAGACCGATCTGCTTCGCGCGGTATGGCAGCAGGATGCGGTGGCACTGCCGGTGCTGGTGACCGCCCTGACCGGTGAGAGCCACGCCAAGCTGGCCGCGCTGGCGCAGTCCAATGCGACCGCACTGGCCGACGACGTGACCGGTCGACTGGGCCAGGGTGTGCTGCTGGATGCATCCAGCACGCGCATCGACCAGCTGCTGTGGGCCAACATCGGCTACGGGGATCTGTCGGTGGACGCGGATGCCAGCGCCGACCGCTTCGATGCCCGCCAGCGTCGTGCCACGGCCGGTATCGACGTGTACCGCTCCTCCAACGTGGCGTGGGGCGCCGGCCTGGGTCGCACGACGTCGGAACTGGAGCGCAGCCCGCTGGACAACACGCTCGACAGCAACGCGTTCTTTGCCTATGGCGCCGCCAGGGCGGGTGCGGTGGTGCTGGACGGCATGCTCTCCTACTCGGCCGATCGCTGGGAAAGCCAGCGTCCGGACGCCCTGGGTACGGGTGGTCCGCTGTCCGGCAAGGCCTCGGGTACTACCCGCATGGCCAGTGCCGGCGTCAGCCTGCCCTTCACGGCGGCAGGCCTGAGCTGGCAGCCCTCACTGCGTGGCAACTGGCAGAAGGTTGAGCGCAATGCCTACCGCGAAGCGGGTGACTCGCTGGCGGCGCTGGACGTCGCACGCCTCCAGGCGGAAGGTAGCCGCGCCACGCTCGGCCTGTCGGTCGGCTCGCTGCTGAACGATCCGCTGGCGGCGCGCGGGACCTGGCAGTTCGGTCTGCAGGCGGGCATCAACCACGGCCAGGCCCGCCAGGCCACGGTGACTACCGCACTGGCCGGCGAGCGCGTGGACCTGTCTGCCGCCGAGGCGGGCAAGGCCTTCGGTCGGGCCCAACTGCAGGGCACCGTGCGCCTGGGAGCGTCGAGCTACCTGTACGGTGGCGTCAGCACCGAGCAGGGGTCGGGCGTTGAGAACAACAGCGTCAACGCGGGTATCCGCATCGCGCTGTGATGCCAGGCAGCGGGAGGGCACTGCCTTCCCGCTGCGGCATGCAATCGAGGCCGCGCAGCCCACTGGGGTGCGCGGCCTTTTCTTTGATTGGTGTCCGAGTTCAATCGGTTGATCGCTTGTCGAGAACTCTAAGCTCGGATACGCAGACCTCCGCCGCACTTGATGGTCCGTCACGACCAACGGTCGTGACCTACCGGATGCGGAGTCAGCGGCTACGTCCCATTCGGCCGCGTGCCAGTCCCGTGCGTTAGATCACTGCGATCTTGGCCTTGGCCAGCGCCTCGCGCACCATCCCGTCATTGGCTTCCGTCACGGGCCGGGTCAGCTGCCAGTGGAGCTTCACCCGGAACCCCGCCTTCACCGCGTCCTGCGCACTCCACAGCACGCAGTAATCGCGCGCCAACCCGCACACATGCACCTCGCGGATGCCACGCTCGTGCAGCCATCCGGCCAGCCCGGTGGCGGGGCGGGTGCCGTCGGGCCCATGGTTCTCCCGGAATGCACTATAGGAATCCACCTCACGGCGGGTGCCCTTGCGCAGGATCAGGTTGGCGACGGTCCAGTCCACGCCCGGGTGCAGCACGGCGCCCTCGCTGCCCTGCACACAGTGGTTCGGCCACAAGGTCTGCGGCTGCGCATGCAGCAGGATGGTCTCGAACGGGAGCTTGCCAGGATGCTGGCTGGCGAACGACGCATGGTCTGACGGGTGCCAGTCCTGGGTTGCCACCACCGTGCGGTAGCGGCGTTCCGCCAGCAGGGCGGCAATCGGCGCTACCAGCGCATCCCCTTCCTCGCAGGCCAGCGCGCCACCGGGCATGAAGTCCGGCTGCAGGTCGATTACCAGCAGGGCGACATCGGCGGGCAGGGCGGTCATGGCAGGTCCAGCGCAACGGGGGGGCTAACCAGCGTGGCGGCCCCCTTGGCGTACGTCAATCGCCCTTGGGCGCGTCATTGTCCTGGCCGTAATACAACAGGCCGATTTTGATCCGCTCACGGTTGTTCTCGCGCCGGTGGCGGTTGGCATCCCGCAGCGAGTACACGCAGCCGCAGTACTCCTGCTGGTAGAACTGCTCGCGCTTGCTGATCTCCACCATGCGCGCTGCGCCACCGCCCTTGCGCCAGTTGTAATCCCAGTACTGGATGCCGGGGTAGTGGGCAGCAGCACGGTGACCGCAGTCGTTGATCTGGTTCATGTCCTTCCAGCGCGAGATGCCCAGCGAGCTGCTGATCACCGGAAAGCCGTGTTCATACGCGTACAGCGCGGTGCGCACGAAGCGCATGTCGAAGCACATGGTGCAGCGGTTGCCGCGCTCGGGCTCGTTCTCCATGCCACGGGCGCGGGCGAACCAGTTGTCGGTGTCGTAGTCGGCGTCGATGAAGGGCACGCCATGCTGCTCGGCGAAGCGGATGTTCTCCTGCTTGCGCAGCTCGTACTCGCGTGCCGGGTGGATGTTGGGGTTGTAGAAGAAGATCGTGTAGTCGATCCCGGAAGCGGTGATGGCCTCCATGACCTCGCCGGAGCAGGGCGCACAACACGAATGCAGCAACAGCTTGTCGTTGCCGCCGGGCAGGGTGAGGGTGGGGCGGATGAAATCGGTCATGCGGAAATCCATTGACCCCGCTGCCGGCAACGGCGGCAGCGGGGTCCTTGCGGAACAGTGGAAAGGTCAGGCGGCGTTGGCGTCGGCGGTTTCGGCGCGCAGCTGGTGCGCCGCCGCTACCAGCGCCTCCAGCGCGGCCCGCGTCTCCGGCCAGCCGCGGGTCTTGAGCCCGCAGTCCGGGTTCACCCAGATCTGCTCGGGGCGAAGCACCTCGGCGGCCTTGCGCAGCAGGGAGAGCATCTCCTCCTTGTCCGGCACACGCGGCGAGTGGATGTCGTACACGCCCGGCCCGATCTCGTTTGGGTACTGGAAGCGCACGAAGGCATCCAGCAGTTCCATGCGCGAGCGCGAGGTCTCGATGGAGATCACATCGGCGTCCATTGCCGCCACCGAGTGAATGATGTCGTTGAACTCGGAGTAGCACATGTGGGTGTGGATCTGGGTGGCATCGCGCACGCCGCTGGCGCTGATCCGGAACGCTTCCACGGCCCAGTCCAGATACTCGCGCCACTGCGCGCGGCGCAGCGGCAGGCCTTCGCGGATGGCCGGTTCGTCGATCTGGATCACGCCGATGCCGGCCGCCTCCAGGTCCAGCACTTCATCGCGCAACGCGAGCGCGATCTGCCGGCAGGTATCGGCGCGGGCCTGGTCATCGCGCACGAACGACCACTGCAGCACCGTTACCGGGCCGGTCAGCATGCCCTTCATGGGGCGGTCGGTGAGCGATTGTGCGTACTGCGACCAGCGCACCGTCATCGGCTGTGGGCGGGTCACGTCGCCGTAGATCACCGGCGGCTTCACGCAGCGCGAGCCATAGCTCTGCACCCAGCCGTTCTTGGTGAAGGCAAAGCCCTCCAGCTGCTCGCCGAAGTACTCCACCATGTCGTTGCGCTCGAACTCCCCGTGCACCAGCACGTCCAGCCCGATCTGCTCCTGGATGCGCACGCAGTGCTCGGTCTGGCTGGCCAGGAAGGCATCGTAGTCGGCGTCGGGCAGGGTGCCGGACTTGTTGCGGGCGCGGGCCTCACGCACTTCCAGCGTCTGCGGGAAGGAACCAATGGTGGTGGTGGGGAAGCGCGGCAGCTTCAGTGCGGCGGCCTGGGCCAGGTGGCGCTGCGGGTAGCGGCTGTGGCGCTGTGCATCGGCCGGCGTCAGTGCGGCCAAGCGCGCGGCCACGGCGGGGTTGTGCACCCGCGGCGAGCGCTTGCGGGAGGCGATGCGCTCGCGCGAGAGCTCAAGCGCGGCTTCGGCGCGGGCCGGCGCGTCGATCGCATCGGCCAGCACGCGCAGCTCTTCCAGCTTCTGCTTCGAGAACGCCAGCCAGCCACGCAGTTCGTCGTCCAGCTTCTTCTCATGCGCCAGGTCCACCGGGCTGTGCAGCAGCGAACACGATGGCGCCAGCCACAGGAAATCGCTGCCCAGCTGGCCGTGGGCGTAGCGGGCCAGCACCAGCGCGTTATCCAGGTGGGTACGCCAGATGTTGCGGCCGTTGACCAGCCCGGCCGAGAGGACGCGGCCGGCGGGCAGGGCCTTGATCACCGCATCCAGCTGTTCCGGCGCGCGCACCAGGTCCACGTGCAGGCCTTCCACCGGCAGCGAAGCCGCCAGTTCCAGATTGTCGTCCAATGCGCCGAAGTAGGTGGCCACCAGCACCTTGGGGCGGGCGGCGGTGGCCAGCACCGCATAGGCGTGTTCAAAGGCGGCACGCGCCTCCGGGCTGAGGTCCTGCACCAGCGCCGGCTCATCCAGCTGCACCCACTGCGCGCCGGCGGCCTGCAGCTGGCCCAGCAGCTGCACGTACACCGGCAGCAGCGCTTCCAGCAGGTCCAGCGCCGGGCTGCCGTCGGTGGTCTTGGACAGGAGCAGGAAGGTCACCGGTCCGATCAGCACCGGGCGGGTTTCGATACCCAGCCCCTTGGCCTGGCGGTATTCGGCCAGCGGCTTGTCGCCGCGCAGCGCGAAGCCCTGGCCGGCCTGCAATTCGGGCACGAGGTAGTGGTAGTTGGTGTCGAACCACTTGGTCATTTCTAGCGCGTGCAGGTCAAAACCATCGCGCTGCAGTCCGCGTGCCATCGCGAAGTAGCCGGCCAGCGGATCGGCATCGGCCAGCGCGCGGTAGCGGGCGGGAATGGCATCGAACAGGAAGGCGGCATCCAGCACCTGGTCGTACAGGCTGAAGTCGTTGCTGGGCGGCACATCTACCCCGGCATCGCGCTGCAGCTGCCAATGCGTGGTGCGCAGGGCGGTGGCGGTGTCCTGCAGCGCTTCGGCGCTGCTCTGGCCGGACCAGTACGCTTCCAGCGCGCGCTTGAGCTCGCGTTTGGCGCCGATGCGGGGGAAACCCAGGTTGGTAACAGTGGTCATGGAACGTGTCCTCATTGCAGTAGCGGCATTGAGGAACGAAGGAACTGCGCGGCACCCACGCCATTGCTGCCGTGTCCGCCCCGCCAGCGACCTTCGCCCCCGCGGGCGAACCGGATGCCGTGAAGCGGACGCACGGGGGCAGCGCCACGCAGAACGCATGGCGGCAGGCCCCGGCAACCTCCCCGCGGACGTTCCAGGTCGAATCAGAGGACGGTCGTGTCCTCCGGCCGGGGCCGGTATTCGGGCTGATGGACACGGGCACGGGGCCCACCTACTTCCTGCCGCTTCCCAGGCGCCAGGCCCAGTGCTGTTGGCAGGTTTCGTTTCCACTCACCGCTGCGGGGCAGCTCCGGAATGGGTGCGCAAGGCACCGTCACCGGATTCCCGTTTAAACCCATCCCTTCATCTGCATGAAGAGATGGATACCTTCGGCCAGCACAAGGTAGGCCGAGTTGTGGCGGCGGTCAAGGGGAGGCAGGTCCTGGATCAGGCGGCGGGCTGATACGGTTCGATGCGAGCCAGCACGTCGGCCAACTCCTCGCGCGCCTTGTCTGCGTCGTACGACATCTGCAGGTTCATCCAGAAGCCCTCGCTGGTACCGAAGAACCGAGCGAGGCGCAGTGCCGTGTCGGCCGTGATGCCCCGGCGCCCGGCGATGATCTCGCTGATCCGAGTCTGTTTTACGTCGATCGACTTGGCGAGCCGATACTGAGTCAGGCCGAACGGGGCCAGGAATTCTTCCTGAAGGATCTCACCAGGATGCGGGTAGGGGATGGAACGCATGGCGGCAGTCCTCAGTGGTAATCGCAGATCTCAACATCCGCCGGACCAACGTCCGTCCAGATGAAGCAGATCCGGTACTGGTCGTTGATGCGGATGCTGCATTGCCCAGCTCGGTCGCCGTGCAGTCGCTCGAGACGATTGGCAGGCGGCACCTTGAGGTCTTCAAGCCGGGTGGCGGCATCGAGCATGACCAGCTTTCGCATCGCGACACGCTGAACGGCCTGGAAGTGCCTGATCCGCTTACCCACAAACAGGCCGCGGGTAGCAACGCAGCGGAACGAGACGATGGCCATGAAGATCTCTTGAGGAAGAATGCTACCGCTATCCGGTAGTACCGTCAAGCGGTATTAAAAAAACTCCGCAAGGTGCTCTGTATGCATGCGGGCGTGTGGCCTCACATGCTGCGCAACATCTGGCCGCGTAAACGCAACCCGTGTCACGACATCAAAATTGCGTAATGAAATCCGCTTTTCGAGAGGCTGCATCTAAAACAACGCGAGCGCCTGCATCCGAGCGCCCACTTGCCGCGTATCTCTCCAGCAACCTCCCATGGAAACCGGCATGCGCCGCCTCCCCCTCAGCTTTGCTGGACTGCTTCTGCTGCTGTGCCCGTTGCTGGCGCCTGCCCAGGCCGTGCAGCGGCAGGAAGGGCGCGCGTTCGCTGCGGATGGTGGCGCGTTGCTCTATCGCGAGACGCACTGGCTGCAGGGCCCGCCCGAGGCGTTGTCACGCTTGGTGCTGTACCGCTGCGCGGACGGCCGCCCCTTCGCGCGCAAGTGGATGACGCCGCAGGGCAGCCCGCAGACGCCGGATTTCGCGCTGGAAGACGGCCGCGACGGCTACCAGGAAGGCGTGCGTGGGAATGGTGCGGCGCGCACGGTGTATGTGCGGGCCACTTCGGATGCCGCCCCGGTCAGCCGCGCCTTGGAGGTGCCCGCGGGCGCGGTCGTCGATGCCGGCTTCGACGCGGCCGTGCGCCGGCATTGGGCAGACCTGCTCGAAGGGCAACCGGTCGCATTCCAGTTCCTGCTGCCCAGCCGCCAGCGGCTGGTGCCGCTGAAACTGCAGCGCACCGGCGCGCTCACCTGGAAAGGCCAGCCGGCGCAGCAGCTGCAGATGAAACTCGATGCCTGGTTCGGCTTCGCCGTGCCGGCGGTAACCCTCATCTATGCCAGCGCCGACCAGCGCCTGCTGCAGTTCACCGGCACCGGCAACGTGCGCGACCACAAGGGGCGCTACCCGCAGGTGCGCGTGGAGTTCCCCTCGCCGCCCGTAGCCGCTGGCGCGGCCGAGCTTGCCACGGCGCGGGGGCAAGCGTTGGTGAAGACATGCGACTCATGAATACCCTCTTGCAGCCGACCTCAGGAGCAACGACCATGCAGGCTTGCTACCTGCCGACACCGAGCCCGCGATGCCTGAGCTGGATGCTTCCGATACCGCCGCATCAACACGCCTGGACCGGCTTCTGGTCCAGGTGGCCGAGGGCGACCGCCAGGCGTTCGAGTCGGTTTACCAGCTGGCCTCGGGCCGGCTGTTCGCGATCTGCCTGCACACCCTGCGCGACCGCCGCGATGCCGAAGAGGTCCTGCAGGACGTCTTCACCACGGTCTGGCGCAAGGCCACGCAGTTCGATGCCACGCGGGCCTCGGCCATGACCTGGCTCTCGATGATGGCGCGCAACCGCGCGATCGACCGCCTGCGCTCGGCACCGCCGCGCCCGCTGGATGACCTGTCGGTGGCCGAAGAGATTCCCGATTTCGCGCCGCAGCCGGCGCAGGCGGCCGAGCACGCCTCCGACCGCGAGCGTCTGGATGATTGCCTGGATACCCTGGAACCGCGCCGCCGCTCGCTGATCCGCAGTGCGTTCCTGCACGGTGCCAGCTATGAGGAGCTGGCCCGCCGCATCGGTTCGCCGCTGGGTTCGGTGAAGAGCTGGATCCGGCGCGGGCTGGGCCAACTGCGGGTGTGCCTCGAACGATGAACATCCGCGACCTTCACGATATCCAAGACGACGGCCAGCCGCCGAGCGCCGACATCCTGGCCGGCGAATACGTGCTGGGCGTGCACGACGCCGCCGAGCGCCTCAAGATCGAACACCGCATCGCCACCGACCCGGGCTTCGCCCGGCTGGTCGAGCAGTGGCAGGTGCGGCTGGCCCCGCTGCTGGAGGAGCTCGGCAGCGAGGCGGTGCCGGCGCACCTGTGGCCGCGCATCCGCAGCGAGCTGGGCTGGCCGGCGGTGACCGCCGCGCCCAGGCTCTGGCAACGCACCGGCTTCTGGCAGGGCATGACTGCCCTGGCGGCGGCGCTGGCACTGGTGGCGGTGTTCAACCGCCAGCCGCTGCCCACCGCACCGTCCACCCCGGTGGCCGTCACCCCGGCGCCGACCCCGGCCGAGCCGGAGCAGGCGACCAAGCCGGTCACCCCGCTGCTGCACGACGATGGCACGCCCGGCTGGCTGGCCTCGGTCGACAAGGCACAGGGCAAGGTGTTGATGGTGCCCGTCCCCGCACCGGCCGATGCGGCTGGCCGCGCACCCGAGCTGTGGCTGATTCCGGCCGGCGGCGCGCCGCGTTCGCTGGGCCTGGTATCCATCAACCGTGCCCACACCGTGGCAGTGCCCGACGCGCTGCGTGATGTACTTGTGAACGGGTCGGTGCTGGCGATCACGCTGGAACCGTCGAGCGGCGCGCCGCAGGGCATTCCGACCGGTCCGGTCATCGCCAAGGGCGACATCGCCAACCTGTAAGGACCACCCCTTCCCGAATTATTTTTCGGAAGGGGTGCATCCAAACGCCGCCGGCCTGCGTATCTCCTGATGAACCGCTCAGGAGACGCGCGACATGCTGTCCCGTTCCACCCCCGACCAACCCGCCCGCGCCCCGCGCGGCCGCTGGGCCACCGTGCTGCGCTGGTTCGACACCGGCGCCGCCGCGCCGGCTGCCGAGGGCAGCGGCAACCGCGTGGATTGGCTGCGGGCGATTCCCTTCGTGGGCATGCACCTGGCCTGCCTGGCGGTGATCTGGGTGGGGGTGTCGTGGGTGGCGGTAGGCGTGGCGCTGGCGCTGTACGCGGTGCGCATGTTCGCCATCACCGCCTTCTACCACCGCTACTTCGCGCACCGCACCTTCCGCACCTCGCGCGTGGTGCAGTTCGTGTTCGCGCTGATCGGCGCGGCCAGCGTGCAGCGCGGTCCGCTGTGGTGGGCCGCGCACCACCGCAACCACCACCGCCACACCGAAACCGCTGCGGACCCGCATTCGCCCACCGTGCACGGCTTCTGGTGGAGCCACATGGGCTGGTTCCTCACCACCGAAGGCTTCCGCACCGACTGGGCGCGCATTCCGGACCTGGCGAAGTATCCGGAGCTGCGCTGGCTGGACCGTTTCGACACCCTGGTGCCAGTGGCACTGGCCGCTGCGCTGTACGGGCTTGGCGCATTGCTGGAACACGTCGCGCCGGGCCTGGGCACCAGCGGCGGGCAGATGCTGGTGTGGGGCTTCTTCATTTCCACGGTGGTGCTGTTCCACGCCACGGTGACGATCAATTCGCTGGCGCACCGCTTTGGCCGCCGCCGCTTCAACACCGGCGATGACAGCCGCAACAACCTGTGGCTGGCCCTGCTCACCTTCGGTGAGGGCTGGCACAACAACCACCACTTCTTCCCGGGCACGGTGCGCCAGGGTTTCTATTGGTGGGAAGTGGACATCACTTGGTACGGCCTGCGCGCGATGGCCGCGCTGGGCCTGGTGCGTGACCTCAAACCGGTGCCGGCCTGGGTGCTGGCCAAGGCGGAGCACTGACATGCGCATAGCCGTGATCGGATCGGGCATCGCTGGGCTGGCCAGCGCCTGGTGGCTGAGCCAGCGCCATGAAGTGACGCTGTTCGAGGCCAACGACTACCTCGGCGGCCACACCCACACTCACAACGTGATGGTGGATGGCCGCGCGCAGGCGGTGGACACCGGCTTCATCGTGTTCAACCCGCAGCACTACCCGCTGCTGACCGCGCTGTTCGATGAGCTGCACGTGGCGTCGCAGCCCACCACCATGAGTTTTTCGGTGCACAGCGAACGCACTGGCCTGGAGTACAACGCCACCACGCTGGATACCCTGTTCTGCCAGCGCCGCAACCTGCTCTCGCCGCGCTTCTGGGGCATGCTGCGCGACCTGCGCCGCTTCTATCGCCAGGCGCCGGCGCTGCTGCACAGCGGGGAAGAGGGACCGTCACTGGGCGACTACCTGAAGCAGGGCCGCTACGGCGAGGCCTTCATCCAGGAGCACCTGCTGCCCATGGCATCTGCGCTGTGGTCATCGCCGGTCCAGGCCTTGGCCGACTTCCCGGCGCGCTACCTGGTGCAGTTCATGGCCAACCACCAGATGCTGCAGATGACCGGGCGCCCGGCGTGGCGGGTGGTGCAGGGCGGTTCGGCGCGTTATGTGGACGCGATGCGGCGGCGCTGGCGGGTACGCGAGCGGCTGGAATGCCGTGTGCTGGGCGTGGAGCGGCAGGAGCACGGGGTACGCGTGCTCACCGCCGATGGGCTGGAGGGCTTCGACCAGATGGTGCTGGCCTGCCACAGCGACCAGGCGCTGGCACTGCTGTCCGATGCCGATGCCACCGAGCGCAGCGTGCTCGGCGCGATCCGCTACCAGCCCAACGAGGTGGTGCTGCATACCGATGCCACGCTGCTGCCACGCAACCGCAAGGCCTGGGCGGCATGGAACGCGCACGTGCCGCGCGACCCGTTGGCACCGTGCACGGTCAGCTACTGCATGAACCTGCTGCAGGGCATCGATACGCCTACGCCGCTGGTGGTGACGCTCAACCGTACGGACGCGATCGCGCCGGAGAAGATCCTGCGCCGGATGCAGTACGCCCACCCGGTGCACGACCATGCCATGGTGCGTGCACAAGGGCGCTGGGCCGAAGTGCAGGGGCGGCGCCGCACCTGGTTTGCCGGCGCTTACTGGGGCTGGGGCTTCCATGAAGATGGCATCCGCAGTGCGCGCCGGGTGGTGGAGGCGCTGCAATCGCTGGATGCCGAGGCGTACTGGCCGCTGTCGCAGGGCGTACCGGCATGAGCGCGAGCGCGATCTACCGCGGCAGGATGCAGCACCGCCGGCATGCGCCGCACCCGCACGCGTTCGACTACCCCATCGCGCAGCTGCTGATCGACCTGGACGAGCTGGACCACCTGTTCGACGGCCGCTGGTTCTGGTCGGTGAACCGCCGCAACCTGGCGGAGTTCCGCCGCAGCGATTACCTGGGCGACCCGGACCAGCCGCTGGCCGATGCCGTGCGCGGACGCATCACCCAGGCACTGGGCCATGCACCGTCTGGGCCCGTGCGCATGCTGGCCCACCTGCGCCATGCCGGGCACATCTTCAACCCGGTCAGTTTCTACTACTGCTATGCCGCCGATGGCACCACGCTGGACTGTATCGTAGCCGAGATCACCAATACGCCTTGGCAGGAACGCCACGCCTACGTGCTGCCCGTGGCGCAGGCCGACGCGCACGGCCGCGCGCTGGCCTGGACCTTCGACAAGCAGTTCCACGTCTCTCCGTTCCTGCCGATGGACTGCGAGTACCGCTGGCGCTTCACCGCGCCGGGCGATGACCTGCACGTGCACATGCAGGTGTGGCGCAACGGCGAGCGCCAGTTCGACGCCGACCTCGCCCTGCAGCGCCATCCCCTCACCGGCCCCGGCCTGGCCCGCGTGCTGCTGCGCCACCCGCTGATGACGGTGCAGGTGGTGGCCGCCATCCACTGGCAGGCGCTGCGGCTGTGGCTCAAGCGCACGCCTGTCCACGACCACCCTTCCATTGCTGGAAAGCACCCATGAACGACATGACCCGACCGCTTGCCCTGCCTGAGCCCAGCACGCTGGAAGCGTTCCTGCGCCGCCGCCTGCTGGCCCAGCTGGCCCCGCTGCAGGGTGGCCGGCTGCAGCTGCGCGATGCACTGGGCGATGTCTCCATCGGTGACGCCGCTGCACCGCTGCAGGTGACGGTGTGGGTCGACAACCCGGCCTTCTACCGTGCGGTCGGCGCACAGGGGAGCGTGGGTGCCGGTGAGGCCTACATCCGCGGCGAGTGGCGCTGCGACAACCTGGTGGGACTGGTGCAGCTGCTGGTGCGCAACCGCGCGCTGCTCGATGGCATGGAGCGCGGCCCGGCGCGGCTGGGCGGCTGGCTGCTGCAGGGCTGGAACTGGCTGCGCCGCAACACCCGCGAAGGCAGCCGCCGCAACATCGCCGCGCACTACGACCTGGGCAATGCGTTCTTCTCGCTGTTCCTGTCCCGCGACCTGATGTACTCCTCGGCGCTGTACGCCGAGCCCGGTGACACGCTGGAAGTGGCCTCGCAGCGCAAGCTGGCGCGGATCTGCGAACAGCTTCAGCTCAAGCCGGGCGACCGCGTGGTCGAGATCGGCACCGGCTGGGGTGGTTTTGCGGTGTACGCCGCGCTTCACCACGGCTGCCACGTCACCACCACCACCATCTCCAGGGAGCAGTACGCGCTGGCCACCGAGCGGGTGGCCAGCGCGGGGCTGCAGGACAAGGTGACGGTGCTGCTGGAGGACTACCGCGACCTGGAGGGCCAGTACGACAAGCTGGTCTCCATCGAGATGATCGAGGCCATCGGCGCGCAGTACCTCGATACCTACTTCGCCACGCTCACCCGGCTGCTCAAGCCGGAAGGCCTGGCGCTGCTGCAGGCCATCACCATCGAAGACGAACGCTACGAGCAGGCGCGGCGCAGCGTGGACTACATCAAGCGCTTCGTGTTTCCCGGCAGCTTCATTCCTTCGCTGCACGCGATCATGGCGGCCAAAACCCGCAGCAGCGACCTGCAGCTGATCGGCCAGCATGATTTCGGCCAGTCCTACGCGCTCACCCTGCGTGCCTGGCGGCTTCGCTTCCTGTCGCAGCTGCCGGCGGTGCGCGCGCAGGGCTTCGATGAGCGCTTCATCCGCCTGTGGGAGTTCTACCTCGCCTACTGCGAGGGCGGCTTCCTGGAACGCTCCATCGGCGTGTCGCAGCTGCTGCTGGCGCGCCCCGGGTACCGGCCGGCACCGCTCGACGGCACCCACTGAGATGCGCCACTTCTGGGCCAACGTCATCGGTAACCAGCTGGTCTGGCTGTGCGCGGTGGTCGGCGCCGGGCAGGGGCTGCGCTGGCCGGCGCTGCTGGCCGCAGCTGCCTATGTGGCCAGCCAGCTCGCCATGTCCGCGCAGCCCAGCGTCGACCTCAGGCTGCTTGGGGTGGCCGTGTTGTGCGGGCTGGTCGTGGATGGCCTCGCGGGTGCAAGCGGGCAGGTGGTGTACGCCGCAGCCTGGCCCAATGCGTGGCTGGCGCCGGTGTGGATCCTCGCCCTGTGGGCCGCATTCGCGATGACGCTTACGGTTTCCCTGAAAGTGCTGCAGCGGCGGCTCTGGCTGGCCGCGCTGCTCGGCCTGATCGCGCCGCTGGCGTATCTCTCCGCCGCGCGCGGCTGGTCGGCGGTGGCGTTCCCGTCGCCGTCCTGGCAGGGCGTGGCCGTTCTTGCCCTGGGCTGGGCCATCGCACTGCCGCTGCTGGCCCTCTGCGCGCGCCATTGGCAGCGCGGGGCGGCACCAGTGGATACGAACACCAATGGAGCGCATGCATGATGAATCTTGGATGGGTCTGGCTGTATGCCGCACTGATCATGTGCTGGGGCTGGTGGTGGCAGCGCCGCCACCAGAACATCGGCGTGGTCGATGTGCTGTGGGCCAAGGGCGTGGGCGCCTCGGCACTGCTGCTGGCGTGGCTGGGCGATGGCGCAACGGCGCCGCGCATCGCGCTGGCGTTGCTGGGCGGGCTGTGGGGATCGCGGCTGGCCCTGCACCTGTGGAAGCGCGTGCGCAGCGAAGACGAGGATGGCCGCTACCAGCACCTGCGCCGGCACTGGAACGGCCACCAGGGAAAGATCTTCGGTTTCTTCCAGTTCCAGGCGTTGCTGATCGTGCTGTTCGCATTGCCATTCGTGGCGGTGTCTCAGAGCGCGGCGCTGCCGATGGGCTGGATCATTGCCGCCATCGCGATGTGGCTGCTCAGCGTGGGCGGTGAATCGCTGGCCGACCGCCAGCTGGCGCGCTTCCGCGCCGACCCGGCCAACAAGGGCAAGACCTGCCGCAGCGGCCTGTGGCGCTACTCGCGCCACCCAAACTATTTCTTCGAATGGCTGCACTGGTTCACCTACGTGCTGCTGGCCGTGCACTCGCCGCTGTGGTGGTTGGCCTGGTCCGGACCCGTGGTGATGTACGTGTTCCTGCGCTGGGTGAGCGGCATTCCGTTCACCGAGGCGCAGGCGCTGCGCACCCGGGGTGAGGACTACCGCGACTACCAGCGCAGCACGCCGATGCTGTTTCCGTGGTTCCCCTCCCGCACTGCTTCGCCCCGCAAGGAGTCTTCACCGTGAATGTCGCCCGAGAATCGCTGCCGCTGCCCGACTACGCGCCCGGCCTGACCGGCCTGGCCGAACGCGGCCTGCTGCCCGATGCACTGCTGCGGCTGGGCATCCGCCGCCAGTGCGAGGCGCGCCTGCGTGAGGAAAGCGCAGGCACCGTGGAAGAGCAGGCGCAGCGCTTTTCCGCGCGCATCGTGTCGCTGTCGCGCAGCCCGCTGGCGCTGCACGTGGATGCGGCCAACCGCCAGCACTACGAAGTGCCGGCCGCGTTCTTCCAGGATTGCCTGGGTGCACGGCTCAAGTACAGCAGCTGCTACTACCCCACCGGCACGGAAACGCTTGATCAGGCCGAAGAGGCGATGCTGGCCCTGTACGGCGAGCGCGCCGAGCTGGCCGACGGCCAGGACATCCTGGAGCTGGGCTGCGGCTGGGGCTCGCTGACGTTGTGGATGGCCGAGCGCTATCCCGCCTCGCGCATCACCGCCGTATCCAATTCCAACAGCCAGCGCGAGTACATCCTGGGCCAGTGCCGCATACGTGGTCTCACCAACGTGACGGTGCTGACCCGCGATGTGAACGAGTTGATCCTGGAACCGGGCAGCTTCGACCGCTGCGTGTCGGTGGAGATGTTCGAACACGTGCGCAACTACGCCCGGCTGCTGCAGCGCATCCACCAGTGGCTGCGCCCGAACGGCAAGCTGTTCGTGCACATCTTCGTGCACCGCACGCTGATGTACCCGTTCGAGACCGAAGGCGATGACAACTGGATGGGGCGGCACTTCTTCACCGGCGGGCTGATGCCGGCCGCCGACACCCTGCTGCACTTCCCCCAGTACATGCAGGTGCAGCAGCGCTGGCTGCTGGATGGCACCCACTACGAACGCACCGCCAACCATTGGCTGGAGCGCCAGGACCAGAACCGCGACGCCGTGATGGCGGTGCTGCGCCAGGGCTATGGCGAGGCTGCCGCCGCACTGTGGTTCCAGCGCTGGCGCATGTTCTGGATGGCCTGCGCCGAGCTGTTCGGCTACCAGAAGGGCCAGCAGTGGATGGTGGCCCACTACCTGTTCGACCGCGCCTGACCCCTCATGAGGAAAACGCCATGAAGCTACGCCCACTGCTTCCCCTCCTCGCCGCCGGCATGTTGCTGGGCGGCTGCGGTGGCAATACCCGTCCCATTCCGTCGGTGGCCCACGTGGACGTGCCGCGCTTCATGGGCGACTGGTACGTCATTGCCCACATTCCCAGCCGGCCCGAGCGTGAAGCGTTCGATGCGGTGGAGTCCTACGCGCTTCGCCCGGACGGCCGCATCCAGACCACCTTCACCTACCGCAAGGGCAGCTTCGATGCGCCGGTGAAGACCATGCATCCGATAGGTACGGTCAAGGAAGGTACCAACGGTGCCGAGTGGGGCATGCAGTTCGTGTGGCCGATCAAGGCCGAGTACGTGATCGTGTACCTTGACGATGACTACCAGCAGACCATCGTCGGCCGGAGCAAGCGCGACTACATGTGGCTGATGGCGCGCACCCCGCAGATCTCCGAGCAGGACTACCAGGCGGCCATGACCCGGATTGCCGCGCTGGGCTATGACCTGTCGCAGGTGCGCCGCGTACCCCAGTCAGCCGCGACCAACCGCCCGAAGCCATAACTGGAGCGCGGTTCTCAGGCCCTGAGAAGGCCTTGGGGGATACTGGAACCCAAGGCGGACAGAGGGCGGCGACATGGCGGACAAGTACTGCGATCTGGTCATGAAGGGCGGCATCACCAGCGGCATCGTGTACCCCAATGCGGTGCTGTCGCTGGCCCGCGAATACCGCTTCAAGAACATCGGCGGCACCTCGGCCGGGGCGATCGCCGCCGCCGTGGCCGCTGCCGCGGCGCTGGGCGACCGGCGCTGCCGGGCCGGTGAACCGATGGGCCCGCAGGCCGGCTTTGCCGGGCTGGCCGATGTGTCCACCCAGTTGTCGCGGCGCGGCTTCATCTACAGCCTGTTCCAGCCGGCGTACGGTGCGCGAACCGCCTACCGGCTGCTGGTGATGCTCACCGGCAAGGCGGGCCTGCCGCGCAAGATCCTCTGCCTGCTGGCGGCGGTGTTCGCCATCGCCCCGCTGGAACTGCTGGCCGCGCTGGTGGCGCTGCTGGGCATCGGCTGGCTGGCCGCAGGAGTGGAGGGCATGTGGGCCACGCTGCTGCCGTCGCTGCTGTGCGCATATGGGGCGGGGGTACTGGCCTCCGCGCTGCGGGTGGCGCGGGTAGCGCGGCGCAACCTGCTGGGGCTGTGCTCGGGCGCCGCCCAGAGCGGTGCCGACAAACCTGCGCTGACCGACTGGCTGCACACCCAGCTGCAGGCCCTGGCCGGCAAGCCGCTGGACCAGCCGCTGACCTTCGCCGACCTGCATGACGCCCCGCGTTACAGCGGCGAGCCGGAGGGCACGCACGCGGTCAGCCTGCAGATGATCACCACCTGTGTATCGCACACCGAGCCGCGCACGCTGCCGTTCGGCGCCTCACAGTTCTGGTTCCGGCGCGACCAGTTCGAACAGCTGTTCCCGGCCAGCGTGGTGACGTGGCTGCTCGCCCGCGCGGGCGCGCCGCATCACGTGGACGGCGTGGACTACTACCGCCTGCCCGAAGGCGAGCAGCTGCCGGTACTGGTGGCCACGCGCATGAGCCTGAGTTTTCCACTGCTGATCAGCGCGGTGCCGCTACATGAGCCGGCCCGCCGCGAGCGCCGCTGCGAACCGATGGCCGATGCCGCGCCCGCGCACGGCGACCGCAACGTGGCCGACAGCACCGAAGGCTTGACCAGTGGTGGCCACGGCAGCGGCCCGGCGATCACCGCGTTCCGGGTGTGCTGGTTCTCCGATGGCGGCATCAGCAGCAACTTCCCCATCCACCTTTTCGACGCCGCGCTGCCGCGCTGGCCCACCTTCGGCATCAACCTGGTGTACCCGCACACCGCCGAACCGCTGCGCGCCGCGCCGGACTCGCCCGACGCGATCAACGCCGCGGTGTTCCTGCCCACCGAAAACCGCCATGGCTGGCAACGCAGCTATCAGTCCATCGCGCGGCCGCTGGCGGCGGCGGAGATGTCCGGCTTCCTGTTCTCCATCGTCTCCACCATGCAGAACTGGCGTGACGTGCTGCAGGCACGCGCGCCGGGCTACCGCGACCGCATCGTGCACGTAACGCTGCAGGGCGACGAAGGCGGCATGAACCTGGACATGCCGCAGGCGGTGCTCAGCCGGATTGCCGCCAAGGGCAGTGTGGCCGGGGAGCGCTTCTGTGATTTCTCGTTCGCCAATCATTATTGGATCCGCTGGCGGAACCTGGCGTCGGCGTATCAGCGCTACACGGTGGAGGTGGCGCGTACCGATGACCCCGCGCAGCGCGTGAGCGCCTGGCAGGACGCCTACGAATCGGTGGCGCAGGGCGCGCCACCGCCGCCCTCCTACCGGTTCAGTTCGGAAGAGAAGCGCCGCGAATCGCAGCAGTTGTGGCGCTTGATGGTCGAACAGGGCCAGACCTGGGAAGACCTCGGCCCGGACCTCACCGACGGCGCCCCGCGCCCGTTGCCACAGATGAAGGTGACGCCCAGTTACTGAACGCGCCGCCGCACGACCAACGGTCGTGCCCTACCGGTGTGCGTGAACAACCGTAACGTCCGCCACCCCGGTAGGTACCGACCGTTGGTCGGTACGCTCTCACCGCCGCACGACCAACGGTCGTGCCCTACCGGTGTGCGTGAACAACCGTAACGTCGGCCACCTCGGTAGGTACCGACCGTTGGTCGGTACGCTCTCACCGCGCACGCGCGCCAGCCCCTACGCGCGCCCCGGCAGCTGCGCGAACGCGCGCTGCATGCAGTCCTCGCGCGGGCACACCCGGCAACCCGGGCCGATGGATACCGAATTGCCCGGGCTCTGGATATCCAGACCGCGCGAGTAGATCAGCCGCTCGGCGTGCTGCAGGTCGCACCCCAGCGCGACCGCAAACGTCTTGCGCGGCTGGCCATGACCAATCGGGCCACTGCTGACCTGCCGTGCCAGCCAGAAGTGGCGGCGCCCGTCGGGCATGCGTGCGGTCTGGGTCAGCACCCGCCCGGGCTGGTTGAAGGCCTCGTACACGATCCACAGCGGGCATGAGCCGCCCACCTGCGAGAAGTGGAAATCGGTGGCTGAGTGTCGCTTGGAGACGTTGCCGGCGCGGTCCACCCGGATGAAGAAGAACGGCAGCCCGGGCGCACTGCGCCGGGCCAGCGTGCTCAACCGGTGGCACACCGCTTCAAATCCCACCCCGAAGCGATGCGCCAGCGCATCGATGTCGTAAGCGCTGTGTTCGGCCGCACGCAGGAACTGCGCATAGGGCATTACCAACGCGCCGGCGAAGTAGTTGGACATGCCGATCCGCGCCTGCGCGATCTGCTCCGGTTCGCGGAAGCCCGCGCGCGCGATCACCGCATCGATCTGCGCCGCATACCCAAGCAGGGCCAGCTCGGCGGCCATCTGGAACGCCTGCTGGCCCGGTTCCAGGTAATCGGGCAGCCACAGCGTACGGCTGCCGCCGTCGTACACACGCTTCTCGCGTCCGGCCTGCAGCGGCCCCACTTCCACCAGCACGCCGTGGCGGTCGGCCAGCAGCTGGCGCAGGCGCGGCGCCACGTGCCCAGCCACCAGCCCCCATTCGCCGAACAGGTGCTCGGCCAAGTCGTCCAGTTCGGGAATGTGGTTGTGCATGCGGTTGAAGAAGTCCCGCACCTGGTCGCCGGCCGGCAGCGAATGCCCGGCCTGCGGGTCGCCCAGCTGGAACTCCAGCGCGGCGGCGTGTTCGCGCAGCAGCAGGTGGCGGCGGTGCAGGTCGAGCAGGGCCCGGCTGATCTGGGGCAGGTTGCCGGCCAGGGCGCGCAGCTCGGTGCCGCTGACCTCATCCAGGCCCAAGTCGCGCAGGGTCTCGCCCAGTGCTTCCTGCAGCGCGCCGGGCTCATCCACGTCGAACAGGTCGGTAACGTCGCCCAACACCTCGCGCAGCTTGCCCTGCACGGCCGGAGTCAGGGGGCGCTTGTTGCGCTCGATCTGGTTCAGGTAGCTGGCCGACAGCCCCAGCGCCCGCGCAAGGTCGGCTTGGCTGTAGCCGCGCTGCTCGCGCAGCTTGAGCAGGCGCAGGCCGATCTGACGATGGGGAAGCTGGTTATTCACAGAATTAACAAAAATCGTAGCGGGCGTTGGCCAGATTAAGCGCAGACAGCCCGGAAATCGAGCGGTGGCCTGTGAATAATGCCAATCACCTTTCGCATCCGCCGGTATTGCCATGACTGTTGCAGCGCCCCGTATCCGCATGTTGATCGATGGCCAGTTCGTTGAATCGGCCAGCTCGCACTGGCAGAACGTGGTCAACCCGGCCACCCAGGACGTCCTGGCCCAGGTGCCGTTCGCCACCGTGGGCGAAGTGGACGCCGCCGTGGCCTCGGCCAAGGAAGCCTTCAAGACCTGGCGCAAGACCCCCATCGGCACCCGCGCGCGCATCTTCCTGAAGTACCAGCAGCTGATCCGCGAGCACATGAGCGAACTGGCCCACATCCTCAGCGCCGAGCAGGGCAAGACCGTGCCCGACGCCGAAGGCGATGTGTTCCGCGGCCTGGAAGTGGTCGAGCACGCTGCCGCCATCGGCAACCTGCAGCTGGGCGAGCTGGCCAACAACGTGGCCAATGGCGTGGACACCTACACCCTGCTGCAGCCGCTTGGCGTGTGCGCCGGCATCACCCCGTTCAACTTCCCGGCGATGATCCCGCTGTGGATGTTCCCGATGGCCATTGCCACCGGCAACACCTTCATCCTCAAGCCGTCCGAACAGGACCCGATGGTGACCATGCGCCTGGTCGAACTGGCGCTGGAAGCGGGCATCCCCAAGGGCGTGCTCAACGTCGTGCACGGCGGCGAAGAAGTGGTCAATGCGATCTGCGACCACCCGGACATCAAGGCCGTGTCGTTCGTGGGCTCCACCCGCGTCGGCACCCACGTGTACAACCGCGCCTCGCTGGCCGGCAAGCGCGTGCAGTGCATGATGGGCGCCAAGAACCACGCCGTGGTGCTGCCGGACGCCAACAAGGAACAGAGCCTCAACGCCATGGTCGGCGCCGCCTTCGGCGCGGCCGGGCAGCGCTGCATGGCCGCCTCCACCCTGGTGCTGGTCGGTGAAGCGCGCGAGTGGGTGCCGGACCTGGTGGCCAAGGCCAAGACCCTCAAGGTCAGCGCCGGCAGCGTGGCCGGTACCGATGTGGGCCCGGTGATTTCCTGCGCCGCCCGCGAGCGCGTCGAAGCGCTGATCGCCTCGGGCGTGGAGCAGGGCGCCAAGCTGGTGCTCGATGGCCGCAACCCGCAGGTGGACGGTTTCGAGAAGGGCAACTTCGTGGGCCCGACCATCTTCGACGGCGTCAAGCCGGGCATGCGCGTGTACGACGAAGAAATCTTCGGGCCGGTGCTGGTCATCCTGGAAGCGGAAACGCTGGATGACGCCATCGAGCTGATCAACAGCAACCCCAACGGCAACGGCACCGCGCTGTTCACCCAGTCCGGCGCGGCGGCCCGTCGCTTCCAGGAAGAAATCGACGTCGGCCAGGTGGGCATCAACGTGCCGATCCCGGTGCCGGTGCCGCTGTTCTCGTTCACCGGTTCGCGTGCGTCCAAGCTCGGCGACCTGGGCCCGTACGGCAAGCAGGTGGTGATGTTCTACACCCAGACCAAGACCATCACCGCGCGCTGGTTCGACGACGAGACCCTGGGTCACGGCGTCAACACCACCATCAGCCTGAAGTAAGCGCCTGCAAGGCACGGAGTGTTCATGAGCAACTCGATGACGACGGAACTCGAAGAAGCGCAGCAGGCCTATAGAGAAGCCGCGCGTGATTTCGCCCAGGCCGAACTGGCGCCGCACGCCGCGCGATGGGATGCGGAGGGCATCTTTCCGCGCGAGGCGATCGCCAAGGCAGGGGAACTTGGGTTCTGTGGCTTGTACATGGATCCTGAAGTCGGTGGAAGCGGCCTGAGCCGTCTGGACGCCGCCGTCGTCATCGAGGAGCTCGCCAACGTGGATCCTTCCACGGCGGCCTATATCAGCATCCACAACATGGCCTCGTGGATGGTCAGCAGCTGGGGCCAGGAAGCGCTGCGCGCCGAGTGGGGCCAGGCGCTGTCTTCGGGCAGCAAGCTCGCCTCGTACTGCCTGACCGAACCGGGCGCCGGTTCGGACGCGGCCTCGCTGAAGACCAGTGCCGTGCGTGATGGCGACCATTACGTGCTCAATGGCGCCAAGGCCTTCATCTCGGGCGCCGGTGCCACCGAGCTGCTGGTGGTGATGGCACGTACCGGCGGTCCCGGCGCCAGTGGTATCAGCGCGCTGGCCGTGCCGGCCGACCTGGCCGGCATCAGCTACGGCCGCAAGGAAGAGAAGATGGGTTGGAACAGCCAGCCCACCCGTGGCATTACGTTCGAGAACGTGCGCGTGCCCGTGGGCAACCTGCTGGGCGAAGAGGGCAGTGGCTTCAAGCTGGCCATGAAGGGCCTGGACGGCGGCCGCATCAACATCGCCGCCTGCTCGCTGGGCGCCGCGCAGGGCGCACTGGACGCCGCGCGCCGCTACATGGGCGAGCGCCGCCAGTTCGGCAAGCCGCTGGCCGATTTCCAGGCGCTGCAGTTCAAGCTGGCCGACATGGTCACCCAGCTGGTGGCCGCGCGGCAGATGGTGCACACCGCCGCGCGCAAGCTCGACGCCGGTGCCAGCGATGCCAACGTGTGGTGCGCGATGGCCAAGCGCTTCGCCACCGACGCCGGCTTCCAGGTCTGCAATGACGCGCTGCAGATCCACGGTGGCTACGGCTATATTCGTGAATACCCGATCGAACGCCTGCTGCGCGACAGCCGCGTTCATCAGATCCTGGAGGGCACCAACGAGATCATGCGTGTGATCGTGGCCCGCCACTTGCTCAACACCGATGAGGAACTGCGATGATGGATTGGCGCAAGCAGGAACACGTGGGCCTGAAGGTCGAGGCCGACGGCCACACCGCCGTGGTGACCCTGGACAACCCTCCGGCGCACACGTGGACCGTGCACAGCCTGTCGGCGCTGCGCGATCTGGTCGGTGCGCTCAACGCTGACACCAGCATCTACGCACTGGTGATCACCGGTGGCGGCGAGAAGTTCTTCTCCGCCGGCGCCGATCTCAAGCAGTTCGCCTCCGGCGACAAGGCGCTGGCCCGTGAGGCAGCGCGTCGTTTCGGCGAAGCCTTTGAAGCACTGTCCGGTTTCCGTGGCGTTTCGATTGCCGCCATCAACGGCTACGCCATGGGCGGCGGGTTGGAATGCGCGCTTGCCTGCGACCTGCGCATCATCGAAGAACACGCCCAGGTCGCGCTGCCGGAGGCCACTGTCGGCCTGCTGCCGTGCGCCGGCGGCACCCAGAACCTGCCCCGCCTGGTCGGCGAGGGCTGGGCCAAGCGGATGATCCTGCTGGGCGAACGCATCGACGCCGATACCGCCGTGCGGATTGGCCTGGCCGAAGAAAAAGTTGGCAAGGGCGAAGCCAAGGCGCTGGCCCTCGAGTGGGCGAACAAGGCCGGCAAGCAGAGCCCGTCCAGCGTGGCGGCCTGCAAGACGCTGGTCCAGGCCACCCGCAGTGGCATCAGCCACGCTTCGGCCCTGGTCGCCGAGCGCGAGGCCTTCGTCGACCTGTTCGACCGTGCCGACCAGGGCGAGGGTGTCAACGCCTTCCTGGAAAAGCGCGCACCGCAGTGGAAGAACGCATGACCACGCCCGAGGCCAGCGTGGAGGCGCCGGTGCTGTTCGAAGAGCGCACCGCCGCCAACGGCACCCGCATCGGCATTGCCACGCTCAACGCCCCGCGCACTCTTAATGGCTTCTCGCTGCCGATGGCGCACCTGCTGCACGAGCGCCTGGGCGCCTGGGCTGCCGATGACGGCATCGCGCTGGTGGTGCTGCAGGGCGCGGGCGAGAAGGCGTTCTGCGCCGGTGGCGACCTGCACAGCCTGTACCAGAGCATGCGCGCCTACCGCAATGCCGGTGCGGACGATGTGCGCGACAACCACTACGCCTCCGAGTTCTTCGACGTGGAGTACCGCGTCGACTACGCCATCCATACCTACGCCAAGCCGATCCTGTGCTGGGGCCATGGCATCGTCATGGGCGGCGGTATCGGGCTGATGTCCGGTGCCAGCCACCGCGTGGTGAGCGAGCGCTCCAAACTGGCGTTCCCGGAAATCACCGTGGGCCTGTTCCCGGACGTGGGTGGCAGCTGGTTGCTGCCGCGCGTACCGGGCAAGGCCGGCCTGTTCCTGGCCCTGACCGGCGCGCCGCTCAATGCCGGCGACGCCATCTATGCCGGCATGGCCGATATCCATATCGCCGAGGCCCAGCGCGCTGATGTATTCAACGCGCTGGCCGACGTGCACTGGAGTGCGGATGCCAAGCGCAACCACGAACAGCTCAGCACCCTGTTGCAGCAGCACGCCAGCGATGCCGCCACCGGTCCGCTGCTGCGCAACGCGGCGTTGATCGACACGCTGTGCGAGGGTAGCGATGTGCCTGCGGTGGTGAACGCCATTGCCGCGTTGCAGACCGAAGACCCGTGGCTGCAGACCGCGCAGGCCACGCTGGCCGCCGGTGCCCCCGGGTCGGCGCGCCTGGCCTGGGAACTGCAGAAGCGCACCGCCGGTGCGTCGCTGGCCGACGTCTATCGCCTGGAATACATCGCCGCGCTGCACTGCGCCGCCCACGGCGACTTCGCCGAAGGCATCCGCGCGCTGCTGATCGACAAGGACCGCACCCCGCACTGGCAGCCGCAGACGCTGGCTGAGGCCACGGTGGGCTGGGCCGACACCTTCTTCGCTTCGCCGTGGGACGGCGCCACGCATCCGCTGGCCGACCTGGGCGCCACTGTTCCTGAAAGGAGCCACGCATGAGCCGTATTGCATTCATCGGGTTGGGCAACATGGGCGGCCCGATGGCCGCCAACCTGGCCAAGGCCGGTCACGCCGTGCGCGTATTCGACCTGGTGCCGGCCGCCGTGCAGGCCGCCGTCGACGCCGGTGCCACCGCCGCCAGCTCCGCGCTGGACACGCTGACCGATGCCGAAGTGATCATCTCGATGCTGCCGGCCAGCCGCCACGTCGAAGGCGTGTACCTGGGCGACGACGGCCTGCTGGCCGACATCCCGGGCGGCGCGCTGGTGATCGACTGCAGCACGATCGCGCCTGCCACCGCGCGCAAGGTCTCCGAAGCGGCGGCCGCACGCGGCCTGCAGATGCTGGATGCCCCGGTCTCCGGCGGCACCGCCGGTGCCCAGGCCGGCACCCTGACCTTCATCGTCGGCGGCGAAAGCGATGCGCTCGAACGCGCCCGCCCGCTGTTGCAGGCGATGGGCAAGAACATCTTCCACGTGGGTGCCAGCGGCGCCGGCCAGGTGGCCAAGCTGTGCAACAACATGGCGCTGGGCGTGATCATGGCCGTGACCGGCGAATCCATCGCCTTGGGCGTAGCCCACGGCCTGGATCCGAAGGTGTTGTCGCAGATGATGGCGGTCAGCACCGGCCGCAGCTGGGCCACCGAAGTCTGCAATCCGTGGCCGGGCGTGCTGGAAAATGCGCCGGCTTCTCGTGGCTACAGCGGCGGCTTCGGCAGCGATTTGATGCTCAAGGACATGGGCCTGGCCGTGGAAGCGGCGATGAGCGTAGGCGCCTCGATCCCGCTGGGCGAACTGGCCCGCAACCTGTACTCGATGAACCACCAGGCAGGCCGCGGCAAGCTCGACTTCTCCAGCGTAGTGCAGCTGGTAACCCCAGAGGGGTAGGTCACGACCGTTGGTCGTGACGCCAACAACCCGAATGCATCCCTTAACACGGGATCCACCGCGGTGGGATGGGCGGATGCACGGTCAACGCGACCGGCATCCGCCCATTTTTTTTGTCACGACCAACGGTCGTGACCTACCGACGTATTGACCGCGGTAGGTACCGACCGTTGGTCGGCACACACTCCCATCAAACGATGGTCAGCGTCACATCAATATTGCCGCGCGTCGCATTCGAATACGGGCACACGATGTGCGCCTTCTGCACCAGCTCTTCCACCTGCTCACGCGGCAGGCCCGGCACGCTGATCTGCAGTTCCACTTCAATGCCAAAGCCGGTCGGGATCTGGCCGATGCCAACGTTGCCGGTGATGCTGGTCTCGGCCGGCAGCGCGACCTTGGCCTGCCCGGCGACGTACTTCAGCGCGCCCAGGAAGCAGGCCGAATAGCCGGCAGCAAACAGCTGCTCCGGGTTGGTGCCCGGGCCGCCGGCGCCGCCCAGCTCGCGCGGGGTGGACAGCTGCACGTCCAGCACGTTGTCCGACGAGGTGGCGTGGCCTTCGCGGCCGCCGGTGGCGGTGGCGTGTGCGGTGTAGAGAACCTTTTCAATCGACATGGGATAGCTCCTGGCTGTAAATGGGGTGGACCGGTTGGTGAGGTGTACTGTGCGCCTCCAGGGCGGACGTGTGGCAACATAAGGTCCAGAAAACTTGATCTGGAGTCCGGAATGGTTGACCGCCTGCAATCCCTGCTCGGCCGCTTTGCGGTCAATGCCGAAGTCTTCCATGCGGGCGCGTTGTGCGGCATCAACGACCTGGCCGCCGACGGCGAGCGCGGCCAGCTGCACCTGATCCGCGACGGCCAGGTGCGCGTCGAGCATGCCGACGGCAGCGTCATCGAGATCGCCGAGCCCAGCGTGCTGGTATATCCACGCCCGCTCGCCCACCGCTTCGTCACCGACCCGGACACCGGCGCCGACTTCGCCTGCGCCCACCTGCAGTTCGAGGGTGGCGGCAACAACCCCGTCTCCGCCGCGCTGCCACCGGTGATCTGCCTGCCGCTGCAGGAACTCTACGGTGGCCAGCCGATCCTCTCGGTGTTGTTCGAAGAAGCCTTCGCCCAGCGCTGCGGCCGCCAGGCGCTGCTCGACCGGCTGTTCGAGGTCGTGATGATCCAGATCCTGCGCGCGCTGATGGAAAGCGGCCAGCTACGCGTGGGCCTGCTCGCCGGCATGGCCCACCCGCGCCTGCGCCACGCGCTGGTGGCCATGCACGAAGAACCCGCGCAGGAATGGACGCTCGAATCGCTCGCGCAGCGCGCCGGCATGTCGCGCAGCGCGTTTGCCGACAGCTTCCGCGACACCATCGGCAGCACCCCCGGCCACTACCTGCAGGGCTGGCGCACGCGCCTGGTGCAGCAGGCGCTGCGCAAGGGCCAACCGCTAAAGCGGATCGCGATTGATGTGGGCTACGGCAGTGAAGCGGCGCTGTCGCGCGCGTTCAAGTCGCAGACCGGGCAATCGCCGCGGCAGTGGAAGCAGGGCGTGCACACTACCTGACGTTGAGGGGATCATCGCCCTTGCGGTAGGAGTAGCCAACCATTTCCCAACGTCCGCCGTGGCCCGTCGATGGTTCAGTCCAGCGATAACTCCACGTCTGCGTGGTTCCGTCTGGAAGGGTGTTTTCCACGTTGTACTCTTCGCCCTGTGAACCCTTCTCCGGCAAGCCGCCGGGAGGCGCGGAGGTTTCCGAGCTCGACCGACGTGTACGAGTAAACTTCTTGACCTGCTCAACAGTTACCCGTCCGTTGCGTCCGATTGGGCTTCGGTCGGGAGAATGCGCGGCAACCCAGTCAAGCACCCTGAGGCCTTCCGCTTCATGTGCTTCCCACGACTGGTTGACGACAACAATGGTCGGCGACCGGGTGTCCGCATGCGCTGAAGAGGCAGGCGTGCCGGCGATGAAAACCGCCAGGGCCGCCGCAGCAAGGGTTGGAATTCCATTCTTCATTGATCAAGGTCCTTTCGTCTACGCGCAACGGAACACCCGCTGCGCGCGCCGCCGTCAGGCGGGCTGCGAGAACCGTAATTCACTGCGTCTTTCAAGCCCAATGCAACGTTTATATCGGCAGTGCGCTTTGATTCAATGAAACCTATCGTGATGAATGTTCCGTTACACGCGTCACAAGCAGACTCGTCAGATCGTCCATTCGCGATCAGTAGTAAACATGATCGTCAGCCATCGGTCGGTCGATTCCTCGCCCAACGCTTCACCAATCTCGTCGCGCAGCTGGTCCCATTCGACCAGTGGGCGCGGCGGGTCGTTCGCCGGCACCACGAAGAACAGTTCGATCTGATCGCCACGGCCCACCTTGGCCACGTAGCTGCGATGTTCGATGAAGCGGTACTTGGCGACAATTTCACGTGCAACCTCATCTACATGCGCCTGCAGCTCAACCGGGGTGATCAGCAGGATGTCCGACAGCGCCTGCCGCACGGTGCCAAGTGGCGCGACCACGACGAACAGGCACACCACCAGCAGGATGGCCGGATCAATGTAGGGCACCAGCCACGCCCACTCCGTGCCGCGCAGCACCCAGCCGCCGACGAAGGCGACCAGGTAGGCGGCCGACATGCTCGCGGCCACGACCCAGTTCTTCGCGTCGAGCGCAATGAACTCCGACCCGATCGAGCGGTTGGCGCGGCGCACGAACAGCGCCAGGCCGCTTTCGATGATGATGGAAATCACCGCGAACACGATGGCAGGCCCCAGCGCGATCTCGCGGCCGCCGGACATCAATGCGTCCACCGCATTGACCGCTGCATACAAGGCCGCGCCAATCATCAGCGTGCCGCTGACACCGAGCACGATGGGTTCCAGGTGCCAGAAGCCCATGGTGAAGCGCTGGTTCAAGCGGGACTGCAACGCATCCACGTTGGTGGACATGCTGATCAACCGCACCACCAGCAGCGACATCCAGGTCATCACCACATCGATCAGGCCATAGATGCCGTCAAAGATGATCAGCGAGGAGTTGGCGAATAGGCCAAACGCGACGGCGATTGCCGCAACGCCGAACGAGGCTGCGATTGACAGGCGCAGGACCCCTTGTTCGGTGGTGCTGTCGAAGCTGGAAGGGTGAAAAAGGCTCATGGTGAATTCGGGGAAATCCTAGCGGGATCCGTGACGGCCATTGGAGAGCCAAGGGCGACTTGGGCAGTAGATTGCCCTTCTTTGGTCACGCAATCCAAGGTGAACTTCAATGCTTCCATTCTTCAGGGGAATCTTCGTAGCTGCTTCGTGGGTGGCCGTCACCGCGATCCCGGTTTCGGTTCAAGCGGCATCGGAGATGCCTGAAAACGTCCAGGCCATGTCGTTCAAGGTATCGATAAACGGAAGGGAAGTGATGGCCCCCATCCTGGGGATGCCAACCGCTGGCCGTGCCGAAGTATCGATCGGCGCAAGTGAGAGGGATGGCTATACGCTCGGGGTAAGCGTCATGAAAGCGGACCAGTCCACCGAGCTGCTTCCGTTGAAGCTACGGCTGGAGCTATGGAGAGGTTCTTCGCACAACGGCAAGCTGATGCTTGACCGGGTAATGGAGGTGACAGCCAATGACCCGACCAGCGCACCGCGTAGCGTTGAGGCCGTCTACGGGTGGGGAGGAGTCCGTGAGCACATCCAGATTGAGCTTGTCGCATTGGGCACCCGGCGTGCGGGCGATTGGTAAAACCCCTGATTCAAGAGAATGACCGGCCACCGGGCGAGGAATCAACCCGCCTCCGCCAGCACCCGAAGCGTCTCCTTGGGATTCTTCATGATGACGTGGAGCAGGGCACGTGCCGGACCCGTGGGGTCCCGCCGCCCCTGTTCCCAGTTTCGCAGCGTGCCAACATCCACGTGGATGATGCGCGCGAATTTCTGCTGCGACAGCCCCGTCGCTCGGCGAATCTCGCGCACTTGCACGGGACTGACATGGAGCTCACGCGACGGTACCTGATTACCCTTCAGGATCTCATCGGCCTCAGCCACGCTTCCCATCAGTTCGGCAAAAAGGGTGTTGTCCATGGCTCACTTCCAGTTCTCAATGATGGATCGGAGTGCGATCTTCTGTTCTGCGTTCAGCGCGTCCTGAACATTCTTTGGGTACACCAGAAGCAGGATGATCCGGGACGAAGGGGCGATGTAGTAGTAGATGACCCTCGCACCGCCACGCTTCCCACGTCCTGGGATTCCCAAGCGAACCTTGCGCAGCCCACCGGTTCCCTCAATTACATCTCCCACCAGCGGCGACGCGGCCAACTCAAGCTGGAACCTGGCGTAGTCGTCGTCAGGGATCAGTCCTTTGATCGCGCGGGTAAAGGTGGGCGTTTCAATGAAGAGCATAACGCACGGTACGCCAATGGCGCACATACGTCATTGACGTACGTTCAGCTTTTGGATGTCGGGCGTGGCGTTCAGTCGATCGGTGTAAACTATTGATCGCGCTGGTAAACCCAGCACTTCCCAGCCTGATCCGATACCCATGACCCTGCCTGCCACCCCTGCAGACCGCTACGCCGCTTCCCTGCGCCTGTCCGTCGCCCCCATGATGGACTGGACGGACCGTCATTGCCGCGCGTTCCACCGGCTGCTGGCCCCGGGTGCGCGGCTGTACACGGAAATGGTGCACGCCAACGCCGTAATCCACGGCGACCGCGAGCGCCTGCTCGGCTTCGATGGCAGCGAGCAGCCGCTGGCCCTGCAGCTCGGCGGCAGCGATCCGGCCCTGCTCGCGCAGGCCGCGCAGATCGCCCAGGACTGGGGCTACGACGAGGTCAACCTCAACTGCGGCTGCCCCTCCGATCGGGTCCAGGCCGGCCGCTTCGGCGCCTGCCTGATGCGCGAACCCACCCTGGTGGCGGAGTGCGTGGCGGCCATGGTCGGCGCGGTGAACATCCCGGTCACGGTGAAGTGCCGGTTGGGCGTGGATGACGACAACGACTACGAAAACTTTGTGAACTTCGTCGATCGATCGGCCAACGCCGGCAGCGCGATGTTCATCGTGCACGCCCGCAACGCGTGGCTGAAGGGTCTGTCGCCGAAGGAAAACCGCGAAGTGCCGCCGCTGCGCTACGACTGGGCGCACCGGCTCAAGGCCGACCGCCCGCAGCTGCAGATCGTGCTCAACGGCGGCCTGGCCACGGTGGAGGCTGCCCAGGCCCAGCTGCCCGCGCTGGACGGGGTGATGCTGGGCCGCGCGGCCTACCACGACCCCTACGTGCTGCATCAGCTGGAGGCTGCGCAGACCGGTGCTGCACTGCAGCCGCGCGAGGCGCTGCTGCGCGCCATGCGCCCCTATATCGAGGCCCAGCTGGCCGGTGGGCTGGCGCTGAAGCACATCACCCGCCACCTGCTGGGCCTGTTCCACGGGCAGCCCGGTGGCCGCGCCTTCCGGCAGGTGCTGAGCGAGGGTGCGCACCGCCCCGGCGCCGATTGGAGCCTGGTCGAGCAGGCCCTGACCATCACCCGCGACCAGGCAGAACGCGTCGCAGCGTGAACCGCGTCTCAGACCGCGCTTGACATCGGGCGACAAGTAGCCGTCAATGTTCACCTAGATGAACAAAGCGATGCGGCGGTCAGAAAAGTTCAGACCGGATTCACTGCGTAAAACCAAGAATTTGCAAAAGATTCGTAAAGTGCCGGCCCAGGCTGGCGGCTGCCGATTCACAACTTTTGAACGTTTTGACGCGCTCCGCTAGGATCAGACCTGATGTCATCCGTAACCCGCCACCGCCGTCTTGTCGTTGCCGCCCTGCTGGCGAGCGGTGCCGTTGCTGCCATTGGCAGTGCCGGCGCCCAGGCCCCCCAGCCGGATCCGGCACGGGCCGAGATGGTGCGGGCCTCGCGTGGTGCCCCGCCGGAACGCTCCCTGTCCGACGCCGTGCGCCGGGTCCAGCGGACCACCGGTGGACACATCCTCGGCGCCGAGCGGGTTCCCTTCGATGGCAGGGACATCAACCGGGTGAAATACATGGATGACAGGGGGCGCGTCCGCTACATGGACGATCCGGCCCAGCCGCGTTCACAACCCCGCACGCCGCGTTCGGATATGTCATCACTACGCGGCGATAACCCCTGAACGGGGATAGTTGTCCGCAGTCATCTGTTAGCCACTGGCCCCAGGCCACACCCAGGACACTAGGGAGAGTTCATGCGTATCCTTCTGGTCGAAGACGAAGCCCCGCTGCGGGAAACCCTTGCAGCCCGGCTCAAGCGCGAAGGCTTTGCCGTCGATGCCGCACAGGACGGTGAGGAAGGTCTGTACATGGGCCGCGAAGTGCCGTTCGACGTCGGCATCATCGATCTGGGTCTGCCCAAGATGTCGGGCATGGAACTGATCAAGGCGCTGCGCGACGAGGGCAAGAAGTTCCCCGTGCTGATCCTTACCGCCCGCTCGAGCTGGCAGGACAAGGTCGAAGGGCTCAAGCAGGGCGCCGACGATTACCTCGTCAAGCCGTTCCACGTCGAAGAGCTGCTGGCACGCGTCAACGCGCTGCTGCGCCGCGCGGCGGGCTGGAGCAAGCCGACGCTCGAATGCGGTCCGGTTGCGCTGGATCTTGCCGCGCAGACCGTCAGCGTTGCCGGCAGCAACGTGGACCTCACCAGCTACGAGTACAAGGTGCTGGAATATCTGATGATGCATGCCGGTGAACTGGTCTCCAAGGCCGACCTCACCGAACACATCTATCAGCAGGATTTCGACCGCGACTCGAACGTGCTGGAAGTGTTCATCGGCCGCCTGCGCAAGAAGCTGGACCCGGACGGCGAACTGAAGCCGATCGAAACCGTGCGTGGCCGCGGCTACCGCTTCGCGATTCCGCGCAACGAGGGCTGAGCCGTTAGTCCGGCGATGGGATGATGTCAGGCCGTCTGTGGTTCTTTAAACGCTGGCGGCCGCGCTCCCTGCAGGCACGGCAGCTGCTGGCCGCCAGTGTGAGCCTGCTCGCCTTCCTGGCGATTGCAGGCTACGCGCTGGATGCCGCGTTCGCCGACACGGCGCGCGCCAACCTGCGCGAGCGCCTGAAAAACTATGCCACCGCCTACGCGGCCGGCATCGACTTCACCCGCGACCGCTCGCTGTACATCCGCGAGCAACCGCCGGATCCGCGCTTCGACGTGCCTGGTAGCGGCCTGTACCTGCAGGTTGTCATGCCCGACGGCAAGGGCAACTCCATGTCCGCCGAAGGCCCGATGCTGCCCACCGTGGGCGGCAAGCTGCTGGCACCGCGCCAGGAAGTCTTCGAAGGCCCGCTGCCGATGATCCAGATCGACGGCAGCCAGGGCTCGGTGTACCGCTATGGCCTGGGCCTGGTGTGGGATGCCGATGCCGACCCTGCCACCGAATTTCCGTACACCATCTACGTGATGGAAGACTCGCGTGCGCTCGGTGCGCAGCTGCGCGTGTTCCGCGGCCGGGTGTGGTTCTGGATGGGCGGCGCGGGGCTGATCCTGCTGCTGTTGCAGACCGTCATCCTGCAATGGAGCCTGCGCCCGATGCGGCGGGTGATCACCGAGCTGACCAAAGTGCAGCGCGGTGAAACCGAGCGCATGAGCGAACGCCACCCGCGCGAGCTGGAACCGCTCACCGACAGCATCAACGCCTTCATCGAAAGCGAGCGCGAGAACCTCGAGCGCCAGCGCAACACCCTGGCCGACCTGGCGCACAGCCTGAAAACGCCCCTGGCGGTGCTGCGCACGCAGCTCGACAGTGGCGCGGCCGACCAGGACCTGCGCCAGGAATTCGATGTGCAGCTGCGCCGCATGAACAACCTGGTGTCCTACCAGCTGGCGCGTGCGGCATCGTCGGGCCACAAGCTGTTCTCGGCGCCGTTGCCGATCGAGTCCAACGCCGAGGAAATCGTGCGCGGGCTGGAGAAGGTGTACGCCTCCAAGGGCGTGCTGTGCGAATTCGACATCGACGACGGCGCGCGCTTCCATGGCGAGCCGGGCGACCTGCAGGAGCTGCTGGGCAACCTGCTGGAGAACGCCTTCAAGTGGGCCAACCGCCGCGTGCTGCTCACCGCCAAGCCGTTCAGCGCGCCGGGCATGCGTCGCGCGGGTCTGGTGCTGTCGGTTGACGATGATGGCCCGGGCATCGCCCCGGACGACATCGCCAAGGTGCTGCAGCGTGGCGTGCGCGGCGACGAGCGCGTGCAGGGCCACGGCATCGGCCTGTCGATCGTGCAGGACCTGATCAAGGACTACCGCGGCGAACTGCAGGTCAAGCGTTCGCCGGAACTGGGTGGCGCGCGGTTTGAAGTGAAGTTGCCGCCCGGGCCGTAAGTCCAGAGCGTACCGACCAACGGTCGGTACCTACCGCTGCGCTGTTTCCGGTAGGTACCGACTGTTAGTCGGTACGCCGCCCAACCGAAGGCGGCGCACCAAAAAACCGGCGCAGATGTCCCGCAACAACAGGCATCTCCGCTTCCAGCACATCCGGCGCCGAGAAGTGATACTCCGTCGCCACCGCAAAGAACTCATCCGGCGCTTCGGCCGCATACGGATCAATCACCGTCTCCACGCCGGCATCCACCTGCACGCACAGCGCATCGAATGCCTGCTGGAAATCGGCGGCCCACTGCTGCTGCCACGCACGCGGCAGCGGCGGGGTGCCATCAAGCACGCCATCGAGCACATCGATGCGGTGTGCCATCTCGTGCACCACCACGCACGCCCCTTCGTGCGGATGCTCCAGTTCGGCCTGCACGTCATGCCAGGACAGCAGCAGCGGGCCGTTGTGCGAGACCTGGCCGATCGCTTCCTCTTCCCATTCGTGCAGCACCCCGTCTTCATCCATCTCGCTCTGCGGCACGATGAAGCCCTCGGGGTACACCAGCACCTGCGACCAGCCGCGCAATCCCACCTCGCCCAGTTCCAGCAGCGGCAGGCAGCACAGCGCGGCAATCAGGACCGCGTCATCGTCGCCCAGCTGCAGCCCGCCAATGGAGGTAATGGTCTTGTCGTGCAGGAACGCGGCGGACAGCACACGCAGGCGCTGCACACGTTCGGGCGGCAGGCCGCGCAGCCACGCGGTGCGCTGGCAGGTGCGTTGCCAGGCGGAATCAGGAATCGGGCGCGGTGACGAGCGCAGCCAGCGCAACAACGACTGGATCAGCGGAACATGCCCGGCAGGAAGCTGTGCCATTTCGGCGCACGCAGGCGCGGCAACACATCGTCGTCGCCGCCACCGCCGGTGCTGCCCGGTGCGGTTGCGCTCGGCTTGACCGTGGTCGGAGCGGTGCTGGTCGGCGTGGTCGCCGGGGCCGCACGCTCTTCAGCTGCCGAATACACGCAGCCACCCCGGCCCGAGCTGGTCAGCGCATCGGAAGCGTGCGCGGCCATCGGGGCCAACAGCAGGAGCAGGCAATGGGCGAACGGGCGCATCGTCAACATCCAGAAGGGCGAAGGGGGTCAATCTTCGATTCTAGCCCGATTCACTGTCTCAATTGGAAGCCCCCGGGCGGGCGTTGCCCGGCGCTTTCCCGCATACTTTTGCCGATCAACCGATGGAAGCTGCCGTGGACGACCGCCAACTGCTGGCCAAACTGGGCGCCGGGCGACTGTCCGGTGACGCGCTGGCCCGCGAGCTGGGCCAGACCCGTGCCGCAATTTGGAAGCGAATTCAAGGGCTTAGAGCGGCAGGCATCGAAATCGACGGCCGCGCCGGCGATGGCTACCAGCTGCAGCAGCACTTGGATCTGCTCGACGCCGAGGCGATTACCACCCAGCTCCCCCCTGCGCTGAAGCCCCTGCTGGACACCCTCGAGGTGGCCTGGACGGTCGGTTCGACCAATACAGAATTGTTGCGATGCAGCGCGCCGGAGCGCGGCGCGCGGGTGCTGCTGGCCGAACGCCAGACCGGCGGCCGTGGCCGTCGCGGCCGGGCCTGGGCCTCGCCGCTGGCCGCGCACGTGTACCTGTCGGTGCTGCGCGGCTTCGCGGGCGGGCTGTCGCGGCTGGGCGGGCTGAGCCTGGTCGCGGGCGTGGCGGTGGCGGAGGCGCTGCGCGCGCATGGCGTTGCCAACGTGGGCCTGAAGTGGCCCAACGACATCGTGGTGGACGGGCAGAAGCTCGGCGGCCTGTTGGTCGAAGGCGGCGGTGAGTTCGCCGGCCCGGCGCGCGCGGTGATCGGGCTGGGCATCAACGTGCGCATGCCGGCCGCATTCGCCACCGGGATCACCCAGCCGTGGACCGATCTGGCCACGCTGCTGGGCAACGACATCGAGCGCAACGCGGTGGTGGCTTGGCTGCTGGCGGCGCTGCTGCCGGCGCTGGAAGCGTTCGAGCGCGACGGCCTTGCCCCATTCCTGCCACGCTATGCCGCGCTGGACAGCCTGGCCGGGCGCGCGGTGCGGGTGGACGATGGTGGCGTGATGCATGAAGGGCAGGCGCTGGGGCTGGCCGACGATGGCGCGCTGCGGGTGCGTATCGACGGCAGCGAACGGGTGTTCCATGCCGGGGAAGTCAGCGTGAGGGCGCAATGAGCGATTGGTTGTTCGACCTGGGGAATTCGCGGTTCAAGTTCGCACCGCTGCAGGGCATCCGCGCGGGCGATGTGCAGGCCTGGCCGCATGGCGCCGAAGCGATGCCGGCCGATGCGCTGGCGCAGCTGCCCAGCGGTGACACCGCCTACGTGGCCAGCGTGGCCGCCGCGGCGCTCACTTCCAGCATGCTCGAGGTGCTGCGCGCGCGTTTTACCCACGTTCGCGTGGCAACCACCGAGGCCAGCTGCGCCGGCGTGCGCATCGCCTATGCCGATCCGTCGAAGTTCGGGGTGGACCGTTATCTGGCGCTGATCGCCGCCGCCGAACGGCACGAAGCCGTGGTCGTGGCCGGTGTCGGCACCGCGCTCACCATCGACCTGCTTGATGCCGATGGCCAGCATCACGGCGGCCGCATCGCTGCCTCGCCGACCACCATGCGCGAAGCCTTGCATGCACGCGCGGTGCAGCTGCCCGCGCAGGGTGGCGACTACAGCGAGTTCGCCAACGACACCGCCGACGCCCTCGCGTCGGGCTGCGATGGCGCAGCCGTCGCGTTGATCGAACGCAGCCGCGTGCAGGCCGCCACCGTGTTGGGCAGGGTGCCGGCGTTGCTGGTACATGGCGGTGGCGCACCGGCGCTGATGCCGTTGCTGGCCGATGCACAGTTCCAGCCGGCGCTGGTGCTCGATGGTCTCGCGCGCTGGGCGGTGCACCAGCCACCGGCGTCGCGGTAGGATCGGCGCATGCTTACCCGTGCCCTGATCGTCGTACTGGCCATCCTCAACGTAGGCGTTGCGCTGTGGTGGATGCTGCGCGGCGAACCCGTGCCGACGCCGCCCGCCACGCCCACCGGCGTAGCCCAGCTGCAACTGCTCGACAGCCCCAGTGCACCGGCAGCGGCCGCACCCGCACCGGCCGCCGCAAGCGCGCAGCCCGCTGCCGCCACCACGGCACTGACAGACACCACCCCGGCACCGCCCAAGACCACCGCGCCAGCCACTCCGGAACCGGCCGCACCCAACCCTGCGCCGACGACGGCTGCGGTAGCGCCGGCCGTTGGCCGGCCCACGGAACCCCCAGCGGCGCCCGTACCCCCCGCCCCCCTCCAATGCATCAGCCTCGGCCCCTTCGCCGATCGCGACACCGCCATGGCCGCCCAGGGCAAGGCCGGCGAACTCGTTCAGCGTTCGCGCCTGCGTGAAGTCCCCAAACCCGGCGCCAGCAGCACCTACCGGGTGATGATGCCGGCCGCCGCCAGCCGCGAAGAGGCCCAGGCCACGGTCAAACGCATTGCCGCCGCGGGCATCAGCGATTACTACATCATGGCCCAGGGCGAAGACGCCAACGCCATCGCCCTGGGGCAGTACCGCAACCGCGAAGGCGCCGAGCGCCGCCTGGCCGGCCTGAGCGCGGCCGGCTTCAGCGCCCGCCTGGTCGGCGGCAGTGAAGGCAGCGCGCAGTGGTGGGTGGATGCGGCCCTGGCCGACAAGGCCAGCCCCGGCGCAGCCCGCCAGCGCAGTGGCGCGGCCCAGCAACGCTCGCTGGAATGCGCGGGCTTGCGCTAGAATCGCCCTCCGCGCCGGCAATGCCGTCGCCGTGCCTTTGCCGGCATAGCTCAGTTGGTAGAGCAACCGCCTTGTAAGCGGTAGGTCCCCAGTTCGAATCCGGGTGTCGGCACCATCTTCAGTTCGTCTCGGCGTACCGATACGACAGCAGCGATTTGACCAGGAACGTCACCTGCGTGGCCGAACGCGCGTCCACGCGCATCACCGGCAGGCGGTGGCCTGCGTCGAACAGCGCATTGCGGAATTCCGGAATCAACAGCGCCGGGTACTCATCGGTACGCGTCACGCCTACCGCCAGGCTCGCTTCCGGCGCGATGCGCGAGAACTCCTGCAGCAGCTCCACCGTGGAAGCAACCGGCTCCGGATGCCCGGCGCTGACCAGCACGATCACGCCCAGTGCGCCTTCGCACACCATCGGCCACATGAAGTCCAGGTAGCGCTGGCCCGGTACGCCGTACACGTGCAGCAGTTCGCCGTCATCCAGTTCGATCGAGCTGTAATCGAGTGCGACGGTGGTTTCCACCTTGTCGCCCATCGCGTCTTCGCTCATCGGCATTTCGGTGCTCACCGGCTCCACGTCGGAGATCGCACGCACCGCCGTGGTCTTGCCGGCGCCCATGCTGCCCACGAACACCAGCTTGTTGGCAGGCAGGCTCATGACGGGCTCCCCTGGAACAGGTTCAGGCCGAAGCGGCGCGCCACCCACGAGAAGAAGCGCGAATCACCGGCCTCACGGCGGCGGGAAGTTGGGGGCACGGCGGGCTCCTGGGTCAGGGCGAGGCCACTGGCTACAGCAGCACAGAAGAGGGATTGCACCGTGTTGCGCGGCATCTGGCAAGCCGCCGCCAATGCAGTGGGCTGCCACGGGCGGGCATGCAGGCAGGCAATGGCCAGCAGCCAGGTGCTGGGCACATCATCCGGGTTGAGATCCGGCCAATGGCGCAGCTTCATCGGTGCATGCTCGGCAGGTGCCGGCAGCAGCAGGGGGCGATGGCGGGCGATGCAGAAATACAGCGCCTCGAACGAGTAGCGATTCGGCAACCGGTACGCGTACTGGTGCTGGAACGTCGGCGCATCGATCACACTGCCCGACCAGGCCACGTCATCCAGTTGTGCCACCAGCTCCGACAGCGTCGTGGTGGGCGGCAGCGCGATGCTGCGCGTGGCGGTATCCACCAGCACGGTGATCGCACCCCGCTGCAGCAGGTGCAGGTCCGAACCGGTGGACGAAGCCAACTGCAGCAGCAGTGGCACACCGTCGGCGGGACGGTCCACGCTGGGCGCGGCCTGCAGCAGGCTGGACAGCTGTTCGTTGATGTCGCGCACGGTGGCGCCATGTGGCAGCCGCCCCGGGGCGGGATCGGCATAACGGCGCGCGATCGACAGCGTGGGTACGTTGGCCGCATGCGCCTCACTGAGCGCGCGCGCGGCATCGGCGTGATCCAGGCCGATGACCAGCAGGTCGCAGGCATCACCGGACCACGGCTGCAGCACCACCTCCATGCGCTCGGCGAGCAGCATCGAACTGGCCAGTTTCAGGCGTGTGTGATGCAGCACGTCCAGCCCGATGGCGGCAATGCGGAAAGAACGGGTGGGGGTATTCATGGGGGTGTACCGCGCAACCGAAGCGACCACCGCGACGCGCCCGGTCAGGGGCACGGCGCGGCGGCAGTGCCTGCGATCAGCTGAAGTCCAGGGTCTTCTCGAAGGCCTTCAGTTCATGGCGCGACATGGCCAGGTTGGCCTTGCTGCGGTCCATCACCACGTACAGGAACAGCAGCGGGTTGCTTTCCAGCGGGCGGATCAGGTGGTACTGCGTGGTCAGCGTGATCAGCAGGTCTTCCAGGGTGTCCGACAGGCCCAGCTGCTCGGCCACGCGGCGCTTGGCACGCACCACTTCGGTGTTGCCCGCAGCCGCAAGTTCCAGGTTGATGTTGCCGCCGCCGACCATGGCCAGGGCCATGCCGCTGTCACCGTCGACCAGCGCGGCGCCGACGAAACCGGCGAGCGAATTGAGCTTTTCCAGATTGAGATTGGGCACGTAAATCCTTTTTACTTCAGGCAGTGGGAGAGGCAGGCGAATGCCTGCCGGAAGGGCACAACAAAACCGAAGGGGTGCTCAGGCCGCGCGCGGGCGCAGCACGGAATCGAGGCGGGAGGCGCATTCGCGCGCGTGGAACAGCAGCACGGCCATGTTGACCTCGTGGCCGGCCACGGCGGTGAGGGTCAGCGGCTTGTCGGCCTGGATGCGGATCAGCACCACGTTGCCGAGCTTGGTGCAGATGGTGGCGTAATCCGCTTCGCTCAGCGCCAGCTCGCGCGAGACGGTCTCGCCAAGGGTCAGGAACGAATTGGCCATGGCGGCCAGGCGGCGGCCATCCACGCCCAGAGTGGAATCTTCGGCCACGGCGCGGCCGTCGGCGGTGGACAGCATCAGCAGGCTCAGCCCGCGCTCACGTTCGCGCGCATGCTGGAAGGCCTGTTCAATGGCGGCGGTGTCATACAACTGCCGGGCCGGCTGGCTCTCGCCACTGGCATTGCGGACGATCTGGTGGATGCTGCTGCGCTGCACGTACTGCCCCCTGAAACACGACAAAACACGGACCAATCCTGCGCGGATTAGTCAATCAGTACTGCGAAGAAGTGTGAAATGTAGCACGTAATTTTTGCCTTCACGGCCAACGTAAGATGAACCGCAGTGTTCCTTTCGTGTGTGTCAAAGCATTGACACATAAGGCTTTCGCGCTGGGTCCGGATGCGACGTGGCGGGTCAGTCCGCGCCGCCCGCGGTCAGCGCTTCGGCGCCTGCTGCTGCGACGCCGCGAGTGGTTTGGCGGCCGGATCACTAGACTGGTCGGATTTTCCGTGTGTGTGGAGTCAGCATGAGTAATCGTCAACCTGCGGTGTCCCTGATCGGCGTACCCACGGATATCGGGGCCGGTGCCCGGGGTGCCGGACTGGGGCCGGAGGCGCTGCGCATCGCCGGTCTGGCCGAGGCCTTGGCCGCGCGTGGCGTGGATGTGCGCGACTGCGGCAACCTGGATGGCCCGCGCAACCCGTGGACGCCGCCGGAGCAGGGCTACCGCCACCTGGATGAAGTGGTGGAATGGAACCGCGTGCTGATGGACGCCACCTATGCCGAACTGCAGGACGGCCGCCTGCCGATCATGCTGGGCGGCGACCACTGCCTGGGCATCGGCTCGATCACCGCCGTGGCGCGCTGGTGCCGCGAACAGGGCCGTGACCTGCGCGTGCTGTGGCTGGATGCGCATTCGGACTTCAACACCAGCGAGGTCACCCCGTCGGGCAACGTGCACGGCATGCCGGTGGCCTGCCTGTGCGGGCTGGGCCCGGACGCGCTGACCAGGCTGGGCGGTGATTCCCCGGCGATCTGCCCGCAGCAGGTGCGCCAGATCGGCATCCGTTCGGTGGACCAGGAAGAGAAGCGCCTGATCAAGCAGCACAAGGTCGATGTATACGACATGCGCTACATCGACGAGGCCGGCATGAAGCGTGCGGTGGAAGCGGCGCTGGAAGGCATCGACGGCAACACCCATCTGCACGTGAGCTTTGACGTGGACTTCCTGGATCCCAGCATTGCCCCGGGCGTGGGCACCACCGTGCCGGGCGGGGTGAACTACCGCGAAGCCCAGCTGGTGATGGAAATGATCGCCGACACCGGGCGCATGGGCTCGCTGGACATCGTCGAACTCAACCCGTTGCTGGACAACCGCAACGCCACCGCAGTGCTGGCCGTGGACCTGGTGGAGAGCCTGTTCGGCAAGTCCACGCTGATGCGCGACTGAGCGGTAGCGGGGTTTCCCGGCGCGTGGCTGAACGGCCACGCGCCGCGTTCACATCGATTGCACGCGCTAGACCCCAGATTGCATCTCACGCGGGGGAAGTGCCGGGAACGGCGCCGACACCTCCGCGATCTGCAATAGGCAGGTGGGGCCGTATTTCGGTAGTGACGTTGAATTAATCAGGAGAACCCTATGAAGCGTGTAATTGCACTGATGCTGTTGTCGATGGTCTCGCTGGCCATGCTCTCCGGCTGCAACACCGTTGCCGGTGCCGGCAAGGATGTGCAGAAGGCAGGCCAGTCGGTGGAAGACGCCGCCAAGGGCAACTGATCCAACGTTGCGGGCCGGCGAACGCCGGCCCGCATTGGATGAAGAAACGCCGGGAGTCTCCCGGCGTTTTTTTATGCGCGCGATTGCTGCCTGCCCGCCATTCAATGAAGTGAGCATGCACTTCATCCACGCTTGACCGTCGGCGAACACGCGTTATTGCAAGCTGTTTCCGCGGCGATGTTGCCGTTGAAGACGAGGACGCGAACCCATGAACAAAGACATCATTTCCGGCAAGTGGACGCAGCTCAAGGGCAAGGCGCAGGCAAAGTGGGGCGACCTGACCGATGACGACTTCAAGGTGGCCGAAGGCAATGCCGAATACCTGGCAGGCCGGCTGCAGGAACGCTATGGCTGGGCGCGCGACCGCGCTGAAACCGAGGTCAGGGACTTCGAAGCCGCCATGCGCAAGGATTATCCGGACTATCACTGACACCCGGGCGGTGGCAGGGCGGCCATAGGGTCGCAACGAGGGTATGAAACCGGAACGGGCCGCACTGCGGCCCGTTTTTTCTTACCTGGGCGGGTCAGGCACGAAGCCCTCGGGGAACGCCTGCGGTGCGCGCTCGCCGCGCGGGTAACGCGCCGGAAGGATGCCGCGCGCCACCAGATTGCGCTCTCTGTCGTAACGCAGGTCCAGGCGCTGGGCCGGCCACCGGCTGGCGCGCTCGAAGGTGGTGCTGCCCGAGTACGACGCTTCGCGCTCGCCATGGCCGGTGCCCAGCGCGGGTGCCGGGGAGGGCGCACGGATCCGCGAACCGGTGGTCTCCACCGATGACAGCGCGCGGTCGGCCGCTTCGGCTGCTGCCTGCGGCTGTGCCTTGTTCTGCGCGCGCGCCACCGGGGGTGCGCGCGGGGGCAGCGGCACGTAACGCGGCGCTTCGTTGAACACCGCAATGCCGATCACCCCGATGTTGTCCGGCCGCCCGGTACGGTCGGCATAGCTGTTGCCCGGGTCGGTGAACACGAACTGCGCCACTTCCCGGCGCGATTTGCGCCAGCCGGTAATGTCCGCGCTCTGCCACGGATCCAGCACGTAGCCGGTCTGGTCCGGGGCGGCCACCTCGCCGGTTATCACGTTGAGGCCATCCACCGACAGCACCACCAGCACCCGCTCGGGGCTGTTGTTGCGCAGGCGCACCGCGTAGGGCTGGCCTTGGTGGCCGGCCACCCAATACTGGCCCCGGTGCAGGTAGGCGGGCAGTTCCAGGCGCTGGTCGCGCTCGATCAGGCTCAGTGTGACCGGGCCGGTATCGGCACGGGGCGGGACCGCCGGCTTGAACCCACACAGGGCCAGCACGGCAAGCAGGGGCAGGGTCAGGCGTTTCATGGCGGGGCCTTCGCGGTTGGGTAATCCGTTGAACGCGCCAGGCCGGGCAACGGGGTTGCGCGCGGGCAGGTAAACTGGGGGCGTTCAACTGTCCGTAATGATTCCCACATGACCACCCGCGTTCTTACCGGCATCACCCCCTCCGGCACGCCCCACCTGGGCAACTATGTCGGCGCCATCCGCCCGGCCATCACGGCCAGCGCAGCGCCCGGCATCGAGAGCTTCTTCTTCCTGGCCGACCTGCACAGCCTGATCAAGGCGCAGGAACCGGAGAGGACCCAGCGCTCGACCCTGGAGATCGCCGCCAGCTGGCTGGCGTGCGGGTTGGACCCGGACAAGGTCTGGTTCTACCGGCAGAGCGACATTCCCGAAACCACCGAACTGATGTGGTTCCTGACCGTCATCGCCAGCAAGGGCATCCTCAACCGCGCCCATGCCTACAAGGCGGCGGTGGACAAGAACCGCGAAGAACAGCTGGATGAGGACGCCGGCATCAGCGCCGGGTTGTTCATGTACCCGGTGCTGATGGCTGCCGACATCCTGATCTTCAAGGCCAACCGCGTGCCGGTGGGCCGCGACCAGATCCAGCACATCGAAATGGCGCGCGATTTTGCCCAGCGCTTCAACCACGTGTACGGCAAGGAGTACTTCCCGTTGCCCGACGTGGTGATCGACGAGCAGGTGGCCACCCTGGCCGGCCTGGACGGCCGCAAGATGAGCAAGAGCTACCACAACACCATTCCGCTGTTCGCCCCGCGCGCGGAGCTGAAGAAGCTGGTGTTTTCCATCCTTACCGATTCGCGTGCGCCGGGCGAGCCCAAGAGCACCGAAGGTTCGGCGCTGTTCCAGATGTACCAGGCCTTCGCCAGCCCGGAACAGACCGCCGCGTTCGCGCAGGCGTTTGCCGACGGCATCAGCTGGGGCGATGCCAAGCAGCAGCTGTTCGAGCGCATCGATGCCGAACTGACCCCGCTGCGCGAGCGCTATGACGCGCTGATGGCCGAGCCGGAGAAGATCGAAGCGCTGCTGCGCCGTCGCGGCCAGCAGCTGCGCGAGCAGTACGCCATTCCGCTGCTGAAGGAGCTGCGCCACGCGGTGGGCCTGCGCGACCTGTCCACGGCCGGCGACATCGCCGCCGAAGACGGTGGCGTGGCGCGCGCTGCGCCGCCGCTGTTCAAGCAGTACCGCGAAAAGGATGGCCGTTTCTACTTCAAGCTGCAGGCCGGTGACGGCACGCTGCTGATCCAGAGCGAAGGCTTCGATTCGCCGCGCGATGCCGGCCAGTTGATCGGCGTGCTCAAGCAGACCGAGCATGGAGATGGCCTGCAGAGCGTGCTGTTCAAGCTGGAAGCGGAAGTGGATGTGGTGCTGGCGGCATTGCAGGAGCTGCGCGGGTAGCCACCGACCGTTGGTCGGTGGACACGTAGACAAAGGAAACCACGATGGCCTGGTTGTCGTTGTTGCTGTTCCTGCCCTGGTTCGTGCTGCTGGGCACCCTGTACTGGTTGTTCCCACGCCACCCCCGCGACACCGCGCGGCGCCTGTTCGACGGCGTCGCGCTGCTGCTCGCCTTCGTCCTGAGCATCCTGGCCATGCTGTGGGGCCACCACATCGGCGTGGTGCAGAGCGATGCCGGCCCAATCTGGCGACAGGTCCTGGCGGTGCTGTATGCCTACGGCGCGTTCCTGGCGGTGATGGTGGCCGCGGTACTGCTGCGCGGGGGCTGGCTGGCCGCGCGTGCGACCAAAGCCGCATCGAAGTCGGCCGGCGACACCGCCTAGAATCAGGCGTACACCGCCTGTTGCCAGGGATGAGCAGATGTCCTCCGACCCCAGCATTTTCACCATCGATACCGCGTTCCAGCGCAGTGACTTCGACGCTGCTTACCTGATCGTCGAAAACGGCCGCGCCGCCTTCATCGATTGCGGCACCGGCCTGGCCGTGCCGGCGATGCTGGCCGCGCTCACGCGTGCCGGCTGCACGCCGGAGCAGGTGGACTGGCTGGTGCTCACCCACGTGCATCTGGACCACGCCGGCGGGGCCGGCCTGCTGATGCAGCAGCTGCCCAACGCCACGCTGGTGGTGCACCCGCGCGGCGCGCCGCACATGATCGACCCCGCCCGGCTCATTGCCGGTGCGACCGAAGTCTATGGCGCGGCCGAAATTGCGCGCAGCTACGGCCCCGTCCTGCCGGTAGCGGCCGCGCGCGCAGTCATAGCCGAAGACGGTCACCGCGTGGACCTGGCCGGGCGCAGCCTGCTGTGCCTGGACACGCCCGGGCACGCGCGCCACCACCTGTGCGTGTGGGACGAGCGCAGCCGCAGCGCGTTCACCGGCGATACCTTTGGCCTGTCCTACCGCGAGCTGGACAGTGCACGCGGCGCCTTCATCATTCCCACCTCCTCACCGGTGCAGTTCGACCCGGAACCGCTCAAGCACTCCATCGCGCGGCTGGTCGCGCTGCAGCCGCAGGCGGTATACCTGACCCATTACGGGCGGGTGGAGAACATTCCCGCATTGGCCGCCGACCTGGTCGAGCAGATCGATGCAATGGTGGACATCGGCCGCCAGTGCGACGGACGCCCCGACCGCCATCGCTGCCTGGTGGCGGCGTTGACCGTGCTGTACCAGGAACGGGCGCAGGCGCATGGCTGCCCACTCGACGATGCGGCGGTGGCGCAGGTGCTGGCGATGGATATCGAGCTCAACGCGCAGGGCCTGGCCTGCTGGCTGGACCGCGACCGCCGCTGAGCGCGCACGCGGGGCCTGCCCGGTAACCGGAGTGTCACGTTACACTCTGGCATTCCGTTTTTTTCTGGTACCTGCCGTGAATCCGATGCGCATGCTGCTGTTGTCGTCCTGTCTGTTCGTGGGCGGCCTGGCCCACGCGGCCAATGACCTGCCCGGCGGTGGCATCGACCCCGAAGCGCTGTCGCGGCATGTGCGCATCCTGGCCTCGGACGAGTTCGAAGGCCGCGCGCCGGCATCGCCCGGTGAAGAGCGCACCGTGCAGTACCTGATCGAAGAATTCCGCAAGTCCGGCCTGCAGCCCGGTGGCGTGGATGGCAGCTGGGTGCAGCCGGTGCCGATGGTGCGTGCGCAGGTCGATGGCCCGGTGACCGCGAAGCTGCGCCAGAACGGCAAGGCGCGCACGCTGGTCAACGGCGAGGATGTAACCCTGCAGAGCCTGCGCCCGCAGGCGGCGGTGGACATCAAGGACGCGCCGCTGGTGTTCATCGGCTATGGCATCGATGCGCCCGAGCGCCAGTGGAACGACTACAAGGACGTGGACCTGCACGGCAAGATCGCCGTGGTGCTGATCAACGACGCCGACTTCGAAGCGGACCGTGCCGGGGCCTTCGACGGCAAGGCCGTCACCTATTACGGCCGCTGGACCTACAAGTTCGAGGAAGCCGCGCGGCGCGGCGCCCAAGGCGTGCTGATCGTGCATGAAACCGCGCCGGCCGCGTATGGCTGGGCCACGGTGAAGAGCTCGGGCACCTCGCCGCTGTTCGATATCGAGCGCCCGCAGGACCAGGCCCTGGCCCAGCACGTGCCGGTGCGCGGCTGGATGCAGCGCGCGCTGGCCGAACAGCTGTTCCGCGATGCCGGCCTGGATTTCGAGGCCGAAAAGCGCAAGGCGATGACCCCGGCCTTCCAGCCGGTGGCGCTGGGTGATGCCACGCTGTCGGCGCAGTTCAAGCTCAAGCGCGAACAGGTGGTCACCCGCAACGTGGTGGCCAAGCTGCCCGGCGGCGCGCATGCCGATGAGGCGGTGATCTTCTCCGCGCACTGGGATGCCTTCGGTATCGGCCAGCCCGACGCGAAGGGCGACCGCATCCGCCGTGGCGCGATCGACAATGCCACCGGCGTGGCCACCGTGCTGGAGCTGGGCCGCGTGTTCGCCGCCGGCCCCCAGCCGCAGCGCACCCTGTACTTCGTGGCGCTCACCGCCGAAGAGAAGGGCCTGCTGGGTGCCAGCTACTACGCCGCGCACCCGCTGGCGCCGCTGGACAAGACTGCCGCGGTGATCAACATCGAAATGTTCAGCCCGGATGGCGCCACCCGCGACATCGCCTCGTGGGGCAAGGGCCGGGTCTCGCTGGAAGGCGACCTGGAGCGCGTGGCCAAGGCGCGTGGGCGCAGCTACAGCCCGGACCCGAACCTGGAAGCGGGCTTCTTCTACCGCGCCGACCACTTCGCCTTCGCCCGCCTGGGCGTGCCGGCCATCACCATCGGCCCGGGGCTGGACAAGCTGGAAGGCGGCGTTGCCGCCGGCAAGGCGCTGCGCGAGAAGTACTTCGCCGACTGCTACCACCAGGCCTGCGATGCCTGGACCCCCACCTGGGACCCGGCCGGCCACGCCGCCGACACCCTGCTGGTGTACGACCTGGGCGCCGAGCTGGCCAACAGCCGCCGCTGGCCGCATTGGGAAGAGGGTTCGGAATTCCGCAAGACCCGCGAACAAAGCGAAGCGGCTCGCCGCTGATTGCCGTGCGGGTCACGACCAACGGTCGTGACCTACCAGGGCGTCTGGCGGAGGGTAGATCACGACCGTTGGTCGTGATCCCCGCGAAGCCAAACGAAAAACGCCGGGCAATGCCCGGCGTTTTATTTTCCCGTGCTGCGGCTGTTCGCCGCTACCCCGTTACTTCCGTGTGCCATCCAGGTAGTTCGGGCCGTGGTTCTTCAGGAAGAACATGTACACCACCAGCGACACCGCGATGATCGCCGTGACATAGATGGCGAAATCGCCCACCCGGTCGGTCTTCAGCGCGCCCTGGTACAGCAGCGGCGCGGTACCACCGAACAGCGAATTGGCCAGCGCGTAACCAAAGCCCACGCCCAGTGCGCGCACGTGGGTGGGGAACAGCTCGGCCTTCACCACCGCGTTGATCGAGGTGTAACCGGTAAGGATCACAAAGCCCAGGGCCAGGGTCAGGAACGCAATCAGCGGGTCGTGCTGGTTCGGCAGCTCGGTGATCAGGTACCAGCTGTACAGCACGCCGCCCACGCCGAAGAACACCAGCAGGCTCTTGCGGCCCACGATGTCCGACAGCCAGCCGCCAATCGGCTGCAGCACCATCAGGAAGGTCAGCACGCCCAGGTTGATCAGCGTACCGGTCATCACGTCGGTGCCGGCGAACGCGCTCTGGATCATCTTCGGCCCGTTCACCGAGTAGGTGTAGAAGGCCACGGTGCCACCGGCGGTGATCAGGAAGCACAGCAGCAACGGGCGCCACTGGTTCACGAACAGCTCGTACATCGAGCCGGACGCCTTGGCGCGGCCTTCGCGGGCGGCTTCGATGGAGTCTTCGCCCAGCGATTCATCCATGGAGCGACGCAGCCAGAACACCACGATCGCGGCCAGGCCGCCGATGCCGAACGCGATGCGCCAGCCCCAGGCCGAAATTTCCGGCTTGTCCCAGAACAGCAGCATGGTGAACAGGGTCAGCTGCGCCAGCACATGGCCACCCACCAGGGTGACGTAGTGGAACGAGGACAGGAAGCCACGGCGGCCCGGGATGGCCGCTTCGGACATGTACGTGGCACTGGTCCCGTACTCGCCACCGGTGGCGAAGCCCTGCAGCAGGCGTGCGAACAGCAGGATCAGCGCGGCCCAGCCACCGATGGTGTTGGCGGTGGGGGTCAGTGCGATCAGGAACGAACAGGCCGCCATCATCGACACCGACACGGTCAGCGCCAGGCGCCGGCCGTAACGGTCGGCGAAGCGGCCGAAGTACCAGGCGCCGATCGGGCGCATCAGGAAGGTGGCGGCGAAGATCGCCCACACGTAGATGGTGGAATTCTTGTCGGCGGCCGAGAAGAACTGCGATTCGAAGTAGACCGCGAATACCGAGTAGACGTAGACGTCGTACCACTCGACAAGATTGCCCGCCGAACCCTTGAGGGTATTGGAGATCGAGCGTTTCAGCGCGGCCTTGTCATTGGCGGGCGCGGCCAGGGTGGGGGAAGTGCTCATGTTGGAAAACGGTCCTCACGGTGGAGCAATGGCAATACTGGTTTTTACCTTACCCCACGTGATGATCGGTGGGCATTGCACCATGTAACTAGGTCCAGCACGACAGCGTGCCACCAGAGGGCATGCCGGGCCGCCGGCAAAGGCCTAGAATCGCTTTTCCCCCGACCGCTGGTCCCGTATGGCCGCCACCCCCGCAACTCCGCAGGTCGCTCCCCGCAGCGGCCTGGTCGTCCTGGCCCTGCTGCTGGTGTACGTGGTGTGGGGGTCTACCTACCTGGGCATCCGTTTTGCCCTGGAAGGCGGGGCGCTGCCGCTGACCACCGTCTCCGGCGCCCGCTTCATCGTCGCCGGCAGCCTGATGTACGCGGTGCTGCGCTGGCGCGGCATGCCCGCGCCCACCGGCCGGCAGTGGCGCAACCTGGTGATCATGGGCCTGACCATGCTGGTGCTCGGCAACGGCATGGTGGTGCTGGCCGAGCGCACGGTGTCCTCCGGGCTGGCCGCCACGGCGGTGGCATCGGTGCCGCTGTGGATGGCCCTGTTCGGCGCCATGCGCGGCCAGCACGCCACCCGCGGCGAGTGGCTGGGCATCGCCATCGGCTTCCTCGGCGTGGTCTGGCTCAACGCCGGCAGCAGCCTCACCGCCTCGCCGCAGGGCCTGGTGCTGCTGCTGATCGCCCCGATCGGCTGGGCCTTCGGCTCGGTCTGGGCGCGCAGCCTGGATCTGCCCAGCCCGTTCATGACCGCCGCCGGGCAGATGCTGTGCGGTGGGGTGATGCTGGTCGTGCTGGGCCTGGCCATCGGCGAACGCCCGACCACCTGGCCCAGCATGAATGGGCTGCTGGCGGTGGCCTACCTGTGCATGTTCGGCTCCATCGTGGCCTTCACCGCCTATGTGTGGCTGCTGCAGAACGTGCGCCCGGCGCTGGCCGCCAGCTACGCCTACGTGAACCCGGTAATCGCCGTACTGCTGGGCGCGCTGATCGGCCACGAGCATTTCGGCCCGCATGACCTGCTCGCCATGGGCGTGATCCTGGCCGGCGTGCTGGTGCTGACCCTGGCCCGGACCCGCCGCAAATGAGCGCTGTGGAACGGACGCCCCTGCAGGAACAGCGCCGTGGCCTGGCCATCACCGCCTTCACCTTCACCCTGTGGGGGCTGGTGCCGGTGTACTGGCACCTGCTCAAGGCGGTGCCCTCGCAGCAGATCATCGCCCACCGCATCATCTGGAGCACCGTGCTGGTGGTGGCCTGGCTGCTGCTGAGCAACGGCACCGGCTGGTGGAAGCAGATTGCCGCCCAGCCACGCGCGCTGCCCACCCTGGCCCTGAGCAGCATGGCCATCGCCTTCAACTGGGGGCTGTACATCTGGGCGATCAACGCCGGGCACGTGATCGAAACCAGCCTGGGCTACTTCATCAACCCGCTGGTGAGCGTGGTGCTGGGCGTGGTGGTGCTCAAGGAGCGCCTGCGCGGCCTGCAGTGGCTGGCGGTGGCGTGCGCGGCACTGGGCGTGGCCTGGCTGACCATCGACGCCGGCACCCCGCCATGGATCGCGCTGGGGCTGGCCTGTTCGTTCGGGCTGTACGGCCTGCTGCGCAAGATGATCTCGGTGGACCCGGTAGCCGGGCTGGGCGTCGAAAGCCTGTACCTGTTCCTGCCGGCCATCGGTTTCGCGCTGTGGAGCGAAAACGGTCACGGTGGCGCGTTCTTCAGCGGCTGGGGCTGGCGCAACGACCTGCTGCTGATCCTGGGGGGCGCGGTGACGGCACTGCCGTTGATCGGCTTTGCCTATGGCGTGAAGCGCATTCCGCTCTCGCTGGTAGGCATCCTGCAGTACATCGCCCCCAGCCTGGGCCTCCTGCTGGGCGTGTTCTTCTTCCGGGAACCATTCGACACCGCCAAGGCGATCGGCTTTGCCGCGATCTGGACCGGGCTGCTGCTGTTCATAGGCGACAGCCTCTGGCGCTCGCGGGCACCTGCACGCACCTGACATCCCGCAGCCACGCAGGGCATCGGCGACCGGCACATCGTAGTGCCACGCCATGCGTGGCAGCCCGCACCCTTGGAACCTGCGCCGCCCACCACACCATTCGGAACGACGCGTTCGCAACGCATCAATTCAAACCGTTCCGATATCCACGGGCTCCCCTGGCTGATGAACTGCCATGACCCGCGTGTGCGGGCTATCAGGGAGCAGATGATGAAGAAGTTGTCGTGGTTGCTGTTGGCCGCGTTGCCCTACCAGGCCATGGCGTCGGTGGAGGATCCCGTCGCACAGCCGTGCTACATGTGTACCGACGCGGAGATGTACGCAAAGGCGCGCTCGCTGGGCGTCGGCTCGCACTACGTCTACCAGGCCGCAAGCCAGACCAACATTCAGGGGTTCCACGTCACCAACGAGAACGGGCAGCTGGTAGCCACGCATTTCGTGCCAGCACCGTGGATACGCACGCAGTACAACGCGCTGATGAAGCTCTACAATGAGGTCCGGGGCGCTTTCGTTGACCAGTGGGGAACGGTGTCGCTGCAGCCACCGGGATCACCGCACGTGATGATGGAACAACCGCAGAGCGACACCCTGCTGTGGGGGCATCACGTCTCCGACCTTAATCCCAGGCGTGAGGAAGCGCGTGAAACGGTACGGCGCATGCTCACCCGCTCAAGCCGCTACGCCTTCTTGAACGCAGATGCCGAGCACGGCCGCATCCTGCGGTTCGAATCGCAGTCTTATGGCGCGTCGCCGTTGATCGCGCAGCTGAAGATCCTGACGTCCTCGCTCGGCTACGTCGAGTTCTACTTCGATTACGAGACACGCCAGTGGGAGTATCTGAACTCGCGGGACTGGAACTGGGTGATCCAGGAAAAAGCGGACGACTTCCTGTATCCGGACGGCACCGCGCGCAGGCTGCCTTACGAGCGGGCGCTCGCGCCCTACTTCGTGCAGCGGGCCGGCTGGGCGGGCGTAAAAGTCACGGGGACGCCTGCGTTCGGCACCTCCACCGTTGCATACCTCTGTGCCCGGATTGCTGGAAAGATTGAGTGCCGGGCGGAATGATCCATCCACCGTGCCCCTCCCGGGGGCACGGTGGTTCCATGCATCAGGTTTCGCGCAACGCCGTGGTTATAGGCAGCCGCGCCGCACGCAGCGCGGGGAACAGCCCGCCCACCAGGCCGATGCCCAGCGCCCACTTCAGCCCGCTCCACAACAGCTCGGGCGAGACCTTGAACTGGAACACCACCTGGCTGAAGTTGCTGCCGATGGTGGACACGCTATAGCCGTTGAAGATGGCCCACGCCACGAGCCCGCCCAGCAACCCGCCGATCAGTGCCAGCAACATGGTTTCAAGCATGATCGCGGTGACCACCGGCAACCCACGGAAGCCAATCGCCCGCATCGTGGCGATCTCACGCGCGCGGGTGGCCACCGCCGCATACATGGTGTTGAGCGCGCCAAACACCGCACCCACCGCCATGATCGCGCCGATCACCGTGCCCAGCACCTTGATCAGGGTGTTCAGGCCACCGCCCTGCTTGGCGTAGTACGCCCGCGTGGTTTCCACATCCAGTTTCAGGCGCGGGTCGGCAGCGACGCCGGCCTTGAACTGATCGAACCCGGCCTTGCCAGCGGTGCGCACGCTGATCGATTGCCACGCGCTGCGCTGGTAGGTGTTGGCCAGCGTCTCCGCGTCGGTCCACAGTTCCGAATCATGGGCATCCCCGGAGTTGAACACACCCACCACGGTCCACTGCTGGTTGCCCAGCGTGAGTGACTTACCCACCTCCAGCCCGCGGAACTGGCCCTGCGCGCCCTTGCCGACCACGATCTCGCGCAGGCCGGGCTTGAACGGGCGGCCCTCGGTGACCTTGACCTTGTCGTGCACCGCCCACGCCATTTCGCCCACGCCACGGAACTGCGCATTGACGTCGGTGCCGTCGCCCTTGGAGACCACGTTCACCACCTGCGACAGCTCCGGGGAAATCATCGGCCGGCCCTGCGCATCCTTGGCCACGCCGGGCAGGGTGGACAGCAGCGGTACCTGGTCGCGGGTGATCACCGAATTGGTTTCGGCCTGCGAACCGCCGCGCAGCACGATGGCCGTGGTGTCATCGCCGGTGCTGTTGAGCGTGGCCTGGAAGCCCTGGCCCATCGCCAGCATTGCCACCAGCACGCCGACCACGCCGGCAATGCCCACCACCACCACCGAGGACGCGCCCCAGCGCTGCGGCAGGCTGGCCACGCCAATGCGCGTGGCGGCCAGCGCCAGCCGCCCGCTGCGGGTGAACAACAGCCACAACACCACGGCTACGGCCACGGCCAGCACCCCCGGCCAGGGCAGCATGATCCACACCGCCAGCATCACCGCCAGCAACAGCACCGACAACAGATTGCTCAACCATTGCTTCTTCATGTCGGTTCTCCTCAGCGGCCCGCCAGGGCATCGACGATCTTCAGCCGCTTGGCGCGCAGCGCCGGCAGCAGGCCCACTACCACCCCGATCAGCAGGATCAGGCCAATGCCCATCAACCAGGTCTGGGTGGGGACGTGCGGCGGCAACAGACCCTGTGTCTTCGGCGCCAGCAGCGGCAGGATGGTCGCGGCCAGGCCCATGCCGATGGCGCCGCCAAGCCCGATCAGCAGCACCGATTCGATCATCACCAGGGTCAGCACCGTGCTGTCCTTGAAGCCCAGCGTCTTCAGCGTGGCCAGTTCGGGCACGCGCTCGCGCACCGCCTGGGCCATGGTGTTGCCGGTCAACAGCAGCAGGGTGAAGAACACCGCGCCCATGATCGAGGTGACGATCAGGCCGATGTCGGCGAACTGCTTGACGAAGGCCTGCTGGAACGCCGATTCGGTCTGGGTCTTGGTTTCATGGTCCGAATTGGCCGAGATCGCATCGATGGCCTGGGCCACGCGCGAGGAGTGGTCCGGGTTGTCCAGGGTGACCGTGAACCAGCTGACCTGGTTCTTGATGTAGTCGTTGCTCTCGTCGAAATACTTCCAGTTCATCATCAGCTGGCGCTCTTCATTCGCTGCCAGGGTGCGGTCCTTGGAGCGGAAGATGCCCACCAGCTGCAGCGGCCAGTCGTTGCTGCCGCCACGCGGGAAGATGGTGGCCTGCAGCGGAATGGTGTCGCCGATCTTCCAGCCGAACTCCTTGGCCAGCGTTTCGCCCACCACCGCACCGGTCTGGGTGTCCTGGAAGGCCTTGAGCTGTTCGGGTGGCAGCTGGAGTTCGCGGTACACGTCGAAGTAGTTGGGTGCCACCGAGAAGTTCGCGAAGAAGTTCTTCGGGTCCTGGTAGATGCCACCGAACCACATGCCGTAGGTGACGTCCTTCACCCCGGGTACCTGCCGTACCTGCGGCTCCAGCCGGGTCGGCAGCGATTGGGTGATGGACAGGCGCGAGGCCACGATCAGCCGGTTGGCCCCTTCCACGCTGCCGCCCGAACTGAAGGCCACGCGCACCGAATCGAGCATGCCAAACAGCAGGAACGCGGCCACCACCGAAAGCAGGGTCAGCAGGGTCCGCGTTTTGCTGCGGAACAGCTGTGCCCAGATGAGCGAGAAATATTTCATCGCAGTGACCTCCGTCAGTGGGCCGCAGGTGCCTGTGCAAGCTCACCCTTGTCCAGGTGCACCGTATGGGTGGCGTACTCGGCGGCCTTGGGGTCGTGGGTGACCATGATGATGGTCTTGCCGTGCTCGCGGTTGAGCTGCTGCAGCAGCAACAGGATCTCCTCGGCGGAGGCGCGGTCCAGGTCGCCGGTGGGCTCATCGCAGATCAGGAACGTGGGGTCGGACACGATCGCCCGGGCAATCGCCACGCGCTGCTGCTGGCCGCCGGACAGCTCATTGGGGCGGTGGCTGCGGCGGTCGGCCAGGCCGACCAGGGTGAGCGCGATTTCGGCATTGCGCTTGCGCTGCGCCGCACCCAGGTGGGTGAGGAGCAGTGGCAGTTCCACGTTCTTCTGCGCGGTGAGCATCGGCATCAGGTTGTAGAACTGGAACACGAAGCCGACATGGTGGCTGCGCCAGGTGGAGAGCTGGCCGCCGGACATGCGGTCGATGCGCTCGCCTTCGATCTCGATCTCGCCGCCGCTGGGCGTATCCAGCCCGCCGATGAGGTTGAGCAGGGTGGTCTTGCCCGAGCCGGACGGCCCCATCAGGGCGACGAAGTCGCCGCGCTGGATGTCCAGGTCGATGCCGTGCAACACCTGCACCTTTTCGGGGCCGCGCTGGTAGGTCTTGGTGATGTTGCGGAGCGAAACCAGGGTGGACATGGGTGGTTCTCCGTGATGCGGTGGAAGAAGAAGCCCTGCAGGCAGCCGCGCGCGTGCGCGCCGGGCCGGCACGGGAATCGCACATCGTCGGCTCGCGACCCGGTCGCGGCGCCGCCTTGCTTATTGCGCCTGCTTTTCCACGACCGCGCTGCCATCGCGCAGTTCCGGCGGCGGGTTGCTGACCACCTGCTGGCCGGCGCTGAGGCCGGCAGTGACCTGGCGGTCGTTGTTGAGCGCCACGCCCACGGTGACCGGGACCTGCTGCACGCGCCTGTCATCGCCCACCACGAACGCCACCGTCTTCTGGTCGCGCTCGACCAGCGCCGCCGCCGGCACGCGCACGCCCTTGGGCGCTGCGGCCTGGGCCGGTGCGGCCGCTTCCAGAAAGCTCACCCGCACGCCCATCTCCGGCACGATGCGCGGGTCTTTGCTCTTCAACGCCACGCGCACCTTGACCGTGGCCTTGCCGCGGTCGGCGGTGGGGATGATGGCGATGACTTCGGCCGGAATCTTCCATTCCGGGTAGGCGTTGAGCGTGGCTTCCACCGGCATCTTCGGCTGCACGCGGCCGATGAAGGCCTCGCCCACGTCCACTTCGATCTCCAGCGAATCCATGTCCACGATGGTGCCGATACCGGTGCGGGTGAAGCCGCCACCGGCCGACAGCGGCGACACGATCTCACCCGGCTGCGCCGCCTTGGCGGTGACCACGCCGGAGAACGGCGCGCGCACGATGTTGTTGTCCACGCCCAGGTCGGCAATGGCCAGCGCGTCGCCGGCCACCTTGGTGTTGCGCTGCGCGGTGCGCAGCTGCGCGCGCAGGCTGTCGCGCTGGGCCATGGCCAGGTCGAACTGCGAGCGCGAAACCAGCTGCTGCCCCACCAGTTTCTGCAGGCGCCCGGCTTCGGCATCGGCCTGGGCCACCTGCGCCTGCAGGCCGGCCAGCTGGCTGCGGGCCGCTTCCAGCTGCGAGGACGACAGGCTGCGCTGGGCGTTGGCATCGATCGGGTCCAGGGTGGCCATGACCTGGCCTTCTTCGACCCGCATGCCTTCCTCGATCATCACCTCGCGGACCTTGCCGGTGATCTTGGCCGACACCGTAGCCATGCGCCGGGCCACCACGTAGCCGCTGGCATCGAGCACCGAGCTGCTGGCGGTACCCTGCTGGATGGCCACCACCGGCGCGGTGGTCACCTCGATCGGGCGTTCGCGGCCGAACACCACCCAGACGATACCGCCCAGGATCAGCAGCGCGACGATGGCGAGCACGATCCACAGGCCACGGCGTGGCGACGAAGGCGGCGGGGCGGCGGCCTTCTTGCGGTCGATGCGGAGTTCCTTGAGCAGTTCAGCGGATGCGTTCATCGTGAGTCTGGACGTGGAATCGGGCCGAGTGTGACCGCAACGGGAGTCACGGGCAAACCGGCAGGGGCCGGCTGGGGCACAGGATGCCCGGGCGGCGCGGTTCCGTGCAGTGACAGCTGTCACCTGCCTGGGGTGATGGGGCGTACTGGAAATGCCATCGCCGACCCGGGATCGTATGGGTATGCCGCACCCCACCGGGAAACTGCCATGATCGCGCCTCGCCCCCACGACCGGGAACCCACCATGCCAACCCGCTGGCTTTCCTCCCTGCTGCGACCCGCCCCGGATTCGGCTGTTGCCGACAACCTGCGCGCCGGCAAGCCGGCCTGGTCCGACGCGGTGCACCTGTTGTGGACCGGCTGGGTGTTCCTCACCCCGATGTTCGGCGGCGGCTATAGCCTGCTGTGGCTGTGGCTCACCCTGCTGACCTACCCCGTGTTCCTGGCGCTGTACGCCCGCCAGCTGCTGTCGCCGCGCCGGCACGCGCCGCGCTACGCGATGACCATGGTGGCCATGGGTCTGGCGCTGCTGCCGTGGTATCCGTCAGGCATCAGCTATTTCATCTTCGGCTGCGTCACCCTGCGGGTGTGCCGCACCGGCAGTGCGTGGCGCTACCTGGCGCAACTGGCGGCGCTGAACGCAGCGTTCGTGGCCATTGCGCTGTGGGTGGGTTACCACTGGCAGCTGGTGGTGTGGATTCCGTCGATGGCGTTCATCATCGGCGTCATCATCAACGTGGAAAGCACCAACAAGGATCGCGATGCAGCCCTGCAGCTGTCCCAGGACGAAGTACGGCGGCTGGCCGCCACCGCCGAGCGCGAACGCATCGGCCGCGACCTGCACGACCTGCTGGGCCACACGTTGTCGCTGATCACCCTGAAGCTGGAGCTGTCGCGCAAGCTGTTCGACCGCGATCCCGAACGCGCGCGGCTGGAGGTGACCGAAGCCGAAGCCATCGCGCGGCAGGCATTGTCTGAAGTGCGCAGCGCCGTGACCGGCATCCGTGCCAGCGATCTCGCTGCGGAACTGGCGGCCGCGCGGCTGCTGCTGGAATGCCAGCACGTGCACCTGCACTACAGCCCGCCGCCGCCGATGCCGGCGGAGATCGAGCGCAGCCTGGCGCTGGTGCTGCGCGAAGCGGCCACCAACATCGTGCGGCATGCCGACGCGCACCAGGCCTGGGTCGAGTTCAGCCAGGACGGGCGCACCCTGGGCCTGCAGATCCGCGATGACGGCCGAGGCGATGTGCAGGCCGATGGCAACGGGCTCACCGGCATGCGCGAACGCGTGGCTGCGTTGCGTGGCACGCTGCAGGTGCACTCCCCGCGCGGGCAGGGCACCACGGTGGTGGTGCGGGTGCCGCTACCGGCCAGGACCGCCGCGGTCGCCACGGCGCCAAGTACGCCCCCAATGACCAGTGAGGCACTGCCATGATCCGCATCGTATTGGCCGAAGACCAGGCGATGGTGCGCGGCGCGCTGTCGGCCCTGCTCGGGCTGGAGCCGGATATCGACGTGCTGGGTGCCGCCGCTGACGGTGAGGCGGCCTGGCGGATGCTGCAGCAGCTGCAGCCGGACATCCTGGTCACCGATATCGAAATGCCGGGGCTGTCCGGGCTGGAGCTGGCGCAGCGCATCGCCCGGCATGCGCTGCCGATCAAGGTGGTGATCGTGACCACCTTCGCGCGTTCCGGATTCCTGCGCCGCGCACTGGATGCCGGCGTGTGCGGCTACCTGCTCAAGGATGCACCGGCGGAGAAGCTGGCCGATGCATTGCGCCAGGTACAGCACGGTGGCCGCGCCATCGACCCGCAGTTGGCGCTGGACGCGTGGTCGCAGGCCGACCCGCTCAACGACCGCGAACGCCAGGTCCTGCGCCTGTCCGGCGACGGCCGCTCGGCCAGCGAGATCGCCACCCAGCTGGGGCTGTCGCATGGCACGGTGCGCAACTACCTGTCCGAATGCATCGGCAAGCTGGGCGTGGCAAACCGCATCGAGGCCTACCGCCTGGCCCGGCAGAAAGGCTGGCTGTAACCACCCGCGGTGGCTACAACCAGCCGGTAGCACACGACCGTTGGTCGTGTGACCTTCTCAACGGTCTCCCGGGCCCTTCGCCATCGCCTGGAACACCCCGTCCCTGCGCACCCACAGGTGGAACAGCGCTGCACTCAAATGCAGCACCACCGTGGCGAACAAGACATAGGCCAGCAGGCTGTGCGCGCTGCGCAGCGCGGCGTACAACGCCACGTCGTGCGGCAGGATCGGCGGCAGCAGCACGCCCTTCCACATCTGGATGGGGTAGCCACCGGCCGACAGCATCGCCCAGCCCACCAGCGGCATGGCCAGCATCAACCCGTACAGAACCCAATGCGAGGCATGCGCGGCGGCCGCCTGCCACGCCGGCAGATCCGCCGGCAGCGGCGGTGGCCGATGCCGCAACCGGTTGATCAGCCGCACCAGCGCCAGCAGCAGGATCGCGATGCCCAGCGGCCGGTGCAGGTCCACCAGCAGCGGTCGCCAGTGCAGCGAGGCCACCATGGTCACGCCGACGAACAGCATGGTCAGGATCAGCACCGCCATCAGCCAGTGCAGCACGCGCGCGGTGAGGTTGAAATGCCCGGCATCACGGCTCATTGCGCCTTCTCCTTGCCACTGGCCAGTTCGCGTTCGCGGCGATTGAACGATTCGGAATACACCGCCGAACGCGCAGCCAGGATCGGGTCATCGCTGCCGGCAATGCCGCTGGGCAGGATCAGGGGATCGAAGTTGAGGTTGTTGCAGGCGCCGCCGGCCTGCGGCTGCAGCGCGGTCAGGGTCAGCGTGCCCAGCTTCACCTGGCGGCGGTCTTCAGGCCACGGAATCGAGGGGTCGTTCACCGCATCGCCGGCTGCGGCAATGGTCGCCCACATCTCCCACTGCACCGGCCCGTTGGCCAGGCGCTGCTGGAACTCATCGCTGAGGTAATCCAGGCTGGCCTGTTTGCGCTGCTCGGCATCCATGGCTTCGAACGGTGCCAGCGGGCGCATGCTCCAGCGCACCACTTCGGTGTGGCCGTCGGCGTTGGTGAAGCGGAAGCTGTTCACGCCGTTGTAGGTGGTGTTGGCCCAGCTGGTGGACCACGGCGCGGTCTTGGCCCATTCGCCGAAGGCCTTCGCCGATGGGTACTTGGCCGCGATGGCCGCCATCTTCGCCGGATCCGGCTTGCCGGTAGCCGGGTCGGGAATGCCGGCGCGGGTCTGTTCCAGAAAGGCCTCGGTGGTGGGCACCGCGAAGAACGGGAAGCTGTTCATCGCCGTGCGCCATTCCTGGCCGTCATCGCTGACCAGCTGCAGCGCCATGCTGCGCACGCGCGCATTGGCGTCTGCACCGTGCGGATCGCCGCCGCCGATCGACAGGCGGCCCAGCACGGGTACCTGCTGCTGGCGGAACACCCGAGCCGAGCTGAGTGCGGCCCCTTGCGGGGTGCCCTGGAAGCTGCCGCTTACGCACGCGCCCTTGCTGTGCGCGCGGCGGAAACCGGGGTGGTTGGCGCCGGTGGCTTCGATGGTGTCGGTGAAGGTCTGCACGGTGGCGCGGTCGCGGCCCAGCCAGCCGGCCAGCCAGGCGAAGGCCAGCACCAGCACGCCGGCGATCAACGCGATCAGCGCGATCCACAGTAGCGGGGAATGCGGGGGGCGCGGGGCATCCGGCTCACGGCCGGCGCGGGTATAGCGGAAGAGCGACATGGGCCGTTACCTGCCTTCTCGAACGTGAGGGGGTGGGTGCGGCCATGGTGTCAGAACCCCGGTCGCCCGGATATTCACATTTTCGACAACATTCAACGAACGATCCCCGCCGGGGCGGGGATCGGTGCGGTTCGGCGTTACGCGTATCGCGTTTTCAACATCGACCACGCCGAGCGCAGCGCGAGGGCCTCGCCACCGGCCGGGCGGCCCGGGCGTTCGCCGTCGTTCCAGGCGTACACATCCAGGTGCGCCCAGGCCTGGCCTTCGGCGATGAACCGCTCCAGGTACAGCGCCGCGGTCACCGAGCCGGCCATGCGTGAACCGGCGTTGGCCAGGTCGGCAATGCCGCTGTGCAGGTAACGCAGGTACGGGCGCCACAGCGGCATGCGCCAGACCGGGTCGCGCGTGGTTTCGCCGGCCTGCAGCCACTGCTGGGCCAGGCTGTCGTTGTTGCTGAACAGCGCCGGCAGGTCCGGGCCGAGCGCGATGCGCGCCGCGCCGGTGAGCGTGGCGAAATCCAGCACGATCTCCGGCTGTTGTTCGCTGGCGTAGGTCAGCGCATCGCACAGCACCAGCCGGCCTTCGGCATCGGTGTTGTCGATTTCGATGCTCAGGCCCTTGCGGGTGGCGATCACTTCGCCCGGGCGGAACGCATCCGGGCCGATCGCGTTTTCCACCGCAGCGATCAGCAGGGTCAGCTGCACCGGCAGCTCCTGCGCCATGATCAGCCCGGCCAGCGCCAGCGCGTGCGCGGCGCCGCCCATGTCCTTCTTCATGTTGCGCATGCCGTCGGCCGGCTTGATGTCCAGCCCGCCGGTATCGAAGCACACGCCCTTGCCCACCAGCGCCACGTGCGGGCGGCCGGCCTGACCCCAGCGCAGCGCGATCAGGCGCGGCGCGCGGTGCGAGGCGCGACCCACCGCGTGGATGGCCGGGAAATTCTGCTCCAGCAGCGCGTCACCGGTGATCACTTCGCACTGGCCAGCATGGGCGGCGGCCAGTTCACGCGCGGCGTCTTCCAGCTGCTGCGGGCCCATGTCTTCGGTAGGGGTGTTCACCCAGTCGCGCACGCGCAGGCTGGCGGTGATCACATCGCGCACTTCGGCGGCCGGGCTGGCCACCAGCTGCGCCGGGGCGCGGTTGGGCTTGCGATAGCGCGCGAAGCGGTAGCTGCCCAGGCCCCAGCCCAGGTGCAGCAGGGTTTCGATGTTGGTCGGCAGCGCATCGGCCAGCTGCCACACGCTGCCTTCGGGCAGTGCGAACGGGGCGTGCGCATAGGCATAGGCATCGCCCGGGTCGCCCACGCCGACGATGGCGCCGGCCAGGCCGTGTTCGCCCGGCAGCAGCACCACGCTGCCACCGCTGCCGTTGAAGTGCTGCGCATCCAGCCAGGCAACCAGGGCCGGGCTCTGCTGCGCGCGCCACGCCGCGAACTGTTCGCGCTCCATGACATGCAGCGGCAGGGCGTTGGCCGAATCGGTGGTGAAGCCGGTGATCTGGGTCATGCGGGGTCGTGCTCCGTTCGTGGTCAGGCGGTCTGTGCCGATGCGTTCGCATCGAGCCAGTCGGCCAGCCCGGTCAGGGTGTCGAACTGCAGGTCAGGCTGCAGCGAAGGATGGTGCCAGGTGTGTTCAACGCGGTTGATCCAGCAGCCACGCAGGCCGGCCTGCATCGCGCCCACTACGTCCATTTCGATGTGGTCGCCCACGTGCAGCACCTGCGCCGGGGCCACGCCCAGGCGCTCGCAGGCGGCGTGGAAGATGCTGGCGGCCGGCTTGGCCGCGCCGTGTTCGCGCGAACCCAGCTGGAAGGCGAAGTGGTGGTCCAGCCCGATGCGGGCCAGGTCGGCGTTGCCGTTGCTGAGCGCGGCCACCGGCACCCGGGCGGCGATGCGGGCCAGTGCGTCCACCGCATCGGGGTAGAACTCCACCTGGTTGCGCGCGGCGTAGAACGCCTCGTAGGCCGGTTCCAGCAGGGCCAGGTCTGCCCCGCTGTTTTCCAGCGCCTCGCGCAGGGTGAGTCGGCGCAGGGCGCTCAGGTCGTAGTGCAGGTGCGGGTTATCGCGGAAGGAGCGCTCACGCAGTTCGCGCATCGCCGCCACCGGGTACATCGCGGCGGTGGCGGGGCTGTGCTGGAGCATCCACTCGTACAACACCTGGTCGATGCGGGCGCCGATGGGGGCGAACGGCCACAGGGTGTCGTCGAGGTCGAGAGTGATGGCTAGGACGGGAAAATTCACCCGCCCATTCTACTCCAACAGTTTCGCCCACCCCTGGGTGCCGTCCAGGCGCGCCAGCACCAGCTTGATGCAGACCAGCAGGGGGACCGACAGCAGCAGGCCCACCATGCCCCACAGCCAGCCGAACACCATCAGCGCCAGGATCAGGATCAGCGGCGAAATCGCCATTTGCCGGCCCAGCACGATCGGGGTCACCACCTGGCCTTCAATGGTGTGCAGGGCCAGGTAACACGCCGCCGGCAGCAGGGCATGGAACGGGTCGCTGAACTCCACGAAGCCCATCAGCAGCATCAGCGTCACCCCGATCAGCGGGCCCACGTAGGGTGCGAAATTCAGCAGCGCCGCTACCGTGCCCCACAGCAGCGCCTCCTGCAGGCTGATGCCCAGCAGCAACAGCACCCCGGAGAAAATCAGCCCCACCAGCGTGTTGATCACGGTGATGGTCAATACATAGCGCGAGACCTCACGTTCGATCGAACGCAGGATGTCGGTGGTGAACCGCTGCTGCTGCCGGCTGGGGAACAGCGCGATGGCATGCTTCTGCAGGTTCTGCCCATAGATCATGAAGAACAGCGTCAGCAGCACCACCGCCAGCACGGACGCGGCCAGGCGCGGCGCCCGGGTCAGTACCTTGTACGGGTCATCCAGCTGGGTGCGCACCACCTGCACCCGGCGGCTGCCCTCGCCACCCGCCACGCGCGCGAAATTCTCCGCCGCCTGGTTGGCCTGCTGCACCGGCTTGGTCAGGTTCTGCACCTGCCGGGCCACCTTGCGCAGCTGCTGCGGCGCTTCCTGCGCCCATTCCATCGCCGGGCCCACCAGCTGCACGCCCAGCGCGGCCGTGCCGCTCAACCCCACCCCGATCACCAGCACCGCCGCCAGGAAGCGCGGAACCCACAGCCGGCCCAGCAGGCGCAGGATCGGGTTGCCGACCAGCGCGAAGAACATGGCCAGCAGGATCGGCAGGATGATTTCCTGCGCGGCCCACAGGGTGAACGCCACCGCCAGCATGGCCAGCACCACCAGCGACATCGGCGCGCGCGGGCGCGGCGGCGGCGGTACCGGTACCGGCAGGGGGGCGTCGGCAGGGGAGGGCGCAGGAACGCTCATGCAGGTCGCACGCTGGAGAGGAGACGCATTATTGGGTAGCCCGGGTGCGTGCGGCGTGTGGAATGGGAGGCCGGCCAACGGCCGGCGCTACCGGTTAACGTTCGGAAACGTCGGTCGCTGCTTCCGCCGGCTGGGGCTGCGGCTGCGCCGCCTCCTGCGTGGCGGTCACCCGGGCCCGTGGCGCAGCGGCAGGGGCGGCAGCCCGAACCGGTGCCGCAGGTGGCGTCGGGTCGACCGCTTCATCCACCTTGTCCGCGGCCTGTTCGGCGGTTTCGGCCGCCTCATTGGCCTGCATCGAGGCGAACGCCGCCTGTGCGCTGGCCATCAGGTTGGACACCGAACCAATCATCTGCAGCCAGCGGGCCCCGTGGAAACGGGTGCTGCCGGGCTCCAGCTTGCCGGCCAGGAAACCACCGGCAAGGCCCACGCTGATGATGCGCAGTGGGGTCCAGCCTTCGCGCCAGGCCTGGCTGAGGGTGAACCAGCTGCACTGGGTCTGGTCGACCCGGATCGAGACCACCTGTTCAGCCCGCTTGACGCGGTGGCGAAGGGCTTCGAACTTCATGGCGTACGCTCCGGTGCCCGCACATCCGCATCGGGATCGTCTTCGGTGGGCTCATCGAACAGGCCCAGCCGCGACAACTGGCGGCGGGTGGCATGCATGCCGGTGTGGCGGAAGAAGAACGACACCCGCCAGATGGCGTAGCCGGTCATCACCAGGCTCACCAGCGAGGTGATCAGCAGCGAATGGAACCAGGACAGGCCCCAGCGCTGCATCAGCGCAATCAGCGTGCCGGCCAGCAGCAGCCAGGCCGAGGCGCCGAACACGATCGCCACCCCGCTCCACGCCAATGCCCGACCGAACGCACTGCGTGCCAATGCAAATTCAAAGGAAGCCAGCCGACGCAGCGAACGCAGCGTGTGCTTGGCCGAATCCACGGTTGCGCGGCCGGCTTGGCCGACCTCGCGGATGCTTTCATCCAGGCGCGGCGCGCGCTGCCCGGCATCGCCCTCGGGTGGAGGCGTTGCCGCCCCACCGTCAGGCGTCGACTGTGCTTGATCGCTCACGCCGACTTACTTGTCGCCGCTGCGGGCAAGCTTGGCGATGATCCAGCCGGCGGCAAACGCCACGCCGAACGAGGCCAGCGGGCGCTCGCGGATCAGCTCGGCGGCGCTGTCGACCAGGTCCTTGCCCTTGTCCATCAGCGCATCGACCTGTTCCTTGGCAGCAGCACCGCCGAATTCAGCAGCAGCCAGCCCGGACAGTGCGGTGTCGGAGAGTTCGGCCTTGACGTTGGCCTTGCCGATACGCAGTTCGTCGGTCGCCGCGCCGGTGGCGCCCTTGATCGCGCCGCCGGCAGCGGTGGCAGCCGACTTCAGGTGCGAACCGGCTTCACCCAGGTGTTCCTTGAGGTTTTCGGTATTGGTGGGGCTCATCGTGTATCTCCGTAGTAAGCGATGGGGAAGGTGACCGCAGGCCATGCCGGTCGAAGCGAACTGAAGGTAATAGCACTGGCAGGGTGTAGAGGGCGTCAGCTGGTGTGATCCGCGCGCGAAGGTTGCCTGAGCGGTTCAGCGCATCTCCAGTTCGCCGCGCGCATTACCACGCACCACGCGCAGCACCAGCTGCTGCGGGCGCTGCTGGAAATTGGCGCGCCAGCTGGCCAGGTCGGCGAATTCACCCACGCTGGCCTGGATGATCAGATCGCCGGCGACCAGGCCCGAATTCGCCGCGCGGCTGCCGCGCTTGACGTCGCTGACCATAACCCCGCTGCTGCCGGCCTGGCGCAATGTCTCGGGCAGGTCGACGAAGGTGGCGCCGCTCAACCGCGGGTCCAGCGATTCACCGGCAACCGCGCGCGGCTGTTCCTTCAGCGTGGCCTTGAACGTCAGCGGCTTGCCATCACGGCGCACCTCCAGTGTCAGCGCGCTGCCCACCGGCTGCAGGCCCTCCACGTTGTGCAGCGCCACCGCGCCATCCACCCGCTGGCCATTGGCCGACACCACCACATCGCCCGGCTTCAGCCCCGCCGCAGCGGCGCCCGAACCGGCCAGCACGCGGGTGACAAGCGCGCCACGCGCTTCGCTCAGGCCCAGGTTCTGCGCCAGCGCCTGGGTGAGGTTCTGTGCTTCGATGCCCAGCGTGCCGCGCACCACCACGCCATGCTTGATGAGCTGGTCCACCACATCGCGCGCCAGGTTGGTCGGAATGGCCAGGCCCAACCCGATGTTGCCGGCCATGCTGCCCTGCGGGTTGAAGCTGGCGGTATTGATGCCCACCAGCTGGCCCTGCAGGTTGACCAGCGCGCCGCCGGAGTTGCCCGGGTTGATCGAGGCGTCGGTCTGGATGAAGTTCTGGTAGCCAAGCCCGCGGATGCCGGTACGGCCCACCGCCGAGACGATGCCCGACGTGACCGTCTGGCTGAAGCCGAACGGGTTACCGATGGCCACCACAAAGTCGCCTACGCGCAGCTGCGTGCTGTCGCCCAGCGGCAGCGCGGTGAGCCTGTCGGCCGGAATGCGGATCAGCGCAATGTCGGTATCGCGGTCCGAACCGAGGAACTCGGCCTTGACCGTGCGTCCGTCCGACAGCGTCACCTGCACATCGTCGGCGTTCTCGATCACGTGGTGGTTGGTCAGCACCAGGCCTTCGGCCGCATCGATGATGACGCCCGAACCGAGCGATTCATTGATGCGCTCCTGCGGCACTTCGGGGAACAGGCGGCGGAAGAACGGGTCGTTGAAGTACGGGTTGCGCACCCGCACCACCTGCTTGGTATTGACGCTCACCACCGCCGGCATCACCCGCTCCAGCATCGGCGCCAGCGACGGCACCGGCTGCCCGGCCACCGATGCAGGCAGCGCGGCGGTCGCCGGAATGGCCAGCGTGGCCGGCGCCGCTTCAGCTCGGTTGTCCAGATGGGCGTTGATGGCGGAAGCGACAAAGCCTCCGAAGGCGGCGGCAAGCGCGAGCGTGAGCAGGGTCGGGAGCGGTCGCATGGGAGTCCGGTGGGCGGAAAACACGTATACGGTAAATCAAGCTGAATGAGTCTGTGCGCTGCCGGCTAAACCGGCGATGAAATCGACCCCGGCCACTGCCGCCCCTGCGACCTTCCGTGCCGTTGACACGCCCCCGTGCCGGCGTAAGCTGGATCCAGGCCGGCCACTAGATGTTGCGTTGCCGACCCAGAGTGCCCCAAGGCGTTGGGTTCGCCAGCGGGTACACCCGGTGACCACGCGATGGAGCCTGCCTCGAATGCGTACGGTGCAAACGGACGTGATTCCCCCGGAGCTGGCCACGGGCGACGTGCCGCTGCAGCCGGCGTCGCTGGATATCTGGGACAAGAAGTACCGGCTCAAGACCAAGCAGGGCCAGGCGCTGGATGCGGACATCGACGCCACTTACCTGCGCGTGGCGCACGCCCTGGCCGACGCCGAACTCACCGAGGACAAGCGCCGGCACTGGCGCGAGCGCTTCACCTGGGCGCTGCGCCGTGGCGCCATTCCCGCCGGCCGCATCATTTCCAATGCCGGCGCACAGGCGCACAAGCCGGCCACCAGCACCATCAACTGCACGGTCTCGGGCACGCTCGAAGATTCGATGGACGGCATCCTGCGCAAGGTCCACGAAGCCGGGCTTACCCTCAAGGCCGGCTGCGGCATCGGCTATGAGTTCAGCACGCTGCGCCCGCGCGGCGCGTTCGTGGCAGGGGCTGGTGCACACACCTCCGGCCCGATGTCCTTCATGGATATCTTCGACAAGATGTGTTTCACCATCTCCTCGGCCGGCGGCCGCCGTGGCGCGCAGATGGGCACCTTCGACGTCTCGCACCCGGATGTTCGCGATTTCATCCGGGCCAAGCGCGAAGATGGCCGGCTGCGCCAGTTCAACCTGTCGCTGCTGATCACCGATGGCTTCATGCAGGCCGTGGACAACGACGCCGACTGGCCGCTGGTGTTCCCGCTGAGCCGGCACGAGTCCGGCGAGTTCGACCTGGCCGATCCGGCCGCCGTGCAGTGGCGCGAATGGCCCACCCACCGCGACTACGTGGTCCGCGAAGATGGCCTGGTGGCCTGCCGGGTCTACGGGCAGATCCGCGCCCGGCACCTGTGGGACATGATCATGGTGTCCACCTATGACTACGCCGAACCGGGTTTCATCCTGATCGACCGGGTCAATGAAATGAACAACAACTGGTGGTGCGAGGACATCCGCGCCACCAATCCCTGCGTCACCGCCGATACCTGGGTGCACACCGCCGCCGGGCCGCGCCAGGTGGCCGAGCTGATCGGGCAGGGGTTCCACGTGCGCGTGGAGGGGCAGGACCATGCCACCACCGATGCCGGGTTCTTCCGCACGGCGCGCAAGCCGGTGCTCGCCCTGCAGACCCGCGAAGGCCATCGGCTGCGGCTGACTGCCGACCATCGGGTTCGCCGGGTCACCCACCGCACCCGCTGGGAGGTGCAGAGCGAGTGGTGCGAGGCGGGCCAGTTGCAGGCGGGGGATGAGGTACTGCTGCAGGACCATCGCGCCGCGCCGCACTGGCCGGGCGCGCTGGCGCATGAGCAGGGTTACCTGCTGGGGCTGCTGGTTGGCGACGGGACTCTCAAACAGCATGGGGCTGTCCTTTCGGTGTGGAGTCAGGCGGCGGTCGCCAATGGCGACCCGGGAGTGCCTACCGCAGGGACCCGCGCGCTGATGGATGAAGTAATCCGCTGCACGCGAACCCTATCGCACCGCTCCGACTTTGCTGGCTGGTCGGAAGTGAAGGGGCGAAACGAGTGGCGCCTGACGTCAGCCGCGCTGCGCGATCTTGCCCAGAAGCTGGGCATGTCCCCGGGCCACAAACCGATCACCCCGGCGCTGGAAAAGCTCTCCAGCGATGCCTGCCGTGGCTTCCTGCGCGGCCTCTTCGACGCCGACGGCAGTGTGCAGGGCAACCAGGGCAAGGGCGTATCCGTGCGGTTGGCACAGTCTGATCGCCCGCGCCTGGAGGCGGTGCAGCGCATGCTGCTGCGGCTGGGCATTCCCTCCACCCTCTACACCCGCCGCGAGGCCGGACACGCCGTGCTGCCGGATGTCCGCGGTAGCCAGCGTGCTTACCCCACCCTGGCCCAGTTCGAACTCGTGGTCAGCGGTGAAGGCGTGGCCCGCTACGACGCGCTGATCGGGTTCGCCGATACCGACAAGGCTGCGCGCCTGACCCGGACGCTGGCCGCCTACCGCCGCGCGCTCAACCGCAGCCGCTTCTTCGCCACCGTTGAAAGCGTGGACCCGGACGGGGTGGAAGACGTCTACGACGTCCAGGTACCTGGCATCCACTGCTTCGACGGCAACGGCCTGCATGCCCACAACTGCGGCGAACAGCCCTTGCCCCCGTATGGCGCATGCCTGCTCGGCTCGGTCAATCTCACCCGCTTCGTGCGCGAGCCGTTCACCGCCCAGGCCCGGTTCGACTGGGACGAATACAAGGAAGTGGTGCGGGTGTTTACCCGCATGCTCGACAACGTGGTGGAGGTCAACGGCCTGCCGCTGGAACAGCAGCGCCAGGAGATCCTGCGCAAGCGCCGGCACGGCATGGGCTTCCTGGGCCTGGGCTCCACCCTGGCCATGCTGCGCATGACCTATGGCGCGCCCGACGCCTGCGACTTCACCGAGGCCATCGCCCGCGAGATGGCCGTGGCGGGGTGGGAAACCGGGCTCAGCCTGGCCCGCGAAAAAGGGCCGGCGCCGATCATGCAGGAAACCTTCGAGGTCACCGCCGCCATGCTGCGCCAGCGCCCGGAAATGGCCGCCGATGGCTGGCGCGCCGGCCAGCAGATCGAGGGCAAGGTGCTGCATGCCCGCTACAGCCGTTACATGCAGCGCATCGCCAGCGTGGCCCCGGAGCTGGTGGAGGAGCTGGCCGAGATCGGCGCCCGCTTCACCCACCACAGCTCCATCGCGCCCACCGGCACCATCAGCCTGTCGCTGGCCAACAACGCCTCCAACGGCATCGAGCCCTCGTTCGCCCACCACTACAGCCGCAACGTGATCCGCGAGGGGCGCAAGAGCAAGGAGAAGGTGGACGTGTTCTCCTACGAACTGCTGGCCTACCGGCACCTGGTCAACCCGCAGGCCATGCCGTTCGCCGACGAGGATGGCGCCCGCCTGCCGGACTACTTCATTGCCGCCGACGATATCTCGCCCAAGGCGCACGTGGATGTCCAGGCCGCCGCGCAGAAGTGGGTGGACAGCTCCATTTCCAAGACCGCCAACGTCCCCACCGACTACCCCTACGAGCAGTTCAAGGACATCTACCGCTATGCCCACGCGCAGGGATTGAAGGGCTGCACCACCTTCCGTTTCAACCCCGCCGCGTTCCAGGGCGTGCTGGTCAAGGAGGCCGATTTGGAGAACACCACCTACCGTTTCGAACTCCAGGACGGCGCAGTTGTGGAGGTAAAGGGCAACGAACAGATCGAGTATGACGGCGAATTGCACACCGCCGCGAACCTGTTCGACGCGCTCAAGGAGGGCTATTACGGCAAGTTCTGATTGTGCAGCCGAAGCTGTTTTCAAGTGGTTTCATGCGTGATTCCCGCCCGCGCCGGATTCATGGCGCCGGCCGGGCAAGCACAAAGGCGGCTCACGGGCTGCGACAAGACCGTTCCACGATCGTCCGCGCCGGTATAGCATCGCCAGCGAAATCACTGACTGGCCCCTCAGGAGGCAAAACATGAGCAACGGAAATGGCGTCACCGCGACCCTGTCGCAGGGTGTGGAAACTGTGAAAGAAACCGCCGGCAACGTTGGCGAGACCATCGCCCACACCGCTGAAGAAGTGGTCGCCTCGGTGAAGAAGACCGCCAAGCGCGCGCGCAAGGCTGCCACCACCCAGGTTGCCAAGGTCAAGAAGGCTGTCAAGAAGGCCGAGAAGACCGTCGCCAAGAAGGCTGACAAGGCCGCCAAGTCGGTCGGCAAGCGCCTGGCCACGGCCAAGAAGAAGCTGGAAACCGCCAAGAGCAACGCCAAGGCCGAGGCCGCCGCGCTGACCAAGAAGGTTGCCAAGAAGAAGGCCGCTGCTGAAAAGGCCGTGACCAAGACCACCAAGGCCGCCAAGAAGGTTGCCGGCAAGAAGGTCGCCACCGCCAAGAAGGCCGTGACCAAGAAGACCACCGCCGCCAAGAAGGTCGTGGGCAAGAAGGCTGCCACCGCCAAGAAGGCTGTCGCCAGGAAGTCGGTTGCTGCCAAGAAGACCGTGAGCAAGAAGACCGCCGCCGCCAAGAAGGTTGTTGGCAAGAAGGTCGCTACCGCCAAGAAGGCTGTGGCCAAGAAGTCGGCGGCCACCAAGAAGGCCGTGGGCAAAAAGACCGCCAGCGCCCGCAAGACCGTTGGCAAGAAGGTCGCTGTCGCCAAGAAGACCGTCGCCCGCAAGTCCGCTGCCACCAAGAAGGCCGTGACCAAGAAGACCGCCACCGCCCGCAAGACGGTCGGCAAGAAGGTTGCTGTCGCCAAGAAGACCGTGGCCCGCAAGTCGGCCGCCACCAAGAAGGCTGTCGCCAAGAAGACCGCCGTTGCCCGCAAGTCGGTTGCCCGCAAGGCTGCACCGGCCAAGCGCGCCGCCAAGACCGTGGCCCGCAAGGCCCCGGCCAAGCGCGCCCGCAAGTAAGCAGGTAATGCACGGCGCCCGCCCCGCGCGGGCGCCGTGAACACCGAGGAAACGCACCATGGCTGTCAGGATCGATCAGAAGATCACCGGGTATGCCGTCGTCACCCCCGAGGAGACGCGCCAGGCAGCGCCCACCGCCGCCCCGCTCCCGGACGCCGCCAATGACATCGTGCAGATGCACGAGCGCATCGAGCGCCCCGACGTCCTGGTCGGCAACACCTACAAGATCAAATCGCCGATGGTGGAGCACGCCTTCTACGTGACCATCAACGACATCGTGCTCAATCCGGGCACCGAACACGAGCTGCGCCGGCCCTTCGAGGTGTTCATCAACTCCAAGTCGATGGAGCACTTCCAGTGGATCGTGGCGCTCACCCGGATCATGTCCGCCGTGTTCCGCAAGGGCGGGGACGTGACCTTCCTGGTCGAGGAGATGAAGGCCGTGTTCGACCCGCGCGGCGGCTACTACAAGATCGGCGGCGCCTACATGCCCTCGCTGGTGGCCGAACTGGGCAGCATCGTCGAACACCACCTCAAGTCGATCGGCCTGCTGCACGACCCGGAGATGAGTGCCGCGCAACGCGCGCTGATCGCCGAAAAGCGCCGCGAGTACGAAGCGCGGGAGAGCGAAGAGCTGGCCATCACCGGCGACGGCGCCAGCTTTCCGCCCAGCGCCAGCATGTGCGAGAAGTGCTTCACCAAGGCACAGGTGTTCATGGACGGCTGCGCCACCTGCCTGAATTGTGGGTACTCCAAGTGCGGGTGAGCTGACGCCGATGCGCAATCTGGACTTCAGCTCCTGGCAGGCCATGCTCTCGACCCTGGTCGGGCTGGCGGTCATCACCTTGATCGGCGTGGGCATCCGCCTGGTGTTCATGCAGACGCTGCAGCAGCGCCGCGAGCGCGAGAACCGCCAGATCAACGAGCGGCTGCGCACCCTGATTGCCGCCTACAAGACGCTCGGCGGGTCGTTCACCGGCGCGCTAAATGTCGATCCGCGCCACCTGCGTGACCTGCGCCAGGCGCCTGGCGAGGGCGACGAGACGTTGAACCTGCCACTGAGCACCGGCAGCGACCGCGCACGCCGGATCCGCGATGCGGTGGAAGCGGCGCTCTCGGATATCGTGCTGCTGGGCACCGACGATCAGGTGCGGCTGGCCGCACATGCGGCCAACGAACTGGCCGCAGGCCGCGCGGTGCCGACCGCCGAGCTGGTGGTATCGCTGCGCGATTTCATCCGCGAGGCGCTGGACCTGGCGCCCATTCCCGCCAGCGTGGCGATTCCACGCCAAGGCCCGGCGCGGCCTGCGGCCGGTGGTGCGCGGGGCAAGGCCGAGGCCGGCGACCGCGCCGGGGGCAAGGGCGGCGGCGGTGGTGGCATGGGCGGCATGGGCGGTGGGGGCGCCGGGATGGGCATGGGCCACGGCCAGGACGACGACAGCAGCCACGCGCGCTGAGCGGGGCGGTGGCTGCCTGGGCCGTCGTTTGGACCGATACAGCGCCTGCTACTTCTTGAGCTCCACGATCGGTACGAAGCCGCCATAGATCATCCGCTTGCCGTCGAACGGCATGGGATTGTTTTCGGGACTCATGCGCGGGTCTTCCATCATCTTCTTCATGCCGGCGTCGCGTGTGGCCTTGTCCGGCCATTCGATCCAGGAAAACACCACGGTCTCATCCTGCTCCGCTTTTACGGAGCGGAAGAAGTCGGTCTGCTCGCCTTTGGGCACATCATCACCCCAGCACTCCACCACGCGCAGTGCGCCGAATTCCATGAACACCGAATCGCCTTCGTTGGCGTGTTTGATGAATTTGTCTTTGTTGGCGGTGGGTACGGCCAATACGAAACCGTCGATATAGGACATCTGCAGCCTCCGGTAACCGGTGCACCACGGCGGGCACCTTCAAGGAATACGACGCGTGGGGGCGCGGGAAATCGACAGTGCCTCCAGGGCAGGCTGGAGGCGGTGATGATTTCGTTAATCCGGCATATGCGGCCGGAAAATCAACGGGTTAAGTCACTGGCGCGCTGCATTGCAGCGAAGCAAGGGTAAGAAAACCCTTAACGACGGTGAGGAACATCCTGATATTCGCGCGCCGCTATCGGCCTCACTATGCAAGCGCCGGGCAGGCCACCCCAAGGGCCCTGCGGTTTGATGCCAGAGCTGCGTCAGCCGGTGCAACACGGAAGATGGACGCGTTAGCCGACTACTCCCCAAGAGCGGCTTCCCCAGCGCGTGACGCCCTGCAAGGGTATCGTCGTGACCGGATTCCCTTCGCCCTGCCGAATCATTTCGGCATGAGTCCAGCGGCGACCTCTAGATCACTCCCATTCCCTTGATCCACGCGTTGTAAACGCGAGGTTCATTGTGCGCGGCGAACACACACAGCAGACCTGAAAAATGCAGCGCGCGCGTATATGACACGACGCGTCTGAATGGATGCCAAAAATTCGCGTAGCCGAAACCGGCTTACTTCAGGGCGCGTTGTGTCGAATAACGGAGAATTTACATTCCCGATGCAGAAGCCGCTTGTGCCACTGCACGAACGAAACAACAGAAAAGGTGTACCCCCATGAAGACCTCCTTGATTGCCCTGGCGCTCGCCGCCGCTCTGCCGTTCGGCGCTTCGGCCGCTGAAGGCCTGTCCTACAATTACGCCGAAGGCGATTACGTCAAGACCGATGCCGATGGTGGCAAGGCCGACGGTTGGGGTGTGAAGGGTTCGTACGGTTTCCTGCCGAACTTCCATGCGTTTGGTGAGTACAACCAGCAGAAGACCGACATCGGCAACTTCAAGGTTGACCAGTGGCGCGTCGGCGTGGGCTACAACCACGAAATCGCCACCAGCACCGATTTCGTGGGCCGCGTTGCCTACAACAAGTTCGACCCGAAGGAAGGTCTGGACTTCAACGGCTACAGCGCTGAAGCCGGTATCCGCACCGCGTTCGGCCAGCACGCCGAAGTCTACGCAATGGCCGGCTACGAGGATTACAGCAAGAAGCACGGCATCAATCCGGATGGCCAGTTCTACGGCCGCCTGGGTGGCCAGGTGAAGTTGAACCAGAACTGGGGCATCAACGGCGATATCAAGATGGATCGCCACGGTGACAAGGAATGGTCGGTCGGCCCGCGCTTCAGCTGGTAAGCGGCGTCTGATCGCTCCGCTGCGTGCCTGACTGGCGCAGCGACTAGGGCCCGGCATATTGCCGGGCCTTTTTTATGGGCGCGAAAGGCGTACCGACCAACGGTCGGTACCTACCGCCGCATCCATCGGTTGGCGGCCACCACGGATGGTCGCGGGTCCGAAGCAACGGTTGGCGGCCACCACGGATGGTCCCGGGTGCACAGCAGACGGTAGGCGGCCACCGTTGGTGGTCGCGGGCCCGCAGGCGATAATGCCTCCGCCCCCCGGAGAACCCCATGTCCCAGCCGACCCCACTGCAACAACCCCGTGTCGGCTGTGGTGCCGTCATCCAGCGTGCCGATGGTGCCGTCCTGCTGGTCAAGCGCGGGCGTCCGCCCGAGCAGGGCCACTGGGGCCTGCCCGGCGGCAAGGTCGATTGGATGGAGAAGGTGGAAGACACGGTGGTGCGCGAAGTGCGGGAAGAAACCGGCCTGCGCATCGCGTTGGAGCGGCTGCTCTGCGTGGTGGACCACTTCGAGCCGGCGCTGGGCCAGCACTGGGTGGCACCGGTCTACCTGGCGCGCACGCTGGACGACACGCCGGCCGCGTCGCTCGAACCCGAAGCAATCCTCGCCGTGGACTGGTTTGCGGCAGACGCATTGCCCGCCCCCCTGACCCGCTCCGCCACCGAAGGCCTGGCGCGGCTCGCCGAGCCGCGCTGAACCGCGCGCGCTATCGCCGCGCCGCGGCGCCGTCGCCGCGCGCCACCGCTTCCACTTCCTCGCGGCTGGTACATGCGGCATCGCCCGGCGTGGACATCGCCAGTGCGCCATGCGCCGCGCCGAGCTCCACCGCCGCCTGTTCGCCCAGGCCTTCCAGCAGGGCATGCACCACGCCGGCCACGAACGCATCGCCGCCGCCCACGCGGTCCAGAAGGTCGACTTCGCGCGCGGCGGAGACGAACAGCGCCTCGCGGTTGCGCAGCGCGCCGGCCCAACCGTTGCGGGCCGCGTTGCTGGCATCGCGCAGGGTGAACGCCACCGCCTGCAGGTTGGGGAACCGTTCCATTGCGCGGAGCGCGGCCGCATCGGCCGGTCCCACATCCATCGGCGTCTCGCGCCGGCCCAGGTCGGCCAGGTCCATGCCCAGGCAGGCCGCGAACGAGTACTCATCGCCAATGAGCAGGTCGCACTCGGCGGCGATCGCGCAGTTGGCATGCCGCGCCGCGTCCGGGTCCGGATGGCTGTTCCACAGGCTGGCGCGGTAGTTGAGGTCGTAGGACACCGCCACGCCATGCCGGCGCGCCGCGCGCACGGCAGCGATGGCCGTCTGCGCGCTGTGCTCGGACAACGCCGCGAAGATGCCACCGGTGTGCAGCCAGCGCACCCCGTGCACGCCGAACAGCGTGTCCCAGTCGATCTCGTCAGGCTGAAGTTGTGAGGCGGCCGAGTACGCCCGGTCGGACACCCCCAGCGGCGCGCGCACGCCGAAGCCGCGCTCGGTGAAGTTCAGCCCCATCCGCGTGTTGCGGCCAATGCCATCGTACGCGCGCCAGAGAATCTGGCTGCTGTCCACGCCGCCGGCCTGGATCAGCTGCTGGGCCAGCAGGCCCAGCTCGTTGCGCGGCAGTGCGGTCAGCACTGCCGTGGCATGGCCGAAGGTACTGCTCAACCCGCGTGCCACGTTGTACTCCCCGCCGCCTTCCCATACCTGGAACTGGCGGGCGTTGCGCACGCGGCCTTCGCCCGGGTCGAACCGCAACATCACTTCACCCAGCGCCATCGCGGCCCAGCGTGGGCTGGCGTGCCGGGCCAGCTGGAACTGCTGCGTGCTCATCGTGCCTTGCACCCGAGCACGGCCAGGTCCACGCCATCGGCCATGCGCCGGTAGCCTTCATCGTTGGGGTGCAGGAAATCGCGGGTGATGGCTTCTGGCAGGAACTCCGGCTTGGCCGGATCGCGCAGGATCTGGTCGAAGTCGATCAGCGCGTCGAAGCCACTGCGGCCACCGCGCATCCAGGTGTTGAGCGTGGTGCGGGTGCCGGCCGATACGGGTTCGTAGCGGTCAGAGCCGCCGAACGGCGTCATCGTTGCGGCAATGGCGCGGATGCCGTTGCTGTGCAGGCGCTCGGCCACCTGCCGGTAGCCCAGCACCATGTCATCGGCGTTGCGGCCGGCCACCGGCGGGGTGCCGCCGTCATGGCGGATATCGTTGATGCCTTCAAACAGGATCACGCGGTCCACATGCGGCAGCGCGATCACATCGCGGTCCAGCCGGGCCAGCGCACTGTGGCTGCGCCCATGGTCCATCACCTTGTTGCCGCTGATGCCGGCGTTGACCAGCACCACCTGGTCCGGGCAGGCCTGCTGCAGGCGGGTAGCCAGCAGCGAAGGCCAATCACCGTTGCTGCCGCGCGTGGCGGTGGCACCTTCGGTGATCGAATCGCCCAGCGCGACCACCACGATCGGCGTGGTGCTGCGCTCGGCCAGCACCGCCGACACCACGTTCTGCCGGTAGGCCAGCTTCACCTTGTCGGCAACCTCGGCCTGGCGGCCGTCGGCAATACGCAGCGCGGTGCGCCGCACCGCCGGCTGGGTGGGTTCGGGGAAATACACGGTGAGGGAGACATCAGCCAGCGCCGGCACCGCCATCGGCACCGGGTCGCTGAGCAGCACCGCGCCCACTGGCACGGTGACCTCGCTGCGCCCGTTGAAGGTCACCAGCTTGGCCGGCGTGGCCGTGCCGGTGCGCTGTGCGGTAGCGCCGCCGATATGCAGCGGTGCCACGCCCAGCTCGTTGGTGATGCGGAAGCGCAGCGCGGTGGCCGAGCTGGCCAGGCGCATGTCCTGGCGCACGGTCTGGTTGGCGAACTGCACCGGTGCTTCCGGCGTGCCGTCCTGGCGGTCGGGCGCCGGCGAGGCGGTCCAGGCCGGCACCCAGACCTGGGCCTGGGTGGGCAGCGCCGCGGCGCTGGTGGCAAGTGCAAATGAAAGTGCAGTGATCCAGCGCAGCATGGCGGCCCTCCCAGGCGGTCAGCGGTCTATCAGGAGAAGTAGGTGCCGCCGTTGACGTCGACGTTGGCACCGGTGATGAAGCCGGCCGCGTCCGAGGCCAGGTATACGGCGGTGTCGGCCGCTTCCTGCGGGCGGCCCTGGCGGCGCAGCGGGGTGTTGCCGGCCACGGCGGTACGCACTTCCGGCTTGGTGAACTCATCGTGGAAGCGGGTGGCAATCATGCCGCAGCACAGCGCGTTGACGCGGATGCCGCGCGGGCCCAGTTCCTTGGCCATGGCGCGGGTGAAGGTCATCACCGCCGCCTTGGCGGTGGCGTAGATCGACGCGCCCGGCCCACCGCCATCGCGGCCGGCCTGCGAGGCGAAGTTCACGATCGCGCCGCCTTCGGGCATGTGCGGGACCACCGCATGGGTGGTCAGGTAGACCGAGCTCATGTTGAGGTCCATCACCTTGTGGAAGAACGCCGGGTCGATCTCGGCCAGCGGGCGGCGCTGCACCATGCCACCGGCCACGTTCACCAGCACGTCGATCCGTGGCCCGAACGCGGCCTGGGTGGCGGCAACCAGGCCGGCCACGGCCTGCGCATCGGTCACATCGGCGCGGTGCACGATGGCGGTGCCGCCGGCGGCCTGCACCTGCTGCAGGGTCTCCTGCGCGCTGGCTTCATCATTGGCGTAGTTGATGCACACCTTGGCGCCGGCCGCGGCCAGCTTCAGCGAGATCTCACGGCCGATATCGCGGCCGCCACCGGTGACGATCGCCACCTTGTCCTTGAACTGATTCATTTGGTACTCCAGTGATGCGAGGGGGAAAAGGAAAACGTCAGCGGGAAGGCGGCGCGTCGAGCTTCTCGACGCGTCCGGTCACCAGCCACAGGGCAAGCAGGGAAGCGGGCACCAGCGCCGCCACCAGGATGAAAATGGGTGCATAGGAGTCGCGGGTCATCACCGGCACCAGCCAGGTGGTGATCAGCGTGCCGGCCACGGCGGCCATGCCGCCCAGCCCGGCCAGCGAGCCGACCGATTTGCCGTTGAAGATGTCGCCGGGCAGGGTCTGGATGTTGCCGATGGCGATCTGGAAGCCGAACAGCACGAAGGCAATGGTCACCACCGCCCACACCGGGTCGGTGGCCAGCACCGCGCCCAGCAGCGCCGGGGCCATGATTGCCCCGCCCAGGGTGATGACCCATTTGCGTGCGCGGTCCACGCTCCAGCCGGCCCCGATCAGCCGCCCGGACAACCAGCCGCCGCCGAGGCTGCCGATCATCGCGCCCACGTACGGCACCCAGGCAAAGATGCCGATCTGCTTGATGTCGAAACCGAAGGTGTCGGCCAAGTAGATCGGCAGCCAGGACACGAACAGCCACCAGATCGGGTCGATGAAGAAGCGCGTGGTGAGGATGCCCCAGGTCTGCCGATGGCCCAGCAGCTGGCGCACGTTCGGCACGTATTCGACCTTGGGCACGGCCGGCTGTTCGGCCGGCGCATCCAGGATCAACGCGCGTTCGGCCGCGCTCACCCACGGGTGCTTGTCCGGGCCGGCGCGGTAGATGATCAGCCACGGCAGCAGCCAGACGAACCCGATGGCGCCGATGAGGATGAAGGTGCCGCGCCAGCCCAGCCACAGGAACAGCACCGCGATGAGGGGGGCGGAAATGATGGCGCCGATCGACGCGCCAGCGTTGAACACGCCTTGCGCCAGGGCCCGCTCGCGTGCCGGGAACCATTCGGCGTTGGCCTTGACCGCACCGGGCCACGCGCCTGCTTCACTGATGCCGAGCATGGCGCGCACGATGCTGAAGGACAGGATCGAGTGGGTCACCGAATGCAGCGCGATCGAAATCGACCACACCGCAATCGACAGCGCAAAGCCCATGCGGGTGCCGATGATGTCGAACAGGCGGCCGAACACGAACTGGCCGGCGGCGTAGAACAGCATGAACACGGTGACCAGCAGCGCGTAGTCTTCCTTGGTGGCGCCCACGTCCCTGGAAATCTGTGGCCACATCACCGCCAGGGCGTTGCGGTCGATGTAGTTGATCACCGTGGCCACCGCGATCAGCGCCACGATCAGCCAGCGCACGTAGGAACGGGTTCGGGTGCTCACGTTCATTTGCCGCCCTTGCCGGTAGCCGTATCGAAGCGCTTCCAGCCACCGCTCCAGTTCCAGCGCTGGCCGTCGGCGCTCACCTCATGACTGCCGCCCTTGGACGGGTCATCGGCGATGCCCAGCGCCAGCCGCTGACCACCGGCCAGGTCCAGCACCAGCACACTGGCGTCCTTTCCGCGGTAGTGCGCCAGGCGGTCGATGCGGCTGTTGGCGCCGCGCACGGTTTCGGCGGTGCCGTCGTACTGGCCATGCGGTTCCAGCACGCCGTAGAAGGTGGTGGACGCCTGCCCATCCACGCGCTGCAGCAGCAGCGGTTCGCGGCGCAGGTTGAAGGAAGGATCGTTCGCACCGCTTTCGCCGATCAACGCCCGTGCCGGCGCGGTGCTGGCGAAGCGGTAGGTGTAGAAGCGCCCATCCAGCAGCCAGGTCAGGCTGCGCGCCTCGGTGCCCGGTTCGCTGGAGGCATCCACCCACACGTGCTGGTAGCCGTTGGCCTTGCCCAGCACCGGGCGCGTGGTCACCGCCGACTGCGCCTTGAAGCCCACGTCCATGATGTGGCCGTTGAAGTGCAGCGGCAGGTCGTAGCGGGCCGGCGTGCTGCCGTCCACGCGCAGCAGGTCCAGCACCACCGGCTGGCCCAGCGACGGGTGCGCGAGCAGCGCCTGGGTGCGGGTGAAGCTCACCCCGTCATACGCACCGTCCATGCGTGCCGACACGATCTGGGTGTCGTCGGTCACCGCGAACAGCAGCGGGGCGGGGGCCAGCGGCTGGCCCTTCTTCCAGTCGCCGCCGAAGTGGCTCTGCTCGTTCACCACCAGGGTGTTGTGCGCCAGCGTCTGCCGCGCCCAGCTGGTGTTCTCGGGCAGATAGATCCCACCGGACTTGGCTTCGATGTTGAGGAAGCGGGCCGCGCCGTAGTCGGTGACCACGCGCTGGCCGTTGTCGTAGAACAGCCAGTTGAGCTTGTCGAAGTGGCCGTGGCCCATGCCCTGCTTGGTGTTCTTCATCACCAGTGCCTGGCCGTCTTCGCCACCCATGCGCAGGATGGCCAGCGCGCCTTCGGTGCCGTCCGGGCCATCGCGCAGCAGGGTGGGGACGAAGGCGTAGGGCCTGGCCTTGTCTTCAGCCAGCGCCTTGGCCACCTGCAGCCCTTCGGGAGAGAGCAGCACGCGCTTCTGGCCCTTGGCGACCGACAGCAACCGTGCATCGCCGGTGTTGGCGTATGCGATGTCGATGCCCGCCACCAGCTCTTCGGTGTCCAGGCCCTTGTCCAGGATCGCGTCGTTGATCGGGATGAAGTAGCCGCCGTAGCTGCTCTGTACCAGCGCATCCACCGCCTTGAGCAGCACCCCGTCGCGACGCTTGAAGATGCCGCGTTCGGGTTCGTTGCGCTGTACCGCATTGGCGAACAGGATGAAGGGCGCCAGCGCATAGCGCTGGTAGTAAGGGCCCTCTTCGTAATAGCCATCGGGCGAGAACAGCTGGTCCACCTGCTTGAGGAAGCCGGCGTTGCCATCGCGCTTGCTGCCCTTCAGCGCCTGGTCCACCAGCACCGGGTCGCGCAGCACGTAGCCGGTCATGCCGGTGGCGGCCACCGCCCAGGTCGCGTGGTTGTGGATCTTGTCGAAGTTCTCCGGGTTGCCGCTAAGGAACTGCGCCATCGGCCGGAACACGTTGTCGTCGATGGTGCGGCGCTCATCGGCGCTGAGGCTGTCGCGGATCGCGTCGTAACCCTGCACCGCGTTGACCAGCCACACCGAATCATTGAGCGTCTGCCAGAACAGACGCCCGGGAATCTGCCCGCGGCCTTCCGGATGCGCGCCCAGGCCGGGGTACAGCGTGGCGTAGCCGAGGAGTACATCGCGCGCGAAGTTCGCATACGCCTTGTCGCCGGTGAGCCGGTACAGCGCGCCTGCGGCCTGGATGGCCTGGTAATTGCGCTTGTGCTGTTCGTGGGTGTAGCCGCCGCCCTTGTCCTTGGGCACCGGCACATCGATGCCGGCTTTCATCATCGCGCGCACCAGCTTCTCGGCACGCGCCTGTTCCCTGGCGAACATCGGGTAGCCGGCGCCATCGCGGCGCATCTGCTCCCACTGGGCGGCGGTGACCAGCACCGGTGCGCTGCCGGCTTCGGCACCGCGCGTGGCGGCGTTGGGCGCCTGGGCGTGCGCGGCGGGCAGCGCGGCGGCGCTGAAGGTGGCCGCCAGCAGCAGCATCAGGGGCGTGGAACGCGTCATGGCAAAGTCTCGGCTGGGGTATCGGACTGCAGCGCCGCCGTAGCGGTGAACGTGGTGTTGCGCAGGCGCAGGTGCGGCTCGCCTGTCTGATGGGTGAAACGCACGCGGCCGCTGCGCAGCCAGGCGGTGTCGCTCAGGTGGGCCTGCTGCACGCCGTGCAGGCGCAGGCTGGTGTCGCCCACGTTGCCGACCTGTTCCAGGCGGCTGCCGCGCAGCTCGAAGGCCGGCCCGAAGGTGCTCTCATCGGTGCCGCCGCGGTACAGGTTCACCAGCGGGCCACCGATGCGCTGGAAGATCGAATCCACAATCTCCACCGTTTCGGCGTTGTAGGTGCCCAGGTCGTCGGTCTCGGCGGCGGCGGCGATCACGCTGCCGCTGATGTCGTTCACCGTCACGCCGTGCAGCCGGATCAACGCGGCGAACGTGCCCTTGCCGGTGTTGATCACATCAAAGGCCTTGTTGCTGCTCAGGTCGTGGATGCGGCTGTTGGCGATCTCCAGCGTGTAGTCGAAGGCCTGGCTGCCCGGCGGTACGCGGATCACCGCGTTGCCGGCCGCATCCGGCGCCAGGCTGCCGTCGATCTCCAGCCCGGCCAGGCGCAGCGAGCCGCCGGGGCGGATCTCGAACAGCGAGGGCCGTGAGAAACGCAGCGTGGCCTTGCCCTTGGCCGGGCCGATCACGCTCAGCGGGTGGTTTACCGCCAGTACCTGGCTGATGCGGTAGTCACCGGGCTGAAGCTGCAGGCGGTCGCCCGCGGCGCTGGCCGCCACGGCGGTCACCAGGGTGTCTTCGCCCGGCGCGACGCGATGCGCGCGGCCGCTGTCCAACGCGGTCTGGGTGACCTGTTTGGGATACCACGCCACGCCGACCTGTTCGCGCGGCACCGGCGCCAGGTCGCGCGGTGCGCCAACCTCAATACCGGCCGGCGGATACTGCAGGCCGTTGGCCGCGCGCTGCAGGGTGAGGCTACGGCCCTGCACGCCGTTGGGGAAACCGGGCGACGCCGCCGGGCTCTGCACGTTGCCACTGAAGGCAATGCCGGCAAGGTCGCCCTGCGTGCGCAGCAGCTCGCCGCTGCCATCGCCGACGAACAGGTTGTCGGCGATCTTGCTGCGCACCGGCATCGCGTTGCGCTCCTCGTCCAGCCCGGCGCCGAGGAACAGGTAGCGCGCCTGCACGAAGCTGTTGTGGCTGATCAGCGCGTTGTCCACCTGCTCATAGCGGTTGAGTGGCGCATCGCGGGTGCCGGCCATCACCGCCAGCGCCGAGGCAAAGCCATCGCCGGCCACGCCTTCGAAATAGTTGTCGCGCACGATCTGGTCGCGGTTGATCACCCGCACCCCACCGGTATGGGGCTTGCCGTTGCCCAGGAAGATGTTGCGCTCCACCACGTTGCCGTGGCCGTGGCGCAGCACCATCGAGCCGCGCGATTCCTTGAACACGTTGCCGCGGTAGAGGTTGCCACCGGATTTGTTGGAGACGATCTCCACCTCGCCATCGCAGTGCTCGAACCAGTTGTTCTCCACCACCGTGTTGGAGGCCGACTGCGAATCGTGGCTGGTGCCTACGCGGATGGTCTCGCCGCCGTTGCTGCCCAGGTTGGGGCGCGGCCCGAACCAGTTGTGGTCGATGCGGTGGCGGTTATCCAACCCGCTGGTGGCATTGCGAATCACCACCAGGGTGGTGCCGGCGTTGGTCTTGCCCACCAGCTGGTTGTGGTCGAAGCGATTGAAGCGGCCGTACATCGCCACCCAGTTATCGGACTGGGCGCGGTCGGGCTTGTTGTAGCCATCAATCACGATGCCGGTGACCCGGCTGTGCTCGGCCCAGGCCTTGGAGGAGCTGCGGAAGCTCACCACCTCACCACCCGGCGCCCAGCCATCGCGGAAGACCAGGTTGGAAACTTCCAGATAGGCCCCGGCCAGCCGCAGCTGCGATTGCCCGCTCAGGATCACCTTCCCGGGCGTCTGTGCAGTCAGACGAATTGGTTGACCAATTGTGCCGGTACCCGTCAGCAGAAGATCCACATCCCGCCACGTTCCATCGGCCAGAACGACAGTATCGCCGGGCTTCAGGCCCTTCGCAGCGGAAACGTACCCAGCCGCGTCGTGCACAAGGTACTCGGCCGACCAGGCAACGCCAGGCAGCAGCGCCAGCACGGTAGCGGCGGTTCCCAAACGCCGGCCAGTCCGGCTGATCGGCCCCATAACGCATGGACCCCACCGAAACCAACGCTGTACCGCCCTACTCACAACCTCAGCTTGTTGCTGTGCCACAGGCTAACCCTCCCAGATCACCATGGACGCCAACACGAGTCCGGATGGTAACAGCCTCGACCGCAACAACGTCAACCACAATCGCATACCACTTTAGGCATATGTGGTTGGCCATTTGCGCAAATATCTGCTGCATCCGCACATAAAATTGGTTGTAACTGGCCTAGGTGCATCACCGGGGTAGACTTTAGTACCAATTCATTGACATTGGTCCTCCAACCGTGAATCTTCCGGATCGAATCCGTGTAGTCGGACGATCCATCCTGGGAGGGAGATCACGATGTTGCATGACCGCCGTACGGCCTCGCCACGAGGCTTCCGCCACACCGCGCTGCACAGCGCGCTGTTCTATGCCCTGTGCGCCACCGCGGCCCTGCCGCTGGCGCACGCACAGGACGCCGCCCCGGCCGCCGCGCCGGCGCAGGCCACCACACTGGACCAGGTCCAGGTGACCGGAACCCGCGGCACCATCCAGACCTCGATCGACAAGAAGCGCGACGAGACCGTGGTGTCCGACGTGCTCTCGGCCGAAGACATCGGTGACCTGCCGGCGCTGTCCATCGGCGAAGCCATCGAAACCATCACCGGCGCCTCCACCCACCGCGAGAAGGGCGGCGCCTCGGAAATCTCGATCCGCGGGCTGGGCCCGTTCCTGGGCTCGTCCACCTTCAACGGCCGCGAGGCCACCAACGGCAGCGGCGACCGCTCGGTGAACTTCAACCAGTTCCCCTCGGAGCTGATCAACACCGTGGCCATCTACAAGACCCAGCGCGCCGACTTCGTCGAAGGCGGCACCGCCGGCACCGTCAACATGGAAACCGTCAAGCCGCTCGAGTACGGCAAGCGTACCTTCCAGCTGGACGGGCGCGGCACCTGGCAGGAATACGACGACCGTCTCAAGGACGGCGACGGCGTGGGCTGGCGCGGTACCGCCAGCTACATCGACCAGTTCGATTTCAGCGGCGGCGGCAAACTCGGCGTTTCGCTCGGCCTGCAGGCGCTGGAAGGCAGCAACCCCGAAGAAATGTTCTCCAGCAGCACCACCTGGGCCGCCTGCGATGGCCGCGAAGTGGTAGGCGCCACCCGCAACTGCACCCAGGTCAACGGCAACGACGTGGCCAACGGCGTGCCGTATTACCTGGTGCCCGGCAGCCGCCTGTATCGCCAGTTCATCGAACACGACAAGCGCGATTCGCAGTTCGGCGCGCTGCAGTGGCGGCCCAACGACGCGGTGGAAGTGAACCTGGATTACCAGCACTCCAAGCGCGACTACACCGAAGACCGTTCGGACCTCACGCTGTCGTCGATGATGCGCAACATCAACAACCGCGTGGTCACCGATGACGGCGCGCTGCTCAGCCACACCGGCAGCACCACCATCGATTCCACCGGCAATTTCCTTGAACGCAACGAGGAATACACCGGCGGCGGGTTCAACGTGATCGTGCGGCCCAGCGCGGCGTGGATGTTCTCCACGGATCTGTCCTACTCCAACACCCAGCGTTCGCAGATCGAGCGCTCCACCCGCCTGCGCGCCGGACGTACCGACGTCAACGGCAGGCCGGTGGCCGGCATCAAGAACACCCGCTATGTCGACTACACCTACGACTACAGCGGCGATGTGCCCAGCATCTACCTGGACCCGGCGTTCGACGTGAACAACCCGGACAACTTCACCGATTCAGCCCTGATCCGCCGCCGCCAGCAGGATCGCGAACACACCATCCGCGCCGGCCGCTTCGATGCGGCGTTCACCCCGGAGAGCGGCTTCTTCACCGCGCTCAAGGGTGGCCTGCGCCGTTCCGAAGCGACCTACACCGACTTCACCGACACCGTGGATGTCACCACCACCAATGTCGCCGCGATCCGCGCCGCCAACCAGGCCTGCCGGCAGGCCTTCCCGCAGGATGATTTCCTGGCCAACGCCAGTGGCAACACCATCGACCAGTGGGCGACCTTCGACAGCCGCTGCCTGTTCAAGGCCTTCACCGGCATGGATGACACCGGCCTCAGCGCGGACCTGCGCGACCCGGCCAACAACGATGTGACCGAGAAAACCAGCGCCATCTACCTGATGGGCGACTACAGCAGCGAGTGGTTCGGCGTGCCGGTCACCGGCAACATCGGCGTGCGCTGGGTGCACACCGACGTGCGTTCGATGGGCCTGCGCAGCGGGTTGGACGTGGTCAACAACCCCGACGGCACCGTGACCCTGCGACCCACCGGCGATTTCACCCGGCAGGTGCTCAAGGCCAGCAACAACGAATGGCTGCCCAGCTTCAACGCCGCCTTCGAACTGCGCCCGGACCTGCTGCTGCGCGTGGGTGCCTACCGCGCGATGTCGCGCCCGGACCTCGCCGCGCTCGGCTACGGCCGCAGCTTCAACCTGGACGAGGTGGATACCGAGTTCGGCAGCGTGGCCGATGCACTGGGCAACATCACCGCCACCGGCAACCCGCGCGCCACCCCGCTGATGTCGTGGAATGCCGATGTCTCGCTGGAGTGGTACGCCAACGCCGATTCCATGCTGTCCACCGCCGTGTACTACAAGCAGTTCAATGGTGGCTCGGTGCCGGTGGTGGTGGGCGAGAACTTCGACATCGACGGGGTGAGCGTTACCGTGCCGGTGGAGCAGCTGGCCACCAGCGACCAGAAGAGCGACCTGATCGGCTTCGAGCTCACCGGCTCGCACAGCTTCTCCTACCTGCCGGGCATCTTCGCCGGGCTGGGCGTGAAGGCCAGCTACAACTACGCCCATTCCAACTTCAAGACCGAAGACCTGCGCCTGGGCGAGTCCACCGACCCGGGCACCGGCATTGTCACCCCGGGCATCGTGGAGCCGGCCAACATCTTCGGCCTGTCCAAGCACGTCGCCTCGGCGCAGGTGTACTGGGGCCTGGGCAAGCTGGACCTGCAGGCCATCTACAAGTACCGCTCCGATTACTACCAGCAGTTCGTGGGCGACCCGGCGCAGAACCGCTACGTGCGCGACAATGGCTCGCTGGACTTCCGCGCCACCTACAAGGTGAACAAGCACCTGTCGGTATCGCTGTCGGCCAGCAACCTCACGGACGAGCCGCGGGTGTCGGATATGCCCATCCTGGGCAGCTTCCGCGAGTACACCACCTACGGCCGGCGGTATTATCTGGGGGTACGCTACCGTTTCTAAGCGCAACTCCGGTCCCCAGCCACCGTACAGCCAGGCCTTGAAGATGTCCGAACCCCGCCTTTACCAGTCCATTGCCGCTGAAATCGTCGCGCTGATCGAGAAGGGCGAATTCCCGCCCGGCTCGCGCCTGCCCGGCGAACGCGACCTGGCCGAACGGCTGGGGGTGAGCCGGGTCACGGTGCGCGAAGCGGAAATTGCCCTGGAGGCGCAGGGCCTGATCACCATCAAGACCGGTTCGGGCGTGTACGTGAAGGCACGTCCGGCGGCCGCCCCTGGCGCGCTGCCGGATGTATCGGCATTCGACCTCACCGCCGCCCGTGCGGTGATCGAAGCCGAGGCGGCGGCCATGGCCGCCAGCCGCATCACCGATGCGGAAGTGGAAATGCTGGAAGGGCTGATTGCTGCCATGACCGACCCGGCCTCGAGCGAGGCGGCGGCCAGCGAGGCCGACCGCCAGTTCCACCTGGCCATTGCACGCATTGCCGGCAACCCGGTGGTGGAGCACTGCGTGCAGCTGATCTGGCGCATGCGCAACGAGTTGCCGCGGGTGCGCCAGGTGTATGCCAACGTGTGCCACAACGACGGCGACACCCGCAACGACGAACACACCGCCATCCTCGATGGCCTGCGCCTGCGCGACCCCGGCGCGGCGCGCACGGCAATGCGCAATCACTTCCAGCGGCTGTTCGAATCCATGCTGGAAGCTACGGAAAACGAAGCGCTGGCGGAGATCCGCCGGCGCACCCAGCAGGACCGCGAACGGTTCCTGGCCGCCACCGCGCGATAAGGGGGGTTATTCCCCCTGGTACTGCTTTTCTTCCACCAGCTGTGAGCCGGCAATCCGGTTGATCTCGTTCTTCACCTTCACCCGCTCGCCATTGGTGCCATACACCCCGCGCGCCAGCTGGATGAACTGATCATCGAACACCTGCGCCGCTTCCTTGTCGCGCAGCTGGTCCTGGATGTCCCACATCCGCACATTGATGGCCTTGAGCTGGGTCTTCAGCGCCTCCAGCCCCGGCTGCGCGGCCAGTTGTTCCTGCCACAGCGGCAGCAGCCCATCCAGTTCGGTGCGCACGTTGGCCACCTTGCCGGCATCGGTGATGCGTTCGGCCTTGATTTCCAGGATGGTGATCTTGTCGATCAGCTCGCCAATCGATACCGGGGTCAGGATCGCGTCCACGCGTTTCTCGCTGCAGGTCAGTCAGGGCCGCCATGATAGCGCGGGCCGCCTGAAGGCCTGGTGGGCAGCTTTTACGCCGAATTTGCGCGCCCGGCCGCTGCGGCGCATGGCGCCTTTACGGCCACGCTCACCACACTGTGCGCTTCAACGGCGCGGCCGTTTTCAGGAGTGGTGGACGTGGTGGCAAAGCAGGAAAAAGGGCGCGCACTGCGCCGGATGAGCGGCGTGGTACTTGGCCTGGCGCTCAGTGGCTCGGCGCTGGCGGGCGTGGACGGTAACGCCACGCTGACCTCCGATTACGTCTGGCGCGGCAGCTCGCAGACGATGGAAGATCCCACGGTGCAGGCCGGGGTCAAGCTCAGCAGCGAATCGGGCTGGTATGCCTCGGTCTGGGGCTCGGGGGTGTCGTTCGAACCGGATGCCGGTGCACGCAGCGAATTCGACATCGTCGCCGGCTGGAGCGGTGCGCTGGCGCCGGATTGGGCGCTGGACGTCAACCTTACCCATTACCTGTACCCGTCCACCGACGTGGACCTGGACTGGACCGAGCTCAACAGCACGCTGACCTGGAAGGAGCGCTACTGGGTGAGCGCCGGCGTTTCCGACGACGCGCTGGCCAGCGGCCGCACCGGCACGTACGCCCAGCTGGGCGCACGGCTGCCGCTGGGCGAGCAGTGGCGCATCGAAGGGGCGGTGGGCCAGTACTGGCTCGACAGCGCGTACGCCGACGACTACCTGCACGGCCAGCTCAGCGCCATCTGGAAAGTGCATGGCCCGTGGGAGCTTCGCCTGACCGCGCACGACACCGACCGCGCCGCCAAGCGCCTGTTCGGCAGCAACGCTGGCTCCCGCGTGGAATTCGCGATCCAGACAACGTTCTGAGGTTCGGGCGGTGATTGAAACCGCACCGTCTAGCCAGCGGTCATGCCTTACCGGGGTACCCACCCGCGCGTGCGGTCGATAGGGATGCGACCCTACCGGCGTCGCCCATGCCGCATCGCCAATGCGCACCGACCAGGGCCGGTGCGCAAAAACCTGCCCGTCGGCGCGCCGGGAGGGTAGGGTCGGTTCCCAAACGACTGCCGATACGGTCAATCGGTCCTTTAACGCATGGACCGCAAACGGAGCGTCGACTTATGCCTGACGAACGCGCAGCGTCAAACCCTTCAGGAAATTACGCAGCAGCTGATCGCCGCACGCGCGGAAATTCTTATGCTCCGGCTGCCGGAACAACGCCGACAGCTCCGGCTTCGAGACCGGGAACCCGGCGCTCTCGAAGATCGAATGCATATCCACATCCTTCAGCTCGAAGGCCACCCGCAGCTTCTTCAGCACCAGGTTGTTGGTGATGCGCTTTTCCACCGGGCGCAGCGGCTGGCTTTCATCGCGGCCGCGGAACTGCACGATCAGCCCGTCCAGGAAGTGCGCCAGCGTGCGGTCATCGCAGGCCACGAACCCTTCCTCGTCTTCCTTGCGCAGCCAACCGGGCACATCGGCCTTGTCCACCACGAATGCCGGGTCGGCCAGGGCACAGATTTCCGCAATCTTTCCGTCGCTAAGGTCGAGCATGTAACGGATGCTGCGCAGTACATCGTTGTTGATCATGAGACGTCCAATACCGCCGACGCGGCTGCGTGGCTGGCGGCCATTTTACCCCCACCAGCCACCGGGCCCCGAAAAGGCTCGTTCCGGCTGTCATCTGGCTGCCATGAAAGTGAAGCACAGTGCGCTCCTCAGGCATCAACAGGCAGTGGAGCAGGCAATGCGCAGGTGGCAGGTTCTGGCGGGTGTGGGCATGGTCTGGCTGGCCGCAACGGCCTCGGCCCAGGCCCCGTATGTGGCGATTGAACAGCGCGTGGACCCGCAGCAGCTGGCCGGAGTGGGGCTCACCCCCGCCCAGCTGCAGACCTTGAACCGCCTGCTGCGCGAGGCCGACGCCCGCGCCCCGGCGCCGGCTCCGGTGGTTGCCGCGGCAGCCCCGGCACCGCTGCCCGGCGCGCCCACCCCGGCCCCGATGTTCCCCGGCCTGGACGATGGCCCCATCCATGCCAGCGTCACCGGCCAGGTCGATGGCTGGCAGCCGGGCACCGTGTTCACCCTCGACAACGGCCAGCAGTGGCAGGTGCTCAAGGGCGAGATGAAGCTCAAGGCCAGCCGCAGCAACCCGCCCATCGTGGTGGTGCCGGGCATTGCCGGGCGCTGGTTCCTGCAGGTGGATGAAGACCTGCCCAAGGCCCGGGTGTTCCGCATCCGCTGATTCCGCCAGCGCCCGCCAACACAGCGCGGCGCAGGGTGCGAAAATAGTCGGGAATCCCACGGAGACCCCCGATGACCCGTACCGCTCTGATTACCGGCGCCACTTCCGGCTTTGGCGCCGCCGCCGTCCATCGTTTCGCCCAGGCCGGCTGGCGCGTCATCGCCACCGGGCGCCGTGCCGAACGGCTGCAGCCGCTGGTCGACGCTTACGGCCCCGAGCGCGTACATGCGGCGGTCTTCGACGTGCGCGACAACGCCGCGATGGAAGCGGCCCTGGCCGCGTTGCCGGCCGGTTTCGCCGACATCGACCTGCTGGTCAACAACGCCGGCCTGGCCCAGGGCACCGCCCCGGCCCAGAGCGCTTCGCTGGAAGACTGGCGCACCATGATCGACACCAACGTCACCGCGCTGGTCACGCTCACCCACCGCCTGCTGCCGCAGCTGGTGGCGCGCAAGGGCGCCATCATCAACATCAGCTCGGTGGCCGGCGTGTACCCCTACCCGGGCGGCAACGCCTACGGCGGCACCAAGGCCTTCGTCAGCCAGTTCTCGCTGGGCCTGCGCTCGGACCTGCACGGCACCGGCGTGCGCGTGACCACCATCGAACCGGGCATGGCCGAGACCGAATTCACCTTGGTCCGCACCCACGGCAACCAGGCCGCCTCGGACACGCTCTACACCGGCGCCAACCCGATGACCGCCGAGGACATCGCCGAGCAGATCTTCTGGGTGGCCAACCTGCCGGCGCACCTGAACATCAACCGCCTCGAACTGATGCCGGTCAGCCAGTCGTTTGCCGGATTCCAGGTAGCCCGCGACTGATCAGGCCGCCGTCCATACCGCGAGCTCATACCCATCGGGGTCGCGGAAATGAAACCGGCGCCCGCCCGGGAAGTCGAAGGCCGGCGTGGAAATGGCCGCACCGGCCTTTTCCACCCGCGCCTGCGTGGCGTCGAGGTCATCGGCATACAGGATCACCAGCGGCCCGCCAGCGCGCACCGGCCCATCGGTGGTGAAGCCACCGCGCAGGCGGCCGTCGTTGAATTCGGTGTAGCCCGGGCCGTAATCGGTGAAGGTCCAACCGAACACCTCGCCGTAGAACGCCTTGCTGCGCGCGATGTCAGCCACGTTGAATTCGATGTTGTCGATGCGGTGGTTGTTGCCTTCCGAACTGCTCATATGGCGCTCCGTGCTGAGTGATGGGAGCGCCAACGTAGCGCAACGATGCCACTGCTTGGTAGCGCCGACCGTTGGTCGGCCGCTCTACGCGACCAACCAAAACAAAAACGCCCCGCGATGCGGGGCATTTTCAAGAAGCAGCCAACCAACGGTCGGCGTCACCCTAGGCGCTACTGCGCCTTGATGGCCATCGCCTGCAACCCGGTACCGTCCAGCTTTTGCTTGGCTTCTGCCAGCTCGCCGGCGGTGCCGTACGGGCCCATGCGCACGCGGTATACGGTCTTGCCGTTGATCTGCGCCGATTCCACCCGCGCCGCCAGGCCGATCATGGCCAGCTTGGCCTTGGTGGCTTCGGCATCGCCCGATGCCCCGAAGGCGCCGGCCTGCAGGATGTAACGCACGTTGTTGGCCGGCTCTGCTGCCGCCGTAGCCGGCGCGGCCGCAGCAGGGGTTTCCGGCTTGGGCGTGGCCGCAGCCGCAACCGGCTTCGGCTGTGCAGCGGCGGCTGCCGGGCGCTCGGCCACCGGCGCCGGCAACGGGGCCGGTGCAGTGGTGGCGGTGGCTGCGGTAGTCGGTGCCGGCGTGGCCGCGGGAACCGGGCGGCCTTCCAGCGCGGCCTGCGCGCGCTGCGCTTCGGCCTTGGCCCGGCGCTGGTCTTCGGCACGCGCGCTGGCGGCCAGCTCCGCATCGGACATTTCCACTTCCTTGCCCGGAAGCAGGGTGTAGAAGTCGTACTGCGTGGCGGCGGGCTTGGCCGGCTCGGCAGGTTTGGCGGCCGCACCCGGCTTGGGCAGTTCGGCGCCCACGTCGGTGTCCGCGTCGCTGACCGGGGCCGGCTGCGCGTTCGGGTCCGGCTGCGGGCCTACCCGCAGGAAGCCGTCGCCATCGTTCTTGAACAGGTTCGGTGCCGCCAGGAACACCACCGCGGCAATCGCCACGCCAGCCACCAACCACACCCATCCGGGCGTGCCTTGGCTGGTGTTGCGTCGGGCCTGGGTCTTGCCGCGTCGTGCTGCCATTTACTGCTTCTCCACTGCTTACATTTTTTCCGGGGCGGAAACGCCCAGGATGTTCAGACCATTGGCCAGCACCTGGCGGGCGGCACACGCCAGCGTCAGCTTGGCATTGCGCTCGGCCTCGTCAGCCACCAGCACCTGCGTGCCGTGATACCACGTGTGGAAGGCGTGCGCCAATTCACGCAGGTACTGCGCGATCAGGTGCGGTTCCAGCGCGATGCCGGCCGCTTCCACCACTTCCGGGAAGCGCGACATTTCCACCATCAGCCACAGCGAAGGTTCGTCGTTCAGCGTCGACAGCCCGGCAAGACCTTCGGCCGGGGTGTACGACAGCCCCTTCTCCTGTGCCTGGCGCAGCAGGCTGCACACGCGGGCGTGCGCATACTGCACGTAGAACACCGGGTTGTCATTGCTTTGCTGGCGGGCCAGGTCGATATCGAAGGTCAGCTGTGAATCGGGCTTGCGCGCAATCAAGAACCAGCGGGTGGCATCGCGGCCGGCTTCCTCGATCAGGTCGCGAAGAGTCAGGTAGCTGCCGGCCCGCTTGGACAGCTTCACTTCCTCGCCGCCGCGCATCACCGTCACCATCTGGTGCAGCACGTACTCCGGCCAGCCCTTGGGAATGCCCACGTCCAGCGCCTGCAGGCCGGCGCGCACGCGCGCCAGCGAACCGTGGTGGTCCGCGCCCAGCTCGGTGATGGCGCGCTCATACCCGCGCTGCCACTTGCTCAGGTGGTAGGCCACGTCCGGCAGGAAGTAGGTGTAGGTGCCGTCGGACTTGCGCATCACGCGGTCCTTGTCGTCACCGAAATCGGTGGAGCGCAGCCACAGCGCGCCGCCTTCCTCGTAGGTATGGCCAGCGGCCTTGAGCTGGGCCACGGTCTCTTCGACCTTGCCGTCCTTGTACAGCGAGCTCTCCAGGAAGTAGATGTCGAAATCCACCCCGAACGCGGCCAGGTCCTGATTCTGCTCGTTGCGCAGGTAAGCCACGGCAAAGCGGCGGATCGCGTCCAGGTTGTCCGGGTCGCGCTCGCCCACCACCGCATGGCCTTCCAGCTCCACGGTGGCGCCGGCCAGGTAGGCCTTGGCCACGTCTTCGATGTAATCGCCGCGGTAGCCGCCTTCCGGCCAGCCGGCGTCGTCGGGCTTGATGCCCTTGGCGCGTGCCTGGGTGGACAGGGCCAGGTTCTCGATCTGCACGCCGGCGTCGTTGTAGTAGAACTCGCGCTTGGCGTTCCAGCCGTTCACATCCAGCAGGCGGGCCAGGCAGTCGCCGATGGCCGCCGCGCGGCCATGGCCCACGTGCAACGGACCGGTCGGGTTGGCCGACACGTATTCCACACCCACCGTGCGGCCGTTGCCGCTCAGGTTGTGGCCGTAATCAGCCCCTTCCTTGAGCACGCTGACCGCTTCGCGCTGGTAGGCGCTGGGGGCGAGGTGGAAATTGATGAAGCCCGGGCCGGCGATCTCAACGCGCAGCACATCGTCGCTCTTGGGCAGCGCATCCAGCAGGGCCTGGGCCAGGGCGCGCGGGTTGCTGCGCGCCGGCTTGGCCAGCAGCATGGCGGCATTGGTGGCGAAATCACCGTGTTCACGGGTCTTCGGGCGTTCCACCACGAATTCCGGGGTCAGGGTATCGGCCGGCAGAGTGCCGTTGGCGCGCAAGGCTTCGATGCCTTGGCTGATCAGGGCGCGGAGGAGATTTTTCACAGGGCCTGCTTTGAGACTGGAGCGGCGGAATCGGTAATTTTAGCCCAGAAGCCGCCCCGATCCATTGAACCGGGGCACAGCGGGGGCGGGAAGGCGGGCGTGGGGTGGGGCGGGAGGCCTTGGGGGGAGGGGGGCAATGAGCTGACCGGGCCGTTCAGGTGCGGGCGAACGGGTCGCGCTTGAGCCAGCCCCGTTCGGCCATGGACACCGGCGGGCCGTCGCCCACCACCACATGGTCCACCAGCCGGACCCCGACCAGCCCCAGGGCTTCAAAGAGTTGGGAGGTGATCTCCCGGTCGGAGGCAGACGGCTCGGCCCGGCCGGACGGATGGTTGTGGCTGACAATGACCGCTGCCGCGTTGTGCAGCAACGCCCGCCTCACCACCTCCCGCGGATACACGGTGGCCGTGTCGATGGTGCCGGTGAACAGCTCTTCATACGCCAAGGTGCGGTTGCGGGTGTCCATGAACAGCGCGGCGAACACCTCCTGCGGTCGCGCTCGCAACCGCAGCTTGAAGTAGCGCCCGGCCGAGCCGGGATCGCAGATGCTGTCGCCGCGCTCCAGGTCGGCCAGCAGATGGCGGCTGGCCAACTCCAAGGCGGCGACCAGCTTGCAGGCGCGCGCGGGGCCGAGAGCAGGCAGCTTCCTCAGCCTGCTGGCATCCATGTCCATGAGCCTGCGGAGTGGGCCATGGTTCTCGAGCAGGCGACGGGCGCTCTGCACGGCATCCAGCCCATTGCAGCCGCTGCCGATAAACAGGGCCAGCAGTTCAGAGTCGGAGAGGGCTTCGGGGCCCAGCTTGACAAGCTTCTCCCGCGGACGATCGTGCTCGGGCCAATGTTTGATTGCCATTCGACCAGTGTCGGCGTTCGGGCAAGCGGAAGGCATAGGAAACTGCCGCGTGACTTGGTGGGGAAGCACCATTGCCATGCCTTCAGCCATTTTCGTCGCAGATCATTCAGCGTGATCGCGTTCCCTTTGGCGTTGCACGTCTTTGTGCGATTGAATCAACGTCCATGCTGCGAAGCCGAAACCTGCGATAGAGATTACTACCGTGGCGGCGATGAGTGCTGTTGTCATGGGACACGCTCCGGATGGTCCATTTGGATTTTCGAGATGCGAGTGAACAAGGAATAGCTGATCGCGAGCGAAACCAGTGCGATGACAGCGACGCAGTACATGATTGCCTGCTGATTAATGGCGTCGCCCCCGATCAGGGTTGAGCAGAAAAGAACGCCATGAATTGCAATAAAGAAGGCGGATACGGTGTTCTGGGTTGTCTTCCATGCCCTGTCAGCACTGACAAGATGCTCAATCTCGTTGATGTTGGAGATATGAAGAACCAGCCCGAATGCAATGAAATCCTGGGGCGCGAAGGGTTCGAGGCTGCCTTCTTTGGTCACGAGCCACACGAGTAGCCTGGAGCAGATCGGTATCAGGCCGACGAGCACTGTATATGCAAGCCATTTGGTCTTCGCTGATTGCATCTGCGGCCCCTTGCATCAATTCTTTGCTGAATCCGTATGGCGCGAATTCTATGGTCGGGTGACACCTCAAGTTGAAGAGCTCGTCCCAGTTTCGGAAGAATCTATGGATCAAAGTTGCAGGCTGTCGGGACCGGCATCGTTTCGCGGGTAGTCAACGACAAGGCACGAAGCAGCCTGCTGTTTGAGCAGAGCTTCGGCTGCGACCAAACCTTTCCGCACGCTGGAAGGATCAGGCTGGCATCTTGAAATAGCGGGAAGTCATTCCCCCCACCGCTTGCGCTACGGCCTCGATGCCAGGCTGCTGCTCCGGCGACATCGGCATGACGATCTCCTCTCGGCAGACCAGGTCATCTCCATCTAGCTGCGAATAGCTGATACGCAGGCTGTCCCAGGTCACGATGTCCGGCTTCACCGTCACCACCCCGCTGCGGCTGATCCAGTCCTTTGTCTTCGATAGGTGCAGCGTGCGTAGCGCGTCGGTGTAATCGGCGTACAGCAGGTTTACCGGAATGGCCGGGAGGCTGCCGCTGGCCAGGTGTTCGAACAATGCTTTGTTGTATGCGCAGAACCACGCAGGGCGCTGCCATGCATCAGTGTGGTTCATCTCCTGGCGCGCGCGCACCCACGACGCGGCCTGCGCGGCGCCCTCGGACTTCGTCTGCGTCCTGGGCGGCTTGCTCGTGCGGCCGCTGGTGGCCAGTGCTGCCACCTGCGCCTCCAACTCCGTACCTTTGAACCGGCGTACATCCGCTTTCAGAAGTTTGCCGTGTCCCGCGAGGGCTTCTGCCACCACCGCCGCCACGTCAACATTGCCGGCGTTCAACGCCAGCGTGAGCGGCGTGCGGCCGCGATCGTTGGCAGCGGCCGGATCCAGGCCCCATTCGATCAACAGGCGGGCAACGGCCACCGGGTCGCCCATCCGGTGCCATGTGGTGGAGATGCCACCGCGGCTGGCTTTCAGCCCATCAACGTCGCCCGCCGCATACATCAGCGCATTGGAGCCGGCGGGATTGACCACGTGCACGTTGGCACCGCGCTCCGCGAGGAACCGCAGCAGCGGCACACTGCCAAGGTACGCGCCGATCAACACCGGTGTATACATCTGCCGGTGGTCCATGGCTTCAATGCTGGCGCCGGCCTGCAGCAGCGCGTCAATGGCCTCGAAGACGTAGCCCATCTCCGCCGGATCTGCATCCGCATCAAACGCCGGGTTCCACACTTCGCCGCGCATGTCGCGCAGGCCAAGCACGGTGCAGATCGGCGAATCCTTGGTCAGGCGAGGGTTCGCCCCGGCGGCGAGGAGCCGGCGCAGTTTCTCCACCGCCCACGCGGCCGGGCTGAAGATGAAGTCCCGGCAGGTGGTCGAGAGGGGTGTGGCGCCACGTCCGGCTGCCTTGTTGGGATCCGCCCCCTTGGCCAGCAGCAGGGAGACCAGCGCCAGGTGCGCCTCGATGCGCCCGACAATCGTGGCCTCGTCCGGACCGTCATGGTGAAGCAGGCTGCTGTTGCACACCCAATACAGGGCGCGCTCGTTATGGCCCAACCGGATACGGTCGGGATGTACACCGGCACGAACGTGTCGTTCGATCTCCGCGAACGCGTCCTCGCAGGTGAGGGGGGTGTCCAATACAACAGGGGAAGACGAGGTGGCCACAGGCAGTTCACGATCCTTGATCTACTGCGGCCAATGCTAACAACCCTGCTGCTTTGCGAACTGGACAAGTTGTCAACCTGCTTGGGTTGCCTTTCGTCGAACCGCAGCTGTGCGTTCAAGGTCAATGATCTCGACGCTGGGCTCAGCGCCGGATTCAAGCGCCGACGGGTGCCGGGAAAACTGCTCCGTCCGCGCCGCGTTCAGACGCGCGTAGTACGCCACGATGCTCATTTACCCCGTCCTTTCAAGTTGGTTGCGCATGCGTCCGCCGGGGCCCGAGCTGAGGCCCTCAGAGATCCAATACTGTGGCCTGATCCGCACCAGCAAGGTAGACCCTGCTCCCCTGCGGGATGTGATCTTTCGCAAGAGGGTAGTGCACCGTAATGGGGAGGCAAAGGGGCTCCCGCCTCGGTTGCATCCTGATTAACGCGTAGGATGCAAGCGGGGTCTCGATACGCGACCTTCCGGGCGTAACTATGGCAAGAGGCGCGCCAACCGCAATGTCCGGCATGTTCTCCCCGCAGGAGATGCCCGGCAGCAGCACGTGGCCGGCCAGCCCGTCGATCTTGATGACATCTTCCACTGCGAAGAGAAAGAGATCCGGCATGGGCGCGCTCTCCTGTTACGCCCGCTTCTTCGGCTTGATGTCCACGGATCCGCAATAGCCACCCCTGGTATCAACGTTGGTCACCTGCCGGGCACGATTGATTGAAACGTGGATCTCGCAACCCGAGTTGTACTTCACGTCGCCCCAGGATTCGGTATGCACCAGCTGTCCATTCTGTGCCCCCGTGGAAGCGCCAAGCGCCTCGCGCCGCACATACGACGTGCTCCGGTAATACACAAGCACCACCGATTGCTTTTCCACCACGGTGTCGACCCGGTTGGGCCAGCCGAACTGTTCGACGGCTTCAAGTGCAGGGCGGCCTTGCCATGCCTTGTTGGCGAGCATCTCGGGCATGTTGGGCATGTTGGAACAGCCACCGAGCAGGGCGATCACCATCGCCGACGCGAAGATCCTATTCATTTCAGAATTCCTTGTGGCTGTCTCAATTCTGCGGCATGCGTTCGAAGGCATCGTCGATCATCTTCATGACAGGCGCCCAGCTATCTTCACGCTGTACCACCATGAAGCTGCGCCTGACCTGATCGACCATTGCGATGGCGCCCATGTGCCCCAGCGGCTTCATCCCCTTGCTGGTGCGCTCGTCAGGCTTGCAGAAGAAATCACGACCCTGCGCCAGCCACGTTTCAGGCGCCGTCTGCCATGCAGCGGACACCTTCACGGGCGTCAGCGTCGTCATGTTCCACTCCAGGTCGCTGGCCTTGAGGATGCGGACGCGATTGGCGGCGCAGTCCATCTCGGTGGAGTAGATGGTCATCACGGGCTTGAAGTCACCCTCGTACACCCGAAGCACATCGACCGCAGCAACGCGGTTGGCACGCCGGACAACATGCAGGGGGTCGCCATCGGCGACGAACACCTCGTGGTTTTTCGATTCACCCTGCTGATGGACGATCCAGAAATCGCCACTCTCACCCACCTGGGCTTGAACAAGGGTAGGGCTGCACAACAGCAGGGCAGGCAGCAGGTGCCTGGGGGATACACGCATGACGGGTCAGTCCTTTGCCGTAGTGACGGCCGCAGAATGGTGCATCGGCGGCCGGAAAGTGTCGGGAGAACGTAGGCGGGCCTTGGGCAGGAGTCAACCCGACATGGCGCAGATGAACCGCCAGCAGCACTCACTCATGACAAAAAACCCTCCTCTTATGCCCCTGGCGCATCAGCCCCGCACAGCCCATCGGGTAAGCTAATCGCCTCGGTTCGACAGGAAATTTGCAGGTGGCTGACTCCCCCCAGGCTTCCCCGGCGCAGGCGCGCCCGCTGGCAGGCCAGAAGCTGTTGTTGTGCGTGGGTGGCGGCATCGCGGCCTACAAGTCGCTGGAACTGGTGCGCCGCCTGCGCGACGCCGGGGCCCAGGTGCAGGTCGCCATGACCGCCGGGGCCCAGCAGTTCGTTACCCCGCTGAGCTTCCAGGCCCTGTCCGGCCAGCCCACCCGCACCACCCTGTGGGACAGCGCGGCCGAACAGGCCATGGGCCATATCGAGCTGGCCCGTTGGGCCGACCGCATCATCGTCGCCCCGGCCACGGCCGATCTGCTGGCCCGGCTGGCCAACGGCCATGCCGATGACCTGGTCACCACCCTGTGCCTGGCCACCACCGCGCCGCTTACCGTGTGCCCGGCGATGAACCACCGCATGTGGCTGCACCCGGCCACCCAGGCCAACATCAGCCTGCTGCGCGAACGCGGCGCGCAGGTGGTCGGCCCGGAAGACGGCCCGTTGGCCGAAGGCGAATCCGGTCCCGGCCGGCTGACCGAACCGCACGCCATCGTGGCCGCGCTGGCCGCCCTGCAGGGCCCGGCCGATGCGCCCGAATCCCCCCAGGAACTGAAAGGCCTGCGCGTGGTGATCAGCGCCGGCCCCACCTATGAAGACCTGGACCCGGTGCGCTATGTGGGCAACCGCAGCAGCGGCAAGATGGGCTACGCGCTGGCCGCCGCCGCCGTCCGCCAAGGCGCGCAGGTGGTGCTGGTCAGTGGGCCGGTGCACCTGGCCACCCCGGCCGGCGTGCAGCGGGTGGACGTGCGCTCGGCCGCGCAGATGCGCAGCGCCGTGCTGGATGCGCTGCCGGCCGACATCTATATAGGCGCCGCCGCCGTCTCCGATTACACCCCCCGCCAGGTGGCCCCGCAGAAGCTGAAGAAAACCGCCGGCACCCAGACCCTCACGCTGGAGCTGGTGCGCACCCAGGACATCCTGGCCGAGGTGGCCCAGCAGACCAACGCGCTCAAGCTGGTGGTCGGCTTTGCCGCCGAAACCCACGATGTGGAGAAGTACGCGCGCGGCAAGCTGGTCGACAAGCGGCTCGACCTGGTGATCGCCAATCAGGTGGGCATCACAAACGGCGGCTTCGAAAGCGACGAAAATGCAGCCACCGCCTATTGGCAGGGCGGGGAGCAGGTGTTCCCCGGTACCACCAAGGCGCTGCTTGCCGAACAACTGTTGTCCCTGATTGCCCAGAGGTTGCACGCATGACCCAAGCCCCGTCCCTGCACGCGTTGCAGGTGAAGCTGCTCGATCCCCGCTTCGGTGATACCTGGCCGCTGCCGGCCTACGCCACCGAAGCCAGCGCCGGCATGGACCTGCGCGCCGCGCTGGAAGCCGAGCTCACCCTGCAGCCGGGGGATACGGCGCTGATTCCCAGCGGTATCGCCATCCACATCGAAGATCCGAACCTGTGCGCGGTAGTGCTGCCGCGCTCCGGGCTGGGCCACCGCCACGGCATCGTGCTGGGCAACGGCACCGGCCTGATCGACGCCGATTACCAGGGCCCGCTGCTGATCAGCGCCTGGAACCGCGGCCGCGAGGCCTTCACGCTGCAACCCGGTGACCGTATTGCACAGTTGGTTGTGCTGCCGATTGCACGCGTCGGCCTGCAGGTAGTGGATACTTTCACCGACAGCGCCAGGGGAACGGGTGGATTCGGCCATACCGGGGTGCGCTGACAGGGGGAACATCAATGAGCAAGGCAACGGCGGAAGGACAGCCGCGATTGACAAGCAAGCGTAACGGGCTGTTGCTGGTGGGGTTGCTGACCCTGCTGGCGCTGTGGTTTGCCTGGAGCGGAGTGCGGCAATGGCGGCAGGCCTCGGTAGGGCAGGCGCTGGAACAGTCCCGCGACCAGATCGTGCAGGGCGTGGACGCCGCACTCAAAGGGCAGAGCAGCCAGCTGGGCACCCTGGTGAAAAGCGAACGGGTCAGTACCGCGCTGGCCGCCGGCGATGCCGATGCGACCGCACTGGCCGTGCGTGAAGGCTGGCCGGGCACCGAAGACGTGCAGGTGCTCACCGCCGACCTGGACCAGGCCTATGCCGATCCGAAGGCCTTTGGTTACGCCCGCCTGGGCCTGCTGGAGTCCGCCATCGCCGGCGATACCGTGGTGGCGCGCGTGGTGCGCGACGCCGGTGGCCAGCGCCTGGGCCTTGCCGTGCCGGTGCAGCTGGGCACCACGGGCCCGGCCGTGATCTATGTACGCCAGCCGTTGCTGCGCCTGACCGGCACCTTCGACCAGGTGCGCGTGCCATCCGCTGGCTACCTGGCGCTGCGCCAGGGCACCCACAACATCATTGAGCAGGGTGACAGCAGCCTGTCCCAGGCGGCGGAAGGCCTGGCCCGTCCGATCGGCAAGACCGGCCTGCGCCTGGCCGCCGCCGTGCCTGACATCGAACCGGGCCCGCTGGGCCTGGGCGCGATTCCGTCCATCATCGTCGCGCTGCTGCTGCTGGCCATCGCCGGCATGCTGCAGTTCGGCAAGGGCCGCGTGCCCCTGCCGCGCCGCCGCGCCGCCGCCAGCGAGGCCGACCATGGCCCGACCCTGCGCGAAAGCCTGGTACAGGAGCCGCTGCTGGAGCCGGCCCCGGCCGCCGGTTCGGGCGTGGCACCGCCGCCGCTGCCCACCGGCCCGGGCCATGAGGTGCCGGAAGGCATCTTCCGCGCCTATGACATCCGCGGCGTGATCGGTCGCGAGCTCACCCCGCAGGTGGCGGTGCTGATCGGCCAGGCCATCGGCTCGGTGCTGCAGGTGCAGGGGCTGCGCGACATCGTGGTGGGCCGTGATGGCCGCCTGTCCGGCCCGGAACTGAGCGCCAGCCTGATCGAAGGCCTGCGCCGCGCCGGCTGCGATGTCACCGACATCGGCCTGGCACCCACCCCGGTGGTGTATTTCGCCAGCTACCACCTGCGCGCCGGCAGCTGCGTTGCCGTCACCGGCAGCCACAACCCGCCGGACTACAACGGCTTCAAGATCGTGGTCGGCGGCGAGACCCTCTCCGGCGATGCCATCACCGAGCTGTACCAGCGCATCCGCGATGGCCAGCTGCACGTGGCCGCCGAACCGGGCAGCCTGCAGCAGCGCGACGTCAACGCCGATTACATCCAGCGCATTGCCGATGACGTGCAGCTGGACCGCCCGATCAAGGTGGTGGCCGATGCCGGCAACGGCGTGGCCGGCGAACTGGCCCAGCCGCTGCTGGAAGCCATTGGTGCCGAAGTCATTCCGCTGTACTGCGATGTGGATGGCACCTTCCCCAACCACCACCCCGACCCGAGCGACCCGGACAACCTGGAAGACCTCATCCAGACCGTGAAGCGCTTCGATGCGGATATCGGCCTGGCCTTCGATGGCGATGGCGACCGTTTGGGCGTGGTCACCCGCGAAGGCAAGATCATCTACGCCGATCGCCTGCTGATGCTGTTCGCGGCCGATGTACTGCAGCGCAATCCCGGCGCGCTGGTGATCTACGACGTGAAGTGCAGCGGCAAGCTGTCCGATTACGTGCTGCGCAACGGCGGCAGCCCGATGATGTGGAAGACCGGGCATTCGCTGATCAAGGCCAAGATGCGCGAAACCGATGCCGAGCTGGCCGGTGAGATGAGCGGTCACTTCTTCTTCAAGGAGCGCTGGTTCGGCTTCGATGATGGGTTGTATGCCGCCTCGCGCCTGCTGGAAATCCTGGCCCAGCGCGAAGAAACCCCGTTGGAAGTGCTTGATGAGCTGCCTGACAGCGTATCCACGCCGGAGCTGAAGGTGCCGGTGGAATCGGGTACTCCGCACGCGCTGGTGTCGATGTTCGTATCGGCCGCGCAGGTGGAGGATTCGCCGTTCGCCGGCGCGCGCCTGTCCACCATCGATGGCCTGCGGGCGGACTTCCCGGACGGCTGGGGCCTGCTGCGCGCCTCCAATACCACCCCGGTGCTGGTGCTGCGTTTCGAAGGCAACGACGAGGCCGCGCTGGAGCGCATCAAGACCCTGTTCCGCGAACAGCTGCAGCCGCTGCTGCCGGGCGTGGAACTGGGCTTCTAGAAAAGCGTACCGACCAACGGTCGGTACCTACCCTGCAGGTCGGCAGCCAACGCCGACATCGCCGGTAGGTATCGACCGTTGGTCGATACAACGCGCACCCCGGCTACCCTTTGAACCGCAAACCCACGCCGGGCTCGGTGAACAGGTAGCGCGAGTCCAGTGCCGAATCACCCAGCTTGTGCCGCAGCTTTCCCACCAGGATGCGCAGGTAGTGCGTGTCGTGCTGGTGGGTCGGCCCCCAGATCTCGGCCAGGATCTGCGGCTGGGTCACTACCCGGCCGGCGTTGCTCAGCAGCAGCGACAGCAACGCGTACTCCTTGCGGGTCAACGCCACGGGCGCGCCGTCCAGGTGCACTTCGCGGCGCACCAGGTCGATATGCAGGTGGCCATCATCGAAATGCGGCAACACTCCATCGGCCGATACCGTGCGCGTGCGCAGCAGCGCACGCACCCGCGCCATCAGCTCCTGGGTGCCGAACGGCTTGGTCACGTAGTCGTTGGCGCCGTTGTCCAGTGCCAGCACCTTCTCGGTTTCGCTGGCGCGCACCGTCAGCATGATCACCGGCACCTGGCTCCACTGGCGCAGCTCGGCCAGCACCTGGTGGCCTTCCATGTCCGGCAGGCCGATATCCAGGATCACCAGGTCGGCGCCTTCGCCCACCAGCAGTTCCAATCCCGCCTGCCCGGTCGCGGCCTGCAGCACCCGGTAACCCTGCGCGCGCAGGCTGATGTCGAGGAAGCGGCGGATCTGCGCTTCATCGTCGATCACCAGCACGCGCGCCGGTGGCACGCCATGGGAAGGGTCAGGAATCGTCGGGGTCATCGGCAGGGTGGGGTTGCAGCAGGGGGAGCGTGATGCGGATCAGGGTACCGCGTCCGTCGCGGCCCGGCAGCGCCTGCACGCTGCCGCCATGCGCGCCGACCATGCCCTGGGTGATGGTCAGGCCCAGCCCGGTGCCATGCCGGCCGCGGTCGCCGCGCTCCACGCTGTAGAACATGTCGAAGATCCGCGCGCGTTCGTCATCGGGAATGCCGGGGCCGGCGTCGAGCACATCGATGCGCAGCTCGCCGTCCACCAGCCGCGCCTGTACCTCCACCGCCGCGCCGGGCGGGGAAAACTTGGCTGCGTTCTCCATCACGTTGAACACCGCCTGTTCCACCAGCGCCGGGTGCACCCAGATCGGCCCCAGCGTGCTGGGAATATCCAGCTGCAGGCGTACGTCGGGCTGGTAGCGCTGCAGGCGGCGCGCGGCCGAGCCGACCAGCTCGTCCACGCCGATCCAGTCGCGGTTGATCTTCAGCCCTTCGTGGCCCAGCCGGGTCATGTCCAGCAGGTTCTGGATGTAGCGGTCCAGCCGCTCGCCTTCCACCAGGATGGTATCCAGCAGTGCGCGGCGGTCGCCCGCATCCATGGCCTCGGCATAGTTGGACAGGCTGTCGGCCGAGCCGATCATCGCCGCCAGCGGCGAACGCAGGTCGTGCGAGACCGATGAAAGCAGTGCCGACCGCAGCCGCTCGGTTTCGTTGCTCACGTGGGCCTTTTCCAGATCGGCCACCAGCCGCGTGCGCAGCGCGGCCTGCGCGATGTCATCCACCATCGCTTCGGCCAGCTGGCGCTGCTCCGGGGTCAAGCGCGGCGCACTGCGCGGGAAGCGCATGCCGGCCACGCCGATGGCGCGCTCGTCGCCATCCAGCAGGGGCAGGAACCACCACTCCGCGCCGGCCAGCGTGTCGGTGAAGCGGCCGCTGGGCTGGCCGTGGCGGTGCGCCCAGTCGGCCGCGGCCAGATCGGTGTCGCCCGGCGCAGCACTGCCGCTGGTGCTGGTGTCGGCACCGATGCGCAACCAGGCGGGCGCATCCAGTGCCTGTTCCAGCGCCTCGCGTCCAGCCTGCGCCACCGCTTCGTTGTTGGGGGCACGGGTCAGCTGGCCCCCCAGTACCTGGCGCGCGTTCGCATGCCGGTTGGCCGCGCGCAGCGCCACCACCTGCATGCGCAGGCGCGAGGCCAACCGCCCGGCCACCAGCGCCGCCACCAGGAACAGGAACACGGTGATCACGCCCTGGCGCGCGCTGATCGCGAAGGTGAAGCGCGGGGCGATGAAGAAGAAGTTGTAGGCCAGGAAACACAGTGCCGCGGCCATCACCGCCGCACTGGTGCGGCTGCGCGCGGCCACCACCACCACCGCCACGATGAACACCATCGACAGGTCGTACAGCCCCACCCAGCGTTCGGCCACCAGCGCCACCAGGCAGGCCAGCGCGGTGGCCACCAGCGCCAGCACGGTGTCGCGGCCGGTGCTCAGCGTGGGCATCGACAACCCATGGCGGCGCGCACGCGCGCGCGCCTGCGGGGTGCCGATGATGGTGATTTCAAAGTGCGCGCCGCGCTGGATCAACTGCTGGGTCAGCGTGCGGTTGAGCATGCGTGCGAACGGCCGTTCGCGGGTGCGGCCCAGCACCAGGGTGGACACGCTGTTGTGCGCGGCGTGGTCGAGCAGCGCATCGGCAATGCTGGGCCCATGCAGCAGCTCGGCCTCGCCGCCCAGCCGCCGCGCCAGTGCGAAGGCCGCGTCGATCTCGCGGCGGGTGCTGTCGTCTTCGCGGCGGCGCTGCACGGTCACTACGGTCCAGGGCGCATCGCGGCGCTCGGCAATGCGCCGGCCCACGCGCACCAGGTACTCGCTCTGGCCGCCGCCATCGATCGCCACCAGCACCCGCCGGCGCAGCGGCAGGTTGCCTTCCCCGCGCGCGGCGCGGGTTTCACGCAGGCTGTTGTCGACCCGGTCGGCCGCCTCCTGCATCGCCAGCTCGCGCAGCGCGGTCAGGTTGGCGGGCGAGAAGAACGCCTGCAGCGCCTGCGCGGCTTGTTCGGGCACGTACACCTTGCCCTGCTGCAGGCGCTCGATCAGTTCGCGCGGCGGCAGGTCCACCAGCACGATATCGTGCAGGCGGTCCAGCACCGCATCGGGCACGGTCTCGCTGACCCGCACCCCGGTGATGCGCATCACCACGTCGTTGAGGCTTTCCAGGTGCTGGATGTTGAGCGTGGTCCAGACGTCGATGCCGGCGTCCAGCAGCTCCATCACATCCTGCCAGCGCCGCTCGTGGCGGCTGCCCGGCACGTTGCGGTGGGCGAGCTCATCCACCAGCACCAGCGCCGGGCGGCGGGCCAGCACCGCATCCAGGTCCATTTCCTGCAGCGCATGCTGCTGGTACTCGCGCTGCAGCAGTGGCACCTGCGGCAGGCCCTCCAGCAGCGCCGAGGTCTCGGCGCGGCCGTGGGTTTCCACCAGCCCCACCACCACGTCCACGCCGCGGCGCAGCTGCTCGTGCGCGCGGCCGAGCATGCTGTAGGTCTTGCCCACGCCGGGGGCGGCGCCCAGGAATACGGTGAGCTTGCCGCCGGCCTCGCGCTGCAGGCTTTCCACCAGTGCGTCGGCCTGTCGGGTGCGGGAGTCGGTCATGGGGGCAGAGTGTGCGCCGTTCGGTGGCAAGGCGACATCATCGCGCAGGCGTCTCCGTCGCGCCGGTTGCCGCCTGGCTGTTCTTCAACCCGTCCAAGGCAAGGTTCAACGTCATCACGTTCACCCGGGGCTGCCCGAACACGCCCCACTGCGGGCCCTGCGTATGCGCCTGCACCAGCGCCTGCACCTGCTCCACGCCCAGCCCGCGGTTGCCCGCCACCCGCTTGACCTGCACGGCTGCCGCGGCCGGCGACAGCTCCGGGTCCATGCCCGCGCCGGACTGGGTCACAAGATCACCGGGCACGTCGTCCACGGCAATGCCTTCGCGTGCTGCCACGGTCCGGGTCGCCTCGGCGACGCGTTCCTGCAGGGCAGGGTTGCTGCGCGCCAGGTTGCTGCCGGCGGCGGCCATCGGGTCGTAGTTGGCCGCCGACGGGCGCGTCTGGAAATAACCGTCGCCCACGAACGGCTGTGCCACCAGGCGCGAGCCGCGCACCTGGTGGTTGTCCAGCAGCAGGCTGCCTTCGGCCTGCACGGGGAACAACGCGGCACTGATGCCGGTGGTGGCCACGGCATACGCCAGGCCGAGCAGCAGCAGGCTGGCCACGCCCAGGCCGATGGCCGGGCGCAGCGCACCGGTGTGCTGCAATGACACCGGAGTGGCGGCGCGCGCACGCGCCGGGCGGGAAAGCGAAGCAGCAGCGGAGCGGTTCATGCGCCAAATACCGAGAAGAGGAGGAGGTCGATCAGCTTGATGGCCGCGAACGGCAGCAGCACGCCGCCCAGCCCGTACACCAGCATGTTCCGGCGCAGCAGCGCGGTGGCCGTGGCCGGGCGGAAGCGCACGCCACGCAGGGCGAGCGGAATCAGGGCCGGAATCACCAGCGCGTTGAAGATCAGCGCCGCCAGCACCGCGTTGCGCGGGCTGGACAGGTGCATCACGTTCAACGTGGCCATGGCCGGCAGGGTGGCGGCGAACAGCGCCGGCAGGATCGCGAAGTACTTGGAGACGTCGTTGGCCAGCGAGAACGTGGTCAGCGCACCGCGCGTGATCAGCTGCTGCTTGCCCACTTCCACCACCGCCAGCAGCTTGGTCGGGTCCGAATCCAGGTCCACCATGTTGCCGGCTTCCTTGGCCGCCTGCGTGCCCGAGTTCATCGCCAGGCCGATGTCGGCCTGGGCCAGTGCGGGTGCGTCGTTGGTGCCATCGCCCACCATCGCCACCAGCCGGCCACCGGCCTGTTCGGCGCGGATGCGGGCCAGCTTGTCTTCCGGGCGCGCTTCGGCGATGTAGTCGTCCACGCCGGCTTCGGCCGCAATCGCCGCGGCGGTAAGCGGGTTGTCGCCGGTGATCATCACCGTGCGGATGCCCATCGCGCGCAGCTGCGCAAACTTCTCGCGCATGCCGTGCTTGACCACGTCGCTCAGCTCGATCACGCCCAGCACGTGGCGGCCTTCGCACACCACCAGCGGGGTGGCGCCGTTGCGTGCCACCTGTTCCACCCGCCCGGCCAGCTCGGCCGGCACCGTGCCGCCCAGCTCGCGGACATATGCAGTGATCGCATCGGCCGCGCCCTTGCGGATGCGCCGGCCACCGTCCAGGTCCACGCCGGACATGCGGGTCTGCGCGCTGAAAGCGAGGTAGTCGGCGCGGTCGGGCTCAGCGGTGGTGCAGCCCTGCTCGCGTGCCAGCCGCACGACCGACTTGCCTTCCGGGGTCGGGTCGGCCAGCGAAGACAGCAGCGCCGCTTCGCGCAGCTGCGAGGCTTCAATGCCCGCCAAGGCATGGAAGTGGGTCGCCTGGCGGTCGCCGTGGGTGATGGTGCCGGTCTTGTCCAGCAGCAGCACGTCCACGTCGCCGGCCACTTCCACCGCCTTGCCCGATTTGGCCAGGATGTTGGCCGCCAGCGCACGGTTCATGCCGGCGATGCCGATGGCCGGCAGCAGCCCGCCGATGGTGGTCGGAATCAGGCACACCAGCAGCGCGATCAGCAGCAGCGGGTCCACCTTCACGCCAACGAAGGCACCAATGGCCGGCAGCGTCGCCACCACCACCAGGAAGGTCAGCGTCATCGCTGCCAGCAGCAGGGTCAGCGCCACTTCGTTCGGGGTCTTCTGCCGGTTGGCGCCTTCCACCAGCGCGATCATCCGGTCCAGGAAGCTGTGGCCCGGCTCGGCGGTGATCTTCACGATGATCTGGTCCGACAGCACCTTGGTGCCGCCGATCACGCCACTGCGGTCGGTACCGGCCTCGCGCAGCACCGGTGCCGATTCACCGGTCACCGCCGCTTCGTTGATGGTCGCAAGGCCCTGCACGATCTCGCCATCGGCCGGCACCAGCTCGCCGGCACTGACGATCACGTGGTCGCCCGGGCGCAGCTCGGCGGCCGGCACCTGGGTTTCGCTGGCCCCTGCATGGGCGGCGGCCAGCCGGCGCGCGCTGAGGTCCTGGCGGGCACGCCGCAGCGAGGCGGCCTGGCCGCGGCCGCGCGCCTCGGCCACCGCTTCGGCGAAGTTGCCGAACAGCACGGTCAACAGCAGGATCGCGGTCACCACCAGGCCGAAGCCCAGCGGCGCGTTGCCGGTCAGCGTGACCAGCAGGCTCACCAGCGTGCCCACCATCACCACCGCCATCACCGGGCTGTGCACCAGGTGGCGCGGCGACAGTTTGATCACCGCATCGCGTAATGCCCGGCGCAGGCCCGCTGCATCGAGCAGGCGCGGGCGGCGGGAAGGAGCTGCATTCAAGGGATAGGTACTCATGGTTTCACGTCTCAGCGCAGCGTCAGCGACAGGTGGTCGGCAACCGGGCCCAGCACCAGCGCCGGCATGAACTGCAATACGGTCAGGATGACGATCAGCGCGATCAGGGTCAGCGCGAAGGTCGGGGTTTCAATCTGCAGCGTGCCGGCCGATTCCGGCGCACGCCGCTTGGCGGCCAGCTGTGCACAGACGATCAGCGGAATCACCAGCACCGGGTAGCGGCCCAGCAGCAGCACCAGGGTGCAGCTCAGGTTCCACCACGGGGTGGCATCGCCCAGCCCTTCGAAACCCGAGCCGTTGTTGGCGAACGCCGATACGTACTCGTAGAACACCTGGCTCACCCCATGGAACGCGGGGTTGGAGGTGCCGGTGATCGAAGGAATGGCCAGGGTGATCGCGGTGAACGCCAGGATGGTGATCGGCTGCAGCAGCACCAGCAGCGCCAGCAGCTTCACCTGCGGGGTTTCCAGTTTGCGGCCCAGCAGCTCGGGCGTGCGCCCGGTCATCAGCCCGGCCAGGAACACGCCCAGCAGCAGGTACACGATGAACTGCTGCAGGCCGCAGCCGATGCCGCCCCAGATCGCGTTGATCAGCATGTTGACCATCGGCACGGCGCCGGCCAGCGGGCTCAGCGAGTCATGCATGCCGTTGACCGAGCCATTGGACACCTGGGTGGTGATCGCCGCCCACAACCCGGTGCCGTCCGCACCCAAGCGTACTTCCTTGCCTTCCATCAGCAGCGGGCTGGCGGCCGTGGCCGAATGGCCCTCCAGCCACACCGTGGCGGCGATCGACACGCTCGACATCGCCAGCATGCAGCCGAACACCAGCGCCGCCAGGCGCTTGCGACCGGTGAACGCACCCAGCATGAACACCACCGCGATCGGGATCAGCAGGATGCCGATCAGCTCCAGCGCGTTCGACAGCGGGGTCGGGTTCTCCAGCGGCATGCTGCTGTTGGGGCCGTACCAGCCACCGCCATTGGTGCCCAGCTGCTTGGCCGCCACCATCGCCGCGACCGGGCCCAGCGGCAGTTTCTGGGTTTCCATGCCCGCGGCTGCATCGATGGGCGTGGCAGTCGGGCCACCGGCCAGCGTCGAGGGCACGCCCTGGCTGGTCAGCAGCACCGCCCACAGCAGGCACAGCGGCAGCATGAAGCGCACGCACGAGCGCACCACGTCGGCGTAGTAGTTGCCCACGTCGATCCGGCGGTCGGCCGGCAGCGCGGGTTCGGCGGCATCGCCTTCCGGCGCCGTGCCGAACAGCGCACGCAGCGTGGCCACCACCAGTGCCAGCCCCATCATCGGGGTGACCACCTGCAGGCCGGTGATCGCGGTCATCTGCGAGAAGTAGGACAGCTGCGCCTGGCCGGAGTAATGCTGCTGGTTGGTGTTGGTAAGGAACGACACCATCGTGTGCAGCGCCGTATCCCAGCGCATGTTGGGAATCTGGTCGGGGTTGAACGGCAGCCAGGCCTGGGTCATGAAGACCGCCTGCACCAGCACGGCAATGACCAGGTTGCTGAGCAGGAACGCGCCCACGTAGCCACGCCAGGACATCCCGCGCGCCGGGTTGACGCCCAGCACGCGGTACAGCGGCTTTTCAATCCAGCCGAACAGCGCGTCGCCGCGCATCGGCCCACCGCGCATCACCCGGGCCAGGTACAGCCCAAGCGGAAAGGCCAGCACGATGCTGGCCAGCACAATCAACAGAATCTCGGTCATGGTCGGCTCCGGTCAGAACTTTTCGGGCGCAAGCACGACGTACAGCAGGTAGGCGGCGGCAACGAGCACCAGCACGCCGCTCACGAAGGAAAGCCAGGCAGGCACGGGGCGTTCTCAGTAGTAGGGAAGGGAGGCGGCCATCGTGTTCCCCAACGGCGTAAACGCTCCACGCCCGCCCCGTGCCCAACCCGTAAAAAGTGCATAAAAAAAGGCGGATGCCCGCGCATCCGCCTTTTCGCTGCTATCACCTCACCCGCGCGGGTCGGTAGAAACACCCTTCAACAACCGGTACCGCTGCAGGGTTTCCTCGATCTCCACATCCAGCGCCTTGCGCTGCTCCACGTAGGAGTCCTGCATGCGCTTCTGCGCCACCAGTTCGGCGTGGCGCAGGCGGATGTCCTCGGCCTGCTTGGGCGCCACCGGCTCGCCGGCCAGTTCGCGGTCGCCCGCGCTGCCGAGCAGGGTCACCAGCGCGCTGCGCAGGCTGGCCACGTTGTAGTTGGCCGTCTGCACGTTGTTGTCCAGGATCCCGGTGCGCTCCACGAACACCCGGCGCAGGTCGGCCTCGTCCTGGTAGGTGGACAGCATGGCCTGCTCGGTGCGCTGGCGGGTATCTTCGGCGGCCTGGTCGAGCTGGCGCTGCGCGGCGGCCACGGCGGCATCGGCGCGCTCCTGCTCGGTCAGGGTGCGGTCCACCCCGCCCTTGCGCAGGCCGCTGTTGACGCTGAACTCCTCACGGGCGCTGTTCACCGCGTCCTGGGGCAGGGCATCGCTGCAGATCCGCTCCTTGCCCTCGTTCCAGCAGAACAGCTTCTTCGGTTTGGCCGGCGTGTTGCTGTGTTTGCTCTGGGCCTGGGCCGTGAGCACAGGCGCGGCCAGCAACAGGCCAATGATGGTGAACGTGGCAATCCTGGACATGGGAGCCCCCTGCTCTCAACGCGTAGGACGGCTGCCGTAACGGGACCGATAGTCCTCCAGCGGCTGCCGGTACCCCACAAGTTCCGGATTTCCGGAGGCAAAATCAAGCAGGTCGGCCAGCGTGGCCACGGCCACCACCGGAATGCCGGCCTCTTCGGCCACGGCCTGGGCGGCCGAACGGCGGTCGTCTTCCGAGGCGATTTCCTGGCGGTCCAGCGCTACCACGATGCCGGCCGGGGTGCCGCCAGCCTGCTTGATGATGCCCAGCGCCTCGCGGATGGCGGTGCCGGCGGTGATCACATCGTCCACGATCAGCACGCGCTTGCCGTTCATGTCCGCGCCGATCAGGTTGCCGCCTTCACCGTGGGTCTTGGCTTCCTTGCGGTTGAAGCTCAACGGCAGGTCGCGGCCGCGCTGGGCGAATTCACAGGCGGTGGCGGTGGCCAGCGGAATGCCTTTGTAGGCTGGGCCGAACACCACGTCGAACTTCAGCCCGGTGGCTTCCACCGCGTCGGCGTAGCAAGCGGCCAGCTGGACCATGCTGGCGCCCGAATCGAAGCGGCCGGCATTGAAGAAATAGGGGCTCAGACGGCCCGACTTGAGGGTGAACTGGCCAAAACGCAGCGCATCGGCGGTCAAGGCCAGCTGCAGGAAACGGTGACGGTGGTCGCTCATCTAACGCTCTATTCAATTCTCTTGGAGCGCAGATCGTAAAGCATGACCGGCAATTCAGGCTCGCGACCGGCCGCCGCAGGCCCCTGCAATGGCCGGATCCGGCCAGCCGATGGGCCGGGCAACCCGGTATGCTTTGCCCGTTACGTACCAGACCCGGGTCAGCATGCGCATCATCAGTTTCAACGCCAATGGCATCCGTTCCGCCGCCACCAAGGGTTTCCTCGAGTGGTTCCGTGCCCAGGATGCCGACGTGCTCTGCATCCAGGAGACCAAGGCCCAGGAAGACCAGCTGACCGATCCCATGTTCCGCCCGGACGGCCACCACTGCTTCTACCGTGACGCGATCACCAAGAAGGGCTACAGCGGCGTGGCCATCTACAGCAAGCGTGAGCCCGACCAGGTCATCACCTCGCTGGGCTGGGCCCCGTTCGACGACGAAGGCCGCTACATCGAAGCCCGCTACGGCAACCTCAGCGTGGTGTCCTTCTATATCCCCTCCGGCAGCTCCGGCGACCTGCGCCAGGGTTTCAAGTACGAAGTGATGGAGTGGCTGCGCCCGATCCTGGCCCAGTGGCTGGCCAGCGGCCGCGACTACGTGCTGTGCGGGGACTGGAACATCGTCCGCTCCGCGCTGGACATCAAGAACTGGAAATCCAACCAGAAGAACTCCGGCTGCCTGCCGCCCGAACGCGACTGGCTCAATGGCCAGTGCGTGGATGCCGGCCAGGCGCTGGACGTGGCCGGCGGCCAGGGCTGGACCGACGCCTACCGCCTGCTGCACCCCACCGGCGAGGATTACACCTGGTGGAGCAACCGCGGCGCGGCCCGCGCCAACAACGTCGGCTGGCGCATCGACTACCAGTTCGTCAGCCCCGGCCTGCGTGATCGCCTGCGTGGCTGCTCGATCTACCGCGATGAACGCTTCTCCGACCATGCCCCGTTCACGGTGGACTACGCCCCATGAGTGAAGCGGCCGCCAAGCCCCGTCGCCCGTGGCAGCGGGTGCTGGCCAACCTGCGCGAGCGCAAGGTGCTGGCCATGCTGCTGCTGGGTTTCAGCTCCGGCCTGCCGATCTACCTGGTGGGCAACACGCTCGGCTTCTGGATGCGCAAGGAAGGCATCGAGCTGGACACCATCGGCTTCCTGTCGTGGGTGGGCCTGGCCTATTCGATGAAGTTCCTGTGGGCGCCGATCGTGGACAAGGTCGACGCCCCGCTGCTGGGCCGCTTCGGCCGCCGCCGCGGCTGGATGCTGCTGTCCCAGGCGGTGGTGGCCGCCGCCCTGATCGGCATGGCCGTGGTCCATCCCAAGGGTGGCCAGATCCTGATTCTGGGTATCGCCTGGGAACACATGCTGGTGTTCGGGATCATGGCCACCGTGGTCGCTTTCGCCTCGGCCACCCAGGACATCGTCATCGATGCCTGGCGCATTGAAAGCGCCGACAACAGCGAACAGCTGGGCCTGCTCACCTCCACCGCCGCGCTCGGCTACCGCACCGCGCTGCTGGTAACCGATGCGCTGATCCTGCTGATCGCCGCCCGCGTCGGCTGGCAGATGTCCTACGAAATCATGGCCGGCCTGATGGCGCTGGGCGTGGTGGCGGTGGTGATGGCGCGCGAACCGGTGCGCGCGCAGATCGCCGTGCAGACCCAAGCGGCCCCGCTGTGGACCCCGCGCGGCTTGTTCGATGCACTGGTCGGGCCGTTCATTGCCTTCGTCCGCGAACACCGCAGCGGCGCCATCCTGATCCTGCTGGCCATCAGCGTGTACCGCATGGCCGATTTCATCATGGGCCCGATGGCCAACCCGTTCTACGTCGACCTCGGCCTGACCGAAGAGACGGTGGGCGCGGTGCGCAGCTCGGTCGGCCTGATCGCCACTTTTGTCGGGATTGCCGCCGCTGGGCTGGTCTCGGTGCGCTGGGGCGTGCTGGCGACCCTTCTGGTGGGCGCCGTGCTGGGCCCGGCCTCGAACCTGGCGTTTGCCTGGCTGGCCTACGTCGGGCCGGACCCGACCAGCTTCGCCATCGCCATGGCCATCGACAACCTCTCGGGCGGGTTTGCCGGCACCGCGCTGATCGCCTACATGTCCAGCCTCACCAGCATCGGCTACACCGCCACCCAGTACGCCCTTCTCAGCTCGTTCTATGCCATGCCCGGCAAGGCGCTGAAGGGTCTATCAGGCTGGGCGGTGCAGTCGTTGGCCCAGGGCCGCACCCTGCTGGAAGGCTACGCGCTGTTCTTCGTCGGCACCGCGCTGATCGCCATCCCGGTGGTGATCCTGTGCGCCCTGCTGATCGTGCAGCAGCGCCGGCACCTGCGCGCGGCCAGCTGAGGGGTGCTTGCCCGTACCCCCCGGCTGGGCCATCATCGAACCCGTTGTGCCGTGGGGGCGGTGCGTTGCCAACGGGGGAATACACATGGCTGATCTGGTGCTGCGCGATCTCGATCCGCTGCTGAACGAGCGTATCCGGCGGGTCGCTGTCGCACGCGGCTGGACCCGCGAACACACCTGCGTGGTCCTGCTCGAGCAGGGCCTGTTCGCCAGCGAACTGGAAGTCCGCAGCGGCTTCCACGACCCCGAAGTAAATGCCCTGGCCGACGCAATTGCAGCCCTGCAGGCGCTGCCGGACGTAAAGGCGTTCTAGGCAGCACCTATCACGCTGGGTGAATGGCGCCCAATATCCGCGGCCCGCGCGCCCCGGTCACGCTGGGCAGGTTGCCCGGCAACCCCTGCAGCGTCCGGTGCGCCAACCACGCAAACCCCATCGCTTCCAGGTAGTCCGGGTCCAGCCCGTGCACTGCGCTGGACTCGACCACCACCCCCGGCAACCGCGCGCTGAGTCTGCGCAGCAGCTGCGGGTTGCGAACACCGCCGCCGCACACCAGCACCCGCGTTGCTTCCGGCAGGTGGGCCAGCAGCGCGTCGGCCACCGTGGCCGCCGTCAGTTCCAGCAGCGTCGCCTGCACATCCGCCGGCGCCAGGGTGCGGCCGGCCATCGCCGCCTCGGCCCACGCCAGATGAAACTGCTCGCGCCCGGTGCTCTTCGGCGGTGGCAGCGCGAACCACGGTTCGGCCCGCCAGTGCTCCAGCAGCGCCTCATCCACCTGCCCGCTGGCCGCAAACGCACCATCGGCATCGAACGGCGTGCCGGTATGCCGCTCGCACCACGCGTCCATGAGCGCATTGGCCGGCCCGGTATCGAAGCCACGCGGGGTGCCCACGCGCGGAATCAGGGTCAGGTTCGCGATCCCACCCAAATTCAACACCGCCCGGTCCTCATCGGCCGTGCCCAGCATCGCCAGGTGGAAGGCCGGCATCAGCGGCGCCCCGTGCCCACCGGCGGCCACGTCGCGGCGGCGGAAGTCGGCCACCGTGGTGATGCCGGTCAGCTCGGCAATCCGGTTGGCATCGCCCAGTTGGCAGGTGAATGCCGGATCGGCCAGCGGCCGGTGCCGCACCGTCTGCCCGTGCGAACCGATCGCCCGCACCTGCGCCGGGCTCACCCCGGCCTGTTCCAGCAGGCGGTTGGCGGCGGCCGCGAAGGTGATGCCGATCTGCGCATCGATCCGGCCCAGCGTATCCAGTGAGCCCAGCTCGCCGCCTTCGCCCAGCGCCACCAGCTCGGCGCGGATGGCGGGCTCCCAGGGGTGGGTGAGCCCATCGACGTAGCGGCAGCCGCCCTCGGCGGGAAACTGCACCAGCGCGGCATCGATGCCATCGGCGCTGGTGCCGGACATCAGGCCCAGGTAGAGCGGGGTATGCGGATCAGCTGAAGTCATGGCCAAGCGGTTCAACAGGGTGCGTGCAGCTTCCGCGCAACCTGTTGCCGCCGTCAATGCATGCGATCAGCCGCGGCTGCCCTTTGCCGGCTTGGCCGCGCTGGCCGTGGTGGTAGCGGCCTGGTCGGCCTTCGGCGCCGGGCTGGCGTCGGCGTAGATCAGCTTCTCCATGCCCTGGATGCGGGCCAGCGCCGGCGCGGTCTGCGCGCGGAAGGCGACCAGCTCGCTGCCCTGCAGCGGCTCCGGCGGCGGCATCGTCACCGACAGCGGGTTGCGGTGCACGCCGTTGACGCGGAATTCGTAGTGCAGGTGCGGGCCGGTGGCCAGGCCGGTCGAGCCCACGTAGCCGATCACCGTGCCCTGCGCCACGCGCTGGCCGGTCTTGATCTTGCCAAAGCGCGACATGTGCCCGTACAGGGTGGTGTGGCCACGGCCATGGTCCAGGATCACCACGTTGCCGTAGCCGCGCTGCACGCCGGCGAACTGCACGCGGGCATCGCCGGCGGCCATGATCGGGGTGCCGGTGCGCGCGGCGTAGTCCACGCCCTTGTGCATGCGCATCTTGCCCAGCACCGGGTGCTTGCGCGCCCCGAACGTCGAGCTCAGGCGGGCGAAGGGAATCGGCATGCGGATGAAGCTCTTCTTCAGCGGGCGCCCGCTCACGTCGAAGTACTCGGACTTGCCGTTGCGGTCGAAGCGGAAGCCGCTGTAGGTCTTGCCGCCGGAGGTGAAGGTCGCCGCCAGGATCTTGCTGGTGTCCACCTTCTCGCCTTCGCGCCAGGTTTCATCCATCACCACGCTGAAGCGGTCGCCAGGCTGCAGGTCCTTGGAGAAGTCGATGTCGTACTTGAAGATCTCGTCGGTCATCGTCGCGATGGCCGACGGCGACAGCCCGGCCTTGCGCGCCGCTGCGTACAGCGAACTGGTGATCTCGCCGCTGGTCACCACCCGGCGGGTGGAGCTCTCACGCTTGCTGACCTTCTCGGTGATCTGTTCGCCCTTCAGCGACAGCTCCACCCGGTTGTCGGCATCGCGGTCGAAGCGGATCGTGCGCAGCTCCCCGCTCAGCGGCAGGTCGAAGGCAATTTCCGCGCCGGGGCGCAGCTTGGTCAGCGCGTCGCGCGCACCGGGGTGCTCCAGCACCTGGTGCATCACCGTGGGCGAAATGCCGGCCTCGTCGAACAGGTTGCTCAGGGTCTGGCCGCGCTGCACGCGCAGTACCTGCCAGCTGTCGCCCGGCACCTGCTGCAGGCGCTCCTGGGACAGCGGCGGCAAGGGCAGGGCCAGCGTGGAATGGCTGACCGAGTAGGGCGACTCGATGGTGTGCGAGAAGCCGGGGACAATAGTGGCCACCAGGGCGCCGATGGTGGCGAACAGGCTGGCGTGCATCCAGTGGCGGCGGGTCCAGCGCTCATTGAAAGCAGCGGGAAGATGCTGTCGAAGCTTCCGATGCAGGGCGGTGTCGTGGAGAACGTGAAGGCGTTCCTTGAAGCGCTGCTTGCGCGCGCGGCCTTGATCGGTATTCAGCATCGTCGGTGTGTTCCTGGCTGGCCCGGGAGCGCGGGCCCAAACGTCGGTAACATAGACAGGTATAAATATCGCGTCAAACCCTTGTGCCTATTGGCTTTTGTGAAGCGCTTGCGGTTAACTTGTACTTAACGTCATTCATGTAAATAAGGCATCGCCGGGAGTTGCACGTGTCCTCGATTGAACAAGCCCTTGCCCAGATCGGCCGTGGCGCCGATGAAATCCTCAAGATCGAGGAGCTGCGCCAGCGGCTGGAAAGCGGCCGCCCGCTGCGGGTCAAGGCTGGTTTCGACCCCACTGCCCCGGACCTGCATCTGGGCCATACAGTCCTTCTGAACAAGCTGCGTCAGTTCCAGGACCTCGGCCACCAGGTCATCTTCCTGATCGGCGACTTCACCGGGATGATCGGCGACCCCTCGGGCAAGAACGTCACCCGCAAGCCGCTCAGCAAGGACGACGTGCTGGCCAATGCGCGCACCTATGAAGAGCAGGTGTTCAAGGTACTGGACCGCGAAAAGACCGAAGTGCGCTTCAATTCGGAGTGGTTCGGCAAGATGGGCGCGGCCGACATGATCCGCCTGGCCGGCCAGCACACCGTGGCGCGCATGCTCGAGCGCGACGACTTCGCCAAGCGCTATGCGGCCCAGCAGTCCATCGCCCTGCACGAGTTCCTGTACCCGCTGGTGCAGGGTTACGACTCGGTGGCGCTGGAAGCGGACGTCGAACTGGGCGGTACCGACCAGAAGTTCAACCTGCTCATGGGCCGTGGCCTGCAGGAGCACTACGGGCAGAAGCCGCAGATCGTGCTGACCATGCCACTGCTGGAAGGCCTGGACGGCGTGGCCAAGATGTCCAAGTCGCTCAACAACTACATCGGCATCAGCGAACCGGCGATCGACATGGTGACCAAGACCATGAAGATCGGCGACGACCTGATGTGGCGCTGGATCGAGCTGCTTTCCTTCGAGATCAGCCAGGCCGAGGCGGTCAGCCTGCGCGAGCAGGTCGCCGCAGGGACCCTGAACCCGCGTGAGGTGAAGCTGCGCCTCGCGCGTGAGTTGACCACCCGTTTCCACGATGCCGACGCGGCCGAGCTGGCCATTGCCGGCTGGAACGCTGCCGTGACCGGGCAGGGCGATGTGACCCTGTTGCCCCTGCAGGAAGTGGCCATTCCCGCTGAAGGCCTGCGTATTGGTGCATTGCTCACCGCAGCCGGCCTGACCCCGAGCAACTCGGAGGCCTCCCGCAAGCTCAAGGAGCGTGCGGTGAAGGTGGACGGCGAGGTGGTGGACGATGCCCAGCAGCTGTTCATGCCCGGCTTCGAGGGCCTGCTGCAGGTCGGCAAGCGCAACTTTGCACGCGTGCTGTTGGTCGCCGCCTAAGCGCCACAAGGGTTTCGCGCCTTCGGGCGCGGAACCAGCATGAATGAATGCACAAAACCGTGAAAAAAAGTCATGCACCCCCTTCACAAACGAGGCGGTTGGGGACATACTTTCCCTCCCCCGACGCAGGGGCCACCGCAAGGCGGCAACCGCGAAGGAACAGGATTTCAACTTCTTCGAAAGAAGGTGTTGACGGAAACGAAAAGCCTGACATAATAGGCGGCTCGCTTCGACGAAAAGACCTCCGGGTCGCACGACGAAGCAGCATTGGCAACAACGTCCACTTCGGTGAGACGGCCCTCGAAAAAGGGTGTTGACGAAGCGGAAAAGCCGGCTATAATGGGCGGCTCGCAACGACGGAAACGTCGGGGCATACGGAGGAAGGCGCTGAGGCCGACTCCCAAGTTCTTTGACAGTATGCGCAGGTATCTTGTGAAGGCGCCTGCAGGAAGGATGATTTGTCCATCTTGCAGACGTTTGATCAAGCAACATATCAATTGTTTTAAAGCAAGCGAAACGTTGCCAGCGGTCAAGCATCTGCAGCTTTAAATTTTTAGTCCTCGGACTATGCGTTTTTAAGTGAAGAGTTTGATCCTGGCTCAGAGTGAACGCTGGCGGTAGGCCTAACACATGCAAGTCGAACGGCAGCACAGTAAGAGCTTGCTCTTATGGGTGGCGAGTGGCGGACGGGTGAGGAATACATCGGAATCTACCTTTTCGTGGGGGATAACGTAGGGAAACTTACGCTAATACCGCATACGACCCTCGGGTGAAAGCAGGGGACCTTCGGGCCTTGCGCGGATAGATGAGCCGATGTCGGATTAGCTAGTTGGCGGGGTAAAGGCCCACCAAGGCGACGATCCGTAGCTGGTCTGAGAGGATGATCAGCCACACTGGAACTGAGACACGGTCCAGACTCCTACGGGAGGCAGCAGTGGGGAA